>Ga0074199_1000005_pt1 | contig 694270 bp, 673 predicted proteins | sample EPASupsiteSAE347_FD_64528 | JGI IMG/M metagenome (GOLD analysis project Ga0074199, IMG submission 64528) | Bioremediated contaminated groundwater from EPA Superfund site, New Mexico - Sample SAE3-47 | ecosystem: Environmental > Aquatic > Deep subsurface > Groundwater > Contaminated ... | reverse complement strand
TGCCGGGTGACAACATCCAGATGACGGTCAAGCTGATTGCGCCGATCGCCATGGAAGATGGTCTGCGCTTCGCTATCCGCGAAGGTGGTCGTACCGTTGGCGCCGGTGTCGTCGCCAAGATCATCGAGTAATCGCTGGTTTTTGTAATTGAGGCGCTTCGGGAAACCGAGGCGCTTTGGTTTTTCTGCCGCAGGGGTGTAGCTCAATTGGTAGAGCAACGGTTTCCAAAACCGTAGGTCGGGGGTTCGATTCCCTCCGCCCCTGCCACTCTCTTTAAAGATCGCGAACGTCATGGCTGACAAGATCAAGTTTGCGCTGGCGCTGGTTATTCTGGCGGCTGGCGTGGCTGGTTTCTACCTGCTCTCCGAGCAGGCATTGATTTTGCGCGTCCTTGCGGTTCTCGTCGGGCTGGCGCTTGCAAGTGCCGTGGCCTGGAAAACTGAGCCGGGTCAGCGTTTTTTTGCATTTGCCAACGAGGCTGTTGTCGAAGCAAAAAAGGTGGTGTGGCCTTCTCGCAAGGAAACCATGCAGACAACAGGTGCTGTATTTGCCTTTGTTGTTGTTATGGCCTTGTTCCTCTATCTGACTGACAAGAGCCTCGAGTGGGTTCTTTATGATCTCGTGCTGGGCTGGAAGAAATCATGAGTAAACGCTGGTATGTCGTACATGCCTACTCCGGCTTCGAGAAAAGTGTAATGCGCGCCATTCAGGAGCGCATTACCCGCTTGGACATGCAAGATAAATTCGGTCGGATTCTGGTTCCGGTTGAAGAAGTCGTCGAGATGAAGGGTGGCCAGAAATCTATTTCCGAGCGCAAGTTCTTTCCGGGCTATGTGCTGTGCGAAATGGAAATGGATGATGACTCCTGGCACTTGGTGAAAAACACGCCAAAGGTGACCGGTTTTGTTGGCGGGACTGCCAACCGTCCGACGCCGATTTCCGAAAAGGAAGTTGAAAAGATTATGCAGCAGATGCAGGAGGGGGTTGAAAAGCCGCGTCCGAAAGTGCTGTTTGAAGTTGGTGAAGTTGTTCGTGTCAAGGAAGGTCCGTTCACGGATTTCCATGGCTCGGTCGAGGACGTGAATTACGAAAAAAATCGCTTGCGTGTGTCCGTGACCATTTTCGGTCGTGCCACGCCGGTTGAGCTGGAGTTTGCTCAGGTCGAGAAGTCCTGAGTCAGGGATTCAAGGGTCAGCCGGAGACCCGTTGTTCCGGCAAGAGGAGCGTGAGTAAGTTGATTGGTTGACTGAAAGCGCGCTACAACTCACGAGTTAGGAGTCATTATGGCCAAGAAAATTATTGGCTACATCAAGCTGCAAGTGCCGGCAGGCAAAGCAAATCCGTCCCCCCCGATCGGTCCGGCGCTGGGTCAGCGCGGTCTGAATATCATGGAATTCTGCAAGGCATTCAATGCCCAGACGCAAGGCGTTGAGCCGGGTCTGCCGATTCCGGTCGTGATCACTGCTTTTGCCGACAAGTCTTTCACTTTTGTGATGAAGACTCCGCCGGCAACGATCCTGATCAAGAAGGCTGCCGGCATCAAGTCCGGTTCGGCCAAGCCGCATACCGACAAGGTTGGCAAGATCACCCGTGCCCAGGCTGAAGAAATTGCCAAGACCAAGATGCCCGATCTGACGGCTTCCGATATGGATGCTGCTGTTCGTACGATCGCTGGTTCCGCCCGCTCCATGGGTATCACGGTTGAGGGTCTGTAATCATGGCTAAGCTCACGAAAAAACAAAAGGCCCAACAGGGCAAGATCGTCGCAATGAAGCTCTATCCGGTGCAGGAAGCTCTGACGCTGGCCAAGGAAACTGCGACTGCCAAGTTCGATGAATCGATCGACGTTGCTGTCAACCTTGGTGTTGATGCTCGCAAGTCGGATCAAGTGGTGCGTGGCTCCGTCGTGTTGCCGGCTGGTACCGGCAAGTCGGTGCGTGTGGCTGTTTTCGCCCAGGGCGAGAAGGCTGAAGCAGCCCGTGCTGCTGGCGCCGAAGTCGTCGGTTTTGACGATCTTGCCGCTGACGTCAAGGCAGGCAAGCTGGATTTCGACGTTGTGATCGCAACGCCTGATGCCATGAAGGTCGTTGGCCAGCTCGGTCAGGTTCTGGGTCCGCGTGGCCTGATGCCGAACCCGAAGGTTGGCACGGTGACCATGGATGTGGTTACCGCCGTCAAGAATGCCAAGGCTGGTCAGGTTCAGTACCGTACCGACAAGGCCGGCATCATTCACGCCACGATCGGTCGTGCTTCCTTCTCGGTCGAAAATCTCGAAACCAACCTCAAGGCGCTGATTGATGCGCTGCAAAAAGCGAAACCTGCTACCTCCAAAGGTCAGTATCTTCGCAAGGTTGCTGTTGCTGCCACGATGGGCCCCGGCGTTCGCGTCGATCAGGCTACGCTGGTTGGCTAAAAAGTACTTTGGGCTGCTGGCAGTCGTTTAACAACGGTTGCCAGCAGATCGTCAAAGACCGCAGGCGCCCCGGTAACGGAGCTTAATAGCGAGAGCACCCTGCGCAGACGGTGTCCCAGAACAAGATTTTCTGCTGGCCGGTAACGGGCAGCATAGCTTCTGGTTCAGGTCGCCGTAGGTGCGGCGGGAAATTCTTCCCGTCGTGTTATGACTTGAAAGGAGGAAAGACCTGTGGGTCTCAATCTGAACGACAAAAAAGCGGTTGTAGCTGAGGTGTCGGCACAAGTGGCCAACGCAGAGACTATCGTGATTGCCGAATACCGTGGCATTGAGGTTGTTGACCTCACCGTGCTGCGCAAGAAGGCACGCGAGTCTGGTGTGTATCTACGTGTGTTGAAGAATACCTTGGTTCGTCGCGCGGTCGCGGGCACTTCGTTCGCTGACCTGGCTGACCAAATGGTCGGTCCGCTGATCTATAGCGTATCCGCCGATCCCGTGGCTGCTGCGAAGGTTCTTAACGACTTCGCAAAAACCAACGACAAGCTCGTGCTCAAGGCTGGCTCTTACGCTGGCAAGGTGCTCGACAAAGCCGGTGTGCAGGCTCTCGCCTCTGTGCCGAGCCGCGAAGAGTTGCTCTCCAAGCTGTTGTACGTCATGCAAGCTCCGGTTGCCGGCTTCGTCCGCGGCCTCGACGCTCTGGCAAAACAACGCGAAGAAGCTGCCGCTTAATCCTCACCGCATACGAACTGATTTAGGAGTTTATTGAAATGGCAATTAGCAAAGAAGACATCCTGGAAGCCGTTGGCTCCCTGACCGTTATGGAACTGAATGACCTGGTCAAGGCATTCGAAGAGAAGTTTGGCGTTTCCGCTGCTGCCGTCGCCGTTGCCGGTCCGGCTGCTGGTGCCGCTGCTGCTGCTGAAGAGCAGACCGAATTCACCGTCATGCTGCTCGGTCCGGGCGACAAGAAGGTTGAAGTCATTAAGGTCGTTCGTGCTGTTACCGGCCTGGGCCTCAAGGAAGCCAAGGATCTGGTCGACGGCGCTCCGAAGGCTGTCAAGGAAGGCGTCTCGAAGGCTGATGCAGAAGCCCTCAAGAAGCAACTGGAAGAAGCTGGCGCCAAGGTCGAAGTCAAGTAATCGACTTGCGCTATCCGGGCTGGCGGTTTACCGCCAGCCCTTTTGTGCTTTGTAGTACAGGCCTTACTAAACCAGAAACGAACTTGAATAACGCCAACTGGCAAACGCAAGCGATGCTTTCCTCTTCCCCAAAAGGGAGGCGAGCCCGTTTGCGTTTGCCTGTTTCGACAGGTTCCATGTTTGATTTCATCCTCACGGAGTTACCATGACTTACTCCTTCACCGAGAAGAAACGCATCCGCAAGAGTTTTGCCAAGCGCGCCAGCGTACTTGACATTCCCTTCCTGCTTGCGACCCAGCTCGAGTCCTTCACCGCTTTTTTGCAAGCGGAAGTCCCTGCTGAAAAGCGCAAAAACGAAGGCTTGCAAGCCGCGTTCACCTCGATTTTCCCGATCGTTTCTCACTCCGGCAATGCGCGTCTTGAGTTCGTCAGCTTTATGCTGGGCGAACCGGCATTCGATGTTACCGAGTGCCAGCAACGCGGCCTGACTTTCGCTTCTTCCCTGCGTGCTCGCGTGCGTCTGGTGATCATGGATCGCGAAGCGCCCGATACGGTCAAGGAAGTGAAGGAGCAGGAAGTGTACATGGGCGAAATTCCGCTCATGACCACCAATGGTTCCTTCGTGATCAATGGTACCGAACGCGTCATCGTCTCGCAGTTGCATCGTTCGCCCGGCGTGTTCTTTGAGCACGATCGTGGCAAGACACACAGTTCCGGCAAGTTGCTGTTTTCGGCACGGGTTATTCCTTACCGTGGCTCATGGCTGGATTTCGAGTTCGATCCGAAAGATACGCTCTTTTTCCGTGTCGACCGTCGCCGCAAGATGCCGGTTACGACGCTGCTCAAGGCGATCGGCATGTCCTCCGAAGAAATCCTCAGCGAGTTCTTCGACTTCGATACCTTCCTGCTTGGTCAGGAGAGCGTCGAATTCACATTGGTTCCCGAGCGTTTGCGTGGCGAGGTTGCCCGTTTCGACTTCGTCGGGCCGGATGGCAAAGTCATTGTTGCGAAAGACAAGCGCATCACCGCGAAGCACATTCGCGATATCGGTGCCGCCTCGCTCAAGCAGATCGTTGTACCGGAAGACTTCATCATTGGCCGCGTGATTGCCAGAAACATCATCGACAAGGCAACCGGTGAGGTCGTTGCCAACGCGAATGACGAGATCACGGAAACCTTGCTGGCCAAGCTGCGTGAAGCTGAAATCACCACCGTCGAGACGTTGTACACGAACGATCTGGATCGCGGTGCTTTCATCTCCAATACGCTGCGTGCCGACGAAACGGCTTCGCGTCAGGCTGCTCGTGTCGCGATCTATCGCATGATGCGTCCGGGTGAGCCGCCGACTGAAGAAGCTGTTGAAATCTTGTTCAACGGCCTTTTCTATTCTGACGAGCGTTATGACCTCTCCGGCGTTGGCCGGATGAAGTTCAACCGTCGCCTGGCTCGCCAGGATGTCATTGAATACAAGGTCATGGTCCGCAGTCTGGCCTCCAAGGCTGAAGCCGCCCTGCGCAATCTCGCTGAGGGTTCTGGCTTCCCGCTGGCCGCCATTCAGGATCTGGTTGGCCTGATGCCTTACGGTCCGCGTGCTCTCTCCGAGAATCTGACCAAGGAAGCTGCAGAAGCGCTAGCTGCAAAGATCAAGCCGCTTGGTGCGAATGTCGAAGTGCGCGAACAGCTGACCCTCTCCCCGCGTGACATCGTTGAAGTCATCAAGATTCTCGTCGAATTGCGTAATGGTCGCGGTGAAATCGACGACATTGACCACCTTGGCAACCGTCGTGTTCGTTCCGTCGGCGAATTGGCCGAAAATCAGTTCCGTGCTGGTTTGGTGCGTGTCGAGCGTGCCGTCAAGGAGCGCTTGTCGCAAGCCGAGTCCGATAACCTGATGCCGCATGACTTGATCAACGCCAAGCCGATCAGTGCTGCCATCAAGGAGTTCTTTGGTTCCAGCCAACTGTCGCAGTTCATGGACCAGACCAATCCGCTGTCGGAAATTACCCACAAGCGTCGTGTTTCCGCTCTTGGCCCGGGTGGTCTGACCCGCGAACGTGCCGGTTTCGAAGTTCGCGACGTGCATCCGACCCACTATGGTCGCGTCTGTCCGATCGAAACGCCGGAAGGTCCGAATATCGGTCTGATCAATTCGCTGGCTCTGTTTGCTCGCGTCAATGATTACGGCTTCATCGAGACTGCCTACCGCAAGGTCAATGACGGTCAGGTGACCAACGACATCGAATATCTGTCGGCGATTGAAGAAGGTAACTACGTTGTCGCCCAGGCCAACGCCGCGCTCGACGAAAACAACCGTCTGTCCGATGATCTGGTGACTTGCCGCGAAAAGGGTGAAACCATTCTGGCCGAACCGGCTCGCGTCCAATACATGGACGTGGCTCCGGGCCAGATCGTTTCTGTCGCTGCCTCGCTGATTCCCTTCCTCGAGCACGATGACGCGAACCGCGCGTTGATGGGCGCCAACATGCAACGTCAGGCCGTTCCTTGCCTGCGTCCGGAAAAGGCGCTGGTTGGTACTGGTATCGAGCGTACTGTGGCTGTCGACTCGGGTACTGCCGTTGTCGCTCGCCGCGGCGGTATGGTTGATTACGTTGATGCCGGCCGTGTCGTGGTTCGCGTCAATGACGACGAAACCGTAGCCGGTGAAGTCGGCGTCGATATCTACAATCTGGTGAAGTACACCCGCTCCAACCAGAATACCAACATCAATCAGCGTCCGCTGGTCCGCGTTGGTGACAAGATTGCCCGTGGTGATGTGGTGGCCGACGGTGCGTCGACCGACAAGGGCGAACTCGCTCTCGGTCAGAACATGCTGATCGCCTTCATGCCCTGGAACGGCTACAACTTCGAAGACTCGATCCTGATCTCCGAACGCGTCGTTGCTGAAGATCGCTACACCTCGATTCATATCGAGGAACTGACGGTTGTGGCTCGTGACACCAAGCTCGGTCCTGAAGAAATCACCCGCGACATCGCTTCGCTGGGTGAGTCGCAGCTGTCCCGCCTGGATGATTCCGGCATTGTGTACATTGGTGCCGAAGTTGAAGCTGCCGATGTGCTCGTCGGCAAGGTTACGCCGAAGGGTGAAACCCAGCTGACGCCGGAAGAAAAGCTCTTGCGCGCCATCTTCGGTGAAAAGGCTTCCGACGTTAAGGATACCTCGTTGCGCGTGCCGTCAGGTATCGCCGGTACGGTGATTGATGTCCAGGTCTTTACCCGTGAAGGCATTGAGCGCGACAAGCGTGCCCAGTCGATCATCGACGAGCACCTGCGTCACTACAAGCTCGATCTGGCTGACCAGATGCGTATTGTCGAGCGCGACGCTTTCGCCCGTATCGAACGTCTGATCGTTGGCAAGAAGGCCAATGGCGGTCCGAAGAAGCTGGCCAAGGGTTCAACCATTGACCAGGCCTACCTGGACGGAATGGATCCGCATCACTGGTTTGACATCCGTCTGGCTGACGACGAGATTGCACAGCAGTTGGAGCAGGTCAAGGATGGTCTGGAACAGGCCCGCAAGGACTTTGACTCCGCTTTCGAAGCCAAGCGCAAGAAGCTGACGCAAGGTGATGAACTGCCGCCGGGTGTGCAGAAGATGGTCAAGGTTTATGTCGCCGTCAAGCGTCGCCTGCAGCCGGGTGACAAGATGGCCGGTCGTCACGGTAACAAGGGTGTTGTTTCACGCATCCTGCCGGTTGAAGACATGCCGCACATGGAGGATGGCAGCCCGGTCGACATCGTGCTGAATCCGCTTGGTGTGCCGTCGCGGATGAACGTCGGTCAGATTCTTGAAGTTCACCTTGGTCTCGCTGCCAAAGGCCTTGGTCACCAGATCAACGCCATGCTGCGCCAACAGGTTGCCGTGAGCGAACTGCGCGCATTCCTCGACAAGATCTATAACGCCAGCGGCAAACAGGAAAACCTGGATGAACTGAGCGATGCTGAAATTGTCGAAATGGCGGGCAACCTGACTTCCGGTGTGCCGTTTGCGACGCCGGTGTTCGATGGCGCCAAGGACAGTGAAATCAAGGCCATGCTGGCTCTGGCCGGTATGCCGTCTTCCGGTCAGATGACCCTGTTTGATGGTCGTACTGGCGAGCCGTTTGAGCGTCAAGTGACGGTTGGCTACATGCACTACCTGAAGCTGCATCACCTGGTCGATGACAAGATGCACGCCCGTTCGACCGGCCCGTACTCCCTGGTTACCCAGCAGCCGCTGGGCGGCAAGGCACAGTTCGGTGGTCAGCGCTTCGGTGAAATGGAAGTGTGGGCCCTCGAAGCCTATGGCGCATCTTATGTGCTGCAGGAAATGCTGACGGTGAAGTCCGATGACGTGAATGGCCGGACCAAGGTCTACGAAAACATCGTCAAGGGCGAGCACAGGATTGAAGCCGGCATGCCGGAATCCTTCAATGTGCTGGTCAAGGAAATCCGTTCGCTGGCGATCGATATCGATCTGGAACGTTACTGATTTAGGGCTGGGAGTTAAACGATGAAAGCATTGCTCGATCTATTCAAGCAGGTAACCGCCGAAGAGGAATTCGACGCGATTACCATTGGTCTCGCCTCGCCCGAAAAGATCCGTTCCTGGTCCTACGGTGAAGTCAAGAAGCCCGAAACCATCAACTACCGCACCTTCAAGCCAGAGCGTGACGGCCTGTTCTGCGCCAAGATCTTTGGCCCGATCAAGGATTACGAATGCCTGTGCGGCAAGTACAAGCGCCTCAAGCATCGTGGCGTGATCTGCGAAAAGTGCGGCGTTGAAGTGACGCTGGCCAAGGTGCGTCGTGACCGTATGGGGCACATCGAACTGGCCTCGCCGACCGCTCACATCTGGTTCCTGAAGTCGCTGCCGTCGCGTCTTGGCATGGTGCTCGACATGACGTTGCGCGACATTGAACGCGTCCTGTACTTCGAAGCCTATGTCGTGACTGATCCGGGCATGGTCTCGAATCTGCAACGCAGCCAGTTGCTGACGGAAGAACAGTATCTGGAAATGATGGAAGAGCATGGCGATGAATTCCATGCCCTGATGGGTGCCGAAGGTATCCGTGAACTGCTGCGCAACCTCGATCTGCCGAGCGAAGTCGAATCGCTGCGCGCCGAACTCGAAGTCACCGGTTCGGAAGCCAAGAACAAGAAGCTCGCCAAGCGCCTGAAGATTCTTGAAGGTTTCCTGAAGTCCGGCATCAAGCCGGACTGGATGGTTCTCGAAGTCCTGCCGGTGCTGCCGCCGGATCTGCGTCCGCTGGTGCCGCTGGATGGTGGTCGTTTCGCCACCTCCGACCTGAACGATCTGTATCGTCGCGTCATCAACCGCAACAACCGTCTGAAGCGTCTGCTCGAGCTCAAGGCGCCGGAAATCATCGTGCGCAACGAAAAGCGCATGCTGCAGGAGTCGGTTGACTCCCTGCTCGACAACGGTCGTCGCGGCAAGGCAATGACTGGCGCCAACAAGCGTCCGCTCAAGTCGCTGGCCGACATGATCAAAGGCAAGGGCGGTCGTTTCCGTCAGAACTTGCTGGGTAAGCGCGTCGACTACTCCGGCCGTTCGGTCATCGTGGTCGGTCCGCAGCTCAAGCTGCATCAGTGCGGCCTGCCCAAGCTGATGGCGCTCGAGTTGTTCAAGCCCTTCATCTTCCACAAGCTGGAAGTGCTCGGCTACGCCACCACCATCAAGCAAGCCAAGAAGATGGTCGAAGGTCAGGAACCGGTCGTCTGGGACATCCTCGAAGATGTCATCCGCGAACATCCGGTTATGCTCAACCGGGCGCCGACGCTGCACCGTCTGGGTATCCAGGCTTTCGAGCCGACCCTGATCGAAGGCAAGGCGATCCAGCTGCACCCGCTCGTTTGCGCGGCCTTCAATGCCGACTTCGACGGTGACCAGATGGCTGTCCACGTTCCGCTGTCGCTCGAGGCGCAGATGGAAGCCCGCACCCTGATGCTGGCCTCCAACAACGTGCTGTCGCCCGCCAACGGCCAGCCGATCATCGTGCCGTCGCAGGATATCGTGCTGGGTCTGTACTATGCGACCCGTGAAAAGGTGAATGGCAAGGGCGAAGGCATGTACTTTGCCAATACCAATGAAATCGAACGCGCCATGGCGGCCGGTGAGCTCGATGTGCACTCGCGCATCTCGGTTCGCATTCCGCAATATGAGCCCGCAGCGGTCGACGGTGAATGGGACGAGAAAATCGTTCGCGTTGAGACCACTGCCGGTCGTGCGTTGCTCTCCAAGATCCTGCCGAAGGGCATGCCGTTCAAGAGCATTGATCGCGCGCTGAAGAAGAAGGAAATCTCCAAGCTGATCGACGAATCCTTCCGTCGTTGTGGCCTGAAGGAAACGGTGGTTTTTGCCGACAAGCTGATGCAGAACGGTTACGCCCTGGCGACCCGTGCCGGTATCTCCTTCTGTTCCGACGACATGCGTGTTCCGGCCAAGAAGCACGAGATCATTGCTGCTGCCGAAGCCGAAGTTAAGGAAATCGAGATCCAGTACACCAACGGTCTGGTGACCAATGGTGAGCGCTATAACAAGGTCGTCGATATCTGGGGGCGTACAGGTGACCAGGTCGCCAAGGTCATGATGGACGAACTCGGCCACGAGGAAACCATTGATCGTCACGGCAAGAAGGTCAAGCAGGACTCGTTCAACTCCATTTACATGATGGCCGACTCCGGTGCTCGCGGCTCCGCAGCCCAGATTCGTCAGCTGGCCGGTATGCGCGGCCTGATGGCGAAGCCGGATGGCTCGATTATCGAAACGCCGATTACGACCAACTTCCGCGAAGGTCTGAACGTTCTCCAGTACTTCATTTCAACCCACGGCGCTCGTAAGGGTCTGGCCGATACGGCGCTGAAGACCGCCAACTCCGGTTACCTGACGCGTCGTCTGGTCGATGTGACGCAGGATTTGGTCATTACCGAAGACGACTGCGGCACCAAGAACGGCTTTGCCGTCAAGGCGCTGGTTGAAGGCGGTGAAGTGATCGAGGCGCTGCGCGAGCGGATTCTTGGTCGCGTTACGGTCGACGATCTGGTTGATCCTGAAACCCAGGAAACAGTCATTTTCTCGGGCACCATGCTCGACGAAGATCTGGTTGATCTGATCGACAAGCTCGGTATCGACGAAGTCAAGGTCCGCACGCCGCTGACCTGCGATACGCGTTACGGCTTGTGCGCCAAGTGCTACGGTCGTGACCTCGGTCGCGGCTCGATGGTCAATGCCGGTGAATCGGTTGGTGTTATCGCCGCCCAGTCGATCGGCGAGCCGGGTACCCAGCTCACCATGCGTACCTTCCACGTCGGTGGTGCGGCCTCCCGGGCGGCTGTTGCTTCCCAGGTCGAGTCGAAGTCGGCCGGTACGGTCCGCTTTACCGCGACCATGCGCTATGTCACCAGCGCCAAGGGTGAAAAGGTCGTCATTTCCCGTTCCGGCGAAGTGTTGATTACCGACGATCATGGTCGCGAGCGCGAACGCCACAAGGTTCCGTACGGCGCCATGCTGTCTGTCGACGATGGCAAGGTCGTCAAGGCTGGCGTCAAGCTGGCCACCTGGGATCCGCATACCCGTCCGATCGTTACCGAGTATGCCGGTACCGTTCGCTTCGAAAATGTCGAAGAGGGTGTCACTGTTGCCAAGCAGGTTGATGATGTGACTGGCCTCTCGACGCTGGTTGTCATCGACAACAAGCGTGGCGGCAAGGCTGCAACCAAGGGGCTGCGCCCGGTGGTCAAGCTTCTCGACGAAAATGGTCAGGAAGTTCGTATTGCCGGCAGCGATCATCACGTCTCCATCGCCTTCCAGGTTGGCTCGATTATTTCGGTGCTGGATGGACAGCAGGTTGGCGTTGGTGATGTGCTGGCACGTATGCCCCAGGAATCTGCCAAGACTCGTGACATTACCGGTGGTTTGCCGCGGGTTGCCGAGTTGTTTGAAGCCCGTACGCCCAAGGATGCTTCTGTCCTGGCTGAATACACGGGTACGATCAGCTTCGGCAAGGACACCAAGGGCAAGCAGCGTCTGGTGATTACCGATCTGGACGGCAATGTTCATGAGTTCCTCATTTCCAAGGACAAGCATGTCCTGGTTCACGATGGTCAAGTTGTGAACAAGGGCGAGAAGATTGTCGAAGGCGAACCGGATCCGCACGACATCCTGCGTTTGCAGGGTGTCGAGGCTCTGGCGCGCTACATCACTGATGAAGTTCAGGACGTTTATCGCTTGCAAGGCGTGAAGATTAACGACAAGCATATTGAAGTGATCGTTCGCCAGATGCTGCGTCGGGTTGCGATTACCGAGCCGGGTGACACCAAGTTCATCAAGTCTGAACAGGTGGAACGCGCAGAGTTGCTGGCCGAAAATGATCGTGTCCTCGCTGAAGGCAAGCTGCCGGCCAACTTCGAACACATGCTGCTCGGTATCACCAAGGCCTCCTTGTCGACCGATTCCTTCATCTCCGCCGCTTCCTTCCAGGAAACGACACGCGTCCTGACCGAAGCTGCAATCATGGGCAAGCGCGATGAACTGCGCGGTCTGAAGGAAAACGTCATTGTTGGCCGCCTCATCCCGGCTGGTACCGGTCTCGCTTATCACCGCGCCCGGAAGGCCGCGGCGGCTGGCGATACCTCGGCTATTCGCCTCGAAGCAGCAGACGAAGTTGTTGTTCAGGAAGCTGATCAGGCATCCTGAGTTAGTAAGCAACCCCCATGTTTCGTTGACATGGGGGTTGATCAACCATAAAATCTATGGTCTTTGTCGGCGGTGACTAATCATTGTCTCCGCTTTGGATAACAAAATTGCCGTCGTGCACCGCTGGGTGCCCGGCCGTTGAAGGAAGTTCGATATGCCGACTATCAACCAGCTCGTGCGCAAGCCGCGCGTTGCCGAGGTCACCAAGAGCAAGGTGCCTGCTCTGGAAAAATGCCCGCAAAAACGTGGCGTTTGCACCCGTGTTTACACCACTACCCCGAAAAAGCCGAACTCCGCTCTCCGTAAGGTTTGCAAGGTTCGTCTGACGAATGGCTTTGAAGTCATTTCGTACATCGGCGGTGAAGGCCACAATCTGCAGGAACACTCCGTGGTTCTGATTCGTGGTGGTCGTGTCAAGGATTTGCCGGGTGTGCGTTATCACACCGTGCGTGGCTCCCTGGATACCCAGGGCGTCAAAGATCGTAAGCAGTCCCGTTCCAAGTACGGGGCCAAGCGTCCGAAGGCTGCCTGATCCATTAGGTAGCTTAAGTAAGTGGCCGTCCTTTTGGGCGGTCGGGAGAGGCCGGGAGGGTAAAACCCTAGCCCGGCTTTTCAACTGAATCGTGTTTATTTAGAGGTCAATATGCCCCGTCGTCGTGAAGTACCCAAGCGTGACATTCTGCCGGATCCGAAGTTCGGTAATGTCGAAGTCTCCAAGTTTGTGAATGCCATCATGCAAAGCGGCAAGAAGTCTGTTGCCGAGCGTATTGTTTATGGTGCTTTTGAGATCATTACCACCAAGGGTGGCAAGGATCCTCTTGAAGTGTTCAGTGCTGCCATGAGCAACGTCAAGCCGATGGTCGAAGTCAAGTCCCGTCGCGTCGGTGGTGCCAACTACCAGGTGCCGGTTGAAGTTCGTCCGGCTCGTCGCGCTGCTCTGGCCATGCGTTGGTTGCGTGAGTCCGCTCGCAAGCGTTCGGAAAAGTCCATGGGTCAGCGTCTGGCCGCCGAAATGCTGGAAGCTGCCGAAAATCGTGGCGGCGCTGTCAAGAAGCGTGACGAAGTGCACCGTATGGCCGAAGCCAACAAGGCTTTTGCTCACTTCCGCTTCTAATTTCAAAGGGCTCTAACGTGGCACGTAAAACTCCCATCGAGCGCTACCGCAATATCGGTATCAGCGCGCACATCGACGCCGGCAAGACGACGACGACTGAACGTATCCTTTTCTACACCGGTGTTAATCACAAGATCGGCGAAGTTCATGATGGTGCAGCCACCATGGACTGGATGGAGCAGGAGCAAGAGCGCGGTATTACCATTACTTCCGCTGCGACTACCTGTTTCTGGAGTGGCATGGACAAGCAGTTCCAGCCGCACCACATCAATATCATCGATACCCCGGGGCACGTTGACTTCACCATTGAAGTTGAGCGCTCCATGCGTGTTCTCGACGCTGCCTGCATGGTTTACTGTGCGGTCGGTGGCGTGCAGCCGCAGTCGGAAACCGTGTGGCGCCAAGCCAACAAGTACGGCGTGCCGCGTCTGGCCTTTGTGAACAAGATGGACCGTTCTGGTGCCAACTTCTTCAAGGTGGTTGACCAGCTCAAGCTGCGCCTGAAGGCCAATCCGGTGCCTATCGTTATCCCGATTGGTGCTGAAGAGAAGTTCGAGGGTGTTGTTGATCTGATCAGAATGAAGGCAATCTTCTGGGATGAGGCTTCGCAGGGGATGAAGTATGAAGCCCGCGATATTCCTGCTGATCTGGTTGATGATGCCAATGCTTGGCGCGAGCAGATGGTTGAGGCCGCTGCGGAAGCATCAGAAGAGCTGATGAATCGCTACCTGGAAAATGGCGAGCTTTCCGAAGCCGACATCATTCTTGGTCTGCGTACCCGCACTCTCGCTTGTGAAATCCAGCCGATGCTGTGCGGTACCGCCTTCAAGAACAAGGGCGTTCAGCGCATGCTTGATGCGGTGATCGAGTTGCTGCCGTCGCCGATCGATATTCCGCCGGTCAAGGGCATTCTCGAGAACGAAACCGAAGGCGAGCGTCGTGCTGCCGACGACGAAGCTTTCTCCGCTCTGGCTTTCAAGATCATGACCGATCCGTTTGTTGGTCAGCTGATCTTCTTCCGCGTCTATTCGGGAGTGATCAACTCTGGTGACACCGTTTACAACCCGGTCAAGGGTCGTAAGGAGCGTCTGGGTCGCATCCTGCAGATGCACGCCAATCAGCGCGAAGAAATTAAGGAAGTGCGCGCTGGCGATATCGCCGCTGCCGTGGGTTTGAAGGAGGCCACCACCGGCGATACGCTGTGTGATCCGGCCAAGGTCATCACCCTTGAGCGCATGGTTTTCCCGGAGCCGGTGATTCACGTTGCCGTCGAGCCGAAAACCAAGGCTGACCAGGAAAAGATGGGTCTGGCACTGGGTCGTCTGGCGCAGGAAGATCCGTCCTTCCGTGTGCGTACCGATGAGGAATCCGGTCAGACCATTATTTCCGGTATGGGCGAATTGCACCTTGAAATTCTGGTTGACCGTATGCGTCGCGAATTCAATGTTGATGCTTCCGTCGGCGCGCCGCAGGTGGCTTATCGCGAGTGCATCAAGAAGTCGGTCGAGCAGGAAGGCAAGTTCGTCAAGCAGTCCGGTGGTCGTGGTCAGTTCGGTCACGTCTGGCTCAAGATTGAACCGAACGAAGCCGGCAAGGGTTACGAGTTCGTCGATGCCATCAAGGGTGGTGTTGTTCCTCGCGAATTCATCCCCGCGGTTGACAAGGGGCTGCGCGATGCTGTGACCAGTGGTGTTCTGGCTGGCTTCCCGGTTGTTGATGTCAAGTTCACGCTGTTCGATGGTTCCTACCACGACGTTGACTCGAACGAAAACGCATTCCGTATGGCTGCCTCCATGGCTTTCAAGGAAGGCATGAAGAAAGCCAGTCCGACGCTGCTCGAGCCGATGATGGCGGTTGAAGTCGAAACCCCGGAAGATTACATGGGTAACGTTATGGGCGACCTTTCTTCCCGCCGTGGCATCGTCCAGGGTATGGAAGATCAGGTTGGTGGCATCAAGCTTGTCAAGGCTGAAGTGCCGCTGTCCGAAATGTTTGGTTACTCGACCTCCCTGCGCTCGTTGTCGCAAGGTCGCGCTACCTACTCAATGGAATTCAAGCACTACACCGAAGCGCCGAAGAACGTCGCCGAGGCTGTCATTAACAAGAAGTAATTGCTGGAGAACCGATAATGGCAAAAGAGAAATTTGAACGTACCAAGCCGCACGTAAACGTCGGCACGATTGGTCACGTTGACCACGGCAAGACGACGCTGACGGCTGCGATCACCACGGTGCTGGCTGCCAAGTTTGGTGGTGCTGCCAAGGCATACGACCAGATCGATGCGGCACCGGAAGAAAAGGCTCGTGGTATTACCATCAATACCGCCCACGTCGAATACGAAACCGCAAATCGTCACTACGCCCACGTTGATTGCCCGGGCCACGCCGACTACGTCAAGAACATGATTACCGGTGCTGCCCAGATGGACGGCGCCATTCTGGTCTGTTCCGCTGCTGACGGCCCGATGCCGCAAACCCGCGAACACATCCTGCTGGCTCGCCAGGTTGGTGTGCCGTACGTTCTGGTGTACATGAACAAGTGCGACATGGTTGACGATGCCGAGCTGCTCGAGCTGGTCGAAATGGAACTGCGCGAACTGCTCTCCAAGTACGATTTCCCGGGTGATGACACCCCGATCGTTCATGGTTCCGCTCTGAAGGCCCTCGAAGGCGACCAGTCTGAAATCGGCGAACCGTCGATCTTCCGTCTGGCCGATGCGCTGGACTCCTACATTCCGACCCCGGAGCGTGCTGTTGATCTGCCGTTCTTGATGCCGGTTGAAGACGTCTTCTCGATCTCTGGTCGTGGTACCGTGGTGACCGGTCGTATCGAGCGTGGCGTTGTCAAGGTTGGTGAAGAAATCGAGATCGTTGGTATCCGTCCGACCGTCAAGACCACCTGTACCGGTGTTGAAATGTTCCGCAAGCTGCTTGATCAAGGTCAGGCTGGCGACAACGTTGGCGCGCTGCTGCGTGGCACCAAGCGTGAAGATGTTGAACGTGGTCAAGTGCTGTGCAAGCCGGGTTCGATCACCCCGCACACCCACTTCACTGGCGAAGTGTATGTTCTGTCGAAGGATGAAGGCGGTCGTCATACCCCGTTCTTCAACAACTACCGTCCGCAGTTCTATTTCCGCACGACCGACGTGACTGGTGCGATTTCGCTGCCGGAGGGCGTTGAAATGGTTATGCCGGGTGACAACATCCAGATGACGGTCAAGCTGATTGCGCCGATCGCCATGGAAGATGGTCTGCGCTTCGCTATCCGCGAAGGTGGTCGTACCGTTGGCGCCGGCGTCGTCGCCAAGATCATCGAGTAATTCGTTCTTTTTGAAAATTCGGGGTGAGGGCAACTTCACCCCATCGTTCTTTGGAAAACAAAATGGCAAACCAGAAAATCCGTATCCGTCTCAAGGCTTTTGACTATCGCTTGATTGATCAATCCGCTCAGGAAATCGTTGAGACGGCCAAGCGCACTGGCGCTGTTGTTCGTGGTCCGGTGCCGCTGCCGACCCGTAAGCAGCGTTTCGATATCCTGCGTTCGCCGCACGTCAACAAGGCTTCGCGTGATCAGCTGGAAATTCGTACCCATCTGCGTCTGATGGATATCGTTGATCCGACCGATAAAACCGTCGATGCGCTGATGAAGCTGGATCTGCCGGCTGGCGTGGACGTCGAAATCAAGTTGCAGTAATAAAGGGTTGCGGATATAATCCGCGCCTTTCGGGGGTGGCCGTAACTGGCTGCCCATTTGTTGTTTTACATCGACCGGCCAATCGCAGCCGGCGATGAGGAGAATAACCATGAGTCTAGGCCTTGTTGGTCGCAAGGTTGGCATGACTCGCATTTTTGCTGAGGATGGTGCTTCCATTCCGGTAACTGTGCTTGACGTGTCCAACAATCGCGTGACCCAAGTAAAAACGCCGGAGATCGATGGCTACGCAGCCATTCAGGTCGGTTTCGGCAAGCGCCGTGCCTCCCGCGTTTCCAAGCCCATTGCTGGCCATTTGGCCAAGGCGGGTGTGGAAGCCGGGCATGTCCTCAAGGAATTCCGTATCGATGCTGAGCAGCTGGCCACTTTCAAGGCTGGTGATCAGATTGCTGTCACTATTTTTGCTGAAGGGCAAAAAGTTGATGTGACCGGCACTTCTATCGGTAAGGGTTTCCAGGGCGGCATCAAGCGTCACAACTTTAGTTCCAACCGTGCTACCCACGGTAACTCGCTGTCGCACAATGCGCCGGGTTCCATTGGTATGGCGCAGGATCCGGGTCGTGTTTTCCCGGGTAAGCGCATGGCTGGTCATATGGGTGATGTGCAGTCCACGATGCAGGGCTTGACGGTTGTTCGCGTCGATGCTGAGCGTCAGCTTCTGCTGGTTCGCGGCGCCGTTCCGGGTGCCAAGGGTGCCGACATTGTCGTGCGTCCGGCAGTCAAGGCTTAAGGGGGCGACATGGAACTCAATGTAATTAACGAGCAGGGACAGGAAGCTGCCAAGTTGCAGGCTTCTGACGTGCTTTTCGGTCGCGACTTCAATGAGGCGCTGGTGCATCAGATCGTTGTGGCTTATCAGGCCAATGCGCGCTCTGGTGATCGTCAGCAGAAGGATCGCTCGGAAGTTCGTCACACTACCACCAAGCCGTGGCGTCAAAAGGGTACGGGTCGTGCCCGTGCTGGTAGCAATGGCAGTCCGTTGTGGCGTGGGGGCGGTCGGATCTTCCCGAATTCGCCTGAAGAAAATTTCAGCCAGAAGGTTAATAAGAAGATGTTCCGCGCCGGTATGGCTGCGATTCTCTCCGAGTTGGCCCGTCAAGGTCGTCTGGTCGTCATCGATGATCTGACCATTGATGCTCCCAAGACCAAGCTCTTCTCGCAAAAACTGAAGACCTTGGGTTTGGAAGGCAATCTTCTGGTGGTTACGGATGTGCTCAGCGAGAATCTGTATCTCTCGTCGCGCAACCTGCCGAATGTTCTGGTGCTTGAAGCTCAAGAGGCTGATCCGGTCTCTCTGGTTCGCTTTGCCAAGGTTCTGGTTACCAAGAATGCAGTGGCCAAGTTCGAGGAGATGTGGGGATGAACCAACAACGTCTGATGCAGGTGCTGCTGGCGCCGCAAATCTCCGAGAAGGCTACCTATATTGCCGAAAAGTATGAACAGGTAATTTTCCGTGTTGCTTCCGATGCCACCAAGCCGGAAATCAAAGCTGCGGTTGAATTGCTGTTCAAGGTTGAGGTTGAGTCCGTTCAGGTCGCCAACGTCAAGGGCAAGGTCAAGCGTTTCAAGGGTTCGGTTGGTCGTCGCAAGGGCTGGAAAAAAGCCTATGTGAGCCTGAAGCCGGGCCAGGAAATCAATTTCGTTGAAGGGGGGAATGCCTAATGGCACTCGTTAAAGTCAAGCCGACTTCCCCCGGCCGTCGCGCCGTGGTGCAGGTCGTCAATCCGAATCTGCACAAGGGCAAGCCGTTTGCTGCTCTGGTTGAGGCGAAGTCGGGTAATGCCGGTCGCAACAACAACGGTCGTATCACGGTTCGTCACCAAGGTGGCGGTCACAAGCAGTCCTATCGTGTCATCGATTTCAAGCGCAACAAGGACGGGATTCCGGCCAAGGTTGAGCGTCTTGAATACGACCCGAACCGTACTGCGAATATCGCTCTGGTTTGCTACGCAGATGGCGAGCGTCGCTACGTCATTGCCAATAAGGGCATGGTTGTCGGTCAGCAGATCATGAGTGGTTCCGAAGCTCCGATCAAGTCCGGTAATGCTCTTCCGATCCGCAACATTCCGGTCGGTACCACCATTTGCTGCGTCGAAATGATGCCGGGCAAGGGTGCTCAGTTGGCTCGCTCGGCCGGTACTTCGGTTCAGCTGCTGGCGCGTGAAGGTACTTATGCGCAGATCCGTCTGCGTTCTGGCGAAGTGCGTCGCGTGCATGTTGAATGTCGCGCCACAATCGGTGAAGTTGGTAACGAAGAAAACAATCTGCGCAAGTTCGGCAAGGCCGGTGCGATGCGTTGGCGTGGTATTCGTCCGACTGTTCGTGGTACTGCCATGAATCCGGTTGATCACCCGCACGGTGGTGGTGAAGGCCGTACTGGCGAAGGTCGTGTGCCGGTTAACCCGTGGGGTCAGCCTACCAAGGGTTACCGCACTCGCAGCAACAAGCGCACGGACAGCATGATCGTTCAGCGCCGTCATAAGCGTTAAGGGGTAGGAAATGGGACGTTCTCTCAAAAAAGGCCCGTTTGTTGATGCGTATCTGATCGACAAGGTCGAAGCAGTTCGCGCCACAAGCGACAAGCGCCCGATCAAGACCTGGTCGCGTCGTTCGACGATCCTCCCCGAGTTTATCGGTCTGACGATCGCTGTTCATAATGGCAAGCAGCATATTCCGGTGTTCGTCACCGAGAATATGGTCGGTCACAAGCTCGGCGAGTTCTCGCTGACCCGGACGTTCAAGGGTCACACCGCCGGCAAGAAGGCCAAGAAGTAAGGAGCTGACATGGAAACTCGTGCAAGTCTGCGGGGCGTACGCCTCTCTGCGCAAAAAGGTCGCCTCGTTGCTGACCTGGTGCGTGGCAAGCCGGTTGGTCAGGCTCTGAACATCCTGGCATTCTCCCCGAAAAAGGGGGCTGGTATCGTCAAGAAGGTTCTGGAGTCGGCTATCGCCAACGCCGAACACAATGACGGCGCTGATATCGACGAACTCAAGGTGAAAATCATCTACGTCGAAAAAGGCATGGTGCTCAAGCGCTTTACGGCGCGCGCCAAGGGTCGTGGCAATCGGATCGTCAAACCGACCTGCCATATCTATCTGACCGTTGGTAACTAAGGAATAGCCATGGGACAGAAAATACATCCGACTGGCTTCCGTCTGGCCGTCACCAAGAACTGGAGTTCGCGCTGGTATGCTGCCAGCAAGGACTTCCCGGGCATGCTGAACGAAGACATCAAGGTTCGCGAATACCTCAAGCGTAAGCTCGCTCACGCTTCGGTTGGTCGTGTCCTGATCGAGCGTCCGGCCAAGAATGCTCGCGTAACCGTTTTCTCGGCTCGTCCGGGTGTGGTTATCGGCAAGAAGGGTGAAGACATCGAGCAGCTGCGTACGGATCTTCAGCGCATCATGGGCGTTCCTGTCCATGTGTCGATCGAAGAAATTCGCAAGCCGGAAATCGATGCTCAACTGATTGCTGACTCGATCGCTCAGCAACTCGAAAAGCGCATCATGTTCCGTCGTGCCATGAAGCGTGCGATGCAAAACGCCATGCGTCTTGGTGCCCAGGGCATCAAGGTGATGAGTGCTGGTCGTTTGAACGGTGCTGAAATCGCCCGTAGCGAATGGTATCGCGAAGGTCGCGTGCCGCTTCATACGCTGCGTGCAAATATCGACTATGCAACCTCTGAAGCTTTGACCACGTACGGCATCATCGGTATCAAGGTCTGGGTTTACAAGGGTGACATGCTTGATCGGAACGAGCAGCCGGAAGTTGTTGAGCCGGCCGCTGATGATCGCAAGCCGCGTCGTAATCCGGGGAAGCCGGAAGGCGACAAGCCGCGTACCCGTACGGTGAAAAAGCCGGAAGGCGACGGCGCTCCGGCCAAGCGTGTAAGAAAGGCAGGTGCCTAAATGCTGCAACCGAATCGTCGCAAGTTCCGCAAGGAACACAAGGGCCGTAATGAAGGTCTGGCGACCCGTGGTACGAAGGTTTCCTTCGGCGAATGGGGCCTCAAGGCCATTGGCCGTGGTCGTCTGACTGCGCGTCAAATCGAAGCAGCCCGTCGTGCCATGACCCGTCACATCAAACGTGGCGGCCGTATCTGGATCCGTATTTTCCCGGACAAGCCGATTTCCAAGAAGCCGGCAGAAGTTCGTATGGGTAACGGTAAGGGTAATCCGGAATATTGGGTTGCCGAGATCCAGCCGGGCAAGGTGCTTTATGAGATGGATGGTGTCAATGAAGCGCTGGCTCGCGAGGCGTTTGCCCTTGCTGCTGCCAAGTTGCCGATTGCTACCACCTTCGTGACTCGTCATCTGGGGTAATCATGAAAGCTAGTGAACTGAGAACCAAGAGCGTGGACGAGCTCAACAAGGAATTGCTGGACCTTCTGAAGGCCCAGTTCGGTCTGCGTATGCAGCTTGCTACCCAGCAGCTGTCCAATACCAGCCAAATGTCCAAGGTGCGTCGCGACATTGCTCGCGTCCGCACGCTTATCCGTGAAAAGGCGGTGCAGCAATGAGCGAGACCTCCAGTATCAAGCGTACTCTGATCGGTCGCGTTGTTAGCGACAAGATGGAGAAGACGGTTACCGTCCTTGTCGAACGTAAGGTCAAGCACCCGATGTACGGCAAGATCATGGTCCGTTCGAAAAAGTATCACGCCCATAACGAAGGCAACACGGCACGTGCAGGCGATCTCGTTGAGATTGTCGAAACCCGCCCGATGTCCCGTACCAAGACCTGGGCAGTGACCAGCGTTCTGGAAAAAGCGATCGTCGTCTGACGAAAGTTTCCATAAACGCTTGCGTAGTTTAAAAGAGGCCGGTATAATCCGGCTTCTTTTTTGCTGCTGGCCAGTTCTGGGCACGGCAAAGGTGTTCGACCCGTACGGGTTCCAAGACTGACCGCGCAGGCGGATTAAGTTGGAGTAAATTTAAATGATTCAGATGCAGACAACGCTGGATGTCGCCGATAACACCGGTGCGCGTTCAGTAATGTGTATCAAAGTGCTGGGTGGATCCAAGCGTCGCTATGCCGGCATTGGTGACATCATCAAGGTCAGCATCAAGGATGCTGCCCCGCGTGGTCGTGTCAAGAAGGGTGATGTTTACAACGCCGTGGTGGTTCGTACCGCCAAGGGTGTTCGTCGTCCGGATGGCTCGCTGGTGCGCTTTGACGGCAATGCCGCCGTTCTTCTCAACAACAAGCTCGAGCCGATTGGCACGCGCATCTTTGGCCCGGTAACCCGCGAACTGCGTACCGAGCGCTTTATGAAGATCGTGTCCCTGGCTCCTGAAGTGCTGTAAGGAGAAATACATGGAAAAGATTCGTAAGGGTGACGACGTTGTCGTCATTACCGGTAAAGACAAAGGCAAGCGCGGTACTGTGCTGAGTCGTGTCGGTGAAGAGCATGTGCTTGTTGAAGGTGTCAATCGTGCCAAGAAGCACGTGAAGCCGAATCCTGTTAAGGGTGTGGCTGGTGGCATTGTCGACAAAGATATGCCGATTCATCTCTCCAATGTTGCGCTCTTCAATCCCGCGACCAAGAAAGCCGACCGTGTTGGCTTCAAGGCGCTCGAAGATGGCCGCAAGGTTCGCGTGTTCAAGTCGAACGGCGAACTGGTAAACGCATAAGGAGCAGTCATGGCGCGTTTGCAGCAGTTTTACAAAGAAACCGTCGTTGGCGATATGTCGAAGCAGTTCGGCTACAAGTCAGTGATGGAAGTGCCGCGCATTACCAAGATCACCCTGAATATGGGTGTTGGTGAGGCAGTGGCTGACAAGAAAGTTCTCGAGAACGCCGTTGGTGACATGCAGAAAATCGCAGGTCAAAAGCCGGTTACGACCAAGGCTCGCAAGTCGATTGCGGGCTTCAAGATTCGTGATGGTTATCCGATTGGTTGTATGGTCACGTTGCGTGGTCCTCGCATGTTTGAGTTCCTGGATCGTCTGGTTACCGTTGCGTTGCCGCGTGTTCGCGACTTCCGTGGTATTTCTGGCAAGGGCTTCGATGGCCAGGGTAACTACAACATGGGCGTCAAAGAACAGATCATTTTCCCGGAAATCGAGTACGACAAGATCGATGCTCTTCGGGGTATGAATATCAGTATCACCACGACCGCAAAGACCGATGCAGAAGCGAAAGCTCTGCTCGCAGCGTTCAAGTTCCCGTTCAAGAATTGAGGCAGTCATGGCAAAACTTGCTCTGATCAACCGTGAAGAAAAGCGCCGCAAAATGGTAGCGCAGTACGCAAAAAAGCGTGCAGCACTCCAGGCGATTATCAACGATGCGAGCCTCTCTGACCAGGAGCGTTATGACGCTCGTCTGAAGTTTCAGGCTCTGCCGCGTAATTCGAGCCCGTCTCGTTTGCGCAACCGCTGCCAGCTGACCGGTCGTCCGCGTGGTGTTTTCCGTAAATTCGGTCTGTGCCGTCACAAGATTCGCGAACTCGCCTTCAACGGCGAAGTTCCGGGTGTTGTTAAAGCCAGCTGGTAAGAGGAGATTCAGAAATGGCTATGAGCGATCCTATCGCGGACATGCTGACTCGCATCCGTAACGCCCAGCTCGCCGAGAAGGCGTCTGTCTCCATGCCGTCTTCCAAGGTGAAGGTTGCTATCGCAGCCGTGCTGAAGGACGAGGGTTACGTTGATGAGTTCGTTGTTCGCGAAGCTGATGGTAAGGCAACTCTTGAAATTGGTTTGAAGTACTACGCAGGTCGCCCGGTTATCGAGCGTATCGAGCGCGTTTCCAAGCCTGGTTTGCGTATTTACAAGGGTTGTGACGATATTCCCCGTGTCATGAACGGTCTTGGTGTGGCTATTGTTTCCACGCCCAAGGGTGTCATGACTGATCGCAAGGCTCGTGCCAGCAAGGTTGGCGGCGAAGTTCTTTGCATCGTGGCATAACGGAGGAACCATGTCTCGTATTGGTAAGAATCCTATTGTCGTCCCCGCCGGCGTTGAAGTGACGGTTGGTGAGCAGATTACGGTCAAGGGCCCCCTGGGTGTCCTCAAGACCGCGGCACACCCTTCTGTTCAAGTTGTCGTTGAGGGGCAAAGCGTCCAGGTTTCCAAGGTTGAAGGTGCTGTCAATGGCAGCGCTATGTGGGGCACCATGCGTGCCAACCTCAACAACATGGTGACCGGTGTTTCCAAGGGTTTTGAAAGAAAGCTGCAGCTGGTTGGCGTGGGTTACCGCGCCCAGGCTCAGGGCGACGTCCTGAACCTCTCGCTCGGCTTCTCGCATCCCGTGGCGCACAAGATGCCCGTTGGTGTGAAAGTTGAGTGCCCGACCCAGACCGAAATCCTGATCAAGGGTTCGGACAAGCAGCAGGTCGGCCAGGTTGCCGCCGAAGTTCGTGCGTATCGCAAGCCGGAGCCCTATAAGGGCAAGGGCGTTCGGTACTCGGACGAAGTGGTGGTCATCAAGGAAACCAAGAAGAAGTAAGGGTGGCATATGTTTAACAAGAAACAAGCGCGTCTGCGCCGTTCCCGCCAAACCCGGGCCAAAATTGCCGAGCTCAAGGCTGTGCGTCTGTGCGTTAATCGCACGAACCTGCACATCTATGCACAGATCATTTCCGCCACTGGTGGCGAAGTTCTGGCTTCGGCTTCCTCGCTGGATAAGGACGTTCGCAAGGACCTCCCGAACGGCGGTAACAAGGCTGCTGCCACCAAGATTGGCACGCTGATTGCCGAGCGCGCCAAGGCCGCCGGTATTGAGCAGGTGGCTTTTGATCGTTCCGGTCTTCAGTACCATGGTCGTGTTCAAGCGTTGGCGGAAGCTGCGCGTGAAGCCGGTCTGAAGTTCTGATCGCCGCGAAAGGATAAGGTTAGAAAATGGCTAAACCTGAAAGAAACAAGAAGCCGCAGCAAGCTGAAGAGCGTGATGACGGCATGCGCGAAAAGATGGTTGCGGTTAACCGCGTCACCAAGGTGGTGAAGGGCGGTCGCATCCTCGGTTTCGCAGCTTTGACGGTTGTCGGCGACGGCGACGGTGGTATCGGCATGGGCAAGGGCAAGTCCCGTGAAGTGCCGGTTGCCGTTCAGAAGGCAATGGAAGAGGCTCGTCGCAAGATGGCCAAAGTCAGCCTGAAGAGCGGTACGGTGCACCATACTGTCATGGGTCGTCACGGTGCTACCACCGTCATGATTCAGCCGGCTCCGGACGGTACCGGCATCATCGCAGGCGGCGCAATGCGTGCCGTCTTCGAAGTCGTCGGTGTGACGAACGTTGTTGCCAAGGCTCACGGTTCGACCAATCCCTACAACATCGTGCGTGCCACCATCGACGGTCTGTCGAAGGTTAATACGCCGGCCGAAATCGCCGCCAAGCGCGGTCTCTCGGTCGAACAGATCCAGGGGTAAGTCATGGCTGACAAGAAAATCAAAGTGACGCTCGTCAAGAGCATCATCGGCACCAAGCAGGATCACCGCGCCACCGTGCGTGGGCTCGGCCTGCGCAAGCTGAACAGTTCCGCTGAACTGGAAGATACGCCGGCTGTCCGCGGCATGATCCAGAAGGTTCAGTATCTCGTTAAGGTTGAGGGTTAAGCCATGCGTCTGAATACCATCAAGCCCGCTGAAGGCTCCAAGAAGGCTGCCAAGCGCGTTGGTCGCGGTATCGGTTCCGGTCTCGGCAAGACTTGTGGCCGTGGCCACAAAGGCCAGAAGTCGCGTTCCGGCGGCTTCCACAAGGTCGGTTTCGAAGGCGGTCAAATGCCTTTGCAACGTCGTCTGCCGAAGCGCGGTTTCAATTCCATGACCCGTGCCCGTCATTACGAAGTTCGTCTGACGGATCTGGATCGTCTGCCGATCGAAGAAATCGATCTGCTGGCCCTGCAGGCTGCCGGCATTGTTCCTGGTGATGCACTGGCCGCCAAAGTCATTTTGTCGGGTGCTATCACCCGCAAGGTGACGCTCAAGGGCGTTGGCGCAACCAAGGGTGCCAAGGCTGCTATCGAGGCCGCCGGCGGCGCGGTCGCTGAGTAATACGAAGAGGTAGAACGTTGGCAGCAAATCCCAATACTGTTGGCAAAGGCGGCAAATTCGGCGATCTGAAGCGCCGCCTTTGGTTCCTGCTCGGTGCTCTGGTTGTGTATCGCATTGGCGCGCACATTCCGGTTCCCGGGATCGATCCCAACGTTCTTTCCGATCTCTTCAATACGCAGAAGGGCGGCATTCTGGGCATGTTCAACATGTTCTCGGGTGGTGCCCTGTCGCGTTTCACCATCTTTGCTCTTGGGATCATGCCGTACATTTCGGCCTCGATCATCATGCAGCTGATGAGTGTCGCCAGCCCGCAGCTGGAAGCGCTCAAAAAGGAAGGTGAAGCCGGGCGTCGCAAGATCACGCAATATACCCGCTACGGCACGCTCGCTCTCGCAGTTTTCCAGGGCTTGGGCATCGCTGTTGCACTGGAAGCTCAGCCGGGCCTGGTTTCCGATCCTGGTTTCCTGTTTCGTTTGACCACGGTCACCACGCTGGTGACTGGAACGATGTTCCTCATGTGGCTCGGCGAACAAATTACCGAGCGTGGCCTGGGTAACGGCATCTCGATCATCATTTTCGGTGGTATCGCCGCCGGCTTGCCGAATGCCATTGGTGGCCTGCTCGAACTGGTTCGTACCGGCGCCATGCATCCGCTGACCGCGCTGGTCATATGCTTGCTCGTAGTGGTTGTGACCGCTTTCGTGGTATTTGTAGAGCGTGGCCAACGCAAAATCCTGGTTAATTACGCCAAGCGCCAGGTTGGCAACAAGATTTACGGCGGTCAGAGTTCGCATCTGCCGCTCAAACTGAACATGTCGGGTGTCATTCCGCCGATCTTCGCCTCGTCCATCATCTTGTTCCCGGCAACGGTTGCAGGCTGGTTCGGTTCCAGCGACTCGATGCACTGGTTGAAGGATGTCGCAGGTACCCTTTCGCCGGGTCAGCCTATCTATGTGATGTTGTATGCTGCCGCGATCGTGTTCTTCTGCTTCTTTTACACGGCGCTGGTCTTCAACTCCAAAGAAACCGCAGACAACCTCAAGAAAAGCGGTGCCTTCGTTCCCGGTATTCGTCCGGGGGAGCAGACGGCTCGTTACATCGACAAGATTTTGATGCGCCTGACACTGATTGGTGCTGCATACATTACAGTCGTTTGTCTGTTGCCCGAATTTTTGATTCTCAAGTGGAACGTGCCGTTTTATTTCGGTGGCACTTCACTTTTGATTATCGTGGTCGTGACCATGGACTTCATGTCCCAGGTTCAGGCTTATGTCATGTCGCACCAATATGAAAGTCTCTTGAAGAAAGCCAATTTCAAGGGATCACCAATGATCAAGTAAAAACGTATGGCCAAGGAAGATTACATTGAAATGCTGGGCGAGGTTGTTGAAAACCTCCCGAATGCCACCTTCAAGGTGAAGTTGGAAAATGGCCATATCGTGCACGGTTTTATCTCCGGGAAGATGCGCATGCACTACATCCGCATCCTTCCTGGTGACAAAGTCACCGTGCAACTGACGCCTTACGATTTAACCAAGGCGCGGATTGTTTTCCGCGCCAAGTAAAGATTCTCTACGCAATAAACCGCAGGGCAAGGAAACACGGCTGCTTCCAAGCCCCGCAGACGAGGAGTGAAACATGAAAGTGCAACCTTCAGTGAAGCGCGTATGCCGCAACTGCAAAGTCATCCGTCGCAAGGGTGTCGTACGTGTCATTTGCAAGGACCCGCGTCATAAGCAGCGTCAAGGTTAATTCCCTGACATTGTCCGGCATTTGTTAATTTTCGAAATAGTGGAGTGATTCAATGGCCCGTATTGCAGGGGTAAACATTCCGAACCATCAGCATGCAGAAATCGCTCTTACTGCGATTTTTGGCATCGGCCGTACCCGCGCACAGAAAATCTGTGATGCGGCCGGTATCGTTCGTTCTACCAAAATGAAAGACCTGTCCGATGCGGACATGGATCGTCTGCGTGATGAAGTAGGCAAGTTCACTGTTGAAGGTGATCTGCGCCGCGAAGTCACCATGAACATCAAGCGTCTGATGGACCTCGGTTGCTACCGCGGTCTGCGCCATCGCAAGGGCTTGCCCTGCCGTGGTCAGCGCACCCGTACGAATGCACGTACCCGCAAGGGCCCGCGCAAAGCCATCGCTGGCAAGAAGTAATAGGGACAGAACATGGCTAAGACTGCTACCAAAGTTCGCAAAAAAGTTAAGAAGAACGTGGCCGAGGGCATTGCCCACATCCACGCCTCTTTCAATAACACCATCATTACCATTACCGACCGTCAAGGCAACGCACTGTCTTGGGCAACGTCCGGTGGTGCCGGCTTCCGCGGTTCGCGCAAGTCGACCCCGTTCGCTGCTCAGGTTGCTGCTGAAGCCGCCGGTAAGGCCGCTCAGGAATGTGGCGTCAAGAACGTTGAAGTTCGCATCAAGGGCCCCGGTCCTGGTCGTGAATCCTCTGTCCGTGCGCTCAACGCACTGGGCATGAAGATCACCTCCATTTCCGACGTGACGCCGGTGCCGCACAACGGTTGCCGTCCGCCCAAAAAGCGCCGCATTTAAGGAGAAAGACAAGTGGCTCGTAATCTCGATCCGAAATGCCGTCAGTGCCGCCGCGAAGGCGAAAAACTTTTCCTCAAGGGCGAAAAGTGCTTCACCGACAAGTGCGCCATTGAGCGTCGTTCTTATGCACCTGGCCAACACGGCCAGAAGTCTGGTGCCCGTCTGTCTGACTACGGTGTTCACCTGCGTGCAAAGCAGAAAATCCGTCGTGTCTATGGCGTGCTGGAAGGCCAGTTCCGCAGGACTTTTGCCGAAGCTGATCGCCGCAAGGGTCAGACCGGTGAAAACCTTCTGCAACTGCTCGAGGCCCGTCTGGACTCCGTTGCTTACCGCATGGGCTTTGGCGCCTCGCGCACCGAATCCCGTCAGATCGTCCGCCACAACGGCGTTCTGGTTAACGGCAAGCGCGTGAACATCCCGTCTTTCCTGGTCAAGCCGGGTGACGTGGTGCAACTGACTGACCGTGCCCGCGCTTCCCTGCGTTGCAAGGCTGCTCTCGAAGCCGCCGAGTCCCGTGGTTTCCCGGAATGGGTTGCCGTGGATGTCAAGGAAGGCAAGGGAACGTTCAAGGCCATGCCGCAGCGCTCCGAGCTGCCGTCGACCCTGAACGAAGGTCTCGTCATCGAACTTTACTCGAAGTAATCACTGAGCTGAGGAATTTAGCCCATGCAAAGCAGTGGACTTCTGAAACCCCGCATTATCGACGTGCAGAGCGTTTCGCCGGTGCAAGCCAAGGTTGTGATGGAGCCGTTCGAACGCGGCTACGGTCACACCCTGGGCAATGCCCTGCGTCGCATCCTGCTGTCGTCCATGCCGGGTTACGCACCGACCGAAGTCGGTATCGAGGGTGTGCTTCACGAGTACTCCACCGTTGATGGTGTTCAGGAAGATGTCGTCGACATCCTTCTGAACCTCAAGGGTATCGTGTTCAAGTTGCACAACCGCGATGTGGTAACGCTCAATCTGGTCAAGGAAGGTGAAGGCGCTGTTCGTGCCGGCGATATCGAATTGCCGCATGACGTCGAAATCATCAATCCGGAACACGTGATCGCTCACCTTTCTCCTGGCGGCAAGCTGACCATGGATATCAAGGTCGAGAAGGGTCGCGGTTATGTCCCGGGTAACGTCCGTAATCTGGGCGATTCCAAGACCATCGGCAAGCTCGTGCTGGATGCATCGTTCAGCCCGATCCGTCGCGTTGCCTACGCTGTTGAAAGCGCTCGCGTCGAACAGCGTACCGATCTGGACAAGCTGATCGTTGATATCGAAACCAACGGTGTTGTCGAGCCGGAAGAAGCCATCCGTTACGCTGCCCGCGTGCTGATGGAACAACTCTCCGTTTTCGCCGATCTGGAAGGTACCGCTCCTGTGGCTGAGGCTTCCAAGCCGGCCCAGGTTGATCCGGTCCTGCTCCGTCCGGTTGATGATCTCGAACTGACCGTTCGCTCCGCGAACTGTCTCAAGGCCGAGAACATTTACTACATCGGCGATCTTATTCAGCGTACCGAGAATGAACTTCTCAAGACCCCGAATCTGGGTCGCAAGTCGTTGAACGAGATCAAGGAAGTGCTCGCCGCACGTGGCTTGACTCTAGGCATGAAATTGGAAAATTGGCCGCCCGCCGGTCTGGAAAAGGTCTAAGGACCTTTTCCGGCTCGGGCCGTCAAGGGACGCCTGCAGAACATAGAAAGGATTAACCATGCGTCACCGTTTGGGACTTCGCAAACTCAACCGTACCAGCAGCCATCGCCTGGCGATGCTGCGCAACATGACTGTTTCCCTGCTCAAGCACGAGGCCATCAAGACCACGTTGCCGAAGGCCAAGGAACTGCGCCGTGTTGTTGAACCGATCATCACCCTCGGCAAGAAGCCGACGCTGGCTAACAAGCGTCTGGCCTTTGACCGTCTGCGTGACCGCGAAATCGTGGTCAAGCTGTTCGCCGAAATCGGCCCGCGTTACGCAACGCGTCCGGGTGGCTACCTTCGCATCCTGAAGTGTGGCTTCCGCGTTGGCGACAATGCGCCGATGGCTTTTGTCGAGCTGCTTGATCGTCCGGAGCCTGCAGAGGCTGTGGAAGTGGATGAAACTGCTGAATAAGCATTTCAGACAAAATTGAAAAGGCCGGGAATTCCCGGCCTTTTTTTCGTTCACATTTCCCGTGTCACGGGCAATCAATGACCATCAGCGAAACGTCATCGGTCGCCAGCATCCCGTCAAGGTGCTTGGTTAGCGCAGCGTCGATTTGTTCGAAGCGGGCACTTGGCGAGGTGTTGGCGACGGCGTTGGTGATTCCGGAAACCTCGAATTGGGCGCCTTCCCGGTTGCGTGCTTCGAGCAGGCCATCCGAACAAAGGACGATCTGGCTTTCCGCACTCCAGGTGAAGTTGACCGGCTGGCAATCCATTTCTTCGTTATTGACGATGCCCAGTGGCAAGTTTGCCGGTGCAAAGACTTTTTCCGTACGTCCCCAGCGGTCGAACATGAATGCTTCCGGGGTGCCGCCCACCCATATTTCGCCGGTTCTAGCCTCTTCATCCAGGCAAACCAGGGTCGCAGCAACGAAACGTCCAACCGGCATTGATTCCTTCAGTTGCTGGTTGAGTTCGAGAATGATGTCGCGCACGGTATGGTTGCGTCTGGCCAGCCGATAAAAAATTGCCAGAACGGGTAGCGCACTGATCGCCGCCGTCAGGCCGTGGCCGGTTGCGTCGGCGAGAAGGGCGTAAAACCGTCCTTCCGGGGAGCGACTTGCGGCGACGATATCGCCGCTGAAGCTCTCGGCCGCGATGACTTTGTACTTCAGCCGTTCATCGGTCAGCCCATGTCGATGCAACTGCTTCTCCATCAGGCGCATCGCAAGATGCTGTTCGTTCTGGGTCTGGTCGTAATAGGCCTGCAGCAAGCGCGCATTTTCATGCAGCTTTTGTTCGGCGATCTTGCGATCCGAAATGTCCCGGATGACGCCGATGAACATCCTCTTGTTGTCGAGAATAATCTCGCTGATGCCCAGCGTCACGGGAAAGTGGTGACCATCCTTGTGCAGGGCTTCGACCTCGCGCTCGGCACCAATGACAGTGCCAAGACCCTTGGCGGTATAACGCGCCATATAATTTTCATGCTCGCTGCCGTAGGATTCCGGCATCAGCATCTTTACGTTCTGGCCGATCAATTCGCTGACCGACCAGCCGAATGTTCGAACCGCGGAGCGGTTGACCGACGCGATGATGCCTTTTTCATCGACCGTGATGATGGTATCGAGAACGTTGTCGGAAATGGTCTGAACCCGGCGCAGTGAATCGATGGATTCCTGTTGCATGCCGAGCGAACGCTGCACCGAGCGCAACTTGGCTTCAAGTACGACAAAGTTGATAGGTTTGGTCAGGTAATCATCGGCGCCGGCATCAAGTCCTTCGACCAGGTTTTCGTCACGATTGAGTGCTGACAGGAAGATGATCGGCGTCCACCGTTCACGGGTCATTCCCTTGATGCGGCGGGCTGCCTCGAAGCCATCCATGATCGGCATCATGATGTCGAGCAGGACCAGGTCCGGTGCATCGGCTTCAAACCGACGGACAGCTTCTTCCCCGTTTTCGGCAAGAATGACATCGTGTCCCAGTTTCTTCAGAAAGACCTGAAGAATATGCAGGTTGGTCCGGTTGTCATCAACCGCCAGCACCTTCATCTTGTTCATAACCTGACTCATGATCGGCTGTAAATCCTAATTCTTTGGAGAGTCGGAAGGGATGGTGGCTACCGCGATATTGCCGCAGCCTTCATACCTGATGCTGGCAAAGCTCATCATGCGGGCGAGGGCAATGCCCCGGCCATTCGGATCGCAGGCACGTTCGGGCGAGAATTCGAGAAAGTCCTGCCAGGCAAATCCGCTGCCTTCATCGGTGATGCGCAGGGTGATGTCGTTTGCACTACGCAAGAAATTGATTCTTACCCGCTTGCCGACGTTGTCGGGGTGCGCCAGGCGACGATCGATTTCCGCTTGCCAGTTGTCTTCGAGTTTGAGTGTCGATTTTTCCTGGTAACTCAAGCCCAGGTTGCCATGTTCAACGGCGTTGATCAGCAATTCCGAGATGCCGAGAACGGCACGGTCCGCATCGGGACAAGCCTGGGCAATGAAGGATGCGAGTTGGCCGGCTTCTTCGATGGTGCGAATGGAAAAGTCGCCCTGGGTCAGGAACTGCAGCGAATTGATGTGGTCATTCAGCCGCCGGCGCAAGGAGTCATGGGCTTTGGCGTCAGTCAGCGCGGCATGCACGATCGCGAACAGTGCATCACGCCGGTAAGGCTTGGTCAGGTAGTAATAGGCCCCGGCTTCCAGCCCCTCGCGAATCTCGCTGGCGGTGTCGGCTGCGGTTTGCAGGATGACCGGGATGTCGGCGAGACGTGGTGTTTCCTTGATGCGGCGGAGCAAACCGATGCCGTCCAGACCCGGCATCATGCGATCGAGCAGGATGACATCAAAGCTTTCGGCCGGATCAAGCAGGATTTGCCAGGCATTCTCGCCGTCACAGGCAGTGCGCAAGGAAAAATTGCTTTCACTGTCGAAGTATTCGCAAAGAATTTCGAGGTTTAACTCCTCGTCGTCTACAACCAGTACCCGTGATTTATTCATGTTGGCCCGACTGATCTGTCCAGGGATTGAGTGGCAAGGTAACGGTAAAGCAGGCTCCGCCCCCGGCGCTGTTTTCGGCAACAATCGTACCACGGTGCAGCGCAACTATCTCCCGGCAGATCGCCAGCCCGAGGCCGGTGCCGCCCGCTCCGGTCTTGGTGAGCCGACTCTGGACGAACTTGCCGAAAATGCTCTCGAGCTCGTCAGGCGGAATGCCGAGGCCCTGATCAATGAAACGGATACCCAGTGCCGGCTGGATTTTGCCAATTTCGTCGGGTTGACCGCCGGGGAGCTGGCTCGCGAACAGTTGTACCGCGATGTGGCCTCCGGCAGGCGAGAACTTGATCGCATTGGCCAGCAGATTGTGGATCACCTGCTCGATGCGCAATGGATCGCAGACAATTTCGCTGTGCGGTGTTGCGCTGTCGATCGCCAGCGTCAGTTTGCGGGCCTGCAACAGGGAGTCGAGTTGGGCGCAGGCGTGTCTGATCAACGCCTGCAACTCGGTACGCGTGTGGTTGAGATTGGAGCGTCCAGCCTCCAGCTTGGCCAGGTCGAGCAGTTCGTTGATGAGTGCCAGAAGGCGCTGGGCGCTGTGGCCAATCCGGTCGAAATATTGGGCGAGCTTGTCGTGATTGCTGGCGTCTGCCCTGTCCTTGCCCAGTTCGGAAAAGCTCAGGATGGCATGCATCGGGGTGCGCAACTCGTGCGACATGTTGGCAAGAAATTCCGATTTGGCAATATTGGCGGCCTGGGCCTGGCGGAGCGCCTCATCCAGCCGGATGGTCCGTTCGGCAACGAGATCCCGCAGGTGATCGCGGTGCAGCTGCAGCTCACGCAGCGCTTCCTTGCGTTCCGAGATGTCGACGGCAATGCCCAGATAGCCGCAGATTTCGCCGGCGATGTCGCGTTGGGCGGTAACCACGAGAGCCACCGTCAAACGCTGACCATCCTTGCGGAGATAGCTCCATTCGCGCTGCTCGGACTCGTGCCGCCGGGCGATTGCGACAAAAGCGTCAAAACCTGCAACAGGCTCGCCAAGTTCACGGCTCAACTCGTCTGCGCGCTCGGCGACCTCCTGTGGATCATGGATGATCAGCGGAGTTTGTCGGCCGAGCATCTCCGTGGCGGAGTAGCCGAGCATCTTTTCGGCGCCTTTGTTGAATACGGTAATCAGGCCGTCCGGCTGACAGGAAATGATGGCAACTTCGGTTGCTGCATCGAGGACGGATTGCATCAGCAGATTGGCGGCGAGCAGCGCGGCCTCGAAATGCTTGCGCTCGGTAATGTCGGAGACTGATCCGGCGATCCGGACGGGCTTGCCGGTGCCGTCGCGTACCGCTTCGCCCCTGACGCGTACCCAGCCTTCTTCGCTGTGCGGCCTGATGATGCGTAGTTCGACATCGAACGCTGTGTTCTCGCGGAAGTGACGGCGCAGGGCAAGTCTGCGTTTGCTGGCGTCGTCCGGATGAATGCGCTGGATGTAGGCGGCAACCGAGTCTGGCATGGCCGTGGCGGGAAAGCCGAATATTTCCGCCATGCGGGGAGACATATAGTCTTCGCCAGTCAGCAGATTCTGATCCCACAGGCCGTCGTTGGAGCCGGCATTGGCCAGGCGAAGGCGCTCTTCCGAATGTCTCAGGTCGGTCGTGATTCGGCGGGCATAGCGTTCGGCCCGTTGGCGTTGGCTCGCCTGATGGAAGACCAGAAAGGCGAGCGACAGGCTGGCAAGCAGGCCACCGTAGAGGATCAGCTTGGCCGTGTCGAATCCCCCTGCGGCGGCAGGTGCAAGAGCTTGGCCATAATGCAGTATCCAGTTGCGGCCGCCGAAATCGATCTCGTGATGCAGGATCTGCTCGCTCGTCTCCGCTTCGCTGGCGGTTTGCGAAGTGAACATCAATTGCGGAGGAACCGGCGGATCGGGGCGGTAATTGCCGCCGTCATCGTATATCTTCAGGCCGAACTGGCTGTGCCAGTTGTGACTGAGCGAAGCAATGAACTCATCGACATGATAGGCGCAGAGCACGATGCCGCTGAAGGCACGGCGTCGTTCAGCCACGTTGTTGAGTGGCATGCCGGGACGGTAGACCGCCTGAATCAGCTGAAAACTGGTGCGCCGGGCCTTCTGCTCGGTAATGAGTGTGATGGGGCCGGACAGGATGATGTCGTGGCTGGCGATGGCCTGTTCGATCGCTTCTCTCCGGACATTTTCGGAGAGCAGGTTGAAACCGATGGCCGAGCGCAGATCCTTGTTGTCTGGTGCGATAAAAGTGACGGGTAATGCAAGCTCATCGCCTGGTGGCGGATAAATTTCGAAATTGCGGTGTCCGTTTGCCGTTTGGGCCGCAAGGAATTTTGCCCGTTGAGCAGGGTGGACCGCTGGCGCATAGGCAAATGCAAATAGCCCGGTCAGATTGCGGGCAATGTCGATTTCGTTGGTGAAACGCTGCCATGCGGCAGGGTCCTGGCCGCCGTTGGCGGTTGCAAAGGCTTGCAGCGAGCGCAGAAACTGGCCCTGCAGGCGCAGGTGATTGCGGATCTCGGCGGTTTGGGCTGCGCTTTCGCGGATATGGCTTTCCTCGCGCACCGCATTGACGATATCCGACTGCCAGCGCCAGGCGGCCAGCGTCGCACCCGCCAGCAGTGCGAAGACCAGCAGTGACCACAACCAGCGCGCCGCGTTGCGTCGATCACTTGTTGTGGTGACTTGATGGCGAGACATTGACGGGGCGGGTTCCGAAATCCTCAAACCGCGATTATCGCGCGTCCGGTGTGGTCTGGTCTTCCTGTTGCTGCAAGGTCCACATGCGGGCATAACTGCCGCCGGCTTCAAGCAGTGCACTGTGGGTGCCGCGCTCGATGATGCGGCCATCGCTCATGACCAGGATTTCGTGCGCGTTCATCACTGTCGACAAGCGGTGCGCGATGGTCAGGGTTGTCCGGCCGACGGCGGCCAGTTCGAGCTGGCCCTGGATGGCGCGCTCGGTGGCTGAGTCGAGGGCCGAGGTGGCTTCGTCAAAAATCAGGATGGGCGGATTCTTGAGCAAGGCACGGGCGATTGCGACGCGCTGCTTTTCGCCGCCGGAGAGCTTGAGGCCGCGCTCGCCGACCTTGGTTTCGTATTTGTTGGGCAGCGACTCGATGAAGTCATGCAACTGCGCGGCGCGCGCTGCCGCAATCACTTCCTCGCGGCTCGCCTCGGGGCGGCCGTAGTTGATGTTGTAGAAAATGCTGTCGTTGAACAGCACCGTGTCCTGCGGCACGATGCCGATCGCGGCGCGCAGGCTGGTCTGCTTCAGGTTGCGCAGGTCGAGGCCGTTGATTCGGATGGCGCCGCCGCTGACGTCGTAGAAGCGATAGAGCAGGCGCGATAGCGTCGATTTCCCAGCGCCGGAGTGGCCAACCACGGCCACGGTCCGGCCCGGCTCGACGGCGAAGCTGAGTTTTTTCAGGATCGCCCTTTCCGGCTCGTAGGCGAAGTCGACCGCATCGAAATTGATCTGCAGCGGGCCGGGCGGCAGGTCGCGCGCATCGGGGGCATCGGCGATTTCACGATCGGTCTTGAGCAGGTTGAACATGCGCTCGATATCGGTCAGTGCCTGACGGATTTCGCGGTAGACGATGCCGAGAAAATTGAGCGGCATGTAGAGCTGGATCAGGAAGGCATTGACCAGTACGAGATCGCCGATCGTCATCGTGCCGGCCACGACGCCGCTCGCGGCGCGCCACATCATGGCGGTGACGCCGAGCGCGATGATCGCCTGCTGGCCGAGATTGAGGAAGGCGAGCGTGGTCTGGCTGCGGGTTGCCGCGTCTTCCCATTTGAGCAGTTGCTCGTCGTAACGGCGGGCTTCCCAGGCTTCGTTGTTGAAGTACTTGACCGTTTCGTAGTTGAGCAGGCTGTCGACCGCCCGGCTGTTGGCTGCGGAGTCGTTTTCGTTAACGGCACGGCGGATATCGATGCGCCAGTTGCTGACCTTGATCGTGAACACGATGTAGGCGAGCAGCGAAACGAGGGTGATCAGCACGTAACCGCCGTCGTATTTGACAAAGAGAATGCCGAGCACCAGCCCGATTTCGACCAGGGTCGGCAGGATGGAGTACAGCGTGTAGGAAATCAGGCTGGAGATCGAGCGCGAGCCGCGCTCGATGTCGCGCGACACGCCGCCGGTCTGGCGCTCGAGATGAAAGCGCAGGCTGAGCGAATGCAGGTGGCCGAAAACTTCCAGCGAAACCTGGCGGACGGCGCGCTGGGTGACGCGGGCGAAGAGGATTTCACGCAGTTCGGTGAACAGCGCCGTGGAAAAACGCAGCAAGCCGTAAAGCGCGAGCAGCAAGGCAGGCAGGGCGAGCAGCTGTTGCGGACCGGAGAGGCCGTCGATCATCTCCTTGAAGATCATCGGTACGCCGACATTGGCGACCTTGGCGCCGACCAGGCAGGCGAGTGCGGCGAGTACACGCAGGCGATAACGCCACAGATAGGGGAACAGCGTGCGCAAGGTCAGCCAGACATGGCGCTCGGGCAGGGGCTGGCCTGCCGGTGGCTTGGGGAGGGCGGTGCTGTGACGCATGGGGAAATCTGCTTTGCTGGAATTTGCTTGACTCGCCAGTATATGAAAACTGGCCGCTTTCCGCGAAAATCGGCTTTTATTTTGAATTTGGGCAAATCATGGCCGTCGACCGTCTCACCCTGCCGGAAAAGCATTCCACCCTGCGCGTCGTGCCGATGCCGGCCGATCTCAATCAGAATGGCGACGTTTTCGGCGGCTGGGTCATGGCCCAGGTCGACGTGGCCGGCGCGATTCCGGCCATGCGCCGGGCGCGTGGCCGGGTGGCGACGGTTTCCGTGCACTCCTTCCTGTTCAAACAGCCGGTCTCGGTTGGCGATATCGTCAGTCTTTATGCCGATATCGTGCGGGTTGGCGCCACCTCGATTACCGTCAAGGTCGAGGTCTATGCCGAGCGCAATTACGCCGATCCGGTTGTCGTCAAGGTGACCGAGGCCGAGCTGACCTACGTGGCGATCGACGCCGCCGGCAAGAAGCGCCAGCTGCCAGCCGAAAAAGATTGAAAATGTAATAAAATCGGGCGGTTAATCAATATGCCCGCCTTCGAGGGAGTGAAGTAATGAAGAAAATGACGTTGCGTACCGTGCCGGCCCTGTTGCTGATTGCCTTTTCCGGCGCCGCTTCGGCCTCGGCTTTTCAGCTCTGGGAGCAGAATGCCAGCGGTCTGGGCACGGCTTATGCCGGTTCGGCAGCGGTGGCCGACAACGCCAGCACCATTTTCTTCAATCCGGCCGGCATGACGCAGTTGTCGGGCTTCCAGTTTTCCGCCGGGGTCAATGGCGTGAAGCCGAGCTACAAGTTCCGCAGTGATGGTTCGGTGGGCACAGGTGGCGAGGGTGGTGATGCCGGTAGTTGGGCGGCAGTGCCGAATGGCTATCTGTCCTGGCAAGTCGCGCCGGACTGGACCTTGGGCTTCGGCATTTCGGCGCCTTTCGGCATGTCGACCGAGTACAAGGACAACAACTGGGTTGGTCGCTTCGAGTCGCTGAAATCCGAAATCAAGACCGTTAATTACAACCCGTCGGTGGCCTATCGCGTCAATGACAAGGTGTCGCTCGGTTTTGGCCTGAATTACCAGACAATCGATGCGGAGCTCTCCTCGGCCATCCCCGGCCCGGCTACTTCCCGACTGAAGGGCGACGATTCTGCCTGGGGCTGGAATGCCGGTGCCCTGTTCACGCTGTCGCCGGCGATGCGGGTGGGTGCTTCCTATCGTTCGGCGATCAAATACACGCTGGAAGGCGATGCCACTACAGCCGGTGTGACGACGCCGGTGCGGGCCGACATCAAGCTTCCCGACACCTTCATCCTTTCCGTCTGGCAGCAGGTTTCCGACCGCTGGGAAGCAATGGGCGATGTCTCCTACACGCGCTGGAATTCGCTGAAGTCGCTCGATGTCTATAACCGCAACACCGGCATTTTGGCCACCAGCGAAACCTTCAACTACAAGAACGCCTGGCGTTTGGCTTGGGGCGCAGCTTACTTGTTGAATGACACGACCAAGCTCAAGTTCGGTATTGCCTACGACAAGACGCCGGTCCGCGATGCCGATCGGTCCGCCCGCGTTCCTGATAACAGCCGTCTCTGGCTGTCACTCGGGGCGCAATGGAATGCCGGTGCCCAAGGCAAATTTGATGTCGGTTACTCTTATCTGCACGTCAAGGACCCGAGCATTAACCAGTCTTCGTTTGGTAACAGCCTGATCGGTCGCTACGATGCCAGCGGTCATGTTGTCGGCGTCCAGTATTCGGTAGGGTTCTGATTCCTTGTCGCTGGAGATGGGCGGCGTGACGCTGGGGATGCGTGAAGCAGTCATTGTGCTGATCGCCCTGGTTGCGCTGTACATGGTTTTTGTCCTGCTGCGCATGCGCCACCTGCGAGGTACTGCCGAGCAGAAGCTTGAGAAGGCGAGCGTCGAGGCAAAGCCGGCTGAGTCTTTCGCCGACGAGGCGCCGGAAATTCCTCTTCCTGCTTCTGCCCCCGAGCCATGGCCGTCGGCTCCTGCCCGTCTTGCCGATGCTGCCTTGCAGCAAGGGCTGGAACAGGAAGTTGCCCAACTGCGCGAAGAACTCGACTCGATTCGTGGTGAACTGGCTGCGCTGCGGGAAGACATGTTGAATGAACTGGCACATCTGCGTGCCACCCAGTCGGTTTCGCCGATTTATGGCGACGCGATGCAGATGGCGGCAGCCGGTTACGAACCCGCAATGATCGCAGACCGCTGCGGTATCGCCCGCGCCGAGGCCGAGCTGGTCGTGGCGCTGGCCAAGAGTCAGGAACGGTGAGGTAGGCAATGACGGACAAGCCTGAAGATTCGGAAAACGAAGACAGTGCCGGCGAGCTGCGCAACAAGCTGATTCAGCGTCTGGCTGTCGCCGGCGTCATGGTGGCGCTGCTGCTTGGTGTGCTGGCTTTCTTCGATTATCTGTCGACGCCACAGGAAGAACCGGACGAGCCGGTGTTTACCAGTCCGGTCCCGGTCGCCCCGAAAAAGCCGCTTTCGCAGCCGGTAACGACCAGCAACGAATTGCCGGAGCCGCCAGTGCCGGCGCCGGTGGTTGCCGAAGCACCGCCGCCTCCGCAAGTCGCCGTTCAGCCTGCCGTTGTCGAGGCTGCCAAGCCGGAAGCACCCAAAGCCGAGCTTTCCAGGCCTGCGCCCGTACCGGAAAACCGGCCGGCGCAGCCGTCGACCGCAGGGGCCGCGAAGCCGCCGGCCAGTGTGCCAGCGCCAACGCCTGTACCGTCGGTGCAAAGGCCGTCACGTCCGGTCCCGGAATCGACAGCGGCGCCGAGCCAGGTTCCTGTGCAGCCGGAGCCGGCTCCGACGACTTTCGCACCCAATCCCAAGCCCAGTGTCCGGGTTCTTGAAACGCGCCAGACACCGGTCGAGGCGCCGAGTGGCGCATCGCGTCTTTTCTCCGGTTTCCTGCTCCAGGCCGGCGTTTTTGCCAGCCCGCAACGAGCCGAGGAATTGCACGCCAAGCTGACCCTGAGCGGTGTGCCTTCGACACTTGAGACCCGGGTTCAGGTTGGCCCCTTCCGTACCCGGCAGGAGGCGGAGTTGGCTCAGGCAAAACTCAAGGAACTGGGTGTTGAAACGGTGCTCGTGCCGCCCAAGGCGGGCAAGCACTAGTTTTATTGATCAGGGCATGCCGGGCAGGCGCGGCAGGCCAAGGCTGCGCCGGACATCGCGATGGACGCGCGCGGCATCTTCGAGTGGCGAGTGGCTTGGTCGGCGGTTATCGTAACGGCGATCATCGCGGTAATAGTCCTGCCGATAATTGCCTCTGTACCCCTGTTCGTACTGGTAATAGACGCTCGGTGGAGCACTGCGATACGCCGGATAGCTTTCGACATAAACCGGTGCCGTCCGATAGCCCACCGGGTACACCGGTGCGACAGTGCAGGCGCCCAGGCTGCCGAGCAGTGCAACGGCAAGGGTCAGGCGGGCGATGGTGCGGGAGAGGGGCATGTCGGCAGGTCCGGTGTTATTGTAAGTACATAACGCGGCTGCCAGCGGCCCGGCCTACTTCATGGCCGGGCCTTTTTGTAACGAGATATTAAAGCTGTAAGGCTGCTAGTTGATAACTGCTTCTACCAACTCGGCATTTTTGACGCACTCTTTGCCTTCTTCAGCCTTGATTTCATCGATTACTCCCCTGCCAGCCAAAACGCCAGGAACAACCCATGTTTGGAAAAATTTCTGTTCTCCCCCGGCTAGCTTGATTTCCATCACTGATTCGTGCTCGGGAGTTCTGGCTACTATGCGATAACTTCCCGCAGGCAGTTCTGTATAGGCGTAAGTACTGGTTGCAATAGTGGCGAGTGGGTTGTTGTTGATTTCGATGCGCGGTCGCATACCCATGCCAAAAAAGCTTCCATTTCTGCAGACGTAGATTTGGGCGGTATCGACTTTCTGGTTGAATTTCTTAATTTCAGCGCTATGCAAGGGATCGCCGCGCTGGATGCTTGCGCAACCTGTAGTCAGCGAAGCGACAATGGCCATCATGGTGGCCAGTTTCAGAAAAGACTTCATGTTTCTCCCTCGGCGTTTTATTGATCGAGGGCGGAGCGTAGCGCAATTGATGCCAATTGACTTGATCTGGCTCGGGAAAACTTTGCTTTTCCTTGCAGCAAGAGCATCTATGAATTTTTCAATGAGTGGATTCGTTTAACGAACACGTTCATTTCCTTGGCCGCCTGAATATCGCCGCGTGCTTCGGCAACCGCAATCCCCTGCTCATAGGCAGCGATTGCGCCTGCCGCATCGCCGGCTTCATTGAGTGCCTTGCCGAGCGCTTTCCACGCGGCCGAATAGTTCGGGTCGCGGTCGACTGCGGCCTGGAAGCATTTTCCGGCGGCGGCCGGATCGCCCGCCTTGAGGTATTCGTTGCCCAGCGAGAAGCGGAGCAGGGCGCCGTCGCGCGGGCCATCCAACATTTTTTCCAGGGATTCGATGCGTGGGTTCATGGCGGGTCAGGTCTAAAATAACGTCTTTGAATTTTGAGGACAGGAAGCAGACATGGCCAAGACCATCATCGCCACCCCGAACGCACCGGCCGCCATCGGCACCTACTCGCAAGCCGTGCGTGTCGGCGACACCGTGTACCTGTCGGGGCAGATCGGCCTCGATCCGGCTTCCATGCAGATGGTAGACGGTATCGACGCGCAAATCGTTCGCGTTTTCGAGAATCTCAAGGCGGTGGCCGAAGCGGCCGGCGGCTCGCTGGGCGATGTCGTCAAGCTCAACGTCTTCCTGACCGACCTGGCCAATTTTGCCAAGGTCAATGAAACCATGGCGAAGTACTTCAAGGAGCCGTTCCCGGCGCGCGCCGCCGTCGGCGTCAAGGAACTGCCGCGCGGCGCACTGGTCGAGGCCGACGCGGTGATGGTCATCGGCTGATGCCGGATGCCGGGGCTGCGGCCCCTGCCGTGCCGCCCGCTTCGCCAGCGATCCGGGCGCCGGAAGCGCTGCGCAAGAAGCTCGCCAAGATCGGCCTCCATAGCGAGGCCGATTTGCTGGTGCACCTGCCGCTGCGCTACGAGGACGAAACGCGGATCACGCCGGTGGCGCATGCGCCCTGGGGCGAAGCGGTACTCGTCGAAGTGGTGGTCAGCAGCTGCGAGGTGCAGTACCGGCCGCGCCGGCAGATGGTCGTGCATGCCGTGGACGATAGCGGCGAGCTGGTCATGCGTTTCTTCAGCTTCTACCCGAACCAGCAGGCGGCGCTTGCGGTCGGGGCGAAAGTGCGCGCTTTCGGCGAGGTGCGCGGCGGCTTCTTCGGCGCCGAGATGGTGCACCCGCGCTTTCACAAGGTGCGCGACGACGAGCCGTTGCCTGACGAAATGACCCCGGTTTACCCGTCGACCGCTGGCGTCGCCAATTCGGCGCTGCAAAAGCTGATCGGCAAGGCGCTACAGGTTGGCGACCTGTCCGACACCCTGCCCGACGAACTGCGCCAGCGCCTGAAACTGCCGGCCCTGGCGCGCAGCCTGCGCTTTTTGCACCGGCCGCCGCCGGGTACCGATCTCGACACCCTGCATGCGCGCAATCACCCGGCCTGGCGCCGGGTCAAGTTCGACGAGGTGCTGGCGCAACAGATGTCCTTGCGCCGCGCCTACCTCGCCCGCCGCGAGCAGGGCGCGCCGGTGCTGGTGGCGCGCGACGATCTCGGTGCCCGCCTGGTCGACAGCCTGCCCTTCGGCCTGACCGGCGCGCAGTTGCGGGCGATGGCCGAGATTGCCGGCGACCTCGCCCAGCCCTACCCGATGCAGCGCCTGCTGCAGGGCGATGTTGGTGCCGGCAAGACCATCGTCGCCGCGCTCGCCGCCTGCCAGGCAATCTCCGCCGGCTGGCAGGCCGCCTTCATGGCGCCGACCGAAATCCTCGCCGAGCAGCATTACCTCAAGCTCAAGGACTGGCTGGCGCCGCTCGGCATCAAGGTCGCCTGGCTGTCAGGCAGCCTGAAGACCAAGGCCAAGCGCGCGCAGCTGGCGGCAACGGCGGCCGACGCGCAACTGGTGGTCGGCACGCATGCGCTGATCCAGGACGGCGTCGATTTCGCCAAACTGGGTTTGGCCATCGTCGACGAGCAGCACCGTTTCGGCGTCGCGCAGCGTCTGGCGCTACGCAAGAAGGGGGCGAATCCGCACCAGCTGATGATGTCGGCGACGCCCATCCCGCGCACGCTGGCGATGAGCTATTACGCCGACCTCGACGTCACCGTGCTCGACGAGCTGCCGCCCGGCCGCACGCCGATCAAGACGCGTCTGGTCGCCGACAACCGGCGTCAGGACGTGGTCGGTTTCGTGCAGAAACTGGTCGAGGAGGGCCGTCAGGCCTACTGGGTGTGCCCGCTGATCGAGGAGTCGGAAGCCCTGCAATTGCAGACGGCGCAGGAAACCTACGAAACGCTTTCGGCCGATTTGCCGGCGTTGACCGTTGGCCTGGTGCACGGCCGCCTCAAGGCCGACGAGAAGCAGGCCGTGATGGCCGCCTTCGCCGCCGGCGAGATCGACGTGCTGGTGGCGACGACGGTGATCGAGGTCGGCGTCGATGTGCCCAATGCCAGCCTGATGGTCATCGAGCATGCCGAGCGCTTCGGCCTGTCGCAATTGCACCAGTTGCGCGGCCGGGTTGGCCGTGGCCAGTACGAATCGAGCTGCGTGCTGATCTACGCCGGGCCGCTTGGTGAAATCGCACGGCAGCGCCTGAAGATCATTTTCGAGAATACCGACGGCTTCGAGATTGCCCGTCAGGACCTGCAGATCCGCGGTCCCGGCGAATTCGTCGGCGCCCGCCAGAGCGGCGTGCCGCTGCTGCGCTATGCCGATCTCGAAATGGATGCCGACCTGGTCGAAATGGCCCGCGACGTGGCCGAGGAAATGCTGACCCGGCATCCCGATCTCGCCGAGCGCCATCTCAAACGCTGGCTCGGGGCGCGCGAGGAACTGCTCAAGTCGTAAACCAGGCCTCGATCAGGCGCTCCTGTAATTTTTGGCACTTGGCAGGTGCTCAGTTTCTAGGTCGCCATCTATTCATCGAGGCGGAATATCTTCGGGAGCGCTTGGCCCATCGGTAGTTTGGCAGTTTTTGGACACATTTCCGCAACGCGTTGATTCACCCGAGATCGTCTCATGGAGAGCTTCTTGGCTGAGTTGATATGTCGATCTTGTATGTTCGGGTAATATGCCCGGCTTCGAAGACGTCCGTTCAAACAGGAGAAATAGCGTGATTGAAAACAAGAAACTGCTCGGCCTTTGTTGTGCTGCATTTATGGCCACGCTTGCCGGTTGCGCGACGGAAGACTCCCGCACAATCGTGCCGCAACAGACCGTTGCCGCAGCCCGTCCGTATGTTGGTGTGCGCCAGCCGATTTCCGTAGGCAAGTTTGATAACCGTTCCAGCTTCATGCGTGGTGTTTTCTCGGATGGTGTGGATCGCCTTGGCAGTCAGGCCAAGACAGTCTTGATTTCGCATCTGCAGCAAACAAATCGTTTCTCTGTCCTGGATCGCGAGAACATGAGCGAAATCAAGCAGGAAGCGGCTATCAGCAAGAAGCAGCAAGCGCTTAAGGGGGCGCGTTATGTGATTACTGGCGACGTCACCGAGTTTGGCCGCAAGGAAGTTGGTGATCACCAGTTGTTCGGTATCCTGGGGCGCGGCAAGCAGCAAATTGCGTATGCCAAGGTGGCCTTGAACGTGGTTGATGTCGAGACCTCGGAAGTGGTTTATTCAACGGCTGGTGCTGGCGAATACACATTGTCCAATCGTGAAGTTGTGGGCTTTGGCGGTACGGCAAGCTATGACTCCACGCTCAACGGCAAGGTGCTCGATCTGGCCATCCGTCAGGCCGTCGATGGCTTGGTGAATGGTATCGAAGCCGGTGCCTGGCGTCCGTCCAACTAAGGTGCGGATGACTATGATGCGCAATCGCTCAGGGCTGAGTTCCACCCTTGTTGCAAGCTTGGTCGTGATGATGCTGTCAGGTTGCGTAACGCGCCCGCAGCCTCTCTATTACTGGGGAGATTTCACGACCCAGCAGTATTCCTACTTCAAGGGTGACAAGGGGCCGGAAGAAGTCATCCAAAGTCTCGAAAGGGTTCGCGAAGAAGCCAAGGCAGCGGGGAAGCCTGTCCCGCCCGGGCTGCTGGCTCACCTCGGTCTGATGTATGGGCAGACCGGGCGCACCGACATGTTCGAGCAGAACCTGCAGGCTGAGCGTCAGCAGTTCCCGGAGAGCTCGGTCTATGTTGATTTCCTGCTGAAGAAAAAACAAAACGATAAGGCGCCCAAATGAACGCTAAACGAAGCTTTTCGCGGTGTTCTTTCATTGTGCTTGCTGCCTCGATGCTCTTGGGGGGGTGTGCTACGCGTACGCCCTACGACTATTCGGCATTCAAGGAAGCCCGGCCGGCATCTATTCTGGTTTTGCCCCCGGTAAACAACTCGCCTGATATAACTGCGACTTACAGCATGATGTCCCAGGCAACGGCGCCGCTGGCCGAGTCGGGTTACTACGTGTTTCCGGTGACTTTGGTTGAAGAGACTTTCAAACAGAATGGCCTGACGACTCCGCCAGACATTCATCAGGTTCCGGGACCGAAATTACGCGAAATATTTGGAGCCGACGCCGCGCTCTATATCAATGTGAAGCAGTACGGCACTGCGTACATGGTTATTTCCAGTGAAACCCGTGTTACGGCTGAAGCGAAGCTGGTTGATTTGCGAACGGGCCGCATGCTTTGGACGGGGTCCGCCACTGCCTCGAGCGCGGAGGGCGATGGTAACAGCGGCGGGCTGATTGGCATGTTGATCAAGGCGGCTGTTCGTCAGATCATGGAAACGGTTAGCAGCAAGGGGCACCAGATTGCTGGTCAAACCAGCGCTCGTCTATTGAGTGCTGGTCGTCCCGGCGGCATCCTGTTCGGGCCTCGCTCGCCGATGTATCTGAAGGAAGGTGTACCTGCGCAGTAAGTGTTGACGCTCGGGAGGGGGCGCTCAGGTATCGGGTGCCCCCTTTTGATTATTCTGACAATCAGCGTCAGCCTGCGGTAGCTGTCTGTTGTGTGCGCTATGCAGACCTGGTCGAAATGGCGCGCGAGGAACTGCTCAAGTTGTAAACCAGGACTCGATCAGGCGCGCCACCTCGGCCGGCTGGTCGTGGTGCAGCATGTGGTCGGCCTCGTCGATCCAGGCTTCCTCGACGTTTGCGAAACAGGCCTGGCGCGCTTCCCAGTCGCCCGGCCGGGCGGCGAAATCGCGCACCACCCAGGACTGGCGGCCGGCCACCCAGAGCACCGGGCAGGTGATCTGCTTCCAGATCGCCATCGATTCCTCGAGACGGAACAAGTAGGGGGCGGGCGCCTTGTGCCAGGCGTCGCCGTTCCAGATGATGCCGTGCCTGCGCTGGCCGCTCTTGGTCTCGCCATTGCCGATGCGGGCGAGGTGGCGCGCCAGGTAAGTGGCGCGCTCCGGCGTCAGGAAGCGGTCGCTGGCCAGCAGGCGGCGGGCGAAGGCGGCGCGGTCGGCATAGGCGTGCATGCGTGGTGGCTGGCGCAGTGCGCCCAGCCACTGGCCGTAGCGCTCCGGCGCCATGTCCGGCGTGGTCGGTGCAATGCCGAAACCTTCGAGCGTGATCAGCTTTTCGACGCGCTCGGGCCGGATGCCGGCATACAGGCAGGCGAGGATGCCGCCCATGCTGTGTCCGGCCAGGCGCACCTGGCCCTCCGGCGCATAACGGTCGAGGATGGCCTCGAGATCGCCGATATGTTCGGCGAAGAAATACGGCCGGTTCAGCCATTGCGAATTGCCAAAGCCGCGCCAGTCCGGTGCGACGATGTTCCAGTCGCGCGCCAGTTCGTCGACGACGAACTGGAAGGACGCTGAGACATCCATCCAGCCGTGCAGCAGGAAAAGCATGGGCGCCTGCGGGTTGCCCCAGCGGCGGATATGCAGACGGACATCGGGCAGGTCGAGGTATTCGGAACGGGAGATACGCATGGGCGGGTCGGTTTTCGGGCTTTTCGGACGGTCGACCGCGGGTGGCCGCCGTTTTTCAGTTGCCGATTCTAGCAGTCACCGACGCCTTAGATGGTTCGCTCGACGATGCTCAGGCCCTCTGTCACCTGGCTGAACAGGCCGCTGACTACGTTGTCGTAAGCTGGCACGAATTCGAGGACGAGCACGATGGTGGCGACTCGGACGATGAGTTCTGGGAGAAATTTCATGATCTTTCCTTTTCTGTCTGACCCGGAAAGACCACCTGCGAGGCGCACCTTCGGTGAAGGCGCATTCTCGGCGGATGGCCGAGACCTCTGGCTGATTTTGCAACCCCGCTGTCTGGCAAGCCAGATCGGAAGCTTTGCGTCCCTGCGTCACCGCAGGTTTGCCATCGATCACGGTTTTAATACTAATTTGATAAATTCGAACAGTCAACGAATTTTGTTTGAATTTATCAAATAATTTTTTTGTTCACTAGATTGGTTTCATTTTTGCGTAATTCTGGCGGTCGACCGCTACGGCATCCAGAATTTGGAATGTTCAACAACGCTGACCTGCGGCTCGTTCTCGTCGGTAATCGTGAAGCTGATCGCAGTTGCTCCGGCCTGGCTGGCGCCGGGAGCAGCGCTGACTATCGCCGTCTGGATGCCGATTTCGCCGCCGGCGACAGTCAGTCGCTCGCTGCTCGTCAGACGGACGCCGTCGAGGCCGGTGACGCTGATCCGGAAACTGCGTGTCTGGTCGCCGGTATTCATGATCTGCAGGCGATAGGCATTTTCGATCGAGCCGTCGTCGGCCTCGCGTGACAGCACATTGCGGTCTTTCAGCACATTGACCTTGAGCGGGATGCGTGACGCCAGCGACCAGGCCGTCGCGGCGGTGAGCAGGACGAGGATGGCAGTGTAGAAAATGACGCGCGGGCGGACGGCGCGGCGCAGGATCTCGGTCGGCGTGTAGCGCATGCTGACCGCGTTCTCGGTCGAATAGCGGATCAGGCCGCGCGGGTAATTCATCTTGTCCATCACCTGGTCGCAGGCGTCGATGCAGGCAGCGCAGCCGATGCACTCGTTCTGCAAGCCGTTGCGGATGTCGATGCCGGTCGGACAGACCTGGACGCAGATGCCGCAATCGATGCAGTCGCCAAGGCCGAGAGCCTGCGGGTCGCTGCCCTTGGCACGGGCGCCGCGCGATTCGCCGCGTGCCGTGTCGTAGGCGATGATCAGCGTGTCCGGGTCGAACATCACGAACTGGAAACGGGCGTAGGGGCAGATCTGGCGGCACATCTGGTCGCGCAGGAAGCCGGCGTTGCCGTAGGTCGCGAAGGCGTAGAAGACCACCCAGAAGGCGGCCCAGGGGCCGGGGGCGAAGGCGAGCAGATCGCCGATCAATTCACGGATCGGCATGAAATAGCCGACGAAGGTAATGCCGGTCCACAGCGAAAAAATCAGCCAGACGGCATGCTTCGCCGTCTTCAGTGCCAGTTTGCGGCGCGTCCAGGGGGCGGCGTCGAGCTTGATGCGCTGCGGCCGCTCGCCCTCGATGACCTTCTCGAACCAGAGGAAGATCGAGGTATAGACCGTCTGCGGACAGCTATAGCCGCACCACAGGCGTCCGGCCACGGCGGTAAACAGGAAGAGCGCGAAGGCGCCGAGAATCATCAGCAGGACCAGGTAGATGGTGTCCTGCGGCCAGAGCACCAGGTCGAAGAAATAGAACTTGCGCGTGTCGATGTCGAACAGCACCGCCTGGCGGCCATGCCAGGGCAGCCAGCACAGGCCGTAGAAGACCGCCTGGGTCAGCCAGACGAAAATCCAGCGCCAACTGGTATAGGGGCCGCTCACCGAGCGTGGATAAACCTTGCCTTCGGCGCCGCCGACCGGTTTGATGGCGATCACCTTGCGTGGGGTGGAACGAGTGGACATGCAGCCTTCCGGCGCGACGAGGCGCGACTCAGGCCCGGGCGGGCCTGATAAGGTGTAAATAAAATGAATCTTGATCTTAGCAAGCCCGGCTGCTATAAGCAATATTTCACATGCACCTTATTGTTCGTCATGCGCCTGAGCAACTTTTCCGACTACAGCCTGCGTGTCCTGATGTATCTCGCCGCCGATGCCGACCGCCTGGCGACGATCAGCGAGATTGCCGCCGGCCACGACATTTCCGAAAATCACCTGATGAAAGTCGTGCACCAGCTCGGCCGTTACGGTTATCTCGAAACCGTGCGCGGCAAGGGCGGCGGCATGCGCCTGGCTCGCTCACCCGGCGAGATCGTGGTGGGTGAGGTTCTGCGCCATACCGAGACTGATTTCATGCTGGCCGAATGTCTGGGCAGCGACGCCAGTTGCCGCATCCAGGCCGCCTGCAGCCTGAAGCGCATTTTCAACGAGGCGCTCAGCGCCATGTTCCTGGTGCTCGACAGCTATACCCTGGCCGATCTGCTGCGCGACCCGCTCGGCCTGGTGCCGACCGGCCGGGCAACGGCCGCTGCGCTGACGGCGGCGGGCTGAGGCATGGGCGAACCGGTACCGAACCGCCGCAGCGTGGCGACCGCCCTCGAACTCGAGCTTTCGGACGAAGACATCCTCGACGCCCTGGCGCACGTCTCGGGCTATATCGACATCAGCACCGAGGATTTTCGCACGGTCTACCATCTCGCCTGGCGGCATGCCGTGGCACGCCTGACGGCGCTTCCGTCCGATCCGCCGGAGGCCTGAGGTGCTGGAAAAAAGCTGGCGCGCCTACTGGCGCAAGATGCGCGGCACGACGCGGGGTAGTCCGCCACGCGTCAGCAACGAGGAAATCTTCTGGTCCTGGCTTGGTGCCCTGCTTGGCATCGGCTTGCTCGCCTGGCTGGCGCAACTGCTGTTCACCGGCTACGACCTGATCCTGATGATCGGCTCCTTCGGCGCCTCGGCGGTGCTGGTCTACGGGGCGGTGCGCAGTCCGCTCGCGCAGCCACGCAACCTGCTTGGCGGGCATCTGCTCTCGGCGCTGGTCGGCGTCATCTGCTGGCAATTGCTGCACCCGTTGCCATTGCTGGCGCCCGCCGTGGCGGTGGCAAGTGCCCTGGCCTTGATGCATGCGACCCGCACCCTGCATCCGCCGGGTGGAGCGACGGCGCTGATCGCCGTGGTCGGCTCGCCGGAAATTCACCGTCTCGGCTACTGGTACGTGCTGGTGCCGGGCACGCTCGGACCGCTGATCCTGCTTGCGGTAGCACTGCTGATCAATAATCTGCCGACTTCCCGGCGTTATCCCGAAATATGGTTCTAAGCGAGGCTCTGGCACCGATGCAAAGACCTTATCGCATTCTGTGCGTCTGCATGGGCAATGTTTACCGCTCGCCGGCGGCCGAGGTCGTCTTGCGCAGCCTGCTGCGCGATCGCGGTCTGGGTGACCGGGTCGAGGTTGCCTCGGCGGGCACGCATGCCCACCGGACGGGCGAAGCCTGTGACGCGCGGGCCCAGCAGTTGGCCTGGGCGCGCGGCTACGACCTGTCGCGGGCGCGGGCGCGCAAAATCGGTTGGCAGGATTTTGACGATTTCGACCTGATCCTGGCCATGGATCGCAACAACCTGGCCAGCCTGCGGCGCGTGGCGACCGAGGTGCAGCAGGGCAAGATCCGCTTGTTCATGGACTACGCGACGGCCTTCGCCGAAGAGGAAATTCTCGATCCCTACACCACGCTGGGCGGCAGTTTCGAGCATGTTCTCGACTTGGTCGAGGATGCGGCAAGAGGTGTCGTCACCAGCCTGGAAATGGTTATGATGACGTCGGAAAGTTGCCAGCCCGAGGTCCGCTAATGGAAGCTCACGTCGTTTCCGTCGCCCAGCGCAGCATGCCGCGTCTTGTCCGTGATCGGCGCTGGTGGCTGCTGCTGCTTGCCGCCTGGGCGGCCGCGGTGGTCTTTTCGCTGTCCTCGCAGGCAATGCAGATTCGCCGCCAGACGACGGCAATCGCCATCGAGGGCGCCCGCAACATGTTCCGCATGGTGTTGTTGACGCGCAACTGGAATGCCAGTCACGGCGGCATCTACGTGCCGGTGACGGAACGGACGCAACCCAATCCCTATCTCGATGTGCCCTTCCGCGACGTGACGACGACCGATGGTCTGGAACTGACCATGGTCAATCCCGCCTACATGACCCGGCTCATCGCCGAGATGGCCGAGTCGGCCTCCGGTGCCGTCTTCCGGCTGACCAGCCTGCGTCCGATCCGGCCCGAAAACGCAGCGGATGCCTGGGAGGGCCAGGCGCTGCAGGCCTTCGAGCGCGGCATCAAGGAAGCCTCGGGCGTCGAAAACGGCCCGGACGGTGAGATGCTGCGCTACATGGCGCCGCTCGCCGTGCAGGAAAGCTGCCTGCAGTGTCATCGCAAGCAGGGCTACAAGGTCGGCGACATCCGCGGCGGGATCAGCGTGTCGCAGCGCAATGCGCCGATCGAGGCCGCCGTGCAGGCGGCGGTCGGCGAGGCCCGCCTGCTGCACGCGGTTGCTTTCGTGCTGATTGCCGTGGCCGGCTGGCTGTTGCTCGAATTGCTGCGCCGGCGCTGGTCCGAACTGAGCGGCAAGATCCAGGAATTGCAGGATACCCAGAGCCAGCTGCTGCAGTCGGAAAAGATGGCGGGCATCGGCCAGCTGGCGGCCGGGGTGGCGCATGAGATCAACAATCCGGTCGGCTTCGTGACGTCGAACCTGGGGACGCTGCAAAAATACAGCGCGCAGATGATCGGCCTGCTCGAGCGCTGCCGCGCCGGCAAGGCCAGCGAAGCCGATTTTGTCGCGGCCGATTTTGACTTCCTCAAGGAGGATCTGGCCGAGTTGCTGCGCGAATCGCAGGCCGGCCTGGGCCGCGTCACCCGGATCGTCGCCAATCTCAGGAATTTCTCGCACGTCGATGCGGCGGAGCAGCAACTGGCTGACCTCAATGGCGAGCTGGAGGCGACCCTGAATGTGCTCGGACACGAATTCGCCGGCAAGGCCGAGATTGTCCGCGAACTCGGCGAATTGCCGGCGGTGGCGTGCAATGCGGCGGAGATCGACTTGGTGCTGATGAATCTTCTGCTCAACGCGGCGCATGCAATCGCCGGGCGCGGCACGATCACCGTGCGCAGCGGCTGCGCCGAAGGCGGGGTCTGGATCGAAGTCGCCGATGACGGCAGCGGTATGACGCCGGCCGTGATGCTGCGCATTTTCGAACCCTTCTACACCACCCGCCCGGTCGGCAAGGGCGCCGGGCTGGGTCTCTCGCAATCCTACGAAATCGTCCGTCGGCACGGCGGGCGGATCGAGGTGCGCAGCGAACCGGGGCAGGGCAGCTGCTTCCGCGTCTGGCTGCCGCTCGTGAACGAGACTGGCAACACCGCACCGGACGCCGCTTAGGCGCGGTACCGGGCTGTTTTTTTACGGCCGGAACATTCTGTTTGAAAAAATGCTTGACGATTACATGTCGATATAACTAAGATTATCGACATGAGAAATGACTACACGCGCGCCATCCCCCCCGAGTGGCAAGACATGTCCCGCATTTTCGTCGCGCTCGGCGACGAGCACCGGCAGCGCATGCTGCTCTTGTTCGAGCCGGGCGAGCGACTCAATGTCGGACAGATTGCCGAAGTGTCGACGCTGGCGCGGTCGACCGTCTCGCACCACCTGAAAATCCTGCACGAATCCGGGGTGCTGGCTTCCGAGAAAATCGGCAAGGAAGTCTGGTTCTGGATCAATCGCGACGCCCTCGCCACGACGCTGGGCAACGTGCTCGACTACCTCAAGGAAAACACCTGATGCGCACTCTTTTGCGGCCGCTGTTGCGCGGCCTGGCCCGCCTGCTGTTTCGTCTCGAGATTGATGTCCGGGGCGCGAATTTCGCGCATGAGCGCCTGCTCATCGTCGCCAATCACGAGTCCTTTCTCGATGGCCTGCTGATCGGCCTGTTCCTGCCGGTCGACCCGGTTTTCGTGATCAATACCGCGATCGCCAAGCGCTGGTATTTCCGCCTGCTGCTGTCGCAGGTCGATTACCTGACGGTCGATCCGGCCAGCCCGATGGCGATGAAAAAGGTCATCCGCCTGATCGAAACCGGTCGCCCGGTGGTGATCTTCCCGGAAGGCCGCATCACGCTGACCGGCAGCCTGATGAAGGTGTACGACGGCCCCGCCTTCGTTGCCGCCAAGACTGGTGCTACGGTTGTGCCGGTGCGTCTCGAAGGCACGGCGCGCAGCTATTTTTCGCGCCTGTCCGGCAAGCATCCGCGCGCGCTGTTTCCGAAAATCCGCCTGACCGTGCTGCCCGAGCGCGTTTTCCCCATGCCCGAGGCGTCGACCGCCAAGCTGCGCCGACGCAAGGCAGGCGAGGCGATGCGCCGCCTGATGCAGGAGATGGTCTTCATCTCGCGGCCGGCACAGACGCTGTACTCGGCGCTGTGCGATGCCGCTGCGATTTTCGGGCATGGCCGGCGCCTGCTCGAGGACATCAAGCAGGTCGAGTACTCGTACAAGGACCTGTTCAAGATGGCGCTGATCCTCGGCCGCCAGGTCGAGCGCTTGACGACGCCGGGCGAGAAGGTCGGCCTGCTGCTGCCCAATGTCGTGCCGACGCTCGGTCTGATCTTCGGCCTGACGGCGCGCCGGCGCATTCCCGCGATGCTCAATTACACGGCCGGCGTCGATGCCATGCAGACCGCCTGCGACGCCGCCGAGATCCGCAACATCGTCACCTCGCGCGCCTTCGTCGAGCAGGCCAAGCTGGCCGGCAAACTGGCGGCGCTGACTGGCGTGCAACTGCATTACCTCGAAGACATCCGCGAAAGGATCAGCCTCGCCGACAAGCTGTGGCTGGTGTTGTGGGCGGTCCACTTCCCGCGTGCCTACGAATTACCGGCGGCGCCCGAGGATGCCGCGGTGGTGTTGTTCACGTCGGGCTCCGAGGGCAAGCCCAAGGGCGTCGTGCTGCCGCACCGGGCGATCCTCGCCAATGTCGCGCAGATCCGTTCGGTGATCGATTTCTCGGTGTACGACAAGTTCCTCAACGCGCTGCCCATCTTCCACTCCTTCGGCCTGACTGCCGGCGCGCTGCTGCCGGTGCTCAACGGCGCCAGCCTCTTCCTCTACCCGTCGCCGCTGCATTACCGCGTGATTCCCGAACTCGCCTACGATCGCGGCTGCACCGTGCTGTTCGGTACCTCGACCTTCCTCGGCAATTACGCCAAGTTCGCGCATCCCTACGATTTCTATCGCCTGCGCTACGTCGTGGCCGGTGCGGAGAAGTTGTCGCTGGCTGTGCGCGACCTGTGGTTCGAAAAATTCGGCCTGCGCATCTTTGAAGGCTACGGCGCGACCGAAACCGCGCCGGTCCTGGCGGTCAACACGCCGATGGCCTACAAAACCGGCACCGTCGGCAACCTGCTGCCCGGTATCGAGCACCAGCTGGTGCCGGTGCCCGGCATCGAACAGGGTGGCATGCTGCATGTGCGCGGCCCGAACGTGATGGCCGGCTACCTCAAGGGCGACCGGCCGGGCGTGCTGCAACCGCCGGCCTCCGACCTCGGTGACGGCTGGTACGAAACCGGCGACATCGTCGATATCGACGAAGAGGGCTTCGTGAAAATCGTCGGCCGCGTCAAGCGTTTCGCCAAGATTGCCGGCGAGATGGTCAGCCTGGAAGTGGTCGAGAAACTGGCCGTCGCCGCCTCGCCCAACGCGCAACATGGCGCATCGAGCCAGCCCGATCCGGGCAAGGGTGAAGCACTGGTGCTGTTCACCACCGACCCGGCGCTGGGCCGCGAACAACTGGCGGCGAGCGCCCGCGAACTGGGTTTGCCCGAGCTGGCCGTGCCGCGCAAGATCGTGCGCGTCGATGCGCTGCCGCTGCTCGGTACCGGCAAGATCGATTACGTGAGCCTGAAGAAAATGGCGGAGGCCGTCTGATGCTCGCAAATGCTTCCCGCCGTCGTTTCGTCGCCTTGCTCGGCGGCACAGCCGCCCTGTCGGCGGCCGGCTGGAGCAGCGCCAAACCGGTGCTGGTGAACAAATGCCGCGTCGCCATTCCGGCGGCACTCAACGACAGCCCCTGGCTCAGCCAGGTCTGGGACGGCATCGATCCGGCGCAGCTCTGGGATTGCCACGTACATCTGGCCGGGCTGGGCGATGGCGGCAGCGGCATCGAGATCGGGCCGCAACTGGCTTCGCCGCTGCATCCGCTGCATTACGCGCAGCGCCTGTTCTACATGAATGCCGGCTGCGCCCACGATGCGCCGGGCAAGGTCGATCAGGCCTACGTCGCGCGCCTGCTCAACCTGTGCGACGCGATGCCGGCCGGCTTCAAGGTCATGTTGTTTGCCTTCGAGCGTTTTCACGACGGACGCGGCGACGCGCATCCGGAGCATTCGGCTTTCTACGTGCCGAATGCCTGGGCGGCGCAACTGGCGAAGGATTTCCCGGCGCGTTTCGAATGGGGCGCTTCCTTGCATCCGTATCGCGCCGATGCGGTCGACCGTCTGGAAACGGCGATTTCCGGCGGTGCCCGCGCCGTCAAATGGCTGCCGGCGGCGATGGGCATGGATCCGGCCGATGCGCGCTGCGATGCGTTCTACCGCGTGCTCGCCCGCCGCGGCACGCCGCTGATTGTGCATTGCGGCGAGGAAAAGGCGGTCGAGGGCAGCAACACGCAAGCCCTGGGAAATCCGCTGCGCCTGCGCCGGGCGCTCGACGCCGGGGTCAAGGTGGTGGTCGCGCACTGCGCCTCGCTCGGTGACGATGTCGACGACGATGGCAAGGTGCGTCGCAGTTTCGATCTCTTCCTCAAACTGATGGCCGAGCCGCGCGCCAGAGAGTTGCTGCATGGCGACATCTCGGCGATCAGCCAGCGCAACCGCCAGCCGGCGATCATCCGGACCCTGCTCGAACGCAGCGATCTGCATGACCGCTTGTTGCACGGTTCCGACTACCCGCTGCCCGGTGTCGTGCCGCTGACTTCGCCGGCGGCGCTGGCCCGCGCCGGGTTGCTGCCCAGGGCGGCCGTTCATGATCTCGACATCCTGCGCCAGCACAATCCGCTGTTCTTCGACTTTGCCCTCAAGCGCCTGTTGCGCTGGCAAGGTCATTCCTTTTCTCCGGCGGTCTTCGCGACCCGCCGCCTTTTCGCTGCGAGCCAAGCATGAGCGGACAATTCGGACTTCTTCGGGAGAAGCGCTTCGCGCCCTTCTTCGTCACCCAGTTTCTCGGGGCCTTCAACGACAACCTGTTCAAGAATGCGCTGGTCGTGCTGCTCACCTTCCAGGCAGCGCAATGGACGACGCTCAAGGTCGAGCTGCTTGCCAACCTGGCGGCCGGCATCTTCATTCTGCCTTTCTTCCTCTTTTCGGCCACCGCCGGCCAGTTGGCCGACAAGTACGACAAGGCCTTGCTGGCGCGCCTGGTCAAGGTGCTCGAGATGGTGATCATGGGCGTCGCGGCGGCCGGCTTCTTCCTGCACAGCCTGCCGGTGCTGATGGGCGCGCTGTTCCTGCTCGGCTGCCACTCGACGCTGTTCGGGCCGGTCAAGTACGCGATCCTGCCGCAGCACCTGCATAACGACGAACTGGTCGGCGGCAATGCGCTGATCGAGGCCGGGACTTTCGTCGCCATCCTGATCGGTACGCTGGCCGGCGGCCTGCTCGCCGGTTCGGTCGAGCATCCGGCCTGGATCGCGCTCGGCGGCTTCGCCGTCGCTGCCGCCGGCTACCTGAGCAGCCGCGGCATTCCGAGCGCGCCGGCGCCCGAGCCGGGGCTGACGGTCAACCTCAATCCGCTGTCGGAAACCTGGCGCAACATCGCCTTCGCCCGCCAGAACCGCACGGTGTTTTTGTCCATCCTCGGCATCTCCTGGTTCTGGCTGTACGGCGCGCTCTTTCTCGCGCAGTTCCCGGCCTACGCCAAGAACGTGCTGGGCGGCGGCGAATCGGCGGTGACGCTGCTGCTCGCGACCTTCACGGTCGGCATCGGGATCGGCTCGATGCTCTGCGAGCGCCTGTCCGGCAAGCATGTCGAGATCGGTCTGGTGCCCTTCGGCTCGATCGGTCTGACCCTGTTCGGCCTTGACCTGTTTTTTGCCTCGCCAGCCGGGTTGACCGGTACGACGCCGCACGAACTGCTCGCGCTCCTCAGCCTGCCGGCCGTCTGGCGCGTGCTGTTCGACCTGGTCATGCTCGGCGTCTTCGGCGGCTTCTTCATCGTGCCGCTCTACGCGCTGGTGCAGTTGCGCAGCGCCGCCGGCCATCGCGCCCGCATCATCGCCGCCAACAACATCCTCAACGCGCTGTTCATGGTGGTCGGCGCGCTCGGCGCCGGCGCGCTGCTCGGTGCCGGCCTGTCGATTCCGGCGCTGTTCGCCGGTGCGGCGGCGCTCAATGCGCTGGTTGCGCTCTACATCTACCGCCTGGTGCCGGAATTCCTGATCCGCTTCGTCGCCTGGCTGCTGATCAAGGCCGCCTACCGGCTGCGCAGCGCAGGTACGCAGCACATTCCGGAGGAAGGCGCGGCGCTGCTCGTCTGCAATCACGTCAGTTTCGTCGATTCGCTGGTCGTCATGGGGGCGGCGCCACGCCCGGTGCGCTTCGTGATGGATCACCGCATCTTCCGCATCCCGCTGCTCAATTACGTATTCCGGCACAGCGGCGCGATTCCCATCGCGCCGGCCAAGGAAGACCCGGTGCTGATGGAAAAGGCCTTCGCCGAAGTGTCGACCGCTCTGGCCAACGGCGAGCTGGTCGCCATCTTCCCGGAAGGCGGTCTCAGCCCGGACGGCGAGTTGCAAGCCTTCCGGCCCGGCATCACACGCATTCTCGACGCCAACCCGGTGCCGGTCGTGCCGATGGCGCTGTCCGGCCTGTGGGGCAGTTTCTTCTCGCGCATTGACGGCAAGGCGATGCAGAAGCCGTTCCGGCGTGGCCTGTTCGCGCGCATTGCGCTGAACGTCGGCGCGCCCGTGCCGGCCGACCGGGCGACGCCGGAAGCGTTGCGCCAACAGGTTGCCGCGCTGCGCGGTACACCGGCCTGAACGAGCGATTTTCAAGGAGAGAACATGCAGATCGTAGCCATCCTGTTGAAGGTATTCGTGCTCGCACTTGGTTTGACGATGATCGCCGGCGGCCTGTTTTGCAGCGCAATCGGCATCGAGTCCACGTCCTACGGTTTCATCGCCGTGATCGGCGTCGCCTCGGTCGTGCTTGGCGCGCTGTTTTTCTACCTCGCGATCCGCAGTCTGCAGGGCAAGCCGGCCAAACCTGAGGAACCGCCGCAGCCATGATTCCCGTTGAATATGCGGCGGTGGTGCACGGCTTTTTCGAGATGCTGGCGCTGGGTGTCGGCACAGCCTTTTATCGCTATCTACGCCGGCGCGACGCTTCCGCCAGCGTGCTGCACGGGCCGGAATTCGCGGTCGCCGCCGGTTGCATTTTCGGCGCGGCGTTGGGCAACAAGGCGGTGTTCTGGATCGAGATGCCGCACCTGCTGGCGCAATACTGGAATACGCCGACTGTCTGGCTGGGCGGCCAGTCGATGGTCGGCGGCCTGCTCGGTGGCCTGATCGGCGTCGAGATCGCCAAGAAAATGGCCGGTGTACAGCGGTCGACCGGTGACGCCTTCGTGTTTCCCATCCTGCTCGGTCTGATCATCGGCCGCATCGGCTGTTTCCTGGCCGGCCTGGCCGACGGCACCTTCGGCAATCCGAGCGATCTGCCCTGGGCGATCGATTTCGGCGACGGCATCCCGCGCCATCCGACGCAGCTTTATGAAATCGTCTTTGCCGGCGGCCTGTGGTTCATCCTGCAGCGTTTGCAGCCCCAGCTCGCCGATCGGCCGGGCCTGCTCTTCAAGGTGCTGCTGGTTGCCTATCTGTTGTGGCGCCTGGCGGTCGACGCTCTGAAACCGGTGCCTTTTGCCTATCCGCTCGGTTGGTCGGGGATTCAATGGGTCTGTCTGCTGGCGCTGCTCGCCTATTTGCCAGCGCTGTGGCGACAATGGCAGGGTGGGTCGATGTCGCTACTTTATTCTGGGAGAAAATGAACATGAATCTGTTTGCCAAGGCTTTGGTTCTTGTCCTGGGGGCCTGGCTGATCGCCAGCGGCGGCCTGTGTGTGCTTGATGCGGGCTTCAGTCCGTGGGCCGTGGTCGGCATCGGTTTTGCCGCGCTCGGCATCTGGATCATCCGGGTCGTGTTCCGGCCGCCGGGCGAAAAAGAGCCTGAGCTGAAGGACAAGGAATGAACGGAGTTTGCATGCCTCAGGATGAAGTCATCAGTCGGCGCGGCCGGGTAGCCCGCCGTCTGGTGCTGGCAGTCGGTCTGGCCGGCATTGTCGGCCTCGGCTGTGCGACGATCACGCTGGCGCCGCCGACCGATGAACGGGCGGCGAAGCAGTTTCTGCCCGCGGCCGAGCAGGGCGATCCGGTCGCGCAATACCAGCTTGGCTTGAGCTATCGCTACGGCACTTCGGGCTTGCCGCGCGATCCGGCCAAGGCGGTAGCGTGGTTGCGCAAGGCGGCTGCAGTCGGCAATGCCGATGCGCAGTTTGCGCTCGGCGATCTTTACCTGAACGGCAACGAAGGCCTGGCGGCAGACCCGGCGCAGGCGCTGAGCTGGTTCCAGCAGGCGGCTGCGAAGAATTCGGGCAATCAGCTCTGGCTTGCCGATCTTCTGGAAAAGGGGCGGCCCGGTGTTCTCCCGGCTGATCCGGCCGCGGCGCGGGCGCTGTATGTGCAGGCGGCGCCGCGCAGCCGGCTGGCTTGCCAGCGTCTCGGTCAGATGGCCGAACGCGGCAGCGGCGGCGAGTCGGGGCCGCTGGCCGCCTTGAAATGGTATGTGCTGGCCGGCTCAGCGGTCGACATCGCGCGCCAGGAGAAAATGCTCAAACCGGCCGAAATTGCCCGCGCCCGGGCCGAAGCTGCGGGGTGGCAGCGATGAAATCCCTGCTTCTTTTGCTGTTCCTGCCGCTCGCCGGCTGCATCAGCGTGCGCCAGACGCCGTTGCCCGCCAATCAGGCGGTGGCGGTCGATTACCCGGCCACCGCGGCCGGCGACCGCAAGGCCGAATTGCGCCTGGCGAACAGTTTCCGTTATGGCAGTGGCGGCGTTGGCCGCAATGAGGCGGAAAGCCTGCGCCACTGGCTGGATGCTGCCGAAGCCGGCAATGCCGACGCGCAAATGGCGCTCGCCAGCCATTACCGGACGAGCGATCGCGAGCGGGCCGCCTACTGGTATCTGCGCGCCGCCGAAGCCGGTAACCGGCAGGCGCTCGGTGCTCTGGCAACCCTCCATGGCGACAGTCGCAACGGCCCGCCGGATTACCCGGCGGCGCTGAAATGGGCTTACGCGGCCGGCAACGCCTACCAGATCAACCTTTATCAGAAGCAACTGACGCCGGAGGCCCAGGCCGAAGCGAAACGTCAGGCCGAAGAATGGAAAAGCCGCCAGCCGGCGAAGGAAAAACAATGAGCCGCAAGAACCGCCCCTGGCTTTTCTACGACACCACGGCCTCGGTATGCACGACCTGCCTGCGCCAGGTGGAAGCCAAGATCGTCATCAAGGACAACGCGGTCTTCCTCGACAAGTGGTGCCCGGCGCACGGCACCGAGCGCGTACTGATCGCCGACGATGCCGAGTATTACCGGCTCGGTCGCGAGGTCTACGTCAAGGCGCCGGAAATGCCCGACCAGTTCAATACGCGCATGGTGCACGGCTGCCCCTACGATTGCGGCCTGTGCCCGGACCACATGCAGCATTCCTGCCTATCGGTGGTCGAGATCACCGAGCACTGCAACCTGCGCTGCCCGGTGTGCTATGCCGAATCCGGCCCGGAGAAACAGAATCACCGGACGCTGGCCGAAGTCGAGGCGATGTTCGACGCCATCGTCGCCAACGAGACCGAGCCCGACGTGGTCCAGCTCTCCGGCGGTGAACCGACCCTGCACCCGGATTTCTTCGCGATCCTCGATGCCGCCAAGGCGCGTCCGATCCGTCACCTGATGATCAATACCAACGGCCTGCGCCTGGCGCGCGAGCCGGAATTCGTCGCGCAGCTGGCGACTTACAAGCCGGGCATCGAGATCTACCTGCAGTTCGATTCGCTGCACGACGATGTGCTGCAGCAGATGCGCGGCGCCGACCTCGCGGCCATCCATGAGCGGGCGCTTGCCAACCTCGAAGCGCACGGTATTTCGACGACGCTGGTGATGACCGTGAAGCGCGGCGTCAACGACCAGCAGATCGGCGAAGTCATCCAGCATGGCCTGAAATACCGCTGCGTGCGCGGCGTGACCTTGCAGCCGGTGTCGGACGCCGGGCGCAATCTCGATTTCGATGCCGCCCGGCATCGCCTGACGATCAGTGAAGTGCGCCGCCGCGTCGCCGAGCAGTCGGGGATTTTCACGCTTGACGACATCGTGCCGGTGCCCTGCAACCCGGATACGCTGGCCATGGGCTACGCCGTCAAGCTGGCCGGCGAGGTGTTGCCGCTGACCCGCCACCTCGGCCCCGAGGCGCTGCTCGCCGGGCCGCGCAACACCATCGTCTTCGAGCGCGATCCCGCGATGAAGGAAGCGGTCTTCAAACTGTTCTCGACCAATCACTCGCCGGTTTCGCAAGCCAACTGCCTGTCGGCGCTGCTCTGCTGCCTGCCGACCATTGCGGCGCCCGATCTCGGTTACGAAAACGTCTTCCGCGTGCTGATCGTGCAATTCATGGACGCCGCCAATCTCGACCTGCGGGCGCTGAAAAAATCCTGCGTCCATTTTGCCCAGCCCGATGGCAAGCTGATTCCCTTCGAGGCCTACAACCTGTTCTACCGCGGCGAGCGGGCGGTCAAAACCCGCGAAATCCAGGCCGAAATCGCCGCCGCGACCGAGCGTCGGCGCTGAGCGGGCGGGGACCCCCGCATAGAGGAAAGGCGCTAGGCGGGGGGGGCAGATATTTACCTGTATCCATCTTCGGTTTGTCTCTGTATGCTTTGCCTGACTAGGCCATAAGTCATAGGTTTTGGGGGCCTCCTGATCCGGCTCCTTCACGCAACGGAAGACGAGATGAAGATTCTGCTGGTGGATGATTCAAGGGCCATGGCGATGGTGACGACGGCGCGCCTCGAATCCTTCGGGCATGAGGTGGTGCATGCCATCGACGGGCCGGCGGCGATTGCCCATTTCCAGCAGACGCCGTTCGATCTGATCCTGATGGACATCGAAATGCCGGGCATGAACGGCTTCGAGGCAACGACCCGGATTCGCGCGCTGGAAGGTAACGAACTGTGGGCGTGGACGCCGATCATTTTCGTCACGGCCACCGATACGCCGACCAACCTGGTGACCGCGATCGAGGCCGGCGGCGACGATTTCATTTCCAAGATGGCGCCGGAAAACGTGCTGCAAGCCAAGATGAAGGCGATGTCGCGCATTGCCGCGATGCGTTCGCGTCTGGCCCAGGCCAATTCCCGCTTGCAGAGCCAGGCCAATCGCGACGGCCTGACCGGCCTGCTCAACCGGCGTGCGATGGACATGCAGATCGACCAGCTCTGGGAGATGGCGCTTGCCAGCGGCAAGGCGTTCAGCCTGATGATGATCGACGTCGATAATTTCAAGAAATACAACGACCACTATGGTCATCTCGCCGGTGACGACTGCCTGCGCTCGGTTGCCAACTGCCTGGCTCATACGGTGCAGCAGGCCAACGATGACAAGGTGGCACCCGGTGCCTTTGTCGCGCGCTATGGTGGCGAAGAGTTTTGCGTGGTGATCCCGGATTCGGCGCCCGGTGTGCATGTCGGCGTCGGGCTGGCGATTGTCGAGGCGGTCGCAGCCTTGCAGCTGACGCACGAGAAGAATGCCGACTGGGGCGTCGTCACGGTGTCGCTCGGTTGCGTCTGCGCCCATCCGGCGAGCGGTGCGGTCGGCAGCCTGTTCCGCCTGGCCGATACGCTGCTCTACAAGGCCAAGGAAGCCGGACGCAATCGCTGCGAAGCCGCCTGAGCACGGTCGACCGCGCCAGACGGGGTAAAATCGCCGGATGAACTGGCCCGCCCTTAAAGAAAAACTCGATCTCTACGAAAAGCTGATGCGGCTCGACAAGCCGATCGGCATCCTGCTGCTGCTCTGGCCGACGCTGTGGGCGCTCTGGTTGTCGGCGCAGGGCCGGCCGGAATGGACCATAGGCGTCGTTTTCGTGCTCGGTACCGTGCTGATGCGTTCCGCCGGCTGTGTCATCAACGACTACGCCGACCGTGATTTCGACAAGCATGTCGAGCGGACGAAAGAGCGGCCGCTGACCGCCGGCCGGGTGAGTACGAAAGAGGCGCTGCTGCTCTTCGCCTTTCTTTGCCTGCTCGCCTTCGCGCTGGTTCTCGTGCTCGGCAACAATCTGGTCATCTGGCTGTCGGTGCCGGCGGTGTTTCTCGCCGCGAGCTATCCCTTCACCAAGCGCTTCTTCGCCATTCCGCAGGCCTATCTTGGCATTGCCTTCGGCTTCGGGATTCCGATGGCCTACGCGGCGCATCTCGACATGGTGCCGGCCGAAGCCTGGTGGCTGCTGCTCGCCAATGTCTTCTGGGCGGTCGCCTACGATACCGAATACGCCATGGTCGACCGTGACGACGACCTGAAAATCGGCATCAAGACCTCGGCGATCACCTTCGGCCGTTTCGATGTCGCGGCGGTGATGTTCTGCTACGTGATGACGCTCGTCATCATCGCCTGGGTCGGCTGGAACAATGCGCTGGGCTGGCCGTTCTACGCCAGCCTGGGCGTCGCCGCCGGCATCATGGGTGTGCATTACACCTGGATACGCGGCCGCGAGCGCATGCCCTGCTTCAAGGCCTTCCTGCACAACAACTATGTCGGTGCGGCGATCTTCGTCGGCATCGTGGTCGATTTTCTGGTTTCGGGAAGGAGTTTCGGATGAAGGCCCGCGTTTTCCCCCTTTTTCTCGCGTTGACCGCTGGCGCCGGGCTGGCCCTGGCCGAAGACACGCGAACCCTGGCCGTCTTGCCGGCCCCCGCCCAGGAAACCCTGCGCCAGGAAATGCTCGACAACCTGCTTGCCATCAACGAAGTGATTGCGCTGCTCGCGGCCGGCAAGGTCCGTGAGGCGGGCGAACTGGCCGAGCTTCGCCTGGGCCAGTCGGCGATGGGCAAGCATCGCGGCAAGCCTTTCGATGCCATGCCCGGCCCGAACATGCCGCCGGCCATGCACCGCATCGGCATGGATGGGCACCGGGCGGCCAGCGAGTTCGCGGCCGCCGCCAAGTCCGGCGAGCGCGACAAGGCGCTCGCCCTGTTACCCAATCTCACGGCAAGCTGCGTTGCCTGTCACTCTGCCTACCGTACCCGATGAAATATCACGATCTGCGCGACTTCATGTCGCAACTGGAAAAGACCGGTGAACTGAAGCGCGTGGCGGTCGACGTCGATACGCGCCTCGAAATGACCGAAATCTGCGACCGCGTGCTGCGCGCCGAGGGGCCGGCGATTCTCTTCGAGCAGCCGGTGAGCGGGGCTACCCGGCACGACATCCCGGTCCTCGCCAACCTGTTCGGCACGCCCAAGCGCGTCGCGCTCGGCATGGGCGAGGAGTCGGTGCAGGCGCTGCGCGAGGTCGGCAAGCTGCTCGCCTACCTGAAGGAACCGGAGCCGCCCAAAGGTCTCAAGGATGCCTGGGACAAGCTGCCGATTCTCAAGCAGGTGCTGAACATGGCGCCGAAAACGGTGTCGAGCGCGCCGTGCCAGGAAATCGTCTGGGAAGGCAAGGATGTCGATCTGGCCCGTCTGCCGATCCAGCATTGCTGGCCGGGCGACATCGCGCCGCTGATTACCTGGGGCCTGGTCGTCACCAAGGGGCCGCACAAGAACCGCCAGAATCTCGGCATCTACCGCCAGCAGGTGCTCGGCCCGAACAAGGTGATCATGCGCTGGCTGGCGCATCGCGGCGGCGCGCTCGATTTTCGCGAGCATCAGCTGGCCAATCCCGGCCAGCCTTTCCCGGTCGCCGTCGTGCTCGGCTGCGATCCGGCGACCATCCTCGGCGCCGTGACGCCGGTGCCGGATTCGCTGTCCGAATACCAGTTCGCCGGCCTGCTGCGTGGCGGCAAGACCGAGTTGATCAAGTGCATCGGCTCGGGTTTGCAAGTGCCCGCTTCGGCCGAAATCGTGCTCGAAGGCGTGATCCATCCCGGCGAGACGGCGCTTGAAGGTCCCTACGGCGACCACACCGGCTACTACAACGAGCAGGCCGAATTTCCGGTCTTTACGGTCGACCGCATCACGATGCGCAAAAAGCCAATCTACCACAGCACCTATACCGGCAAGCCGCCGGACGAGCCGGCCATTCTTGGTGTGGCACTGAACGAGGTGTTCGTGCCGCTGCTGCAGAAGCAGTATCCGGAAATCGTCGATTTCTACCTGCCGCCGGAGGGCTGCTCGTACCGCATGGCCATCGTCAGTATCAGGAAGGCTTACCCCGGCCACGCCAAGCGCATCATGTTCGGGATCTGGTCCTTCCTGCGCCAGTTCATGTACACCAAGACCATCATCGTGGTCGATGACGACATCGACATCCGCGACTGGAAGGAAGTGATCTGGGCGATGACGACGCGCATGGACGCGACGCGCGACACGACGCTGGTCGACAACACGCCGATCGATTACCTCGATTTCGCGTCGCCGGTCGCCGGCCTCGGCTCCAAGATGGGCCTGGATGCGACCAACAAGTGGCCGGGCGAGACGACGCGCGAATGGGGGCGGCCTATCGTCATGGACGACGGCGTCAAGAAGAAGGTCGATGCAATGTGGCAGGAGCTTGGCTTATGAGTCTCAAGGTAGTCCCCCTCGATCTTTCCGATCTGGCGCAGGCGGAAATCTGGCTGCAACTGCTCGATCACTACGCGCAGGACCCGATGGGCGGCGGCGATGGTCTGTCCGACTACGCCAAGCTCAACCTGGTGGCGACCATGCGCGAGGTGCCAGGTTTTCACGGCGCGCTGGCCTGGCTGGACGGCAAGGCGGTCGGCTTGATCGACTGTTTCGCCGGCTTCTCGACCTTTGCGGCGCGGCCCCTGCTCAATGTGCACGACATCGTGGTGCACCGCGACGTGCGCGGCCGCGGCGTCGGTCAGGCGCTGCTTGCCTGGGCCGAAGCGCGCGCCCGCGAACTCGGCTGCTGCAAGCTGACGCTGGAAGTGCTGTCGAACAACACGCGCGCCATGCGCAGCTATGAACAGGCCGGTTTCGCGCCTTACGTGCTCGACCCGGCGGCCGGGCACGCGTTGTTCCTGCAGAAATACCTCGCCGACTGAGGTTGACCGGTCGACGCCGGAAAAACGCCTAAATTCCCATGTAGCGGCCGGCCTTGTGGTTGACCGCGATGACCAGGTTGAGGGCGACGGCACCGAGAATCGAGAGCGCGATGCTGGCCGGATCGCGCACGAAAAAGGCCGCCGCGAGAATGCTCAGGTCGGCCGCCATCTGCAGTTTGCCGGCGCGCCAGCCGCGACTGTTCTGCAGGTGGATGGCGAGGATGCCGATGCCGCCCAGGCTGGCCTTGTGGCGGATCAGCATGAGCAGGCCGACGCCGGCCATGAAGCCGGCCATCACCGCAGCAAAGGCGCGGTTCACTTCGCCCAGCGTGATCAGGCCGGGCAGCACTTCGGTGTAGACGGCGAGCAGGCTGACCGCGATGAAGGTCTTCAGCGTGAAGGTCCAGCCGAGCGCGCGCACGCCGAGGTAGTAGAAGGGCAGGTTGATGGCGAAAAGCAGCGGCCCGATCGGCCAGTCGCCGACGTAGTGGAGCAGGAAGGCGATGCCGACCGTGCCGCCGGTGAGCAGCCCGGCCTGGCGAAAGAGCAGGATCGCGAAGGCGACGAAAAGCGGCGCGACGAGCAGCGCCTGCGCATCCTCGAACAGGGTGTGGCGGACGACCGGTGGTGTCTGGCTCATTCCTTCTCCAGCATGATGTTCTTCTCGCCGGCGCGCCGTTCGGCAACCCAGACGAGCAGGGCATCGATCGCGGCCGCGCCGGCCTGGGCGCGCGGATGATTGATCAGGAAGGTCACGGCATGGCGGCGTCCCTCGCCATCGAGCGCATAGCCGGCGGCTGTCTTGACGCCGTCCAGCGTGCCGGTCTTGATGTGGGCGCGGCCGGTCGCCTGCGAACCGTTGAGGCGCTTCTTCATGGTGCCGTCGATGCCGACAATGGGCAGGCTGGAAATCAGCTCGGGCATCACCGGATTCTTCCAGGCATCCTGCAACAGGCGATTCAGGCTGCCGGCGCTGATCCGCTCCAGGCGTGACAGGCCGGAGCCGTTTTCCAGCGCCAGCTCGGGAAAGCGCAGGTTGCGCCCGTTCAGCCAGTCGGTGATGCGCTGGCGGGCGCGTTCTGCAGTCGCCGGTCCCGTTCCCCCCACGGGGGCATCCTTCGGGGCGTCGTTGCCGAGGGTCAGGAAGACCTGGCGCGCCATGACATTGTTGCTGTACTTGTTGATGTCGCGCACGGCATCGGCGAGCGGCGCCGATTCATGCGTTGCGAGCAGGCGGCTGCCAACGGCGACGTTGCCGCCGCGTACCTGGCCGGTCAGCGTGCCGCCCAGTTCCTGCCACAGGCTGCGGATCAGGCCGCCGGCCTGGGTATCGGCCGGCAGGGGCGACAGGTTGAGTGTCTTCTCGCCGCACAGCGCGCTGTAGCTGCCGGTGAACTCGAGGCGGTTGCCATCGTTTTCCGGGATCAGGCGGACGTTGATCAGGTCCTTCCAGTTGCTGCTGCAGGCATTGCCGTCGGCCTTCAACAGGTTGTCCACGCGCAGGCCGGCGGCCGGGGTTTCGAGCAGCAGGCGCGGTCGACCGTTGTCGGGCAGGAGCGTGAAGCGCAGGGCGCGGAAATTGATCAGCAGGCCGTCCGGGCCGACGTTGTAGGGGCGCATCGGCTTGTCGTCGAAGGCACCGGGGTCGATGCTCGGGACATTGAAAACCGTCCGGTCGAGCACCACGTCGCCGGCAATGTGGCGGATGCCGCGCACGCGCAACTGGCGCAGCAAACCGCTCAGGTGTTCGATCGCGAAGCGCGGGTCGCCGCTGCCCTTGAGGTACAAATTGCCGTTCAAAACGCCGTCGACCGGTGGGACGTCGATCCAGGCCGTCGTCTTCCAGACATACGCCGGGCCGAGCAGGTCGAGCGCGGCGTAGGTGGTGACCAGCTTCATGACCGAGGCCGGGTTCATCGCCTGGCTGCTGTTATGGGCGACCAGCGCGCTGTTGCTGTCCACTGGCTGGACAACGACGGCGACGCTGGTGGCGGGAATCTGCGCTGTCTTGAGCGCCTTGAGCACGGCGGGCGGCAGTCCGTCGGCGAGTGCGGTCAGGCTGAGGCTGCCGAGCAGGGCGCTGACGAATATTTTCTTGAGCATCGGTTTCTGTCGGGGAGAGGGCGAAAAAAAAGGGAGGCCGCAGCCTCCCGTCATTCTAAGTGGCTTGGCTCAGTTGCGGTAAAGCTCGAAGCCGGCGATCAGGGCGTCGAGCTGGTGCGCGGTACGCAGTAATTCGTCGGCCGCAATCTTGGCCGCCTGCGCCGACTCGGTATTTTGCTCGATGAGGTCGGTGATTTGCTGCATGCTGCCCGCCACTTCCTCGCTGGCGATGCCTTGCTGACGCGCCGCATCGGAGATCTGGCCGGCCATTTCCGAAACGTGGCTGGACGAGTGCGTGATGCCTTCGAGGCCGGCGACGCTCTGGCGCAGCATGCCGATACCGGTCTCGACTTCTTCGGCGGCCAGTTCCATGCTCGCCACGGCTTGCGAAGTGACGCTCTGGATTTCGTTGACCGTGATGTTGATGTCGGCCGTCGAACTGGTGGTGCGTTCGGCGAGCTTGCGCACTTCGTCGGCGACAACGGCAAAGCCGCGTCCCTGCTCGCCGGCGCGGGCCGCCTCGATCGCGGCATTGAGCGCGAGCAGGTTGGTCTGGCTGGCAATTTCGGCGATGACGCGGGTGATGTCGCCGATTTTCTTGATCGAATGATTGAGCTGGTCGATGGTCTTGTTCGAGGCATGCACGGCATCGACGACCCGGTTGGTCGCCGCCATGCTCTGGTTGATGCTGGTGTTGCTGGCGCTCACCTGATCCTGGGATTCGCGCGCGGCGGAAGCCGCTTCCTGGGCGTTGCTCGCGACTTCCTGCACCGACTGGCTGAACTCCTCGGTGGCGGCAGCGACGCCTTCGACACTGGATTGCTGTTGTTGCGACTGTTCAGCAACCATCGCCATCTGCGCTTCGAGTTGCTTGCTGCGGCTGTCGATCGCATGCGAGGCCGTGCTGATTTCGTCGAGCATGGCTTTCAGGGTGCCTTGCATGGTTGCCAGGTTACACATCAGCAGCCCGGTTTCGTCGCGACCGTCGATCTCGATGTCGTCGGTCAGCTTGCCCTCGGCGATGCGTCCGAAATAGCTGACGGCCTTGTGGATGGGGCGGACGATGGCCACCACCAGCATGGCGCCGCCGATCAGCCCGAGGAGCAGGGCAAGGGCGAGGCTGCCGATGGTGACATTGCGGACGCTCTGGTAGCGAGCTTCGGCCTCGGCGAAATTCGCTTCGGCGGAGTGGGCCAGTTCGTTGATCAAGGCCTCGCCGGCCTTTTGCATTTCGCTGTACAGCGGGTTGATCTTGAGCAGAAGCAGCTCGTTGGTTTGCGTGTACTTGCCCTCGGCCAGCAAGCCGCGGGCGACATTGACCCCCTCCTTGGAGAAGCGTTCGCGGGCTTCGCTGAACTTGGCGAGCAACTCCTTCTCGCGCTCCGACAAGGGCAGTGTTTTCAAGTTGTCGAGCAGGGTGTTGATCGCCTGACGGTTTTTCAGGGTTGCTTCGACATGCCTGTCGAGCGGGTGGTCATGCAGTTTCGAGTTCGGGTTGAGCGGGTCGTGCTGCAGGCCGAGCATGACCTGCGAGCGGTTGTCGGAAAGCAGGGCCAGCATCTGGTTGATCGTGTTCGACGGGAGCAGTTTCTCGCGGTACATGCGGTCGAGTTGGCCATTGGTTTCGGCAACGCCCTTGATCCCCAGGAAACCGATGACGGTCATCAGGGTCAGGATGATGCCGATCGCTGCCCACAGGCGGGCGCGCAGTGAAATGCCCGGTTTGCCGGTGGTCGGCAGGCTTCCCTTCTGGCCTGCGGCGGCGTAGGCGGCTTCGGCAGCGGCCCGCTTGTCGCGGCGGGCCGGCGTGCGGATCGACATGTAGCCGGTGACCTGACCGTCCTTTTTGAGCGGCACGACAAAGGCTTCCACCCAGTAATAATCGCCGTTCTTGCAGCGGTTCTTGACCAGACCGCGCCAGGGCAGTCCTGACTTCACGGTCGTCCACAGGTCGCGGAAGGCAGCTTCCGGCATGTCCGGGTGACGAACCAGGTTATGGTTCTGGCCGATCAGTTCTTCGCGCGTAAAGCCGCTGATTGCGACGAAGGCATCGTTGGCGTAGCTGATGCAGCCCTTGAGATCGGTACGTGAGACGAGATAGGAATTCGGGGGGAAGGCAATTTCGCGCTGGGTGACCGGTTGATTGTTTTTCATCTTTTTCTTTTGTGTTGTTCCGCGGGAAGCCAGCGGCAAGGTCGCTAATCTGTTACGGGGCAAGGTTTTGCTAAAGGAATAGTGTAATTGGTTTTGCTATTACTTTAGGTATAGATATATTGCCCGAGCCGATCCCTGATGGGTGAAAAAAAGCTTTGCCGTCCGGGCTTAATTGCAGTGCTTGAAACTGCCGTCGTCAGGCGAAAAGTAGATGGCGCGGTTGCGTCCGTCATGTTTTGCCTGATAAAGCGCTACATCGGCCGACGAGAGCAGGGTATGGATGTCGGTTTCGTCATCCGGCTGCATCACGGCGCAGCCAATGCTGACGGTCAGATGTGCGGCAAGGCTCGATGCGGCATGGGCGATGGCGAGGGTTGCGACGCGCAGGCGCAGTGTCTCAGCCAGATGACAGATGTCGTTTTCGCTCAACTCCGGCAGGATGAATGCAAACTCATCGCCGCCATAACGCGAGAGCAGATCGATGCCCGGGCGGACTGTCTCCTTGAGGAGCTTGGCCAGCTCGCTCAGGCGTGCATCCCCCTGGTCGCGGCTGTAGTGGCCGTTGTAGGCGCCGAAGTGGTCGATGTCGATGATCATCAGGCCGAGCGATCGCTTGCTGCGCTGCGCCTTGAGAAACTCGGCGGCCAGCGTTTCGTCGAACTGGCGCCGGTTGGCGACGCCGGTCAATGCGTCCTGGGTGGTCGCCCGGCGCAGGGTTTCGCTTTGTTGCCGCAACAAGCGTTCGCGCGAGATGTTGGCGGTCATGTCGCTGATCTGGATCAGGCAGGCAGCCCCGGGGTCGGCATCGCGCAGCGGCATGACATGGATCATCTGCTGCATGCGCCGTTCCCGGTCACGGTCTTGCGGGGTCTGGTAGAGAGGTAGCAAGGTGCCGTGCAGGGCGGGCGAGAGGAGCGAGGGAAGACGATCTCGGATGGCGTGTTCGATCGCCTGTTCGAGACGGCTGCCGCGTGCGGCCGGGAAGGTCTCGACAAATGGCTGGCCGAGCAGGGCTTCCGCCGCCAGGCCGCTGCGCCGGGCCAGCCAGCGATTGCTGTGCAGCACGCAGGCATTGGCGTCGAGAATGACGATGCCGACTTCGAGGGTATCGAGTACCGAGCGCAGGCTGCCGATGCCGAGCTGTTCAGACATCAGAGCAGCCCCTGTTCGCTCAGGTAACGATCAAGACAGGCGAGCAGGCTGCTCATCGAGGCGACGCTGAGCAAAAACAGGATATGCCCCTGGATGCGCTGCTGGCTGATCACCATGTCGACCTGTAACAACAGCACCATCTGTTCATCGCCACCGTCGATGATCGGCAGGTTTTCGGTATTGCCGAAGCGATGCAGCGGCAGCGTGCTGTCGAAACTGATGTGGAAAATGTCCGCCAGCGAACTCATGCAGGCGTTGAGGATGATGTTGCCGATTTCGCACATCGCTTCCTGCTCGAACTCCGAGAGTTCTTCGATGCTCATGTGCGGGCCGACCATCAGGCGAACGATTTCCAGCGCGTTGCTTTCCGGGAAGACGAGCATCGCCTGTGCGTCGAAAGGGCCGGAAAAGGTCTGGCTGACCGTGCTGAACTGATCGAGTTCGGCGCCGAGCAGAATCCGGGTAGCCTGGTCACGATGCACCAGCGAGACTGCGGGTGCGGTGAGCAGCACTTCATCATTGACGATCAGGCTGAGGCTGGAAGCGGCGCGTCCGACACCAATGTTGAAGATTTCACCCAGCGCGTCGAGTTGCAGTTCGTTCAGGCTGACCACGTCAAGCCTCGAAAAAGGCGATGGCATCGGCCACCGACTGCGCGGTAATCGGTTTGGCGACGAAATGGACACCGGCGCGGGCCGCCGCTTCACGCGTACTTTCCTGGATGTTGGCCGTGCACAACGCGATGCGGGTTTCCGGATGCCGCATGCGTATGCGGCCGGCAGCCTCCAGGCCGCTGATGCCGGGCATGTTGACATCCATGCTGACGAAGTCAGGGCATTCCTTCTCGATGGCGAGGAGTGCCTCGTCGCCGCTGATCGCTTCGGCGATACGCCAGTTGGGGCGGCTGTCGGCAACGATGGCGCGGATCAGCATGCGCGACATGCGGCTGTCATCGACGATCAGCAGCAAGGGGGCAGATATGTTTTCCATCCCGTGATTATGATCAATATCGGCGATGTTTTTAACCGGGAAATGTAAATTTCCCTGATCGGGCGTTTTCCTTGCCAGCCGGCGGTCGACCGCCGGAATGTCAGTTTTTTGCCGTGCGCTGAAAAGGCGAAAGCCCCGCAGGGGGGGGCGGGGCTTTCGGGCGGTGGCCTCAGGGGGAGGTGGCCACCTAGGCTGTTGGGGTTCAGCGCATGGATGCAAGATACGGCCAGACGGATGGCAACTCAAGTAACGGTTTGCGACAGGAAGTATCTGTTTGTTCGCCGTGAGGCTCAAGCCTGGGGCGCGTGGGCGGCGCTCAGTTTTTCCGAGACGAACTCGGCGCGCGAGGTCGAGTTGTTTTCCTGATTGTTGGCAAGGCACCAGGCGCTGAATTCTTCCGGAACAATCTGGCATTCCAGGGCGAGAACGCCGGAGCGCTGGAAGTTCCGGCGGGCGGCGACAGCCATCGCTTTCCATTTGGGAAAGGAGTCCTCGAAGCAGTCGGGGTCGGTCGCCGTGGCCTTGACCTGGGCCCAGGTTTCCTCGGTGTACCAGGTGACGCCAATGACCAGCGACTGGCTGCGGCGTTTGGCTTTCAGGCTTTGATAAAGGGTTGGTTTTCTCATGCTCGGGATCCGTGTTGCGCAGTTGCAAGATGAGGCGATTTGCATGCAAGACACGCGCCAAAGATCAATTGCTTGTAAATCAGATGCTTGGCGGAAAGATGTTGCGTCGGATTTGCAACAAAAGCGCTTCGCCGATACGCAGCCGTCTTCAGATGTTCTCGAAGCGGGACAACTCTTCACGCGTATTGATGTTTTCGAAGGCAGCAGCGACGTCGTCGAAAGGCACTTCGACGCTGTTCAGGGTCGAATACCAGCGCTCGAACTTGCGCTGGCCGCTGGCGAGATAAGCGGTCAGGTGCGGCAGCAGTTCGCGCCGGCAAAGGCAGAACACCGGATGCGGCTGGTCGAAGGTGCGGGCCACGGCCAGTTCGGCCCGACTGGCGGTCAACGCTTGCTGCAGGCGGAAAACCAGGTCGCTCGGCAGAAACGGCGAGTCACACGGAGCCGTGGCCACCAGCGGGTGCGTGGCCGCCGACAGGGCGGCATGCAATCCGGCGAGGGGGCCGGCGAAATCGGGAATCCGGTCGGCAACGACGGGGTAACCGAAGCTGGCATAGCGCTCGCCATTCTGGTTGGCATTGATCAGGAGTTCATCCACCTGCGGCGCCAGGCGGGTGATGACCCAGTGCGCCAGCGGCTGGCCGCGCAGTTCCTGCAAGCCCTTGTCGATGCCGCCCATGCGCCGGCCGAGACCGCCGGCGAGGACAACGCCGGTAATTTTCTCGCTCATTCTGGCAATTGCTCCTTGCCGGTACTCGTGTGTTCAGTCCATCCGGTTGCCGGCATGCCTGATCCGCTGTTGGGTTGGCCAGTTTTTTTGCTCGTCATGGCTGGCATTGTACGCGTCCGGTTTCCCGAGGCACTCCGGAATCCTTCGGCTTTTGTACGTGGCAAATCGGGCCAGACCCCGTCTTTCCGGTCCGCGCGATTTGTCTGTTCGACGTGCCTGGAATGCTCTGAGCGGGCTTCCTTGCCGGCCGCAAAATCGCTCCGTCGATTTTCGCGAAATCCTTGTCCGGCATTTGTTTCTGCGCTTCTCACTAAGATTAGCGATAGCGCGACATATGACGGCTGTTATGATTTTGTCAGCCTATAAAAAACTAGAAAAAATATTTCATCATGCTGATCGCCATGGTTCCGGATTTGCCGTTTTTCAATGCGGTGCTGGTTGCTGCGTTCATGTGAGCCCCCCGTGAATTCCATACTTTGTATTGATCCTTCCCGCAGTTTTTGTGGCGTGCTATGCAGTTTGGCCAGCGAATCCGGCTTGCAGGCGGTTCTCTGTCATGATGCCGAGGAAGCCCGGTCGCACCTGGATGGTCCGCACCCTTTCATCCTGATGATCGTTTCGAATGATCTGGGGGATGCCGAGGATGGCATGCGCCTGATTGAACAGGCGCGGCTTCAGCCCAAACGGGCCACGATGCCGATTGCCTACGTGATGCAGGATCGCGACCTTGAACTGGCGCATGAGGCCTTCCAGGCCGGTGCAACCGAGGTCGTGCTGCGCGACGATGATGACCTGATCCGGCATTTCATTCTCGAGGCGGCCAATTCCCGCTACAAGTCGTTGCAGCCAGGGCGGGTCCTGCTGGTCGAGGATGAAAACTGCCAGGCGGAGCATCTGGAAGAGGTCTGCGCCCTGCAGGGGCTGACCGTCGATCGCTGCATTTCGATGGAGGAGGGCGTCGCCCGCTTGCAACGCGGCGAGTATCAGCTGGCGATCATCGATATCCTGCTCAAAGGCATGAACAGCGGCTTGTCGCTGGTCCGCCACATTCGGCAATTGCCGCCGCCGCGCTCGTTGATGCCCATCCTGGTGATTTCCGGCTTTGATGATGTGGCTCGACGCATCGAGGCCTTGCGCATCGGTGCCGACGACTTTCTCGCCAAGCCGTTTGCCGAAGAGGAACTGGTCTGGCGCCTGCAAAGGATTACCCAGGGACGCCCCGGCAGCGAGCCGGAGGTGTTGCGCGCGGCCATCCCCGACATGGCTTTCTGGCAGCAACACGGTCTTTCTTCGCGCGAAAGCGAGATTTGCGAGGCCCTGATCCGTGGCGTGAACGACAAGCAGATCGCCAGCGATCTCGATATTTCTTTCTGGACGGTGCGCACGCATATCTCCCGGATATTTTCCAAACTCGGGGTGCTCAACCGGCGTGAACTGATGGCCCGCTATCTGCCGAGCATGGGCGGCTAGCGAATCGTGACTTCAATCCGACCTTGTCGAGCGTGCGCAATGTGCCTGAACATCCCTACCCTTGAGCTTGGTCGCGGCCTTGCACCGGCCACTGATTTCCATGCCGGACAGAAACGCGAGGTGCTGGCGTGAAGGGCGATTTCTCCGGGCTTTCGTTCAACAGCGACAATGCCGACCTCGATGTCCAGCATAAAAAGCTGCTCGCCCTCTGCGAGCGGGCGGCCGAGCTTGCCGATGACGATACGGCGTCCTCCGGCGAGAAGTTTCACATTCTGCTCAATGACCTGGCGATTTATGCCCGCGCCTACTTCTCTGCGGAGGAGGAGCGCCTGCGGCAAAGCAACCCTTTGTTGCTCGCCGAGCACCAGGAGGAGTACATCAGCTATGAGCAGCAGCTGACGGATCTCCTGATGGCCGCCAGTCGTGGGGTTCTTGACCGAATCGGCCTGCTCCAGTTGTTGACCGCATGGCGCGACTCGCGCGTGGCGCGCCCGAGCGTTCGCTACTGGTCGCCAAAATAGCGCGCGCCAGGGGGCAAAAAAAGCCCGGCATTTTGGGTGCCGGGCTAACAGGGGGGTTCTGACGCACTCAGGGGATGGGCCTGAGAAACATCAGCTTAGCGAGTGCCGTCCCCTGTTTCCGTGCGCTGGCGCGCACAGCGCACAGCCCGCAAAATTATCCGGAGAGCTTGTCGGCTACTTGACCGGCGGCTCGGATGCCTCGCCGGCCGCTGGCGTGATTTCGGTCAGGGTCAGGAAGCCGTCGGGCGACTTGACGATCTTGTAGACCGCGTCGGGCTTTTCACTCGATTTCTTGAGAACGTTCTGCCACTCGACCTCGGCGCTCTTCAGCCCATCGATTTTTTTGTGCACGGAAGCAATGCTGTCGGCCAGGTCGCTCTTCAGGCTTTCGTTGAATTGTTCAACCTTGCCCGCCGTCGGATTCAGCACCAGCAGAACGGTGTTGGCCAGCGACAGTGCGAAGGCGCCGCCGGCGAGAATGGTCACCAGCTTGGACGGGCCGGCTGACGCGGCTTTGGGTGACTCGGTGATATCTGCGGACATGCTTGTCTCCTTGATTGTCGGTCTGCGGTGATCCCGCGGATCACCTGCCGGTCAGTGCTGCCCAGGCCGCCAGATCGGTGCGTTCGATGAAGGTTTCGAGGCGATTGATGTTGCCCGGCAACTGTCGGCCTTCCCATTGTTCGGTAGCCCAGCGTTTGACGTTGGCGTGCAACTCGCCGTGCTCGATGGCGCGGGCCAGCATCACTTCTGCATCATGCTCCGAAATCAGGCCGCTTTCCAGACTCTTTGCCGCTGCGGCAAGGCTGATGCTGGTCGGGGTGTGGGTAGTCATTGCTTGCCTCCTGAGGATAGGGATTAAGCCTGGCGGTGGTCGGCGCCCAGCCACGCGAGAATCTTGCCGGTCAGCTTCACCGAAACCGGAATGGCGAGAAAAGCCGTACAGGCGGCAATCGGCCAGGCGACGATGAAGGCATGTGCCCATAACGCAAGAAAATTCCCGGGCAGGCCGAGATTGAGCCAGGTGACAAATCCGGTCATCAGTCCGGCCATGATGCCGGACATGATGATCGGCTGGATATGCTTGGGTTTGAGTCGTGACATGGAAATCCGTGGTGATTTGGCGGTGGACCGTAACGCCAGCCGCAAATATGCAGGAGTCGGGCGGTGCCGTCAAAGTGCGGCACCCGGGAGCGGCGGACGAAAAAAAGGCCGGAGGCCCGAAGTCATCGGGATTGTCCGGCCGTTTGCGGCGCCTTGCGCTGGCGCTTATTGCCAGGCGTCGACCAGTTCGCTGACTTCCGCCGACTTGATTTCGGCACGGGCGGCCAACCAGTCGCGTACGGCGATGCGGTCTTCGTCCGAGGCATCGCAACGCGTGTCGCGGCAGACGAAGCCCCAGGAGAAGCTGCCGCCGCACATCAGCTTGCGGGTTTCGATGACTTCGCTGATGAAGGCTTCGAGCAGCGCATCGTGGGCGGCCGTGTCCAGTTCTTCGTGGAATTCGACGGCAAAGGTGAAGCCCAGCTCCTTGTACTCCCCGAGGTGAAGTTTCTTGCGCTGGCGGTGATTGTGGTTCTTGGACATGGCGGGGGCTCCGAATGGGTGCAACATGGGCGAAAAAAAAGCCAAAACCCTCGATTCATTCAAGTGTTTCGGCTTTCTTCCGACTGCTTGTACTTGGTGCTCTGGGCGAGACTCGAACTCGCACACCTTACGGCACTACCCCCTCAAGATAGCGTGTCTACCAATTTCACCACCAGAGCCCTGGTGCGTCCTGACGGGGTCGAACCGCCGACATTCGCCTTGTAAGGGCGACGCTCTACCAACTGAGCTAAGAACGCGAAAGGGCGCGGATTATAGCCGGTAAGGCGGGGTGTTCGTCAAGATTATTGACCGAACGGGCCAAATTTATTCCGGCGCGGGATAATGCCGGGCTGCGCCGCAGCTTCCTGCTGCGCCCGGCAATCTTCCGGAGATCCTTGTCTTGCCTGAATCCGCCGATCTTTTGACGCAGCCCAGCGAAGCGCGCGACTTTGTCGAGTGGCGGCGCGGCCGGCCGCGTTACGCGGTATGGGCGCTCGATGTCGATGTGCCGGCGGTACGCCAGCGGGTCGCTGCCGCCTGTGCGCCGGTGGCTGAGCAACTGCTTCCCGGCTATGGCCGACAGCCACACCTGACCGTGCATTTGTGCGGCTTCCCGAAGGCGCAGGCTGATTTTGCCGATGATTACGGTGTCGACCGTCTGGCGGCCGAGGTCGCGGCCCTGCGCCGGGCGCGACCGGCGGCCTTCGCCATTGAAATCGGTGCGCCGGCCAGTTTTGCCTCGGCGGCCTACCTGGCGGTGCGCGATCCGGCCGGCGGCATTGCCGGCCTGCGCCGGAGCCTTGGTTCGGCGGCCGGCGAGCCTGATTTCTCCTATACGCCACACGTCACCATCGGCCTGTATCGCGGCGCTTTTCCGCTCGCCGCGACGGTCGACCGTCTGGCGCAGGGCAAAATCGATATTCCTTGCACGTTGACCGTTGGCCGCCTCGCTTTGATGACTTACGCCGCTGCCGTCATCGGCGGGCCGCTGGCGACGGTCGCCGAGTTCGATTTCGCCAGCGGCGAGTTGCTGGTGCGCGATGCCGGCCAGATGCGGGAATTTTTCGGCGAGCATTGGCCGGCGCGTCTGGCTGCGGGAAAATGCGCCGATGAATAGCGTTTACCGCGGGCGCTTCGCCCCTTCGCCGACCGGGCCGCTGCATTTCGGCTCGCTGGTGGCTGCCGTCGGCAGCTATCTCGATGCGCGCACGCAGGGTGGCGAATGGCTGCTGCGCATGGAGGATGTCGATACGACGCGCAACGTGCCGGGCGCGGCCGACAGCATTCTCGCCACGCTTGAGGCTTTCGGTTTCGCCTGGGACGGCCCGGTGCTCTGGCAGAGCACCCGCCTCGAGGCCTACGCGGCGGCGCTTGAACAGTTGAAAACGGCCGGCCTGGCTTATCCCTGCGCCTGTTCGCGCAAGGAGATCGCCGACTCGGCAACGCGTCCGGCGGCCGACGGCGGCATGGTCTACCCCGGCACCTGCCGCGCCGGCCTGGCGCCGGGACGGGCCGCACGGGCCTGGCGCCTGCGCGTTGAAAATGCCGCGATTTCCTTCGTCGACCGGGTGCAGGGCCGGCAGGAGCAGCAACTGGCGCGGGATGTCGGCGATTTCGTGCTGCGCCGCGCCGACGGCCTGTTCGCCTACCAGCTGGCCGTGACGGTCGACGACGATTTTCAGGGCATTTCCGACATCGTGCGCGGGGCCGATCTGCTTGCCTCGACGCCGCGCCAGATCTGGCTGCAACGCTGTCTCGGCTTCGCCACGCCGGCCTATGCGCATCTGCCGGTGGCTAGCAACGCGGCTGGCGAGAAATTGTCGAAGCAGACGCTGGCGCCGGCCCTTGAGCAGGCGGCCGCGGCGGCGAGCCTGTGTGCCGCCCTGCGTTTTCTCGGCCAGCCGGTGCCGGTAGAACTGGCGCGGGCACCGGTGCCGGAAGTCTGGGCCTGGGCTTTCGCCCACTGGTCGTTTGCGGCGCTGCCGCGCACGCCGTCTATTGTTCCGGTGGCTCCGGGCTGAGGCCCGGCGTTTCCTCGTCGGCCCGCCAGTGGCGCGGGCCGTAGCCGGTCAGGCCGACCAGCAGGCGGACCATGCCGTAGCTCAGCCAGCGCAGCAGCTTGGAGTGGAAGGGCTGGCGGGCAAAGCCGTCGGCCAGCACCTCGCGGGCGCCGTCGGCGAGCGCGGTGTTCAGGCTGGCGCGCAATTCATTGGCAAACCCGGCATCGCGCACGAAGAGATTGGCTTCCTTGGCGAGCAGCAGGCTGAACGGGTCGATGTTGGAGGAGCCGACCGTCGCCCACTCGCCGTCGATGACCGCGACCTTGGCATGCATGAAGCTCTTTTCGTACTCGAAGATGCGGATATTGCTTTCCAGAACGGCGACGTAGAGCGCCTGCGTTGCAAAGCGCAGCAGCGGATGGTCGGTCTTGCCCTGGAGCAGGACGGTGACCTTGACGCCGCGCCGCGCCGCCGCCTGCAGTGCCCGCCCGAAGCGGAAGCCGGGCAGGAAGTAGGCATTGGCGATCAGGATCTCGTGCTGCGCGTCGTTGATCGCTGCGATGTAGGCATTGAGGATGTCGTTGCGATGCCGGATGTTGTCGCGGACCAGGAAGGCCGCAGCCTGCGTTCCGGCCGCTTCGCAGCAGGCGGTGAGCGGCGCGGCGAGGCGCAGGCGGCGCTTGAAATTGACCCAGGCGACGATTTCCCAGAGGCGGCGCACGGCCCGGTGCACCTGCTCAAGAACCGGGCCTTCGACGCGCACCGCGTAGTCGTAGCGCGGCCGCATCTCGTCCGGCGCGTTGTTGTCGTCGACGATGTTGATGCCACCGACGAAGGCGATGCGCGCATCGATCACGACCAGCTTGCGGTGCAGGCGGCGCAGGCGATGGCGGCGGAAGTGGAAGGGGCCGATTTCCTTGCGGTAGAGCATGGCGCGCACGCCGGCGGCAGCCAGACGCGGCATGAAGTCGTGGCTGAAATTGCGCCCGCCGAAGCCGTCGACCGTCACGCTGACCTGGACGCCGCGTTCGGCGGCGCGACACAGCGCATCGGCGACCGCATGGCCGACTTCGTCGTCGGCAAAGATGTAGCTTTCGAGATAGATCTCGCTGCGCGCAGCCGCGAGGTCGGCGAGCAGGGCGGGGAAGTAGTCCGCGCCCGAGTTGAGCAGCCGCAAGCGGTTGCCCGGAACGAACTCAGTCGGCATGCCTGGTCAGCGAGGCCGACAGCGCGGCGTGGTCGGAAATGCTCGACCACGGATGGCCGTGATGTACCTCGGTGCGTACGACATTGAAGCCGCGCACATAGATGCGGTCGAGGCGGAACATCGGCAGCGCCGCCGGGAAGCTGCGTGCCGGCGTGCCCTTGCTGTTGCTGAAGATCTCGGTTAATTCGAGACGCTGGGCGAGATGGTCGCCGGCCCGGTTGCGCCAGTCGTTGAAGTCGCCGGCGATGATCAGCGGCGCGTTCGGCTCGCAGCGCTTGTCGAGATAATCGGCGAGTGCGGTGAGCTGGCGCTGGCGCGAATAGCCGAACAGCGACAGATGCACGCAGACACAATGCGCCGCCGGGCCGCTCGGCAGTTCGATGCGGCAATGCAGCAGGCCGCGCTTTTCGAACTGCAGGTGGGTGACATCCTGGTTGTGCGAGTGCAGGATGGGAAAGCGCGACAGGATGGCGTTGCCGTGGTGGCCGTGGTCGTAAATCATGTTGCGGCCGTAGGCGCAGTCCGGCCAGACATCCTCGGCGAGGAACTCGTGCTGCGGCTCGCCCGGCCAGTTGTCGTGGTTTTCGGCGTGGCCGAGGTGCAGGCCCTGCACTTCCTGCAGGAAGGCGATGTCGGGGTTGAGGTCGCGCAGGCGCTCGCGCAACTCATGCACCATCATCCGCCGGTTGAACTGGGAAAAGCCTTTGTGGATGTTGAAGGTGGCGATGTGCAGGGCGGGCTGGGTCATTGGCTCAGGAGATCGCCAGCATGCGGTCGAGGGCGAGCTTGGCGAGCACCGCTTCGTGTTCCGGCACCTTGATCGCATTGACGACCTTGCCGTCGACCAGGTTTTCCAGCGTCCACGCCAGATGCTGCGGGTCGATGCGCTGCATGGTCGAGCACATGCAGATGGTGGTCGCCATGAACTGGACGATCTTGTTCTGCGGCAGGACTTCCTTGGCCAGGCGGTCGACCAGGTTGAGTTCGGTGCCGACCAGCCAGCGCGTGCCTTCCGGCGCTTCCTTGATGATCTTGACGATGTGTTCGGTCGAGCCGACGTAATCGGAGGCGGCACAGACTTCGAAATTGCATTCCGGGTGGGCGATGACCTTGCCTTCCGGATACTTGGCGCGGAAGGCGTCGATGTGCGATTTCTGGAACATCTGGTGCACCGAGCAGTGGCCCTTCCATAGGAGGATCTTCGCCTTCTTGATCTGGGCCGGGGTCAGGCCGCCGAGTTCGAGGTCGGGGTCCCAGACGACCATTTCGTCCATGGGAATTCCCATGTTGTGGCCGGTCCACCGGCCGAGATGCTGGTCGGGGAAGAACAGCACCTTGGGGCGGCGTTCGAAGGCCCATTTGGCGATGGTGCCCGCATTCGACGACGTGCACACGATGCCGCCATGCTCGCCGCAGAAAGCTTTCAGATCGGCCGCCGAGTTGATGTAGGTGACCGGCGTGACTTCCTCTTCGGCATTCAGCACTTCGTTCAGTTCGCGCCAGCAGCGTTCGACCTTGGCCAGGTTGGCCATGTCGGCCATCGAGCAGCCGGCCGCGAGGTCGGGCAGGATGGCGGTCTGGTGCGGTGCGGTCATGATGTCGGCGACTTCGGCCATGAAATGCACGCCGCAGAAAATCACGTATTCGGAATCGGTCTGCGAGGCGAGGCGCGACAGCTTCAGCGAGTCGCCGGTCAGGTCGGCGTGCTGGTAGATGTCGGCGCGCTGATAGTGATGGCAGAGGATGACCGCCTTCTTGCCGAGCTTGGCGCGGGCAACGCGGATGCGTTCCTGGCAGGCCTCATCGGAGAGGTTGTTGAAGGGGGCGAATACGAGGGGCTGATCGGCTTGCATTGGATTCTTTTCGAAGGTTAAGCTGCCAGAACGACGGCGCCTAGGAGAGGCAACATGCTTGGGGAAAGATTCTATCATCGCTGTTTCGCCGCCATGCTGCTGGCTGCCGGGCTGAGTGTCCAGGCCGCCGAGCCGGTAGCTGAGCCCCGCGTCGATGAAGCGGCGATCCGGCCGCCGCCGCGCTCGATCAACGATATCACGCGGATGCTGGCCGACTACCGGCAAAACGATGATCTGCTGCGCAAGTTGCGCGCCGTGGCCGAGGCGCCGGTGCCGCAGGGCGAGGATCGCAAGCAGTTGTTCGACTTCTACTGGCGGCGCGCCCAGGCGGCAGCGGAATTGGGCCAGGTGCAGCAGCAGATCGATGATCTGACGCTTGCCATCCAGTATGGGCAAAGCGGCGATCCGGAGTTTTCCCGGGCCATGCGCGGCCTGGCCCAGGCCGAGCGCCTGGGCGGCAATTTCCTGTCGGCGCAGCGCTATGCCGAGGAAGCGCTCAAGCACGTGCCGCAGAACAATCAGGGGCAACTGATCGGCGCCTATGGGCAGATGGTGGGCATGGCTTCGCAGATCGGCGATTTCGAGATGGCGAAGCAGAGTCTCGACAAACTTGAGGCCACGCTCAATACACTCCGGACCAGCAAGAGCTGGACGAGCCGTTCGCATTTCTGGTTGAGTTCCTACGAGAAGGCGCGCGGCGAATATTTTGCCATGGCCGGCAAGACGGTCGAGGCCGTAGCGGCTTTCCGCAAGAGCCAGCGGGAAAACCAGCTGGCCCTGGCCGATTTGCCGGCGCTGCGGGCGGCCGGCCGCGATGCGCCGTCGCCGGAAGGAATGCAGCAGTCGGCCGAGGGGCTGGAGCGCAGCCTGGCGCAAGTACTGCTCAATCAGGGCAAGCTGGTCGAGGCCGAGGCGATGGCGCGGTCGGCGATCGAACACACGCTGAAGCGGGCCGGCCGCTCGTCGCCGGATGTGGCGCGCGGTCTGCGCGTGCTGGCCGGCATCATCGCTGAGCAGGGGCGTTACGCCGAATCGGCCAAACTCTCCGAGGCGGCGCTGGAGACGGTGCTGGCGAGCGGCGCGGCGCCGCATTCACTGGCTGTCCTCGGCGCCTTGCGCGCCAATCTGGCGGCGCAGGTGGCGCTGGGCAACGATGCAAAGGCCTTGCAGATATACGAGCGTATCCGCAAGGCGGCCGAGCACTCCCCGGAACTGCTGGCACAGGTCGCACGCGGTGATCTCGATGTCGTCCAGGCCTATCTGCGCAGCGGCAAACCCGAACTGGCGGAGCGCATGGCCTCCGAGATGCTGGAGCGGACGCGCAAGCAGATGGGTGAAAAGGCTTTGCGTACCTCGGAAATTCGCGCCTTCTACGCGATGGCGCTGGCTGATCAGGGCAACCGGGTGACGGCGCTGGCGGCCTTCCGTCAGGCCCTGCCGGTGCTGGTCGAGCGCCTGCGCAGCGACAGCGAGGCGGAAACCGGCAGCCTGCGCCGGCAGCAGCGCCTGATCGGCATTCTTGAGCGCTACATCCGCCTGCTCGCCGACATGCAGGGCACGGCCGGCCTGCCGGATGGCTTCGATGCCGCCAACGAGGCTTTCGTGATGGCCGACCTGGCGCGCGGCAGTTCGGTGCAGCGGGCGTTGACCCGAAGTGCCGCGCGCGCCTCGATCAGCGACCCCGATCTCGCCCAGCTGGCACGTGACGAACAGGACGCGCAGCGCCGCAGCAATTCCCTCAACGATCTGCTCAGCCAGTTGTTGTCGGCCTCGCCGGAACAGCAACTGCCCGCCATCCAGGCCAAGATCCGGGCCGACATCGAGAGCCTCAAGCAGACGCGGAGCCGGTTGAAGAAGGAAATCAGCCAGCGTTTCCCGGAATATGCCCGCCTGGTTGATCCGCCACCGGTCAACATGCTGGAAGTGAGCAAAATGCTGCATCCGGGCGAAGTGATGCTGTCCTGGTATTTCGGCCAGAAAGGCGCGCAGGTCTGGGCGATTGCTGCCGACGGGCGCAGCCGCTTTGCCGCCTTGCCGACCGATCAGGCGAAGATGGCGGCGGCCGTCGCCAGGTTGCGCCGGGCACTCGATGCCGAGGCGCCGACCGTCGAGCAGATTCCGGCTTTCGACACGGTGCTGGCGCATCAGCTTTACCAGGACTTGTTCGGGCCGGTTGCCGACTTGCTGCACGGTGCGACGACGCTACTCGCCGTGCCGCACGGCGAGCTTGGCCAGTTGCCGCTTTCCCTGCTGGTCACGGCGGCAACGCCGCAACCGGCGAAGGGCGGCGTGATCTTTGCCGGCTATCGCCAGGTGCCCTGGCTGATGCGCCAGATGGCGGTGGCGCAACTACCGTCGGTGACGGCGCTGGCCAGCCTGCGTCGCTTGCCGCCCGGTGCGGCCGACCGCTTGCCTTTCATCGGTTTCGGCGATCCCTATTTCAGTGAAGAGCAGGCGAGCGAGGCCGGCAAAATGGCCGCAAAAAAGGCGTCGACCGTGCAGGTGGCGATGCGCGGCCTGCCGCTGCAACGGCGCAACGTACCGCGCACCCAGGCGGTCGACTCCGCCGAACTGGCACTTTTGCCGCGCCTGCCCGATACCGCCGAGGAAATTCGCGAGATTGCCAAGGCGCTTGGTGCCGATCCGGCGCGCGATATTTTCCTCAATCAGAGCGCCAGCGAAAAAACGGTTTTCGCCGCCAATCTCGCCAACCGCCGCGTCGTCATGTTCGCCACACACGGGCTGGTCCCCGGCGAGCTGAATGGCCTGAGCCAGCCGGCGCTCGCCCTGAGCGCACCGGGGGTCAGTGGCGGCAGCGGTGATGGCCTGCTCACCCAGGAGGAAATCCTCTCGCTCAAGCTCAATGCCGACTGGGTTGTGCTGTCGGCCTGCAATACGGCGGCCGGCGAAGGCTCCGGTAGCGAAGCGGTGTCCGGTCTCGGGCGCGCCTTCTTCTACGCCGGGGCACGCGCCTTGCTAGTATCCAACTGGCCGGTCGAAACGGAGGCGGCGCGTGGCCTGATGACCGACCTGTTCCGCCGGCAAGCTGCTGACAATGTATTGGGCAAGGCAGAGGCACTGCGCCAGGCGATGCTCGGCATGGTGGACGGCCCCGGCAAGCTGGACGGCAAGACGGGCAAGCCGCTTTTCAGTTATGCTCACCCGCTGTTCTGGGCCCCCTTTGTCCTGGTGGGCGATTGAGAGGAGTAGCAAATGTCGACATTGAAAATGCTGGGTGCCGGCCTCGCTGGTTTGCTGTTTGCCCTTTCGGCCGAAGCCGTGACCCTGATCAAGGCCGATGAGGCCAAATTGCCGGCTGGAGCCGGTGTGCTGGCGACGCGGGGCATTACGCGCGGACCGGCAATCAAGGTATTGACGCCCGATCTGGCCAATCTCAGCTCGCCGTTCGACCTGAAGGTGGCTTTCGAAGCCCGAGGCGGTGCCAAGATTGATCCGGCGGCTACCAAGGTCATCTACCTCAAGGCCAAACCGGTCGACCTGCTGCCGCGAGTCAAGACCGGCCTCAGCGAAAGCGGCCTCGATCTGCCGGGTGCTGAAACGCCACCCGGCGAACACCAGATCCAGATCATCGTGCAGGACACCGAAGGCCGGAGCAGTCAGCTGGTGATGACGCTCAACGTGCTCAAATAAATGAAGTGCCCGTACTGCGCTTCGGAAATCGCCGACGAGGCCCTGGTTTGCGCCGTTTGCCGGCGTGATCTTTTCCTGGTCAAGCCGCTGCTGGAGCGTATTGCCGATCTGGAGGCGCAGCTCGCGGCGCGGCCTGTGCAGGCTGAGTCTGAGGTTGCCGGTTGCGCCGCGGTCGGTGCGCCAGGCACTGAAGTCGCACCGGTCTCCCCTGTGCGGGCATTGCCGACGGCGCTGGTCTGTCTGCTGTTGCCGCTGCTGCTCCTGCTGCTCGGGCATTGGTTGCTGGTTTTTGTCTACGATGCCAAAGTGCTTTACCTGCGGGTCTTTGCCTTGCTGCTACCGCTGCCTTTCGGCTTTTTCTTCGCCCGGGCCAGTCGTCTGAGCTTGCTGCCCGGTGTCCTGCTTGCTTTTCTGGTCGCGCTGCTCGCCGTGTTCGGCATGAGTGCGATCACCGCCCTGATCGATCAGGTTCCGCTCCTGCCGCAGGATGCTGTCGAAGTCCGCGAGTTCATCGAGTTTGCCGCCAGCATCGGCCTCAGTTTCGTCACGGGTCTCTGGCTCTATCACTGGCTTGAACAGCGCATCCACAAGCGGCAGGATGCGCTTCAACGCCTGCGTGCTGCCGGTGTCAGCGGTCTGGGCAGTGGCGTGCTGACCGAGTCGCTGACCCGCTGGAGCGATCTGGGCAGCGCCGCCGTCGCGCTATGCACGACGGCAATGTCGATTTACACCGGTCTGAAGAGCCTGGGCGGCTGATCGCTCAGCCCTGTATCCAGGGCAGGCCGGCATGGCGCCAGCCGCCGACGCTGTTGCGATGGCCGTGCGCATCCTTGTCGCCCTCGAAGCCTTCGAGGATGTTGTAACAGTCGCCGTAGCCGTTCTCGGTAGCCAGCTGTGCTGCGCCATCCGAGCGGGCGCCGCTGCGGCAGAGGAACATGACCAGCGCCTCGCGGTCGACCTGGCGCTGCAGTTCGGCGAGGAAATTCGGATTGCGCACGCCGCCCGGATACTGGTTCCACTCGATCTCGACGGCATTCGGCACGCGGCCGACCCAGTCCCATTCGGCCCGGGTGCGGACGTCGACCAGCTTGGCGCCGGGGGCGAGACGAAGCAGGTCGTACGCTTCGGCCGGCGTCAGCGCGCCCTTGTAGGGCAGGCCGAGGGCCTTGGCACGCTCGCAGGCGAGGTTGATGATCTCGGTCAGTTTTCCCATGGTATTTTGATTGCCTGAAGTTGGTCGCAACAGTATAAGGTAGAGGCATGACAGACAGCGATCATCCCGTGCCACCGGTGGCAGCAAGCATCGCCGAGCGCGCCGCCGAGGCGCAGCATGCGACCTGGGTCAGTGTGCTCGTCAATCTGGTGATGACGGTGCTGCAGTTGCTGGTCGGCTGGCTGGCGCATTCGCAATCCCTGGTTGCGCACGGCCTGCATTCCTTTTCTGATCTGCTCTCCGACTTTCTGGTGATTTACGCCAGTCGGCAAAGTGCCCAGCCGGCCGATCGCGAGCATCCGTATGGCCACGCCCGGGTCGAGACCGCGGCGACGCTGATCCTTGGCGCATCGCTGGCCCTGATCGGTGGCGGCATCCTGTGGCAGTCCGGCATGCGCCTGCAGCATGTTGAAGCCTTGCCGCCCATCGAAATGTGGGCCTTCTGGGTCGCTGTCATCACGGTGCTGGCCAAGGAAGGGCTCTACCGCTATCTGATTCGCGTTGCCGAACGGCAGCGCTCGCAACTGCTTATTGCCAATGCCTTGCACACGCGGGCCGATGCGGCATCGGCACTGGTTGTCGTGGTTGGTATCGGTGGTGCCCTGCTGGGCTGGGCCTTCCTCGATTTGCTGGCCGCGGCACTGATGGGTTTCATGATCCTGCGCATGGGGGCGGTGCTGGCCTGGGGAGCGCTCAAGGAATTGATCGACACCGGCCTGGATGAGGCGCAAGTCGCCGCCATCCGCCAGACGCTGCGGACGACGCCCGGCGTGCTCGGCTTGCATGCCTTGCGCACGCGGCGCATGGCGCATCAGGCCCTGGTTGATGCGCATGTTCAGGTCGATGCCCGGATCAGCGTTTCCGAGGGGCACAGGATTGCCGAGTCGGTGCGGGCCAGGGTACTGGATGCGCATCCGGAAGTGCTTGATGTGCTAGTGCATATCGATCCCGAGAATGATGCCGGCAGTGATGTCGCCGTAGCCCGTCTGCCGGGGCGGGCCATGGTGTTGCAGGAGCTGGCCCCCTTGCTGCTCGACTTGCCGGAGCCCGAGAAGCTGGTGCTGCATTATCTCGGTGGCCGGATCGAGGTCGAGGTGTTTTTCCCCAGTGGCTTTTTTGCCGATGGTGAGATGGTTCAGAAAGTTGCGCTGCGCTTTGCCGGGGTCGCGAATTCGCATCCGGAAATCCGGCGTATTTCATTGAATTGCTCGTTTGCACCAAAATAGTGCGCGTTGTTCAGTTTTTTGCACGCGGATGGTGCGTTAAATCTTTGCTTAAACCCCGCATCTCGTTGTGGCAAAATACAAAACTTGGTCGCCGACCTTTGGCACGCTTTCTGCTAATTCCCTCGCGATTCGATTTATTGATTGTCGCCGGATCGTCCGGCAACTTGTTTTCTTAGGAGACTGACGTTTATGGCAACCCCGCAAGACGTGATCAAGCTGATCAAGGAAAATGACGCAAAGTTCGTTGATTTCCGCTTCACCGATACCCGTGGCAAAGAACAGCACGTCACCGTGCCGGTTTCCGCCTTCAGCGAAGACAAGTTCGAAAACGGTCACGCTTTCGACGGTTCCTCCATCGCTGGCTGGAAGGGTATCCAAGCTTCCGACATGCAACTGAACCCGGATCCGTCCACCGCCTACATCGATCCGTTCTTCGACGAAACCACCGTCGTCCTGACCTGTGACGTGATCGATCCGACCGATGGCCGTGGTTACGACCGCGACCCGCGCTCCATCGCCAAGCGCGCTGAAGCCTACCTGAAGTCCTCCGGCATTGGCGACACCGCCTACTTCGGTCCGGAACCTGAATTCTTCATCTTCGACGGCGTCGAATGGAATGTCGACATGTCCGGCTGCTCCCTGAAGATCCATTCCGCTGAAGCGGCCTGGGGTTCGGGCGAGAAGAACGACGGTTCCGGCTCCACCGGCCACCGTCCGACTGTCAAGGGCGGCTACTTCCCGGTTCCCCCGGTCGACAGCCTGCACGACATCCGTTCGGCCATGGTGCTGACCCTGGAAGCCCTCGGCTGCCCGGTTGAAGTTCACCACCACGAAGTCGCCACTGCCGGTCAGTGCGAAATCGGTACCGTGTTCAACACCCTGGTCAAGCGTGCCGACCAGACCCAGATCCTGAAGTACGTGGTGCACAACGTTGCTCACCAGTACGGCAAGACCGCCACCTTCATGCCGAAGCCGATCGTTGGCGACAACGGTTCGGGCATGCACGTTCACCAGTCCATCTGGAAGGATGGCAAGAACCTGTTCGCTGGCGACGGCTATGCCGGTCTGTCTGAAACCGCCCTGTTCTACATCGGCGGCATCATCAAGCACGCCAAGGCCCTGAACGCCATCACCAATCCGGGTACCAACTCCTACAAGCGTCTGGTTCCGCACTACGAAGCTCCGGTCAAACTGGCTTACTCCGCCAAGAACCGTTCTGCTTCCATCCGCATTCCGTACGTCGCCTCGACCAAGGCCCGTCGTATCGAAACCCGCTTCCCGGATCCGATCGCCAATCCGTACCTGTGCTTCTCGGCTCTGCTGATGGCCGGTCTGGATGGTATCCAGAACAAGATTCACCCGGGCGAGCCGGCTTCCAAGAACCTGTACGACCTGCCGCCGGAAGAAGATGCAGCCATCCCGACCGTCTGCGCTTCCCTCGAAGAAGCTCTGGCCGCCCTGGCCGCTGACCACGAGTTCCTGACCCGTGGCGGTGTCTTCTCCAACGAGTGGATCGAGTCCTACATCGAACTGAAGATGGACGAAGTCAACAAGGTTCGCATGACCACCCACCCGGTGGAATTCGACCTGTACTACAGCTGCTAAGCGACTGGGTATCTGAAAAAGGCGGGGTTTCCCGCCTTTTTTTTGTCCACCATTTCAGGGAGGCGGACGTTAAAGTCCGGTACACTTGAAGGCTTGCGAGGATTGATGACAATGACACGTAGCGTACTTGCCCTGTTTGTTGCGACGCTGGCTTTGCCGGTTGCAGCGCAGACCATCTACAAATGCCCGGATGCCAACGGCGGCAGTCCCGTGATTTCGAATTCGCGTCTCGACAAGAACTGCAAGGCCGTGGTCAATTCGGAAACGACGACGGTGGTGCCGGCCCCCAAGGTCGGTGCGAAGCCCTCCGGTGCAGCGGCGACGCCAACGCCGGCCGGTTTCCCCAAGGTACAGGATGATACGCAGAAGGCGCGCGACGGTGATCGCAAGCGCATTCTCGAACAGGAACTGGCGACCGAGCAGCGCAATCTTGAGCAGGCGAAGCGCGAGCTGGCCGAGCAGGAGCGGACGCTGGGCGACAAGAGCGAGCGTCTGTTGCCTTATCGGGACAGCGTTGGCCAGCACGAACGCAATATCCAGGCGATCCAGAAGGAACTGGGTAATTTGAAGTAGCTGCCAGCTATCAGGGTTGAGCTTTTAATAAAAACTAGAGGGCGCCTTGGCGCCCTCTAGTTTTTGCTGGGTCCTGAGGGCGGTTAACCGGCTTTCACCTTGTACCAGGCCGCATACAGTGCCGGCAGGAAGAGCAGGGTCAGGGCGGTGGCGACGATCAGGCCACCCATGATGGCGACCGCCATCGGCCCGAAGAAGTCGTTGCGCGACAGTGGCACCATGGCCAGCACAGCCGCGGCGGCAGTCAGCACGATCGGGCGGAAACGGCGCACCGTCGATTCAACAATGGCTTCCAGGCGGGCCTTGCCGGCGGCGAGATCCTGTTCGATCTGGTCGACCAGGATCACCGAGTTGCGCATGATCATGCCGAACAGCGCGATGGTGCCAAGCAGCGCCATGAAGCCGAAGGGCTGGCGGAAGACGAGCAGGAACAGCGCAATCCCGATGATGCCGAGCGGTGCCGTGAGCAGCACCATGACGACCCGCGAGACGCTCTGCAACTGGATCATCAGGATGGTGACGACGGCGAGCAGGAAGATCGGGATGCCGGCCATGACCGACGTGGAGCCCTTGGCCGACTCCTCGACCGAACCGCCGGTGACAATCGTGTAACCTTCCGGCAGGGTGGCGCGGATGGCGTTGATCTGCGGCGCGATGCGGTCGACGATGGTGGCCGGCTGCGTCTTGCTGTACAGGTTGCCACGTACTGTGATGGTCGGCAGGCGGTCGCGCCGCCAGACCAGACCAGGTTCGAAGCTCGACTTGAGGCGGCCGATCTGGGCCAGCGGTACACTCCTGCCGCTGCGCGTCGGTACCGACAGGTCGGGCAGGCTGGCGAGGTGGGTACGTTCCGCGCGGTCGCCGCGCAGCACGACATCGATGCTCTTTTCGCCTTCGCGGAAGCTGGTGATCGTGTGGCCGTTCAGCGACATGTTGAGCAAGGCTGCCAGGTCCTGGCTGGAGACGCCGAGCAGGCGGGCCTTGTCCTGGTCGATCTCGATCTCGACGCTCTTCGAAAGCTCGCTCCAGTCGAAATTGATGTTCGACAACTCCGCTTCCTGGCGCATGACGTCGGCGATCTGGCCGGCAATCTTGCGCAGGGTCGGCAGGTCTTCGCCGCTGACCCGGTACTGCACCGGGTAGCCGACCGGCGGGCCGTTCTCGATGCGGCTGATGTTGCCGCGGGCGTTGAAGCCGTCATTTTCGAACAAATGGATCAGTCGACCGCGCAGCGCTTCGCGGGCTTCGACGCTGCGCGACAGGATGACGAACTGGCTGACATTGCTGGCCGGCAGTTGCTGGTCGAGACCGAGGTAGTAGCGTGGCGAGCCGGCGCCGACATAGGTGATGTAGTGCTCGAACTGGTCGAATTCGGCCTTGTCCTTGTCCAGCCAGTCCTCGAGGCGTTTCGCCTCGGCGTCGGTGGCCGCGACCGAGGCGCCTTCGGGCAGACGCAGTTCGACGTTGAGTTCGAGACGGGTCGAGTTCGGGAAGAACTGTTTCTGCACCTTGCCCATGCCGACGATGGCCAGTGCAAACATGCCGATGGTGATGCCGATCACCAGCCAGCGATGCCCGACGCACCAGGTGACGAGGCGGCGGAAGTGACTGTAGAAGGGCGTCCCATAAACGTCGTGGTCTTCGGCGTGCGGCGGGCCGCCGACACCGAGTCTGGCGAGGCGCCCGGCCAGGCGCGGCAGGCGACGCTCGAGCAGGTTGGGGGCGCGTGCCGCGCGCGGGTCGGGCAGCAGCTTGTAGCCCAGCCAGGGAATCGCGATCACCGCGGCCAGCCAGGAAATGAGCAGGGCGATGACGTTGATCTGGAAGAAAGCGAAGGCGTATTCGCCGGTCGCCGACTTGGCGATGGCGATCGGGATGAAGCCGGCCACGGTGACCAGCGTGCCGGACAGCATCGGGCCGGCCGTGCTGGTATAGGCGAAGGAGGCGGCGCGCGTGCGCTCCCAGCCCTGTTCCATCTTCACCCACATCATCTCGACAGCGATGATCGCATCGTCGACAAGCAGGCCGAGGGCGAGGACCAGGGCGCCGAGCGAGACCTTGTGCAGGCCGACGTTGAGCAGGTCCATGGCGAGGAAAGTGGCGGCCAGCACGAGCGGGATCGAAATGGCGACGACCATGCCGGTGCGAATGCCGAGGCTGATGAAGGTGACGAGCAGGACGACGATCACCGCTTCGGCCAGGGATTGGACGAAGGCGTCGACCGAGCGCTTGACCGCATCCGGCTGACTGGCCGCTTCGCCGATCTCGACGCCGAGCGGCAGGGTGGCCTGGATTTGGGCAATGCGTGCCTGCAGGGCCTTGCCCAGCAATATGACGTCGCCGCCCTTGGCCATCGCGACGCCGATTGCCAGTGCCCGTTTGCCACCGTAACGGACCTGCGTCGCCGGCGGGTCGATGGTGCCGCGCCGGATTGTCGCGATATCGCCGAGGCGGAAGCTGCGACTGCCGGAACGGATCAGGGTGTCGGCCACCGCCTGCACGCTGTCGAAGGCGCCGCCCGGACGAATCTGGATGCGCTCGCCCGGTGTCTCGAAGAAGCCGCTGCCGGCGACCGCATTCTGCTGCCCGAGGGCGGCAGTGATGGTGTTGAGGTCGATGCCCAGCGTCGCCAGCTTGGCATTCGAGAGTTCGACGTAGATCTTCTCGTCCTGGATGCCGAAGATTTCCACCTTGCCGACATTGGGCACGTGCAGCAGTTCGTCGCGCAGACGTTCGGCAATGTCCTTCAATTGCGGGTAATCGAGGCCCTCACCGGTCAACGCGTAAATATTGCCAAAAACGTCGCCGAACTCGTCGTTGAAGAACGGCCCCTGGATGCCGGCAGGCAGGGTGTGGCGGATGTCGCCGACCTTCTTGCGGACCTGGTAATAAACATCGGGGACCAGCGCCGGTGGCGTGCTGTCCTTGGCAAAGAACATCACGGTCGACTCGCCGGGCCGGGAAAAACTGGCAACGCGGTCGATGTAGGGTGTTTCCTGCAGCTTCTTCTCGATCTTGTCGGTCAGTTGCAGTTCGACTTCCTGCGCCGTGGCGCCCGGCCAGTTGGTGCGGATCACCATCAGCTTGAAGGTGAACGGCGGGTCTTCGGCCTGGCTCAGCTTGCCGTAGGCAAAGACGCCCATCAGCGCGAGGGCGAAGAGGAAATAACCGACCAGGGTGCGGTGGTGCAGTGTCCAGTCGGACAGGTTGAATCGATGGTTCATCGGGTCAGCGCTGCCGTTCGGGCGGGTTGGCCGTCTTCGGCGTCGCCGCCTGGCCGGCGACCAGCTTGCTGGCACCGGCGATGACCACCAGTTCGCCGGCCTTGAGGCCCTCGCCGATCACGGCGCCATCTTCCTGAAAGCGGACCAGCTTGACCGGGCGCGGCATCGCCTTGCCGTCGGCGACGACCCAGACGAGCGGTCCCTGCCCCTGGTCGAGGACGGCGCCGAGTGGTACGCGCAGGTTTTCCTCGCCGGCCGTATCGAGTGCGACGCGTGCCGTCATGCCGAGGCGCACTTCCGGCGGCGGGTTGGCGATGCGGATGCGGGCGGCGTAGGTCCGGGTCAGTGGGTCGGCGGCTGGCGACAATTCGCGCAGTTCGCCGCGCAAGGTGATTTTCGGGTCGGCCCAGAGGTTGACCGTTATGGATTTCGCGGCGCGGATTTCGGCCAGCCGGCTCTCCGGAACGGCGATCGCCACTTCCTTTTCTTCCGGCCGCGCGATGCGCAGTACGGCCTGGCCGGCGCTGACTACCTGACCGGCTTCGGCCAGCACGGCGGTAACGACGGCCGGGAACTCGCTGCTCAGCGTGCCGTAGTTGTTCTGGTTGCTGCTGATCTGGTGCTGGGCGCGGGCTTGTTCCAGCTTGGCCTGGGCGCTGTTGCGGGCGTTGTCCTTGGCATCGAAGGCAGCCTGGCTGACGAACTTCTTGCCGAGCAGGCCGGCGTAACGTTCGCGCTCGGCGCTGGCGGTGGCGGCTTCGCTTTCGGCAGCGCTCAGCTGGGCGCGCGCCGCTGCGGCAGCCAGTTGCAGGTCGGCCGGATCGAGGCGGGCGAGCGGCTGGCCGGGCTTGATTTCGGCACCGGCGTCGACGAGGCGGGCGGCGAGCTTGCCGCCCACCCGGAAGGCGAGGTCGATCTCGTGGCGGGCGCGGATTTCACCGGTGTAGATGCCGCTGCCGGTGCCGCTGCTGACGGCCGGCTGGACCAGCACGGAGCGGGCGGCCGGGGCCTGCGGCGTTTCGCCGCTGCAGGCGGCGAGTAGTACGCAGCAGCCGAGAAGCATTAATGGGTGGTGGCGGGTCAGGGCGGGCATTTTCATGGCTTCGGTGAGGATTGTCGATGATAATGAACGTTCGGTCATTAACGCAAGTTATCCTTGTGCAGCCCTGCCATTCGCTACAATGGCGGCCATGGATGCCAATTACGCTTCGTTCGCCGGCCTCGATCTGCTGGCTTCTGCGGTGCTGCTGATCGATGAAGGTCGGCTGATCCGTTACATCAACCCGGCCGGTGAAAATCTGCTCGCCGTCAGTTCGCGCTCGGTTGCCGGCAAGACCATGGATGCGGTCTGTACCTGTTCGGCGACATTGCAGTCGGCGCTCGACAATGGCCTGAACAACAACTGGGGCTATACCGGCCAGAATATCCAGCTGAAGCGCAGCGACGGTGAAATCCTGCACATCAACTGCACGGTCACGCCGTTGCGCCCCGAACTGGCGGCCGGGGTGCGTCTGCTGCTCGAGTTGCAGCCGATCGAGCACCATCTGGCCGCAACCCGCGAGGAACGCCTGATCGAGCAACAGCAGGCCAGTCGCGAATTGATCCGCAATCTGGCGCACGAGATCAAGAATCCGCTGGGCGGCATCCGCGGTGCGGCGCAACTGCTTGAGCACGAACTGGCCAACCCCTCGCTCAAGGAATACACCCAGGTCATCATCAAGGAAGCCGACCGCCTGCAGGATCTGATGCAGCGCCTGCTCACGCCGCATCGGGCGATGCTGCCGACGACGGTCAATATCCACGAAATCCTCGAGCGGGTGCGCAGCCTTTTGACCGCCGAATTTCCCGGGTCGCTGCACATGCAGCGCGATTACGATACCAGTCTACCGGAGCTGGTCGGCGACCGCGAACAACTGATTCAGGCGGTCCTCAATATCGCCCGCAATGCCGCCCAGGCGATGGGCGGTGAAGGCGAGATCATCCTGCGCACACGGTCGCTGCGCCAGATCACCCTGGTCAAGAAGCGCTATCGCCTGGCCATGGAAATCAAGGTCATCGACAACGGCCCGGGCATTCCCGACGATATCCGCGAGCGCATGTTCTATCCGCTGGTTTCCGGGCGCGAAGGCGGCAGCGGTCTGGGGCTGACCATTGCCCAGAACTTCGTGCAGCACCATCACGGCACCATCGACTGTTCCAGTCGGCCGGGCAATACCGTGTTCACGCTGCGTTTGCCCGTGGAGCAGGCCTGAGCGGGCTTGAGTCTTGCTTTGGTCTGGGCATACCAATGACAAGATGAGCCAAACAAACATGAAACCGGTCTGGATTGTTGACGACGATCGTTCCATTCGCTGGGTGCTGGAAAAAACCCTGTCCCGCGAGGGCATTCCGTTCAAGAGTTACGCCTCGGCCAGCGAGGCAATTTCGCAGCTGGAACAGGGCATCGAACCGCCGCAGGTGCTGATGTCCGACATCCGCATGCCCGGCCAGTCAGGCCTGGAGCTGCTGCAGGAAGTGAAAACCCGTTTCCCGTCGGTGCCGGTGATCATCATGACCGCCTACTCCGATCTGGAAAGTGCAGTGGCGGCCTTCCAGGGCGGAGCCTTCGAATACCTGCCGAAACCCTTCGACGTGGATCAGGCAGTGGAACTGATCCGGCGCGCCATCGATGAATCGATGCACCAAAGCGGTGCGGCTGAAGAAGAAGGCCTGGTTCCTGAAATTCTCGGTCAGGCACCGGCCATGCAGGAAGTCTTCCGGGCGATCGGTCGCCTCGCCCTGTCGCATGCGACCGTGCTGATCACCGGCGAGTCCGGCTCCGGCAAGGAACTGGTGGCGCGTGCCCTGCACCGGCACAGCCCGCGCGCCGACAAGCCTTTCATTGCAATCAATACCGCAGCCATTCCCAAGGATCTGCTCGAATCGGAACTGTTCGGGCATGAACGTGGTGCGTTCACCGGCGCCCAGGCACAACGGCGCGGCCGTTTCGAACAGGCCGAAGCCGGCACGCTGTTCCTCGACGAAATCGGCGATATGCCGTCCGAACTGCAGACCCGCCTGCTGCGCGTCCTGTCCGACGGGCATTTTTATCGCGTCGGCGGCCATTCGCCGATCAAGGCCAATGTCCGCGTGATTGCCGCGACCCACCAGAATCTCGAAACCCGGGTCAAGGACGGCCTGTTCCGCGAAGACTTGTTCCACCGCCTGAACGTCATCCGCATCCGTCTGCCGTCGCTGCGTGAACGGCGCGAGGACATTCCGCTGCTTACCCGCCACTTCCTGCAGAAGAGTGCGCGCGAGCTCGGCGTTGAAACCAAGCGCCTGTCGGATACGGCGATCAAGTATCTGAGCGGTCTGGACTTCCAGGGTAACGTGCGGCAGCTGGAAAATCTCTGCCACTGGCTGACCGTGATGGCACCCGGTCAACAGGTTGAAATCGGCGATTTGCCTGGCGAATTGCGCGATGCCGTGCCGACCATGCTGGCCACCGATTGGGAAAGTGCCCTCGAAGGCGAGGTCGACCGCCTGCTGGCGCGTGGTCTCGGCGATGTGCACGGTGTGCTGACCCAGACCTTCGAACGCATCCTGATCTCGCGGGCGCTGGCGCATACCGGCGGTCGCCGGATCGAGGCGGCACAGGCCCTGGGCATCGGCCGCAACACGATCACGCGCAAGATTGCCGAACTCGGCATCGACGGCAGCAAGGAAGTCGCCGAGTAGAGTGGCTTTTTTCGGCATGCGGCGAACTGGCATACAATTCGCCGCATGCCCCTGATTGATCCCGTCCTGCTCAAATCCCGGCTCGGCTTGCTGGCCGGGCGTTTCGATGTCGATGCATTTGAAGAGTGCGACTCCACCAACAGCGAGCTGATGCGGCGTGCCGATCTGGGCGCGCCGGCCGGTACGGTGATTGTCGCCGACCGGCAATCCGCCGGGCGGGGACGGCGCGGCCGGCAATGGCTGTCGGCGCCCGAAGCCAGTCTGACCTTTTCCCTGCTCTGGCGTTTTTCCTGCCCGCCGGCGCGGCTTGCTGGCTTGTCGCTGGCGGTTGGCGTCGCACTGGCGCGTGCCCTCGAAGGCCTAGGTGCGCAAGGGATTTGCCTGAAATGGCCGAATGACGTCCTGCTCCGCCAGGGCGATGATTACGCCAAGCTGGCCGGCATTCTCGTCGAGCTGGTCAGCGACCGGCGCGGCATCCAGGCGGTGATCGGCATCGGCATCAATCTGTTCGCGCCGACGGCTGATCTGCCGCAGCCGGTGGCCGGGCTGGATCAGGCCATGGCCGCCTTGCCCGAGCGGCATCTGGTTCTGGCCGCGGTTCTTTCCGCATTGGCCGGCGTGCTGGACGTCTTTGCGGTCGACGGCTTCGCCGGCTGCAAAAGCGAATGGCAGCAGCGCCATGCCTGGCAGGATGCGGCGGTACAACTGCTCGATGACGGCAGCGCCCCGCTCAGCGGACGTTGTGCCGGCGTCGATGCTGATGGCGCCTTGCTGCTGGAGACGGCGAGTGGCATGCAGCGCATTTTTTCCGGCGATGTCAGCCTGCGTCGTGCATGATCATCTGCATCGACAGCGGCAATAGCCGCATCAAATGGGGGGCGCATGACGGCAATGCGTGGTGCGAACAGGGCAGCGTGACGCATGCCGGGATCGGAGAGCTGGCAGAACTCTGCCTGCGCTGGCCGCAGCCGGCGCGCGTCATGCTCGCCAACGTGGCCGGGGCGGTGGTCGGTGAGAGCTTGCGGCAGGTGCTGGCGCCATGGGCGGAAGTGCTGCGCGAGGTCAAAGCCGGAGCGAATCAGGCCGGAATTACAAATCTTTATAAAAATCCTGCCCAGTTGGGAGTCGACCGCTGGTGCGCCCTGGTCGGCGCGCGTCAGCTTGGTTCGACGCCGCGTCTCGTGGTCATGGCGGGCACTGCAACCACCATCGACAGCCTCGATGCCGCCGGCAATTTTCTTGGCGGCCTGATCCTGCCCGGCCTGGAAACCATGCGCCGGGCGCTGTTTCAGGGCACGGCTGCCCTGCCTTTTGCCGATGGTGTGCATATGGCATATCCGCGTGCCACTGCCGATGCCATTGTCACTGGCTGCGTCGAGGCGCAGGTCGGTGCCATCGAGCGCGCTTTTGCCCGTCTGGCCGGGCGTGATGCCTGTTGCATCCTGTCCGGCGGGCATGCCGAAGTACTAAGTGGCTTCCTTGTTATTCCCCATCTGGTGGCGCACAATCTTCCACTGGAGGGGCTGCTTCGCCTGGCCCCGGAATCCTAGCCCCAGTATCGAAAGAAGCACCCATGGAGATTGTTGCGGTAGCCGACCTGAAGATCGGCATGTTCGTTGCCGAACCGGACTGCCCGTGGACCGAATTTTCCTTTGCCTTGCAGGGGTTCGTGATCTCCAGCCCGGAGCAGGTCGAGCAGTTTCAGCAAAAATGCCGCTTTGTCTATGTCGACCGTAGCCGCTCACTGAACGAGTTCCATCTGGTCAAGGATTACGGGCGTGATCACGCCTTGCGCCCACCGGTCGCCAGCGGCGCTGTTGCCGAGTCGGAGCCGGCGGTTCGCCGGCGGCAGCCGCTGTTCGAGATGCAGGTTGATAGCGACAAGCGGCAGCAACGGCGGCGTCGTTTCCTGACCTTTCTGCAGCGCCAGAATGACTCGGAACATTCGCTGGCGCTGGCCCGCGAGCTTTCCTACATGGAGCCGCGCTTCGACGATCTGCAGAATGCGCTGCAACGCAGCTTCCAGGCCGTCAGCCTGGAACGCTCGATGGATGTCGGTTCGGTGCGCGAAGGCGTGCGCGACATGTCGGGCAGCCTGCGCCGCAATCCGGATGCGCTGATGTGGCTGTTGCGCCTGATGCGCATGGATCAGTACAGTTTTGACCATGCCATGGATGTCTCAGTGTATTTGCTGATGCTGGGGGCGCACATCGGCTGGCGTGGTTTGCCGCTGCTGGAACTCGGCATGGCCGGCATGTTGCAGGATGTCGGCAAGACCCAGTTGCCGGTCGATATCCTGGCCAAGACGGAACCGCTGACGCAGGAAGAAAGGGAACTGGTCCGTTCGCATGTCGCCAGTTCGCTCGAGTTGCTGTGCAGCCAGAGCCACATTCCCGAAAACGTGCTGCTGACGATTGCCCGTCACCACGAGCGCTGGGATGGCAGCGGCTATCCGCGCCAGCTCAAGCTCGACGAGCTTGGCCTGGCGGCCGAGATGGCCGGTCTGGTCGATTCGTTCTGCGCGATGCTGAAAAACAAGCCTTATCGCAGTGCGCTCGGCCATCAGGAGGCGCTCGAGGAACTCTACAAATTGCGTGATCATCAGTTCAGCCCGGGCTTGATGGAGCAATTCGTGCAATGCGTCGGTCTTTATCCGGTCGGTACGTTGCTCGAGCTGAGCAGTGGCGAGGTCGGTATCGTCATCCAGCAAAACCGGGTGCGCCGCTCGCGGCCGCGCGTGCTGATCATGCTCGATGCCGACAAGCAGGAAGTGCGCGGCTATCGGGTCATCGACCTCAATGAGCCTGCCCATCAGGCTTGCAAGGTTGCCCGGGCGCTGCCGCATGATGCGTATGGACTGGCCTCGCATGACTATTACCTCGGTTGATCCTTGTCCCTGGCTTGAGCCGGCGCAATTCGGGCTGAGCGACGAAGCGCTCGCCTCGTTTTCCGCGATCGCACCGCTCTGGCAGTCGGCTGTCCACCAGGCGCTTGCCGAAGAAGCCGATGATCCCGCACTTGCCGAGTTCGCTGCAGTTTCTGCCCGCATGGCGAGCGCGCTGGGCGATCCGCAATGGCAGCAGGACTGGCTGTCTGCCTGGCACAAACTGCATGGCTGCGGGTTTTCGCTGGCGGATACGCTGAGTTTCTTTTTTCGTGTCGTCGAACTTTGCGAACACGCGCTGTTCGGCGAGACCGCATCGGTCAACCGTCTGTATCTCGATCTTTTCTCCATCCTGCGGCGCAGCGTTTTTGCCGCGGTCATCGCGGCGGTCGAACTTGGCGAAGAGGCTAACCTGGCCCGGGCCGGCGTGCCTGGCGAACTGGCCGCGCTGCACGCGCTGCGCGAATTGGCCGGGAATGCCGAACCGGTCGCCGTGCTCTCTCTCGTCCTGACCAACCGCAATCGCTTCGGACAGCTGGCTGCGAGTGATCTGCAAAGTCTGCCCGGTATTGTGGCTGAGCGTTTGCGTTTGTTGTTGCGGCCGGTGGACCGGGTTTTTTCGGGACGCGAGAATGAGTGGCTGCTGCTGTTGCCCGGTGTCCAGTCAATGGCAGCGCCGACGCTGGTGGCCGCTCATATCGGACAGGCCTTTGCCGAGCCGCTGGGCTTGCTGAGCGGGCGCAGCATGCCTCTCGAAGCCAGTATTGGTGCGGCCATGCTGCCCGAGCACGCTGCCGATGCAGAATCCATTCTGCAGGCAGCTCGTCTGGCCCGTTGGGAGCTGCTGCCGACGCGTGAGTCCTTTGGCTGGTTCCAGCCAGCAATGCGCCGGGATTGGCAGCATCGTTGTGAAATGGCGGAAGAGTTGCGCCAGGCCTTGCATCACGAGACGCTGATGCTGCATATGCAGCCGCAAGTGGACGCACCTTCCGGGGAATGTACCGGGGCGGAGTTGCTGTTACGTTGGCAGCGGGCGAATGGCGAATGGGTGCCGCCGCCGCAGATTATTGAAATGATCGAGGAAAATGGCTGGCGTCACCTGTTTACCGACTGGCTGATCCGCAATTCGCTGCAGGTGGCAAGCGAACTGTCGGCGAAGGGAATCGACATTCCGCTGTCGATCAATCTGACGGCCGACGATCTGCTCGATACCGATTTGCCCGAACTGTTTGCGCAGCGCCTGGAAACCTGGCAGATGCCGGGCAGCCGCTTTACCATCGAATTGACCGAGTCGGCGATGCTCAGTGATCCGGAACGTTGCCTCGAAGTCATGCGCCGTCTGCGTGTCCTGGGTATCCGCCTGGCGCTCGATGACTTCGGTACCGGCTATTCGTCGCTGAGTTATCTGGTTAACCTGCCGCTCAACGAAATCAAGATTGACCGCTCGTTTGTCGTCGCGATGACGACTTCAGAGGAGCATCTGCGGATCGTCCGGACCATCATCGATCTGGCCTGGGACCTGGACATGATGCCGCTTGCCGAGGGGGTCGAGGATCCTGTCCAGGTCGCGCAGTTGCGCCGGCTGGGCTGTAACCGCATGCAGGGCTATCTGTACGCCAGACCGCTGGCGCCGGAGGCATTCGCCGCCTGGTACCAGGCACGTCTGGCTTGAGTTGCGGCGGGCTTGCGGTGACAATACTTCGCTGTCATCCTGCTTCAGGGGAATTCAATGTTTGATCCGGTCATCAGCGGTTTGCCAGCCTTCGCCAGTTTCTTCGCGACGGGCATCGTTCTCCTGGGCGTGTTTTTTGCGCTTTATGTACTGATCACGCCTTATAACGAGCTACAACTGATCCGTGCCGGCAACGAAGCCGCCGCCGTCAGCCTGGGCGGCGCGGTGATCGGCTTCGCACTGCCGCTCGCCGTGTCGGTGGCGGTCAGCCACAACCTGTACGCGATGATCGGCTGGGGTGTGGTTGCCGGCATCGTGCAACTGCTCGTTTTCGCCGTTGCCCGCCTTGCGCTGCCGCGTATCAATGAAAGCATTCCCCAGGGCCGTCTGGCCTCGGGTATTTTCCTCGCGTTACTCTCGATCGCGGTCGGCATTCTCAACGCCGGCTGCATCGCCTGACCCTTTAGGAGGTAGTGATGGCACTGATGGACTTCATCAAGAAGCAGTTTATCGACATCCTGCAGTGGACCGAGGATGCCGACGGTACGCTGGCCTGGCGTTTTCCGATGGCGGAAATGGAAATCCAGAACGGCGCCAGCCTGACCGTGCGCGACTCGCAACTGGCGCTCTTCGTCAACGAGGGCACGGTCGCCGACGTCTTTGCGCCCGGCATGTACAAGCTGACGACGCAGACGCTGCCCGTCCTGACCTACCTCAAGAACTGGGACAAGCTGTTCGAATCCCCGTTCAAGTCCGACCTCTATTTCTTCTCGACGCGCCAGCAGCTCGACCAGAAGTGGGGCACGCCGAATCCGATCACCATCCGCGACAAGGAATTCGGCATTGTCCGCATGCGTGCCTTCGGCATTTATTCCTGGCACCTGGTGGATGCCAAGACCTTCTACCAGAAGATTTCCGGTACCCGTGACAGCTATGGCCGTGACGAACTCGAAGGCCAGTTGCGCAACACGCTGGTCGCCGGTCTGACCGATCTCTTTGCCGAATCCGGCGTCGCCTTCATCGACATGGCGGCGAACCAGGACGAGTTCGGCAAGGCGATGTTCGCCAAGGCGCAGCCGATGTTTGCCGAATACGGCCTGGCCCTCGATACGCTGGTCGTGCAGAACGTCTCGCTGCCGGAAGAGCTGCAGAAGATCCTCGACCAGAAGATCGGCATGAACATGATCGGCGACATGCAGCGCTACACGCAGTACCAGGTCGCCAACAGCATTCCCGATGCAGCGAAGAACGAGGGCGGCCTGGCGGCAATGGGCGTTGGCCTCGGTGCCGGCGTCGGTTTCGGCCAGGTGGTCGGGCAGTCGCTGGGTGCCGCGCTGCAGCAGCCGACGGCAGTGGCCAGCGTGTCGCCCGACGAGGTCGTGGCGACCCTGGAAAAGCTGCACGGACTGGTCGAAAAAGGCATTCTCAGCCAGGCCGAGTTCGATGCCAAGAAGGCGGAATTGCTCAAAAAACTGAGTTGACCGCCGCCGCGTGGCCATTACAGCTTCCTGCCCTTCCTGTGGCGCGCCGGTTGTCTTTCAGTCGGCGTCCTCTGTCTTCGCGGTCTGCGCCTATTGCAGCAGCACGCTGGTTCGGCACGACCAGAATCTCGAAGACATCGGCAAGATGGCGGCGCTGGTCGAAGACCGCTCGCCGCTGCAGTTGGGCACGGAAGGCAGCTACAAGGGCGTGCATTTAGCCCTGATCGGGCGCATCCAGATCAAGTACGAGCAGGGTATCTGGAACGAATGGCATCTGCTCTTCGACGACATGCGTACCGGCTGGCTGTCGGAGGCTGGCGGCGAGTATGTGCTCACTTTTGCGCAATTCGTGCCGGATGCGCTGCCGCAGTTGGATTCCCTGAAAATTGGCCAGCGTTTCGTGCTCGCCAGCCAGACCTGGACAGTCAGCAATATCGCTCAGGCCGAGTGCATTGCCGGTCAGGGCGAGCTGCCGTTCAAGGTGGGTGCCGGCTATCCGGTCGCAGCGGTCGACCTCAGAAACGGGGCCAATTTCGCCACCCTTGATTACTCCGAAACGCCGCCCCTGATGTTCATCGGCGAGGCGGTCGAATTCGCTTCGCTGCACCTGAGTAACCTGCGCCTGGGCATGGGTTCGCCCGAAAAGACGGTTGCCGCGCAGGTCTTTCGCTGCCCGAGTTGCGGTTCGCCGATGGCGGCCCGCTCGCCGGAAATCCTCGCGGTCGGCTGCGTCGCCTGCGGTGCGGTGGTCGATACGGCCGACCGCAATTACCAGGTCCTGTCGAAGGCGCTGGGCAGTCGCGACGAAAAATACGTGCCGCGCCTGGCGCTCGGCAGCAAGGGCAAGCTGGACGGTCGACCGGTCGAAGTGATCGGTTTTCTCGTCAAGCAGTGCGTCAGCGCGGGCATTTTCTACGACTGGCGCGAATACCTGCTGGCCGAAGAAAACGGCACTTATCGCTGGTTGACCGAGTACAACGGTCACTGGAACGTCGCCGACGTGCTGTCCAGTCCGCCGACCAGCAGCGGCGCCATGGAACTTGCCGATGTGCGCTGGAACGGCCAGAGCTTCCGGCATTTCTCGACGACGCCAAGTGCCGAGGTGATCCAGGTCGCCGGCGAGTTTACCTGGCGGGTGCGGCGCGGCGAGTGCAACCGGGTGGTCGATTATGTTGCGCCACCGCTTATGCTGTCGCGCGAAAGTACCGACAACGACCTCAACTGGTCGCAGGGCACCTATGTCGAGCCGGCGGAGATTGCCAGCGCCTTCGCGTTGAAGCAGGCCTTGCCCGAGCCGATCGGCGTCTTCGCCAACCAGCCCAATCCCTGGGAAGAGACGCATCGCAGCGTCTGCCGGCTGTTCTGGCGTCTGGCCCTGTTCGCCGTCGTGGCACAGGTCTTGTTCATGCTGTTCGCCGGCGGCGGCAAGCTGCTGCTGCGCCAGGACTTCGACTTTGCTGCGCCAGCGGTCGACGAGCTGCAAAGCCGCGAATTCGTGATTGACGAGCGGGTGCGCCGGCTCAAGGTGCGCAACACGACCAGCCTGGACAACAACTGGATAGGCCTCAACCTGACCCTGGTCGACAAGAGCGGCAATGCGGCCTGGCCGGCCAGCCGCGAGCTCGCCTATTACTACGGCAACGACGGCGGCGAAAGCTGGTCGGAAGGCAATCGCCAGGATGAGGTGGTTTTTGCCGACATTCCGCCCGGCACCTATTACCTGACGGTCGACGCCGATTTGGCACCGGAAAAGCCGGTGCCGGTGCACGACCGCATGGAAGTCATGAGTGTCGGTGCCGGCTGGTCGAATTTCGTGCTGCTGCTGATTTTTCTCGCCATCTTCCCGATCTTCACGCGCCTGCGCCACGCTGCCTTCGAAGTACGACGCTGGGCCGAGAGCGACCACGCGCCGGTAGCGGCCGACGACTCCGGAGACGACGACTGATGTTCCGCAAATTCAACCTGGTTGCCGGCCTGCTCGCGCTGCTCCTTTTTGCACATGCGCAAAATCAGGGCTGGAACCTGTTCGATGATGTTGCCGACTCCAGTTCCGGCAATTCGCGCGGCAGCGGTCGCACCTATCACAAGTAAACGGCTTCCCGCCGGATCGATCTTCCACCATGCGCGTTGTTGCCTTTCTCCTCCTCTGCCTGATCCTGTCGCCTGTCTATGCGCTGGAAAAGGTCAGCATCCAGCTCAACTGGAAGCACCAGTTCCAGTTTGCCGGCTATTACGCCGCCATCGAGAAGGGTTATTTCCGCAATGCCGGCTTCGAGGTCAGCCTGCACGAGCTGGCCGAGGGAAGCGACCCGATCGACGAGGTGCTCAAGGGAAAGGCCGATTACGGTGTTGCTGCTTCGGAGCTTGCCTTGCGCCGTGGTCTGGGACAGCCGGTGGTGGCCCTGGCCGTCATCGTGCAGCACTCGCCGCTGGTTCTGCTGGTCAACCGGCGCAAGATTCCCAGCATCGATGCACTGGCTGGGCAGCGCATCATGCTCTTGCCGCATGAGGCCGAACTGCTCGCCTATCTGCGGCGCGAGGGCGTCGCAAACTACGAGACGGTGCCGCATCGTTTCGAGCTGGGCGAACTGCTCGCCGGCAAGGTCGATGCCTATTCCGGCTATTCGACCGATGAGCCTTTCCTGCTCCGTCAGGACAACTTTCCCTACCTGGCGTATTCGCCGAGCGCCGCCGGCATCAATTTTTACGGTGACACGCTATTCACCTCCGAGCGCCATCTCAAGTCTTCGACCAGGGCCGTGCGCGACTTCCGGGAAGCCGTCCTGCGTGGCTGGGAATATGCCATGGCGCATCCGGATGAAATTGCCGAGCTCATCCTGAAGCGTTATTCGACCCGCCACAGCAAGGCACATTTGCTGTTCGAAGCCGCCGAAATGAAGCGCCTGATGCAGCCTGAACTGGTTGAAATCGGCCAGATGTCCGCCACCCGCTGGCAACAGATTGCCCAGACCTACGCCGAGCAGGGCATGCTGCCGAGCGGTTTTGCGCTGGATGGCCTGGTCTACGACAGCGCGCCGCGCCGTCTGCCGGCCTGGGTGCTGCCGGTGCTGGGCGGCGCCGTCGTGATCTTCATCTCGCTGGCCTTGCTCGCCATCTATTTCGCGCGCCTCAATCGGCGTTTGCAGAAGGAAATCGATATCCGGCAGGCGACCGAGCTGGCCCTGGGCGAAAGTGAGGAGCGTTATCGCCTGCTCGCCGAACAGAGCAAGGATGTGATCTGGATGCTCGATGTGGCCAGTCTGCGCTTTACTTATATCAGTCCGGCAGTCGAAAAATGGCGGGGTTTTACCGCGGCCGAAGCGATGCAGCAGTCACTGGCCGAGGCGCTGACGCCGAGCTCGCTGGAGCGTATCCAGGCATTGCTGCAGGACCATCTCGGCCGTCTGGCGGCGGGTGACAAGAGCGCCATGTCGGCAATGTACGAGATCGAGCAGCCGCACAAAAACGGCAGCATCGTTTCCTCCGAGGTGGTTGGCAGCTTTTTGCTCGATCACGCCGGGCAGCCAGTGACCATCCTTGGCATTTCGCGCGACATTTCCGAGCGTCGGGTCGCCGAGGACAGACTGCGCATCGCCAATGAGGACTTGCGCCGGCAACTCGAGGAAATCGAGCATCTGCAGGTGGCTTTGCAGGAGCAGGCCATCCGTGACAGCCTGACCGGTTGTTTCAACCGGCGCTATCTCGACGAAACCCTGGAGCGCGAACTGTGGCGCGCCCGGCGCGAGGGCTATCCGCTGGCCCTGGTCATTCTCGATCTCGATCACTTCAAGCAGATCAACGACACCTACGGCCACCAGGCCGGCGACGAGGCGCTACGCGAGCTGGCGCGCAGCCTGCAGGCTGACATTCGCCACGAAGACGTGCTGTGTCGTTATGGCGGCGAGGAATTTGTCATCCTGATGCCACGCATGCCGCTCGCGGTGGCCGCCGAGCGGGCTGAACGCTGGCGTACGACGATTGCCGAGATTCGTGTCCGGTTCGGCAATTTCACGCTCGCTTTCACCACCTCGCTCGGTGTCGCCGCCTATCCCGAACACGGCAAGATGCCTGACGAACTGACCCAGGCGGCCGACCTTGCGCTGTATATCGCCAAACATGAAGGGCGCAACCGGGTCGTTGTGTACTCGCCGCCGGCGCGGGACGGTACGGCTTAGCAGATCGCGCTTCCGGCGTTAATCGCCACCGCCCCCGCAGCCGCCTCCACCATCGCCACCCCCGTCCGAGCTGCTGCTGTCCGAGCTGTCGCCGGCGCAACCGCTGCCACTGCTGCCGCCGCAGCCCATGTGGCTGGCACAGAAAGTCGTGTCGCCAGTCGCACTGGCCTGGCCTGCGGCCAGGCAATCGAGTTGATAGACAAAGCCGCCGGCAATGCCCAGCTTTGCATCGAGCGCGAACAGGCGGGGCAGGCGTTGCGGCTTTTTCGGGTCGATCTGTTCGTGTGCGCAGGCCAGGCGCCACGCACGGCGCAGGCCTTCGCTCGCCTGCGTCGGCGATTGCATTGCCTCGGCCGGCGTGTGGTGCAGGAAGCGGCCGAAGGCGGCGCGGCAGAATTTGTCGTAATGGCGGGTGAACAGGATGAACTCGTGCCAGGCATCGTCTGCCGCCTGCGAGGGCATGGCCACCATGCGTCGCCCGGCGCGGCGGCAGAGCACGAAATAATCGCTTAGCGCAGCGAAGACCTCGGCCCGTTGTTCCGCCGTCAGCTCCGGGCGGCGGGCCGCCAGCCGCCGGTCAAGAAAGCGGGCATAGGGGTAGGCTGCGATATAGCCGGCCTGCCGTTGCCGCGCCCAGTTGCGCCAGAGCAGGCCGGCGAGCAGGGCGAGGCTGGCGATGATGACGAGCTTGATCATCCGTTGATGTCGAAGCAGAGATATTTCACTTCGAGGTAATCCTCGATCCCGTATTTCGAGCCTTCGCGGCCGATGCCCGATTGCTTGATGCCACCGAAGGGCGCCACCTCGTTCGAGATCAGGCCGGTGTTGATGCCGACCATGCCGTACTCGAGCGCTTCGCCGACCCGCCAGCAGCGGGCGACGTCGCGCGTGAAGAAATAGGCGGCAAGACCGAACTCGGTGTCGTTGGCCATGGCAATGGCCTCGGCTTCCGTTTCAAAGCGGAAGAGCGGGGCGACCGGGCCGAAGGTTTCCTCCTTCGCCACCTGCATGGCGCAGGTGATGTCGGCGAGCACGGTCGGTTCGTAGAAATTGCCGCCCAGTGCGTGGCGGCGGCCGCCGCAGAGGACGCGTGCGCCCTTGCCGACAGCGTCGGCGACATGCGCCTCGACCTTGGCCAGCCCGGCGGCATTGATTAGTGGTCCCTGGACGACGCCCGGCGTGGTGCCGGGGCCGACCTGCATCTGGGCGACACGCGCCGCAAACTTGCTGGCGAATTCGTCATAGACACCTGACTGCACGAGGAAGCGGTTGGCACAAACGCAGGTCTGGCCGGTGTTGCGATATTTGGCCGTAATTGCCTGGTCGACCGCTGCGTCGATATTGGCATCGTTGAAGACGATGAAGGGGGCGTTGCCGCCGAGTTCGAGCGAGACCTTCTTGATGGTCGGGGCGCACTGCGCCATCAGCAGGCGGCCGACGCCGGTCGAGCCAGTGAAGGAGAGCTTGCGCACGATCGGATTGGCGGTCAGCTCACCGCCGATTTCCTGCGGGTTGCCGGTCACCACGTTGAAGACGCCGGCCGGGAAGCCTGCCTGTTCGGCCAGGACGGCGAGGGCGAGGGCGGTCAGCGGTGTCGCCTCGGCCGGCTTGACGACGACCGGGCAGCCGGCGGCGAGCGCCGGTGCGACCTTGCGCGTGATCATCGCGAGCGGGAAGTTCCACGGCGTGATCGCGGCACAGACGCCGATCGGCTGCTTGACGACGAGCAGGCGGTTGCTGGCGGCCGGGCTGGGAATGCTTTCGCCGTAAGTGCGCTTGCCTTCCTCGGCGAACCATTCGACGAAGGAGGCACCGTAGAGCACTTCACCCTTGGCCTCGGCGAGCGGCTTGCCGCCTTCGGCGGTGACGATCTGCGCGAGGTCGTCGGCGTTGTCGATGATCAGCTTGCACCAGGCCTGCAGCAACTGGGCGCGACGACGGGCAGTGAGCGCGCGCCAGGCCGGCCAGGCAGTGTTGGCGGCATCGATGGCGCGTCGCGTTTCGCCGGCGCCGCAGCGCGGCACGCTGCCGAGCACGGCACCGCTGGCCGGATCGAGCACATCGAAGGTCGCCAAGTCATCGGCGCCCGTCCATTTTCCGGCAATAAAGTTGGTCGACCGCAGCAATTGCTCGTTCTGTAATTTCATGGCCTTGAAAAATCCTGTAAAAACTGTAAGTTGAGAAGTGTTCCAAGAAAGTACATCAACTTCATGCGCCTTCCCGTCCTGCTTGTTGCCACGCTGATCTCTGCCTTGCTGGCGGCCTGCGGCAGCCCGTCGCCGCGCCCGGGCGGCACGCCGGAAACTATAACGCATGCGCCTTTGCCGGTCAGCGAGAAAGGCAACGAGGTAGCTTTCTATGCGCTCGGCCTGATCGATACCGGCTACCGTTTCGGCGGCAAGAATCCGGAAGCCGGCCTCGATTGCAGCGGCATGGTCAGCTACATCTACGCGCAGGCGCTCGGCCTCAAGGTTCAGGGCAGCGCCGCCGACATCGCGCGGCGCGGTCGACCGCTCGAAGCGGGCAATTTACGTCCCGGCGACCTGGTCTTCTTCAATACGCGCAACCAGCCCTTCTCGCACGTCGGTATCTACATCGGCGATGCGCGCTTCGTGCATGCGCCGTCGTCCAACGGCCGGGTCCGCATCGACCGCCTGAACGACCGCTACTACGCGCAGCGCTTCGAGGCAGCGCGCAGTTTTTTCGACTGAATGTCTAGTTAGCTGTCTCGGCCACGGCATCTGCGACCCGGTTGCGCAGGTCATCCAGATCGCTCTCCGAAATGCCCAGGTGATCGAGTGCCCGCGCAAACAGGTTTGCGCCAACTTCGAGATCGCAGTCGTCGAGCAGTTCCGCGAGCAGATGCTCGGCAACCTGGGTGACGGCAATCAAGGACAGGGCACCTCCGGGCAGGGTTTTATCCGAGACGTCGTAGGCATCCGCTTCGTGATGGAAACGGATGGCTTGCCCGAGAATCGGCGGCAGGCCCCAGTTGCGCACCAGCAAAGAGCCGATGATCGGATGGGTGCAGGGAAAGTAGTTGTCCTCGGCATCGACCAGCATCAGGTTTTCACGCCGGCATTTTTCCAGCACTTCACCGTAGTTCGGGAAGCGCTTCATCATCAGCGGAATGGCGGCGTCGTGAAACAGCGCATAGGTGTAGGAGGCATCCGGCGAAATGCCGTACTGGCGCCGGGCGATCAGGCTGGAGACTACGGCCATCAGCGTCGTACGTTTCCAGAACTGCTCCAGCCATGCCGCCGGCAGGCCGGTCATGCTGGCGCGCAGGGCGACGGCGACCACGACGCAGACGATGTTTTTCGTGCCGAGACGCTCAACCGCCTTGCGGACGCTGGAGATGCGCGTGCTGGCGCCGTACAGCGGCGAGTTGGCCAGTTTGAGCGCGGCGGCCGACATGCCGGCATCGCCGGTAATGATGTCGGCCAGACGCTTCAGGTCCGGTTCATCCCTTTGCGCTTCCTGCATTGCGTCGGTAACGAAAACCGGGCAGGCCGGGATGTCGACCGTTGACATGACCTTTTGCACATCTTCATGGGAGAGTTCGTGATTTTTTTCCTGGGGCATGGTTCGACTTTTCATCGTTGTCTGTGGTCTGGCCGTCAGCTTATTGGTTTTGATAACATGGACGCAAGTCTCTGTAGCAGGTAGAATCCTGCCTCCCATGCGCCCGTAGCTCAGCTGGATAGAGTACTGCCCTCCGAAGGCAGGGGTCGGGGGTTCGAATCTCTCCGGGCGCACCAAGATTCAAGCAAAAGAGCCATCCCCAGGGATGGCTCTTTTGCTTTGTACGGAATCGATACGGCAGGCATGCCCGCAGTCAGCTTTCTATCAATGCCGTATATCTGGCGAAAAGGGACGAGCTTCCTCGGCTCCTGACTCCTGAGTGGTGCCGGCGTCAGTGAGGTTGGGGCTCGTTGGCGCGGATATATCGCCAGTTAACTCTGGCTGGGTCGAGTTTTCCTGAAGTAACTTCGAAGGCGATGAGTGCCAGATAACGCAAGACTGCATCCCTGGTTTCATCTGTCTGCTGCCGCATGTGTGGCAGGCAACGAATGGGTGGAAAGCGTTTTTCCATGGCAGCGGTCGATGTTTCTGATCGCCCTCCTGCCATGTCTGCAGGAGGGCTGGTTGCTTTGCAAATGCGGTGCGCTGCAGGTTATTTGCCGGCTTTGCAGCCGCCTACGGTATTGCCGATGCAGGGCACTGAATCTTCACGATTGATCAGCCACTTGTTGCCGACCAGTATCATTTCCAGGGTCTTCTGCGTCACATCGCTGAACTGTTTTGAGCGATAGGTCTGGCGGAACTGGACACGAGCTCGGTCCTTTCCATCCGGTCGAACCTGCAAGTCCTGGATGTCGATGCTGATGTTGTCACGATTGGATATCCGGCTGCGGCGCAGCTGGGCCCAATCCTCGCGATTCAGGCCGCCGCCAGGTATGAAGCTGGGTGCATAGAAGCCGACATAATCGGAATAGTTTCTGGCCGCCCAGGCTGCATTCCAGCCCATGACCTGGCGTGTGACATCGCTTTCCGGGGTGGCCGTGGCAGGGGGAGGAGACGGTGGCGCAGCTCGTACCTCAAGTTTTGCCAGCGCTTTTGCATTCAGTGCGGCATAGTCGGTAGCCTGCGTATCGACCGGTTCATTCGGGCAGAGCTGGCTACTGTTGCTTGGGGCGAGTTCTTGGGGTTCCGGGTCGCGTACCTCGAGTTTTTGCAGCCCGAGGTACTCAAGTAGCGTGCCCATGCCGGCATAGGTACGCAGGTAGGCAAGACTGAGGTCGGTGTCGGCATTGACTGCATTGCGGCGGGCGCTGAGCAGTTCGTTCTCGGTGTCGAGCAGATCGAGCAGGGTGCGTTGGCCAACGTTGAACTGGTCGCGGTATGCGTCGCGCGTTTTTTCCAGCATGCTGACCTGGGTTGCCAGATAGTTTGATTGTTCTTTCAGGCGCAGTACATCGTTGTAGGCAATCGACAGGGTTTGGCGCGTGTCGCGGCAAGCTTTTTCGCGCAGGTCGAGTGCAATGTTCTTGCGCTCTGCATATTGCTTTTCCCGGGCGCGGTCCGAGCCGCCGTTGAAGAGATTCCAGTTGATGACCAGCTCGGCCACGTTCTGCACCCGATTGCCGTCAACGCCGAGATAGTTATTGATGTGGTCGGTGCGCGCGCGGAAATCGAGCTTCGGAGAGTAGGCGGCGCGGCGGACTTCCATGTCATGCTGGGCTGCCTCGATGTTCTCGATGGCGGCAAGCAGGGTCGGGTTTTTCTTGTACAGGGTTTCCTGGGCCGCCTTCTGACTGGCCGGCAAGGCGTTGCTCAACTGGGCAGGCGGGATGACCGAGCCTGGCGGCTGGCTGTTGACCAGGCGTTGATAGCGTGCCGTCACGTCATGCAGGTTGGCGGTTTCCGTGGTCAAGTTGATTTCGGCCAGGGCCAGACGGCTGCCTGCCTGTTCGAGATCGACGCGGCGTCCGACACCAGACTGGGTGCGCCGGATCAGTTGTTCGTGGGTGGCTTTGTGCTGGACATAATTGTCTTCGGCCAGGGTGACCAGGAAGCGGTAACGCAACACGTCGAGATAGGCGCGCGCTGCTTCGAGGGCGATGTTCTCGGAGGCGTCGAGCAACTCGTAGTAGCGCACCAGGCGGGCCTTGTCGAGACGCTTGACTTCACTGTGGGTGGCGAAGCCGTCGAACAGCATCTGGTTCAGGCTGAGGCCGTAATTGCTGCGGGTGTAGTTGTTGCTCTGATCTGCTGGTGGTTGTTTCAGGCTTTCACGACCGGTGCCGGCGGTCAGATCGACGCGTGGCAAAAAGCTGCCACGTGCAACACCGATTTCTTCTTCAGCTGCCTTCAGGTTGTGCCATTTCGAGGTGACTTCCGGGCTGCTCAGTACGGCCTGCTGTGCAACCTCCTTCAGTGTGGCGGGCGCGCCAGTGGGGGCCGCTGCAGCAAGCAGGGGAAACGAGGTCAGCAAGGCGAGCAGAATGGCATTTTGTTTCATGAGGTTCGGTCCTGAGTAGTGTGGTGGCGTGTTCAGTCGGTCAGCAACTTGCCGTTTTGCAACAGATTCTGGATGATTTGCGCATCCGAGCCGAGAGCGCCGCTGTGAGACAGATCGACGCCGTAGAGAACAATTTCCTGGGTTACGTTGCCGCCGCTGCCGGTCGGTTTGATGTCGATGATCGTGTTGTCTCCGGATGTCGTGAAGTGGAGGTAGTTGCCCAGGTTGCCGACATCGTTGCCCATGTGGAATTCGTCTTGCAGCAGGTCGCGCAGGTCAAGCAGATCGCCGCCGGCGCGGGTTTCGAAGTCTGCGATGATGTCGACCGCCGGGTTTTGGACATTGCCCTGGTCGGCGAACTCCCAGCGGAAGATATCGCTGCCGGCATCACCGACCAGGATGTCGTTGCCGGCGCTACCGATCAGGATGTCCGTACCGTTACCGCCACTGAGCTGGTCATTGCCGGCACCGGCCCGGATCAGGTCGTTGTCGTCGCCGGCAACCAGGATATCGTCGCCGGAATAGCCGTAGAGACGGTCACTGCCAGCCGTACCGGTCAGCGTATCGTTGCCCGTACTGCCTTCCTGGATGCCGGTGTGGCTGGCCGGATTGTTGAGCAGGTTGAGATCAAGCAAGGTGAAGTCATTGCTGGTGTGGCTCAGGCCCCGGCTGTCGGTTGCCGTGATGCTGTAACTGTTGCCGACCGTGAGATCGATCAGCGAGGACTGGTCGATATAAACCGTTCCCAGCAACTCGTTGACCGCCAGGTTGCTGATCGTCCCGCCAGGGGTGGCGGACGTGATGGTCAGTACCGACTCGGCCCCCAGGAAGCTGTACGTATCGACGACGCTGATGACGAGGCCGAGTTCGTGCGCCAGCGCTTGCGATGCCGCGAGACGGTCGGTGCCCAGGGTCAGGAATGAGGTGTACTTGATTTCCACCTTGCTCAGGTTTTCGTTTGCATCGAAAGCCGTGAAAGCCTGCTGTGTGCTGATGTCGATCAGGTCAAGTGTCGCCAGGCCGATGATGCCGAGCAGGTTGTTGCTGGTGGCGATATTTGTATCCGGGGCGACGTTGACCGGGTCGGCTGTGCCCATGAAGCGCAAGGTACTGCTTGCTCGATCACCATCGTTGTCGATCAGGGTGTAATCGAGCGCGGTGTAATGCCCCTTGGTCAATGGTGTAGTTGCCGTGTAATGGTAAGTGCCGTCATCCATGTTGATGGTGATGGTTTCACCGGCGGAGGTCCGGATGGTCAGTACGTGGGTCGTGCCATCCGCATCGGCATAGCTATAGGTATGGCCGTTAACCGTTACCTTCTCGACATGGCCGCCGTCGGCGCCGAAGCTGCCGAGTGAGCCTTGTGCCTGGTCGCCACCGCCTGGATTTGTGTTCGGCGTATCCGTGCCGATGATCAGTTGATGATTGTCGAGCATGCTCCGCAAGTCGCTGTCGCTATTGCCGCTCAGATGAGAGCCATAGCCGGTCAGGATGATGCGCTGGTCTTCCTTGTTGGCATCGTAGCCGGCGGCAAAGCCACCCGTGCTGCTGATGTGGATGAGGGCATCTCCGGTCGCGGTTTTTTCGATGTAGACGTAGTCCTGCAATTTGTGGGGCAGGGATGAGTCGACGCCATTGCCTGTCAGCAGGCCGGTGATGCGGAGGATGTCCCGACCGTTACCAAAGTCATCAATCGTATCAATGGCGGGGTTTCCGGCCGTTCCCCGGTCATTCAGGTTCCAGGAATACACATCGTTGCCATCGCCACCATGCAGCGTATCGTTGCCAGCGCCGCCGATCAGCAGGTCGTTGCCGGTGCCGCCATCAAGACGGTCATTGCCCGAGCCGCCGTGCAGCACGTCGTTGCCGCCCATGCCGGTCAAAATGTCCTTGCCCTGGTTACCAAGCAGGATGTTGCTCTTGCCATCGCCGCTGATGCTGTCGTCGCTGCTTGTGCCTGTCGTTACATTTTCAGGCTCGGCACCGTTGAGCAGGCTAAGGTCGAGCAGCGTGCCAATGTCAGCCGTGTCGCTGGCGCCGTAGGCGTCGGTAGCGGTAATGGTGGCACCTTCGAGGATATTCAGATTGAGCAAGGCATCCCCGGTACGCAGCGTCGATAGCAATTCCTTGATGCTCAGATTGTCGATGACCGGGTGAGCCGGGTCGAGGGAGGTGATGGTCAGCGTGAAATGGCTGCCCAGTCCGAGCAGGCTGGAGTCGTTGATCAACACGACCTTGAGGCCCAATGCACTGGCCAGTTCCTGCGACCAGGTCAGGACTTCATCGCCGCCCAGGTTGATGCTGAGCAGTGCTCCGGATTCGATCACCAGCTTGGTGATGTTGTTGTTGGCATCACTCGCCTGGTATTGGTCGCCACTCAAATCGATCAGGTTCAGTGCATCAATGCCGACCAGGCCAAGCAGACTGTTGCTGAAGGCATGGACATCCGGCGCGACATTGTGACTCGCTGGCGTGTTTTCGCCGGAAAGAGTGAAATAGATTCCGTTGTCGCTGTGCGGGGTTATTTCAGGGGCCGAACTGATTTTCGGCATGTCGTCTTCGATGTGGATGGTGAGCGTGGCTTTGCTGACGTTGCCAGCCTTGTCTGTGGCCTGGACATCAATATTCAAATCCCTGGCATCCTCACCCTGTGTCGGGTGATCAATCGGTTTGGATAGCGTCGTGGTGATCTTGCCCTGATCATCCAGTGTTACGACGATCACTTCCTGCTGCCCTGTCGGCGTATCAATGTAACCGATCAGCTTGTGGCCACCGGTTTCCAGTATCCAGTCAATCTGTTTGCCACCTGATGAGAAGGACGGATTCTGTGGCGGCGTGAGCAGGCTGAGGTGGGCGCCTTTATCGTCAAGTGTCAGCGTAGTGCTGGCGCTCCGGAAGTTGGTATTGTCGGGGGAGCCGCCAGTGTCCTGGTTTCCGCCAGGCAGTCCCTCTTCGGACACCGAAGTGCCGAGTGGGTCGATGCTGATGGTTGGGGGCGTGTTGTCTAGCGTGTAAGTCAGGCTGGTGTCGACGCTGGCGATATTGCCGGCCTTGTCGGTAGAGGTAACCCTGGCCTCGATAGTCAGGTCGGGATCGGCGGCGAGTTCCTTGCCCGGGACGTCGACGCTGAAGCCGAGCGTCGACGCGTTGCGCTGGATGACGCTGGTCAGGTAATCGTGGCCGTTGATGGTGACGACGACCGGGTCGCCGAGCTTGGCGTCACCGCCGACGGTGCCGGTCACGGCAATTGCGGCGGCGGTGGACTCGGCGAGATTGATGATGCCGTCGCCGGCGAAGTTGGCATCGAGCGCGATCCAGGGCTGCGGTGGCGTCAGGTCCAGGGTATAGCTCAGGCTGGTCAGATCGGTGGCGGTATTGCCTGCCTTGTCGCTGGTCGTGACGCGGGCCTCGATGGTCTGGTCGGCATCGGCACTGAGCTGGCTGCCCGGGACATCGACGCTGAAGCCCAGAGTGCCAGGTGCGCGCTGGATCACCGTGGTCAGGTAGTCATGGCCGTTGATCGTGACGACGACCGGGTCGCCGAGCTTGACGTCGCCGCCGACGGTACCGGTCACGGCAATCGCGGCAGCAGTCGATTCGGCGAGATTGATGATGCCGTCGCCGGCGAAGTTCGCATCGAGCGCGATGGTGGCGGCCGGGGGCGTGGTGTCGACGGTGTAGGTCAGGCTGGTGTCGACTGTGGCGCTGTTGCCTGCCTGATCGGTGGCGGTGACTTTTGCCTCGATGGTGTGGTCGGCGTCGACCGCCAGTTCATGGCCGGGAACATCGACGCTGAAGCCGAGCGTGGTGGCGTTGCGCTGGATGACCGTGGTCAGGTAGTCCTTGCCGTTAATGCTGACGACCACGGTGTCGCCGAGCTTGGCATCGCCGCCGACGGTGCCGGTCACGGCAATCGTGGCGGCGGTCGATTCGGCGAGATTGATGATGCCGTCGCCGGCGAAATTGGCGTCGAGCGCAATGGTCGGGCTAGGCGGTGTGGTATCGACGGCGTAGGTGAGGCTGGTGTCGACCGTAGCGCTGTTGCCGGCCGGGTCGGTCGAAGTAACTTTTGCCTCGATGGTGTGGTCGGCGTCGGCCTTCAGCTCGGCGCCCGGAACATCGACGCTGAAGCCGAGCGTGGTGGCGTTGCGCTGGATGACCGTGGTCGTGTAGTCCTTGCCGTTGATGCTGACGACCACGCTGTCGCCGAGCTTGGCATCGCCGCCGACGGTGCCGGTTACGGTGATGGCGGCGGCGGTGGACTCGGCGAGATTGATGATGCCGTCGCCAGCGAAGTTGGCGTCGAGCGCGATGGTCGGGCTGGGCGGGGTGGTGTCGACGGCGTAGGTCAGGCTGGTGTTGTTGCTGACCTGGTTGCCGGCGCCGTCGCTGGTCGTGACGCGCGCGTCGATGGTGTGATCGGCATCGGCTTTCAACTCGGCGCCCGGGACGTCGACGCTGAAGCCCAGAGTGCCCGGCGCCCGCTGGATGACCGTGGTTGCATAGTCATGGCCGTTGATCGTGACGACGACGCTGTCGCCGAGCTTGACGTCGCCGCCGACGGTGCCGGTGACGGCAATCGCGGCGGCGGTGGATTCGGCGAGATTGATGATGCCGTCGCCGGCGAAATTGGCGTCGAGCGCGATGGTCGCTTTGGGCAGGTCGGTCGCCAGGCGGTAATCCTGAGTGTCGAACGCGGTTGCGCTGTTGCCGGCGGCATCGGTAGTACTCACCTTGGCCTCGATGGTGCGGTCGCCGTCGGCGGCGAGGTCGGCGCCCGGGACATCGATCGAGAACTTGCCGCCGGTCAGCACCGTGCCGGTGAAATTCTTGCCATTGACGGTGACGGTCACGGTGTCGCCGACATTGAAGGCACCGCTCACGGTGCCGGTCACGGGGATCGCGGCGGCGGTGGATTCGGCGAGATTGACGATGCCGTCGCCGGCGACGTTGGCATCGAGGCTGATGGAAATGGCCGGCGGATTGGTGTTGACCGTGTAGTTCTGCGTGTCGAGCGCGGTTGCGGTATTTCCGGCGGCGTCGGTCGTCGTTACCTTGGCATCGACGATGCGGTCGGGATCGGCAGCCAGGTCAGCACCCGGGACATTGACCGAGAACCTGCCGCCGGCCTGCACGGTGGTCGTAAATTGCTTGTTGTTAACGGTGACGATGACCGTGTCGCCGACATTGAAGGCGCCGCTCACGGTACCGGTCACCGGAATGGCGGCGGCGGTGGATTCGGCGAGATTGACGATGCCGTCGCCGGCGACGTTGGCGTCGAGGCTGATCGCAATAGCCGGCGGATTGGTGTTGACCGTGTAGTTCTGCGTATCGAGGGCGGTTGCGGTATTTCCGGCAGTGTCGGTCGTCGTCACCTTGGCATCGACGATGCGGTCGGGATCGGCAGCGAGGTCGGCGCCCGGGACATTGACCGAGAACTTGCCGCCGGCCTGCACCGTGGTCGTGAATTCCTTGCCGTTGACGGTGACGGTCACGGTGTCGCCGACATTGAAGGCGCCGCTCACGGTGCCGGTCACGGGAATGGCGGCAGCCGTCGATTCGGCCTTGTTGACGATGCCGTCGCCGGCGACGTTGGCATCGAGGCTGATGGAAATGGCCGGCGGATTGGTGTTGACCGTGTAGTTCTGCGTGTCGAGCGCAGTGGCGGTGTTGCCGGCGGCGTCGGTAGTGCTGACTTTGGCATCGACGATGCGGTCGGGATCGGCAGCGAGGTCGGCGCCCGGGACATTGACCGAGAACTTGCCGCCGGCCTGTACCGTGGTCGTGAATTCCTTGCCATTGACGGTGACGGTCACCGTGTCGCCGACATTGAAGGCACCGCTCACCGTGCCGGTCACGGGAATCGCGGCGGCCGTCGATTCGGCCTTGTTGACGATGCCGTCGCCGGCGACGTTGGCGTCGAGGCTGATGGAAATCGCCGGCGGATTGGTGTTGACCGTGTAGTTCTGGGTGTCGAGCGCGGTCGCGGTATTGCCGGCGGCGTCGGTGGTGCTGACCTTGGCATCGACGATGCGGTCGGGGTCGGCAGCGAGGTCGGCGCCCGGGACATTGACCGAGAACTTGCCGCCGGCTTGCACGGTGGTCGTGAATTGCTTGTTGTTGACGGTGATGATGACCGTGTCGCCGACATTGAACTGGCCGCTGACGGTGCCGGTCACCGGAATCGCGGCGGCTGTCGATTCGGCCTTGTTGACGATGCCGTCGCCGGCAACGTTGGCGTCGAGGCTGATCGCAATCGCCGGTGGCGTCGTGTTGACCGTGTAGTTCTCGACGGCCTGGGCGGTGCCGATATTGCCGGCCGCATCGCTGGTGGTGACCACGACTTCGACGATATGGTCGCTATCGGCGGTGAGGTCGGCGCCGGAAACGTTGACCGAGAACTTGCCGCCGGCCTGCACGCTGGTCGTGAATTCCTTGCCGTTGATCAGGACGCTGACCGGGTCGCCGACCTGGTAGGCGCCGCTGACGGTGCCGGTCACGGGAAGCGCGGCGGCCGTCGATTCGGTCTTGTTGACGATGCCGTCGCCAGCAATCAGGTCGATGTCTACGCTGATTTGCGGCGGTGCGATGTCGATCGCGAGATCGACTTTGGCATGCGTGACGTTGCCGGCGCTGTCGGTTTCGGTGACGTCGGCCTGGCCGCTGGTGTTGTTCGGGATGTTTTGGCTCGGCGTGACGCTCCAGGTGCCGTCGGCCTTGACCGTGGTGCTCAGGGTTTCGCCGGTGCCGGGCATGACGACGACGATGCTCGAGCCGGGCTCGCCGGTGCCGGAGATGGTCGGCGTCTGGTCGTTGGTGATGCCGTCGCCCTTGGTGCCGCTGTCGGAGGCAGGGTCGAGCTGGGCGGTCAGGATCGGGGCGATGCTGTCCACCGAACCGCTGTCGCTGCCGCTGCCGGTGTTGCCGGCTGCATCGACGCCGCTGGCGACGACCGTATAGTTGCCCTGGTCGAGCGGGGCGGGCACGTCGACGGCGAAACTGCCGTCGCCCTTGACCGTGGTGCTCACCGTCTGCACCAGGCCGGCGCTGTCGGTGATGGTCAGCGTGATGACGCTGCCCGGCACAAGTTCGGTCCGGCCGCTGATGGTCGGCGTGGTGTCCCTGGTGTTGTCGGGCGCATCGACGGTCAGCGCGAAGGTCGAGGTCAGGATCGGGGCGCCGCTGCCGGCCAGGTTGCCGCTCCGGTTGCCCGTGGCGTCGAATTGATAGCCGTTGGCTCCGGCCACGGATTCGGCGATGCGCAACAGTTCGATGAAGGTGTGGCCTTCGTTGCCGCCACCGGCGACGCCGCCGGCGGCCGGGGCATCCTCGTCGAGCAGGGTGTCGAGACTGCCGCCGCTGCTCAGTGCCTTGGCGATTTTCTGGAAGCCTTTCTTGCTGACGCTCAGCGCGCTATCCGTGGCATCCGGCTTGATCATCGCCGCCACTTCGCTGTCGAGCCTGACCGGCAATCCTGGACGGACAAGCAGATCGCGGCCGTCGGCCAGCTTGAGCATGGCTTCCGAGCCGTCGGTCGCGCTGACCGTCTCGCCTTCGCGGATGACATCGCCGGTTTTGAGACGGCGAGTGTTGCCGGCGTTGTCGCGGGCAAAGGCAGCACCCGTTAGGGAAGTCACTCTTCCGATGATTTGAGCTTGGGCCATGTTCGTACTCCAGACACACGTATTGATGCGGGCTATGCCAGAAAGCTGGTTTGCGGTACTGCTTGGTGACAGGTGATTGCATGAAGAGGGTCGCCAAGAGATGTTTCATATTATACAAATAAATTGAAACAGTTGATTTCAATTTATTCAAATAGTATTTGTTTTTACCAGGTCGAGACCCGTAGCTTGATCATTTTTTATGGCTGAGTTGGTTGTTTTGTTGTTGAACAAGAGCGTGGCAGGCAATCCGTTTTGCTCAAGTCCCCTTTTCTTTTTTGGGCTCGCCACGCTACTGCCAGCGTGATCCGAATCGCTTATCTGGCTTGAAACTTCTGTCGTTGTTGGGTTCCTGCCTGGTCTGGATTCCGGACAAAAGTTGAGTCGACATCCCCTTGATTCATGTCAGGCATGGGCTTGGGCTTTGATGATGGTGGTACTGAAAATTGATAACGAATTTGATAGTTTCGTTATAATCAAGGATGTCATCGTTCTGGCACTTTGCAATTCGTTGATGGCCAGAGGGCGATGGATTTCGACTTGCGTGTTCGCGGGCAGGAAGGTCTGTTTCAGCGGGCACTTCGATGTTTGCCCTGCATGCGATTGAGGGCTTACTTCCGACAACCTACTGGATGCTCATCGGTATGGCTGAAGCGCTTGTGATTCAAAGTGATGCAAGGGATCGCCCGAGTATTTTGGCGGTTGATGACACGCCCGCAATTCTCCAGTTGCTTCAGGTGTTGCTCTGCGATGACTACGATATTGTCACCGTAGATTCCGGTTTGCTGGCGGTAGAGGCTTTTGCCAGGAAAACTTTCGATCTTGTGCTTCTCGACCTGCTGATGCCGCAAATTGACGGCTTCGAGACACTGAAGCGTCTTAAGCAATTGCCAAACTTTGCGTCGACACCGGTCATCTTTCTCACTGCAATGGACGACTTGGCGAGTGAGCGTTGCGCCCTTGAGTTGGGCGCTGATGAGTACATCGTCAAGCCTTTCAAGCCAATGCTGGTGCGTTTGCGCATCGATAACCTGCTACAGCGCGTGCATTTGCAGCGTCAACTTGAAATGGCCCTGGCCAGTGCCGACAAAGGGCTTTGGGAATGGGATCTGCGTACAGGTCGGGTGAGCATTGATGCTTGCTGGGGGGAGCGCCTCAGTCTTGTGCGTCATGACAGGAACGATGATCCCGTTCGATGGGAGGACTATTGCCATCCGGACAGCGTGAGTGTTATTGACGAGGCAAAGGCGGACTACCTGACCGGTCGTCTGCCGGCTTTGGATGTCGATGTGCAATTGCTTAACGCCGATGAGCAGTGGGTCTGGATCAATCTCTACGGCAAGGCTGTGATGACCTCTGCAGAGGGTGATTTTGTCCGGCTTACAGGAACTTACCGCAACATCGAACGCCGCAAGCAGGCTGAGATCGCCCTCCAGAAAAGTGAAGAACGTTTCCGCTTTGTCATGGAAGCGACCGGAGAGGGAATTTGGGACTGGCGAGTTGTGTCCGGTGAAGTTGTCCATAATGCTTCGTTCTCGCGCATTCTGGGTATGGAGGAACACAACCTGGAGCACACAGCCTCCTTCATCCGGTCGTTGATTCATCCTGATGATTTGGCATCTGCCATGGGCCAGATGGCGGCCTGTCTGGATGAAGGTAAGGATTTTGTCAGTGAGCACAGGATGCGCCATGTTGACGGGCACTATGTCTGGGTGGCCGAGAGGGGGCGGGTCGTCGAGCGGGGGCCGGCTGGGCAGCCGATACGTGCCGTTGGTTCGCTGCGCGATATCAGCGAACGTAAGGCGCTCGAGGCGGAGTACAAGCGTTTGGCTCTCTACGATCCTCTGACCGGGCTGCCCAACCGGCGTCTATTGGTCGACCGCCTGCGCCAGGCAATTATCCAGAATCGCCGAAACAAGGAGTGCGGTGTGCTGATGTTCCTGGATATGGATCGATTCAAGCAAATCAACGATACCTTCGGCCATGAGTCCGGCGACATGCTGTTGATCGAAGTGGGGCGTCGCCTGAGCTCCTGTATGCGGGAAACGGATACCGTTGCCAGGCTGGGAGGAGATGAATTTATTGTCATGCTGACCGAGTTGCCTGATGAGCGCATGGTGGCCCGCTACGATGCCGAGCGGGTAGGAAACAAGATTCTTGATGTGCTGAATCAGCCTTACCAGCTTGGGCAAAATATTTGCGAAAGCACCCCAAGCATCGGCCTGACCTTGTTTGGTGGCGATGCGACGGAGTCTGTTGAGGCCATCATCAAGCGCGCAGATGGTGCAATGTATGAAGCCAAGATGGCCGGTCGTAACCGCCTGCGTTTCTCTATCTGATTGCCCAAAGACCGAGTTTTCCGATATTGGCGGCCAGTTTCAGGCGAGCCGTGTGCCAGTTGGAGACTGACTTGATGCGCTGCTGTTCGGCGCCGGCGACGGCGCTTTGTGCGCTGAGAAGTTCGAGGATATTGCCAACGCCGGCTTTGAAGCGCCCCTGGGCGACCAGGAAGGACTGGCGGGCGCTGGAGACCAGGACATCGGCTGCCTTCATGTTTTCATTTTCGGTACGCAGTGCTTGATAGCTTTTCCATACTTCCAGGGATATCTGCTGTTCGAGGCGGGAGAGTTCGGCGGCTTTGACCTCGGCTTGTCCCTGTGCCGTCTGCGTACGGTAATTTCGGCCGAATCCCTCGAATAGCGGGATATTCATCTGTACGCCGAGACTGTTGGTACGGTTGCTGATATCGGTTGGCGTGTAGCCGACCGCTGGCGGTTGATTTTCCTGTTCGGTACGGCCTAATTCTGCGGTCAGTGTCACGGTTGGCCGGCCTTCGGCCCGGGTTGCGGCGATCTTGGCGCGGGCTGCTGTGACTTCGGCTTGAGCAGCAAGCAGCGTTGGATGATGTTGTTTTGCCTCTTCGATCAGTTCATCCGCTGGCTTGACGAAGGCTGTGTCAGGGAGCCCTTCACGCCGGCGCGGCAGCACCAGATTGGTGGTCGCGCTGAGGCCCATGGCAGTGGCTAGTGTGCCTTGGGCATTTTTTAGCTCACCTTCAGCCGAGACTCGTTCCAGGCTGGCTTTCGAGTAGGCGACCTGAGCCTGTAGCTGGTCGGTGAGGGCGCCAATGCCGGCTTTGTATTTGGCCGCGGCAGCATTGAAGCTTTCACGTGCCGCGTGTTCCGCCTCGCGGCTCGCTTCCAGTACTGCCTGCGCCGTCTGGGTGTCAAAATAGGCCTGGGCAGCGTTGACGAATGCAATTTGCAGCGCGGCGTCATGGCTGGCATTGGCGGCGTCCAGCAAGGCCATGGCCTGATCCAGATTGGCGCTGCGCAGACCGAAGTCAGTCAGCACCTGGCTCATTTTAAGGCTGCCACTGGTCAACGTCGGTTTAGCCTCGGAATTGAGCGGTGCATAGCGACTGTCACCGTAACGCGTGATGTTCTTTTGCTTGCTGTAGGCGAGTGTCGCGCCAATCGCCGGCATGTAGGCAGAGCGGGCAACGCCAAGCTGGGCAGTCTGCATCTTGGCGCCGGCCCAGGCGGCGCGGGTCTGCGGGTTGTTGCACAGGGCGCGCTCAACTGCTTCCGGGAGTTCGAGCGGCTGGGCCATTGAGGCAAAAACGCAGGGGGAGCTGGCGTCATCTAGCATGCTGCCGGTGACCGAGCTGGCGATCTTGCTTTCGGTCAGGAAGGGGTCGATGCCGCCAGCGCTGGCGTTGCCGAGCAGAACGAACAGGATGATCGCCAGGCCTGCCCGGCGATAGCGGAAATCGCTCATGCCCAGCCGCCCGCGTGCGCCAGTTGCTTGAAGTCGATGCTGTCAGGGGTGATGTCGCGGGCAACCCGGCCATTATCAAGCACAATGATGCGGTCGGCTGAGGCAATGGTTTCCGGACGATGGGCGACGATGACGCGGGTGATGGCGAGGTGCTTGATCGCATCGTTGACCATCGTTTCACGGGCGATGTCGAGGTGGCTCGTCGCTTCGTCGAGGAACAGGATGCGCGGCCTTTTGTAAAGTGCCCGGGCCAGCAGGATGCGCTGTTTCTGACCGCCGGAAAGGGCTGTACCCATGTCGCCGATCAGTGTGTTGTAACCCATCGGCGTCGCCATGATTTCCTCGTGGATGGCCGCCAGGCGGGCGCATTCTTCAACCCGGGCGAAATCGGTCTGGTGGTCGAAGAAACAGATGTTGTCGGCAATCGAGCCGGCAAACAGTACGTCGTCCTGCATCACCGTGCCAACCATGCTGCGCAGGGTCTCAAGGCCGACCTGGCTGACGTTGATGCCGCCGATCAGCACATCGCCTTCGTTCGGCTTGCGGATACCGAGCATGGCGTTGATCAGCGTCGATTTGCCGCAACCGGAGGGGCCGATGATGGCGACCGATTCGCCGGCCGCAATCTTGATATCGACGCCGTCGAGCACCCAGGGCTCCTGGTCGGCGTAGCGGTAGCGCAGGCCAGCGACTTCGATGCTGGCTTCGAGCGGCTGATCCTGGTTACTGGCGCTGAAACTCTTGGCGCTGGTGTCTTCCGGCTCGGCCAGCACGATGTCGGCCAGGCGTTCGCCCTGCAATTGCAGCATCTTGACCTCGACCACCTTGTCGATCAGGGCGCTGACCCGGCTGTCGAACTGGTCCTTGTAGGCGCTGAAGGCCATGAACACGCCAACCGTGAAATTGCCATCGAGCACCAGCTTGGCGCCGAGCCAGATGATCAGTACGCGTTCCAGGCCGAAAAGCACGCCGTTCAGCAGGCGATAGAGAATCTGCAGCTTCTGGCTGCGCAGGTCGGCGTTAATCTGGTCGACCAGCAAGGTCAGCCAGGTCGAGCGGCGCTCGTCCTGGCGCTGGAAGAGCTTGATGCTGCGCACGCCGCGCACCGTCTCGAGGAAGTGGCTCTGCTGCTTGGCGGCGTGTACGATCTGTTCTTCGGTTGCGTTGCGCAGCGGCCGGTACCAGAGCCACCGACCGATCGCGTAGAGCACCATGGCGCCGACCGCGATCCAGGCGAGCGGTGGGCTGTAGAGGAACATCATGAGCAGCGTGACCAACGTCATGGCACCGTCGAGGATGCCTTCGACGAAGGTCGTGGTCAGCGTCTTCTGGATATTGTCGATGGCGCTGAAGCGCGAGACGACGTCTCCAAGGTGCCGTTTCTCGAAATATTCGACGGGTAGGCGTACGAGGTGGGTGAATACATTGGCCCTCCACTGCACGTTGAGGGTCGTCGACATGTGCATGATGACCCAGGAACGCAGGGTGCCGACTCCCTGCTGCATGAGCATGAGCAGACCGAAACCGACGGCCAGTGTGGTTAGCAGGTCGCGGTCGGCGGACACGATGACGTTGTCGATCACCCACTGCAGGAAGAAGGGGCTGACCAGGGCGAAGACCTCGAGCGCCGCGGCGAGCAGCAGGATCTGGCCGAACGAGCGGTAAAGGCCGGTGACATGGCCCATCAGCTCGCGCAGCTTGATGTGCTGCTTGTATGTGGCCTTCTTGAAGCCGGTGTTGGGCCACAGTTCGAGGGCGACGCCGGTGAATTGCTTCGACACGTCCTCCAGCGAGAGTTTGCGCAGACCGAAGGCCGGGTCGTGGATGGTCACGGTATTGCCTTTGACCTCCTTGAGCACGACGAAGTGGTTGAAGTTCCAGTGCAGGATGCACGGCATGCGCAATTGCGGCAGGTCTTCGAGCAGCAGTTTGACCGGGCGCGGCGCCAGGTTCAGCGCGCTGGCCATCTGGATCAGATGGCCGAGCGTCGTGCCCTTGATCGAGACCAGGAACAGCCGGCGCATGGTCGCCAGGTCGGTACGAAAGCCGTGGTAGGCGGAAACCATGGCCAGGCAGGCCAGGCCGCATTCGGTGGCCTCGGTCTGCAGGATCAGCGGCAGCTTGCGGCGCAGGCCGAACGACAGGTGCTCAAGAAAAGACATGGGATGGATTTCGGGGAAAAGGTTTCAGAGCTTGCCGGTCAGGCTGAGCAGCGGTTCGAGTACCCATTCATAGAGGCGTCGGGTGTCCTGCAGCACGTCGGCATCGAGCAGCATGCCGGCCTGAAGGGCTTGCGGCTGGCCATAGGCAGTGATGCTCTGGCTGTCGAGGCTGACGTTGATGCGGTACAGCGGCTCGCTGTTTTGACCATTGCCACTGCCACCGATATTGCCGAGCGCGGAAATTTCGTTGCTTGGCAGCGCGGTTTTTGCCACCGACAATACCTTGCCGCGGGCATGGCCGAATTTCTGGTAGGGATAGGCCTGGTAGCGCAGCAGCACGGCATCGCCGGGCCGGATGAAGCCGACGGCGCGACTCGGTGCATAAAGTTGGGCCTGCAGCACGGCACCGGTCGGCACGATGCTGACCAGTGGCCGGCTGCCGTCGACGGCCTGGCCGACTTCGGCGATGACGGCGGTGGCCGTGCCCTCGGTCGGCGCGGTGATGACGAGGCGGCGCTTGCCTTCGCTTTCGGTGAGTTCCTGGTCGACCGTCGAAATGCCGCGGTCGATCTGCGCCAACTGGTTCTGGTGCTTGAAGGAGAGGCCTGCAGCCTCCTTTTGCCGTGTCGCCATTTCACGGCCGACGGCGATCTGTTCGCGCTCCATGCTTTGCAGGCGGGAGCGCTGATCGAGCAGTTCTTCCTGCTTTTGCTGCACCTGTTCGCGCGAAATGTAATCCTGGCCGAGCAGGCCCTGGTAGCGGGCGACCGTATCTTCGCTGAGTTTCACGCGGCTGCGCTGGCCGTCGATCAGGTTGTCGAGCTTCTGCATCTCGGCTGCCAGGCCTTCGATGCGCTTGAGCAGGGATTCGCGTTCATCCTGTTGCAGACGCCGCGTCTTTTCCATTTCTTCTTGCAGCGAGAGGCGGCGAGACTCGACCTGGTGGCTGATGTTGGCCTGGATCGGGCCCAATGTGCTGCTCTGTCGTTCGCTGGAGAGGACATAGAGAATCTGCCCGGCGCTGACACTCTGGCCCTCGCTGACGCGCTTTTCGAGGACGACACCGAGTTGCGGCACATAGACCTTGACCAGGCCGGAGTCCGGCAGCAATTGCCCGATCACTGTGCTGCGCTTGGTATAACTGCCCCAGGTGAAAAAGGTCACGACGAGCAAGGCGCAACCAGCGGCAATGCTTGTGAGAACTCGATAACTGAGCGGGCGGATCAGAATGATGTCGCCCAATGTCTTGGTTTGCTGGGCGCTGATTGCTGCGTGCCGAAAAAGTGGTTGTTCTGCCATGCCTTGCCAACGGTGGAATAGTCGGCGCTACGCCGGAAAGCGGCACGATCGCCTTGACGGGTCGTGCCGCGGGCTCTTGCTTAGAGCTTGATGCTCAGTTTGAGGCTGCTCAACAGGCCGCCGACCAAGCCGGTGACACCGCTGACCAGGCTGCCAACCAAACCAATCACCGGGGTCAGGACGGAGCCCAGGGTGAGGCCGAGGGTTAGCCCCAGGCTAATGCCGAGGACTTCGAGGGAGAGGCTGGTGCCGCCGGCTACAGCGGAAAGTTCGGTCTTCTTCAGTTCCTGAATGGCCATGATGTACATAACTCCATAGTGGTAAAAAAATGCCGCCGGTCAGCGGCGGGTGATGCCTTTGGAAGGGCATTTGGGCGCGGTGGCGGCTTCCTTGCAACAGGAGCTCGGCTCACCTGGAGAGGACGACTGCGGAGTTGTTATTGGAGCAACTTGGATGAGCATGTTGGCTGGCGCCGATAAGTTCTTCGTGGCGGGTGGTCATGCAGGTGCAATCGTTTGTGATGACGAATGGTTGGGGGGGTCGGTGTGTATTTTCTGCTTGGCTTGTCTGCAGCAAGCTCGGAAGGACAGCGATGCGGAAAGGGTCTCAGGGGCCGCACCGCTGTCAGGCTGCTGTTACTTGAACAGGCCGCCCAGCAGACCACCCAGCAGGCCGGTCACGGTCGTCAGGATGCCGCCAACCAGGTTCAGGACCGGGGTCAGCAAGCCCAGGACCGGGTTCAGGATGGAGCCGAGCAGACCGCCCAGATCCAGTGCGCCACCGGAAACAACGCTGACTTCAGACTTGCTAAGTTCTTGAATTGCCATGATAAAACTCCATGAAAGGTCATTCGATTGCCACCGGTTGGTGGCTTCTTATTGCCCGTTGCCGGGCAATTCCTTTGGTTCGGGGAGGCTGGCCTTCCCGGGCCGTATTTCTCGCAAGAGCAAGTAATGCCCCTGGTCTTTATTGAAGGCTGTGATCATATTAATCAAAAAAATCATAATTGCAACGTTTTGCTATGTGTTTGTTTGTGTTTTTTTGCGGTCAAAAATTACGCGACTCCTGGTGTTTTGTGCATTTTTGTTTAATATTCATATGGTTGACATTGTTTTTTTGAGGTTGCTGCTTGGTGGTGTGGTATTTTAAATTAACCGAATTAAGCGGTTTGTTTCATATTTTCGGGGTTTTGCTTGTGTTTTTCGCGTCTTCCCTGTAGCTTTCTGCCGCGTTCGGGCTTCTTTTCTGTTGCCTGAGGTTGTGCTTGAAAAAGGTTTCGTGGACGGCGCCCGGTGTGTAGTAGTGCTGGCCTGCTGGTGCGCCTTGGGGGCGCCAGGTCGGGGTCTGTCCTTTGTGCATGTTTCGAACAGATACGTTGCTGATCGCAAGGCAAGATATTTCTTCTTCTCTTCTTGACTTGGATCAGGGGTGTTTTCAGGGGCTTGTTTATCTTTTGATCATGACGACTATTGCTGCCCTGTTGCTTTTTCTGTTGGTCTGCTTTCTGGCTGTTCGTCGCCTGTCACGTGTCGAGTTGGCGTTGCAGCGTTTTGGTGAGGGCGATTCGAATAGCCGGGCCGGTTTGCGGGGCTGGGATCCGATTGCCCGCTTGGGCAGGCGTTTTGACCGAATGGCGGAATCGATGGCTATCGAGCGAGGTCATTTGGCTGAGAGTGAGGAGCGCCTGAAGTTTGCGTTGCGTGGAAGTGATATTGGTATCTGGGACTGGCATCTGGAGGGGGGGCGCACCTACTACTCGCCGCGTTGGAAAAGTCTGCTTGGTTACGCAGAGGACGAGTTGGTGGCGCACGCCGAAGAGTGGTTGAAGCGCGTTCATCCCGAAGATCTGGCGGTGGTCATGGATCGCCTCAAGGAGCACATGGCCGGGCAGAGCGAGTTTTTTATCAGTGAACACCGTCTGCGTTGCAAGAACGGCAGCTATCTCTGGGTGCTCGAGCGTGGCGTGGCAATCCGTAATGCAGAGGGGGGGGCTGTGCGCATGGTTGGCGCCCTGTCCGATATTTCCCGGCGGAAGGCTGTTGAGGCCGCTTTGTTGCGCAGCAAGGAAGAGTATCGCTCGGTAATCGAGGGGGTTACGCAGATCATTTTTCGTAGTGATGCCCGTGGTCGCCTGGTCTTCCTGAATCCGGCATGGACCGAGTTGACGGGCTTCCCGGTTGGCGAGTCGCTCAACAGTGGCCTGGCTGATTTCATTCACGGCGATGATCGCCTGCGCATCATGACCCTGTTTCGCGATACTGCAGAAGGGCGCTTGCCGACCTTGGCATGTGAGCTGCGTCTGCTTTGTATTGATGGTCGGTCGCGCTGGTTTTCGTTGCATGCCCGTGCGGGGCTCGATGCAGAGGGTGTGTTGATCGTTGCCGGTGTGCTCAGTGATCTCGATGCGCAAAAGGCAACCGAAATGGCGCTTACTCGTAGTAATGGCGAGCGAAATGCCATTCTTTCATTAAGTCCGGATGGCTTTGTGTTGATCGACAAGGATGGGCGAGTGGCTTATGTCAATCCGGCCTTCCTGGCAATGACGCAGTTCGTGCCGGCTGAAGTGATCGGCTTGAGTCTGCACTTGCTTGAGCAGCGGATGGCTCAGCTCGCTGAGCCTGCCAGGCCATTGCCGACTTTTGCCGGCATGCGGGAGGGGCGCGCTTATACGCTTAACCTGCAAAAGCCGGCCAAACTGGTCATTCGTTCGCTGGTTCGCAATATTCCCAATGACATGGGGGGCTTGCATGGTCAGGTCATGTATTTCCGGGATATTACCCAGGAAAGCGAGGTTGACCGTATCAAGAGTGAGTTCCTGTCTACGGCTGCACACGAATTGCGGACTCCGATGGCCAGTATTTTCGGTTTCTCGGAATTATTGCTGGCTCGGGAGTTCGATGCGGCGACGCAGCGAGACCTGATCCAGACTATCCACCGACAGACTCAGAACCTGATCAACCTGGTTAATGAGTTGCTCGATCTGGCGCGCATCGAGGCGCGCGGTGGCAAGGCATTCAAGATGCAGGAGCAGGAGTTGAGCCCGTTATTGCTCAATGCGTTGGCTGGCCAGTATGTGCCGCCGGAGACACACCGCCTGGAGCTTGATTTGCCGAAAAAACTGCCACGAGTAATTGTCGATGGCGAAAAATTTCAGCAATGCCTGGCCAATGTTCTGAGCAATGCCATCAAGTATTCGCCGCAGGGCGGCGAAGTTCGAATTTCCGTTATGCGGCGCCAGGCTGGGCCGGGTGAGCAGGTCGGTCTGGCCATTCGCGACCAGGGGCTGGGGATGACGCCTGAGCAGATCAGCCACATTTTTGACCGTTTCTATCGGGCTGATGCATCGGGGGCGATTCCCGGGTCCGGTCTGGGCATGTCCTTGGTCAAGGAAATCATGGACATATTCAATGGCGAAGTCAGTGTAAGCAGTCAGCCGGGCGAGGGTACCGAGGTTGTGCTCTGGTTGCCGGTACCGCTGTCGGTGACAACCGGGGCGGAGGCGCTATGAGTCGACGTTTGATCTTGATCGTCGATGATCAGAGCGAATTGCGCAAGCTGATCCGGATGACTCTGGAGCCGTTGGATTGTGATCTGCATGAAGCGGCAAGTGGTCTTGAGGCCTTGGCCAAGGTGCGTACTCTGCGCCCGGCAGTGGTAATTCTCGACGTCATGTTGCCGGGGGGTATTGATGGCTATCAGGTCTGTCAGGCGATCAAGTCTGACCCGAAAACACAGCAGACACGGGTCATCATGGTTACCGCGCGTGGTCAGAAGACTGATATCGAAGAGGGGCAACGGGTTAAGGCTGATTGCTACCTGGTCAAGCCATTCAGTCCAATGCAGTTGATTAAGGAAGTTGATAACTATTGAATCGTTGAAAAATTGATAATGGCATGTTAGTGTCGGGCATTGGTTTTTCTGGCGTTTTAGTCTTTTTTGAGGAGTGGCAATATGTGGCAAGCAGCCAAAAAATTCATTTATGACGAAGAGGGGGCTACCGCCGTTGAGTACGGTCTGATTGCCGCCTTGATTGCCGTCGCGATCATCTTGTCGGTAACCGGCGTTGGTGAAAAGCTCAAGTCTGTATTTATCGCCATCAAGGATGCTCTGCCATAAGTTTGCCAATGGCTGTTTTTTTGTCATTTTTTAATCAAACAAAATGATGAAAATGATACCTTGGTGCGGGTGTGAGGTTTTTGACTATTTTGCTCTGTCAGAAAAACATGACGCCTGGCGGCCATGAAGGAACAGTGGTGGTGATCGCGAGTTTGGCACTGGGTGTCTGGGCGAGTTGTTTGGCATATGAAGACTGGCGCTGGCGGCGATTGCCCAATGCGCTTTTGCTTTGTGGCTTCTTGCTTGGTGCTGTGCATTGGCTGGTTTTCGGTTTGATGCCTTTCGGTTGCGCACCGAGCGAAGGTTTGCTGGCTGCTCTGCTTGGCTTGGCGCTCTTTCTGCCATTTTATGCCGCTGGCTGGATGGGGGCTGGAGACGTCAAACTGACGGCGGTAATCGGCTGGCTGGGGGGGCTCAAGGTGTTGTTTGTGGTGATTCTTTGTGGCTCTTTGCTTGCTGGCATGTTGGCAGTCCTGCTGCTGTCGCCGGTTTGTCGCGACTACATGTCTAGTCGGCAGATTGAGTCCCGACTGCGTGGACGTATTCCGCTAGGTGCCGGGCTGGCTGTTGTCATGATCGGACTGGCGCTGGGCTGGTTGGATGCCGGGGTGGTGCTGGGCTGGTGGCCGGGGATGGCGCATGCGTGAGTCACACTGTCCGGGCGCTGGTCAGCGCGGGGCGGTAGCCATTGAGTTTGCCCTGGTTTTCGTGCTCTTTTTCATGGTCATGTACGGCATCGTTGCGTACGGCATGGTCTTTGCAGTGCAGCATTCACTGACTCAGGCGGCCAGCGAGGGGGCGCGGGCTGCGGTAAGAGATGTCGGTGGTTTGCCGGAGCGTATGGCGCTGGCAAAAACGACCTCGGCCACGGCGATCGCCTGGCTCGGGGGGCGCGCACCTGTGCCGCAGGTCACTTCGACGCCATGCGCGGCTACGCCGTTTGTTTGCGTCAAGGTACTGCTGGTTTACGACTATTTGAATAATCCGCTCGTGCCGGCTCTGCCTGGGTTGGGGATTGCGCTGCCGGCCCGCCTGACGGCCCAGGCGACAGTACAGCTGGATGCGGTTTATTGAGTGGCGTTGCCGCCGTTGATGGAGGGATAAGCAAAAGTGGGCAAGACACAAAAAATTCTGGGCGGCGTGCTGATCGTTCTGGCCTTGGCGCTTGCCGCCTATGCTTGGGTGTTGAGCGAACGTATGACGGCCGAGCAGCGGGAGAGCGAGGCACGTTTGCAGCCGGTGGTTGTCGCCACAATGCGCATCGTCGCCGGTACGGCGATCCTTCCGGAAATGGTTCAACTGACCGGTCTGCCCTCGCGACCACCTGGCAGTTATGGTGATACCAAGGCCGTGCTCGGTAAACTCACCGCTTCCGATATCGCTGCCGGGGAGCCCCTGCTTCAGGAGCGGATCGAGGGAAATGCCCGTGCCATGCAGCAACGCCTGGAAGAGGGCGAGCGGGCGGTCGCGATACGTGTTGATGATGTGATTGCTGTCGGCAATCGCTTGAGCCCGGGTGATCGGGTTGACGTTTTCGTTACCTTGCGGCGAAACAGCGAAGAAATTCCTGATACCCAGTCCAGATTGCTGCTTGAGAAATTGCGCGTACTGGCTTTTGGCAGCAAGGATGCTGCGGTCACCAAGGAAGGTGGTGCATCGCTGCGCAGCAACGCTGAAACTCCGAAGACGGCTGTGCTCGCTGTACGCTTGGCCGATGTCGACAAGCTCGCGCTGGCGGCCGAAAGTGGCCGCCTGCTGCTCGCCCTGCGGCCGCAGGACGCTGTGCCTGACAAAGCGCCAGAGGGCGCGGCTTTACCAAGCGCATCCCCGGCACCACTTCAGGTTTCAGCAAGCCAGGTTCCGTCGCCGGTGCTGACGTTGCGTGACTTGGTCGGTGCAGGCAAAAGTGCTCAGCGGGGCTTGGGTGTTCCCCTGAATCCTCCTGCTGGCAAGGGTGTGCCAGGTCCAGGGGCTACCGTCAGCGTGCTACATGGCCTGAAGGAAAAAACGGTGTACCTGAATGCGAAACAAAGTGAGGCCCGGCAATGAAAACAATGGCTGGCAAGCAACAAGGCTGCGATTGTCAGGTGAGCAAGGGCGGATTTTGCGCGGCCTTGCGCCTGGCTATCCTGCTTCTGACAAGCGCTAGCCCGCTGTGGGCCGGAATGGCGCTCGCCGGAGAAGATGGCGGGGCCATCGAAATATCCGCAGGAGGGCAGCATTTGCTGAAACTGACCAAGCCCGTCCGGCGTGTGGCTGTTGGCAGTGGTGATGTTGTCGAGGCACGCGTGCTGAGTACCCAGGAGGTGTTGCTACAGGGCAAGCGCCCGGGTGATACGACATTGCTGGTTTGGCTCAAGGGTGTGCCGATGGCGCAAAATTACCGTCTGCAGATCAACAAGGGCGTTGCTTCTCTTCCGCGCGATGCGGGGAGCGAGATCCGCCTGAAGGCCGCGGGCGATCTGAGCATCCTCGAAGGGAGGGGAGCCGATATGCGTCAGCTTGAGGCTGCCCGCCAGGTCGCGCAGCATGCGGCCGGAGACACCAAGGGCGTGTTGCTCGATAAAACAACGCTGCCATACAGTGGCGAGGTACAAATCGATGTCAGGGTTGTTGAGTTCAGCCGCAAGATATTGAAGAAGGCAGGTTTGAGTCTGCTGTCCAACAAGTCCGGTTTCACCTTTGGCACCTATGCGCCGAGCAGTCTGACCAAGGTGCAGTTAAGCAATGGTGCGATTTCCTCCGAAGCTACTTTGCCGATCAATCAGGCTCTTAATCTGGTTGTTGGCAATTCCTCGAACAGCCTGCTTGGGGTACTTAGCGTGCTGGAAGGCAACGGCTTCGTACGTACGCTGGCCCAGCCGACCCTGGTCGCCCAGAGCGGCCGCACTGCCGATTTTCTGGCTGGCGGCGAGTTTCCGGTGCCGGTGCCGCAGGCGCTGGGCCAGACGACGATCCAGTACAAACCCTATGGCATTCGTCTGGAGGTGTCGCCGACAGTGCTAGCCGAAAACCGGATCGCGCTGACTGTTGCTCCGGAAGTCAGCGACCTCGATTTCGAGAACGCCATCACCATTAACGGCGTTACCGTCCCCAGCCTGACCACGCGTCGGGCCGGTACGAGTATCGAACTGGGCAATGGCGAGAGCTTCGTCATCGGCGGTCTGGTGAGCCAGAGCGTGATGAAGAATGTGAACAAAATTCCCGGACTTGGTGACATTCCCGTGCTCGGTGCTTTTTTCAAGAGCATCAGCCTGTCGCGGGAGGACAAGGAACTGCTGTTCATCGTCACGCCGCGCCTGGTCCGGCCGCTGGCCGAGGGGGCTGTGCTCGGGCCGATGCCGGGCGAAGACAAGGCCAATTACAACCCGAGTTTGTGGGGCACGCTATTGTTGTCCGATGACGATGAAAATGCCCGGTACACCGGCTTTTCCAAATAAAAGCAGGGGCTGACTGATCATGGAGCACCGTTTCATTGTCGTGACTGAGCTGGAAACTCGTTTTGCTGAACTTAACGAAGCTCTGCAGAACCTGGGGGTTGCTGTCTGGCTGCACTGGAATACCGATGTGCTGGCCCAGTTGGTCGGTTCTCTGGGCACCAACATTGTTTTCGTTGAGTTTTCCGGTGACAACACACAGAAGGCTGGTGAGTTGGCCAGCAATCTGTTGTCCGTCTATCCCCGTCTGTGGATTGTCGGCTTTGCATCGCGTGCCGACAATGGATTGATCATCGAGGCGATGCGCGCCGGAGCTCGCGATTTTGTCGAACTGCAAGCGCCGCGTGAAGAAATTCGTCGTTCCGTACAGCATGTTCTGGAACAGTCGCCGAGCCTGCCCGCCCAGTCGTCCGGTAACATGATTACCCTGCTCGGCGCACGGCCCGGGGTCGGCACCTCGACAGCGGCAGTGCATCTGGCCCTGCTGCTGAAGCAGGAAGTGATGCCGGACGAACCGGTTCTGCTCCTTGATTTCGGCTATCCGGCCGGTGATGCGGCGCTGTATCTCGACACCAAGGTTGGCTTCAATTTCTGTGATGCCGTGCGTAGCCTGCGCCGTTTTGATCATGCTTTGCTCAATACTGCGTTTGCGCACCACAAAAGCGGTCTGGCCATTCTTTCCCTGCCGCACAATCTGGCCGACCTGCGCGATATTTCACCTGTTGATGCAATGACCTTGCTCAGCTTGTTCAAATCCTATTTCAAAGTTGTCGTCGTGGACCTCGGTGGCTTCGCCGGCATGGACCTGCTGATGTACGCGCTGGGCATCTCGGACCGCATCATGCTGGTGTCCGAACAGACGCTGCCCTCGGTGTTCTCGGCGCGCCAGCTGTTGCAGAACCTGCGCGAGCGCGGTTTCGAGACCGAGCGCATCGGCCTGCTGACGGGCAAGTACGATGCCCGCATCGACATGACCCCGCAGCAGATCGCCCAGAACCTGCAACTGCATTGCATCGATAATCTGCCGCAGCGCACCGACAAGATGATCGCCTGCGCCAATCTCGGCAAACCTTTGCTTGAAGTGGCGCCGAAGGATCCCTATCTCGAGGTGCTGCGGGGTATCGCCGGCAGCCAGGGACGGCCAGCCGGGGCCGGGACGGGCGATAGTGTTCCAGGGGCGGATTCCTTCCTGCGTCGCCTGTTTACCCCCTTGCTCAAATAAGGACGCCGGCCATGGATTTTGATTTTTCCCTGGGCGCCGATCCGCACAGCGAGTTTCATCAGTCCGACGAGTTCCAGGACATCAAGGGGGTGATGCACCAGAAACTGGTTGAGCGAATTGAAGAACTAGGTGCCGATTTCGTCAACTGGCCGCTCAATGTCGTGCAGCGTTTCGTCGCCCAGGAGGTCGAGGACTTTATCGCCAACCACCGGGTACCGCTCAATGCGACCGATATCCAGCTCGTCGTCAAGGATCTGACCGACGAACTGACCGGCCTCGGCCCGCTGCAGGAGCTGATGAACGACGATAGCGTGGCCGACATCCTGATCAATGGTTACAAGGAAGTATTCATCGAAAGAAACGGCCTGCTGCAACGCAGCAAGACCCGTTTCATCGACAACAAACACCTGATGCGTATTGTTCAGCGCATGATTGCACCCCTCGGTCGTCGCGTCGACGAAGGCAGCCCGATGGTTGATGCCCGCCTGCCCAACGGCGGCCGGCTCAATGTGATCATTCCGCCGGTCTCGCTGAACGGCCCGGTGGTTTCCATCCGCAAATTCCGCAGCCATCCGTTGCAGGCTTCCGACATGCTGGCCTACGGCACGCTGAATCAGGAAATGCTCGATTTCCTCGCGCATGCCGCCGAGATGAAATGCAACATCCTGATCAGCGGCGGCACCGGCTCGGGCAAGACCTCTTTCCTCAATATGCTGGCCCAGTTCATTCCCGAGGGCGAACGCATCATCACCATCGAGGATGCGGCCGAACTGCAGTTGCTGCACGAACACGTCGTCCGGCTCGAGTCGCGGCCGGGCGGTCTGGAAGGCGCTGCCGAAGTGACGGCGCGCGACCTGCTGCGCAACAGCCTGCGCATGCGACCGGACCGCATCATCGTTGGTGAGGTGCGTGGCGGTGAAGCTGTTGAAATGCTGCAGGCGATGAATACTGGTCACGACGGTTCGATGTCCACGATTCACACCAATTCGCCGCGCGAATGTCTGCACCGCCTGGAAATGCTGCTGCAATTCGGTGGCTGGCAGGGCGGCGAGTTCAACCTGCGCCGGCAGATTGTCGGTGCCATCAACTTGATCGTCCAGTTGGCCCGTTTGCCGAATGGTACGCGGCGGGTGATCTCGATCAGCGAGCTGACCGGCGTTCAGGATGAAGTGGTGGCCATGCAGGAGTTGTTCCGCTATGAGCCGGTCGTAAATAACGCTCGGGAAGGCTGGGTCAATACCGGTTGTCATCCCAAGACGCCAAAGCTCAAGCGCTATACCAGCAACCCAATTTTCCTGCTGGGTGGCTCGTGAGTGAGCTCAGCATCCTGCTCGGGCTGGCCGCGCTTTGTATGCTCGGAGCTGCGGCACTGTTGCTGCAGGGTGGCAAGGGTGAGCAGCGCCATGCCCGCGGATTGTTGCGTCTCAACTCGGCACTGGCCCGGCTCGAATCGGTGCACGATTTTGTACCTGCTCCTGCCAATAGCGGCTGGTTGCCGCCATTGCTCGGCGATTATCTGCAGCGTAGCGGCTTTGTCATCAATCGGCGCTTCTATGTTCTGCTTGCGTTGCCGGGGTTGATACTGCTCGTACTCGGTGTGCTGCTGCTTGGTTTGGGGCGTGGCCTGTTGTTTTTTGTCGTCGCTTATCCCCTGCTCGTCGCACTTTTTATCAACTGGCGCAGCGAACATTTTCGTGAGCAGGTGGTGGCTCAATTGCCCGGTTTTCTCGAAGCCATTTCCCGGATACTGAGCGTCGGTTGCAGTCTGGAGTTGGCTTTTCGCAATGCCGCTGAGGAGTGTCAGGAGCCCTTGCGCGGCATCGTTTCCCAGGTGCTGTTGCGGACCCAGGCCGGGTTGGCCCTTGAAGATGCGATGAATCAGGTGGCGGAAACCTACGCCATCCGTGAACTGAATTTCATGGCCTCGGTCTTTTATCTCGGTGTGCGCTATGGCGGCAATGCCCAAGCCATTCTCGAGCGCATTACGCTGACCATGCGCGAGCGCCTGCGCAGCCGCAAGGAACTGCTTGCGATGACCGCGGAAACCCGTGCCAGTGCCTGGATTCTCAGCGCCTTGCCGGTGGTTGTCGGTTTGCTGACCTTGTCGTCGAATCCCGGGTACCTGATCGGTATGTGGCAGGACGATACCGGGCGGCAATTGTTGCTGGTGGCAGCTGGTTTGCAGGTGAGCGGCATGTTCCTGCTCTTTCGCATGGCACGCCTGCAATGAGGGACGACTGAAATGCATCTGATTCCCTGGTTGGTTGCAGCAAGTGTGGCCATGGCTGTGTGCGGGGTTGGTGGTGTTGCCTACGGCTATTTCATGCGTGCCCAGCGCGAAATCCGACGCCAGCGCCAGATGAGTCGTCTCGAGCAGATGCTCGGTGTCAGCCCTGGCGAGTTCGAAAGAGAGGTGGATGAAGTGCCACTCTTCGAACGCATAGCTCTATTCGTTTCCGGCCGTGGTGAGGGGGATGGCTTGCCCGAGCAGAACTCCGAGGAACGCACCTTGCTGGTTCGGGCTGGTTTCCGCAGTATCCGGGCGCTACTCCTTTTTCAGGTGCTGCGCCTGGCGTTGCCACTGGCAGGGGGGATCCTGGCTGCCGGTTATGTACTGCTTGCCGGCAATGAAGATGGCTGGCTGAAACTGGTGGCGGCTTGCATCATCCTCTATCTGGCGCCCAAGTATGTGCTGGCCTTTCTCGCTCGTCGACGCTGCCGGCAATTGGCAGATGAGTTGCCTGTATTTGTCGATTTTCTGCGCATGATGCACAGCGTCGGGATCAATTTTGAGCAGTCGATCCTGCTCTTTGCCGAAGATGGTCGTCTTGGTTTGCCGGTGCTGGCCAGCGAGTTTCGGGCGGTGAACCTGGCTATCCGCAGTGGCCGCTCGCGTAGTGAGGCTCTGCAGCAGATGGCGCGCCAACTTGATGTCGAGGAACTCGGTGAACTGGTTGCCCTGATCTGCCAGACCGATCGCTATGGTGCTGGCGTACAGGAGCCCTTGCGCCAGTTCTCGCAGCGCCTGACGGAGAAAAAACGTTTCGAGATGCAGGAATTCGTCGGCAAGATGGCTACCAAGATGGTGGTCGTCATGGTTATTTTCCTGTTGCCGGCGCTGATCATTATTACTGCAGGTCCCGGCTTTCTCTCGCTGTTCAAGGCCTTGGGCAATCTGACATGAAATCTGTCGCACCTTACCTGTTGCATCTCTTCCTGCTGTTGGGCCTGTGCGCAGGAAGCACCCCGCTGCGGGCCGAGATTCCTGCCCGTCAGGTTGCGGCCGAGGGGGCTGCGCGCCAGGGGGAAAACGAGAACGATCCGGAGTTTTACCTGCAATTGATCGGCAACATGCAGGAAAAGAAGCTCTATTTCGCCTCCATCGCCCATCTCGACGCCTTCGACCTGCGCTGGCCTGGTGATTCCCGGGCAGCCTTGTTGCGGGGCGATGCCTTGCGTGAGGTTGGCTATCTTGATCGAGCTCGGGCAATTTACCAAAACATGCTGAAAACAGCGCAGTCGGCTGGTGCGTATCACGGGCTGGGTATCGTTGCCAGTCGTCAGGGCGACTTGGCGGGAGCCCTGGTGGCGTTGGCCAAGGCGAATCAGTTGGCTCCGACCAGTAGTGCCATCCTCAATGATCTGGGTTATGCGCAATTGCTTGTCGGGCAACTCGATGATGCCCGCCTGAGTCTGCATAAGGCGAGCGAGTTGGAGCCGAAAAATGGCCGGGTTGGGGCCAATCTGGCATTGCTCTATGGTGTGATCGGGCAGCTTGAAAAGGCGCAGAGCATCATGAACTGGTATCAGTTTCCTGAGACTCAGCGCCAGGAGATTTCCCGAAAAGCCGGCGAAATTGCCTCCGGACGCGAAAAAAAAGTGCTGGATTCAGTCAAATTGCCGGATGGCAGAGAAAAAATTGATAGAGTTGAGGGTGCCACCCCGAGTCTGCGGGAATGAGCGAAGCCGGTGAAAGGATCGTCCTGAGCTGTGCCAAGTTCATCAAGGCTGGCCCAATGAGATGACTGAAAATGAATAAATTAAAAACCACGAACAAGCCCGATGATTCCGAGGTCTATTGCACAACGCGCGAAGCGGCCGACATGCTGCATGTTTCGCTGCGTACCGTGCAGCTGTGGGTCGAGGCAGGTGTTCTCCGCGCCTGGAAGACGGATGGTGGCCATCGGCGGCTGCCTTTGAGTTCGGTCAAGGAATTGATTCAGGAACGTATGGGCAAGGGCAATATCGCTCCGGCCCCGGTTGTTGAATCGGCGCGTGAGAGTTTCAGCGTGCTGGTCCTCGAAGACGATGAAGACATGCTCAAACTCTACCGGCTGACCATGTCCGCATGGCAGATGCCTATCCAGCTGACTTTTGTGAGTAGCGTTTTTGAAGCGCTGGTAGTCATTGGCCGCTGTCCGCCCGATTTATTGATCACGGATTTGCGGATTTCCGGTGTTGATGGTTTCGAGATCATCAAATTGCTGCGCAACGATCCGGTATTACGCAGTCTCAACATCGTTGCCGTGACCGGAATGAGCGCTGAAGAAATCGAGGAAAAAGGTGGTCTTTCCTCTGAGATTACCGTATTCACCAAGCCGGTTTCGTTCGACCAGTTGCAGGGCTATGTCAAGGCCTGCCTGGCGCACCGGCTCCTTGTCGATAGGCAGAAAAATGAAACCTGAAAGCAATATCCTGCTTGGCCTCTGTATGGTGGCTGGCGTGGTTTTTTCCGGGGCTTTGCTGGCTGATGAAAGCAAGGAAAAGCCGCAGGAAATCGGGGCTGCAACCAGCGCCCTGCTTGAGTTGCAGCGCTCAGGTTCTGCCGCCGGCAAGGCGCAACCAGTGAGCGGAGATGTTGCAAGCCGTTCCTATCAGCGTTACCTGGAAGGGTTTACCCAGCCGCTGCCGGAGTCGAAGGATAGTGCCAGCAATGCGACCAAGCCGTCCGCCCCACGTTCCCGCTGACGGCCTTCGTTGATGTTTTTCAGCTCCTGGCGTTCGGCAGGGCGCTCCTGGCAGCGCGGTGCGATCAGCACCATGGCGGCCAGCGGCCTTGCCTTGATTATCGGAGCCGGGCTTCTGGCGGTCGATCTTGGTAGCTTGTTCCAGACCAAACGGCAACTACAGAACGTGGCCGACATGGCAGCCCTGTCGGCGATCAACGATATTGCCGCTGCGCCGGCGGTGGCGCTTGATAGCGCCGCACTTAACAATTTTGCCGTGCCGGGGGCCCGCAACAACCGCTTGGTCAGCGTTGTCGGTGCCTACGATTTTCGTGCCAAGGCCTTTACTGCCGGCGGCGGGCCCGCCGATCTGAATGCGGTGCAGGTCACGGTAACAACGACCCAGCCTTATTTTTTCATGTTCGGTAGCCGTGATGTCAGCGCAACGGCTACCGCAGCGAGCAGCGATATTGCCGGTTTGTCGATCGGCACGGCGCTACTCGACATCGATACGCAAAAGTCCGTGCTGCTCAATGGCCTGCTCGGCAAGCTGCTGCATACCTCGCTCGATCTCGGCGTCGCCTCTTTTCGGGGGCTGGCCACGACCAGCGTGCGTTTGCTTGATCTGGTCAAGGCGCAGGCTTCGGTTGGGACGGTCGACAAGCTTCTGGCACTCGATTTGACCCTGGCAGACCTTCTCAAGCTGACCGCCACCGCGTTGACTCAGACCGATCTGGCAACCGTCGATGCGACGGTGATCGATACCCTGAATTTGTTGGCCCTGAAATCTGGTGGCGATCTCTCGCTGAAGCTGGGTGACTTGATCGATGCCTCGTTGGCACCGGGCAATAGCGCAGCCGAGGCAAATATCAATTTGCTGCAACTGGTGACCTTGGCTGCACAAGTCGCGAATGGCAAAAACTTCATCAATATACCGGCGCTCGGTCTGGATCTTGGTGGCCTGGCCAAACTCGATGTCGCCCTGACCATGATCGAGCCGCCCAGTATCGCCATTGGTCCGCCTGGTCGCGGTGCCGATGGTAACTGGCGTACCCGGGCGCATACATCACAATGGCGCCTGAAATTGCATCTGGTGATTGGCGAGGTGCTCGGCGGTTTGGTCAACTTGCCTCTCTATCTCGAAGTTGCGGCCGGCGATGCCTGGTTGAAGAGCATCGATTGCCGCTATCCAAGAGATAGCAGCATCGTCAATGTCGGGGTTGCCGCCAGTGCGGTGCGCGCCTATGTCGGCAACGTCAATGCCGATGCGATGACCAATCGCAGTTCGGCGGCCACGGTGAGCAAGGCTACCATTCTTAATGTTCTTGGCTTGGTGACGGTGGATGCCCGGGCTGAGGTCAATCTGCCGGGGGGGGCGGCAGACCTCGCATTCAGCGGGCCGTTCAACGCGGGCAATACCCAGTCTGTTGATGGCCTGTCGACGACGGGTTTGTTCAATGTGCTTGCGAGCAGCCTGATTCTGGACGTCAAATTGCTTGGTCTGGATCTGAAACTGGGAACCCTGCTTGATGCGTTGCGTGGGGTCCTGAACCCGGTCTTTGCCCTGCTTGACGCTATTCTTGCCCCCGTGTTGTCGCTGCTCGGCATTCAGATCGGTATTGCCGATGTCTCCGTTTTCACTCTGACCTGTGGTGCGCCGCAACTGGTACGTTAAGTTCATTGGCATGGGCTGCTGATCGGGATTGCAGAGTAGGGGACGAGTTCGCCTGGTTCGCACCAAGTTAGAAGCTTCTTGCAGCCAATGTTTACTGCTTTCGCTTTTACCTTGGCAGGGCATGCTTTATTATTTCAATATTTGTTGTAATATCGAAGCATGAAAAAAAATGTTGCCATCGCCGTTTTCGAATCCCTGTCCTCGCCGATCCGGCTCGACGTTTTTCGTCTGTTGGTCAGGCAGGGGCCGGGTGGCCTCGTGGCCGGGGAAGTGGCTGCCGCTCTCGATCTGCCGCCGTCCAACCTTTCCTTCCATCTCAAGGCCCTGAGCCAGGCCGGTTTGCTGACGGTGGTGCAGGAGGGGCGTTTCCAGCGCTACCGCGCCAACATGGGCCTGATGCAGACGGTGATCGACTATCTGACCGCCGAGTGCTGTGCCGGTCATCCTGAACAATGTGGCGATCTGCGCCTGAGTGCGGTCTGCGGGCCGGCTGATGGCGGTTCGCCGGGAGTGGAAAAATGAACATTCTTTTTTTGTGTACCGGTAATTCCTGTCGCTCCATCCTCGCCGAAGCCACCTTCAATCACCTGGCGCCGGCCGGCTGGCGGGCGATCAGTGCCGGCAGCAAGCCGACCGGACAGGTGCATCCGCGTTCGCTCGCCTTGCTGGCGCGTGAAGGGATTGCAACGGCGGGTTACGCCAGCAAGTCCTGGGACAACCTGCCGCTGACGCCGGATATCGTGATCACCGTCTGCGGCAGCGCCGCCGGCGAAACCTGTCCGGCCTACCTCGGACAGGTCGTGCGCAGCCACTGGGGCGTCGAGGACCCGGCGCATGCCGTGGGCACGGATGCGGAAATCGACGCCGCCTTCATGACGGCCTATCGCATCCTGCGTCGCCGCATCGAGGCTTTCCTCGCCTTGCCGCTGGCCGAACTGATCGGCGAGCGGGCGCGCCTGCAGGCCGAACTGGACCGGATCGGTACGCTGTAAGCAGAATTTTCAACAAGCGAAGCCGTGCCGGGTTTCGCATGGGAGCAGGACATGAGTGCAGTCAGCAAGAAACTTTCCTTCCTCGACCGTTACCTGACGGTGTGGATTTTTGCCGCGATGGCGCTGGGCATCGCGCTGGGCTATTTCGTGCCGGGCACGGAGGCTTTCATCAACCGCTTCCAGGTCGGCACGACCAATATCCCGATTGCGCTCGGCCTCATCGTGATGATGTATCCGCCCTTTGCCAAGGTGCGTTACGAGGAGTTGCCCGACGTTTTTGCCGACAAGAAGGTGCTCGGCCTGTCGCTGGTCCAGAACTGGATCATCGGGCCCATCCTGATGTTCGCGCTGGCCGTCATCTTCCTGCCGGACCAGCCGGAATACATGGTCGGCCTGATCCTGATCGGCCTCGCCCGCTGCATCGCCATGGTCATCGTCTGGAACGACATCGCCAAGGGCTCGACTGAATACGCCGCCGGTCTGGTTGCCTTCAATTCGATCTTCCAGGTGCTCTTCTTCAGCATCTATGCCTGGTTTTTCGTCACCGTTTTGCCGCCTTTTTTCGGGTTGACCGGCATGGTGGTCGATATCTCGATCGGCCAGATCGCCGAAAGCGTCTTCATCTACCTCGGCATTCCCTGCGTCGCCGGCGTGCTGACCCGCGTCGTGATGCTGCGCTACGTTTCGAAGGACTGGTACCACACGCATTTCGTGCCGAAGATCGGGCCGCTGACGTTGGTCGCACTGTTGTTCACCATCGTCGTCATGTTCAGTCTCAAGGGCCAGCTCATTGTTAGCATTCCGCTCGACGTCGTGCGTATCGCCATTCCGCTGCTGATCTATTTTGTCGTGATGTTCCTCTTCTCGTTCGCGATGAGCCGCAAGCTCGGGGCTAATTACAAGAAGTGCACGACGCTGTCCTTCACTGCCGCCAGCAACAATTTCGAACTGGCGATCGCGGTGGCGATTGCCGTCTATGGCATCAATTCCGGCGCTGCCTTCGCCGCGGTGATCGGGCCGCTGGTCGAGGTGCCGGTGATGATTGCGCTGGTCAGCCTGGCGCTGTGGTTCAAGACGCGCTTTTTCGCCGGCGAGGCCGACTGAGCAAAATGGCCGTTCCCTGCCTGTTGACCGCCTGGCAAGCCCATGTCGGCGAATTGCGCGCCTACCTGCACCGGCACGGCGCGCCGGCCGACGAGGTCGACGATGTCCTGCAGGAAGTCTTCATCAAGGCACTGCGCCAGGACGCCAGGTTCTGCCGTATCGAGAATGCGCGCGCCTGGCTCTTCGAAGTGACGCGCAACGCGCTGCTCGATCGTCTGCGGCGCAGCCGCGAACATGTCGAACTGCCGGCCGACATTCCGGCGCCGGGGGCGGAGGCGGCACCCGTCGTCGATGCGCTGAGCCAGTGCCTGCCGCGTGTCTTGTCCGAACTGTCGGCGGCCGACCGCCTGGCGATCACCTTGTGCGATCTCGAAGGCCGGACGCAGCAGGTGCTGGCCGAGCGCCTCGGCATCTCGCTGCCCGGCGCCAAGTCGCGCCTGCAACGGGCGCGCCGGCGTTTGCGCGCGCAACTGGTCAGCGCCTGCCAGGTCCGTTTCGATGCCGATGGCGAAGTCTGCTGCTTCGTGCCGCGCCCGCCGCTGGCAGATTCGGGCGAGTCGTAGCGGTCGACCGGTTCCGGTCGGCATAAATTAAATGCACCTCCCTGCATCCTTTCGCGGCATGCTGCGTCTTCCGTTCATCTGAACAGAATTCCGGATCGCAACCATGGGCTCTGCCGACCTCCCCGAAAACTCCCGTCCGTCCCTGCGCGTCTGGCTGCTCGGCCTGGCTGTGGCGACGCTGCTCTGGTTTGCGGTTTACAGTCATCTGACCGAGTTTGCCGATGCCGTGATTGCCGCGCTCGGTCTGGCGCACGGTACGCCGCTCGGCGAAGCGGTGCATTTCTTCTTTTACGACACGCCCAAGGTCCTGCTCCTGCTGACCGGCATCGTCTTCCTGATGGGCATCATCCAGACCTTCTTTTCGCCCGAGCGCACGCGTGCGCTGCTCTCCGGCAAGCGGGTCGGCGTCGGCAATGTGCTGGCGGCCTTGCTCGGTATCGTGACGCCCTTCTGCTCCTGCTCTGCGGTGCCGCTCTTCATCGGCTTCCTGTCGGCCGGCGTGCCGCTCGGCGTGACCTTCTCCTTCCTGATTTCGGCGCCGATGGTCAACGAGGTGGCGCTGGTCCTGCTCTTCGGCATGTTCGGCTGGAAGGTGGCGGCGCTCTACCTCGGGCTCGGCCTGACGGTGGCGATCATTGCCGGGCTGGTGATCGGCCATCTGAAAATGGAGCGGTATCTCGAGGACTGGGTGCAGGGCATCCTCGCCGGCTCGGCGCCCGAGTTCGCCGGCGAGCGCCTCGACTGGCGCGAGCGCTTCGCGGCCGGCGGACGCCATGTCCGCGAAATCGTCGGCAAGGTCTGGCCCTACATCCTGGTCGGCATTGCGCTCGGCGCAGCGATCCATGGTTACGTGCCGGAAGACTTCATGGCCTCGTTCATGGGCAAGGATGCGCCCTGGTGGTCGCTGCCCGCCGCCGTGGCGCTCGGCGTGCCGATGTATACCAATGCTGCCGGCGTCATTCCGATTGTCGAGGCGCTGATCGGCAAGGGCGCGGCGCTGGGTACCGTGCTCGCCTTCATGATGAGTGTCATCGCGCTCTCGTTGCCGGAAATGATCATCCTGCGCAAGGTGCTGCGCCTGCCGCTGATTGCCACCTTCATCGGTGTCGTTGCGGCCGGCATCCTGCTCGTCGGCTACGTTTTCAATCTCGTACTGTAAGGAGTTGTGCCATGAAAGACATCAAGGTACTCGGAACCGGCTGTGCCAATTGCAAGAACACGGTTCGCCTGATCGAGGAAGTGGCGGCCGAGAAAGGCGTCAGCATCAGCCTGTCCAAGGTCGAGGATCTGCCCGAAATCATGAAATACGGCGTGCTGTCCACGCCGGGCGTGGTGGTCGATGGCAAGGTCGTGCATGCCGGCGGTGTGCCCGAGCGCAGCAAGGTGGCCGGCTGGCTGTAAGCCGGCCCGGCATGTTGATTCAGGCCGGCGATGTCTGGCGTTCAGGCCGGGCATGCTGGCGGAGCATTTTAAGCAATTCTTCGAGGTCGACCGGTTTGGCGAGATGGCCGATCATGCCGGCGGCCAGGCACTTGTCGCGCTCTTCGCTGAAGGCGTGTGCCGTTTGCGCGATGATCGGCAAGTCGGGCGCCAGTTCGCGAATCAGCCGGCTTGCCTCGTAGCCGTCCATTTCCGGCATCTGGATGTCCATCAGCACATAGTCGTAGGCGGCACCGCCATCCCGGGCAATGCGTTCGACCGCTTCGCGCCCGTTGCTGACTACGACCACCGTCGCACCATCCTCGATCAGGTTGGCTTCCAGTATGGTCTGGTTGATCGGCTCGTCTTCGGCGACCAGGAAGGACAATCCAAGCAGCGGTTTGCCGGCGCTTGCGGCTGGCTCGGCGGTTTTCTCCGGCTCGGCTTCCGTCGGCGCGAAAATGTAGGGCAAAAGGATGTCGACCGTTGTTCCCTGCTCGGGTTGGCTATGCACTTCGATGCTGCCCTGCATCAATTCGAGTATGCGCTTGCTGATCGCCAGCCCGAGGCCGGTGCCACCGAACTTGCGGGTTGACGAGGCGTCGGCCTGGTGGAAGGGGTTGAACAGGTCACCCAGTTGCGCAGGGGTCATGCCGATGCCGGTATCGCTGATCCGGAATGCGAGCTGATCGCCGCGCACCGAGGCGCTCAGGCGGACATGCCCGTGGGCCGTGAATTTGATCGCGTTGGAGAGTACATTGAGCAGCACCTGGCCGAGCCGCAAGGGGTCGCTCAGGCAACTCTCCGGCAGGTCGGCGGCGAGTTCGGTATGCAGTTCTATTCCTTTTGCTTCGGCCCGGTCGCGCAGCAGATCCAGCGTGTGTTCGATGACTTCGCCGAGATGGACCCGCGTCTGCTCGATATTCAGTTTGCCGGCCTCGATTTTCGAGAAGTCGAGCACATCGTTGATGACGCCAAGCAGGCGCTTGCCGGAAAGCTGGATCTTGGCAAAGGCATCGCGCGCCTTGGCCGGGTTCTCGCAATTGCGGAAACCGATGTCGGCGAAACCGAGCACCCCATTGAGCGGCGTGCGGATTTCATGACTCATGTTGGCGAGAAACTCGCTGCGGATCCGCGCCAGGTTCTCGGCGGCCATCAGGGCCTGTTCGCGGGCCTGGGCGGCGGCCCGCTGTTCGCTCATGTCGACGAAGCTGATTACCGCGCCTATCGTCCTGCCGTCCGCCAGCATGGGATGTATGGCATACATCACCGGCACGGCATGGCCATCGGCATGCCAATAGACCTCGTTGTCGGCACGCATCTTGATACCCCGGCACAGGGCGTTGTGACTCGGGCACTCCTCCAGCGGATAGGGGCTGCCATCCGGCTTGCTGTGATGGAAGAGGGCGTGGCCGGGCTGGCCGATGACCTGTTCGACCGTGTAGCCGAGCATTTCACAGGCGGCCGGATTGATGAAGGTGATCAGGCCTTTGGCGTCTACGCCGTATAACCCGTCGGCGCTCGACTGGATGATGTGCGTGGCCCGCGCTTCGGTTTCCATCAGCGCCGTGGTGCGCTGCTGCACCAGTTCTTCCAGATGGCGGCGGTGCAATTCGAGTTCGGCTTCGTTGCGCTTGCGCTCGGTGATGTCGCGGGTGACGGCGAGGATGGAGGTGATCCGGCCTTCGTTGTCGCGCATCGGCACGGCATGGGTTTCCATCTGGCGATGCCCGCCCTTGAGCCCGATGATTTCGAATTCGAGCGAGCCGGCCTTGCCTTGCATGACGCCATCGTTGAGGGCGCGGAAGGCGGCACGGTCCTGCGGCGCGATGACGGTGAGGATGTCGCAGCCAAGTACCTGCTCGGCCGAGTTGGCCTCGATCATGCCCAACCCGGCGCGGTTCATCTGCAGCAGCCGGCCTTCCGGTGTCAGTAATTTGACGCACTCGGGCTCGGTGTCGATGATGGTCTGCAATTGCCGCTCGTTGCTGGCCAGTTGCTGTTGTGCCTGCTCGCGTTCGATGGCCGAGCCGACCCAGCGCGCCAGCAGAGCCATGAATTCGCGGTCGGTGTCGTCGAATTCGCGATGGTAGGGCGTGGGGGAACTGAAATTGACTGTCCCGTAAACTTTGCCGTTTACCAGGACAGGTGCGCCGATATACGCCTCCAGCCGGAATGCGGCGTAGCAGGGATGACGGGCATGGCTTGAGCTACCCATGCTGGCGATGGCAACGACGCTTTCACCTTGCAGCGTGATGTTGCAATAGGTGTTGCCGAAGGGAAACTCCTGACCGTCGTGCAGTGCATTGCCGGGGGAGACCTGGGAGATGACGCGGTAGATGTCGCCACTGACCTGGCTGATGATGCCAAACTCGAGTTCCAGCAGTTTGCTGCCCACCGTGAGTGCCTGCTGCAATTGTTTGTTGAGCGGCAAATGCGAGAACGCGGCGATTTCGTTGAGGCGGCGCAGGCTTTCCTGCTGGCGCAGGCCGTGTTCGACGCTGTGGTTGAGCATTTCCTCGCGCAACTGGGTCAGGCTAAGCTGGCGCAGCATGAAGTAGCCGGACAGGGCTGACAGCAGCATGAAGGCAAGCGCCATCGCCGAGGTCTGGTAAAACTCTGTGCGCCAGGCTGCCAGATAATCCTCGCTGGCGGCGCCGGCAACAACGATCATCGGTGCCTTGGCAAGACGCCGGTAGGTCAGCTGGCGATCCTGTCCATCGGCACCGTTCGGGGTGTGATAGCTCGCCGCTGCGATGCCGGACTCGATGAGTTGCCGTAGTTCTGGGGAAACCTTGCGATTGCCGACTTGACCGACAGCCTGCTCGGGAATTGCCGGCGAGCGGGTAATCAGACCCAGCTTGTCATCGCGCAGCACGATGGTGCCGTGTGGTCCGAGATCGAAACGGGAAATGATCTTGGCAAAGTGACTGAGCGCAATGGGTGCCGAAATCACCCCGGCAAAGCTGCCGTCCGGGTTGTTGTAGCGGCGCGAAAAACCGATGATGTATTGCTGGGCGACACGCCCCATGCGCGGTTCGGCAATGTGCAGCGTGCTGTCGCTGTGGTCGCGGTGATAAATGAAGTAATCGCGGTCAGCCCAGTTGATCTTTTTTTCCTTGACCAGACCCTTGCCGAGAATGACCAGACCGTCTGCGTCGGATACCCGGAAGGCTTCGACCTCGGGCAGGCGCTGTTCGTGCCGGGTCAGGAAGGCGGTCATGCCGGCCTCGTCGATTTTCTTGCCGGCCAGCTGGCGCTCGAGTTCGTCGGCCACCGTGCGCAAAGCCAGATCGATGCGGGTAATGCTGCCGGAAACGTCCTGATCCAGCGCGCTGGCGATGTTCTGGGTCAGCGATTCGGCGCGCTGTTCATATTGTTCGCGGCTTTGCTGCAGCGAAAAAATGCACAGCAGAATCACCAGCAAATTGGTAAGCACCAAGCTGGAGAGCAGTAGTTTGCGCAGGTTTTGAGGAGGCCTCATGTTCTTGTTCGGGCAGCGGATCAGGCCAGTACGGTGGTGCTATGCAGGAGGAGCTTCCTGAGCTTCCTGATTTTTATCGGTCGACGCCTGAATACTACGCCTTTTGGCATAGGCGTAATGGATTTTTCAAAGGATAACCCGCACCAAAGAGGTGCTTTTTATGCTTCAGGGCACCACGATGTAACGCGGTGGGCTGGCCGGGCCTCCTTTTTGATGGGTCGCAAAATCTTATTCTGCTGTTTTTAAATGATAATTTTTGCCTTGTGCTGCTTGGCATACGACGTGCTAAATAGACTGTCGAGAGGGGCGGAACTGTTGTAGCGCGTTCGCTTCTTCGAAGGGTAGCTAGGGTTCCGGTTCTGCCAGTCGATCGCAAGGTCGGGCGGGATGTCTGGTCCGAGAGCTGCCGGTCATGAAATGCCGGACTCGTTGTCGGCAAGGCATGGCTCCACGGAGGGATAAAAGCCCGGGAGGATCGCTTTGACGAAGCGCCCTCTCGCCCATTTATCCGATCCGCAAGGGAGTCAGTCATGCACAATCTCGCAGCCCGTTCCGCCCGCCGCTCCATCCTCTCCGGCGAGGCCTCGCAAGTTTCTTCCATTTTTTCCCGCCTGCGCCAGGGTGCTGTTGCGCTCGGCGTCGGCCTGTCGCTGATCGCCGCCTCGGCGCCGGCATTGGCCGAAGTCAAGGTCGGCGTGTCCGACTGGCCGGGCTGGGTGGCCTGGTACGTCGCCGAGCAGAAGGGCTTCTTCAAGAAGCACCACGCCGACGTCAAGCTGGTCTGGTTCGCCAACTACACCGACTCGATCTCGGCGCTGTCCTCCGGTCAACTCGATGCCAACTCGCAAACCTGGTCCGACACCATGGGTCCGCTCGCCAAGGGCGTGCCGGTCAAGGCCGTGCTGGTCAATGACAATTCGGCCGGCAACGACGCACTGATGGTCAGCCCGAAGATCAAGGGCTTTGCCGATCTCAAGGGCAAGCGCATCGCGCTTGAGGAATTCAGCATTTCGCATTTCGTGCTCGCCACCGCGCTGGCCAAGAACGGCATGAGCCAGAAGGACGTCAAGGTCGTCAATCTGTCGGCCGGCGATGCTGCTGCCGCCTTCATGTCCGGTCGCGTCGATGCCGCCGTGGTGTGGAACCCGTGGGTCAACCAGATCGAAAAGAGCGGCAAGGGCAAGGCGCTGTTCACATCCAAGGACATGCCGGGCCTGATCCCCGACCTGCTGGTCGCGCAGGACAAGGCGATCAAGGCCAAGCGCAAGGACCTGGTTGGCATGATCCGCGCCTGGTTCGACACCGAGAAGTTCATCCGCGAGAACCCGGATGAAGCCGCTGCGATCATGTCCAAGGTGGTCAGCATGAAGGCCGACGAATACAAGGTCTTCCTGCCCGGTACCAAGTTCTTTGACGCTGCCGCCAACCAGTCTGCGTTCAATGCCGCCGATCCGAAGTCGCTGCAGACGGTGGCGCCGACCATTGCCAAGTTCCTGCTCGACAACAAGCTGATCGACGGCAAGCCGGATGCGGCCAAGGGCATCGACGCCTCGCTGCTGACCGAAGCCCTGGCCAAGTGAGCTTGCGATGAGCCGGACTTCGCGCGGCAGTTCGCTGTGGCAGATCCGCACCGCCATCGACCGGCGCCAGTACTGGCTGCTGGCCGTGGCCGGGCTGGTCGCGCCGCTGCTCGCCTGGGGCCTGCTGGGTAGCCTGGACGGGGTGGACAAGATCTTCCTGCCCGGGCCGCTCGACGTGCTCAAGCGGGCGCTCGCCTGGGCGACCGAGGACGATCTGGCGCACGACGTCGCGATCAGTACCTGGCGCGTTGTCGCGGGCTGGGCGCTGTCCGCCCTGTTCGCGCTGCCGATCGGCCTCTACATCGGCACCTACCGTGCCGTGCAAGCGCTGCTCGAGCCGCTCACCGACTTCATCCGCTACATGCCGGCCGTCGCCTTCATCCCGCTCGTCATGCTGTGGGTCGGCATCGACGAAGGCTCGAAGGTGGCGATCATCTTCATCGGTACCTTCTTCCAGATGGTGCTGATGGTCGCCGAGGACGTCCGCCGGGTGCCGCTGGCGCAGATCGAGGCGGCGCAGACGATGGGCGCGACGCGCGGCGAGATCGTCGACAAGGTGATCATTCCGTCGGCCAAGCCGGCCCTGCTCGACACCCTGCGCATCACCATGGGCTGGGCGTGGACCTACCTGGTTGTCGCCGAACTGGTTGCCGCCAACTCCGGGCTCGGCTACGCCGTGCTCAAGGCGCAGCGCTTCCTGCAGACCGACAAGATCTTCGCCGGCATCCTGATGATCGGCCTGATCGGCCTGGTCATCGACCAGAGCTTCCGGCTGATCCATCGCAAGGCCTTTCCCTACCTGAACGGAGGTCGTTCATGAGCGCCAGCATTGAAATCCGCGGCGTCGGCAAGACCTTCGGGCGCGGACCGGGGGCGATCACCGCCTTGCAGAATGCCGATCTGCAGATCGGCCGCAACGAGTTCGTCACCTTCGTCGGCGCCTCCGGCTGCGGCAAATCCACGCTGCTGCGCATGATCGGCGGCCTGGAAACAGTCAGCGTCGGCGAAATAGCCGTCGATGGCCGGCCGATCGCCGGGCCGGGCGTCGAGCGCGCGATGGTCTTCCAGCACTACAGCCTCTACCCGTGGCTGACGGTGATCGAGAACATCAAGTTCTGCCGCCAGCTCAAGGCGCACATCGCCAACCGCACCGATGCCGACGTCGAGAAGGCCTCCGGCCGCGCCGACGCGCTGCTCCGCCTGATGGGCCTGGCACACGTCGCGCATGCCTATCCGAACCAGTTGTCGGGCGGCATGCAGCAACGCGTCGCGATCGCCCGCGCCCTGATGAGCCGGCCGCCCATCCTGCTCATGGACGAGCCTTTCGGCGCACTCGATGCGCAGACGCGTGAAGTGATGCACGACCTGATCCGGCATGTGCATCGCATCGAGGGCAGCACCATCGTCTTCGTCACGCACGATGTCGAGGAGGCGATCTACCTCGGTCAGCGCATCGTGCTGATGGCGCCGCGTCCGGGCCGCATCGACACGGTGTACGAGGTGCCGCTGCCGGCCGCACGGCAGCAGGACATGAAACTTGCTCCCGAGTTTCTGACGCTGAAGCGGGAGATTCTCGACCGCATTCGCGAGACCTCGGGCATGAAAACCGATCTCGAGCAGCTTGAGCGCCTGTCGGCGCAGGCTGCCGTGGAGGAAAACGCATGAACACCGCTTTGCAAAAAGCCCGCGCCGCGGTTGATATCGACCAGCGCTGGCAGCAATTTGCCCCTGATCTGGACGTCGACCGGGTGCTTTTCTCCGACGTCATTCCCGGCGGCTGCCACTGGTCGTGGCTGCTGCCGCGCGGCGTCACCCTGCGCCTGACCGCGCTCGACGCCGGCGCCAACCTGTCGCTGGTGCTCTACAACGCGCGCCAGAAGCTGGAGCGCTACAACCCGCCGGACACGCTGAAGGCGCAGCACACCGCGCACTTCACGCGCGGCCACGTGCTGATGAGCGACATGGGCTGTTCCCTGGCCTCGATTACCGCCGACAGCCTGGGCTGGCACGATCCGCTCGGCCTGCTGCTCGACGCCGAGCGGATGCACGCCAAGTATGGTGATCACAATTACCAGCAGTTCCGCAACGGCATGTACCGCTCCGGGCGCGATGGCCTGTTGGTCGAGATCGGCAAGTACGGCCTCGGCCGCCGCGATCTCGTGGCGCCGGTCAATTTCTTCAGCAAGGTCAGCGTCGATGAGGAAGGCCGCTTCGCCTTCGCCGAGAAGCACGCCAAGGCCGGCGACTACGTCGATCTGCGCCTCGACATGGACGTCATCGTCGCCGTCTCGGCGGCGCCGCATCCGCTCGATCCGCGCCCGGGTTACGCACCGGCCCCGGTCGGCGTCGCTGCCTGGCGTTCCGGCCCGGCTGCCGCCGACGACTACTGCCGTGCCTTCCGCCCGGAAGGCGCCCGCGCGCTGCACAACAGCGATATGCAATACCTGATCTGAGGAGCCGCGATGACCGCCACCGCCATGCGCATCCAGGAAAGCCCGCTCGACCCGGCCGCCGCCGTCTACGACGTCACGCTGCCGTCCGGCGAACCCTGGCTGCATGAAATCCGCAAGGGCCAGACCCTGCGCATCGTCGATGTCGAAGGCAACCAGGCCGCCGACATCATCTTCTACAACCGGCACGATACCGCCGAGCATTACAGCGTCAGCAACACCATCCTCGGCCAGGGCGGCATCTACCTGACTACCGGTTCGGTGCTGCGCAGCAACGAGGGCCGGCCGCTGCTGACCATCGTCGCCGACACCTGCGGCCGCCACGACACGGTCGGCGGGGCTTGCGCCGCCGAGAGCAACACGGTGCGCTACGCGCTTGCCAAGAAGTTCATGCACAGCTGCCGCGACAACTACCTGCAGGCCATCCAGAACTCGGATGCCGGGCTGGACAAGGCCGACATCGTGCCCAACATCAACTTCTTCATGAACGTGCCGGTCACCGCCGACGGCCAGCTCACCTTCGCCGACGGCGTCTCCGGCCCCGGCAAGTATGTCGAGTTGCGTGCCGAGATGGATGTCTGGGCGCTGCTCTCGAACTGCCCGCAACTGAACAATCCCTGCAACGCCTACAACCCGACGCCGGTCCGCCTGCTGATCTGGGACTGACGCAAGACCCAGCGCTCCGGCTGCGCCGGCCCCCGGGACGACCCGGGCGGAACAAGAAGAAAGCGGGACGACCCGCGCTCTAGCGAGATAACACCATGTTCAGCAAAGTCCTCATCGCCAACCGCGGCGCCATCGCCTGCCGCGTCATCCGCACGCTGAAGAAACTCGGCATCGCTTCCGTTGCGGTCTACTCCGAAGCAGATGCCAATTCCCTGCACGTTGCGCTGGCCGACGAGGCCGTCTGCATCGGCCCTGCCCCGGCTGCCGAGAGCTACCTGCGCGCCGACAAGATCCTCGCCGCGGCGCTGCAGACCGGCGCCCAGGGCATCCACCCCGGCTACGGCTTCCTCTCCGAGAACCCGGATTTCTCGGATGCCTGCGCCGCCGCCGGCATCGCCTTCATCGGCCCGACCAAGGTGCAGATGCTCGCCTTCGGCCTCAAGCACACGGCGCGCGAACTGGCTGAAGAAGCCGGCGTGCCGCTGCTGCCGGGCAGCGGCCTGCTCGCCGACGTCGGGCACGCGCGTGCCGAAGCGGTGCGCATCGGCTACCCGGTGATGCTCAAGAGCACGGCCGGCGGCGGTGGCATCGGCATGCGCCTGATCTGGTCCGCGGACGAACTCGGCGAAGCCTACGCATCGGTCGACCGTCTGGCGCGGGCCAATTTCAAGGAAGCCGGCATCTATCTCGAAAAATACGTCGAAGCGGCGCGCCACATCGAGGTGCAGGTTTTCGGCGACGGCGCCGGCCGCGTGCTGGCGCTGGGCGAGCGCGACTGCTCGGTGCAGCGCCGCAACCAGAAGGTGATCGAGGAAACACCGGCCCCCGGCCTGTCGACCGAACAGCGCGCCAGCCTGGCGGCGACCGCGGTGCGCCTGATGGAATCGGTCGCCTACCGTTCGGCCGGCACCGTCGAATTCGTCATGGATGCCAACAGCGGCGCCTTCTATTTCCTCGAAGTGAATACGCGTTTGCAGGTCGAGCATGGCGTCACCGAGGAAGTCACCGGCGTCGATCTCGTCGAATGGATGGTGCGTCTCGCTTCCGGCGATCTCGAACTGCCGGCCGCCGCGCCGGCGCCGCAGGGCGCCTCGATCCAGGTCCGGCTCTATGCCGAAGACCCGGCCAAGAGCTTCCAGCCGTCCTCCGGCCTGCTCAGCGAAATCGCCTTCCCGGACGGCGTGCGCGTCGAGACCGCGGTCGCCACCGGCTCGGAAGTGCCGCCTTATTACGATCCGATGGTCGCCAAGATCATCGTTCATGCCGACAGCCGCGAAGCGGCGACCGACCAGCTGATCGCCGCGCTCGATGCGACGCGCGTGCATGGCATCGAGACCAATCTCGCCTACCTGCGCCAGATCCTCGACGGCGAGGTGTTCCGCGCCGGCCGGCAGACGACGCGCTACCTGAATGCCTTCCACTACCGGCCGTACACCATCGACGTGCTCGAATCCGGCGTGCAGACTTCGGTGCAGGACTGGCCGGGCCGCGTCGGTTACTGGGATGTCGGCGTGCCGCCCTCGGGCCCGATGGACGATCTGGCGCTGCGCGCCGCGAATCGTCTGGTCGGCAATCCGGAAGGCGCGGCCGGCCTCGAATGCACGATGAGCGGCCCGAGCCTGCGCTTCAACTGCGACGTGGTTTTTGCCCTGACCGGCGCGTCGACCGCTGCGACCCTCGACGACCAGCCGCTCGCCTTCTGGCAGGCGCATGTCGCCAAGGCCGGCTCGGTCCTGCGCATCGGTGCGGTCAGCGATGCCGGCTGCCGCAGCTACCTGGCGATTGCCGGAGGCTTCGACGTGCCCGATTACCTGGGCAGCAAATCCACCTTCACGCTCGGCCAGTTCGGCGGTCACGCCGGGCGTACCTTGCGCCTGGGCGACGTGCTGCACGTCACGCCGTGCAGCGAACTGCCGGCAGAAACCCCGGCCTACGCCGCACCGGACTACGGCCACCACTGGGAAGTCGCGGTCATGTACGGCCCGCACGGCGCGCCCGATTTCTTCACCGATCCGGACATCGCCACTTTCTTCGCGACCGACTGGGAAATCCACTACAACTCGAGCCGCACCGGCGTCCGCCTGATCGGGCCGAAGCCGCAGTGGGCGCGCAGCGACGGCGGCGAAGCCGGGCTGCACCCGTCCAACATCCACGACAACGCCTACGCGATTGGCGCCATCGACTTCACCGGCGACATGCCGGTCATCCTCGGCCCGGACGGCCCCAGCCTGGGTGGTTTCGTCTGCCCGGCCGTGGTCATCCAGGCCGACCTGTGGAAGCTCGGCCAGTTGCGTCCGGGCGACACGCTGCGCTTCGTGCCGGTCAGCGCGGCGAGTGCCGCACAGCGCCTGCGCGCTACCGATCTGGCCTTGCAGACGCCGGGCGCGGCGCTTGCCGCCCCGCTCGTCGCCGAACCGGACAGCGTTACGACGCCGGTGCTGGCCGACCTGGCGGCCGTCGGTGACCGCCCGCGCGTCGTCTATCGCCAGGCCGGCGATGCCTACCTGCTGGTCGAATACGGCCCGCTGGTCCTCGACATCGAACTGCGCTTCCGCGTCCAGGCGCTGATCAACTGGCTGCAAGCGAATCCGCAGCCGGGCATCATCGACCTGACGCCGGGCATCCGCTCGCTGCAACTGCATTTCGACGCGCGCCGCACCGATCGCGCCGCCTTGCTCGCCGCGCTGGTCGCCGCCGAGGACCTGCTGCCGGCGGTCGACGACATGGAGGTGCCGAGCCGCACGGTCTATCTGCCGCTGTCCTGGGACGACCCGGCGACCAAGCTGGCGATCGAGAAGTACATGCAGTCGGTCCGCAAGGACGCGCCGTGGTGCCCGTCCAACATCGAGTTCATCCGCCGCATCAACGGCCTGGACTCGGTCGAGCAGGTATTCAACACGGTGTTCGAGGCGAGCTATCTGGTGCTCGGTCTGGGCGACGTCTATCTCGGTGCGCCGGTCGCGACGCCGGTCGATCCGCGGCATCGCCTGGTCACCACCAAGTACAACCCGGCGCGCACCTGGACGCCGGAAAACGCGGTCGGCATCGGCGGTGCCTACATGTGCGTCTATGGCATGGAAGGCCCCGGCGGCTACCAGTTCGTTGGGCGCACCGTGCAGATGTGGAACCGCTGGCAGAAGACGAAGGAATTCAGCAAGCCGTGGCTGCTGCGCTTCTTCGACCAGGTGCGTTTCGTGCCGGTGAGCGAGGCCGAGCTGCTGCAACTGCGCAAGGACTTCGTCGCCGGGCGCGCCTCGTTGCGCATCGAGGAAGGCACCTTCCGGCTCGCCGACTACCGCCGCTTCCTGGCCGACAACGCGGCGCCGATCGGCGAATTCAAGGCGAAGCAGCAGGCCGCTTTCGAGGCCGAGCGCGAGCGCTGGAAGGCGGCCGGCCAGGCCGACTACATCAGCGAGGCCGACATCGCCGCGGCGGCGCCGGATTCCGAACTCGACCTGCCGCCGGGCGCGCGCCTGGTCGCCAGCGAGGTGCCGGGCAATGTCTGGAAGGTGCTGGTCGAGCCCGGCCAGCAGGTCAAGGCCGGCGAGACGCTGGTCATCGTCGAGTCGATGAAGATGGAGTTTTCCATCCTCGCACCGGTCGACGGTGAAATTCTGCAGGTTTTCAGCCGCGAGGCGACGCCGGTCGCGGCCGGCCAGGACCTGCTCGTACTGCAAGCCACCACGGAGAACTGAGATGAACGCCACCACCCTGCCCGCCAGCCTCGATCTCGCCACGCTGGCCGCCGCCTACCGCGCCGGCCTCAAGCCGTCGGCGCTGTTCGCCCACCTGCGCGACCTGGCCGCGGCCGATGAGCACCGCGCCTGGATCAGCCTGCTGCCGCGCAGCGAACTGCTCGCCCGCGCCGCCGCGCTCGATGCCGTCGATCCGGCCAGCCTGCCGCTCTACGGCGTGCCTTTCGCGGTCAAGGACAACATCGACCTGGCCGGCCTGCCGACTACGGCCGGCTGTCCCGATTACGCCTACGACCCGGCCGGCTCGGCGGTCGTCGTGGCGCGCCTGCTCGCCGCCGGCGCGATCCCGCTCGGCAAGACCAATCTCGACCAGTTCGCGACCGGCCTGAACGGCACGCGCTCGCCCTACGGCGCCTGCCGCAACGCCTTCAAGCCGGAGTTCATTTCCGGCGGCTCCAGTTCCGGCTCAGCGGTCGCCGTTGCCGCCGGCCAGGTCAGTTTTTCTCTGGGCACCGACACCGCCGGTTCCGGCCGCGTGCCGGCCGCCTTCAACAATCTGGTCGGCCTCAAGCCGAGCTGCGGCGTGCTGTCCTCGCGCGGCGTCGTGCCGGCCTGCCGCTCGCTGGATTCGGTGTCGATTTTCACGTTGACCGCTGCCGATGCCGCCGCTGTTTTCGCCGTCGCCCAGGCCTTCGATGTCGAGGATGCCTACAGCCGGCCGCTCGCGCCGCACGGCCGGCGTTTCCCGGTCGGAGCGCCGTTCCGCTTCGGCGTGCCGCGCCGCGAGCAGCTCGCCTTCTTCGGCGATGCCGAAAACCCGGCGCTGTTCGACGCCGCCGTGGCGCGCCTGACCGCGCTCGGCGGTACACCGGTCGACCTCGATTTTTCGCCCTTTCTTGAAACCGCGCGCCTGCTCTACGGTGGGCCGTGGGTCGCCGAGCGCTACCACGCGATCAAGGATTTCATCGAGCGCCAGCCCGAGTCGGTCTTCCCGGTGACGCGCGAGATCACGCTGGGTGGCGGCAAGGCGACTGCCGTCGAAGCCTTCGATGCGGCCTACCGCCTGAAGGCCTTGAAGCGTCGCTGCGATGCCGTCTGGCAGGACGTGGATCTGGTCATCACGCCGACTGCCGGCCTGCATCCGAGCATCGCCGCGGTCGAGGCCGAGCCGCTGCGCATCAACACCGATCTCGGCTACTACACCAATTTCATGAACCTGCTCGACTACGCCGCGGTCGCCGTGCCGGCGGCCCTGCGCAGTGACGGCTTGCCGTTCGGCGTGACGCTGTTCGCGCCGGCCTTCCAGGATCTGCCGCTGCTCGAACTGGCCAAGCGCTGGCAGCAGCACAGCGGCCTGCCGCTCGGCGCCAGCGGTCAACCCTTGCCAACGGGCGAAATTGCCGCACCGGGCGTGCCCGACGGCATGCTGCGCGTCGCCGTGTGCGGTGCGCACCTGTCCGGCTTGCCGCTCAATTGGCAACTGACCCAGCGCGGCGGCCGCCTGATCGGCGCGGTGCGCTCGGCGCCGGAATACCGGTTTTATGCCCTGGCCGGCGGTCCACCGCTACGTCCGGGCATGGTCCGCGTTGCCAGCGGCGGCGCCGCGATCGAGATGGAAATCTGGGAGCTGCCGGCCCGTGAATTCGGCAGCTTCGTCGCCGGCATCCCGGCGCCGCTCGGCATCGGCAAGGTCAAGCTCGCCGACGGCAGCCAGGTCAGCGGTTTCGTCTGCGAAAGCGCCGGCCTGGATGGCGCCGAGGACATCACGCACTTTGCCGGCTGGCGCAGCTGGCTGGCGAGCCGCAGCCAGGCGTAGCGGCTCAGTCGGCGGCGAAGATCAGCTCGACGCGACGCATCTTCTGCAGGCAGGCCGAGCTCTTGCAGGTGGGCGGGGTCTGCTCGCGCGGCGCAAAGCCCTTGCGCACCTGGCGCGTCGGGACGCCGAGCGCCTTGAGGTAGCGGGCGACCGCATTGACGCGCTGGTCGGCGATCGCCAGGTTATAGGCGCGGCTGCCAGTGTTGTCGGTGTGGCCGACCAGGGTCACGATCTGTTCGCCATCTTCCTTGAGACGGGCGGCGTGCCGGCGCAGCTTGTCCTTTTCATCGCGGCTCAGCGTGCTGGAAGCGAGCATGAAAAAGACGTTCGTCTCTTCGTCGAGCGTTACCTCGGTCTTCGTCTCGTTGCTGACGGCGGGCGGTGCTGCCGGGCCGGGGGCGACGACCGGTTCGGGCGCCGGGGTTGGTGCCGGTTGCGAGGCGCAGCCGGCAAGCAGGCCGAGGCCAAGGAGGAGGGCGGCGGCCCGGGAAGCGTGCATGTGCATGTGGTTCATCCTTTGCGCAAGAAGCGCCATCCGGCGCTCCTGTCCGCGCCCGGAGGCGGCGGGCGGTTCACGGCCCGGCCGTTGATCTTGCCAGCGGCCGGCCAAGCGGACGATTATATGGCTTCAAATCCGGTCGCGGCAGTCCTGGGCGGTCGACGCTCCGATTTGCCCGTTTTTCACGGGAACGAAGCGCGGCAGGGTGGCTCTCATGGCTGTGCAGCATCCACTTGCAGTTGTCACAAGGAGAAAACGATGGCGATCAAACTTCTCGGCCTGGCCGGCAGCCTGCGGCAAAAGTCCGCTAACAAGGGCCTGCTCAGGGCCGCCCAGGCGGCTCTGCCGGCCGATGTCAGCATGGATCTTGCCGATCTGTCCGACGTGCCGTTCTACAACGCCGATCTCGATGCCAAGCCGGCGGCCGTGGCGCGCGTGCTGGCGCAGATCGGCGCCGCCGATGCGCTGGTTTTTGCCTGCCCGGAGTACAACTACTCGCTGGCGCCAGCGCTGAAGAACATTCTTGACTGGGCCTCGCGCGAACCCGACAACGCGCTGCTCGCCGGCAAGGCGGTGGCGATCATGGGCGCCGGCGGCGGCATGGGCACCTCGCGCGCCCAGTACCACCTCCGCCAGGTCTGCGTCTTCCTCGACCTGCACCCGCTCAACAAGCCGGAAGTCTTTGCCAATGCCTTCGCCGGCGCCTTCGACGCCGACGGCAACCTGACCGACGCCCGCCTGCAGCAACTGCTCGCCGAGCAGATGCAGGCGCTGCTCAAATGGAGCGCAAAAATCCGTTCATGACTGACGCGGGCGTGCAATGCAGGTAAAGTTCACGCCCTGCTGACCAATATCACCAAGCCAGATCATGAAAATTGCCAAACGTCGTTACCGTTACCCCGCGCTGTCCATGTCGTCCGAAATCCAGTCCGTGCTCGACGCCGACATCGAAAGCCAGGGTTACAGCAATTACCCGCCGGCCATGGCCGCGTGGTCGGCCTGGCTGGCCCGCTCGATCGCCTTCGAGCGCAAGCAGGCAACCGGTCGCTGAAAGCGCCGGCAGGAAGCAGATTCCTGCCCGGCGCTTTGGCTTTTTATCCCGCCCCTCACCGGAATCCCGCACCATGGAACAGACGCTCCCGGAAGATCACCCGGACATGCTCCGGATCGTGCAGGCCGCACACCGCGACCTGGCACCCAAACCCGCGCAGGGCGAGGGCAAGTCGCTGGCCAATGCGCTCGCCTCGGCCCTGGGCAAGGCGCCCGGTTGTCCCGAGGATCTCGATAACATCGAGTTCCTGGTCTATGTCCTGTCAGTCAATCGCGCCGCCGGCGAAATCGACGACGAAGCCTTCGAACGCCTGTTGCAGCGGATTGAAACCTGCGCCGGCCGGGCTGAACTGGCGGCCAGGTTCGCCGACGAGCTGGAAGCCGAACACGGCTACGAAGACGAGACCTGAGCGCGAGGCCTGAACGCGAGACCTGAGCGGATGTCATCGATGGTGACAGTGTCGTTACACGTCGCTACACGATAGACGTCAGCGCAAATGTGGAGATGATCGTTAAGCAGACATAGCAACCAACCATCTGCGAAGAGATCATGATCCACAACCCGAACATCGAATCCACCCGCTTCATCGAATCACTCAAAGGTGCTGGCGTCGCGATCAGCAAGGAACACGAAGTGATCGAACGTCTGGAAGAAGCGCGGGAATGGCACTACGCGTTCAACACGCTGGTGCAACAGGGCCAGCGTATCGGCATCAGCTTCATTGCCAAGCCGGGCGTGCAGTCTGCCGAAATTCAACGCCTGTTCGCGCAGTTCCGCTTTCCGGAACAGGCCGAATCGACCTTCGAAGCCCATCTGCTGCACTGAGTTGCCCAACGCGGACGGGCTCCAGCCCGCCCGCTATTCTGGATGGGGTGGCGGCGCCGTTTTTTCCAGGACAACGTTTTCCGTGCCGTCCGCGCCCATATGCACGGAAAGAATGCGCACCACGTCACTGCCCAGATTCAGGCCCCGGTGCGCGGCATGCATCGCTTCCATCAAGGCATCGCCCTGGCGATACACGCGCTTGCCGTAACTGCCGTAATCGACGGTTAATTCGCCGGCGAGAATGTAGGCGAACATCGGCGCCGGATGCCGGTGAAAGATGGTTTCCGCACCCGGCGCGATGGTCACGATATTGGCCTTGATCCGGGCCGGACCGGTGCCCGGATAACTGATCGGCTCGCCGATCACACTGCTTTGCGTATTGAGCAACTCGCGGCTGGGATACGCCTGCGCCCAGCCGGTGAGCGGGGTGGCCAGGGCGAGGCCGAGCGTGACGGCAAGCAAGCGGAATTTCATGGCGATTCCTTTCTGAGCACTGCAAGGGTAGGCCGCCGATCTTATCCCGATTGGCATGGAACGGGGGGCTGCCTGTCCTGATCCGGGCAAGCCTCGGCCGCCTGGCGGTAAACGCCTGCCGGGCGCGCAAATTTATTTTCCGATCAGGCGCTTTCAGCTCAGGCCGCCATGGCTGCCAATCACCGCGCCGGCCACCACGATCAGGCTCACGGTCAACAGCAGGCGATGCATGATTTCGATGCGCTGGAAGGTGCCGCCCGGGTCGCGGCGGGCGCGGGCGATGAACCAGCGGTGGAGGAAGAGCGGTTCGGCGACGAAGAGCATCGCGGTGAACAGCAGCCAGACGGCCACCATTGCGTGCATCCACCAGAACCGGCCGTCGGCAAAACGCGCCCACAAGTCCCAATCCTGGACGATTGCGAAGCCGCTGATGCCGACCAGCAGCGTACTCAGGCGGGCCTGCCAGGCAAAGCGCCGCTCCACCGTTTCGAAAAACTCGACTTGTTCGGCCGGCGACTTCAATTGCTGCACGGCCGGCAGCAGTACCGTGGTGACGAAGGCGACGCCGCCGATCCAGAGCACCACGCCGAGTACATGCAGGGCGCGGGTCAGGGCGAGTTCATTCATTGGCTGGCTTCGACCGGATAAAGCGGGAATACCGCGACATCGTCGGCATGCTCAACGAGCAGCTTGCGGACCCGCGCCTGCCACAGCTCGGCAAAAAGTTGCTGGTCACCGTGATCGGCCCGGTCGGCGAGACAGGCCCCGAGCAGCCCGCCAAGCCTGGGGTCGGCCGGCACCGAGGTGAGTTCGAGCGCGACCTCCACAGCCATGTTGTTGTCCGCGCGGACAAAGCGCAACCGTCTTGGAGCCAGGGTTTGGTTGAAACGCAGCAGGTGGCGGCGGGCATGGCGTCCGCCCAGCCCGGCGAAGCCGCCCTCGGCTGCGGCGCCGGTGATCAGGCCGGCAACCGCGGCAATCACGCCGGAGACACCGGCTTCCGGTGGACCGGCCAATTCGACGCGAATTTCGCCGCGGCGCGCCGGTTCGTCCGGATAGAGACAAGCCAGCGCCCGCCTAGTGCCAAGAAAGGCCCCTGCCACCGTCGGACAGCTGTGCCCCGCCAGGCGCACCGCATCTTCGTAGCGATATTCAAGCAATCCGCCGTCAGCCGCACCAAGCAGGCGGGCAAGCGCATCGCGCGTGCGGATCACCGGTGCATCGGCAAAAAAGGCAGGAAACATGGAAGCTCCGGACAGAAATGATTGAAGCCCAGTGTAGGCAGCCATCATCCTGCATTCCTTGATTCGGATCAGCTTGGGGAAGGGGAGGCTTCGGCCGGAGGTTGAAAGTTTTTTAGTTTGTTGCCGTTGGCATGGGGCGGGATCCCTTGGTGCCTGGCCATATGCCAAACGATTTCGCCTGCACCCCCGGCACGCAGATCAAGCAGATTGATCAGACTCACCAACTCCCTGCCGACCGTCACGGAAGGCTCGCCGATACGACGACGGCGATGTGTGCACCTGGTTCGAAAAATATTGGCGCAGCGATAGCGCTGTGCCAAAGCCTACTTCTGCCGCAACCCGTTCAATCGGCATATCCGTTGTCTCCAATAATTGCTGCGCTCTCGCGATGCGCTCGAAAGCTAGCCACTTCACCACGGTCGTGCCGGTGGCCTCACGAAATCGCCGGGTAAAGGTCCGCCGACTCATCCGCGCTATATCGGCCAGCACATCCAAAGACAGTGGCTCTGAAAGATGCTCTCGCGCCCACTGAAGCACACCCGGCAGGCGGCTCTCACTGGGCAGAATCGGCACCGGTTGTTCGATGTATTGCGCCTGCCCTCCTTGGCGATGCGGCGGTGTCACCAGCAACCGCGCCACACGATTTGCAACATCGGCCCCGTGGCGCTGGCGCACGAGGTTTAGACAGCAGTCAATCGCAGCCACCGTCCCGGCAGACGTAATGACATCGCCGTCATCGACATAAAGCACGTCGGGATGGAAGTCTGCCTTGGGAAAACGTTGTGCGAAAAGCTCACGGCAGGCCCAATGGGTGGTCGCACGCCGTCCATCGAGCAGGCCCGCATCCCCCAACACAAAAGCGCCCAGGCAGAGTCCTACAACCTGAGCACCGCGGGCATTGGCTTGTTGCAGCACATTGGTCAACGTAATTGGGGCGACGTGTTCCGGGTGATTCCAGGCAGGGACGACGACGATATCGGCCTTGGCCATTAACTCCAGGCCGTCGGGCACCTCGATCTCTATGCCCTGATCGCTGCGTATGCGGCCAGGCGTGGGGGCGCAGTACCGTACTTCGTAAGGCGGCAGGCCGCTGGGGGTAGGTTCGACGCCGAACACCATACCGGGCACTGAGAGATGGAACAGGCTGACGCCTTCGAAAGCGAGGACAGCGACACGGATGGGCTGCATGAAACCTCCGAATACAGTGAAAGTAATTTGGCCCGATTGTATCGAAACAAGTTATTCGGGCCAATGGTGCGTTATTCATCCTTTCGCGAAAATTCGACCAGCGCCCCACCGAAATCTTCTCGGCTCGCTTTTACCCCCTCCAAATCATCACCTGAAATAAAGAGACAATCCATGAGCAAACTTGCAATCGTCGTCGTAGACCTTCAAAACGAGTACCTTTCCACTGGCAAGTTGCCACTGGTCGGGATCGAATCTGCCCTGGCAAACGCCGCTCGCATCATCTCCTCGGCGCGAGCCAAGAGCGAACTGCTCATTCATGTCCGGCATGAGTTCGCAACGCCCGATGCGCCTGTTTTCGTGCCGGGAAGCGATGGCGTGCAGATCATCCCCGCCGTCGCCCCGATCGCCGGTGAACCGGTCGTCCTCAAGAACTACCCCAACTCCTTCCGCGACACGGGGCTGAAGCAGATGTTGGACGAACAGGGCGTCACAGAACTGGTGGTGATTGGTGCGATGAGCCACATGTGCGTGGAAGCAACCACCCGCGCTGCCGCCGACTTCGGCTACCCCGTCACTGTGGTGCACGATGCTTGCGCAACGATGGACCTCGAATTCGGCGCAACGGTGGTGCCTGCTGCCCAGGTGCATGCCACCTCGATGGCAGCGCTGGCATTCGCGTACGGCACGATCACCAGCACAACCGAGTACCTGGCGCGGATCTGAGTGCGTACCGTTAAAACAAGCAATTTTCTCCGGAGCACAAAAATGAAATCTCACCAATCTTTAAGCACCACATGCAGCCTGATGTGTGCACTGCTGCTCGGCATCGGCATTGCCGGTACGGTTCAAGCCCATGAAGCTGGTCACGCCCACCCTGCCAAAGCGAAGGCTGCGACTCGGCAGGTCGGGTTTCAATTGATCCGCAATGCCACGATGAAACTCAGCTATGCAGGTACCACCTTCCTGATCGACCCAATGCTGGCTGTCAAAGGTGCCTACAAAGGCTTTGATGGCACGCCGCGAAGCGAATTGCGCAATCCGCTGGTCGATCTACCTGTGCCGATTAGCGACGTACTCAAAGCCGATGCGATCATTCTGAGTCATATTCACGAAGATCACTGGGACCCGGCCGCACGCTATCTGGTGCCGCGTACGACGACCATTTTTACCCAGGATGAAAAGGACGCAGCCAAGGTGCGCGAGGACGGTTTCACCGATGTGCGCGTACTGACCGAAGAGGGGCTGAATTTCAAGGGTACCCGCCTGATCAAAACCCTCGGCAAGCACGGCAGCAACCACTTCTTTGCCGTACCCCAGTTGGCCGAGCTTCTCGGCGACGTTATGGGCATCGTGTTCGTCCGCCCGAACCATCCCACCGCCTATGTGGCTGGCGACACCATCTGGAACAAGAACGTCGAAGACGCTCTCACCCGCTATCAACCTGATGTTGTGTTCCTCAATACCGGATACGCCCAGGTCAATGGTTTCGATGGATCCATCATCATGGGCAAGGACGATGTGGTGCGCGCCTACCGGTTCTCACCCAAGGCCAGTATCGTCGGCGTTCACATGGAGTCGGTTAACCACGCCATGCTCACGCGCCAGGAATTGCGCACCTTTATCGACGAGCAGAAACTGGACAAGCGGCGAGTCTTGGTGCCTGACGATGGGCAGAGCTATCGATTCTGAACGTCGGTCTACCTGAACTGCGGTTCTTCTCTGCAATGGGCGATGCGACGGGGCGAGCGAGATGCTAGGCTCGGCGCATTTGCCCAGTTTAGATGGTGCTGTCAGAGTGAGGTTCTTTGTTGCCGCCGAAACTCTGCCGGGGTGCAGCCGACTTCCCGCTTGAAAAACTTGCTGAAATTGGTGGCTTCCTCAAAGCCCAACTTCTCAGCGATGGTGACGACGGGCTTGTCCGTATGCACCAGCAGGCGCTTCGCTTCCAGGTTGATGCGCGCAGCGATGAAGGTCTTGGCTGTTACACCCATCGCCGTTGTTACTGCGCGTGCCAAACTCTTTTCCGTGTAGCCGAGTTGGCTGGCATAGTCAGCCACTTGGTGACATTGAGTGAAGCGCTCATCCACCAGCTGCTGGAAACGCTTGAAGCGTTGCGATGCTGGAGAGAGCAGTGGCTCCTGTGCTTGTTGCCTGCTGTGCAGAATGCTCAGGCGCGTCAAGAGCGCATGGAGTTGATGGCGCAGCAGTGCATGCACATCTTCCTGCGGCGCGTCGATCAGCGTGTCCTCACGCATTTGTTGGATCGAGTCCGTCACCTTTCGCAGTTCATCATCATTTAAGAGTACATGCTCCGGCAGCCTCCCTAGATCGACTGCAAGCTTGGGATCGCCAGGCGTCGCCGAAACGGGCAAGACGAATTCAGGGCGGAACAGAATGTTCCAGCCGTCCCAATCTTCATCAACTCCGTAGTTGTGGGCCTGCCCTGGTCGTAGCACGAGCAGCGACCCTGGTTTACAGGAGATCGATTTGAAGTCGACCTCTTGGGTGCATAAGCCCTGCGTGACGCACACCAGGGTGTGGAACTCGTACCGATGCGTTGTTCTTACCTTCTTTTTGCTGCCGCGATGCCTCAAGTCGGCCATGGTAAAAACTTCCAGATCGAGTTGGTAGGGCGCTCGTGGTCGATAGCCCAGACGCTGAATATCGGTGGTTACCCTCACGTTTTCTGACATGGACGGAGCGGACTTTGCTGTCCTGTATGGCCCTCTTTGAGCTCTTGATGTCTTAAAAGTATCATTCATTGTCGGGATTTGACCGTTTAATTTGGTCATGAAAGTCCAATAATAACCATGCCAATCAGCTTTGAAAAGAACAAGGAATGAAGGCAGACATCAGCAAAATCACCGAAACCATCCAACGCTTTAACCAAGGAGTGCACCATGAGCAATATTGACATCGCAAAAACCTACATCAAGGCTGTTCAGACCGGCGACCAAGCCACGCTGGGAAGCATCATTTCGCCCGATGTTGTTTGGCACCAGCCCGGCAACAACCAGTTTTCCGGCGTGCACCGTGGCATGGCTGCGGTCGGGCCGATGCTGGGCAAGATGATGGAGACGTCGAATGGAACGTTCGCAATCACTCGTGCCGACCACTACATGGCCAATGGTGACTGGGTGGCTATCACCTTGGAGTTTGGTGGCGAGGCAAATGGCATCAAGCTCAAACAACCCGGTGTGGACCTGATCCGCATCGAAGGGGGCAAGATCGTTGAGGTTCGCCTGTTCTCCAGCGACCAAGCTCAAGAAGACGCGTTCTGGGGGCGTTGAAGGATACGTACTGGTACGGCAAAGGATTCGAATCCGTCGTTCTCCTCATCGCCCTTCAGAGTTGTTTTCTGCCCAAGATCAATGAGGGGAGCGATCATTGGCGAAACTTGGACGCTGTCAGTCCAGATCGGCGAAATTTGGCTTTCGCTTTTCCAGGAATGCCGCGAAAGCTTCCCGGGCGGCAGAACTCTTTGTCCGCGCCACAAAAGCTTCGGCTTCCAGCTCGATGCGTTCCAGCACCTCATCAGGATGCTTGAGCAAGGCTTTGGTCCACAGGATGGCACCCTGTGGCAGTTGTGTCAGACGGTTGGCCCGCGCCAACGCGAAATCCCGCACGGGCTGATCTGAAATAACGCGATTGACGAAACCCGTCGCCTGCGCCTCATGGGCCGACAGCGGGGCGCCCAAAAGAAGAATCTCGGATGCCCGTTGGTGACCGACGAGCCGCGTGGATGCCTCTTCGGGGACCAGTCCCAAGGGCGTAATACAGAGGAACACTTTTCTTTCTGGCAAGCTTGATCCCCGGCTGAGTCAACGCATCACGAATACGCCGCAGTGCTTGTTGGCCCTCCTTCACTCTCACCTCAAGCTGTTCGGCCGAAGGCAGTGTAGTGAGGACAGTAACGTCGCCAAACGTAACTGAGACAAGAGGGGGGATTTGCTGACATAGGATCACTTTGCACATACGAATATGCCAACTGTTAGCGGTTGAATGACGGGCCAGCGGCCTTTTGCTGCCAGCTTCTTGCCAGAAGCCCTATATCTTCTCTGGCCGAACTCCAGAAGTTCAAAAAGAGAAGCCCGGCAATCGCCGGGCCTCTCTCACATCGACAGTCCAACAGGCTTTACTCGCGCCCGACAGACTTTATTTATTGCGATCAGCGTTGATCGCGATGAATAAAGTCTGTCGGAGCCAGACCTCCGGAAACCCGTATTTCCATTGGGTTGAAAATTAGTGAAAATTGCACAAAGTCTGTCGGGCTATTCGAAATATGCAAAATTCATCTTCGGTGTAGGAATGTAGTCTGTCGGGGGCTGATATAGCCTGCATTGTAGGTGCCTGCTCATCGGTGCCACAGCTAACATTCGACCTACGTGGCTACGGCGACAGCTAGTGTCCACTAAAAAATATGATGGACACTATGGAAGTCGAGAAGCAGAGCCGCTGCAGGCGAACTCACCCCGAAGAATTTTAGACACTAAAAGTAGTGTTTTAGGCAGGCGATTTTGCCTTAACAAGTAAGTAGCCTTCAGCTTTCCTCACACACATTGAAGGTTATGGTGGGTAACGATAATTTCCAGAATGCATCCTATTCGGCAGCAGGAGTTCATCTTTTTCTGATTGGTCGCGCTCGGCTAGGGGAGAGTCATGGAGGGTTGATCTTGGCCGATGCTATCGGATGGGAAACACTTATTCCAAGCCAGGGTGAACGGCGCGGCTCTTGGAATAGGCTCCAATGAATATCCGCCTTGATCCAAAGCTTTTACTCATTGGCATTGATGGACTTCCTTATCCAACAGAACTCTTGCCTGATGAACCGATATTCAGCTTTATCACAAGGTGGATGCATTTAGCGGTAGAACTAAACCGTATGGCCATCACCGAAGCACTCTTCGGACGAAAATCGATTCGAACAGAACGCCCTCTGCATGCCGGATTTGCTCATTTTGCGGAACGAATTTCAACTCAAGGTACTTGTCCGAACGAAATACTTGATCGCCATAGCCTCTTTGCGCTCTTTAAACCTTTTATGGACCAGTCGCGCTTTCAGGACTTCCGAGAGCTTCTTAAAGGCCCATCGGCAAATGGCGTAGGGGTAGTTGCGGGTGGCCGCCAGGCAGCAATTTTTCGCTCCACTCCTGCGATATGCTTGAAGTGCTTGGAGGCAGATTTATCTACCCACTCATTTGGCTATTATCGAAGATCACATCTCATCAGGGCTGTTTGGTATTGCGCTGAACATCAAACTCCGCTAATCGAAATATGCCCCTCGTGTGCAGCTCCATTCTCGCACTGGGAGTTGCCCGCGGAAAGCTGCAGCCACTGTCGCAAAAAAATAGTATCTCCTATTGAAAGCAGCACCGATAACGCAAACAAGGACGCACTAATCCGACTTTCTGAAGTCATTGCTGCAGTGTTAAGCGGCAAAATTGGATGGGTTAATGAGAGACAGCGATTGGCGGCTTTTCGGAAGCGAATCTCACAGATTGTCAGCAATCGAAGTAGTGTCTTAGGTGATAATTTAGCGCGCCACTTGGAACGCACCTTTGGACAAAACTTTTTGGCGTGTCAGAGTTTGTTACCCAATCACGCGCCAACGATTGGTTGGCCGGCATTAATTATTCATGGACATTATTTAGCAGAGGATCCCATTGCAAACGCCGTCATTATTGCTGGCGCTTTCAATTCGGTTGATCACTATCTTGACTTTCTCGGCACTCTAAATCCTACCGAATTTGGTGACTCCAAACCCTCTCGACGGGAAATTGGTGCAAGGAGAGTGACCATGCCGGTACTTCGAGACGTTTTGCGGCTGCCTGCTCTTCATTTAGTCTCCTCAAAGCACGGCATTTCTAGAATTGAGCTCAAGAAGTGGGTGGCTGCCTACCCTGGCTTGTCTAATAGGCGCAACGCAAAGCAGACGCGCAAGAAGCTTGCAAATCACAAGAAAACGATTGTCGAGCAGCTCACCTCGAACCCAGGAATGTCGCTATTCCAACTTGCTCGACACGAGAAGGGTGCCGTGAAATTCCTCCAAAGGCACGACCCCGTCTGGCTCAACGAAAATTTGCACGCTTACGCGAGGATCCAAGATGCAGGTGCAATTTGGAGCGAATGTCCTGACGCCGCACACGACAGGCTGTTATGTAATCAATTAGCCGATGTTATAGCAAAGGCAAAGGGGGGGCGTGGAAGGCCCGTTCGTAACACCAAAATTCGTCTCATTGAAATATCAGGACTCGGAGGCGTTCCAAAATCCATGCGCGCTGATTTCCCAGAAACCTTTGCACTTATCGATGAACTGGCAGAGAGCGAGGAAGATTTTTATCGTCGAAGCCTTCAATGGGCAGCGATAGATCTCACCAAGCGATTTGGCTCGTGCTGCAATATCGTGGAGCTATATGTGCACGCGCACGTTAGCCTCAATTGCGTAAGACCCCTCGCGCAATTTGCACAATCCCTGTTAGATCGGGAATAGCAAACTTCTTGTGCGAGCACGTGCGAAATCGCAGGCAGTAGATCGCCGAATCGCGTGTGCTTGACAGGCTCGAACCGACCCATTGCTGTGGTTGCCGAGTTTTCAAAGCGGACGCTCAGGAACGTGGAAGTGAGCCCCAAGGATGGTTTTCGTGAAATCAATGATTGTGGCGTAACTATCCACAATGAACCCGACAAACTCTCCTCTGAATTGCTTTGTTGGTTCGCCGACGGTTCCGCCGCTTGGAACTCCTGTCTCAGAAATCCATGGAAGGTCAATGATCGTGTCGTTGTTTGTCTTAGCTCTATTTCTCAGTGCAATGAAGATGACGATGCTGCTCTCGTGCTTGTCTAAGCAATCGACTAGTAAATCTAGCCCTTCAATCTTACGTTGAGCCTGAGCAACGATCCGTCTCAGCGAGATGAGCTTATTTTCATTAAAGCCTTTGATCTCTTGCTTTAGGCCGAAGCAGACGTGAACCACCTTCCCCAGTTCATCTATTAACTCTCGCTGAGGTGCCCCCCATAAACAGTGCCACAAGCAATTTAGTAAAGTCCGTTTTCGAGAAGGAGAATGGACTTGAAGAAGCGGTTTTCAGAAGAGCAGATCATCGGTTTTTTACAGCAGGCGGAAGCCGGCATACCGGTCAAGGAACTGTGTCGGCGACATGGTTTCAGTGACGGATCGTTCTACAACTGGCGAGCGAAGTTTGGCGGCATGTCGGTTCCGGATGCCAAGCGGTTGAAGGATCTCGAAGCGGAGAATGCCAAGCTCAAACGACTGCTGGCCGAATCGATCCTCGATGCCGAGGCACTTAAGGCTGCTTTAGGCCGAAAACGCTGAGCCCCCAGCAAAAGCGTGAGGCAGTCATGGTGATGCGAGAATCGACAACGATTTCCGAGCGCCGTGCCTGCCTGCTGGTGGGTTTGTCGCGCACGGTCCTGCATTACGAATCGACGGCACAGCCAGAGAATGAGCAATTGCAGGCAAGACTGGTTGAGCTAGCCGGCGAGCGTCGCCGGTTCGGCTATCGCCGTCTGCATGCCTTGGTTCGCCGTGAGGGCGTTCAGGTCAATCACAAGCGTATCTATCGCCTCTACAGCGATGCCGGCCTATCGGTTCGGCGCCGCAAGAAGCGACATGGAGTGGCCGTCGAGCGGCAGGCGCTGGAATTGCCGTCCTCACCGAACCAGGTCTGGTCGATGGATTTTGTCAGTGACGCATTGGCTAATGGCCGCCGGATCAAGGTACTGACTATCGTCGATGACTTCAGCAAGGAGGCCATTGATCTCGCCGTCGATTTCGGAATATCGGGACATTACGTGACCCGAGTGCTCGATCAGGCGGCGCGTTTCAGGGGCTATCCCAAGGCGATCCGGACTGACCAAGGACCGGAATTCACCGGCAAGGCGTTGGACCAATGGGCCTACCAGCACGGCGTGCAGCTCAAGCTGATCCAGGCGGGCAAACCGACGCAGAATGCGTTTATCGAGAGCTTCAACGGCCGGTTCCGGGATGAGTGCCTGAACGACCATTGGTTTACGAGCTTGCCCCAGGCTCGTATCCTGATTGCCGCTTGGCGCCGAGACTATAACCAGCATCGGCCACATAGCTCACTGGATTACCTGACGCCGGCAGAGTTTGCGGCCAAGCACCGATCCAGTGACCCCGATAATTCTGTCGGGAAAGGATGTCTTTAGCAGTGCAAACCAAGGACTTTTACTAAAACGCTCTTGGCACTAAATCCGGGGGCACCTCAGGGCCTGCGTCCCGACTCAATCCCCGCAAGATACGAGGTATCCATGCCAGCCGAGATTGCCAATGCTTTCTGGGATAAGCCGTGCCTGATGCGCACTCGGGTTAGGCAACTGCCAAATGTATTTTTTTGCATTGGAATGTGATCCCAAGTGTTCGGGTGGACTCAATGGAGTCCAATGAAATCACTTGCCGAGGTGCCCGGGTAGGGGCACATTGCCCGTATTCTTGCCACGAGATAGCTTATGCCCAAGCATAAGATTCGCCCCCCAACGCTTTACTTGCGTACTTCACATTTTGCTGACGGTCTCGTTGCTGTGACAGGACTTAGTGCAGCAGCGATCGAGAGACGCGTTCGAGAAAATCAATACGATCGCTATGATCTCCCCGCGCCTGACGAAGAGTCCGTATTGGACTACTTCGGCCTATACCGTTCGGTAGCGTTTGAACCCCGTCAGAATGATGTCCGAGCACCCTGGCTTCTCGCTGCCGAGCTTGAGTTTCCTGGCTGTTCATACCGCTATTTCCATCCTTTGATAGACCTTTTGTTCGGGCTTCTGGAGGCCGGTGCATTTTGGCGTGATCACTTCCGGAAAATTCCGAACGACTGGATCTTGGCAGTAGAACGAAATGGCCATCCGCAAATCGCCACAGAATGGCGAGCGATGAACGATGCGCTTCAGCGACGAGAGCATCGCAAGAAGCAGCCTGAACAAAAGCTGGACCAGCTATCGTTTCTTCACCTTTCGATGCTGCGACTGCCCGAACTTATCAAATGCAAACTTTTCGAACGGAAAGGTCTCGGGAGTTGTTGGTCACGTACTTACGTTTCGCAACCAAGCAATTTTGGTTTCTTGAACGATGTACCTCCAGCAGATGGATTGGCAACACTAATAGCGCTCACGGCAGAAGCAGCCGAAATCGGTGACACGGAACGCTACCTTGAGATCAAGAGTCTCTCCCATGCATTCCTACCAAGGCTTGCAGACGATCCTTCCTGCCGGCGAATTCATGAGCAACTCTCGCATCATGTGTCGAATTATCTACAGGATATATCGCCGCGGCGCTACAGCCATTTGCTTCACCATGGATTTGGAGCCCCAGCAAGTTGGCGGGTAGTGGTCGGCGAAAAAAATCTTCAGGACCAGATGGAACGGTTTAAATCGATCACAGATGAGAAGTCAGAATTATCCGGTTGTTCTATCAAATAATTTCGACATAGGCGCATTACCTAGATCGGAAATGAATTTGATTACTGCTGTATAGCGGTGATATCTCTAGACAGGAGCTACTTCATCGAAAGCTCAATAAAAGAAGGGCTTTTCCTCTCAGATGACTGGCACATTCCATATGCCTTACCTGATGAAACCTTGTTCAGCTGGTGCGCCCGCTTCCATCACCTAAATCTCGGCCATGATTCGCGAGAAACGAGTCGTATGTTGTTTGGCCATCCACGTGCCGGTCTTCGTCACGATATTCCTTTTGCTCTAACCGAATTTGAAAGACGAACGGATGGTCACCTAGGGCCCTCTGTTGAAATTCTCCATCAGCGAACAATATTTGGGTTTTATGCCAAATTTCTTCCTCCGACGGTTGCATTTTCTGTGGAGCAGTTATTCCTCGGCACCAAGCACTCATTCGGACGAGGAAAGCTTGGTTTGAAGAAAACAGACCAAAATCGCAGTAGTCAATTACGATTTTGCCAGGCGTGTTTGACGGAACAGCAGATACAGCACAGCCACTCTTGGTGGCAGTTGGCTCACCAGTTGCCCACAGCCTTTGCCTGCACTGATCACAGTCTTCCGTTGCAGATATATCAGGTCGAAAAATATCGGGGCATTAGTCGAGATTTTCAGCTGCCCGCTCTTGGTGCGGGCTCAAGCGCTGCAATGCACATTCCATTAGCAGTAAGGCAGAGACTCGATGAAATTACAAAATGGGGAAGCCGAATCTGGCGAGATGAGCGACTTAGGCTGACTGACGATATCTTGCGATGGTGCTATCGACTACGGGCAAAAGAGCGAGGCTGGGTAGCTTTTGACGGTAGTCTCAGAATGCAGGAGATGCGTGACGCATTTGTCAGCTACTACGGTGAAACCATCGAGCATTTTGATGCAGACCTTTTGGGCGACTTGGCAGGGGTCAATGGTGGCTTTCTAGCTTACTTGTTCAGGCAGGCACCCAGTCGCCGGCATCCGCTCAAGCATGTGGTACTTATGAACTTTCTCTTTGAGCGCTTTGAACTTTTCGAGGAGGTTTTTCATCGTGTTCGGCAAACCCTCGATTTCGAAGGCCCACTTGGCTGCGAGATGCAGCTTCGCAGCAATCAAGTTGAGCTCATTCAGATGGTTACTGATTTTGGCCAATCCCTTTCGAAGGCAGCCTCCGCCCTGGATACATCGGTAACTTCGGCAGCAAGGTTTATCGACAAGCAAGGAGGCATCCCGAGAAACCGTCGACCGCACATCATCGGAAAGACGAAGGAAGTGGTGCTGCGCCAACTGCTGCACCAAGGAATATCGAGAAATGAAATTGCCGAAAAAGCAGGCGTACGAAGGAGTTACATTAAGGATTACTTGGCGAAACATCCAGAACTGAAGCTACTCTGGGAATCTGCGAATAACGCGAAAGAGAAAGAAAAACACCGGGCGCAATTGCAATCTACCCTAGAAGCTCATCCGGGCTTGCCCATTAAAGCCATTCGCCGGTTGCCCCAGAACGCCTTTCAGTGGCTCTACAACAACGATAGGGACTGGTTGAGAGAAATCCTCCCGGCAATCTGGAAGCGCTAAAATTTCAGGATGCTTCTGCTACTCGGCCAAAGCACTCATTGGGCTCAGGGCAGTCTGCTATTGACTACTGACCTGACTTTACGGAATGTGTACCTTGATCAACTGGGATAATTCCGCCGTAGGCGGACTCTGAGCGCATTGTTATGTGCATGGAATGGAAAATTGATTACCAGAGAAAATATTCACGCCCATGCCGAGACAGACCTTCTGAGATTGGTTGAGAGAATCATTCAAGAATCGGGGAGCGGTGAAGGTTTTAACGCAAGTGCTTGGCTAAAACGATGGTTGTCTGATCCTCACCCCGCGTTGAACTACGCTACTCCGAATAGCTATATGGGCACCATAGAAGGTAGAAACTTGGTCGCTGAGCTTCTTAAGAAAATGCAGTCAGGTGCATTTGCTTAGTTATCCGGCCGGTTTCAAAGTGCAGCGGCCATTCAAATGACTGCCCAGGAGGATCGGCGATAGGCGGCTCCTGGCCGACTTGAGTCGGTTGTGTCGCCCAATACCTGCCACTCTCTGGCTATGGCTGCTTTTCAGTAAATCGATATGGCCGGACCGTGCCCAAAGGAGACAGTCGGGACTTTTGAGAGCAGACGTTCAGGAACGATTAGGATAGGCGAGCCACGTGAGGAACGTCCCAGCGACCAACGGGAGTGCATTGATCGATGTTAGGTATCGATGTGCTCACTCCCAGTTCAATGAGGCTCTGCGACGATATTCGTAAATACCAAGACCAAGCCAAATAGAAATGCCAAGCCCACCGACTCCGAGCATAAATAGCAGGTAGATAAAACCACCGAGTTCAATCCCTAGCCGAACACATTTAGGTTCACCGCTCCGCAGCCGCTTTCAACTTCAGAGTGAAGTACTGGCATGGTTGCCAACGACTCGACGACATCGCGCTCCGGTAGCGACTCATTTGCGAACCATGTCTCTTTAGCGTTCTGCCACACGATGCGCTGCATGTACTGTTGCAGATGGCTAGCTAGTTGCGTAGAACAAACCCTCGGACGGATAAGCCAAGTCTCCATAAAGGCGTCACACCTCCAAGCCGCTCATCGACAAGTTCCTCAAGCGAAAGCCCGCCGCGCAAATGGGGGTTCTAAGCCGGGCACCTTTGGCAAGTCCTTGCAGGAAGTCATTCTTACGGACTCAGATTGCAAGACTCGCGCACCAGGTCAAACCGGTTTGTCTCCATGGCCAGCAGTAGCTGGCCCAAGAAAAGGGAAAACATCATGTCCGTACTCAACAAGACGGCCATCCTTCCACCCTGCAACCTGGCGACCAGCCGCTGTCGCGTTGGCAGCAGCAGTTTGGCCAGCAAGCCGAGCTGTTTGCAACAGCGCATTCAAAGGTAGGTTGGTGAGCTTTTTCTTCACACTGACCAGACTACCTTTGCCCCTCATTGTCGTCAAACTACTCCACACAGGAAGCCGCCTGATTAGCTACTTCAGGTTGTCGCTAGAAACCAACCTTCGGGAGACGCCAGAATTAGACGCCAATTAGCGCTTAGCTGAGCATGCGTCCCAAGGCCCCGATCACTGATCGTCAGCAATCAGGCATAAGCGGACTCCTACGGTTGCCGCTTTGGCTGACTGCTTCGGCCGACATTTGGCTTCATGCCAACGGCAACAGACAGCAATTCGGCCTTTGCCGCCGTTCGACGGACGAGCTATTTCAGTCAGCAATGTGACGCATAGCTGTCTCTTGGCTGCAAATCATGCTGAGCGGCAACTTCTTGATTTGGCGAACGCTAGCAATCGGGGTTGCCCCATTACGCTCGCCCTGGATAGCGCAGCGCATTGACGAGCAGGGAAAATGCGGGAGTCTGCTGGCGGCGACTCGGGTAATACAAGTGATAACCCGACATTTGCGCAGACCAATCGGCGAGCACACGCACCAGCCGACCTTGCTCAAGATGCTCTTTCACCACGTCCTCAGGCAGATATGCCAGCCCAAGCCCCGCCAATGCCATATCGAGGTGAAGCGCGATCGTGTTGAAGGCTAGCTGTCCTTCGGGACGCACATTCAGCTCGCGCCCATTTTTCACAAATGGCCACGACCAAAAACCGCCTGATGTCGGTAGGCGAAGCGCTATGCAATGGTGCTCAGTCAAATCATGCGGCGTTTTTGGCTTGTTGCGCTTCTTGAAGTACGCGGGCGCTCCTACGACTATTTGCTCGAAGTCCGGCCCGATACGCACAGCGATCATGTCCTGCGCAACCTGCTCGCCAAGGCGGATGCCAGCATCAAAGCGATCGGCCGCAATGTCGGTGAGGCGATAGTCGTTAATGATTTCGACATTGATGTCGGGGTAGTCGGGTAGGAGCTTCGCCAGCGCAGGCGCGAGGATTGTTCGGGAGGCGTGTTCGACTGAAGTGATGCGTAGGCTACCTGCTGGCTTATCCCTGAGTTCGCTCAACGCTGCCAACCCGTCTTGAATGCCATCAAAGAGCGGGCTAATTGTGTTGAGCAAGCGTTCGCCTGCTTCAGTTGTCGAGACGCTACGCGTTGTGCGGGTGAGCAGGCGCACGCCCAGGCGTTCTTCGAGTGTCCTGATCGTCTGACTCAATGCAGGCTGAGAGACGCCAAGTGCCGCGGCCGCCCGAGTGAAACTCCGCTCCCGTGCAACCGCCAGGAAGTAGATCAAATCATCCACGCTTTTCCGCACCATTAATAATCCATGCTTATAAGCACAAGAAGATTATAGCCTCTAATTTTATGTGTCTGCGGGTGCTATTTTGACGATGTGCTCTGCAATAAAACGTGTCGCAAACGAATAAGAGGTGAAGCTCATGACAGCAAATGACGAAACTGTTCGATCAATGGGTCAGGTATGTGATCGACGAGGTTCTGAAGATAACGGGCGTCGTCAGTTCTTGAAGAATTCTGCTTTATTAGGCGCCGCCGTGGCGATGGGTCCAATGCTGGGAAGCGGATCGGCTCAGGCGCGAGACAAAAACACTAAACCCAATGGAGAATCCACGATGAAACAGCGAAAACTAGGAACGATGCAGGTGTCCGAGATCGGCGCAGGGTGCATGAGCATCAGCTCGAACTATGGACCGCCCGCGCCGAAAGAACAGGGCCTGAAAACAATCCGCAAGGCATTTGAAAATGGCGTGACCTTCTTCGACACGGCCGAGGTTTACGGTCCCTATACGAACGAAGCGCTGGTTGGTGAAGCACTCCAGTCCGTTCGCGATCAGGTCAAGATTGCCACGAAATTTGGCTTCGCGATCGACGGCACCATCGCACTGGACAGTCGACCCGAACACATCAGGAAAGTGGTCGAGGAATCCCTCAAGCGTCTCCGGACCGATCGCATCGACCTTTACTATCAGCACCGCGTCGATCCTAATGTACCTATCGAGGATGTCGCCGGTGCGGTGAAGGAGCTTATTCAGCAGGGAAAGATTCTGCACTTCGGCCTATCGGAGCCGAGCGCAAAAACCATTCGCCGGGCCCATGCTGTGCAGCCTGTATCCGCGGTCCAAACCGAATACTCGCTGTGGACGCGCAATGTCGAATTGAACGGTGTTCTGGCAACCTGCAAAGAGTTGGGTATTGGCTTCGTGCCGTGGGCACCGGTCGGAGAAGGCTTCCTTACGGGCAAAATCGACATGAATACCAAGTTTGATCCGGCAACGGATTTCCGCTCTGGCTTCCCGCGTTTGTCCGCCGAATTCCTTCCCAGGAACATGCCGATCATTGAGTGGCTGAAAGCTTACGCGGCCAAAAAAGGCGCAACCCCTTCTCAAATATCGCTCGCATGGCTGCTGGCAAAGGGCCCGAACATCGTCCCGATCCCGGGTACGCGTAACGAGGCACACCTGCTCGAAAATCTGGGTGCGCAATACATCCACCTTACACCAGAAGACGTGCAGGAGATCGAAACCTCGCTGTCCAGGTTTGTCGTGTACGGGGACCGCATGGGCGTGGAGCACATGAGCCAGATCGACTACACCATCTGATTTCACTGCTGCGGGCATCGCAATCGGCGCCCCAGCAGAACAGTCGATCGCAGGCAGCCGCCGGACGACATTAATAAAAGGCAAGTTACCGATGAAACACAGGAAGTTATTCGAGCAGATCACACTCGCGCCAAACCTTGTCCTACGCAATCGTATTGCGATGGCTCCGATGACCACGTGGGCTAGCAACGACGATGGCACGGTGTCTGATGATGAAGAAGCCTATTACCGGCGGCGGGCTCAGGACGTTGGCCTGGTCATTACCGGTTGCACCCGTGTTCAGGAAAATGGCATCGGTTTTACGGGGGAATTTGCCGCTCATGACGATCGCTTCATTCCTAGCCTGACGAGATTGGCAACGGCCGCCAAAAGCGGCGGCGCCCCCGCGTTCCTCCAGATTTTCCATGCGGGCGTGAAGACGCTGCCAGCATTGGTCTCGGACGTTGTGGGCGCCAGCGCCGTGGAGGGCGAAGCGGGTCCGTTTGCACCCGCTCTTATGCCGCGCCCGCTTCGCGAAGAAGAAATTCTCGAAGTCATCCAAGCCTTCGCCGATGCAACCCGCCGAGCAATCATTGCGGGGTTTGACGGCGTCGAACTGCATGGTGCGCACGGCTTCCTAATCCAGAACTTTTTCTCCCCGCATACCAATCGTCGTAATGACCGTTGGGGCGGTTCGCTCGAAAACCGGATGCGATTTCCGCTCGCGGTCGTCGATGCCGTAAAGAGCGTGATTGAGGCACATGCCGATCGGCCCTTCGCGCTTGGCTATCGCATCTCGGTGGAGGAAGGAAACGAGGGCGGTCTGCGCATCACGGACTCACTTCAACTGATTGATCGCCTCATCGATGGCGGCGTGAGCTATGTCCATGCTTCGCTCGGTAGTGCACTTGACCAAAGGCCTGTCGATGACACGTCCGGACGTACGATCGTGCGCATTCTGCATGACTACATCGCTGGACGTGTTCCGTTGATCGCGGCGGGGCAGATACGAACGGCTGAACAGGCCGAACGGGCCATTGATGAAGGGCTTTCGCTCGTCGCGCTTGGTCAGGGGCTGGTTATGAACCCGGACTGGGTTGCGCACGCACGAGTTGGGCGCGACAGCGATGTCAAACTCTCAGTTTCGTTTCAGGATGTCGCTCGTCTTACCATCCCCCAGAGGCTTTGGACCATCATCGAAGACACGCCTGGATGGTTCAACGTTTTGCGAAATCAAGCGGAACGCCAAGCAATTTGAGTCTTAAGCACATATTCGCGGACTTGAAGCTCGGCTATCGGGGCTAGGTAGGGTTCAAAGACCGGTAAGCGCCACCTAGCTGACAGAACAAGAGTCATGGACCAACGGCAGCATTGGCCGGCTTTCAGCCTGTTGCCGGAGGCATGGGACCGATGTTCGGCCTTTGCTGACGATGGGGGTATCGCCTGACTCGGGCAGCAATGTGCCAGTCACCTGCCGTTCAACTAGAAGTCACGTCGAACGGCAGCTTCTCCATCCGACGAGCTCACACAACCGACCCTCTGCGGACCTTCCTCTCTCAGGCGTAGCAACGGCCGCTTACTGAGCGGAGCAGATATTCAGGGCGCTTCCTGAACGCGAACTCCTCGGCCAAAGTTGCCTGTGGCGTTGGCTGGAATGAATGACCGTAATTTCGAAGATTGCCGACATTGAATTGGAATGGTGACTGAATGATTGCTTGTATAAGAGGAAATCACAAACAACGGAATAAACCATACGATAAACAAATGTCATCAACCTTGATTGCCTCTATTTCCCTTCTCCACATTGGGGTTTGCAGCATGCCGATGAGGTCCCTGAACGTGGGATGCCATCTTGCCGCTAGGTGCAATCGCTTTGGACAAGCCGTCAAGAATGCCGCAGTGCGCAGCATCCCGCGCCTCGCCACAGCGCTCACGCAGGTCCCTTAGCTGCCTCTCCAGTTCCTGGAGTTCTTGCATCCGTTGAGCGACGTGCCCAATGTGTTGGTCAAGCAGTAGATTCACATCCGCGCAGTTCTCCTGTGGAGACTCCTTGAAGTGCAGCAAGACCCGGATTTCATCCAGCGTCATGTCCAAACTGCGACAACGCCGAATAAAAAACAGTCGCTGGACATGGATTTCTCCATAAATGCGGTAATTGCCTTCGCTACGGGCAGGTACTGGCAGCAGCCCATCACGCTCGTAATAGCGGATCGTTTCCACATTCGCCCCGGCAAGGCGGGCCAGTTCGCCGATTTTCATCTTTGTCCCCTGACGTTCAAATGGATCGAGCCGGTTGGAGCATGATGATTGCCATACCGGCCAACGAGACAGCACTGCCGACAAAATCCCATCGAGTCGGCACAACGCCATCGATCCGCCATAACCAGGTCAGGGCAATCGCCACGTAGACACCCCCGTAGGCGGCGTAGATTCGTCCGGCGGCCCCTGGGTGTAGGGTCAGCAGCCAGGCAAACAACCCTAAGGAAACGGCGGCAGGGATCAGGAGCCAAGGTGAACGCTGCTGCGTCAGCACCAGCCACGGCAGGTAACAGCCGAGAATCTCGGCCAGCGCCGTTATGGCGAACAATCCCAGAGCTTTGACAAACTCAAGCATCTCTCTTGCTCCTACTTTTTTCTTTATTGTAAGCCCTTGACTCTGTAGCCACTCAAGGGTTTCTAATGCAGGTGGCTAGGAGAGGTCATGAACCTGAAGCAATTTCCTCTTGTTTGCGAAATGCGGCGGCGTAACTGTGCTCCCCGGTAGTGGACACGCTCAAGTAAAACAATCATGAAATCGCCTGGCTGGATGTCTATTCTGAGTTGTGTAAGCGTACGTTTTACACCAACCGTCTTGCCTGGTTGGACGGTTACCCTCGAACCTCACTAAGGAGTAGGTGATCATGAAAAACAAACTGGTGGTTGGCTTGGTTGCATTGAGTATTCTTGGCTTTCCCGTTGCTTACGGTGCAGATCCTAAACCTGCGCCCGACGACAAGGCCTTCCAAGAATATGTAGGTCAGATGCAGACGCACATGCAACGGATGCAGGATCAGATGCAGAAAATGCGGCAAACGAATGATCCGGCCTTACGTCAGAAACTGATGCAGGAACACTGGACTGCCATGCAGGACGGCATGCGCATGATGCATGGTTCCGACAGCATGCCCGGTTGCGGGATGATGATGGGGGCAATGAGCGAAGACATGGGGTGCTGCAGTGGCGGTCACAGACAGGGCATGGTTGGAGGTATGCATGGGAAGGGATGGTGGAATCCCAAAGACACCTCTCCGCAATCCATGAACCGCCGTCAGCAGATGATGGGTGCCTGCATGGGGATGCAACAGCAAATGATGGATCAGATGATGCAACAACAAAATTACAGGTGGATGCCGCCAGCACAATAAACAGCAACACGGACTGCATGAACCAATTTTTCTGCGATTTTCCCCGAAATGGTTCGGCCGTTTAACGATAAAACAGATAAGCGATAACCAAACTATCGCATTTTGTCGATCAATTGGCGGCATAAAATGCCGCCTTCACTTTTTCAAGCACAGCAATCATGAGCTCTTTTATCACCGAAACCGTTCTCTCCGTTCATCATTGGAATGACAGCCTGTTTAGTTTCAGGACCACGCGCAATCCCGCCCTGCGCTTCATCAATGGCCAGTTCGTCATGATCGGCATGGAAGTCAATGGCCGCCCTCTGATGCGTGCCTACAGTATTGCCAGTGCGAATTACGAAGAGCACTTGGAGTTCTTCAGCATCAAAGTCCAGGACGGGCCTCTGACCTCGCGTCTGCAACACCTGAAGCCGGGCGACCCGCTCCTGGTCAGCAAAAAGCCTACCGGCACCTTGGTTCTGCGCGACCTCAAGCCGGGGCGTCGTTTATTCATGTTTGCCACCGGCACCGGCCTGGCACCGTTCATGAGCCTGATTCACGATCCGGAAACCTATGAGCGTTTCGAGAAAGTCATCCTCATCCATGGTGTTCGCTGGACTAACGAACTGGCTTACCACGACTATATCGAGGAGGATTTGAAGGAACACGAATACCTCGGCGATCTGATCCGTGAAAAATTGGTTTATTACCCGACGGTGACTCGTGAACCATTTCGCAACGAGGGGCGCCAGACCGACCTGATCCTCTCAGGTAAATTATTTGCCGATTTGGGCGAGCCGCCCATCGACGCAGCTACCGACCGAGGCATGATTTGCGGTAGCCCGGCCATGCTCAAGGAAATTTCGGCCATGCTCGATGGCTTCGGCTTGACGATTTCACCGCATATCGGCGAAGCCGGTGATTATGTGATTGAGCGTGCATTCGTCGAGCAGTAAGCCACGGGCGACCGACCCAAGTTCAACCCCAAGACTATCTCTGGAGAGTGTTTGTGAAAATTTTGGTCCCCGTGAAACGGGTAGTTGATTACAACGTCAAAGTCCGTGTGAAGGCTGACGGTACCGGCGTAGACCTGGCCAACGTCAAGATGAGCATGAACCCCTTCGACGAAATCGCCATCGAAGAAGCCGTGCGCCTCAAGGAAGCCGGCATTGCCAGCGAAGTCATCGCCGTCTCCTGTGGCGTCGCCGCCTGCCAGGAAACCCTGCGCACCGCCATGGCCATCGGTGCCGACTGCGGCATCCTCGTCGAAACCGACGTCGAGCTGCAACCGCTGGCCGTCGCCAAGCTCCTGAAGGCCCTCTGCGACAAGGAACAACCGCAACTCGTCATCTGCGGCAAACAAGCCATCGACGACGACGCCAACCAGACCGGGCAGATGCTCGCCGCCCTGCAGAACTGGCCGCAAGCCACCTTCGCCTCCAAGGTGGTCATCGCCAACGGCAAGGCCACCGTCACCCGCGAAATCGACGGCGGTCTCGAAACCCTCGAGATCACCCTGCCGGCCGTCGTTTCAACCGACCTGCGCTTGAATGAACCGCGCTACGCCACCCTGCCCAACATCATGAAAGCCAAGAAAAAGCCGCTCGACACCGTCAAGCCGGCCGACCTTGGCGTCGACGTCACGCCGCGCCTGACCACCCTCAAGGTCGCCGAACCCGCCAAGCGCTCGGCCGGCGTCCGCGTCGCCGATGTGGCCGAACTCGTCAACAAACTCAAGAACGAAGCCAAGGTGATCTGATCATGACCATTCTCGTTATCGCCGAACACGACCACCAACAGCTCAAAGCCGCCACCCTCAACACCGTCGCGGCTGCCGCCCAGATTGGTGGCGACATCCACCTCCTCGTCGCCGGCAGCAACTGCCAAGCCGCCGCCCAGGAAGCCGCCAGTCTGCAAGGTGTGAGCCTCGTCAAAGTCGCCGACGCTGCCCACTACCAAAGCCAGACCGCCGAGAACCTGACCGCGCTGGTCATGGCCAACGTATCGGGCTACAGCCACCTCCTCGCCCCGGCCACCACCTTCGGCAAGAACCTCGCCCCCAGAATTGCCGCACTCCTCGACGTCGCACAAATCTCCGAGATCACCGGCGTCGAATCCGCCGACACCTTCGTCCGTCCGATCTACGCCGGCAATGCCTTGGCCACCGTCAAGAGCATCGATGCCGTCAAGGTCATCACCGTGCGCACGACGGCGTTTGATGCGGTCAACCGGGAAAATGCCGCAAAAATCGAAAGCATCAGTCCTGCTGCCGACACCGCCCAAAGCACCCTGACGAACCGCGAACTGAGCAAGTCTGAGCGTCCCGAACTCGGCGCCGCCAAGATCATCGTTTCAGGTGGTCGTGGCCTGGGCAGTGGCGAGAACTACCACACCCTGCTCGAACCGCTCGCCGACAAGCTCGGTGCGGCCCTCGGTGCCTCCCGCGCCGCGGTCGATGCCGGCTTCGTGCCGAACGACTACCAGGTTGGCCAGACCGGCAAGATCGTCGCCCCGCAGCTCTACATCGCGGTCGGTATTTCCGGCGCCATCCAGCATCTGGCCGGCATGAAGGAGTCCAAGGTCATCGTCGCCATCAACAAGGATCCCGATGCGCCGATCTTTCAGGTGGCGGATTACGGGCTGGTGGCCGACCTGTTCGAAACTGTGCCGGCAATGACGCACCTCTCTGAATGATCATTCTGGTCAGGTACTGGATTTGCCGGAATTTGCACAAAGGTTGAGGCAATCTGGCAATTTCAACGTTTGACGAATTTGGGCATCCCTTCCACTCCAAGCGGTTTTCCTTATTGCAATCACTTGACTCTGTAGCCACTCAAGGGTTTCTAATGCAATAAACGAAGGAGAACACATGAGTCTTGAAGCCACCCCGATGCCTCTTGAAAAAACTGCCCGCTGTGGATGCGCCGGCAGCTGCTCGGCAGCGGCGACTGCCGCCGCAGAAATCCCGGCAGCCTCCGATCTCGCTCCAAGCGACGGCGTGTCCGTCTTCGTGATTCCGACCATGGACTGCCCGAACGAGGAGAATGACATCCGTCGTGCGGTCGCTAGTATCGAGGGTATCCGATCCCTGCGTTTCCAACTGGCGGCCCGCACGGTTTCGATAGATGCGACGACGGAAGCCCTTGATGCAGCCTTGGCTGCCATCCGCAAGGCGGGGTTCAGCCCCAAAGCGGTGTCGGCAGATCCGACAGCAACGGAAAACGTCGGCATCAGTGAACTATGGCGAGCCATTCTGGCGCTGGGGCTGGCCGTCGGAGCGGAAGCGCTGGATTTCTTTGCGCCCGACACATTGCCGTTCAAGGGCTTGGGTATGGCATTGGCCGTCGTCGCCATCTGGCTATCCGGCATTTCCACCTATAGCAAAGGCGTGGCGGCATTACGGCGCGGGCAGTTGAACATGAACGCGCTGATGGGGGTGGCGGTGACCGGTGCCTTCCTGATCGGCCAGTGGCCGGAGGCGGCGATGGTCATGGCCTTGTATGCCATTGCCGAACTGATTGAAGCCCGTTCCGTGGATCGGGCGCGTAACGCCATCAAGGGCCTGCTCGATCTGACGCCGCAGACGGCGGAAGTCAGGCAGGCTGATGGAACGTGGCTGGAAGTACCGGCCGTCGTGGTAAAGCTGGAGTCCTGCGTTCGGGTCAAACCCGGCGCCAGAATACCGCTCGATGGTCAGGTGACGGCAGGATTCAGCGCCGTCAATCAGGCGCCGGTCACTGGCGAAAGCATCCCAATTGACAAGGCGGCTGGCGACCCGGTATTCGCCGGTACGATCAACGAAACCGGCATCCTGGAGTTCCGTGTGACGGCCGCCGCCGATGACACCACACTGGCTCGCATCATTCACGCAGTCGAACAGGCGCAGGGAACACAAGCGCCGACCCAACGTTTCGTGGATCGGTTTGCCGCAATCTACACGCCGACCGTGTTCGGCATCGCGGTGGCAGTAGCGATTCTGACCCCCTGCTTCCTCGGCTGGACCTGGACGCAGGCGCTCTACAAGGCCCTGGTGCTGCTGGTCATCGCTTGCCCCTGCGCGCTGGTGATCGCCACGCCGGTAACGGTCGTCAGCGGACTGGCCGCAGCAGCCCGACGCGGCATCCTGATCAAGGGTGGTGTCTATCTTGAGGAAGCCCGCAAACTGCGGGTCATAGCCCTCGACAAGACCGGCACCATTACCGAAGGCAAACCCCGCCTGGTCGCCACTGAACTGCTTCCCTCGACGGTCCCTGAGTCACAGGTGCTCGCTTGGGCGGCCAGCTTGGCCGGTCATTCGGACCATCCGGTGTCAAAAGCGATAGCAACCGGTCTCAACCTTCCGGAAAACGGCTTGACCGATTTTCTCGCCCTTGCCGGACGCGGCATTGAAGCACGGGCCGACGGCCAAACACTGATCCTCGGCAATCATCGCCTGATCGAGGAACGCGCTCTGTGCAGCGCCGAGATCGAGGCTCGCCTTCAGGTGCACGAGACGCAAGGCCGGACGGTGACCATGTTGGCGACAGAACAGCAGGTGCTGGCGATTTTCGCGGTCGCCGACACCATCAAGGAAAGCTCGCGGGAGGCAGTGGCCGACCTGCACCGTCTCGGTGTCGTCTCGGTCATGCTGACTGGCGACAACGCAGCGACGGCTGCCAGCATCGCCAAGGAAGCAGGCATCGACGACGCCCGGGGCAATCTTCTCCCTGAGGACAAACTGGCCGCCATCGAAGATTTGCAGCATCGTTATGGCCCGACCGCGATGACCGGCGACGGCATCAACGACGCACCCGCCTTGGCCCGTGCCGACATCGGTGTGGCGATGGGTGCAGCGGGCACGGATACGGCGATGGAAGCGGCCGACGTGGTGATCATGAACGACGACCTGCGGCGGATTCCCGAAACCATTCGCCTGTCCCGGCGCACCCATGCGGTGCTCTGGCAAAACATCGGACTGGCCCTAGGCATCAAGGCGATCTTTCTCGGGCTCGCCGTTTTTGGCAATGCAACCATGTGGATGGCGGTGTTCGCCGACATGGGCGCGAGTCTGCTGGTGGTAGGTAACGGCGTGCGGTTACTGCGCAAATGATCCCGGTTAAGCCCTTGAGGGACCGGTACCGCTGGCTGGGGTTGGCCATCGGTGTGGCCTTGGCGGACCAAGGGGCCAAGAATTGGATCGCGGCGACCTTCCCCTTGGGTGCCGGAGAAACCGTGTTGCCGTTTTTCAACCTCGTCCACATCCTGAATAGCGGCGCAGCCTTCAGTTTTCTCGCGAATGCCGGCGGCTGGCAACGCTATGCCTTCATTGTCCTCGCCTTGGCCATCTCGGGAGGGCTGACCGTCATGTTGCTCAAAGGCGTGGCGAACCGCTGGGAAGGCTGGGGGTATAGCCTGCTCCTCGGCGGTGCCGTCGGCAATCTGGTAGATCGCCTGATCCAGGGGGCAGTCGTGGATTTTCTGGACATCCATGCCGGCGGCTGGCATTGGCCAGCCTTTAATCTCGCCGATACGGCACTTTGTCTGAGTGTCTTGATTCTTCTTTGGGGGACCTTGCAGTCGTCAACTCAAAGCAAGGTACCCCTTTAGCAAGACCACAGGAAATCTCAATGCAACCCCTGGCCACAAATCGAAACGAGGAATACAAATTGGCTCAACGATCCTTCTCCCTGTTCGACCGTCGTACGCTGTCTGCCTTGATGCTCTTGGGCGTGGTCCATTGCACGTCGGCTGCCGAGGAACCCTTGCCCCCTGATCAGGCCTTTCGGTTCAAGGCGTCCCTGAAGGGTAGCGATACGGTGGTAGCTGAAATCATTCCCGCCAAGAAGCACTACCTCTACAAGAACAAGGTCCGCTTTGCCTTGAAGAACGCCAGCGGTGTCCTGATCAAGGAGGTCAAGCTACCTTCCGGCGAGATGAAGAACGATCCCTATTTTGGGCTGATTGAAGTCTATAAATCGCCCGTGGTCGCAGAAATCCTCCTGGAACGCGCTCCAAAGGCCAAAGCGATCACCCTTTATGCGTCTTATCAGGGGTGCAACGAGAAACTCGGCGTCTGTTATCCGCCGATCGAGAAGTCTGTTGAGATGAAATTTCCCCAGTAGTCGACAGAACTTCCGGTCTCATTGACGGCCCATGCCATATTACGAATAATTCCCATCCATGTTTTGCCATCCCCGACTCCGCTCCTTCCTCGCGACACTGCTGGCCTTTTGCCTGGTCAGCGTATCGCTGTGGAGCTATGGGACGGAAGCGACCGCAGATGCGGTGTCGAGTGAAATCGCCCACTTTTCTCCCTCTCTGGGTGATTCGCCTGATCCCGGGATCGCCAGCCAGCATTGCAACCAAGGTTGCCATGCACAATCCCATCTGACCGGGACGGAATGCGGTGCTGCACTACTTTTCCCGATGATCGTCGCTACCCTAGAGCACCTGAGTTGGCCGGGGAGAACGAAAGTTCCGAGCGATCCCGGCGAGACCCCCTTCCGTCCCCCTCGAACCGCCTTTCAAGCCTGAGTTCTGTCATTTGTCTTGACCAATGGTGGGCGCCATCGCGCCCACCAACGCTTGAAAGGTTTTTTATGCGGTTTTGCGGCCATCTTGCCGCGGTGCGCCCGTCGCGGCGTGCCGTCAGTATCGTCGCCGGGGCATGTATCGCCCTGGCCATTCCCCTGGCGTCGGCCCGAGCGGCCGCTCCCCTGACTCTCGACGACGCCTGGCGCCTCGCCGAAGCCGCCAATCCGACCCTGCGCACCGTGCAGGCCCGGCTGGCAGCGGCCGAGGGCGAAGTTGCCGATGCGCGCAGTCTTCTCTGGAATAACCCTCAGTTCGCCCTAGAACAGGCACGGCGAAAAATCCCGCAGCCGGGCCTCGCCGCCGACAAGCAACGGGAGTGGAACGCCGGCCTGGCGCAGACCTTCGAAATCGCCGGGCAGCCGGGCTACCGTCGCGAGGCGGCCAGCCAAGATTTGGCGGCCCTACAGGCGGCGTTGCAGGACACCCGTCGCCAGGTTCGCGCCGATATCGAGCAGCGTTTCGTCCAGGTCCTGGCCTTGCAACTGCGCATCGCCACCGAGGCAGAAGCGCTCAAGCTGGTCGAGGATGCCGCGGCGGCCGTGCAGAAGCGGGTGGCGGCGGGCGAGGACAGCCGCCTCGATGGCAACCTGGCGGCGGTGGAGGCGGAGCGCGGACGCAACCAGCTCGCCGCCCTGCGGGAACGGCTCACCGAGGCCCGGGCCGAGCTGGCCAGCGCCCTGCAGATGGCGCCCGACAGCCTGCCCGAGGCCGTCGGCGAGCTGATGCCCGTGGCCACAACCTACACCCTGGACCAGTTGCTGGCGACGGCCCGCTCGCGGCCGCAACTGCAGGCCCTGCAATTACGGGAAGCAGCGGCGGCCAGCCGTCTCGGCCTGGAGCGGGCCGCGGTCTATCCGGACATTACCCTCGGGCTGAGCGCCGGCCGCGAAGGTTCCAACGACGCCCGGGAAAAGGTTGTCGGCCTCAGCCTGTCGTTGCCGCTGCCGCTCTTTCGTCGCAACGCCGCGGGCATTGGCCGAGCCAGCACCGAACTCACCCAGGCGCAGATCGAGCGGCAGGTCGCTGGCCGCGACATCCCTGCCCAGGTGCGCGCCCTGTGGCTCAACGTCGATAGCCTGCGGGCCCGGGTAAAGCGGCTGGAGGAGAAGGTGCTGGCCAGCCTCGACCAGAATCAGCGCCTCTCGGCCACCGCCTATCGCGCCGGCGAGATCGGCCTCCTGCAACTCATCGTCGTTAATCGGCAGGTGCTCGACGGGCGTCGTGATCTGGTCGATGCCCGCAGCGAGCTGCGGCTCGCCACCATCGCCCTCGAAGCGGCGTCCGGCTGGCCGGGGACTGGCGAAGCGCGATGAATCGGCCACCGATGATTTCCAACCACAAGAATTTTTCCAAAGGGCAACCCATGCCAATACTTTCCCTTCGGCGCGCCGCCTGGCTCGCCTGCCTGGCCGGGGCGCTCGTCCTGACGGCCTGCAACAAACCCGATCCTACTCCGGCCGAAGCGAAGCCGGCGCCCGTCGCCAAAGAAGAAACGGCTCCGGCCAAGAACCCGGAGAACAAGGAGTCCGATGACAAACCGGCCGAAGCCGGCGAAGCGGGGCAATTGAAGCTGTCCGCCGAGGAAATCGAGACCGCCGGCATCCGGATCGAAGCGCTGGCGGCGCAATCGGTCGCGGACCAGGTGGTGCTGACTGCCACCATCCGCGCCAACCAGGAGCGCCTCGCCCATGTCGCGCCGCGGGTGCCGGCGCGCATCACGCAAGTCAAAGCCAAGCTCGGCGACGATGTGAAGGCCGGCCAGGCCCTGGCGCTCCTGGACAGCATGGAGCTGGGCGAGACCCACTCTGCCTACCGCCAGGCGCAAAGCCAGTTCGCGCTGGCCAAAGCCGATTTCGAGCGGGCCCAGAAGCTCAAGGCCGAGGAGATCATTCCCGACAAGGATTACCTGCGCGCCCGCAGCGAATACGAAAAGGCCCGCGCCAGCCTGCGCGCCGCCGACGACCGCTTGCGGCTCCTCGATGCCGCGCATGACGACGCGGAAACCGGTCCGGTCTCGGTGTTTCCGGTCAAGGCACCGTTCGCCGGTACGGTAATCGAGAAGAGCGCCGTGCTGGGCGAACTGGCCCAGCCGGACAAGAGCCTCTTTACCGTAGCCGACCTGTCGACCCTGTGGATCGAAGCCAACCTCTTCGAGAAAGACCTTGGCCGGGTGCGAGTTGGGGCGCCGGCCACGGTGACGGTAAGCGCCTATCCCGGCGAAGCCTTCCAGGGCCGACTGACCTATATCAGCAGCACCTTAGATAAGGACACCCGGGCGGTACCGGCGCGGGTCGAGGTCCCCAACCCGGACCGGCGCCTGAAGCCCGAGATGTTTGCGACGGCAGCCATCGCCACCGCCGCCACGACCCCGGCGCTGACGCTGCCCCAGGCGGCAGTATTGCTGGTGAACGGCCAGCCCACGGCCTTCGTCCGGGAGGCGGGCGGCTTCGAACCCCGCGCCGTCGAAGTAGGCGACAAGGTCGGCAGCCGCATTGTCGTCAAGGGCGGCGTCAAGGCCGGCGAAGCGGTGGTGGTGGCGGGTGCCTATGCGCTCAAGGCGCGCCTTCTCAAGTCGCAAATCGGCGACGCGGACTGAGGAATAGTCATGCTCAATACCATTGTCGATATCTCGCTGCGCTACAAGGTGCTGGTCCTGGTGGGTTTCCTCCTCGTCGTGGTCTTCGGCGTCCAGGCGTTCCGCACGGTGCCGGTGGATGCCTTCCCGGACGTGACGCCGGTACAGGTCAATATCTATACCGAATCGCCCGGGCTGGCCGCCGAGGACGTGGAGAAGCTCCTTACCTTCCCGGTGGAAACTGCCATGGCCGGACTGCCCGGGGTCGAGGAAATCCGCTCGGTGTCCCTGTTCGGACTCTCCTACGTGAGCGTCTATTTCAAGGACAACGTGGACATCTACTTCGCCCGCCGCCTGGCCGGCGAAAAACTCCTCGAAGCGAAGGAGCGGATTCCCGAGGGCTATGGCGAACCATCTTTGGGGCCGAATAGCTCCGGATTAGGCCAGGTGTTCTGGTACACCGTCGAATCCGCTGATAAGCAACTCTCAACCATGGACCTGCGCACCCTGCAGGACTGGAACGTGCGGCTCATGCTGCGCACCGCCGCCGGCGTCGATGACGTGGTTTCCTGGGGCGGCGACGAGAAGCAGTTCCAGGTGCTCATCCAGCCGCAGAAGCTGATCAAGTACGGCCTCAGCTTCAAGGCGGTGATGGAGGCGCTGACCGCCAACAACCGCCAGGTCGGTGGCCAGTACGTCAATCTCGGCCAGGAGCAGTACCTGGTGCGCGGACTGGGGTTGGTCACCAATAGCCGCGACATCGGCAACATCGTGATCACCCAGCACGAGGGCGCACCGATCTATGTGCGCGATGTGGCCGAAGTGAAAGAGGCGCCCGGCCTGCGTTTCGGCGCGGTGACCAAGGACGGCCGGGAAGTAGTGCTGGGGCAGGCGTTGGCGCGCATCAACGAAAACGCCAAGAACGTCGTCGATGCGGTAAAGACCAAGCTCAAGGTGGCCCAACAGGCCTTACCGGCAGGCGTGACCATCACCCCCGAATACGACCGGACGGAACTGGTCGAGAAGGCCCTCAAGACAGCGGAGAGTGCGCTGCTGGAAGGCTCGATACTGGTGGCGGTGGTCCTCTTCCTGTTCCTGGGGGAAATCCGTTCGGCCGTTGTCGTGGTCGTCACCCTGCCGCTCGCCATGCTGATCGCCTTCATCCTCATGCAGTCCTTCGGGATGTCGGCCAACCTGATGTCGCTGGCCGGTCTCGCCATCGGCATCGGCATGATGGTGGATGGCGCGGTGGTGATGGTGGAAAACAGCTTCCGCCTGCTTTCCCATCAGTCCGGCAAACCGGTCAACAAAACGCACGTGATGCTGGAAGCGGCGCGAGAGGTGATCAACCCCATTGCCTTCGCCATCCTCATCATCATCGTCGTGTTCCTGCCGCTCTTTTCCCTCACCGGCCTGGAGGGCAAACTGTTCAAGCCCATGGCGCTCACCATCGCCTTCGCCATGGTCGGTTCGCTGATCCTGACGCTCACCCTGGTCCCGGTGCTGGCGGCGCTGATCCTGAAGCCGAAAGAAGAGAAGGACACCTTCATCCTGCGCCACGCCAAGCGGCTGTACCTGCCACTCCTCGACTGGGCCCTCGACCGGAAGAAGCAGGTGATCGGCGGCGCCCTGGCGCTGCTGGTGGCGGCTCTCGTCATCTTCCCTTTCCTCGGCAAGGAGTTCATGCCCACCCTGCAGGAAGGCACGCTCATCTTCCGGGTCACCGGCATCCCCTCCACCTCGCTGGAGGAAAGCATCGGCGTGGCCAAACGCATCGACGCCGCCCTGAAGCAGTCCTTTCCCCAGGTGACGTCCACCCTCGCCACCATCGGCCGCGCCGAGAAGGGCGAAACGGCGGACGTGAATTACATGGAGGTGCTGGTGGACCTGAAACCGGCGGATGACTGGCCCGAGCGCATGAGCATGCCGGAACTCGCCCATGAAATGCAGGAGTCCCTGGAAAAGACCATTCCCACCGTGGTGTTTGCCGCCACTCAGCCCATCCAGATGCGGGTCGAGGAACTGATCTCCGGCGTGCGGGCGACCCTGGCCCTCAAGATCTACGGCGAGGACCTCGTCACCCTGGACCGCCTGGCCGGCCAGATGAAGGCCGTGCTCGACAAGGTGCCCGGCGCCGCCGACCTCGCCTTGGAAGCGAACAAGGGCAAGCCGCAGATGGTGATCAAGGTCAATCGCGACGAGGCGGCCCGCTACGGCATCAATGCCGACGAGATCCTGGAGGTGGTGCAGGCCGGCATCGGCGGCAAGACCGTGTCGACCGTGATCGACGGCGTCAAGCGCTTTGACCTTCAGGTGCGGCTGGATGCGGCTTTCCGCGACAGCCCGCAGGCGATTGCCGACATCCCCATCCGCACCCAGTCCGGCGCGCTGGTGCCGTTGTCCCGGGTGGCGACGGTGGAGACGGACGAGGGCTACTCCTTCGTGCGGCGCGAACAGTTGCAGCGCTACGCGGTGATCCAGATGGATGTGAAGGGCCGGGACGTGGACGGCTTCGTGCAGGAGGCGGAGGCGAAGCTCCGGCAGCAGGTGAAGCTGCCGGCCGGCTACTGGATCGAGTGGGGCGGCGCCTTCGAGAACCAGCAGCGGGCCATGGCCCGGCTGGCGGTGATCGTGCCGCTCACCATCGGACTCATCTTCATCCTGCTTTACACGGCGTTCAATTCGCTGACCCACGCGACGCTGATCATCGCCAACGTGCCCTTCGCCGTTATCGGCGGCGTCTTCGGGCTGGCGCTCACCGGCCAGTACGTGTCGGTGCCTTCCGCCATCGGCTTCATCGCCGTCTTTGGGGTGGCCATGTTGAACGGCATCGTGCTGGTGTCCTTCCTCAACGACCAGCGACGACGAGGCTTGTCCATCCGCGAGGCGGTTCGCCAGGGAGCCGCCTTGCGCCTGCGGCCGGTGCTGATGACAGCTTCCGTGGCCATCCTGGGCCTCATCCCCATGCTGCTCTCGCAAGGGGTCGGCGCGGAGACCCAGCGGCCACTGGCCACCGTCGTGGTGGGCGGGCTGTTCACTTCCACCGCACTGACCCTGCTCCTGCTGCCGCTCATGTACGAATGGGCGGAAGGCCGGCGGGAAGGCAAGCAGAAATCCACTTAACCCAACGCCGTGGTTCCCCTGGGAACCACGGCATGGAGAACCAACATGAAAGAGATCAAGGCATTCATCCGCCAACACCGTATCGCCGACGTGCTTGAAGCGTTGCGTGATTCGGGACTATGTCATTCCGGCGCGGGCGCTGGTGGCCACAACGTCGTGGTATCCCGCGTGCAACGTCCGCTCGCCGATACCGATCCGACGCAGCAGCATTACTCGATGGACCTGGCGGAACCCGTGGTGGCCGAATTCAAGCTGGAACTCCTGTGTGCGGACGATCTGGCCGACCCCCTGGTGGACCTCATCGCCAAGGCAGCGCACACCGGCCAGCCCGAGGCAGGATGGGTCATTGTGAGTGAAGTTCAACGTGCGGAGGAGATTCGTTGAGACTTCAGGAAGCAGATAGGTGGCCGCTCTGGTCTTCGCCGTGCTGATTGCGGTTCACATTGCGGCGGCGGAAGCACCAGTGGCTGGACAAGTCTGGCGTATTCCAGCGGATGATGCCGAACTGGCAACAATATAGTGGAGAACATTGATGCGAAAACTGATTTCCGGCCTCATGGCGGCCATGGCTCTGCAGAGCGCCCTTGCGGCACAACTGCCCGAAGTGACCGTCTATAAGGATCCCGATTGCGGATGTTGCAGCGAGTGGGTCAAGCACATGCAAGAGTCCGGCTTCAAGGTCAAGCAAGTCAATACCCGAGCCATGGACGTGGAGCGGCAAAGGTTTGGGGTACCTCCGCATTTGGCTAGCTGCCATACGGCGAAAGTCGGCGGCTACACCGTGGAAGGCCATGTGCCCGCCTCCGCCGTCAAGAAAATGCTGGCCGAAAAGCCATCGGTAAGGGGGCTGACCATTCCGGGCATGCCGGCCAATGCCCCCGGCATGGGGCCGCACATCGAGGGAACGCTCAAGGTGTATACGTTGCCCCAAGCGGGTGAGTCGTCACGCCTCTACTCGGTTGAATAGCGCCGATTTCCAAAAGTGCGGTTCGGTGAACTTTGGCAATGCGACCCTGTGGATGGAGTGTTCGCCGACATGGGCGTGAGTCTACTGGCGGCGGGTAACGGTCACGCATCCTGCGGTGGACTTCCGATAAAGACGATCACTGATACAATCCCGCCCATGCGCCGCTGGCTGAGCATCCTCCTTCTCGTTTTCCTGCCGTTCCAGTTCACTTGGGCCACGGTGGCCGGCTATTGCCAGCACGAGACCGGGGCGGCTGCGCAGCACTTCGGTCATCACGACCACCAGCATCAGACCGACGATCAAGAGGGCGCGCCCGATGCCAAAACCTTGGGTGGCGGCATCGACGGCGATTGTGTCGCCTGTCATGCGAGTTGCGCCGCTGCGATTTTCAGCATGGCCTCCTTGCCTGCTTCAAGCAGTGCGTCCTTTGCCATTCCCTGGTTGCCGGGAAATCTGACCGCGCCACCTCTCGCGTACCCCGAACGCCCCAACTGGTCCGTCCTCGCCTAATCGGCGGGGTGGATGGCACTTTTCTGCGCTTCTCCCTTGCGGCTGCGGTGGACTGATCCGCCCTGACGTATTGCGACGCTTTCCCGGTCGCACCCCGCCGATTCCCCGTGTGTCTTTTCATCACTGGAGAATCGGATGTCTCGAAGCAAATCTGTTCCACAACTGACCTTTATACCGGCCCGCCTACTGGTTGCCGGGCTGTGCTCGTTCGCCGCGCTATCGACTGGCGACCTATGGGCACAATCGATGCCAGCCCCCGTTGGCCCCGCGATTACCTTGTCGCACGCCTTTGCTGCTGCTTGGTCACGACAACCGGAGGCGCAATCCCTCGATCTGCGGCGCGATGCAGCCGAGGCGCGTCGGCAAGTTGCTGGCAGTTGGACGGCCCAACCGCCTTCGCTGGATTTGTCCGGCAAAACCGACCAACTGAGCAAGAATCAAGGTAGCCGCGAATACGCGGCAGGTGTCGCCTTGCCCCTGTGGCTGCCTGGCGAACGCTCCCGTCAGGGCGCCTTGGCCGATGCAGAATCCAAAGCCCTGGATAGCCGGGTGACGGCCGCGCAACTGCGCACCGCCGCCGCCGTGCGTGATGCCTGGTGGAACTGGCAGCGGGCACGTGGCGAGCAGTCGCTGGCCCGCGAGCGCTTGGTCAGCGCGCAAAAACTGGCAGAAGATGTCCGCCGCCGGGTCAAGGCCGGCGACCTTGCCCGCTCGGACCAGCATCAGGCCGATGGTGCGGCGGCAAGCGCTGAGGTAACCCTGGCCGAAAGCGGCAGCTTGCTGGCCGCCGCCACCCAGCAACTGCGCGCCTTGATCGGCAGACTGCCGGATGAGAAAGCCAGCGACGGACCGGAAATCCCGCCAGCGGTACCTGCCGACTTCACAGCACTGGATGCGACCCACCCAGCGGTCGTCGAACTGTTCGACCGGGCCGAAGTCGCTCGCCGCAGTGCCGATCTGGCCGGTGTGCAGATCAGGAACAATCCCGAACTGTTGCTGGCCACCACCCGCGAGCGGGGCGCTTTCGGCGACGACTATCAGCAGACTGTCACCCTCGGCGTACGCATCCCCTTTGGTTCGGAGAACCGCAATCGGGCCAAGCTCGGTCTGGCCCGCGCCGAAGCCCTCGAAACCGAGGGGCAACTTCGCCTCGAACGCGAGCGCCTGGCGGCCGATCTGGATGCGGCGCGGGTGCGCGTCGAATCCAGCCACGCACAACTGGCGGCCGCCGAGAAACGCGCCCAACTGGCGCGTGAGTCCCGGGGCTTCTTCGACAAGTCCTTCCGTCTGGGCGAAAGCGACCTGCCGACCCGACTGCGCATCGAACTCGAAGCCGTCGAAGCCGAACGGCAAAACGCCCGCGCCCAGGTTGACCTGGCCGCCGCGATCTCTGCGCTGCGTCAGGCGCTGGGCCTGCTGCCCGAACAAAAATGAGGAACCCGAACATGAGAACAACCAACACGCTGGCCACTTTGGGATGGGCCGCCTGGATCGCCCTGGCTGCGCCACTGGCCTGGGCCGGTGACGGACACGACCATGGTGAGGCGCCTGCATCATCCGCTGGCCTCGCCTCGCCGCGTTTTGTGGCAACGTCTGAAACTTTTGAACTGGTCGGCGTCGTCAATGGCAAGCAACTGACGCTTTATCTCGACCGCTATGCCGACGGCAGCCCGGTCAAGGACGCCAAGCTCGAACTGGAACTGGGTGGCGTCAAAATCCCCGTCGAACCGCATACCGAGGGCGAGTTCGAGGCAACGCTGGGGCAGGAACTCAAACCAGGCGTCGTGTCGGTGGCAGCGACCGTCATGGCCGGCGAGGAAACCGACTTGCTGGCTGGTGAACTCGACGTGCATGAAGAGGCGCATGCCGAAACCACCGCCCACACCCATGGCTGGAAGGAATACGCCCTGTGGGCCGGTGCCGCCGGCGGGGCACTGCTGCTCCTTGCCGCTCTATTGCGCCGCCTGCGCGCTTCCCGTAAACCCCATTTTGGAGGTGCTGCATGAAGCCCCGTCTTTGTTTGACCGCCCTTTATCTCTCCCTCTCGCTTTCTGCAATGCCGGCGCTGGCCGGTGATGGTCATGACCACGGCGACGCCCCGCCTGCTGCCAGCGGTAACGGCCCCAAACGCCAGCCGGACGGCAGCGTTTTTCTGCCCAAACCGGCGCAACGTCAGATCGGTGTTCGCACCCTGCTGGTTGAACTCGGTGAACTGCCCCGTACCCATGAACTGGCCGGCAAGGTGGTCATGGACCCGAATGCCGGCGGCAAAGTGCAGGCCATCGTCGCCGGCCGGGTCACGCCGGGGCCACGCGGTCTGCCGCTGCCCGGCCAGCAGGTCAAGAAGGGCGAGGTGCTCGCTTACGTCACGCCGGAAGTCGGCGGCAACAGCCGCTCCCTGGCAGAGAGCCGTCTGCGCCGCCTGCGCGAACTGGCCGACACCGTGCCGCGCAAGGTTATCGAGGAAGCCGAGGCCGCCGTTGCCAACGAACAACTGGTGGCGCCGGTCAGCGGCGTCATCGCCTCGGCCAACGTCGTTTCCGGCCAAGTACTCGAAGCCCGCGAAACCCTGTTCGAGATCGTCAATCCGGAACGCATGCTGATCGAGGCGCTGGCTTTCGACATGGCCATCGCCGGCGACGTGGCCGGGGCCTTTGTCGCCGTTGGCGAGCAGAAGCTGCCGCTACGCCTGGTCGGCATTGCCCGCAGCCTGCGCGAGCAGGCCCTGCCGCTGACCTTCCGGGGTGAAGGCGGCGCTTTGGCGGCGCTGGCCGTCGGCCAGCCGGTTCGGGTCTTCGTGCAGACACGCAGCACGGTGCCGGGTATCCGGGTGCCAGCGGCGGCGCTGATGAAGAACCCGGCGAACCAGAGCATCGTCTGGGTCAAAGCAGCGCCCGAACGCTTTGAGCCGCGCACGATAACCACTGAGGCGCTGGACGGCAACAACGTGGCGGTGACCAGCGGACTGAAAGCCGGGGATCGGGTTGCCGTCCGCGCTGCGACCCTGATCAACCAGGTCCGGTAAAGGGATGACGATGGAACCTATTCTCGACTCCACCCTGACCTGCCCGATTTGCGGACGGTCGGAAAAACTGCGCATGCCTACCGATGCCTGCGTGTTCTTCCATGAATGTTCAGGTTGCAAAACGCTGCTCCGACCCAAGCCGGGTGACTGTTGCGTCTTTTGCAGTTATGGCAACGTGCCATGTCCGCCGATTCAGCAGCAATCGGATTGCTGCACATGGCGGGAGAGCTAAACCATGTTCAAGTGGCTACTCGACAACAGCCTCGCCAACCGTCTGCTGGTCATCATCGCCAGCTTGGTGCTGATGGCTTATGGGGCATTCACGCTCTCGCGCACACCGGTGGATGTGTTTCCCGACCTCAACAAACCGACGGTCACCATCATGACCGAATCCGGCGGCATGGCCGCCGAGGAAGTTGAACAACTGATCACTTTCCCGCTGGAAACGACCATGAACGGTCTGCCCGGTGTGGAAAGCGTACGTTCGGTGTCCAGCGCCGGTCTATCTTTCATTTATGTGACCTTCAACTGGAAAACGGAGATTTTCCGGGCCCGGCAGATGGTGTCGGAACGTCTTTCCTCGATGGAGGAAGGGCTGCCAACGGGCGTCACGCCGCGCATGGGGCCGATCAGTTCGATCATGGGCGAAATCATGCAGATCGCCATTCCCATCGACACGGCGAAGATTTCGCCGATGCAGGTCCGCGAATACGCGGACTGGGTGCTGCGTCCGCGTTTGATGGCAATCGCCGGGGTCGCGCAGGTGATTCCCATCGGCGGCGAGGTACGCCAGTTCCAAGTACAGCCGAACACGACCCGGATGGCCGAATTGGGCATCTCGCACGAGCAATTGACCGGGGCGCTCAAAGGCTACTCGGCCAACACATCGGGCGGCTTCCTCGAACTCAACGGCCGCGAATACCTGATTCGCCATCTCGGCCGTACATCGCGTCTGGACGATCTGAAGAACCTGGCGCTGACGGCCCGCCACGGTCAACCCGTTTTATTGCGGCAAATCGCCGAGGTGACTTTCGCACCCGCCATCAAGCGGGGCGACGCCGGTTTCGAAGGCAAACCGGCGGTGATTCTCGGCATCCAGAAGCAGCCGACGGCGGACACTATCCATCTGACGCGGAGCATCGAGGCAGCAGTGGAGGATCTGAAGAAATCGCTGCCGGCCGGCATGGAGGCGCCCAAGGTGACCTTCCGCCAGGCGAGCTTCATCGAATCGTCCATTAGCACGCTGCAAGGCAAGCTGATCGGAGCATCGGTCTTCGTCGCGGTCATCCTGTTTTTCTTCCTGGGCACCCTCCGCCCGACGGTGATCGCGCTGACCGCGATCCCGGTATCGATTTTCATGACGGCGCTGGTCTTCGACTATTACGGCCTGTCGATCAACACCATGACGCTGGGTGGTCTGGCCATCGCCATCGGCGGCCTGGTCGATGACGCCGTGGTCGGCGTCGAGAACGTCCTACGGCGCTTGAAGGAAGACCGGGCCAAGCACCACGATCACCGGATGCACCCGATTGAGCTGGTCGCCCATGCGACGATGGAAGTGCGTTCGGCCATCCTCTATGCAACGATTATTATCGTGCTCGTCTTCCTGCCGCTCTTCGCACTGCCCGGCATGGAGGGGCGCTTGTTCGTGCCGCTCGGCATCGCCTTCATCGTGTCGACGCTGGCCTCGCTGGTGGTCTCGGTAACGGTGACGCCGGTGCTCTCCTTCTACCTGCTGCCAAGCATGAAGTCGCTCGATCATGGCGATACGAAACTGCTGGCCTGGCTCAAAGCCGGCTATGGCCGCAGTTTGCAGGCGGTGCTCGACCGCCCCAAAGCGGCGTTGGCGGCCGGTGCCATCGCCATTTTGCTGGCTACCGTCGCGGTGCCTTTCTTCCCGAAGACCTTCCTGCCGCCCTTCAACGAGGGCACGCTGCTGATCGGCATGCGCCTCAACCCCGGCGTCACGCTGGCCGAGTCGTCGGTTCTGGCGCAACAGGCAGAGGTGCTGATCAAGGCGGTGCCGGAAGTCGTGCACGTCGGGCGACGCAGCGGCCGGGCGGAACTCGACGAGCATGCGGAAGGTGTTCACGTCAGCGAACTGGATGTCGGCCTCAAGCCAGCCTCCGAAATGACGCGCTCAATAGGCGAAATCTCGGCCGACATTCGCGCTCGCCTGATCAACCTGCCGGCGGCGATTGCCATCGGCCAGCCCATCTCGCACCGCATCGACCACATGTTGTCGGGCGTGCGTTCGCAGATTGCCATCAAGATTTTTGGCGACGACCTCGATACGCTACGCGGTCAAGCCGACGCCTTGCGCGGCAGGCTGGCCGGTATCCCCGGCATCGCCGATCTGGAAATCGAAAAGCAGGTGCTGGCCCCGCAGATCAAGGTCAGCGTGAACTATGCGACGGCGGCGCAATACGGCGTGCCGACACCGCAGATTCTGGCGACGCTGCAAAGCCTGGTCGAAGGCGAAAAAGTGACACAAGTGGTCGAAGGTGGCCGGCGCTTTGCCCTGGTCGTGCGCTTGCCCGAATCGGCGCGCTCGTTGCAAGGGCTGGGGCAGATCTTGCTGGAAACACCCGGCGGCCCGATTCCCCTGTCCAAAATCGCCAGCATCGAGGACGGTGACGGGCCGAATCAGGTCAGCCGCGACGACGGCAAGCGGCGTATCGTGCTTTCGGCCAACGCGCAAGGGCGGGCGCTGTCCGAGATTGTCGAGGACATCCGCCAGGTAGTCGGCGCAAGCAAACTGCCCGAAGGCTACTTCATCACCCTGGGCGGGCAGTTCCAGGCGCAGGAGGAGGCTTCCCGACTGGTTGGTCTGCTTTCCATCGTCTCGCTGGTGCTGATGTTTGTGGTGCTGTTCAGCCGCTACAAGTCGGTCGTGCTGTCGGCGCTGATCATGGCCAACATTCCGCTGGCGCTGGTCGGCGCGGTGCTCGGCTTGTGGCTTTCCGGGCAGCCGCTGTCGGTCGCCGCGCTGGTCGGCTTCATCACGCTGGCCGGCATTTCGGTGCGCAACGGCATCCTCAAGGTCAGCCACTACATCAACCTGATGCGCATGGAAGGCGAGAATTTCGATCAGAAAATGATTTTGCGCGGCTCACTGGAACGTCTTGCACCCGTCCTGATGACGGCGCTGGTCACCGCCTTCGCGCTGGCGCCGTTGTTGTTCGAGGCCGAGCGACCGGGCACCGAGATCCTGCATCCGGTGGCAGTGGTCATTTTCTCGGGCCTGATCAGCTCGACCCTGCTCGATACTTTCCTGACCCCCGCCATGTTCTGGCTGTTTGGCCGCAAGGACGTGGAACGCCTGATGGCCGACCGCGATGCCGATGCGCTTTGACGATTACGCAACGAAAGGAAAACTCATGAAACCGATTCATCTTTTTGCCGCTTTTGCCTTCTCCATATCCGGCCTGGCCTTTGCCGCCGGTGGTCATCACCATGGTCACGAACACAAGCCGCTCCACGGTGGCGTAGTCAGCGAGGTCAAGGATATGGATTACGAACTGGTTGCCAAGCCGGAGCTGATTCAGTTGCATTTGCGCGATCATGGCAAGCCGGTGGATGTCTCAAAGGCCAACGCCAAACTGACCATTCTCGTCGGCACCGACAAGCAGGAAGTCGAGTTGAAACCGGCTGGCCAGCAACTGGAGGCCACAGGCAGTTTCAAACTTGCCAACGGCAAGATTGTGGCCTTGGTATCCATTCCGGGCAAAGCCCCAGCAACGGTTCGCTTCGTGTTGAAGTAGAAGGCGAGCCTGTTTCGGGAAGCGTAAAAAGCCAAAATAGCGATAAGCTCATGATTTTGGTTCGCGCTTCCCGAAAAGTGAATTTTCGGGAAGTGGTCTCATGCTGTCATGGTTGTGCTTTAGCCAGCCAATAACAGGTACGCTTTTCTTGCGATCACTAATGTTGCGTTACAGGAATGACCGTTCAAACTGAGTTGCTGTCCTTCGGTGGCCGTGTCGGGTGACAGCTCCGCTCGAATACCTGTCGTTGAACCACTGACGCTTCGATCGACTACTGTGGATCGGGTGCCCCCACGCTACTGACGAAAGCGGCCATTGAACACCTCCTGGCAACTGAACGGCAGTTAATCAGCGTATTGCTGCCCGATTTCAGCCAGAGTCCCAAGGGCGGCTTTGGCCGACGACCTGCCTGATGTCTTTGGCAACAGACAACAATTCGGCCAATCCGGCCGTTCGAATCACTTCACTCTTCGGTCAGCAAACTGCTGGTTACCTGCCGCGCAGTAAGCAGAAGCGAGGAACGGCAGCATTTATATCTAACAAACTCTGCTTCGACAGAAAAACCAAGTAACGTTGGTGCGAAAGCGACGGGCACCTCTCTCCCTGACCATTTCCGGCGAAAAGCTTTCAAAAATGTAACGCGGGGGTCAGCGTCCTGTTGGTATCGGACTCCTAAGATGACATCACGGTTGGACGAAATGAGTCCGACACGATTAACCCGATGTCACAAGGAGAGAACCATGAAAACGAAATTTTCCCAATTAGCCCTGATCGCTGCGATCAGCCTCGCTGCAGCTGGAACGAGCTACGCTCACGAGGATTATTCCGAGGCCGGCACCAACCATTGGCTGAGCCACGTTTCAGAAACCAAGAGCGCACCGACGGCAAATCAACTGGCTTCGTTTGGTTACACGGCCACGAAAAACGCCGACCGAGAGGTCACTCTGTCCAGCGGTAGCAAATATCTGAACGTCACGCGTCTGGAGACCATCAAGATCAACGTCGCTGGCAAGAGCGTCGTCTGGACCTTCGACACGCTGGGGACCGCGCCGTTTCCACTTTCCAAGATCATATCGGGAGCCGACGGCATCACCGTCTACGTGACCGAAAACCCTGCCTATCAGGGCGGCTGATCAACCTGACGGCTAGGTGATGCAATTGTCACCCAGCCGTTGGCAAATTGTCAGGATCGAATCCTTAATATTGATATCGCAGTACAACAGCACCTATTCATGAGGAGATGAAAATGTTCAAGAAGATGCTCGCAATCGTGGCCCTGAGTTCCCTGGGTGTTACCGCCTACGCAGTTGATGCTTCTCAAGTCGAGAAGTCCATTGAGTTGAAGGACGGTTCGACTGTTTATATTTTCAAAGACGGCAAGATGGGTATGGAAGACAAATATGGTCGCGCAACCTATATGGAATCTGGCCATGTGATGGAAACCAAGGACGGCAAAAAAATCATCATGAACGGAAACGAAATCTGGCGTGTTGACGAATTGCTGCACAAATACCATCGCGGTTAATTTCCCGCATCACTCGAATTCGGCGGCTCCTTTGGGAGCCGTTTTCATTTTGAAGTACCGTTCAAGCATCGCCTTCAATTCCTGACTCCATTGGGCATGATCTCTGGATTGGCCTTGTGCGTATAGCACCGGAGCAACCTGCCGGAAAACGGCATGAATCTTTGGATCGAAATGCTGGTCATCTTCCCGTTCCATGATGCTCAACGTCTCTTCCAATGACAAGGCTGGTTTATACGGGCGAACAGAGGTCAATGCGTCGAACACGTCGACCAGGGCAAAAATCCGTGCGGCCAACGGTATTGCCTCGCCAATGAGCCCATCCGGATACCCTTTCCCGTCGAAGCGTTCGTGATGATGCCGGATGGTCTTCTCTGCGCCAGCCAGCCAGGGATTGCCGGCGACGATCTCGATGCCGAGCATGGCGTGGGTCTTCATGACCTGAAATTCTTCGCTGGTCAGCCGTCCCGGTTTCAACAGAATCTGATCCGGAATGCCGATTTTTCCAACGTCGTGCAGAAAGGCGCCCAGCACCAGTTCGGCAATGGTTTCCTTGCCAACACCCAGTGCTTCGGCAAGTGAGACCGCATAGCAGGTAACCCGGTAGTTATGGGCGTCGGTATCTGCGTCACGCTTGGCGATGGCGTTTCCAAGGGAGCGCAGCAGCGAAAGATTGGATTCCAGGAGTCGAGACGACAATGCCACCGTTTGGCCCAGCAATCCCGACATTAACGGGTAAAGCAACAGCGCTGCCGCGAATACTGATATCGAGGCCGTCAGCGCAGCCCCGCGAATCTGTTGTTCTCTCTCTTGCAGTGCCGAGCGGGACACCAGGCTGATTCCCTCGACATAGCCTGCAAGACGGCCATCACTGGTGGTCATCGGCAGAATGACCCGAACCAGTTCTTCGCCAGCCACCGAAAATCGTTTGCTATGGCTGCCTGGAGCTGGCGGCCATGGATGGCGCTGTTGTCGGGCGATCTCTTTCAGCGACTCGGGGAGTGACCGCCAAGCATCAAACACCATCTCCGTATTGGGCGAAAAAACTCGAATCCCGACAAACTCATCGGTCAGCAACTGCGAAATCGCGGAATGGCTATCTCCTTTATCCCCGCCGACCGCCATTTGCATGGCGGGCGACTCGAAATGCCTGACCCCCGCTATGGCGCGTTCAAGGGTGCGCTGCTCTACGCGATACGATTCGACCCAGTAGGCAAGACCTCCCGCGAGACTGCCAACCAGGAGCGCACCTATACCGAGGCGCCGCGCCAACATGCGGCGCAATTGCCGGTGTGTCTGGGGCAGTTGAATAGCGTTCATTTCAGATTCTGTAGCAGTTCCATGAAGTGCTTGAAGTGGCCGCTGACGCGATCGAGTGAGAATTGGTGCATTAACGAATTTTCAGCCATTTTCTGTCGTTCGACATCCATTTCCACCGTGTTGCCATCAGTAGCCGCTTGGTAAGGTACGTGATACTTTAGTGGGAATGGTGATGTTTGCCCGGTGCCCGAGAGATGTCCGGTAGCCGTGCTCGTCAATGGCAACGATGAGGAGGCACCTTGAACGATTTTGGCAGCCTCTTCAATGTCAATATCAACGGCCTTATAACCTGGAGTATCGGCATTGGCGATGTTCGAGGCCAGGAGTTGCTGCCGATAGACACGAACACCCAGCATTTTCTGCTGAAAATTGTGACCGGCATGACCGCCTTGTCCAACTGTGAAGTGATTGGGATGGGCTGACGCCGTGCTGGAGGCCATTCCGGAAGAATGCCCAGTGTGCCCAACTACCCCGGCACCTTGTCCGCCATGATTGCCATGACTGACCACTGGGTTGTTTGCCTGCTGAACAATCGCCTGATTCAAGGCCTCGGAAAACCCTCCGTTGTTGGCCCCCCCCGAGGACGCACTATGTCCCTCGTGCCCTCCTTGAACAGAAGTAGATGGGGGAATTGCCGGTGGGATAGGAGGGGCTCCAGCCATGACACTGATTACTCGTTCATGATCAGGATGGCCTTCACCGGATCAATCTGGCCGACGCCATGCCATTTCAGATCGCTGTTTGCTACGGCCGGCTTTGCCAGGCATCCATGATTGCATTCGATGATCCAGCGTTTCTGAAGCACCGTTCGACAATAGTTGTAGGTCAGCAGCTTCGGGTCACTGCCGACCGCAAGCGCCAGCGTGCGACATACACATCGATCGCCGTGCTCTGCCGGTTTGTGGATATCCATGACTGAAATGCCGAGGCCTCGATTCCGAGGCCTTTACTGGGCAGTTACTTTCCATCTCGCGGATGGAAATGTTTGCTCTTGTCCTTGGCTGCGTTCGGCTTGTCAGCCTTTGCATCCGGCATGCTTTGCGGCATTCCGGTTTTTTCCTGGACATGGGAATGTGGCTTGGAAGCAGCCTTGTCAGCCTGTCCTTCGGCAGCCTTCGGCGCAGCGGCCTTTTCGTCGGCGAAGACGACGCCGGTCATCGTGGTGCCAGCAAACAGAACGGCGGCAATGAGGGAGGAAACTTTCATGATCTTGACTCCTGAGTTTTGGGGATTTCAACGGTCCGAATCGAATGGACAGATTCAGTTTGTGCTTCTGTCACTGTCAATAGGATGACTTTTTGATTACATTGTTGTCAGGAAGTGTGGCCAAATACGGATTCACCAAATGCCCGATTGCGTCGGCAAGCGCATCACGCAATTGCCGTTCGCAACACCCCATCAAAATTCCGTCCTCCAGTGCATCCTGGGCCATCTGGCGAAGTTCATCCAGGTTCTCATTGAGTACCTTGATTTTTTCCGTACAGGCAATGACCTTGCCGGAAGAGTCTTGCCAGCGCACCGACCCCGACGAACTCATCATCGAGTTCACTTTGTCGAATGTTGGGCTAGTACCTGCAAAACCCGGTGCTGGTACTCCATGCTGTCGAGGGTGTATGCCTTCCAATACTCGATGGATAAATTGCCGACTGCAGCCCACCATGCCCCGCTTTGCCCAGGATCATCCAGAGACAGCGATGAAGTTTGCTCAAGGAGTTCCTTGAGCGGGGAAAACTGCGTGGAAACCATCTTTTCCAAACAATCGAGATTCACGCCAACCAACTGGGAAACCAAATGGAAGTCGGGGGATGTGTTGAAAATTGCGAACGAATTGTGTGCGGACATGATTTTCTCCCTGCGGCACGATCAAGGCCCATTGCCTCGTAGGGGGAGTTTGCCTGTGGGTAGCTGTCGCACCCATAACGGGAACATTACAACTCGGTCACTGTTTCGTCAGCTTGTTGCCGTGCTGTTCACTGGGAGCGATTATCTATTGAGTCTGGGCACTTAGCCCCAGAAAGACCTGTTGCCTCCGCCTCTCGAATTCGCCTGCGGAAACCTGCCACTGTGGGTTATGGGGGGAGTTCAGTTCGACAGCGACAATCCGACGCACATAAGCCAGCGCGGATGCCTTGCCTCGCGTAAGCCGCAACAGATCCGGCATTGCCGCATCGAAGGCATCGCGATGATGGTCTCTCAGATCGGTGGTGAGCACCACAAGAATGGCAACGGCATCCTCAAACGGTCGCATTGAATCGTCTTCTTTGGACAGTTTCCCCCCTGATAGTGCTTTGTTTGAAGCATCCGCTATTGGATGCCAACCTTCCGCTGCTCAGCCCGCACATAGGCGGTGACGTGGGCGACGTCGTCCGGCGTCACCCCTTTCACCGGAGCCATGTCGCCAAACTTCCAGTGATGGGCCCGCACACCGTTGGCCACGGCCAACTGGAACGCCGCATCGGCATGATGTGACGGCTCATAGATCTTGTGCAGCAGGGGCGGTCCCTTTTCCGATCCCTTCAAGTCGCCGCCATGACAGCCCGCACAGTGATTGGCGAACAGCGCCTTGCCCGTGCCGGGATTGGGCATTAGGCCGGGACTGGGTTTGGGAATGCTCCAGCCTTGAGCCTGGGCAAGGCTTGGCAGCATGGCCACAACAAGAGCCACAGGAATCCAATGCGAAAGCTTGTGTCTCATTGCTCCATCCCCCGTTTCATTCGCCACTGCTTGACCAGGGCGTAGATGGCGGGGATGACTGCGAGCGTCAGCACCGTCGAGGAAATCATCCCGCCAACCATCGGCGCCGCAATGCGACTCATGACTTCTGAGCCGGTACCGGTACCCCACATGATCGGCAACAGGCCGGCCATGATCGCCACCACCGTCATCATCTTCGGGCGAACCCGCTCCACGGCGCCTTCCATGATGGCCTCGTAGAGATCGTGCAGGGTTGGCGCTTGGTTTTCCGTCCGGCGCTTGGCCTTCAGCGCTTCCCAGGCATGATCAAGGTAAATCAGCATGATCACCCCGGTTTCCGCTGCAACCCCGGCTAGGGCGATGAAGCCCACGGCGACGGCAACGGACAGGTTGTAACCGAGCAACCACATCAACCAGACCCCGCCGACCAGCGCAAACGGCACCGACAGCATGACAATCAAGGTCTCTGTCAGACGTTTGAAGTTCAGGTAAAGCAGCAGAAAGATGATCAACAGCGTCACCGGGACGACGATCTTCATTTTCTCGATCGCGCGCTCCATGGATTCGAACTGGCCGCTCCAGGTCGCGTAATAGCCCGGCGGGAATTTCACGTTTTCCGCCACCGCCTTCTTGGCATCGGCGACATAGCCACCGATGTCGCGTTCGCGAATGTCCACGAAGATATAGGCGGAAAGCAACGCGTTTTCAGTCCGGATGCCGGGCGTTCCCTTGGCCACCTCGACGCGGGCCAATTGGCCGAGCGGAATCATTGCCCCCTCCATGGTCGGCACCAGCACCTCGCGGGCAATCTGCTGCGGATCGGAACGAAGTTCACGCGGATAGCGCACGGTGACGCCAAACCGTTCGCGCCCTTCGACGGTCGTGGTAACCATCTCGCCGCCCAAGGCCTGGCCGATAACATCCTGCAAATCGCCGACCGCCAGCCCATAGCGGGCCAACTGGGTGCGGTCCGGTTCGATATTCAGGTAAAAACCGCCGGTAATCCGTTCCGCGAAAGCCGAGGTAGTGCCTGGAACTGCCTTGACGACCGTCTCGATTTCGCGGGCCAGTCGTTCCATCTCGTTGAGATCCTTGCCGAACACCTTGATCCCGATTGGCGTCCGGATGCCGGTCGACAGCATGTCGATGCGCGCCTTGATCGGCATCGTCCAAGCGTTCGATACGCCCGGGAACTGCAAGGCCTTGTCCATTTCGGCGATCAGCTTGTCGGTCGTCAATCCAGGGCGCCATTCGGATTCCGGCTTCAGATTGATCACCGTCTCGAACATCTCCGTCGGCGCCGGGTCCGTTGCCGTGTTGGCACGACCCGCTTTGCCATAAACCGATGAGACTTCCGGGAAACTCTTGATGATCTTGTTCTGGGTCTGCAACAGTTCCGCCGCTTTGGTGATCGACATCCCGGGCAGCGAAGCCGGCATGTAGAACAGCGTGCCTTCATTCAGCGTCGGCATGAACTCGGAGCCCAACTTGCTGGCCGGATAAATCGAGACCACCAGCGCGAGCAGTGCGGCCACGATAGTGGTCTTTTTCCATTGCATGACGCCGGCGATGATCGGGCGATAAGCCCAGATCAGGAAACGATTCACCGGGTTTTTCGATTCCGGCATGATTTTGCCGCGAATGAACAGCATCATCAGCACCGGCACCAGCGTCACCGACAGCAATGCAGCGCCCGCCATCGAGAAGGTCTTGGTGTAGGCCAAGGGCGAGAACAGACGTCCTTCCTGGGACTCCAGCGTAAAGACGGGCAGGAAGGAAACGGTGATGATGAGCAGCGAGAAGAACAGTGCGGGGCCGACCTCTTTGCAGGCCGCAATCATTGCCTCGATGCGATCCCCGTGGGTATGATCCTCCGGCAAACGCTCGATGTGCTTATGGGCGTTTTCGATCATCACGATGGCCGCATCGATCATCGCCCCAATGGCAATGGCGATACCGCCCAGACTCATCAGGTTCGAGTTCATTCCCAGCAATCGCATGGCGATGAAGGCAATCAGCACCCCGACCGGCAGCATCAGGATGGCTACCAAAGCACTGCGCATGTGCATCAGGAATACGACGCAGACCAGCGCGACGATGAGACTTTCTTCCGCCAAAGTGCGCGTCAAGGTGTCAATCGCACGGTGAATCAATTCCGAACGATCATAGACCGTCTGGATCGTCACGCCCTCCGGAAGCCCGGCAGAAATCTCACCAATTTTTTCCTTCAAGTTGTGAATGACCTCCAGCGCGTTCTGGCCGTAGCGCGCCATGGCGATACCGGAAACCACTTCACCTTCACCATTCAACTCGGTGAGACCGCGCCGCTCGTCCGGCGCCAGTTCGACACGGGCAATGTCACGAACCAAGACGGGCGTCCCGCCTTGTGACTTAACCACCAGATTTTCAATATCGCCTGTGCCCCGCAGATAGCCCTTGCCGCGCACCATGTATTCGGTTTCCGCCATCTCGACGACACGCCCGCCGACATCGCGGTTCGATTCCCGAATGACCTTTGAAACCGCCGCTAGCGGAATGCCATAGGCGCGCAACTTCACCGGATCAACCGTGACCTGGTAGGTCTGGACGAAGCCGCCAATCGAAGCCACTTCGGCGACGCCATGTGCCTTGGTCAGTTGATAGCGCAGATACCAGTCCTGCAGCGTCCGCAGTTCGGCCAGCGTCTTGTCCTTGGCGAGCAGCGCGTATTGATAGACCCAGCCGACGCCCGTGGCGTCCGGACCGATTTGCGGTGTGACGCCCTTGGGCATGCGGCCGGCGGCAAAGTTGAGGTATTCCAGTACCCGGGACCGCGCCCAATAAATGTCCGTGCCGTCTTCAAAAATGATGTAGACGAAGGACGCGCCGAAGAAAGAGAAGCCGCGAACCACTTTGGACTTCGGCACTGACAACATGGCCGTCGTCAGCGGATAGGTGACCTGATCCTCGACGACCTGTGGCGCCTGGCCGGGGTATTCGGTATAGACGATGACCTGCACGTCTGAGAGGTCGGGCAAGGCATCGAGCGGCGTTTTCATGACCGCAACGACACCACCGACGACAACAAACAGCGTGGCGAGCAGGACGAGGAAGCGGTTGCGCCCCGACCATTCAATGATTTTGGCGAGCATGGTATCCCCTGTCAGTGGCCTGCGTGGGGATTGGCCGCCACTTTTCCAGCCATCGGTTTGATGCTGGTGACGACCCATTCACCTGGTTTGCGCTCGACAAACTCGAAGGCCACCGTCGCACCCGGTTTGAGTCCGCTCAACAGCGCCGGCGTCGCGACCTGGAACTCCATGGTCATGCCCGGCCATTTGAGACTGGCGACCGGCCCGTGATTGAGCGTCAGCATACCTGCCTTGGCGTCGAACCCCTCGACCGTGCCTTCGGCCTGATGCCCGACAGCAGCAGGCTTGGCTGACTCCGGCTTCGGCTGGCTGCCGTGGCTAGCATGGCCGAAACCGCCGACCGCCGCCTTCAGGTTGCTTTCGGCGTCGATCAGGAAATTGGCGGCAACCACCACCGGCTCACCATTCTTGACGCCTTCAAGCACCTCAACATGGTTGTCACTGCGTTGCCCCAGCTTGACCTCGCGTGGCTCGAAACGGCCTTCCTTCGCCTGGACCAGCACGATGCGGCGGGTGCCGCTGTCAATCACGGCCGAGGTCGGTACGGTAACGACTTCTCCCTTTGCGCCGACCGGCAACTCAACCTGGGCGAACATGGCCGGTTTCAGCAACTGACCGGGGTTCGGCAGTTCGACCCGAACCGGCACCGTCCGCGTCTCGGCCTTCAGGGTCGGATAAACGTAGGTAATCGTGCCTTCGAACACTTTGTCCGGGTAGGCATTGATCCTGACCTTGGCTTTGGCGCCGGTCTTGACCTGACCAATGTCTTGCTCGAAGACATCGGCAACCACCCAGACCGCCGAGAGGTCGGCCACCTGATAAAGCGCCTCGCCCGGCATGAAACGCATGCCCTGCAGGGCTTTCTTTTCGGTGACGATGCCGGCGACCGGTGAGCGGAAAGTCAGCGTGCGCCGTGCTTCACCGGATTTTGCCAGCGCCTTGACCTGCTCCTCCGATATATCCCAGTTTTTCAGACGCAACAGGCTTGAATCGGCCAGTTGCTTCATGCCGTCCCGCGCTTGGCCGCCGGCTTCCTTCAGCGATTCGACGCCTTGGGCGGCAATCGCGTATTCGCGCTGGGCGGAAACCAATTCCGGGCTATACACCTCAAACAGCGGCTGCCCCTTGCTGACCGGCTGGCCCGTGACATTGACGTGCAGGCGTTCGACGTAGCCCTCGAACTTAGGAGAAATCGCGTAGATGCGGCGCTCGTCCGGCTCGATCCGACCGGCGGCGCGTACCACCTTGTCAAGGATGCGCAATTGGGCGGCTTCGGTTCGAACGCCCAGTTTCTGTACTTTTTCGGTGCTTATCTTTATCTGGTTGGCCGATGCCGGATCGTCGTCCTGCTCTCCCTCATAGACCGCGATGTAATCCATCCCCATCGGGTCTTTCTTGGGCACCGGCGAGGTGTCGGGCAGTCCCATCGGATTGCGGTAGAACAGCAGCTTTTTCTCTTTCTTGGCCGGCTCGGCCGGGGCGCTGGTGACCGGTGCCGCATCGCCATGGGAAGCGCCGCCACGTCCGCCCAGCCAGTAACCACCACCGGCAGCCACAGCAACGGCAATAACGCCGATGGTCAGTCCTGCACCCTTGTTCATAGATCTTCCCCTAAAAGACGTTCGATTTCGGCCAGACGCATCTGGGCGTCGACTTGGGCCTTAAGCTGGTTTTGTCGGGCCTGCCGGATTTGGCGCTGGGCATCGAGCAAGGTGGCGAAATCGACCTTGCCGGTCTCATACCCGGCCAGCGCCGCCTTGAAGGTCAGTTCGGCCTGCGGCAGTAGGCTGTTGGCCAGCAGGTTTTCCGTGCGGCGGGCGGCTTCGATACCAGCCAGGGCCTCGGCCAGTTCGGCGGAGACTTGGTTGGTAGTGGCTTCCTTGCGCGAGCGGGCGGCATTGAGCATCGATTCCGATTCTCGCTCCTGCGCCCGGCGCGAAGACTGCTGCAGCGGGATATTCAGCTCGACCATCAACTCCCATTCCTTGATGGCGCTCTGGTACTGGATGGGGGATACGCCCAGCGTAAAATCGGGATAGCGGTTTTTGTAGGTCAGGTCGCGGGATTTCTCGGCGGCCTTGATTTTCGATTCGTCGGCGAACAGTTGCGGGTTGCGGGTTCGCACGCGCTCTTCCAACGTGGCGTAATCCAGCGCCACGGGAGTCGGCAGCTTGCGCAACTGCGCTGGTTCCTGCAAGGGCGCATTGCTTGGGCGGGCCAGCAAGGCATTCAGCCGGGCATGCAGGTGGTGCTGTTCGGTTTCCAGCGCAATCAATTCGTTGCGCATGTTGGTCTGCTCAACCTGGGCGCGGATAACATCCTGCTGCGCCGCCAGGCCGCCGGAATAACGAACCTGGGCGACTTTTTCCAGGCGGGTCATCAGGTCGAGGATTTCCCGGGTCAGTTGCTCATTGCGGTGTACGAAATACAACTGGGCAAAATTGACTTTGATCCGCCCGGCAACATCGGCCCAGGTGCCCAACGCACGTCCCTTGGCGCCGTCGGCTTCAAGCTCGGCGATTTCGCGCTTCAGGTCACGCTTGCCGAACCAGGGTATGTCCTGCATCAGCAAGTAACGGGTGCTGCCGACGCGATTTGGGGCTAGCGTGGCACTCTGTTCGCCCATCCGCGTTATGTCACGCAACTCGGTCCGAAACTTCGGGTCGGGCAAGGCACCGGCCGGCGTCACCCGCTCGCCTGACGCTTCGGCCTCGGCCTGCATCGCGGCGTACTCCGGATTGCGTGTCTTGGCATAATTGATCAGGCTGTCCACGTTCGCACCAAGGGCGGCGTCTTGGGCAAGCACGGGCGACCCAAAGGCGGTGGCAAGCGCCAGGATCAAAATGGGTAACGGCCTGAGTCGGCGCATGCGACCTCCCTGCAATATTTGTTTTTATGAAGCATGCTGACAGCGAGAGGTAAGCACCGTCTCGCCGTCAGTCGATTGGGTTATTTGGCGGGTTCGAAATGGACGACGGTGATGGCACCATTCACGTTTTCGGCCATGAAGCGAATCTTATCGCCGGTTTTCATCTGGTCCAACCAGGCGACATTGGAAACCTTGAGTACCATGGTCATCGCCGGCATGTTCAGGTTGGTCAGTGGGCCATGCGACAAGGTTACTTTGCCGGCTGCCTTGTCCACTTTCTTGACCTGAGCGTCGATCATCTGCATTTCAGCAGACGCGGCGCTCGGCGAGGCCATGGCATGCCCGGCATGGTCGCTTGCAGCTTGGGCAGAAACGGCGCCGAGGGTGGAAAAGGCGATCAGTGAGGCGGTGATAAGTGCTTTCATGAGTTTCTCCTGTTTGGGGGATCAATGTTTGGCAAAGATGCTGGTTTCGCCACCGGCCTGGACCAGCATCGTGTTGTAGGGGACGGGTCTCGGGCTTTCCATGCCCGGCGATCCTGGCGGCATCGACGGCACCGCGATGCCGAGGGCTTTCGGTTTTTCCTTGAGCAGACGCTGGATGTCGGCAACCGGCACATGGCCTTCGACCACATAGCCGGCCACCTTGGCGGTGTGGCAGGAGCCCAGCCGATCGGGCATCCCCAATTGTTTGCGGGCCGCCGGGACGTCCATGACGTTGTGCGAGCGGACCTCGAAGCCCGCATTTTTCAGATGATCGACCCACTTGCCGCAGCAACCGCAATTCGGGCTCTTGTAAACATCCACCATTTCGCCGGCCGCCACGGCAGTGGAAAGGCCGGCGCCGAGGACGGAGCTCAAAGCAAGAACAAGAAAGGGGTTACGCATGGCGAAGCTCCTGTGTCAGTCGAGTGGCGTCAGTATGGATAGCCGACGCCAACAATTTGCTGTCCGTCGGATTACATTTTTGTAATCTTTATGGGGTTAATGTTTGTGCGCTCCGTGGTCATGGCTGTGCGCATTTTTGCCCTTGGCCACCGGCTTTTCCTCGACCGGGGCTGCTGGTGCCTCTTCGTGGCCTTCCAGTCCGCCATGGGAATGACCGTCACTGGCTGCCACCAGTTGCTCGTAGGCGGTCGCCGACAGCAAAGGCATCTTTTGCAGGAAGGCCGTCAGGTCCCAAATGGCCTCATCCTCCATGCCGCCCTTCGACCAGGCCGGCATACCGGAAGCCTTGATGCCGTGCTTAATGATCCAGAAATCGCGGGCAGCGTCACGTGACGATGGCGCCGCCGGTTTTTCGGAAAGATTGGGGGGAGTCGGATACAACCCCTTGCCAATCTCCGAATCCGGCGCTTCCGGAGACAGGTGGCAATTGACGCACATTGCCGCATAGTTGCCGGCCCCGCGTCGCACGCGCTCGGGATCGGCAAGATCAGCCGGGGTCTGGATTTCACCCGTACGGCTGGCAATGGCTCTTTCGCGGGCAAACGTCAGCGCCTGGTAGGTGAATGAACTGTGGGGGGTATCGGCGCCGACATCGACGACGCCTGCCACGACGACGATCCCCGCCGTTGCCGCGCCCAAGCCGATGGTTGCCAGAGCACCCCAAATAAATCTGCACATAGTTTTTTCTCAGTAAGGGTATGCGGAGTCCAATTGGTCTTGCTCCGAAATTGCTATTTTGTCTTTACCAAACCAACATCTTGCTGACTTGCGGATTACATTTCCGTAATCTAGGCAATCGGCCTTTAAAAGCGACGGAAAATGCGCCATCAATAGCCAATGATTGGTGGAGAGAACGATGAAAATTCTTGTGGTGGAAGACGAAACCAAAACCGGCTCTTACCTCAAGCAGGGGTTGGTCGAGGCGGGCTTCGTCGTGGATTTGGCCGTCAATGGCCTCGACGGGCTGCATCTGGCGCTGACCGAGGCCTATGATCTGGCGATCCTCGACGTCATGCTCCCGGGCATCGACGGCTGGCAGGTGTTGCAAGGTATTCGCCGAGCCGGCAAGGAAATGCCGGTACTGTTTCTGACGGCACGCGACCAGGTCGAGGACCGGGTCAAGGGACTGGAGTTGGGCGCCGACGACTACCTGGTGAAGCCCTTTGCCTTCTCCGAACTGTTGGCGCGAGTCCGGACCCTGCTGCGGCGGGGCGGCAAGGCGAAGGAGTCCGAGTTCCTGCGCGCCGCCGACCTCGAACTCGACCTGCTGCGCCGCCGGGTCAATCGCGCCGGCAAACGCATCGATCTGACCGCCAAGGAGTTCGCGCTGCTTGAACTGCTGTTACGCCGCCAGGGCGAAGTGCTGCCTCGGTCGCTGATTGCCTCCCAGGTTTGGGACATGAATTTCGACAGCGACACGAACGTCATTGAGGTCGCCATCAAACGCCTTCGGGTCAAGATTGATGAGGGGTACGAACCCAAATTGATTCAGACCGTGCGCGGCATGGGCTATGTTTTGGAGATTACCGATTGACCCCAATCCGCGGCCCCTCACTGACACTCCGGCTGACTCTGCTGTTCGCGCTGGCCTCGGCCTTTGTGCTGTTCCTGCTCGGCCTGCTTATCGGCAATGCGGTTGAGCGCCACTTCGAAGAGCAGGATTTGGATGTGCTGACCGGCAAAATGCAGTTGGCAAGGCATATCTTGGAACGAAAACCAGATAGTCAGCCGAAAGAGACACTGACCCAGCAATTGGACGATGCGCTGACGGGGCATCACGGGTTGATCGTTGCCGTCTATGACCAGAATGGCGAAATGCTGTATGCCAACGAAGCGACGGTGTTTCCGCAGGATCTACTAAGCATTGGCGCGACACCAAGGCGCGAGCAACCCGTCAAATGGAACAGCAACGACGGCCAGCCATGGCGGGGAGTTTCCTCGATGGTCAAAGGCACCGATGGTGGCGTTAGTTACACCGTGGCAATTGCCACCGAAATCACCCATCACGAGCACTTCATGACTTCCTTCCGGCAGACTTTGTGGGGGTTCATGAGCCTGGCGACTCTGGCGATGGGATTGCTCGGCTGGTTTGTCGTCCGGCGCGGCCTGTTGCCTTTACTGGCCATTAAGCGGCAGGCGGCTGAGATCACCGCCAATCGCCTGCATACCCGCTTGCCGGTCGAAGCCATCCCCCGCGAATTGGCGGATCTGGCCGACACATTGAATGGCATGCTTTCGCGCTTGGAAGAGTCCTTTCAGCGCCTGTCGGATTTTTCATCGGACTTGGCTCATGAGTTGCGAACGCCGGTCAGCAATCTGTTGACCCAGACACAGGTCACGCTCTCGAAAGCACGCTCCGCAGAAGACTACCGGGACACCCTGGCGTCGAACACGGAAGAATTCGAACGCTTGTCGCGAACCATTTCCGACATGCTTTTCCTGGCCAAGGCCGACAACAACCAGATCATCCCCAATCAGGAGCCGATAGACCTTGCCGAGGAAATTGGCGATTTGCTGGAGTATTACGGCGTGCTTGCCGAAGAGAAATCGATAGCCTTGTCGCTCACAGGTAACGGCCAAATCGTCGGCGACCGATTGATGTTGCGCAGGGCGGTTAGCAATCTGCTATCCAACGCGCTGCGCCACACGCCGAACGAGGGCAAGGTTACCGTTCGAGTCGACAATAACCGTGAAGGTAGGATTTTGGTCTCCGTCGAGAACACAGGGAGCGATATCCCTACCGAACATTTGCCCCGCCTGTTTGATCGTTTCTACCGTGTCGACAGTTCGCGCCTGCGCACGACCGAAAATTCAGGCTTAGGGCTGGCGATAACCCAATCTATTGTGTTGGCTCATGGCGGGGATGTTGGCGTCAACTCGGAAGGTGGAAAAACGCGCTTCACACTTTCTTTACCCTGTGCCCATCAGTAGGGGGCCGCTTTTTGTAAATCGATCCCGCCAATACCAAGTTCTAACTCAACTACAGGGCTAGAAACAGACGAGGGGGCCATTTGAATCTCTTGTGGGTGTTCAAAACCCATCATCGAGGGAAGGCTAAGGGCTTCGGCGAAACATTTTTAGCCAGTTTCTTCGCTTGACCTTGCCTCTGTAGTAAGGTCAAAGGGTCGCTTACCGCCGCATTGCCGACAATTTCAGCCAGAGTGTCGAATGGCAACTCAGGCCGAGTAGTGTGATTCGACCCAGCGGCAGGTTACGGAATACTGCAGCCTTTCAAACGTCAGTTTCTGGGGAGTGGCGAACGGCAGCTGGTGGCCGACAGCACGAGTACAAGAGGATGCCCGAAAGCGGCTGCACGGGTGATCAGCACGCGCAGCCGCAACCCCTGGCTAGATTTCAGTCTGTTCCGAAATTTCCAGCGCGTCATCCACCTCGATGCCGAGGTATCGGACCGTACTTTCCAGTTTGGAATGGCCAAGCAATAGTTGAACTGCACGCAGGTTCTTCGTCCGCTTGTAGATCAGGGTTGCCTTCGTTCTCCGCATGGAATGCGTTCCATAGGCCGACGAGTCAAGGCCGGCAGATTCGGCCCAGTGGTGCACGATCCGTGCATATTGGCGCGTTGAGACATGGGGTGACTTCGCAACCCTGCTCGGGAACAGGAACTGATCGCTTCGCAGGCGAGATTTTTCCAGCCAGGCTGACACTGCTGACCTCGTCGGTTCGGTTAATTCGAACTGCACTGGCCGCTGCGTTTTCCTCTGGATCACCATGGCGCGGGATAGCACCTGGTTCCCGTGGGTGATGTCGCGCACCCGCAGGCTGACGAGATCGCAGCCCCGAAGCTTGCTGTCGATGGCCAGATTGAACATGGCGAGGTCACGGACCGCATGGGAATTCTGGAGGTAGATGCGGATGGCCCAAATGTCTTTGGGCTTGAGCGGTGGCTTCTGGCCGACGAGCTTCCCCTTGTTCCAGGCTTCGCGTTTGTTGATGGTTTCCATCTTTGACTCCTTGGTTGTTAATCGGAGTCATATATTCAGTCTGTGGGGTAATGGCTGCTATGGGGCAGGATGGTCTACGCGGGCTGTCGGCCAAAAGCCGAAATTCGCCCTGGCCCAATAGCGGTCATCAGAACGACTGCTCTACTCTAAACCCTGCCACCTGCCATACAACGCTTAGACGGGCTTGTTCTTGCCATGCCCCCAATGCTCGGTCATCTCGGCTTCCAGTGCCGCTCAACAACCAGCTTGGTCAGGTGCTTCAAGAGGGCATCTTCGCCGATCATATCTACAAGTTTCTTGTAGTCGGCCAGCAAACCAACCATCAGCTCATCAGGAGTGTCGTGTTTCTTCCTGCTCGCGGTGACTTCAGGCAAATCGGCAGCCTACAGCCCAGAGTCCGTTCAGATAAATTTTGAATGCACTCGACCTTCAAGAGGTAAGCTCTAACTCTGCTGCCAACAACAGAAGCCATTTCCTCCCTGCAGTGATCACCCTTGAGATGCGAACAATCTTGCTGAGCTACACGATCAGCAATGCCATCTGCGTAGGTATAGTTTTTTCCCTGTGGCGCAAGCATCGGTATCGCTCCCCGGCCTTCGATTTCTGGCTGGGCAGCTTCACCCTGCAATTCTTTGCCATGCTGATGTTTTCCCTGCGTGGCTTGGTACCGGAGCCAATTGCCATTTTGTTGGGAGTGCCCGCAACCTTTATCGGTGTGCTGTTACTCTATGCCGGACTTTGCGCCTATCTTGGGGAGACATGGCCGCAGCGCCAAAATTCGTATCTGGTAACCGTTCTGATCGGGATCCATGTTTACTTTCAGTGGGTGCAGCCTAGCCTCCAGATACGTGGGCTGAATTTCGCGGTTGGCCTGTTGTTGCTTTTTAGCCAAATTGCCTGGCTTTTGCTGCACCGGATAGCCATGCCTTTGCGCGCAAATGCAAGTGTCCTCGGATGGATCATGGTCGCCTATTGCGCGGTCAGCTTGGTACGCATTCCTATTGCGCTGTTCGTTGAATCGCCAGAAACGTTTTACGCCCCCGGTCAGTATTTGTCGTGGCTTTTTCTGGTCTATCAGATGCTCGGCATCGGAATGGCCTTGGGGCTACTGCTGCTGGTGAATAATCGTTTGCTGACCGACCTGGAAAGCGACATTGCCATACGCCAGCAAGTCGAAAACGCGTTGCACACGCTAAACGCGGAGCTTAAGAATCAGGCTACCACTGACCAACTTACGAAAATAGCCAACCGCCGCCACCTGACGTCGGTTCTCGATCATGAGTTCGAGCGCCTCAAACGCTATGGCGTACGGCTGGCGGTCATCATGATGGATATTGACCATTTCAAATCCATTAACGACCGATTCAGTCATCAGGCAGGTGATAGTGTATTGGTTGGGGTCGGCGCGATCCTGGCAGGACACATCCGCGCTGTGGACACGGCGGGCCGCTGGGGTGGTGAGGAATTTATGATCGTCTGTCCCGAAACAGACGCTACAGGTGCCGCGCAATTGGCGGAACTGCTGCGCCAATTGATCGAGGCTCAGGATTTTGCACTTCCCGACCGCATAACGGCTTCGTTTGGTGTCGCAGCAGGTCGGCCCGGCATGACGGCGGAAGATTTGCTGAAAGAGGCCGACGAGGCCCTTTACCACGCGAAAGCAACCAATAGGAACCGGGTGGTGATTGGCCCAGTTTCAGAGTGAGTAATCCCACTGCTGGACCATACGTCGGGGTACTGTGCGCCACAGAAATATCGACGCAGATAGACGCAAAAACCCTTAATAGAGCGATTTTGGCAAGATCAGAAAATCAACCAACACCAGCCGTTTTCTCCAGCAACCGCCAGCGTCTGATATGACCGAAGAGTTCGCGTTCAACCCATGCCCTGAACGTCCGCAGCAATCGGAAAGCTAACGTTGCCCCGCCCGAGATGCGAAAGTCCGTTGAGGGTCGGGAGCACGTACTCACCGGAGTAGAAAGCTGCCTGTCGCCGGGAAATACCCCCAAGGGCAGCTTACCGCCAGACTGCTGACCGACAGTAAGCAATCAGCCAGCGGCGGCAAAGGCCGAATAGCTGAAGTTGAAAAAGAGAGGCCCGGCAATCGCCGGGCCTCTCTTACATAGATAGTCCGACAGACTTTATTCTCGTCCGACAGACTTTATTATTTCCGATCAGCGTTTTACCAGTTCGGTTCGCGCTCCGGCGTGGCTGTGATCTTGTGGATGCTGAGGTCGGCGCCGTCGTATTCTTCTTCCTGGTCGAGGCGGATGCCGAACAGGCGCTTCAGGGTGCCGTACACCAGGGTGCCGCCGATCAGGGCGACGCAGATGGCCATCGCGGTCATGATCAGTTGCGGCATGAAGGCGATGCCGCCGGCGCCGCCGAGGGCCTTGCTGCCGAAGATGCCGGCGGCGATGCCGCCCCAGGCGCCGCACAGGCCGTGCAGCGGCCAGACGCCGAGCACGTCGTCGATCTTCCAGCGGTTCTGGGTCAGCGTGAACATGATCACGAACAGGGCGCCGGCAATGCCGCCGACGGCCAGGGCACCGATCGGGTGCATGATGTCGGAGCCGGCACAGACGGCAACCAGACCGGCGAGCGGGCCGTTGTGCACGAAGCCGGGGTCGTTCTTGCCGAGCACCATGGCGACCAGCGTGCCGCCGACCATGGCCATCAGCGAGTTGAGGGCGACCAGGCCGGAGATCTTGTCGAGCGTCTGCGCACTCATGACGTTGAAGCCGAACCAGCCGACAGTCAGGATCCAGGCGCCGAGCGCCAGGAAGGGAATCGATGAGGGCGGGTGGGCCGAGATGCGGCCATCCTTGCTGTAGCGGCCGTAGCGCGAGCCGAGCAGGAGCACGGCGGGCAGGGCGATCCAGCCGCCCATGGCGTGCACGACAACGGAGCCGGCAAAGTCGTGGAACTCTTCACCGAAGGTCGCTTTCAGCCAGGCCTGGATGCCGAAGGCCTGGTTCCAGGCGATACCTTCGAAGAACGGATAGACGAAGCCGACGAGCAGGAAGGTGGCGGCCAGTTGCGGGTGGAACTTGGCACGCTCGGCGATGCCGCCCGAGATGATGGCCGGGATGGCGGCGGCGAAGGTGAGCAGGAAGAAGAACTTGGTCAGTTCGAAGCCGTTCTTTTCCATCAGCGTTTCGACGCCGGTGAAGAAATGCGTGCCGTAGGCGATGCCGTAGCCGATGAAGAAATAGGCGATGGTCGAGATGCCGAAGTCGGTCAGGATCTTGACCAGGGCATTGACCTGGTTTTTCTTGCGGACGGTGCCGACTTCGAGAAAGGCAAAGCCGGCGTGCATGGCCAGCACCATGATGGCGCCGAGCAGGATGAACAGCACGTTGCTGCTGGATTGATACGCTTCCATGAAACCCCCGATTCAAAAGACCGGGGGAGGAAAGCAAGCACCATTCCAGTGCGTGCTTTCCTTTTCAAATCAGTGCGTTATTTTTCGGTGCTTGATGAAATAAGCACCGACATGGTGCGTGTTTTAACTAATGTGCAATCGATTGGTGCGCACTTGCCTTATTTGAGTGCGGCCTCGGGCGGCAGCAGCAACCAGATGCGTCCGGACTGTTTCATGCGTCCGGCCTGTTCGCCGGCTTCCTTGCCGAAGCCCCAGAAAAAGTCGGCGCGCACGGCGCCCTTGATCGCGCCGCCGGTGTCCTGCGCCATCACCAGACGGTTCAGCGGCTGCGCCGAATTGGGGCGGGTGGTGGCGAGGAAGGCCGGCGTGCCGAGCGGCACCGAGCGCGGGTCGATGGCGATGCTGCGCTCGGGCGTGAGTGGTGCGCCGAGGGCGCCGACCGGGCCGTCCTTGCTGTTCGGGACTTCACGGAAGAAGACGTAGCTCGGATTGCTGTTGAGCAGGTCGTTGAGGCGGGCCGGATTGGCGCGCGCCCAGTTCTGGATGCCCTGCATCGAGGCTTCTTCAAGCTTCAGTTCGCCACGCTCGACCAACACCCTGCCGATCGACTGGTAGGGGTGGCCGTTCTGGTCGGCGTAGTTGAGGCGGACCTGGCTGCCGTCCTGGAGCTGGACGCGGCCGGAACCCTGGACCTGCAGGAAGAAGAGCTCGACCGCATCGTCAACGTAGAGCAGGGTGCGGCCGGGCAGACGGTCGCCACGCGCGGTGATTTCGGCGCGCGACCAGTAGGGTACGACCTTGTTGCCTTCGAGGCGGCCGCGCACGCGCTTGTCCTTGAGTTCGGGGAAGACGGCGGAGAGATCGATGGTCAGCAGGTCGTCCGGCACGCCGCGTACCGGCTGCTCGAAGCCGCGCGTCGCCTGCCGGCTGCCGCGCAGCAACGGCTCGTAGTAACCGGTGACCAGGCCATTCGGGTTCGCGTCGGCGGCGAGGATGGCGTAGGGGCGCAGGTGATTTTCGAAGAACTGGCGGGCGTCCTTGCTGCTCAGGCTGGGGCCGGCGGCTTTGGCCTGGTCGCAGACGCGCTTCCAGGCCGGGCCGTGCGGTTTGCTCACCATGCCGCGGCAGGATTGCAGGAAGGCGGGCCAGGCGGCAGCGTGGTCGTCCTCGGCCCAGCCCGGCAGCTCGTTCCAGGTGCCGGCTTGCAGGCTGCGCGAGAAAGCGGCGGGGGCGGTCGATGCCGGGGCGGGTGCCGGCGTGGCGACGGCGGGTGGGCAGCTCGGGCAGGCGGCGCAGGGCGCGCAGGCGGCCGGTGCTTCACTGAACGGAATGCTGCTGCAGCCGGCGAGCAGGGCGGCCGCGAGTACGGTCAGGGAGAGAAATGCAGCTTGGAGTTTTGGCATGGCTTTCGTTAGAGTTCGCAATTCGCCGCGAAGTATAAAACGATCATGCCCAACACTCCTCCGCTTGAACGCCTGCTTGCCCGGGCCGAAGCCGTCCTTGCCCGTTTCGAGGCGACCCTGCCGCCGCTTTCGCCGCTGCCTGACTGGAACGCCGCCGTCGCCTTTCGCTGGCGCAAGCGCGACGGGCGCGGCTGGCTGCAGCCGGTGCCGCACCCGCACCCGATCCGTCTCGCCGATCTCGAGAATGTCGACGACCAGAAAGCGCGCATCACGCTCAATACGCAGCAGTTCGTCGCCGGCCATGGCGCAAACAACGTCCTGCTGACCGGCGCCCGCGGTTGCGGCAAGTCGTCGCTGGTCAAGGCGGTGCTCAACGAGTTCAGCGCCCAGGGCCTGCGCCTGATCGAGGTGGACAAGGACGATCTGGTCGATCTGCTCGATATTGTCGATGTGCTGGACGGTCGACCGGAAAAATTCATCATTTTCTGTGACGACCTGTCCTTCGAAGCAGGCGAAACTGCCTACAAGGCGCTGAAGACGGTGCTCGACGGCTCGATCGCGGCGCCGCCCGACAATGTGCTGATTTACGCGACCTCGAACCGGCGTCACCTGTTGCCGGAGTATTTCTCCGAGAACCTGGAGACGACGCGGGTCAATGAGGAAATCCATCCCGGCGAGGCAACCGAGGAAAAGATCTCGCTGTCCGAGCGCTTCGGCCTGTGGATTTCGTTTTACCCGTTCAGCCAGGACGATTACCTGGCCATCGTTTATCACTGGCTGCGCGAGTTCGGCGTCAGCGAGGCGGTGATTGCCGCCTGCGAGCGCGATGCGCTGAACTGGGCGCTCGGCCGTGGTTCGCGTTCCGGTCGCGTCGCCTGGCAGTTCGCGCGTGATCTCGCCGGCCAGCAGGCGGGGACGGCTGCACGATGAGCAAGATCGTCCAGGTTGCGGCCGCCGTCATGCTGCGCGCCGACCGGCGCGAATTCCTGCTGGCGCAACGGCCGGAAGGCAAAGTCTATGCAGGCTACTGGGAGTTTCCCGGCGGCAAGGTCGAGCCCGGTGAAAACTATCGTCAGGCGCTGATCCGCGAATTGCAGGAAGAACTCGGCATCACGGTGACCGAGTGTTCGCCCTGGCTGACGCGCGAATTTACCTATCCGCATGCCACGGTGCGCCTGGAATTCTGGCGTGTCACGGCGTGGACCGGTGAGATCGGCATTACCGCGCCGCTGGAGCACTCAGCGGTCGACTGGCTGGAAATGGGCAAAACGCCGCATGTCGCGCCCATCCTGCCGGCCAATGGTCCGATCCTGAAGGGCCTGGCCTTGCCGACCAGCATGGCGATCACGCAGGGCGAAGTCGAAGGTGTCGAGCGCCAGCTCGAGCGTCTGGAAGAAGCCCTGGCTGGCGGCCTGCGCCTGATCCAGGTGCGCGACAAGGGCTGGCCGGCGGCGCAGCGCCTGTGGTTCGCCGAAAGCGTCGTGCGTCTGGCGCATGAGCATGGCGCGCTGGTCGTCATCAACGATAGCGAGGAAATCGCCCGCATGGTCGGGGCGGACGGTGTGCATCTGTCGGCGACGAGTCTGGCCGTCTGTACGACGCGCCCCGATTTCGCCTGGGTCGGCGCTTCCTGCCACACGCCTGCGGAAATCCGCCGGGCCGGCGAGCTGGAGCTGGATTACGCGCTGTTCGGCCCGGTTTTGCCGACGCAGACGCATCCGGAGGCGAGCGGGCTGGGCTGGGATGAATTCGCCCGTCAGCTGGCGGGCAATACGATTCCGGTCTTTGCGCTGGGCGGGATGCAAAAGGCCATGCTGGGCGAAGCGCAGGCACATGGGGCGCACGGCATCGCCATGCTGCGCGGCTGGTAGTTGCCGGGGGCGACCCGGTTAGCCGCGGTCGTCGTCGGGAACGGTCAGAGCCGGATCTTCGGGATCGACCGCAACCGGAATCCGGTAGCTTTCGCTGGCCCAGGCGCCGAGATCAATCTGCTTGCAGCGCTCGGAGCAGAACGGGCGCCACGGATTTTCCGGGGCCCACAGCGCATCCTGGCCGCATTGCGGGCAGCGGACTTTGCGTGCCGTCATCAGAGATTGCAGAAGGTGAGTTTGAAGCTGACGTCGCGGTCGCAGCCCTTGGCCTTGATTTCCCCGGTCGGCGGCTTGGTGAAGCGGATGTTCAGGAAATACTTGTTGGCGCTGACTTCGGGGATGGCCTGTTCTTCCGTTTCCAGCGTGACGCGCACCATCTGCGCGGCCGAGCCGCCGAGGTTGAGCTGGAACTGGCCATGCACGGCGGCGTGCTGTTTCGGGCTGCCGCTTGAACGCAGCAGGCGCAGCACGATGGCGGCGGCGTCGCGCAGTGGCAGCAGCGGCTTGGTCCAGCCGTCGAGTGATTCGCGGCGGGCATCGGGGCTGCGATGCAGCCACCAGTGATAGGACGGCAGGTCGAATTCGCAGACGCCACCGGGAATCACGGCGCGGCTCTTGATGCCCATCAGCCAGTCGTTTTCACGCAGATACTGGCCGATCTTGCCGGTCATGCTGAGCAGGGCGGCGGATGACTGTTCGATTTCGTAGAGGGCGCCGGACAGCGCTTCTTCGGAAATGTCGGGGTTGTTGCGGTAGGCGAGCAGCGTCTGGCGCTGGCGTTCGAGTTCCTGGATCAGGTCCATCTTGAGGTCGGCGCGGCCGGCCACTTCAAGAATTTCGAACAGGGTGACGAGGGCTGTGTGGTGCTCCAGCTGGCCATCGGCCTGAGCGAAATGGGCGGTTTTTTCGAACAGATCCTCAAGGCGCAGCAGGGTGCGGATGCGCTCGTTGAAAGGATATTCGTAAGTAATCACGCGACCTTGGGTCCGAAGATGGAAAATTGTCCTAATTCTGAGCTATTTGCAGGCAAATCTCAACAGTTTGCTTTAGCTATTTCTGCCGATAGTCGTAGATACTTTGCGTGCAGGCGGGAAACCTGTTGCTGCAGGTTGATCAGGTCGGCGTCGTTGTGCACGACATCATCGGCAACGCGCAGGCGTTCGACCCGCGTTGCCTGGGCGGCCATGATCGCGGTGACCTCGGCTTCACTCAGGCCATTGCGGCTCATCACCCGGTGTACCTGCAGGCTTTCCGGGCAATCGACAACGACAATGCGCTGGCAGCGTTCGCGATAGCTGTTGCTCTCGACGAGCAGCGGCACGGCGAGAATCACGTAGGGCGTGCTGGCCGCTGCGCAGCGCTCGGTCGAGATCTGGCGGATCAGCGGGTGCAGGATGTCTTCCAGCTGCTTGCGCGCCGTGGTGTCGGAAAAGATCAGCTGGCGCATCGCATTGCGATCGAGGGCGCCGCTGGCATCCGCCACGCTCGGGCCGAAGGCGGCGAGCAGCAGCGGCATTGCGGCGCCGCCCGGGCCGGTCAGTTCGTGCGCGATGGCGTCGGTGTCGACCAGCGCCGCGCCGGCGGCAACAAAGAGATCGCTTACCGTGCTCTTGCCGCTGCCGATGCCGCCGGTCAGGCCGACGATGAAGTCGCTCACTTGCAGTCCTCGGGCGGCGGTTTGATCTTGCTGGCCGCAATCAGGGCGTCGCGTTCGGCGAGCGGGCCGCTGGCTTCGACGCGGACACTGCTGTCCTTGCCCGGGCGCGGACCCGTGCGGGCCGATTTGACGCCCTTGCCCTTCAACTCGGTCAACCTTTCCTGGGCGCCCTTTTCCGCCGAGAAGACGCCGAGCGAGATGCCGTACTGGCTGGGGCCGCTTTCCTGGATGATGAAATAGTCCTCGACGCCCAGCTGGCGCAGTTCGCCGGCCTTCTTTTCCGCATCCGTCTTGCTTGGCTGCGGCGGAATGAAGACCCACCAGCCATTGCCTTCGCCAGCGATGGTTTTCTTGCTGCTCCTGAAGGCGGTGAATTTCTCGCCGATCAGTGTGCTCAGGCGATCGGCGGCGGCCGGCGCCAGGTTGTCCCAGCGCAGGCAGGTCTTCTCGATCACCGGTTCCGGCTTGGCTTCCGGTTCCGGCGCCGGGGCGGCCGGTGCTTCGGCTACTTTGACCGGCGGTGCTTCGCCGCGCGAGACCAGGTGCATCTTGTCGGGCGCGACCTGCTGGTCGACGCGGGCCGCGTCCGGGTTGTCGGAGTGACCGAAGTAGCCGCTGCTGAAGGCGTAGAACAGCAGGTTGGCGAGAACGAGCAGGAAGACGAGGGCTTTCACGGCTTAACCGACCTGGGGCAAGTGCTTGAGCGATTCGGTGATGGCGGCTTCCGGGTAGGAGTAATCCTCGAGCTGGCCGGAGAAGTACTTGTCGTAGGACGCCATGTCGAAGTGGCCGTGGCCGGTCAGGCAGAACAGGATGGTCTTGGCTTCGCCGGTTGCCTTGCAGCGCAGGGCTTCGTCGATTGCGGCGCGGATCGCGTGGCAGGATTCCGGGGCCGGAATGATGCCTTCGGCGCGCGCGAACTGGACGCCGGCCTCGAAGGTGGCGACCTGCGGCACGGCGATGGCTTCGAGCTTGCCTTCATGCAGCAGTTGCGAAACCAGCGGCGAGTCGCCGTGATAGCGCAGGCCGCCGGCGTGGATGCCGGGCGGCATGAAGTCGTGACCGAGCGTGTACATCTTCATGATCGGCGTGTAGCCGGAGACGTCACCGTAGTCGTAGGCGTAGTGGCCCTTGGTCAGCGTCGGGCAGGAAGTCGGCTCGACGGCGACGCAGCGCAGGTTGGTGGCGCGCTTGTCGCCGGCCGCCTTGTCGGCGAGGAAGGGGAAGGCGATGCCGCCGAAGCTGGAGCCGCCACCACAGGGCCCGAAGATTACGTCCGGGTAGAGGCCGATCTTGTCGAACTGCTTCTTGGCTTCGAGGCCGATCACCGTCTGGTGCAGCAGCACATGGTTGAGCACTGAGCCCAGCGTGTAGCAGGTGCCGGGATCGGCGGCGGCTTCCTCGACCGCTTCCGAGATGGCCAGGCCGAGCGAGCCCTGGTTGTTCGGGTCGGCGGCGAGCGCGGCGCGGCCGGCGTTGGTCAGATTGGTCGGGCTGGCGAAGACTTCGGCGCCCCAGGTCTGCATCATCGAGCGGCGGAAGGGCTTTTGCTGGTAGCTGACATTGACCATGAAGACGCGCACCGGCAGGCCGAACATCTGGCCAGCGTAGGCGATCGACGAACCCCACTGGCCGGCGCCGGTTTCGGTGGTCAGCTTCTTGGTGCCGGCCAGCTTGTTGAAGTAGGCCTGTGGCACGGCCGAGTTCGGCTTGTGCGAACCGGCCGGCGAGACGCCTTCATACTTGAAGAAAATCTTGGCCGGCGTGCCGAGGGCGCGTTCCAGACCAAGGGCGCGGCAGAGCGGGGCCGGGCGCCATTGGGCGTAGATCTGGCGGACTTCCTCGGGAATCGCGATCCAGCGCTGGGCGGACATTTCCTGTTCGAGAATGGGATCGGGGAAAATCGCGCCCATTGCTTCCGGCGGCACCGGCTGACCATCCGGACCGAGCGGCGGGGCCGGCGGATTGGGCATGTCGGCAACAACGTTGTACCAGTGGGTGGGGATCTCTTCTTGTTCGAGATTGATCCGCAGCGGCGTCATATTTTTCTCTCCCTGATGCGATTCGGCAAAGGCGGTAAATTACCCCAAAAGCCAGGTCGGACCAAGGCCGGCGCGGGCATTTTGTGCCTTTTTGCCGGGTCGACCGCTGCCCGGCGCGAAGACTGCGGGTAAAGTACGGCCTGCGCCATTTCTTCGCCCGAAACCCTCGCCTTGTCTGCCCAGAATACTCATTTCCTGCTTTGTCATCCGGCCAGTCCGTGTGCCGGTGTTTTTGCTGTCGAAGTAGCGGCGAACCTTGATGCCCAAGGGGATTTGGCGCTGTGCTATCGCCTGCGTGCGGCACCGGCTGCGCTGCGCCTGCCGGCACCACGGCCGCCCGCCTTTGCCGACGGTTTGTGGCAACACACCTGCTGCGAGTTGTTCGTAGCGGTCGACGCCGAAAAATACCGCGAATTCAATTTCTCGCCCTCCGGCGAATGGGCGGTTTATGACTTTGCCGGCTACCGCGAGCGCATTGAGTCAGCCATTCCGGTGCCACCGCAGATCAGTCTGGTGCAAGCGGATGCGGCGGTCGAACTGCGCGTGCTGATTCCGGCTGCCCTGTTGCCGGGCGGTGCGGCGCTGCAGGTCGGCCTGACGGCCGTGCTCGAAGCGGCCGATGGCAGCAAGACTTACTGGGCGCTGGCGCATGCCGCCGCGCAACCCGATTTTCATTTGCGGCAGAGCTTCGCGCTGACCCTGAAAGCCTCTTGATCATGACTGCTCCCATCCTCTTCGGTATCGACCGCCTGCTCGCCGAGCCGGAACTGCGCCGGCCGCTCGCCGGTCGTCGTGTCGCGCTGCTCGCGCATCCGGCGTCGGTGACCGCCGACCTGACGCACTCGCTCGACGCGCTGGCCGCGCTGCCCGACATCACCTTGAGCGCTGCTTTCGGGCCGCAGCACGGGCTGCGTGGCGACAAGCAGGACAACATGGTCGAGTCGCCCGACTTCCTCGACCCGCAGCTCGGCATCCCGGTCTTCAGCCTGTACGGCGAGGTGCGCCGGCCGACTGATGCGATGCTGGACAGCTTCGACGTGCTGCTGGTCGACCTGCAGGATCTCGGCTGCCGCATCTACACCTTCATCACCACCTTGCGCTACGTGCTCGAAGCCGCCGCCAAGCATGGCAAGACGGTCTGGGTGCTCGATCGCCCGAACCCGGCCGGTCGTCCTGTCGAGGGGCTGACTTTGCGCGCCGGCTGGGAAAGCTTCGTCGGCGCCGGCCCGATGCCGATGCGGCATGGTCTGACCATGGGCGAACTCGGCCTGTGGTTCATCGACCTGCTCAAGCTCGACGTCGATTACCAAGTCATCGCAATGCAGGACTGGCAGCCCGATGCGGCACCCGGTTACGGCTGGCCGCTCGGTGAGCGGACCTGGATCAACCCCAGCCCGAATGCGCCCAACCTGTGGATGGCGCGCGCCTATGCCGGCACCGTCATGCTCGAAGGTGCGACGTTGTCGGAAGGGCGTGGCACGACGCGGCCGCTTGAACTGTTCGGCGCGCCCGACATCGATGCCCGCGCCGTACTCGCCGAAATGCGCGCCTTTGCGCCGCACTGGCTGGCTGGCTGCACGCTGCGCGAGATCTGGTTTGAGCCGACCTTCCACAAGCACGCCGGCAAGTTGTGTAACGGCATCCAGATCCATGTCGAGGATGCTCGCTACGAGCACGCCGCCTTCCGCCCCTGGCGCCTGCAGGCGCTCGCCTTCAAGGCGATCCGCCGGCTCTATCCCGATTACCCGCTGTGGCGCGACTTTGCCTACGAATACGAGCACGATCGCCTGGCCATCGACCTGATCAACGGCTCGCCGCTGCTGCGCGAGTGGGTTGATGATCCGGCGAGTACTGCCGACGATCTCGAGCGCCTGGCTGGGGTCGATGAAGCCGCCTGGCGTAATGCCAGCCGCCCATTCCTGTTGTATTGAAAAAAATGCCCCGGTCAGTGCCGGGGCATTTTGTCGGGCAAAAGCGTCTTACCAGTCGCCGTCCTTGGCCTTGGCGTTGCCGCTTTCGCGCGGGGGACTGTTCTTGCTGGCCGTCTTGCCCGGCTTGACTGGCGTTTCCTTGATCTCCGCCGCATCAGCTGCAGGCTTTTTCGTGATTTCGGCAATGGCTTCCCGTAGCTGCAGCGCTCCTGGCTGCACGCCGTTGAGGTCAAGCTTGACGTTTTCCAGCTTGCCGTAGGAAATATTCGGCGTTACGCGGTCAACCACGACCTCGCAGCACAGGCTCTCGATATTGCCCAGCGATTGGCCGGTTTGCGGGTCCTTGAGTTCCTTGCCCTGCAGGTAGACCTGGTAACGACCATGCTCGCGGACAGCCTGGCCGCCCTGGCTCAGCACAACATCGTTGCCGGTGCGTTCGACCACGGAAATCGGGAAGGTGCGCAGCAGAATTGCTTCGGTAGTCTTCTTGACGACATCACTTTGGATGTTCTTCATGATCGCTACCGCATCGACTCCGGTGCCCAGCGTCGTCGGCGCAATGGCCGGCGGCGTTCCTTGCAAGGTGCTGGACTGGAGTATCTGCCGCGTTGCCAGGTTGATCATCCGCTGCGATACCGACCAGCCGCCGGAGTAGCTGACCAGATCCCGATCCGACGTCTGCAGGGTGCGGACGTGCTTGCTGTAGGCCAGTTCGTTGACCACGCCGACCCAGACCAGGTCGGCGCTCAGCGCCTGACCCAGTTTGGCGAAGTCGTTGTTGCTGGTCTGGCCGGAACCTATCATTTCCAGCTCGTTTTCGATTTCGCTGCCGAACTGGCGATCAAGCACGGTAAAACGCCCGGTCTGGGACAAGGTGTCGATGATTTGCTGGCGAATTGCCGACAGCACTTCCTGTGCCGGTACCTGGCGACCACCGATGTCAAAGCTCTGTTTGTTCGTGCGCAACGGGGCGACTACGATCTTGATCTTGCCGGCATCGGCCGGGGCCTTGAACTTGGCAATCCGGGCTTCGATATCGACGATGTACGAGCCTTTGCCCTCTGCCGGCGGCGTTATGTTGCGTACCTTGAAGGAAGAAACCGTTCCGCGTGACGAAGCGACGATCTCGTCGGCAAAGGCTTGTCCCTGCATGGTGCCGACCGCGCGGGCGCTATCGGTGCCCTTGGCGGTCTGGACGTCCAGGGTCGCGGTGGCCTGGGCGAACATATTGACGCTGCTCGTGGTCGCCTCGATCTGTACGCCATTGACCTGGGCAATCGCCGTTTTCAAGGCATCGTTGATCGCTGCGCCTGGCGTCATGCCTGTGCCCTTGGCTGTCACGGCAACCTGTTCGACCTGGCCGACATCGGGCTGTTTGGTCAGGTTGGGGCCGGGGGCGGGCGCTGGTGCAACGCTTTCTTTCGCCGGTTCCGGGGTTTTGTCACCACAAGCTGCCAGCGCGCAGGCTGCCAGCACCGACAATAAAATTTTACGCATTGTTTTTTGTCCGGAAAAAGGGCCGGTCGAGCAAAACTCACCGGCCCCTGTTGGTCAGTCAATACCGTTGAGTTACAGGACGCTGGTTGCTTCAGCCGGCACTTCGATCTTGTTTTCGCGTGCAAAAGCGACAGCTTTCTTCAGCGTGCTCAGCAGGTTGCTCGTCGACGTCGGCAGGGACTTGACGACGTAGGCGGCAGCAGCGCCGGAAGCGCTGATCGAACCCAGGCCCGGACGGAAATTCTTGACGTCGCCCGACATGCCCGTGTAATCCTTGATGCCCTTGGCCAGGCTGAGCAGACCGAGCGAGTAGTTCTTCTTGCCCTCGGCATCCATGGTCACCTTCTTGCCATTCATCGTTTCTTCGAGGGCCTTGCTGCTTTCGGTTTGCACCTTGGCGGCATCTTCCAGACCAGAAGAGGTCGAGCCTTCCGTCAGGTTCTTCATCGCCAGTTCTTCCTTGGCGGCTTGCTCCTTGAGGCCCAGCGCATTCAGCATGTAGATGTCGGCGGTCATGACGTTCTTGGTGCCACCGACATAGCTCTTGACCAGACCTTCGGCCGAGACGCTGCTACCCGAACTGCCGCCACCCAAAGCGTTGGTCAGGCCGCCAAATTGGGCGTAAGCGACGCTGGAGGCCGTGGCGATGGCGATGCTGAGGGCTGCAACGAGGAAATTCTTTTTCATCGTAAATTCTCCATTCCGACTTCAATCGAGTGAAACGCCCGCTTCGTCGGCAAAGCAGGCGTTCATGTCTGCAAATATTTGGTGTCGAGGGGGCTTAGCGCACGCCTTCGACATTCATCCGGCTGACCACTTCGCGGGCGGCAGCCAGCGATGCGTCCTTCAAGCCCTTGTTCATCGCCGTGGCGTTGTCAGGGCCGATGCCGAAATACTGGACGGCCGGCACCGAGGCGACTTCTCGTGGCAGGTTGCCGGTCAGATCGAGCACGCGGCCGGTGACGACAACGGCAACGCGCTGCAGGCCGGTGGCACCATCCTGGTCAGGTGCGCCGACGTCGAGCGTGGCGAGGACGAGGTAAGGCACGCCAGCCTTGCGCAGCGACTGGACGACGGCGCGCATGGTGGAAGGCGCCAGGTCGTTGCCGGCCGAGAAGTCCTTGTTGACCGCCTTGATTTCCTGGTCGCCGAGCACGAATTCCGGGTCGGCGACATTGAAGCCGCCTTGCGAGAAGACGCTGGTAATCGAGGTCTTGGTGTTGTTCATCGGGAGCAGGCGATAGCTCGTATCGTCGGCCTTGCGGGTCGTGCTGCCGCCGGTTTCGACCTTGACGGACGCCTTGACGCTGGCGCTTTCATTGACCTGGCGATTGGCCGAGGTGGATACCGAGTTGCCACGAACCTTCTCGCCTTCCTTGCCGCGAGCCGAGCGCGAATACGAGGCATCGACATCCTCGGTTACTTCGGCGCGCTGCACGACGCGGGCGTCGTAGGCGCGCACGCTGGAAGCTTCGCGACCGACGAAGACATAAACCAGCTGCGACTTTTCAGCATTGGCCGTCTGCTTGACGGCACTCGACTTGCGCATGGTGTTGCGCAGCTTGGCGACATTCAGTTCGACGCGGACGGCGACCGAATACTTGCGCAGGCTGGTCTGATCCTGTTCGTTAAGAACCGTTGTGCTCAGGATGAACTTGTCGAGATTGGCCTCGACGCGATCGGCAATGGCTTCAAAGTTCTCGCTGTCGGCTTCGCCGGCCTCAGCGTAATAACGCTCGACGGCGGCAACCTGGGCCTTGGCATAGGCCTGTTCCTTGACTTGCGGCGTCAGGTCCTTGTAGCTGACGGTGCCAACGCCCTTGGCATTGACGATCTGCGCCTGGGCAAAAGCCGGCAGCAGGGCTGCGGCGAGAATCAACAGATATTTCTTCATTTGGTCTTCCTCAGGATTTCACGGGATGCTGCAACTTGTGCTTCGATATCTTTGGCCGTGGCGGCCGTTGTCAGCCACTTGCCCGACGGCTGTTGCAGCGCATCGGCCAGTTTCAGGAACAGGCCACGGATGGCGTCCTGATAGGCGGAGAAATCGTCGGTGCCAATCTGGTCGACCGGCACGACCGCCGTTTCGCCATTCTTGAAATCCGAATTCAGGTAGTCGGTATTGAGTGCCGGCTCGAAGAAATGCACGTTGCCGTAGGCGCCGTAGACGTAGGCCGTACCGATGTTGTTTTCCGAAGTCTTGATCTTGGCAAACTTGTTGAGCTTGAGGTCGAACAGGTAGTCGCCCTCGCCGAGCTTGAGTTTGAAGTCGTCGCCGTTTTCGAGGCGCATCGACATGACGCCGCCGACGGCATGGCCGATGGCGCTCGGCAGCATCGAGATGCCCAGCTTGGCGGACAGAATGGAGGCGAAGGAATCGCTGACCATGGCTTCAACGGCGGCCGGATTCTTGCGCAGGGCTTCCGGCATCAGCGCCAGCGCTTCCGGCGCGACGACGCTCTTGCGCACCTGGACCGTCCTGGTGCCCTCCTTGGGCAGGGTGGCGGCTTCGAGGCGGCGCGTGAATTGGGTAACCAGACCGCGTCCGTCCTCGCGGCGGATCAGGTCTTCGACGAAACCGGCGATCCGTTCTTCGGAAGGCTGACTCGGTGTCGCATCGAACAGCACGACGCTGACCGGGTAGCTGCGCACGATGGTCTGGCTCTTGTAATCGAAGATCAGGGCGTCGCCGCGCAGATTGACGAAAGTCTTGTAATAGCTGCCGAAATACTCGGTTGACACTGTTTCGCCGGTCAGCATGAGAACCGTCATCAAAGCCTGGTCACTGTTTTTCAGGTTGACCAGCTTGTCGGCCGGATGGAACTCAAGTTCCTTGCTCGTGATGCGCTGCGTACGCTCATTGACCAGGAAGGAAAAGCCCGCCTTGGTACCTTGCGCCTGCTGTCGCTTGAACAACTTGTAAGTGTAGGGAAAGCGCTCGGCGGCGGACTTGAAGTCACCGGCAAAGGCAAAGCCGGCGACGCTGACACCGGCAGCCGATGCCATTGCCGAATAAAAAAACAGCAAGGCGAGGCCCAGGCCACGCATGGTTTTGTAGTGCATTGAAGTGTTCCCCTGAGTTGCGCCTTTGGCTAAGGCACTGCTTTTCTGAACGCCCTGGCTTGCGGCTGTTGTTATGCAATTTTACTATGCTGTAATACTTATTCCAAAACGTTTTTCTTTGCCAGGCAAGGATCTTGGGGAGGTGTCTGATGGCAAAAGGAATTTTCGTGCGGAATCAGGGGGCTCAGGACGGTCGGACAAGTTCCAGGATTTGTCTCGCCGCCAGTACGCCACGATCCATCGCTTCCTCGAATAATGAAAATCCCGACAGGTCGGCATGTGCCAGTGCGATGCGCGGGCTGCGAAAACCGGCCAGTTTTTCGCGTTGACCGCCGAACAGGCTGCCCGGCGTCGGGCGGCGCATGGCGTGGCCGTTGCGGAAGATGTCGAGGCGGGTGGTCTGGCGGCGGATGTCGGGATGTACCCGTTCGAGTTCGGCGAGGATGCCTTCGGCCCAGATTTCGCGCGGCGTTTCGAGCAGCAGGCGGCGCCCGGCGGCGGGCGCCATGTCATGCAGGGCGCGGTAATACGTGAATACCGTGCCGCGCTGCTGGCGGCGGATCAACTGGTGGGTGGCGACGATGTAGCCGAGGCCGGGGCTGTCGTGGAGCACGTTGTCCCAGGCCAGCGGCGCGCCGTGGCGCTCCTCCGGGAAGTCGGCAAGATGCAGGTTGGCAGTCAGCCAGGGCGAGTATTCGCCGGTCTGCGCCGCTGCTTTCAGCTCGCCCGGCATGTCCGGCCAGACGCGCGGCAGGATGAAGGCCGGTGCCGCCCAGATCAGTTGGCGTGCCTGATAGCGGATGCTTTTTTCGTTTTCCAGCACGTCGACCGTTACGCCGTGCTTGTCTTCCGTGATGCGCCAGACCAGGCTGTTGCTGCGGATGCGTTCGCCCGCGCTGGCTGCCAGGCCGCGCGCCAGCCAGGCGTTGCCTTCGGGTGCGGTGAGCACGGCATCGGGGGCGGCGTTGGCCGCTTCGCCGTTGCGGCAGGCAAAGTAATGCAGGCCGGCCCAGGCCGAGGTTTGCCGGTAGTCGCTGCCGTAATCGTCGCGGCAGGCGTAGTTGGCTAGCCAATGCAGGCTGGGGGCGGTGTAGGCGTTGGCGTTCAGCCACTGGCTGAACGGTATGCGGTCGAGGGCGAGCCAGTCGGCTTCGCGGCTGGACAAGGCCATCGGCAGCGCAAAGCGGCGCCGGCCATCCTTGCCGCGCGCCTGCTTGAGCTCCTGCATGTGCGTATGAAAGCGCTGCTGCTGTTCGCGTTCGCCGGGGTCAAGGCCGCGTTGCGGCAGCAGGCCTTCCTGCCACAGGCCATTGCGGTAGATGCGCTCCTGCGGCGTGGCGCACAGGTAACGCTCGTCGTAGACCGGTTTGGCGGCGCCGGGATCACCTTGCAGGACGCCGAGTTCGGCGAGCAGTTCGCGCACGTCGCGGGCCTCGGGGCCGGGCAGCGGCAGGTAGTGGGCGCCCCAGGGATAGGCGACGAGCGGGCTGTGGCCGGCGCGTGAGTTGCCGCCGGCTTCGCTTTCCATTTCGAGCACCAGGAAGTCGTCGACCGCTGCGCGCGCCAGTTTCCAGGCGGCAGACAGGCCGGAGATGCCGCCGCCGACGATCAGTGTGCCGGTATGGTGGATTGCGTCGGGGGCGGGAAAGTTGCCGGCAAGCAGGCGGTGGCCGAGGGCTTGCGACATGCCGAAAGTTTCGCCCGGCGGCAGTGGCGGTTTGCCGGCCGGGGCGCAGCCGGCGAGGGCGCCGGCACCCAGGGTGCAGAGAAAGTCGCGGCGGCTGAAGCCGCCACGGGCTGCAACCGGCTTAGTCAAACTTCCTGAGCGACAGGCTGACCGAGAGCTGCGCGCCGAGCCAGCCGAGGAAGGCGCCGGCACCGGTCAACACGCCTATCGCGGCAAATCCTGGCGCACGCAGGCTGAAGCTTGCGCCGTAGAGGCCGGCCAGATCACCGACCGGGCCGGCCAGCAGGCGCAGCGCGCCGATCACCAGCAGCGCCGCAAGCAGGCCGCCGAGCGCGCCCTGCAGGGCGCCGAAGTAATAGAAGGGGCGGCGGATGAAGGCGTCGGTGGCGCCGATCATGCGGGCGACCTCGATTTCGGCGGCCTGGGCCATGACCTGCAGGCGGATGGTGTTAAAGGTGACGGCGACCAGACCGGCGCCGAAAATGCCGGCGAGCATCCACAGCGCCAGCTTGCCGAGCTTGAGGAAGGCATCGAAACGCTTGACCCAGGCCGAATCGAGCTGGACATGGGCAACCTTGGGCCAGCTGGTGATTTCGCGGCGCAGGATTTCCAGCTTTTCCGGTTCGGTATTGGCCGGCTCGATGATGAAGGCGTCGGGCAGCGGATTGCGCGGCAGGCTGGCGACGATGTCGGCCATGCCTTCGCTGGTCTGCATGCGCTTGAGGGCTTCTTCCTTGGGCACGAAACGCCAGGTGCTGTTCGGGGCCTGACGCAGGCGGGTGGAAATTTCATCGACGTCCTTCTTGCTCGCATCGATCTGCATGAACAGGCTGATCTGCTGCACGCCGGAGGCGTTGCGGCCGAGGTCGCGCAGGTTGTCGAGTAGCACGTAGCCGAAGCCGGGCAGGGTCAGTGCGATGCCGATGACGAGCAGCGAAAGCAGCGTATTGAGCGGTGTCGACCAGAGGCGGCGCAGGGCCGAGGCGAGAGCAGCCTTGTGCTGGGAGAGCCAGGCATTCATGCGACGACCCTCCCGTGATCGAGGCGCAGCACGTTCGGGTGGTAGCGCTCGACCCAGCTTTGATCGTGCGTGGCGACGACGACGGTGACGCCGACCTGGTGGAAGGCGGAGAAAATTTCGAGGATGGCGCGGGCCGATTCGGCGTCGAGATTGCCGGTCGGCTCGTCGGCAAGCAGGATGGTCGGGCGATTGACCACGGCGCGGGCGATTGCCAGGCGCTGCTGTTCACCGCCGGAAAGGGCAATCGGCATCGCCTTTTCGCGGGCGAGCAGGCCGACCTTGTCGAGCGCGGCGCGGGCACGGCGGACCGCTTCGCGATGCGGCAGGCCGACGATCTGCAGCGGCAGCAGCACGTTGTCGAGGGCGCTGCGGTCAAACAGCAGCTTCTGGTCCTGGAAGACCAGGCCGAAGTTGCGCCGCAGGTAGGGAATGGCGCTGCGGCGCAGGGCCGACAGGTTCTGGCCATTGACCACCAGGCTGCCCGAGGTCGGGCGTTCGACCGAAGCCAGCAGCTTGACCAGCGTTGTCTTGCCGGCACCGGAGTGGCCGGTGATCAGCGTCATCTGGCCGGCCGAAATTTCGAAGCTGACTTCGCGCAGCGCTTCGTGGCCGCCGGGGTAACGCTTGGAAAGATTGCTGGCGAGAATCATTCGAAGAGGGCGTCGACGAAGTCTTTGGCTGAGAAGGGGCGCAGGTCGTCGATCTGTTCGCCGACGCCGATGAAACGGATCGGCTTCGGGCACTGGCGGGCGATGGCGGCGACCACGCCGCCCTTGGCCGAGCCGTCGAGCTTGGTCAGGACGAGGCCGGTGACATTGATCGCCTTGTCGAAGGCCTTGACCTGCTGCAGCGCGTTCTGGCCGATGTTGGCGTCGAGCACGAGCAGGGTTTCGTGCGGGCCGCTCGGTTCGACCTTCTGGATGACGCGGCGCACCTTGGCGATTTCTTCCATGAGGTGCAGCTGGGTCGGCAGGCGGCCGGCGGTGTCGGCGAGCACGACATCGATGCCGCGCGCCTTGGCCGCCGAGATGGCGTCAAAGACGACGGCGGCCGGGTCGCCGTTGTCCTGGGCGATGACCGTGACGTTGTTGCGCTCGCCCCAGGTTTCGAGCTGTTCGCGGGCAGCGGCGCGGAAGGTGTCGCCGGCGGCGAGCAGCACACTCTTGCCCTGGTTCTGGAAGTATTTGGCGAGTTTGCCGATCGAGGTCGTCTTGCCGGCGCCGTTGACGCCGGCGATCATGATCACGAAGGGCTTGTGCGTGCCGACGTCGAGTGGCTGTTCGAGCGGCTGCAGCGTGGCGAGCAGGGCGTTGGCGAGGGCCTGCTGGATGGCCTCGGGGGTGTCCAGCTTGTCGCGCTTGGCGGCTTTTTTCAGTTCGTCGAGCAGGTGCTGCGTCGCTTCGACGCCGCAGTCGCTGGTCAGGAGCAGGGTTTCGAGTTCTTCGAGGAGTTCGTCGTCGACCTTGCCGCGGGCGAAGATGGACTTGAGCTTGCCCCCCAGTTGGGCCCGTGTCTTGGCCAGGCCCTTGAACAGGCGTTCGCGCCAGGAAGGGGCGGCTTCCGCCGGGGCCGGTGCGTCGGCCTTGGTTTCGGGAGCGGATTTTTTCAGGAAACTGAACATGGGGGAAGTGGTCTCAAGCCTTGCTGACAGGCGGGCGGCAAGCCGTTAAGATGCCGTCCGATCGATGCGGAATCAGCGTCCGATTTTAGCAGAAAGACCTCACAGAAAGCCCCGCAATCCCATGCGTATGCAACAACTTCTCCCCTTTTTGCTGGCGCCGTGGCTGTTGACCGCTGCGCACGCCAACCCCTTCGAGACGACGCTGCAAAACGGCTTGCGCATCATCGTCAAGGAAGACCACCGGGCGCCGACCGCGGTGCAGATGGTCTGGTACCGGGTGGGCAGCATCGACGAGGTGGATGGCGCATCGGGCGTCGCGCATGTGCTCGAGCACATGATGTTCAAGGGCACGCCCAGCGTCGGGCCGGGCGAGTTCAACAAGCGGGTCGCCGCCGCCGGCGGTAAGGACAATGCCTTCACCAGCCGCGATTACACGGCCTATTTCCAGCAGGTACCGAAGGAAAAGCTGGCCGACGTGATGCAACTCGAAGCCGACCGCATGCGGCACCTCAATGTCGACGCCAAAGAGTTCGCGCAGGAAATCAAGGTCGTCATGGAAGAGCGCCGCATGCGCACCGATGATGCGCCGGAAGCCAAGCTCTTCGAACAGATGAATGCCGTCGCCTTCCAGGCGCATCCCTATCGCCGGCCGGTGATCGGCTGGATGAGCGATCTCGAGCAGATGAGCGCGGCCGACGCCAGGGCCTGGTACGACACCTGGTATGTGCCCAACAACGCCTACGTGGTGATCTCCGGCGATGTCGAGCATGCCGAGGTGTTTGCGCTCGCCGAACAATATTACGGCAGCCTCGAAGGGCGCGATCTGCCGCGCCGCAAGTCGCAGATCGAACCGCAGCAGGAGGGCGAACGGCGGATCACGGTCAAGGCGCCGGCCGAACTGCCGGTGCTGATCATGGGTTACAAGGCGCCGGTGTTGCGCGATGTCGAGAAGGAAAGCGAGCCTTACGCGCTGGAAATGCTGGCTTCCGTGCTCGATGGCCACGATGCGGCGCGCTTCAACAAGAAGCTGGTGCGCGAGGACAAGGTCGCGCTCGAGATCGGCATCGAATACGAAGCCACGGCGCGCGGTCCGGGTATGTTCTATTTTTCCGGCACGCCGTCCGAAGGCCATACGGTGGCTGATCTCGAAGCCGCCATCCGGGCCGAGATCGCGCGCGTGCAGAAAGAAGGCATCAGCGAGGCCGAACTAAAGCGGGCGCGGGCGCAACTGGTGGCCAGCCAGGTGTACAAGCTTGATTCGATGTTCGGCCAGGCCATGGAAATCGGCCAGACCGAGTCGGCGGGCATTTCCTATCGCCAGATCGAGCGCATGCTCGACAAGTTGCAGAAGGTCACGGCGGCCGAGGTACAGGCCGTCGCCCGCAAGTATTTCACCGACGACCGGCTGACCGTCGGCAGCCTCGACCCGCAGCCGCTAGCCAGCAAGCCGCGCCGGGCCGCCTTCGCCACCCGTCACTGAATTGCGCAAAATGAGCCTTAAAAAACTGTTGACCGCTGCGCTCGCATTTTTTGCCATGCAGCTTGCTGAGGCCGGTGTGGCCATCGAGCATTGGGTGACGCCCGCCGGGGCGCGTGTCTATTTCGTCGCCAGCCGGGTGTTGCCGATGCTCGATGTGCAGGTTGATTTCGCCGCCGGCTCGATGTTCGACCCGGCCGGCAAGTCGGGGCTGGCCGCGCTGACCCGGGCGGCGCTCGATCTCGGGGCGGGCAATCGCGACGAGAGTGATATTGCCGAACAGCTTGCCGACCTCGGCGCCACGCTTGCCGGCGGCGCCGATACCGATCGTGCCAGCATCTCCCTGCGCACCTTGTCGGCACTGGACAAGCGCGGTGAGGCGCTCGACGTCCTGCGTGCCGTCCTGCAGGCGCCGCGCTTCGACGCCGCCATCGTGGCACGCGAGCAGGCGCGCACCATCGCCAGCCTGAAGGATGCGGCGACGCGGCCGGATGCGATTGCCGGCAAGGCCTTCTGGGCGGCCATGTATCCGAAGCATCCCTATGGTCGCCAGGCGACGCCGGAGTCGGTGGCGACGCTGAGTCGTGAGGATCTGCTCGCTTTCCATGCGCGTTATTACAACGCCGCGAATGCGACGATCACCCTGGTCGGCGACCTGTCGCGGGCCGAAGCGGAGGAAATCGCCGAGGTGCTCGCGGCCGGCCTGCCGCAGGGTGAAGCCGCCGTCTTGCCGGCGCCGCCGCAGAAGGTGCGCGGCAGCGTCACCAAGATCGCGCATCCGGCCAGTCAGGCGCATGTCTATATCGGCTTGCCTGCCGTCGAACGCGGCAATCCCGACTACTTTCCCTTGCTGGTCGGCAATTACACCCTGGGTGGCGGTGGCTTCGTGTCGCGCCTGATGCAGGAAGTGCGCGAAAAACGCGGCTACGCCTACAGCGTGTACAGCTATTTTTCGCCGCTGCGCCAGGCCGGCCCCTTCCAGATCGGCCTGCAGACCAAAGGCTCGCAGGCGCGTGCGGCAAGCCGGCTGGCGCGCGACGTGCTCGAAGGCTTCCTCAAGGTCGGTCCGAGCGAAGAGGAGCTGGCGGCGGCCAAGGCCAATCTGAGCGGCAGCTTCCCGCTGCGTCTGGACAGCAACAAGAAACTGCTCGACAACGTCGCGGCGCTCGGCTTCTACGGCCTGCCGCTCGATTATCTCGAGCAATATCAGGCAAAAGTGCAGGCGGTAACGGTCGACCAGGTAAAACAGGCGTTTTTCCGCCATGTCAAACCGGTCGATCTGATGACCGTGACGGTGGCCGGCGAATGAACTCCGTACGCATCATCGGCGGCCAGTGGCGCCGTCGTGTCCTCAAGTTCCCCGACAGCGAAGGCTTGCGCCCGACGCCGGACCGGGTGCGCGAAACCTTGTTCAACTGGCTCGGCCAGGAACTCGACGGCTGGCATTGCCTCGATCTCTTCGCCGGCAGCGGCGCCCTGGGTTTCGAGGCGGCATCCCGCGGCGCGGCGAAAGTGGTGATGATCGAGCAGGCGCCGCGCGTGCTCGCGGCGCTGCACGCCAATGCCGAAATGATCGGTGCTGCGAGCGCGGTAGAGATACGGCGCGGGGATGCGATACAATATTTGTCCTCGACGAAAGTGAAATTTGATCTGATCTTCCTCGATCCGCCCTATAACAAGGGCTGGATTCCGCGCCTGGAGCCGCTTTTGCCCGGTGTCTTGAACGAAGGTGCAGTGCTCTATGTCGAAGCAGAACATGAATTGGAAGCCTTGGGGGAGTGGCGCACGGTGCGGCACGGCAAGGCGGGTGAAGTGCATTTTCACTTGATGCGGCGGGCAGACGTTTGAACAAACTCAATCATCGCGTAGCGATCTATCCGGGGACTTTCGACCCGATCACCCGCGGCCACGAGGACCTCGTGCGGCGGGCGGCCGGTCTGTTCGATCGCCTGATCCTGGCGATCGCCGAAAGCCCCTCGAAACAGCCGCGCTTTGCGCTGGCTGACCGTGTCGCGATGGCCAGCGAGATTCTGGCCGATGTCGGCAATGTCGAGATTGTCGGTTTCAACACGCTGCTCATGGACTTTGTTCACGCGCAGGGTGCCAAGGTTGTTGTGCGCGGTCTGCGTGCCATTTCCGACTTTGAGTACGAGTTCCAGATGGCCGGCATGAACCGCAGCGTTTATCCGGAAGTCGAAACGGTGTTCCTGACACCCGGCGAGCAATACATGTTCATCTCCGCCACCATGGTTCGCGAAATCGCGCGCCTGGGCGGCGATGTCAGCAAATTTGTCCAACCTTGTGTAGAAAAGCGCCTGCGGGCGAAAACCTGAGTTTATTGAGAGAGGAAGAAAGACCATGTCTTTGATCATCACCGACGAGTGCATCAATTGCGATGTCTGCGAACCGGAATGCCCGAACGAAGCAATTTCGCAGGGTGAAGAAATCTATGTGATCGACCCCAACAAGTGCACCGAGTGCGTCGGTCACTACGACGAACCGCAGTGCGTCCAGGTCTGTCCGGTGGATTGCATCCCCAAGGACGAAGCTCACGTCGAGACTCAGGACATGCTCTGGGTCAAGTACGAAAAGCTGACCGGCAACAAGCGCGCCTGAGTTGTTAGTCAGGCCAACAAAAAACCCGCGGATTTCGCGGGTTTTTTGTTGTGGACCGCTGTGCGCTGTCGTTCAGGCGGCGCGCAGCTCCTGATTGCCTTTGACCGGTTGCAGCATGTCGCGGACGTGCGCGGTGATGTCTTCCAGCGCCTGGCTTTGCTGCAGCAGGTTGTTCTCGACCACTTGCAATTCGGCGATGCGGTCTTCCAGCGTGTCGGTGGCCTGGTGGATGCGCTTGATGCTTTCGAGGCGGCGCTTCAGCTGGATCTGGTGTTCGCGGACCTGCGTTTCCATCGGCGCCATGATCGTGCGCAGCCAGGTTTCGGCATCGCGGTTGGCATGTTCGAAGGCACGGCGGACCTGGATGGCGACTTCGTCGAAGAACTTCTGGGTGATGTTCTTCTTGTCGTGCGTGAGCAGGCTGACCATGTTGCTGAGGTGGGTGTCACACCAGGCTTCCAGGCGATCCAGTTCCTTTTCGTAACGGAGCAGCGAGAAGGCGGTCGGCGTGCCGAGCTTGAGGCCGTGTTCGACGGCGAAACGCTTGTACACCGCTTCCATCATGGCGAGGATTTCGCTGATTTCGCCATTTGATTTGCGCAGCGCCTCGCGTGACTGCCCGAAGAAATTGGCCATCGCTTCGGACAGGGTGCGCGAGAAGACGGCGTCCTGCATGGTCGAGCGGGTGTCGCGGGTAAGCTGGCGCAGGCTGTCGATGCCGAGGTGGCCGAACAGCTTGTTGGTCAGCGTCGAGAAGACGCTGCGCACGGCATAGTAGCGTTGCAGGCCGGATTCGAACTCTTCCTTCTCGGCGCGGATCTTGCCCATCATGTATTCGACGACGCCCTTGTTCTTGCCGCGCAGCTCGGTCAGTTCGGCCAGTTGCTCGCGCAGGCCGGCGAGGCGGGAATCAAGCAGGCCGAGGGCGCGCTGGCTGACGTCGGAAAACTCGCTGCTGGTGCTTTCGCTGACGATGTCGCGCTTGGCCGGAATCAGTTCGTCGGAGAGGGCGGCTTCGAGCAGCGGCAGGCGGCTGCGTTCGAGCAGTACGCCGTCGCCGTTGATCTTGGCGACCAGGCCCTTTTGTGCCGACACCGGGAAAACCTGGCTGGCCGGCAAATCGAGAATGGCGGCGCTGGTTTCAACCTGTTTCTGGATCTCGGCCTCGATTTCGGCTTCGCCCTTCAGTTCGTCCCACTGACCGTCGATCTTGTTGAGGACGACCATGCGGCCGCGCTTGGTGGTGCCGCCGCCGCAGATGTGTTCCTTCCAGATCGCCAGGTCGGACTGCGTGACGCCGGTATCGGCCGCGAGAATGAACAGCACGGCGTGTGCGTTGGGGAGCAGCGACAGGGTCAGTTCCGGCTCGGCGCCGATCGCGTTGAGGCCCGGCGTGTCGAGGATGACCAGGCCCTGCTTCAGCAGCGGGTGCGGGAAATTGATCACGGCGTGGCGCCAGCGCGGGATTTCAACCAGGCCGTCGTCGCCGACGCGATACAGATCGATTTCGCCGGCGCCGACCTCGAAGCCGAGACGGGCGGCATCTTCCGGTGCGACACGGGTCGTTTCGCTGACGTGGTGCAGGGCATCCTGCATGGCTTCGGGGGATTCGGTGTCGAGACGGACCGTGGTCCATTCGTCGGCGAAGCCCTTGTATTCGGTGACGCTGGAGTTCGAGGCGCGCGTCTGGATCGGCAGCAGTTCGATGCAGGGCCGCTTGTTGGCGTCGAAGAGCAGTTCGGTCGGGCACATCGTCGTGCGGCCGGCCGAGGAGGGCAGCATGCGGTTGCCGTAGTCGGCAAAGAAGATGGCGTTGATCAGTTCCGACTTGCCGCGCGAGAATTCGGCGACGAAGGCAACGTTCAGACGGTCTTCGCGCAGGCGCTCGAGCAGCTGGTTGAGGCGCAGGTCGGTCTGGGCGTCGGACAGCTCGTTATGCGACAGCCAGCTCTGGAATTCGCCGATATAAACGGCGAGGCGGGCGCGCCAGGAGGAGTAGGCGGCGAATTGGTTGGCTAACGACATATTGAGAGCACCGTAGATGCGATCGGACGTTTCAATTTAGCATAAATACATGGGCTTGCCGTCACAAATTAATGTTGGCAGCCGGGGCAATAGAAGGTGCTGCGGCCGGCCTGACGGACTTGTCTGACGACACCGTCGCAACGGATGCAGGGCTGGCCGTCGCGGCCGTATACCGCGACCTGGATCTGGAACCAGCCGCTGCTGCCATCGCTGTGCATGTAGTCGCGGATGGTGGTGCCGCCTGCCGCGATGGCTGTACTCAGCGTTTCGCGAATGGCTGGGACGAGCAGCCCGTAGCGCGCCCGGCTGATCCGGTTGGCCGCACGCAGCGGCGAAATGCCCGCCCGGAACAGGCTTTCGGCGGCATAGATGTTGCCGATGCCGACAATATGATGGCTATCCATCAGCACCGGCTTGATCGGTCCGCTGCGCTTCGAATTTGCCGCGTACAGCCAGTCGACCGTAAAGGCGTCGGAGAGCGGTTCGATGCCCTGATTGGCGAGCAGCGGATGGCGCTCTGTCGTGTCCGGCGGGCCGGGTTGCCAGAGCACGACACCGAAGCGGCGCGGATCGGTGAAGCGCAGGATCTGGTCGGGCAGGAGCAGGTCGAAATGGTCGTGTTTTTCCGGGGCGGAGCCGAGTGGTACGAAGCGCAGTTTGCCCGACATGCCGAGGTGAATGATCAGGCTACCCTCGACACCGTCGCGCCGGCAGTCGATCAGCAGGTATTTGCCGCGCCGGCGCACGGCAAGCATGCGGCAACCTGGCAACAGTTCGGCCAGTTCGGTCGGAATCGTCTGGCGCAGCTTGGGCGCCCGGATGACAACGCCCTTGATCAGGGATTTTTCCAGCGTCGGCTGCAGGCCGCGCCGACACACTTCCACTTCCGGCAATTCCGGCATTGCTTGTTCCCCCGTCGATTCCCAAATAACATCGCAAACTTAACGGATTTTATGCGCTCCAATGCGCAAGCCCTCATCGAAAGCTCGCCATGCAACCGAAGTTCATCGTCGCCGCCCTGACTCTCGCCCTCGGTCTGACCCATGCGGTCCCCGGGCTGGCAGCCGGCGAAGTCACGGCCAAGGCTGGCAAGCGGGCTCCGGCACAGGGGGCGGCGCAATCCTCTGAAGATCTCCTGGCGCGCAGTGTATTCCAGGCGCTGGTGGGTGAGTTTGCCTTGCAGCGCGGCGACATCCGCTTTGGACTGGATGCCTGGAACGACCTGGCGCGGCGCACGCGCGATCCGAAAGTGATCGAACGCGCGGTTGAAGTTGCCGGCTTTGCCCGCCAGTATGATCAGGCCCTCGAGCTGGCCAAGCTCTGGCAAGAGGTCGAGCCGGATTCGGCCAAGGCGCAGCAGGCGCAATCCTCCCTGCTGGTCATGGCGAATCGTCTCGACGATCTGGCGCCGCAACTGGCCAAGCTGATCGCCGAGGATCAGCCGAATATCGCGGCCAACCTGATGCAGCTCAATCGCATGCTGGCCCGCCAGCCTGACAAAAAGGCCGTGCAGCAACTGGTCGACCGTATCGCCGCACCCTACGACACTCTGCCGGAAGCGCATTTCGCGATGTCGCAGGCGGCCGCCAATGCCGGCGATCATGCGCGCGCCCAGAGCACGGTGGAAAGGGCGCTGCAACTGCGCCCGGACTGGGAGGCGGCCGCGCTGGTACGGGCCCAGTTGCAGGTGCGTCTGTCGGCGGCGCAGGCGATCGACGGGCTGCAGGTTTTTGTCGGGCGTTATCCGGCGGCACAGGATGCCCGGCTGATGCTGGCCCGTCTGCTGATTACTGAAAAGCGCTACAGCGAGGCGCGCGGTCACTTCGATCGTTTGCTCAAGGAGGCGCCGGACAGCCCCGAGGTGATCTACCCGGTGGCCATGCTGGCACTGCAGCAGGGCGACGTGGCGACCGGTCGGCAACAACTGGAGCGCTTGCTGCAGACCGCCTTCCCCGACAAGAGCGCGGTACATTTCTTCCTCGGGCAGCTCGACGAAGAGCAGGCCAAGCCCGATGCCGCGCTGGTGCACTATCGCCAGGTCACGGCTGGCGATCAATACCTGACGGCGCGTTCGCGCGCTGCCCAGATCCTGCGGCAGCAGGGCAAGATCGAAGAGGCGCGCGAGTTCCTGCATAACGCCGGGACGACGCCGGCGGAAAAAGTCCAGTTCCTGCTGGCCGAAGCGCAATTGCTGCGCGAAGCCGGTCGCGAAGCCGATGCGCTGGCTTTGCTGGAAAGCGCCCTGCAGCGCCAGCCGGACAATCTCGAATTGCTCTACGAAACCGCCTTGCTCGCCGAACGCCAGGGCAAGCCGGAAGTGCTCGAGAAACGTCTCAAGCGCCTGCTCGAACTGAAGCCTGATCACGCGCATGCGCTCAATGCGCTGGGGTATTCCTGGGCCGACCGCAACATCCATCTTGCCGAAGCCGAAGCCCTGCTCATCAAGGCCGTGCGTCTGGCGCCGGAAGATCCCTTCATCATGGACAGCATGGGCTGGGTGCTCTTCCGTCAGGGCAAGCTCGCCGAGGCCTTGCAAACGCTGGAACGCGCCTATGCGATCAAGGCCGATCCGGAAATCGCCGCCCACCTGGGCGAAGTGCTCTGGCGTCTCGAACGCAAGGACGAGGCGCGGCGCCTGCTCAAGGAAGCCGTGGGGCGCAATCCGGATAGCGACGTCCTCGCCGCCGTCATCAAGAAACTGCAGCCTTGATCCGGCGTCTGCTTGCCGGGCTGGCCGGCTGCCTGCTGCTGGTCGGTTGTGCCAGTGTGCCGCGTTCACCGTTGCCGGCCCGCCAGGATGTACGCGATTTTGCGCTGGAAGCCCGCTTTGCCCTGCGCGTGGCGCAGCCCGGCCAGGCGGTGCAGAGTTCAGGCGGTCGACTCTCCTGGGAGCACAAAAATGCCGGCGACCGCATCCTGCTCGCCAATCCGCTCGGCATCGGCATGGCGGAAATCGAGGTAACACCGGCGCTCTCCCGCTTGCGTACTGCCGATGGCCGCACTCGCGAAGCCGTTGATGCGGATGCCCTGCTCGAGGAAGTCAGCGGTCAGCGTCTGCCGGTTCGGCGTCTGCCGGCCTGGCTGCTTGGTCAGGCCGAGCAGCCGCAGGACATGGCGCTCGATGCCCTGGGCCGTCCGCTGCGCCTGCGCGAGGCGGGCTGGCAGATCGACTACGCCTATGACGACGAAGCGCCGGCGGCCTTGCCGGCACGCCTGACGCTGCTGGGTGAGGGCGGCGTCGAACTGCGCCTGCGCATCGAGGAATGGAAGGATCTGCCGTGAGCACCTGGAACTGGAACAGTAGCTGGCCGGCGCCAGCCAAGCTCAACCTTTTTTTGCACGTCGTCGGCCGGCGTGCCGATGGCTACCATTTGCTGCAAACCGTTTTTCGCTTTATTGACCGCGTCGACCGTCTGCGCTTTGCGCCGCGCACCGACGACCGGATCGTGCTGGAAACCCCGATTCCCGGCGTGCCGCCGGAAAGCGACCTGACCGTGCGCGCTGCCCGTCTGCTGCAGACGGCCACCGGTTGCACGCAGGGTGCCAGCATCCACCTGGAAAAGAATCTGCCGATGGGCGGCGGCCTCGGCGGTGGCAGTTCCGATGCGGCGACCGTGCTGCTCGCCCTCAATCACCTCTGGCAAACCGGCTTGTCGCGGCAGCGCCTGGAGGAAATCGGTCTCGCCCTCGGTGCCGACGTGCCGGTATTCATCCACGGCCGCAACACTTTTGCCGAAGGTGTCGGTGAGGCATTTACCGATGTCGAACTGCCGCCGGCCACCTATCTGGTCCTGCAGCCACCGGTCAACGTGCCGACGGTGGTCATTTTCGGCGCGCCCGACCTGTGCCGTGCCACGCCACCGATCAAGCCGGCCGACTGGCGGCCGGGTGTTGGTCATAACGACCTGCAGACGGTTGCCTGTGACCGTTTTCCGGTCGTGGCGGAATATCTGGCCTGGCTGCGGCAGTACGCGCCGGATGCGATGATGACCGGCTCCGGCGCCTGCGTGTTTGCCTCCTTTATCCGTCGCGATGCCGCAGAAGCGGCGCTGGCCTGCCTTCCCGCCGGCATGGTCGGCTGGCTGGCGGAAGGTCTGGTCGAGCATCCGTTGGCAAAAATTTAAAAAAGTACTTGCTTTTGTCGCGTGCGCTGGCTATGATGCGCGCCTCGTTTGTACACGAAACCGTACGAACGACCCGCTGGGGAGTCGCCAAGTTGGTCAAGGCACCGGATTTTGATTCCGGCATTCGAAGGTTCGAATCCTTCTTCCCCAGCCAGGTTTCCTTCGGGCAGGTTGCAAAGCCTGCCCGATTTCATTTTCGCCAGGCAAAACACGCAGTGCGCATGCGCGGCCCCCAAGGGATGTTGAAATGGCCTACAACAGCTTGATGGTCTTTACCGGTAATGCCAATCCGAAACTGGCAGCCGATGTCGCAAACCAGCTCAACGTCGATCTTGGCCGTGCCAATGTCGGTCGCTTCTCCGATGGGGAAGTCAGTGTCGAGCTGCAGGAACATGTCCGCGGTCGCGACATCTTCGTCCTGCAATCCACTTGCGCCCCGACCAACGACAACCTGATGGAACTGCTGGTTATCGTTGACTCCCTGAAGCGCGCCTCGGCCGGCCGGATCACCGCCGCCATCCCGTACTTCGGCTACGCCCGCCAGGATCGCCGCTCGCGTTCGTCGCGCGTGCCTATCGCTGCCAAGCTGGTTGCCAACATGCTCGTCGCCTCCGGCGTCGACCGCGTGCTGACCATGGACCTGCACGCTGAACAGATCCAGGGCTTCTTCGACATCCCGGTCGATAACATCTACGCCCTGCCGATCCTGCTCGACGACATCAAGAAGCAGAATTACGAAAACCCGATGGTCGTTTCGCCCGACCACGGTGGCGTCGTCCGCGCCCGTTCGCTGGCCAAGCGCCTCGAATGCGATCTGGCCATCATCGACAAGCGTCGTCCGAAGGCCAATGTTTCCGAAGTGATGAACATCATCGGTGAAGTCGATGGTCGTACCTGCATCATCATGGACGACATGGTCGACACCGCCGGCACCCTGTGCAAGGCAGCCACCGCGCTCAAGGCGCGCGGCGCCAAGCAGGTCGTCGCCTACTGTACACACCCGGTGCTGTCCGGTCCGGCGGTCGAGCGCGTCAATACCTCCGACCTCGATGCCCTGGTCGTGACCAACACCATTCCGCTGCGTGACGATGCTGCTGCTTCGTCGCGTATCCGCCAGCTCTCGGTTGCCGAGATCATGGCTGAAACGATTCGCCGCATCAGCAACGACGACTCCGTTTCGTCGCTGTTTATTGATTAGGATTGAGGATCGAGTTGCTTAGGGGCTAGAGCTTTTAGCTCAAAATCCTAGGCAACTCGATCCTCAGCAACTGTTTTTTTAACCTTCCCGATCTGGTCGCGGACCGGGAAAAACTGGAGTATCACCATGTCTTTTGAACTGATCGCGCAAGCGCGTACGCTGCAGGGAACGAGTGCGAGCCGCCGCCTGCGTCGTGCATCCAAGGTGCCGGGCATCGTTTACGGTGGCAACATTGCCGCCCAGGCCATCGAAGTTGACCACAATGACCTGCTGTTGAAGCTGAAGAAGGAAGCTTTCCATTCTTCGATCATCAACCTCGTCGTCGATGGCAAGAAAGAAGCCGTCCTCCTGCGCGATTACCAAGTGCACGCCTACAAGCCGCTGGTTCACCACATCGACTTCCAGCGCGTTGACGCCGACCACGAGCTGCACATCAAGGTGCCGCTCCACTTCATCAATGAAGAAGTTGCCCCGGGCGTCAAGCTCAATGGCGGCCTGGTCAACCACGTCATCACCGAAGTGGATGTCCACTGCCTGGCCAAGGATCTGCCGGAATTCGTCGAAGTCGACCTGTCTGCACTGAAGATCGGCGACAGCATTCACCTGTCCCAGCTCAAGCTGCCGGCCGGCGTCAAGCTGGTTGCCCACGCTACTGACGACGTCGTCGTCGGCGTCGTCGGCAAGGGCGGTTCTTCCGAAGCTGCTGAAGGCGAAGCTGCTGCCGAGTAATTTCGGACAGCTGCTCGTTACGGCCGCCGCTGGCAATTTGCCGCCGGCGGCTTTTTCGCGCTTGTCGCCATGAATCCTCCCCGCCTCATCGTCGGTCTCGGCAATCCCGGACCGGAATACGAAGCCACCCGGCACAATGCCGGCTTCTGGTTTGTCGACCAGCTCGCCGACAAGCTGAAGGTGACGCTCGCCCCGCAGGCCAAGTTCTTCGGCAAGGCCGGGCGCAGCGGCGAAACCTGGCTGCTGCAGCCGACCACCTTCATGAACCGTTCCGGTCAGGCGGTCGCGGCGCTGGCCAATTTCTACAAGATTCCCGCCAGCGAGATTCTCGTCATTCACGACGAACTCGACCTGCCGCCGGGCGGTATCCGCTTGAAGCAGGGCGGCGGCAACGGCGGCCACAACGGTCTCAAGGACATCCAGGCGAAGCTCGGTACGCCGGACTTCTGGCGCCTGCGCCTCGGCGTCGGTCATCCGCGCACGCTCGGACTTGCCCAGCAGGTGGTCGACTTCGTGCTGCACCAGCCGCGCAAGGAAGAACTGCCGGAAATCGAACACGCCCTGGCCCGCTGCCTGCTGGCCTGGCCCAAACTTGCTGCCGGCGATTTTGCCGGCGCCCAACAACAGTTGCACGGCAAAGCCGTCTAAGGAAATATCCATGTCTCTCAAATGCGGCATCGTCGGCCTGCCCAACGTCGGCAAATCCACCCTCTTCAACGCCCTGACCAAGTCGGGCATTGCGGCGGAAAACTACCCCTTCTGCACCATCGAGCCGAACGTCGGTATCGTCGAAGTGCCGGACAAGCGCATGGCCCAGCTCGCCGAGATCGTCAAGCCGCAGCGCATGCAGCCCGCCATCGTCGAGTTCGTCGATATCGCCGGTCTGGTCGCCGGCGCGTCCAAGGGCGAAGGCCTGGGCAACCAGTTCCTCGCCAACATCCGCGAAACCGATGCCATCGTGCACGTCGTGCGCTGCTTCTCCGACGACAACGTGATTCACGTTTCCGGCGGCGTCGATCCGCTGCGCGATATCGAAGTCATCGATACCGAACTGGCTCTGGCCGACATGGCCTCCGTCGAAAAGGCGCTCAACCGCTACCGTCGTCCGGCCAATTCCGGTGACAAGGAAGCCAAGATCCTGGTCGCCGTGCTCGAACGCTGCTTTGCCCAGCTCGACCAGGCCAAGGCCATCCGTGCCCTCGATTTCTCCAAGGAAGAGCTGGCGCTGTTGAAGCCGTTCTGCCTGATCACCGGCAAGCCGGTGCTCTACGTCGCCAACGTTGCCGAAAACGGCTTCGAGAACAATCCGCTGCTCGACGCGGTGCGCGCCCATGCCGCGACCGAGAAGGCTGAAGTCGTCTCGGTCTGTGCCGCCATCGAAGCCGAGATCGCCGACCTCGACGACGAGGAAAAGCAGATGTTCCTGGCCGACCTCGGCCTCGAAGAGCCGGGCCTCGATCGCCTGATCCATGCCGGCTACAAGCTGCTCGGCCTGGCCACCTACTTCACCGCCGGCGTCAAGGAAGTACGCGCCTGGACCATCCATCAGGGCGACACCGCGCCGCAGGCGGCTGGCGTCATCCACACCGACTTCGAGCGCGGCTTCATTCGCGCCCAGACCATCGCTTTCGACGATTTCATCGCCTACAAGGGTGAAGCCGGTGCCAAGGAAGCGGGCAAGATGCGCGCCGAAGGCAAGGAATACGTCGTCAAGGATGGCGATGTGCTGAACTTCCTGTTCAACGTCTGACGCAGCAGCCAGGAGGGCGGCGCGATGCAAGCGGATCGACCGGGGGCGGCTGCCCCGTTGACTGACGAGGTCGGCTCCGCCCTCAGTGGCGAGGTTCTGCAACGTGTTTTCCTGCAGAGCCACGAGGCGGTTCTGGTGTGTGACGGTGCCAATCGCATCGTTGCCGCCAATCCTGCCTTCGTCACGCTGACCGGTTACACGCTGGCCGAAGTGGCCGGGCAGGATCCGAAGTTTCTCGCCTCCGGGCGGACCGATCCGCTGGTCTATGAATCGATGTGGCAGGCGCTGCAGGAAACGGGTTTCTGGCAGGGCGAAATCTGGGACCGGCGCAAGGACGGCAGTGTCTTTCCCAAATGGGTCAGCATTTCGGCCCTGCGCGATGCTTCCGGTGCCATTCTCAACTACGTTGCCAGCTTCACCGATGTCAGCGAAAGCCGCGAAGCGGCCGACCGCCTGGTCCATCTCGCCTATCACGATCCGCTGACCCACCTGCCCAACCGCCTGGCTTTCGAGTCGCAACTCGAGCTGGCGCTGCGCACCTGCGAGCGCGACAACAGCCAGATCGCGCTGATGCTGATTGACCTCGATCGCTTCAAGAACATCAACGACACGCTCGGTCACCACGTTGGCGACGGCTTGCTCCGGCAGGTCGCGTTGCGCCTGCGCGAAAGCGTGCGGGCCAGCGACATCGTCGCCCGCCTGGGTGGTGACGAATTTACCGTCGTGCTGCCCGACATGGATTCGGCGCTGACCGCAGCCAGCGTGGCCGGCAAGCTGCAGCGCGCCCTGGCCGGCAGTTACCAGGTCGGCGAGCACACCTTGTACGCGACACCGAGTATCGGCATCAGTGTGTTTCCGAGCGATGGCCGTGACGGCGAGACCATGCTGCGCAATGCCGATACGGCGATGTACCACGCCAAGAATGCCGGACGCGACAACTACCAGTTCTACGCGGCGCGCATGAACGAGGCGGCGGGTGAGCGCCTGCAGATGGAAAATGCGCTGCGTCATGCCGTTTCCAGCATCACGCCGGAGTCCAGCCAGTTCTCGCTGCACTTCCAGCCGCAGATGCACATCGAGTCCGGGCGCATTGTCGGTCTCGAGGCGCTGGCACGCTGGAATCATCCAACGTTGGGGCAGGTGCCGCCGACCCGCTTCATCGCCATTGCCGAAGAAACCGGCCTGATCCTGCCGCTCGGCGACTGGGTGTTCTGGGAAAGTTGCCGTCATATCAGTGCCTTGCGCAAGGCGGGCATCGCCGATATTCGCGTCGCGATCAACATTTCGGCGCAGCAGTTGCGCCACGAGAACCTGCCCTTCGTCGTGCGCGGTGCGCTCGCTTGCTACGACCTGCAGCCGTCCGACATCGAGCTGGAGATTACCGAGAGCACGGCGATGCAGAATCCGGAAGTGACGCTGGAGATTCTCAACCAGTTTTCCGACATGGGCATCGTGCTTGCCATCGACGACTTCGGTACCGGCTACTCGTCACTCGCCTATCTCAAGCATCTGCCGATTCACCGCTTGAAGCTCGACCGCTCCTTCGTCAAGGACATCGAGACCGACGTCAACGACAAGGCGATCTGTTCCGCCACCGTGGCGCTCGGGCACAATCTGGGTCTTGAACTGGTTGCCGAAGGCGTCGAGACGCTGGAGCAGCGCGACTTCCTTGCCCGGCTGGGTTGCGACGTGCTGCAGGGCTTCCTGTACAGCAAGCCGATGCCGGCCGATCAGGTGGTCGATTACCTGCGCGGCATGGCGGCGCCGGGTGTCTGCGCGGCCAATGCCGTGCCCAAACAGGTCTAGCGGATCACCTTGCGCCACTCGGCTTCGAAGTAGCGCACCAGCACCTGGTTGTTCAGACGGTTGACCTCGGCCGGCAGGCGCTCCATGTCGGCCGGGAAGGTGAACAGGGCGGGCTGCGTTTCCGGCGTCAAAAAGCGGGTTTTTTGCCGGTCGACCGGTACGGGAACGAATTCCTGGCGACCGGCGATGATGAAGCCCCATTCCCCGAAGGATGGCACCAGCGCGTGGTAGGGCGCCGTTTTCAGGCCGACGTCTTCAAGCGTCGCGACCACGCACCAGAAGGATAGACGGGCATAGAGCGGCGACGTCGACTGGACGACGAGCAGGCCGTTGGCTGACAGGCGCTTTTCCAGCAGGCGGTAGAAGGCGGCGGTGTACAGCTTGCCGATGGCGAAATTGCTCGGGTCGGGAAAGTCGACGACGATGAAGTCGAAATAGTCGTGGCTGTTTTCCAGCCATTGCAGCGCATCGGCATTGATCACCTCGACGCGCGGCGACTTCAGTGAGTTTTCGTTGAGTGCGGTGAGTGCCGGTGCCGTCGAGAAAAGACTGGTCATCGCCGGATCGAGATCGACCAGGGTGACTTTCTCGATCGCCGGATATTTCAGGATTTCGCGCACCGCCAGGCCATCGCCGCCGCCCAGCACGAGGACGCGGCGCGCCGTCGGCAGGCTGGCCAGGCCGGGGTGAACCAGGGCCTCGTGGTAGCGGTATTCGTCGTGCGACGAGAATTGCAGGTTGTTGTTGAGGAAGAGACGCAGGTCGTCGTGCCAGCGGGTGACGACGATGCGCTGGTAGGGCGTGGTTTCGGTGTGGATGATGTCGTCGGCGTAGAGATGGGCCTCCGCCATTGAAGTCAGCTGGCCGGCGCTGGCGAAACCGGCGACGAGCAGGCCGAACACGCTCCACGATTGCAATGCCAGCCAGCGTCGGGCCGGCAGCTGGGTGCGGAAGAGGTGCAGCGCCCAGAGCGCGACGCCAACATTGAGCAGGCCGAAGAGCAGGCCGGTGCGGACCATGCCGAGATGCGGCGCGAGGACCAGCGGAAACAGGATGGAGACCACCAGCGCGCCGAGATAGTCGAAAGTGAGCACTTGCGACACGAGATCCTTGAAGTCGAGATCGCGCTTCAGGATGCGCATCACGAGCGGGATTTCCAGACCGACGAGGACGCCGACGCCGAATACGGCGAGATAGAGCAGCAGCTTGAACGGCCCGGCCAGCCAGGTGAACACGAGAAACAGGCCAATCGCCGAAAAGCCGCCGAGCAGGCCGACCAGCAGCTCGATCTGGATAAAGCGGCCGATCAGGTCGCGCGTGATGTATTTCGACAGCCAGGAGCCGGCGCCCATCGCGAACAGGTAGGTGCCGATCACCGTCGAGAACTGCATTACCGAATCGCCGAGCAGGTAGGACGCCAGGGCACCGGCGATCAGCTCGTAGGCCAGGCCGCAGGAGGCGATGACGAAAACCGAGAAGAGCAGGGCGTGGCGCATGGACGATGACGAAGGGATGGCTCGGGCCGATATTGTGCCCCGAATCGGGAACGCCGCCGCCGGCTTTCGGTCAGAAACAACATCAGCACCAAGCTCTGCGTCGGAGCTTTTCCGGATTTTGCCCTTTTGCGAGCGTCGACCGTGTCCATCAGACTTTTCCTGGTTTCCCTGCTTGCCGCTCTGTCCATGCCCTCGCTGGCGGTCGAGTACGTGATCGATTCGACTCACACCTACGCCAGCTTTGAAATCGACCACATGGGTTTTTCCACCCAGCGCGGGCGTTTCAACCGGACCTCCGGCAAGGTCAGCTTCGACGAAACGGCGCCGGGCGGCAGTATCGACATCCGTATCGAGGTGGCGTCGCTCGATACCGGCTTTGCGCTGCGCGATGACGTGCTGCGCGGCGAGCAATGGTTCAATGCGGCGAGCTTTCCCGATGTGCTGTTTCGTAGCCAGCGCTTTGTCTTTGACGGTGCGCGCCCGGTCGCGGTCGAAGGCACGTTGATGCTGCTCGGTGAAATCCGGCCGCTGCGCCTGGAAATCAGCCGCTTCAAGTGCGGCTTCAATCTGCTGTTGCGCCAGCGTGGTTGTGGTGCCGACGCGCAGGGCGTGTTGCGCCGCTCCGATTTCGGCATGAATACGGGCCTGCCTTTCATCGGCGACGAAGTGCGTCTGCGCATCCAGGTCGAGGCTTACCAGCCCTGAGGCCATTCTGCGGTTTTTGCCGGTTTCCGGTGGTCGACCATCTGGCGCCGTACCGGCGCCGAAACCGTCGGGTGACTTACTAAAGTCATGTGCTGTCAGCCTCTTTCTGCGAAAATAGCACCCCCCCATTTGCTGTATCCGGAAACCCATGTCCCCGTTGCCTGCCATTGCCAATACCGCCGAAATCGTTGCCGAGCTCAAGGCCGGCCGCATGGTCATCCTGGTCGATGAAGAAGATCGCGAAAACGAGGGCGACCTTGTCATGGCCGCCGAGCACATCACGCCGGAAGCGATCAATTTCATGGCCAAGTTCGGCCGCGGCCTGATCTGCCTGACCCTGACCGAAGCGCATTGCAAGAAGCTCGGCCTCGTCCAGATGGCGCGCAACAACAAGACCCAGTACGGCACTGCCTTCACCGTCTCGATCGAAGCCGCCGAAGGCGTCACCACCGGCATTTCCGCGGCCGACCGTTCGCACACCATCCGCACCGCCGTGGCCCGCAACGTGGTCGCCGACGACATCGTGCAGCCCGGCCACGTCTTCCCGATCACCGCCCGCGAAGGCGGCGTGCTGGTCCGCGCCGGGCATACCGAAGCCGGTTGCGACCTGGCCGGCATGGCCGGCCTGCAGCCGTCCTCGGTGATCTGCGAGATCATGAACGACGACGGCACGATGGCCCGCCTGCCGGAATTGATCGAGTTCGCCAGCGAGCACGGCCTGAAAATCGGCACCATCGCCGACCTGATCCACTACCGTGCCGCTTCCGAAACCCTGATCGAGCGCGTCACCAGCAAGCCGGTGCAGACCGCCCATGGCGAATTCACGCTGCACGCCTATGTCGACCGCGCCAGCGGCGCTACTCACCTGGCCCTGGTCAGGGGCGAGATCCCGGCCGGCGGCGAGACCCTGGTCCGCGTCCATGAGCCGCTTTCGGTGCTCGACTTCCTCGATCCGTCGAGCAAGCAGCAGTCCTTCTCGATCGATCAGGCGCAAGCCGCGCTGGCCAAGAATGGCCACGGCGTCATCGTCCTGCTGCACCGGCCGGAAGACAGCGAGGCGCTGCTCACCCGCCTGACCGGCAAGACGCCGCAAGCGCCCGCCAAGTGGGATCCGCGTACTTACGGCATTGGCGCACAGATCCTGCGCGATGTCGGCGTCACCAAGATGCGCCTGCTTTCCAGCCCGCGCAAAATGCCTTCCATGACCGGCTTCCAGCTTGAAGTTACCGGTTTCGTCACCTCACCTGCGGAGCTTTAAACCATGGCCCGGTTCGACAATATCTACGAGTACGACAACAACCTGAACGGCGCCGGCCTCAAGGTTGGCATCGTGATGTCCCGTTTCAACCTGCCGGTCTGCGAAGGGCTGCTCTCGTCCTGCGTCAATGAGCTGAAGCATCTCGGCGTGGCCGATGCCGACATGGCGATCGCCAACGTGCCGGGCGCGCTGGAAATTCCGCTCGTCCTGCAAAGCATGGCGCAGAGCGGCTGTTTCGATGCGCTGGTGGCGCTCGGCGCGGTCATTCGCGGCGACACCTACCACTTCGAAGTGGTTTCCAATGACGCCTGCCGCGCCATCATGGAAGTCCAGCTCGATACCGGCGTGCCGATCGCCAACGGCATCCTGACCTGCGATACCGACGAGCAGGCCGAAGTCCGCATGCAACCCAAGGGCGCCGATTGCGCCCAGGCCGCCGTCGAGATGGCCAATCTTCAGAAGGCACTTTTCGAATGACCACTTTCCTCAGCGACAGCGAACATCCCCACGACGTCAAGGCGCCGCCCAAGTCGGCCCGCCGCCGTTCCCGCGAATTCGTCCTGCAGGGCCTCTACCAGTGGCGCGTCGGCGGTGCCGACGAGGCCGCCATCGAAGCCTACGCGCCGGAGCTGGAAGGCTTCGCCAAGGCCGACCGCGAATTCTTCGTCGGCACGCTGCGCGGCGTCATTGCCCAGCGCGAAGCGCTGGTTTCGCAGATCACCGCCCACCTCGACCGGCCGTTCAGTGAACTGTCGCCGATCGAAGCCTGCGTGCTGATGCTCGGCTGTTTCGAGATGCTGCATCACCCGGAAACGCCGTACCGCGTCATCATCAACGAGGCGATCGAGCTGGCCAAGGCCTTCGGCGGCACCGACGGCCACAAGTACGTCAATGGCGTGCTCGACAAGGTCGCCCTCGGCGCCCGTGCCGAAGAAGTCGCCGCCAAGAAGAAGGCCAGCTGAAACGATGGCCGGTGAGTTCGCGCTGATCGACCGCTACTTCGCCCGGCCGACGCCCTCGGCCGTGCTTGGTCCCGGCGATGATTGCGCGCTGCTGCAGCCGTCGCCCGGCATGCAGCTCGCGGTGACCACCGACATGCTGGTTGCCGGTACGCATTTCCTGCCCGATACCGATCCGAAGAACCTCGGCTGGAAGGCGCTCGCCGTCAATTTGTCAGATCTCGCCGCGATGGGTGCCAAGCCGCGCTGGGTGACCCTGGCCGGTGCGCTGCCAGTCCCCCAAGGGGACTTCCTTCGGGGCGCGGTCGACGAGGCGTGGATAGGCAAATTCGCCGAAGGTTTTTTTGCCTGCGCCAGTGAATACGGCGTCGATGTCGTCGGTGGCGACACCACCAGGGGGCCGCTCAACCTGTGCGTCACCGCCATGGGCGAAGTTGCCCCCGGCCAGGCGCTGCGCCGTGATGGCGCGCAGCCCGGTGACCAGATCTGGGTTTCCGGCCGGCCTGGCCTGGCCAGTCTCGGCCTGGCCCTGCTCCAGGGCCGCATCGAACTGCCCGAACCCTGGCCGCGCCTGTGCATCGGCGCGCTCGAAAAGCCCCGGCCGCGCGTTGCGCTCGGCCTGGCGCTGCGCGGCGTGGCGAGCGCGGCGATCGATGTCTCGGACGGCCTGCTCGCCGATCTCGGCCACATTGCCGAACGTTCCGGCTGCGCTGCCGCCGTCAAGCTGGTCCAGTTGCCGCACCTGCCCAAGGGCGAGAGCTACGATGCGGTGCTGCGCAAAATGGCCCTCGAATGCCAGTTGACCGGTGGCGACGACTACGAACTGTGCTTTACCGCGCCGTTTGCGCAGCATCTGGCGCTCGGCCGGATTGCCGCCGAACTTGAATTGCCGCTGTGGTGCATCGGCGAAATGACGGCCGGCCCGGCCGGTACGGTCACCGTCCTTGATCCGGACGACAAGCCGGTCGAGTTCGACAGCAAGGGTTACGACCACTTTGCCTGAGAGCATGCGACCCGCGCCCAGCCGCAAGTTCCTGCTCGCCAGCCCAGCCCACTTCCTGGCGCTCGGCTGCGGCAGCGGTCTGGCGCCAAAGGCGCCGGGGACTTTCGGCACCCTGTTCGCCTGGGGCAGCTTCCTGCTCTTTCGTCCGTATTGCAGCGATGCGCTGCTGCTCGGCCTGTTCGCGGCGGCCTACCTGCTCGGCATCTGGATCATCGACATCACCGGGCGCGCCCTCGGCGACCCCGACCACGGCAGCATCGTCTGGGACGAGATCGTGCCCTTCTGGCTGGTGCTCTTGCTGACGCCGGATACCTTCTTCTGGCAGCTGGCGGCCTTCATGCTGTTCCGTTATTTCGACATCACCAAGCCGCAGCCGGCGCGTTATTTCGATACGCACGTCAAGAACGGTTTTGGCGTCATGGCCGACGATCTTGTGGCGGCCGGCTATACATTGCTCGCCCTGGCCCTGCTCAAAATCGCACTTTCCTGAGCGTCGACCGCCGGGCGGCATAGAATGGCCGTATCCATTTCGTCAGGAGCCCAGCCATGAGCCACAAGCATGCCCACCTGATGCGCAGCATCTTCCAGGACCCGCCCTCGGCCAATATTCACTGGCGGGAAATCGAATCCCTGCTCAACCACCTCGGTGCCGAGGTCGAACCGGCGCACGGGCGCTGCAAGGTGACGCTGAACAAGGTCGAGACTTTTCTGCATCCGCCGCATGGCGGCAGCACCTGCAGCCGGACCGACATCAAGGCGGTGCGCGAGATGCTGCTGCACGCCGGCATCACGCTGGCCGCGTATGAGAGTGGCAGTTAGTTAGCGGCAAATGAAAAGGGCGCCGAGGCGCCCTTTTTTCAGGTTGCTGCTGAGAGCTCGTCGCGGCTCAGTCTTCCTTCTCGTACACCACGTCGGCACGGCGGTTTTCGGCCCAGGACTCTTCGTCGTGGCCCTTCAACTTCGGCCGCGACTCGCCCAGGGTCTTGATCCTGACCTGCTTTTCCGCGGCGCCATTGCTGATGATCGCCTGGCGGACATTGTCGGCGCGTTTCTGGCCGAGGCGGGCGTTGTAGCCGGCCGGGCCGCGTTCGTCGGCGTTGCCTTCGATGCGCACCTGCGCGGCCGGGTGGCTGGCCAGGTAGCGACCGTGCGCCTGCAGTGCCGGCTCGAACTCAGCCTTGACGGCCGCGTTGTCGAGATCGAAATAAACACTGCGCTGCGTGCGCAGGCCGGTTTCATCCATCTTGATCGGGGCGTCGTCGGTCGCCTTGGCGACGGCACTGGCCGGGGCGCCTTCACCTTGCAGTTCGGCCGGCACCGGCTGGCCGAGCAGGCCGGGGTGCACGCGCAGCGCGCCGCTTTGCGAAATATGCTTGCTGACCGGGATGTCCCTGGTTGAAGCACAGGCGGTCAACAGGACGGAAAGCAGAAGGGTGGCAGGCAGGGTGGCGCGCATGGTGGATTCGGCTGCGTATAGGAAGGCGAATGATAGCCGCTTGGGGGGCTTACGAACAGGCCTGCTTGTGCCTGTTGCGGCTTTATATTCTTTCCTGGGATAAACAAATTCGAAAGCTGTCTTTGTGGCTATAAGGATGTCGTCTAAATTAGCGTTCATTAATTCATGAGGTGAACCATGACCCGATTCCATCGTTCCATTTCCGGCCTGCTGCTTGCCCTGGTTGCCGGTGCCGCCCTGGCTGATGCCAGCCTGCTCAATTCCTCCTACGACGTGGCACGCGACGTCTACAAGGACTACAACCCGCTGTTCCAGAAATACTGGAAGCAGAAGACCGGTGAAACGCTCGAACTGAAGCAGTCGCACGGCGGTTCGTCGAAGCAGGTGCGTGCCGTTGCCGACGGCCTCGAAGCCGATGTGGTGACCATGAACCAGGCCAACGATATCGAATTCCTCGCCGAGAAGGGCCTGGTCGCCAAGGACTGGACGAAGAAATTCCCGAACAATGCCTCGCCCTATACCTCGGCCATGGTCTTCATCGTGCGCAAGGGCAACCCGAAGGCGATCAAGGACTGGTCTGACGTTGCCGCACCGGGCGTGCAGATGATCATTCCGCATCCGAAGAACACCGGCAACGGCCGCAACACCTACCTCTCGGCCTGGGCCTGGGCGCTGAAGCAGCCGGGTGGCAATGACAAGACGGCGCAGGAGTTTCTCGGCAAGCTGTTGAAGAATGCCCCGCTCTTCGCCGCCGGCGGCCGCGATGCGACGACGACCTTCATGCAGCGCGGTCTGGGTGACGTGCTGATCACCTTCGAATCCGAGGCCGAAATGATCGCCAAGGAATTCGGCAAGGGCAATTTCGAAGTCGTCTATCCCAGCCTGACGCTGCAGACCGAATTTCCGGTCGCCGTGGTCGAGAAGGTCGTGGACAAGAAGGGCACCCGCAAGCAGGCGCAAGCCTACCTGGAATACCTGTGGTCCAAGGAAGGCCAGGAGAACGCTGCGCAGAACTACCTGCGGCCGCGTGATGCCGAACTGCTCAAGAAGTACGCGGCACAGTTCCCGCCGGTCAAGACCTTCACCGTCGATGAAGTGTTCGGCGGCGCCAACAAGGCGTTTGCGACCCACTTCAAGGACGGCGGCAGCTTCGACCAGATCTACGTGCAGAAATAAATGACGACAAAAACCCACCGCGTGTTGCCCGGCTTCGGTCTGGCGCTGGGCTACACGCTGGTCTATCTCTCGCTGCTCATCCTGCTGCCGCTCGGCGGCATGATTCTCAAGGCTTCTGAACTCGGTTTCGGCCAGATCATCGACATCGCCCTGGGCGAACGTTCGCTGGCCGCCTTCCGGGTGACCTTCGGCGCCTCGCTGCTGGCCGCCGGCATCAATGCCTTTTTCGGCCTGATCGTGGCCTGGATCCTGGTGCGCTATCCCTTCCCCGGCAAGCGCTTCGTCGATGCCCTGGTCGATCTGCCCTTCGCCCTGCCGACGGCGGTGGCCGGCATCACGTTGGCGACGCTCTACGCCGGCAACGGCTGGCTCGGCCAGTACATCGAGCCGCTCGGCTTCAAGGTTGCCTACACGCCGCTCGGCATTGTCGTCGCGCTGACCTTCATCACCCTGCCTTTCGTCGTGCGTACCTTGCAACCGGTGATCGAGGACATCGAAACCGAAGTCGAGGAGGCGGCAGCCTCGCTCGGCGCCTCGCGCTGGCAGACTTTCGTCAAGGTGATCTTCCCGGCCATCTTCCCGGCCCTGCTCACCGGCTTTGCGCTGGCTTTCGCGCGCGCCGTCGGCGAATATGGCTCGGTGATCTTCATCGCCGGCAACCTGCCGCTGATTTCGGAAATCACGCCCTTGCTGATCATCTCCAAGCTCGAGCAATACGACGTGCTGGGTGCTACGGCGCTGGCCGTGGTCATGCTGGCGTTGTCCTTCATCCTGTTGCTGACGGTTAACCTGCTGCAGTGGTGGGCGGCCAATCGCCACAAGAACAACGAGCCGCTCGAAGCCGCCGCCGGCCGGGTCGCGGGAGGTGCGCAATGAAATCGACGCGTGCCACGCAGGAACCGGTCTGGGTTCGCTATACGCTGCTCGCCATCGGCCTCGGCTTCCTGTTCTTCTTCCTTGGTCTGCCGCTGCTCGCCGTTTTTGTCGAGGCACTGGCGCAGGGCGTGCCCATCTATCTCGAGGCCTTGAAGGAGCCGGAAACGGCTTCCGCCATCGGCTTGACCGTCGGGATTGCGCTGGCCGTGCTGCCCTTCAACATCGCCTTTGGCGTCGCCGCCGCCTGGGCCATTGCCAAGTTCGAGTTCCGCGGCAAGGCGCTGCTGATCACGCTGATCGACCTGCCGTTCGCGGTCAGCCCGGTCGTCGCCGGCCTGATCTTCATCCTGCTCTTCGGTTCGCAGGGCACGTTCGGGCCGTGGTTGTCCGAGCACGACATCAAGATCATCTTCGCCGTGCCGGGCATGATCCTCGCCACCTTGTTCATCACCTTCCCCTTCATTGCGCGCGAGCTGATCCCGCTGATGCAGGCGCAGGGCAAGGATGAAGAGGAGGCGGCGGTGTCGCTTGGTGCTTCCGGCTGGCAGATGTTCCGCCGCGTCACGCTGCCCAATATCAAGTGGGGCCTGCTCTACGGCGTGATCTTGTCGAATGCGCGGGCGATGGGCGAGTTCGGCGCGGTGTCGGTGGTATCCGGCCACATCCGCGGCGAAACCAACACCCTGCCGCTGCATGTCGAGATTCTCTACAACGAATACAACGCCATCGGCGCCTTTGCCGCGGCTTCCATCCTCGCCCTGCTGGCGCTGGTCACGCTGGTCGCCAAGACCATCGTCGAATGGCGCATGAAGAAGGAGACGGAAATGCTGGCTACCGTACTGGCCCCCGAGAAAACATCATGAGCATCGAAATCCGCAACATCTCCAAGCGCTTCGGCAATTTCGTCGCGCTCGACAACATCAACCTCGCCATTCCGACCGGCGAACTGGTCGCGCTGCTCGGCCCGTCCGGCTGCGGCAAGACGACCCTGCTGCGGATCATCGCCGGCATGGAAAGCGCCGATCAGGGCGACATCCTGTTCTCCGGCGCCGAGGCGACCCACCTGCATGCGCGCGAGCGCGAGGTTGGTTTCGTCTTCCAGCATTACGCGCTGTTCCGCCACATGACGGTGTTCGAGAACGTCGCCTTCGGCCTGCGCGTCAAACCGCGCAAGGAACGGCCGAACGAGGCCGAGATCAAGCGCCGGGTCATGGAATTGCTCGGTCTGGTCCAACTCGACTGGCTGGCCGACCGCTACCCGTCGCAACTCTCCGGCGGTCAGCGCCAGCGCATCGCGCTGGCCCGCGCGCTCGCCGTCGAACCCAAGGTACTGCTGCTCGACGAGCCGTTCGGCGCGCTCGATACCAAGGTGCGCAAGGAACTGCGTCGCTGGCTGCGGCGTCTGCACGACGAGATGCACATCTCTTCGGTGTTCGTTACGCACGACCAGGAAGAGGCGCTCGAAGTCGCCGACCGCGTCGTCGTCATGAACCATGGCCATATCGAGCAGATCGGTTCGCCCGACGAGGTTTATTCCAATCCGGCGACGCCCTTTGTTTACCAGTTCCTCGGCAACGTGAATGTGTTCCACAGCCGTGTCCAGGACGGCTATGCCGAAGTCGAACGCAGTGAGTCGGCCGACAAGGCGACCGCCTTCGTCCGGCCGCACGATATCGATATTTCGCACCAGCCGGTGGCCGAGGCGCTGCAGGCCAGCGTCCAGCATGTGCACCCGATCGGGCCGCTGGTCCGCGTTGAATTGCTGCACGGCAGCGAGATCGTCGAAGTCGAACTGTCGCGCGAGCGACACGAATCGCTGCAACTGGTGGTCGGGCAGCAGGTCTGGTTCCGGCCGCGCCAGATGAAGGTGTTCGGCGCTGACGCCGCACGGTCGACCGGCGAAAAACAGGCATTTCTGTTCTAACCGGAAGCCCGGGTCGAGCGGCTGCCGGAGCGGCTCGACCCGGATGCTATAATCGCCCCCCGTTTACCCGCGCCTCGGCTTATTCCGGTGATCTTTACCCTCGGCATCAACCACCATTCGGCACCGCTTGCCATCCGCGAGCGGGTGGCTTTTGGCGCTGAAAAGCTGCAGCACGCGCTGGCCGACCTGACGCGCAGCCAGCCGGTGCGCGAGGTGGCGATCCTCTCGACCTGCAACCGGACCGAGATCTACTGTTCTGCCGAGACGCCCGAGGTGGTGATCGACTGGCTGGCCCGCTACCACGGCGTCGAGCGCAGCGAGATCGCACCCTATCTCTACACGCACGACCAGCCGGAAGCCATCCGCCACGCCTTCCGCGTTGCCAGCGGCCTCGACTCCATGGTCATCGGCGAGCCGCAGATCCTCGGCCAGATGAAGGATGCCGTGCGCGCTGCCGAGGAAAGCGGCACGCTCGGTTCGCAACTGCACAAGCTCTTCCAGCGTTCCTTTTCGGTTGCCAAGGAAGTGCGCAGCACGACGGCGATCGGCGCCAACATCGTGTCGATGGCAGCGGCCGGTGTGCATCTCGCCGAGCGCATTTTCGAGTCGGTCGGCGAGCAGCGCATCCTGTTCATCGGCGCCGGCGAAATGATCGAGCTGTGTGCCGCGCATTTCTGCGCCCGCCAGCCGAAGCTGGTGACCATCGCCAACCGCACGCTGGAGCGCGGTCGCGCCCTGGCCGAGCGCTACAACGGCACCGCCATCCGGCTCGACGAACTCGGCGAGCACCTGGCGCAGCACGACATTGTCGTTTCCTGTACCGCCAGCCCGTTGCCCATCATCGGTCTGGGCATGGTCGAGCGCGCCGTCAAGGCACGCCGGCACCGGCCGATGTTCATGGTCGACCTGGCCGTGCCGCGTGACATCGAGGAAGAAGTCGGCGAACTCGACGACGTCTTCCTCTACAGCGTTGACGATCTGGCTCAGGTCGTCGAAAGCGGTCTCGAGTCGCGCCAGGCCGCTGTCGTTGAAGCCGAAGACATCATTGCGGCGCGGGTCAGGGATTTTCAGGCCTGGCTGCAGTCGCGCGACACCGTGCCGGTGATCCGCTCGCTGCGCGACTCGGCCGAGCGCATGCGCCGGCACGAGATGGAACACGCCATGAAGCTGCTGGCCAAGGGCGAACCCGCCGACAAGGTGCTCGAGCATCTGTCGCATCGCCTGACCAACAAGTTCCTGCATACGCCGACGCAGGCGCTCAATCTTGCCGACGACGTCGAGCGCAACGAGTTGCAGAGCGCCGCCTCAAGACTTTTTGGCCTGCACGCCGGCGACTGACTCAGCCTTCCTTGCCGGGGGCGAGGACCAGTCGGTTGCGTCCCTTGCGTTTGGCTTCGAGCAGTGACTCATCGGCGGCGCCGATCAGGTCGGAAACACTGGCGTAATCGGGCAGGGCTGCGACGCCGCAACTGAAGGTGGCGCGCAGGGTGCCCTGGGCATGGGTGTGCGGCAACTGCGAAAAATCCTCGCGGATCTGTTCGAGCAGCGCAATGGCGCGCACCAGGTCGACATCGGGCAGGGCGATGATGAACTCTTCCCCGCCGTAGCGGCCAATCAGGTCGGTGTTGCGCAGACGGCCGCGCAGCAGCCAGGCCAGGCTGCGAATCACCTGGTCGCCGACCGGGTGGCCAAAGGTGTCGTTCACCATCTTGAAGCGGTCGATGTCGATCATCGCCACGACCAGCTTGCCACTCCGTTCCGCGTCGTGGAGCAGGCGTTCGATCTGCTCTTTCGAGGTCGAGTGATTGAGCAGCCCGGTCAGGCTGTCATGCTGACCGGAGTAAAGCATCTCGCGGTAGCGCTCGATCTTGGTCTTGACCACCGAGGCCAGGATGATCGGGTTCACCGGCTTGGTCAGGAACTGGTCGCCGCCCAGGCGCAGCGCTTCGACCTGCTGCACGATGTCGGTCTCGCTCGACAGGTAGATCACCGGCAGCGACTGGTAGTCGCGGATCTGGCGCAGGGCGCTGGTCACTTCGACGCCGGTGCAGAAGGGCATGTACATGTCCATCAGGATCGCGTCCGGCCGGTATTCGGCAGCGGCTTCGAGGAGCAGGCGCGGGTCGTTGATGGCGCGGCTGTCGATGCCATGCTGCGACAGCGAGCGACGGATGTGGGCGACGGCGGTGGCCGAATCCTCGACGACCAGCACGCGGTGCATTTCCTGTTCGCGCATTTCGACCAGGTCGAGTATGCGCGACAGCACGTCGCTGACCTTGTTGCCGACCGGCACGCAGGCGTCGGCGCCGGCGCGCTGCAGCAGCACGATGCTCTGCAGGTTGGAGGGCACCGCCAGGCAGTAGAAGTAGCTGGTCGGAAAACGGGTGCGCAGGGCGACGATGGCGGCGATTTCGGCCGGCGGATAGGCGCGGCCTTCGCGATCCGGAATGAAGGCGAAGGCGAGCGCCGGTTCGTTGTCCGCCGGCTGCTCGCCCCAGCGCAGGTATTCCGGCGTGAAGCCGAAGAAGCTCAATTGCTCGCCGAGCGAGCCGGCCCACGGATGATCGGCACGTGAAACCAGGACGACCCGGCGTGGCCGGTTCCAGGTGTCTTCACAGTGCCCCTCTGGCGCGTCGAGCACGCGTCGGGCGAGGACTGCCGGGGTTTCGTGGCGGTGTATTTCGGCCAGGATGATGTTCAGTTTGCGCTCGATGCCGTTCGCCTGGTCGAGCGGCACCGGATGCATCGAACTGTCCGCGAACAGCGACAGCGCCGTGTTTTCGAGTTCCTGACAGGCGCGGACAAGTCCCGGCAGGTGCTGGCGGTTGAGGTGCTCGGTCAAACCGTTCAGTGACAGCGTGAATTCGACAAAGGCATCGAATTCGCCATCGGCACGATAGGTTTCCCAGCCTCGCTCCAGCGTTTCAGCCAGGGCAATGATGGATTGGGGGAAGTTGAACATCAGGTCTTTTTCAGAATCGCGCAATTATGCTGATGGAACGTCCCCGTGGCAATCACGTTCGCTCGCCGGGAGCTGCTGAACTCGGTTACCATTACGCCCCTTCGAACCCCCCGGCCAGCTGGCCAAGAGCAATGAAATCGAGCATTCGCCAAAAACTGGATCTGCTGGTCGATCGTCTCGACGAAATCGACCGCATGCTGTCGGCTCCGAGTACGGCTGGCGACATGGACCAGTTTCGCAAGCTGTCGCGCGAACGGGCCGAACTCGATCCGGTCATTGCCCAGTTTAACGCTTTTCGTCAGGCTGAGAACGATCTGGCTGAGGCCGAAGCGATGCGCGCCGATCCGGAGATGCGCGATTTTGCCGAAGAGGAAATCGCCGCGGCCAAGGCGCGTCTGCCCGAACTCGAAATCGAGCTGCAGAAGCTGCTGCTGCCGAAGGACCCCAACGACGAGCGCAGCGTGCTGCTCGAAATCCGCGCCGGTACCGGCGGCGACGAATCGGCGCTGTTCGCCGGCGATCTTTTCCGCATGTATTCGCGCTTCGCCGAGCGTCAGCGCTGGCAGGTCGAAGTGATGTCGGCCAGCGAATCGGAACTGGGCGGCTACCGCGAAATCATCTGCCGCATTGCCGGCAACGGCGCCTATTCGCGCCTCAAGTTCGAATCGGGCGGGCATCGCGTGCAGCGCGTGCCGGAAACCGAAACCCAGGGCCGCATCCATACCTCGGCGTGCACCGTGGCGATCATGCCGGAAGCCGACGAGGTCGAGGACGTCAATCTCAACCCGGCCGATCTGCGCATCGACACCTTCCGCGCCTCGGGCGCCGGCGGTCAACACATCAACAAGACCGATTCCGCGGTGCGCATCACGCACATCCCGACCGGCATCGTCGCCGAATGCCAGGACGGCCGCTCGCAGCACGCCAATAAGGCCTCGGCGATGAAGGTGCTGGCGGCGCGCATCAAGGACGTGCAGGTGCGCGCGCAGCAGGCGCATATCTCGAGCACCCGCAAGAGCCTGATCGGCTCCGGCGACCGCTCCGAGCGCATTCGTACCTACAATTTCCCGCAGGGCCGGATCACCGATCACCGCATCAACCTGACGCTGTACAAGATCGCCGCGATCATGGACGGCGACATGGACGAACTGCTCGGTGCGCTCGCTGCCGAACACCAGGCCGACCTGCTGGCGGAACTCGCCGAGCAGAATTGAAAATGACGCTTTTTGAAGCGTTGACCGCTGCGCGGCAAAAAATCGACCGGCTCGATGCCCGCCTGCTGCTGCAATACGCCACCGGCTGCACTCATACCGATCTGCTGGCGCGCCCGGAAATGCCGGTGATTGCGCCGGCTTACGCGCAATTCGCCGAGTGGGTCGAACGCCGCGCGGCCGGCGAGCCGCTCGCCTATCTGGTTGGCGAAGCCGAGTTTCGCGGTCGCGTCTTCCAGGTTTCGCCCGAGGTGCTGATTCCGCGTCCGGAAACCGAGGTGCTGATTGAACTGGCACTTGAACGCCTGCAAGGTCTTGAACAGCCGCGCATTCTCGATCTCGGCACCGGCTCCGGCATTGTCGCCATTTCGCTGGCGCTGGAATGTCCTGGCGCGCAAGTCACGGCGGTCGACCTGTCGGCAGGGGCGATTTCCGTCGCCCGCAACAATGCCGGCCGCCTCGCCGCCCAGGTCGATTTCCGCGCCGGCAGCTGGTTCGACCCGTTGCCCGACGAACGCTTCGACCTGATCGTCTCCAACCCGCCCTACATCGCCGACGGCGACCCGCATCTGGCGCTGAATGGCCTGCCTTTCGAGCCGCAGATGGCACTCACCGATCAGGAGGCGGGCGGCAACGGTCTGGCCTGCATCCGGGCGATCGTCGCGGGCGCCGCCGCGCATCTCAACCCCGGCTGCTGGCTGCTTTTCGAGCACGGCTACGATCAGGGCGCAGCGAGCCGGAACTTATTGGCCGCTGCCGGGTTCAAAGCGGCGTTCACTCATCCCGACCTGGCCGGCATCGACCGGGTCAGCGGCGCCCATCTTTAATCAGGAGCAAGCATGTCCGACGTACAAAAACGCATTCACGATACCGTTACTTCCAACCCGGTTGTCCTTTTCATGAAGGGTGATGCCCGCTTCCCGCAATGCGGTTTCTCGGCGACCGTCGTGCAGATTCTCAAGGTCTGCGGTGTCGAGGACTTCGTCACGGTCAACGTGCTGGCCGACGAGGAAATCCGCAACGGCGTCAAGGAATACGCCAACTGGCCGACCATTCCGCAGCTCTACATCAAGGGCGAATTCGTCGGTGGTTGCGACATCGCCAAGGAAATGTACCAGACCGGCGAACTGCAACAATTGCTGGAAGGCATTGCCAAGGTCTGAGCCCCGGCTTGCGCCAAAGACAAAGCCCGCCAATCGGCGGGCTTTGTCTTTTCAGCTGGTCGGTGTCAGACCTCTTCGACCTGGAAGTCGATGTTCGGGCCGTCGGCGACCGCTTCCTTGACGGCGCAGTGCACGATGCTTTCGAGCACGGCGGCTTTCTGCTCGGCGGTGAAGCCTTCCGGGAAGCGGACTTCGGTCTTGAATTTGGCCAGGGTCAGCGGGCCGCCGGGGCCGGCGAAGGGCTTGCAGTTGATCTCGATGCCGGCGGCGGAAATGCCCAGGCCCTTGCAGGCCTTCTTGGTATAAACGGCGGCGCAGGCGGCAAGCGAGGCGTAGAAGGCTTCCAGCGGGTTCATCAGCGAGCCGTCGAGCGCATAGCTGGCTTCGTACTTGCTGGTGGTGACCTTGATGAGCGGGGTGCTGTCGACAACGGTGGCGTACATGCTGATCTTCCTTGATGTTGGTTTTCTGGTTCTGGCGGGTGATCTGGCGATCACGACGTCGCAATATAATAAACCGCTAATATGTTTGGCGCAAAAAAAGACCGTCGGCAGTTGCCGGCGGTCTTTGCGTTTGCTGGCGGAGAATCAGGCCAGACGGGCGCGGGCGCGGGCGATGGCGGCCCTGACCTGGTTCGGGGCGGTGCCGCCGATATGGTTGCGCGAGGCGAGCGAGCCCTCGACGGTCAACACGGCAAAAACGTCATTTTCCACCTGCGGGCAGAAGGCGCGCAGTTCTTCCAGGCTCAGTTGCGGCAGGTCGACGCCCTTCTGTTCGGCGGCCTTGACGGCGTGGCCGACCGCTTCGTGCGCGTCGCGGAAGGGCAGGCCCTTCTTGACCAGGTAGTCGGCGAGGTCGGTGGCGGTGGCGAAGCCCTGGGTCAGCGCGGCCTGCATGTTCTCGGCGCGCACCGTGATGCCACCGGCCATGTCGGCGAAGATGCGCAGCGTGTCGGTGACGGTGTCGACGGCGTCGAACAGCGGCTCTTTATCTTCCTGGTTGTCCTTGTTGTAGGCCAGCGGCTGCGACTTCATCAGGGTCAGCAGCGACATCAACTGGCCATAGACGCGGCCGGTCTTGCCGCGCGCCAGTTCCGGCACGTCCGGGTTCTTCTTCTGCGGCATGATCGACGAGCCGGTGCAGAAGCGGTCGGCGATCTGGATGAAGCCGACGCGCGGGCTCATCCACATGACGAGTTCTTCCGACAGGCGGCTGATGTGCATCATCAGCAGGGCGCAGGCCGAGGTGAATTCGATGGCGAAATCGCGATCCGACACGGCATCCAGCGAGTTCTCGCAGACGCCCTCGAAGCCCAGCTGTTCGGCGACATATTCGCGGTCGATCGGGTAGGTCGTGCCGGCCAGTGCGGCAGCGCCGAGCGGCAGGCGGGCGACGCGCTTGCGGCAGTCGGCGTAGCGCTCGGCATCGCGGCCGAACATTTCGAAATAGGCCAGCATGTGGTGGCCGAAGGTCACCGGCTGGGCGACCTGCAAATGCGTGAAGCCGGGCATCGGCGTCGCTGCTTCCTTCTCGGCCAGATCGACCAGGGCGGAGCGGAAGGCCTTGATCAGGACCAGGATGTCGTCGATCGAGTCACGCAGGTAGAGGCGGATATCGGTCGCCACCTGGTCGTTGCGCGAACGGCCGGTGTGCAGGCGCTTGCCGGCATCGCCGACGAGGGCGGTGAGGCGCTTTTCAATATTGAGATGCACGTCTTCGAGGTCGAGCGACCATTCGAACTTGCCGGATTCGATTTCTTCCGTGACGACGGCCATGCCGCGCTCGATGTCAGCCAGGTCGGCGGCGGCGATGATGCCCTGCTTGGCGAGCATGCGGGCGTGCGCCAGCGAGCCGCGGATGTCCTGACGCCACATGCGCTGGTCGAAGTCGACGGAAGCGGTATAGCGTTTGACGAGATCGGAAACCGGCTCGGAGAAACGGCCGGCCCAGGTGTATTGCGTGGCGTTGGAAGTCATGTCTTTGGTCTAGAATCGGGAAATCAGGCGCAAATTGCACAGAGAATGACAAGTATACGGCACTTTCCCGCGACTCACCCCCTGCCCGACTGGCGCAATTTCGGGGTGATGCTGCGCGTGCTGCTCGGCATCAATGGCCTGGCGCTGCTCGCCGCGCTCGTCATGGCGCCCGATATCGCCGGCTGGCCGGGGCGTTTCATCGAACTGACGGCAGTCGTCGAGCCCTTGCTGCTGATCGGCCTGGCTTCGCTTGCCTTCCTGCGCGATGTGCTGTGGCGCCTGCCGCTACGCCTCGGACAGTTTCTCGTTTTGGCCCTGGTCGGCGGGTTGACCGGTGGGCTGTTCATTTACTGGCAGTCATTGATGCTCAGCGAAGGCGGCAGTCCGGGCCGCGCCATCCTGCTCGCGCTGGCCGCCACGGCGCTGTTGCTGCTCTATTTCGAACTGCGCGCCCGCGCCTTCTCGCCGGCGCAGAGCGAAGCCCGCCTGGCCGCGCTGAATGCGCGCATCCGGCCGCATTTCCTGTTCAACTCGCTGAATGCCGTGCTCTCGCTGATTCGCGCCCGGCCGCAGCAGGCCGAGGCGGCGCTGGAATCCCTGTCCGACCTGTTCCGCGCCGCGATGCGCGATCCCGGCGAACTGGTCAGCCTGGCCGATGAAATCGCCCTCGGCAAGCAATACCTCGAACTCGAATATCTGCGCCTGGGCGAGCGCCTGGCGGTCGACTGGCAAATCGGGGCGGTTTCCATGGCCTTGCCGATTCCGCCGCTGATGCTGCAGCCCTTGCTGGAAAATGCCGTCTACCACGGCATCGAGCCGGCACCGGAAGGCGGCACGGTACGCATAGGGCTGGCGCAGCGCGGCGACGAACTGCACATCAGCATTGCCAACCCGACCGTCGGTCAGACCGCGCATGCCGCCGGCAACCACATGGCGCTGGCCAATATCCGCGAACGCCTGGCCTTGTATTACGATCTCGAGGCCCGTCTCGAAATCGAAACCGGCGATCACCGCTACGAGGTCCGCATCGTCCTGCCATGCCGTCAGAAAATCCGCTGAAAATCCTCATCGTCGATGACGAGCCGCTGGCCCGCGCCCGCCTGAGCGAGCTGCTCGGCGACATTGCCGTCCAGTTGCCGAGCGCGGTGGTCGGCGAAGCGGTCAACGGTCTTGCCGCCCTCGATTTCCTGCGCGAGAACCCGGTCGACGTCGTGCTCGCCGACATCCGCATGCCGGGCATGGATGGCATCGAACTGGCCGGCCATCTCGGCGCCCTGGCCAAACCGCCGGCCATCATCTTCACCACCGCCTACGACAATTACGCGGTGCAGGCCTTCGATCTCAACGCCGTCGATTACCTGTTGAAGCCGGTGCGGGCGCAACGCCTGCTCACCGCGCTGCACAAGGTCGCCGCCGCACCGCCGCTCAACCCCGAATTGCTCGGCAGCATCGGCCAGGCCGTGCGCGGCAGCGGCCGCACCCATCTTTCCTGCCAGGAGCGCGGCCGCCTGCTGCTGGTGCCGGTCGCCGAAGTGCTCTACTTCAAGGCCGATCTGAAATACGTCACGGCGCGCACGATCGAGCGCGAATACCTGCTCGACGAGGCGCTGACCCATCTCGAAAACGAATACGCCGAGCGTTTCATCCGCCTGCATCGCGCCGTGCTGGTCGCCCGTTCGGCGCTGGCCGGTTTTGAAAAGGCGGCCGGCGACGATGCCGAGGCCTACGGCTGGGCCTTGCTGCGCGGCGTGCCGGAGAAGCTGCCGGTTAGTCGCCGGCAATGGGCGCCGGCCAAGGCGCTGGTCAAGAGCGCCTGATCACACTTAACGAAAGCGAACGCCCGTCATGCTCCCGATTTGTCCCCATTGCGGTCATGCCCGCACCGCCAATGCCGATGTGCCCGACTGGCAGTGTCCGGCTTGTGGCAAGGCCTACGCCAAGGTCGATGCGCACCTGTCTCCGGCTGAGCGGCGCCAGTACGGTCGCATCGAGGTGCCGGAAAGCCGGGGCGGTGGCAAATGGCTGCTCTTGCTGCTGGTCTTCAGTGCGTTGCTGTGGTTCACCCGTCCGCTCTGGCAGGCACGGGTCAAGCCGCCGGAGCCGGTTGTTGCCATCGGCCAACCCGCGGTGCATCTCTACGCCACCGACTGGTGTGGCTATTGCAAGGCGAGCCGCGAGTTCTTCCGCGCCAACGGCATCCGCTATACCGAGCACGACATCGAAAAAAGCACGGAAGCGCTCAACACGCATCGCAAGCTGGGCGGTAACGGCGTGCCGCTGATCGTCGTCGGCGACGAGGTGGTCAATGGCTACAACGAAGACCACCTGCGCCAGTTGCTGCGGCCCTGGATCAAGGGCTGAACGCAGGCGGTGCCGGACGGTGAACTGCTGAAAACAGGCGATTTCCGGCAGTTGACCGCTGGCCGGGGGCGCCGTGCCCCCTCCTTGGCAACAGGGCGGCCGGCCCGTCGGCGATTCCGGAATAACTTGTTGTAAAACAATTTTTTTCCGATTCTTCGGTCGCATAATGCCCTTTCCCTGATGACTGGCTGGATCTTCTGCATCATGCAAAGCGCAAACTCCCTGTTGTCCCTGTGTCTCGCTGTTTCCCTGCTTTTCTCCGGACCGCTGGCCGCCGGCGAACTGCAGGCCAGTTCGGCCGACCAGCCGATCCACGACGCGGCGCGCGCCGGTTCTGGCCAGGCGGTCAGCGCCCTGCTCAAGGCCCAGCCGGCCAGCCGCGATGCGCGCACCGCCGTGGGTTCGACGCCCCTGCATCTGGCGGCGACCAATCCCGATCTTGGTGCCATCAAGGCGCTGATCGCGGCCGGCGCCGATTGCAATGCGCGCGATCTCGACGGCCTGACCCCGCTGCACATGGCGGCCTATACGCAGAACGCGCGCCAGGCCCGGTTGCTGCTCGAATGCGGCGCCGACCCCTATGCCAAGACCAATGCCGGGCGCGATCCGACCTCAATGGCGCGCAAGACGATGTCGAACGAAGTGGCCGGTGTCATTTCGCTGTGGCTGCTCAAGGGCTGCGTTGCCGGCAAGCCGTGCTGAGATGAACATGCTGCTCCGACTCTGCCTTGCCCTCGGCCTGTTCGCCGCCTTGCCCGCGCTCGCCGCCGATCCGGTCGACCGTCCGGAAATCGAGATTTTCATGCCTTCGCCCTGCCTGGCCTGCATCGATTGGGGCGCCTACCTGGCCGACAACGGTTTCCGCGTGAGCTACAAGGAGACGGCCGACATGGCTGCGGTCAAGAAACGCTGGCGCGTGCCGGCGGCCTTGCAATCGACGCATACGGCGGTGGTTGCCGGCTATTTCGTCGAAGGCCACGCGCATGCCGAGGATATCCAGGAACTGCTGCGCGAGCGGCCCAAGGCGCGTGGCATCACGGTGCCGGGCTGGCCGCGCGGTGCGCCCGGGCGCGAACTGTCGAATCCGACCTGCGAAACAGCATGCACGACGCTGGACAACACCACTGGCGAGCGCGAAGTGCGCCGCGATCTCTACGAAACCCTGCTCGTCAAGCCGGACGGCTCAACCCGTACCTGGGCCCGGCACTAGCCGGCCCTACAGGCCGAGTTCGGCGAACATCGCGCTCGCCCAGCGCCGGTCTTCATCCTCTGCCTGCGGGAAGTGAGTCTGCTTGACCGTCTGCTGGATCAGGCCGTCGGCGCGGAAGCGGAAATCGGTATCGATGCGGCTGATCTCGAGCGGGCTGACCCGGCGCACGACATAGCAACTGCTTGACGGCAGGCTCTTGCCCGGCGCCTTGCCGGCGGCCCGCGTCGCGATCTCCTGTGCTGCGATGGCGCCTTGGCGTGCAGCGATCTGGCCGGTCTTCGGGTAGAAGCCAAACAGCGGCGAAGCCTTGTCCACCATGTCGCCGACCAGGAAGACGCGCTCGTCGCCGGGGGCATGCAGATGCACCGGGTCCTGCGCCGCCCAGCCGCTCGTCTTGCCGTCCTTGCCTTGGCCGACCAGGCCGGCCTGCCAGGCAATGTCGGCCGCCTGTTGCGGCGGCGCGAGGATGGCGTCGGCGAAGTCGATGGTCTCGAAATCGGTAGTCAGGCGTTTTTTGTAGGGGTCGAGCGTATTGATCCGCGCCTGCGGGAAATAGCTGATCTGCTCGCTGTAACTGTCGCGGAAGACGCGGTCGAAGGCGAGCGCCGGCTGGTTCGGGTCGAGCACCAGCAGGCGGCCCTTGATGCGCTTTTCCTTGAGCCACCAGGCAAGCATCACGGCGCGCTCGTAAGGCGCCGGCGGGCAGCGGTAGGGCATGGGCGGGATGGTCATCACCAGGTCGCCGCCCGTGAAGTTTTCCAGGCGCGCCTTGAGGCGCAGCAGTTCGTCGCCGCCGGTGAAGGCCGAACCGAAATGCTGGCGGGTATGGCTGGCGGCGGCAGCATCGTCGCCGAACCAGCTGGTGAAATCCTCGCGGATGCCGGCGGCGAGCACCAGCCAGTCGTAGTCGAGCGTCTCGGTGCGGGTGACGACCTGGCGTCGCGCGCGCTCGATGGCGATCACCTCGGCCTGCAGGAAGCGATAGCCGTGGCGGCTGGCGGCGGCCGCGTAGTCGTAGACCAGCGGCTCATTGCCGGCGAGGCCGACCAGCCAGCGGTTGGACAGCGGTAGCGAGCGGAACTCGGCGTTGCGCTCGACCATGACGACTTCGAGGCCCGGCGCCAGCTGGCGCAATTGCCGGGCCGCGGCAAGACCGCCCCAGCCGCCGCCGACGATGAGTACGCGCCCGGAGCGGGCGCGCGCCAGCGGCGTTGCCGCCAGCGCGGCAAGACCGAGGCCGGCCTTGAGGAGCTGGCGGCGCTGCATGCCGGGCTTCCTAGCCGAGGGCGCGGGTGACCACTTCGAGCACGTCGCGCGACAGGCCGGCGTGATCGCGGATGCGTTCGAGCGCGGCGCGGGCCTGCTTCTTACGGCCAGCATCGAACTTGGTCCAGCGGTCGAAACAGCGCGCCAGGCGCGAGGCGACCTGCGGGTTGCGGTCGTGCAGGACGAGTACCTGGTCGGCAATGAAGGCATAACCACTGCCGTCGGCCGCGTTGAAGCGCACGAGATTGGCGCCGAAAGCACGGATCAGGGAGTAGATCTTGTTCGGGTTGCCGATCTCGAAAGCCGGATGCGCGGTCAGCGCCTTGACCGTGGTCAGCGTGTCGGGGCGGCGGCTGGTCGATTGCGCCTGCAGCCACTTGTCGACGACCAGCGCCTCGTCCTTCCACTTGGCGTAGAAGTCGGCGAGCGCCTGTTCGCGCTGCGGGCAGTCGGCGGCATTGACGTTGGCCAGCGCGGCGAGTGCCGCGAACTGGTCGGTCATGTTGTCTGCCGTCCTGAACTGCTGCAAGGCGAGCTGGCGTACGGACAGGGTGTCGAGTTCGAGCAGGTAGGACAGACACAGGTTGCGCAGGGCGCGGCGGCCGGCCTGCTCGCTGCTCGGCGCGTAGGCTTCCTGGACGGTCAACCCGGCGTAGAGGCCGGAAAACTCGCCTTCGAGCTGTTCGGCGAGATGCCGGCGCAGGCCGTTACGGGCGGCGTGCAGGGCATCCGGATCGACGACCGTCATCAGTTCGGCGAGCGTCGTTTCGCCGGGCAGGGTCAAGGCTTCGGCGACGAAGGCGGCGCCGCGCTGGGCTTGCGTCTGGAGCAGCTTGCGCGCGGCATCGACGAAGCTGGCCGGCCAGACCGATGATTGCCCGGCGGCGATCGCTGCGGCGGCGTCGAGGATCAACTGCGTCGCCAGGCGCTGGCCGGCTTCCCAGGCATTGAACGGGTCGGATTCATGCGCGAGCAGCACGGTCAGCTGTTCCGGCGTGTAGTCGAAATCGAGATAGACCGGCGCCGAGAAGTCGCGCAGCAGAGAGGGCACCGGCTCGGCGGCGATCTCGTTGAAGACGAAGGACTGCGTTGTCGCGGTGAGTTGCAGCAGGCGCTCGCTGCCCGGCAGCAGGCTGCCGTCCTCGGCGAACAGCGCGACGCGGATCGGTATCAGGTAAGGCGAGTCATCGCTGGCGCGCGGGTTGGCCTGCGTGCAGGTCAGCGTGTAGGTCTTGCTTTCGGCATCAAAAAAGCCGTCGACCGTGACGCGCGGCGTGCCCGGCTGGCGGTACCAGCGCATGAACTGCGTGAAGTCGAAGCCGGAGGCGGCCGCCATCGCCGCGACGAAATCCTCGCAGGTCACGGCCTGGCCGTCGTGGCGGCGGAAGTATTCGTCCATGCCGGCGCGGAAGCCGTCGCGGCCGATCAGCGTCTGGATCATGCGGATGACTTCGGCGCCCTTTTCATAGACGGTCGCGGTGTAGAAATTGTTGATTTCGACGAAGCTCTCGGGCCGGATCGGGTGTGCCATCGGGCCGGCGTCTTCCGGGAACTGCCCGGCGCGCAGGCCGCGTACCTCGCGGATGCGGGCGGTCTGGCGGTTGTGCAGGTCGGCGCCGAATTCCTGGTCGCGGAAAACCGTCAAACCTTCCTTCAGCGACAGCTGGAACCAGTCGCGGCAGGTGACGCGATTGCCGGTCCAGTTATGGAAATACTCGTGCGCGACGACGCGGTCGATGTTCTCGAAATCGACGTCGGTCGCGACATCGCTGCGCGCCAGCACGTACTTGGTGTTGAAGATGTTGAGGCCCTTGTTCTCCATGGCGCCCATGTTGAAGTCGCCGACCGCGACGATCATGTAGTGGTCGAGATCACATTCGAGGCCGAAGCGTTCTTCGTCCCACTGCATCGACTTCTTGAGCGCTTCCATTGCGTGCGGGCACTGGTCGAGCTTGCCCGGTTCGACGTAGATGGCGAGTTGCACGCTGCGCCCGGAAGCCGTCTGGAAGGTATCGAACAGGCCGTCGAGCTTGCCGGCGACCAGTGCGAACAGGTAGGCAGGTTTACGGAACGGATCGGCCCATTTCGCCCAGTGGCGACCGTTGGCTTCATCGCCGCTGGCGACCGGATTACCGTTGGCGAGCAAGATCGGGTAAGTCGCCTTGTCGGCGTGCAGTGTGGCCGTGTAGGTGGACATCACGTCCGGGCGGTCGAGGAACCAGGTGATGCGGCGGAAACCCTGCGCCTCGCATTGCGTGAAATAGCCGTCCTTGGAACGGTACATGCCGGACAGACGGGTGTTGCCGTCCGGCTTGATGCGCACGACCGTCTGCAGCGTGAAGCTGGACGGCAGATCCGTAATGGTCAAAGTGCTGGCCGTCGCGGAAAACGGCACTTCGGCGCCGTCGACCGTTACGGCGATGGTTTCCAGTTCTTCGCCATCAAGCACCAGCGGCTGCACGGCAACCGCCGGATTGCGGCGCATGGCCAGCGTGGCGGTGACGACGGTGCTGCCGGTTTCGATGCTGAAATCGAGGTCGACCGTGTCGACCAGGTAAGCGGGCGGGGTGTAGTCCTTGAGATAGACGGTCTGCGGGGTATCTGTTTTCATGGTTTGACGCTGCGGGGGACGAGAACGCCCGATGATACGTCAAGCCGCCGCTGCCTGCCCCAATGCAAAACGCCCCGGCCGGAGGGGCGGGGCGTTTGTTCAGACAAGCGCGGACGGGGGCTCAGTCGCGACCATGGCCCTTGCCATGGCCGTGGTCACCGCCACCGCGTCGGTCGTCACGACGGTCCTCGCGGAAGTCACGGCGATCGTCGCGTCGGTCTTCCCGGTAATCGCGGCGATCATCCCGGCGCTCATGGCGAAACTCCTGGCGGTTATGGCCATGCTGTTCGCGGTAGCGCGGTGCGTATTCGTTGCTGTACCAGTCGTCACGCACGAAATAGACGCGCTCGCCACAGGCCCGGTAACGCCCGCAATACTTGCCCCAATGCTTGGCATGGCCGGGCGGCACGCGCAGGTAAAGCGGCGGACGTCCAACCGGCACCCGCTGGATCATCACCGGCTGCGGGAAGAGCAGGGCCGGCTCCGGGAAGCCGCCGATATCAATACGGCCGTAGAAGCCGGGCTGGCCAATGCTGACCGAAACCTGGGCGGTGGCGGGGGCGCTGAAGACCGCGGCGCCAAGGGTAAGAGCCAGAAGCAGACGTTTCATTTTGTTTTCCTTATGGGGTGATGCCCGATTAACGCGGCAAGGCGTTGAGTCGCCGACAACGGGGTTGCAACAGATTGTAAGGGGGCTGCGGTTGTAGCTTTGTGGACGGAGGGTGTGTTTGTGTTTCAGGGCGCCGGGGGGCGCTGAATGGATTTCGTGGCGTTGGTCGCTATTTCTGGTTCGTGCCCTTATGCCGTAGCCAGCAATCGAAAGCGGCCACTCAAGACCCTAGGGGGTTGATACCTGACCCAATACTTCGGTAGGAGCCGAAATGCTTTGAACAAGCCCGTCCTCTCCCCAAATGACCAAATATTCATCCCAGTTTGCTGTCCAATATTTCCATTCTGTCTGAGACAAAGCTTGTGTGGTGTCGGTCCGTGGATAACCTAGAGAGATAATGACTTGCTCCCGAGTCATTCCTTTGCAAACCTTGCCGGTAGCAATTGCGGCCTGGATTCTCTGCGGATAGTTTTTGATTTTGGTTTTTGGATCATCATTTACGATCAGCTTTGCTAGATATTGCTCTTTAGTTTCTTGTTTTCGACCGTAGTCATGGCCGATTCGCATTTCACGCGCATCAATTAGTACGCTGGCGCGGTTGAATCCGAAACTCTTTAGTACGATGGGGGTTCCTGCTGGAATCATCGGCAACGTAGTTTCATTAGTGTCACTGATCCAATCGCCTTGGTAGTGAAGGTTGCAACATGTGAATTGCGCTCCAGCCATGGCTTTTTCAGCATTCTCAGCTATTTCAAAATCAATAATCTTGTCACCAACTTGAGTACTTGTGTCCCATTCCTTAAGCCATACCTCTCTCCTCAATGGCTCAAGTACGCCAGCGACCTGGTATACCGTGTCAGGCTTAAGCTCCACATCAACCTCACCGGATACCTTTGCGAATGATGAGGGTCGGAATAGATACTCAATTGGCGCAGCTGTTCCAAACTGAGCTGTAAGCGTTAAACGATGCTTTCCGGCAGCCACATATCGCTCAACTGGCATCGGGTACAAGTTTCGTCCTCGCCCGATATTCGCGCGAATGCTTCGCTTCATTGAATTTTCTTCGATTGGAATGCCGTCTACAGCTGTTAAAACGAAGAAAGCAGCCCGCCCGCCATCTTCACTGAGCGCCGAGTCCCAGATAAGTGCGCTTGGATAATCGGGTTTGACGACAATATGGGTTTGGCTACATCCGCCCAACAGGCAAATGCTCACAAGCGAAAGCGCTGAGCGCAATTTCATAACTACGTCAACATTGTTCACGCTCTCGCTGATTGTTTCGTGGCTGAACTTCAGTGCTAATGATATGGGCACGAATGGGGCGCCTGTAAGGTTTTGAATGACATTGAGGTTATCCGATGATGTTCTCGTTATCAATCAACAATCATACGGGTAGAGGCTGTGTCCGCTACGGAGCGGTTTTTTTGAAGGATTGCTCCTTGCCGAAAGTCGCCCGTGGCGCTTCATTGATCCTCCCTCTGTTCAAACGCCGTCGTTATGAGGAACAACCGCATCTCGACTCTTTGCGACTTGCATCACTGTCCGCTCCCGAAAATGCCCTGAATCCCGCCGTCAACCGCTGCGGCTGCGGCGATATGTCGCAGGGTCTGTCGTGTCAGGCTCTATAGAATCGCGCCTTCTTTTATTCTAATTAAATCAGTATGTTAGCATTTTCTAATGCTGGTTTTTGGGGGCGGCGGTGTTCAGGATCAAATCTTCTGTTTGCATGGTGTTGCTGGCCTTGGGTTCGCTGGCCCAGGCGGTTGAAAGTGGCGAGGATTCCGCCGTGACGCTGGGCGAGGTTCGCGTCCAGAGCGCGGCGGGCGGCTTGCCGGCGCGCAGCGTGCTGAGTTCGGTCAATCTGCTCGGCAGCGACCAGATCGAGAACCAGAATATCAAGGCGCCGTGGCAGCTGTTCAACCTGATGCCGGGCGTGATGATGACCGAGTTCGGCATGGGCACGACCTCGGGCAAGCTGTCCTTCCGCGCCTTCAACGGCGAGGGCGAGGTCAATGCGGTCAAGCTGCTGATCGACGGCATTCCCAGCAACAGCAACGACGGCAACATGCCTTATCTCGACATGCTGGCGCCGCTCGATATCGAGTCCATCGAACTGGTCAAGGGCACCAACGATCCGCGCTATGGCCTGCACAACATCGCCGGCAACGCCAACCTGACGACGCGGATCGGCGGCAACTACACCCGGGCCCGCATCGGCCTGGGCAGTTTTGCGACGCGCGATCTGCAACTGAGCAAGGGCATCGAGGAAAACGGCCTAGCCCAGAACTATTTCCTTGCCTACCAGGCGGGTGACGGCTGGCGTGACCATGCCTTCTCGGAGAAGTTTTCCGGTGCCGGCAAGTGGTTCTTCAGTCCGAACGAGGGGCGCAGCAATTTCGGCCTGATCGTGCGCGCCTACCAGCAGGTGGCGCAGGAGGCCGGTTACCTGAGCCCGGCCCAGCTGCGCGCCGACCAGCGCCAGTCGCCGGCGATCAACGAAACTGACGGCGGCGAACGCAAGATGCAGCAGCTCAGCCTGCATGCCGACCACCAGTTTTCGGACCGGCTGTACGGCAGTGCCAAGGCCTATCTGAACCACATCGACGACCGCCGCTGGCTCGATTACGGCCAGGGAACGACGCCGCAGGAGCGCGCCATCCAGGAAACCCACAAAGGCATGATCGGCACGCTGACCTGGCGACCGGTGGTGCGCGGCTTGTACGACCTGGCCATCGAGAGCGGCGTCGATGCCGAGTGGCAGGACAACAGGAGCCAGCGCTACACCATCAGCCAGCGCGTTCGTCTCGCCCAGACGCGCGACCAGCAGTTCGACTTCAACATCGCCGGCGCCTTCGTCCAAGCGGTGATCCGGCCGACCGAGAATCTCAAGATCGTGCCTGCCTACCGGGTCGATACGCTGAACGGTTCCTACCTCAACCAGCTGACCGGCGTGCGTTACGATATGAACGACTATGGCGTGATCGGCCAGCCCAAGCTGAGTGCGCTCTATACCTTCGCGCCGGGCTACAGCGTGTACGGCAATGTCGGGCGCAGCTTCCAGGTCGGCGTCGGCACCGGCAGTTATCACCTGAGCGCGCTGGCCGCCCAGGAGCCGTCGCTCAACGACGGCTGGGAGGCCGGTTTGAAGTTCAAGCCGCTGGCCGGTGTTGAAGGGCGGCTGGCGTTGTGGGAGCAGGTTGCCTCGAACGAAATGCGCCGCATGCTGATGGGCGCCTCGAACGATGTCGAGGCGATCGGCAAGACGCGTCGCCAGGGTATCGATCTCGAACTGTCGGTGCGGGCCGGCGAGAACACGCGCATCTGGGCCTTCTATTCGCACCAGGATTCGAAGATCCTGCAGGCCGGCGCCACCGAGCCGGCCGCGCAGGGGCGCCAGATCGACCATGTGCCGCACTACATCGTGTCGGCCGGCGTCGAGCATCGCCTGCTGCCGGCCCTGCGTGTCTCGGCGACGGTCAACGCGCAAGGGGCTTACTATCTTGAGCGGACCAACGTGACCGAAAAATTCGGTGCCTACACGCTGCTCAACCTGTCGGCCAATTACCAGCTCAACCGCACGACCAGCCTCGACTTCCAGGTGCGCAACGCAACCGACGAGCAGTATGACTACGTCTGGTATTCCGCCGGCAACACCTTCCATTCGCCGGGCGAAGGGCGCAGCTTCTTTGCCGCGCTCAATCTTGCCTACTGAGGCCGGGGCATGACGCGGCAGCGTCGGCGTCGTTTCTGGCTGGCGCTGCATCGCTGGCTCGGCCTGTCGGCCGGGCTGGCTTTCGCGCTGCTCGGGCTGACCGGCAGCATCTTGTGCTTCTACCAGGAGATCGATCTCCTGCTCAATCCGCTGCCGCGCCCGATGGCGGCGGTGACGGCTGACTATCGCTGGCAGCCTGTGGCCGATGCCTTGCGGGCCAACTACCCGGACTATGCCGGGCCGTGGCGCATCGAGGTGCCGCTCGCCGCCGGGCGGCCCATCGTCGCCCGCTACTACCGGCCGCCGGAACGGGCCGGCCGCATCTTCGCGCCGCGCCTGGTGGCGCTTGACCCGACGACGCTGGCCGTGGTCCAGGACCGCTACTGGGGCGATTTCGCGATGACCTGGCTGTTCGACCTGCATTACACGCTGCTCGCCGGTGCGACCGGGCGGGTCGTGCTGGCCTGGTGTGGCTCCGCGCTGCTCGTGTTGCTGGGCATCGGCCTGTGGCTGTGGTGGCCGGCGCCGGGGCGCTGGCGCGAGCGGCTGCGTCTGCAACTGCGCCCGGGCCGCGTGCGGGCGACCTACGACCTGCATGTGCTGAGCGGCGTGTACGGTCTGCCCTTGCTGCTCGTGCTGGTGGTGACCGGGATCGTGCTCGAAGTGCCGGATACGGTGCAGCCGGCGGTCGAATTGCTCGGGCCATTGACCAAGGCGCCGGACGCCTTGCCGGCCGGGCCTGCACCTTTGTCGCTTGATGCTGCGCTGGCCGTGGCCCGGGCCCGCTTTCCCGATGGCCGGCCGCGCTGGCTGGAGACGCCGGCACGGCACGGCGGGGTGACGCGGATCAGGCTCGAGCGGCCGGGCGAGCCAAGCCGGCGCTTTCCGCAAAGCACGGTCTGGGTCGGGGCGGCGGCCACTCCGCTGGCGGTGCGCGATATCGCGGCAGATTCGCCGGCCGACCGGTTCATGGCCTGGCAGCATCCGCTGCACAACGGCGAGGCCTTCGGCCTGCCCGGCCGGATTGCGGTGGCTTTGGCCGGGTTGCTGCCCTTGCTGCTTTTTGTCAGCGGTCTGCTGCGTTGGCGTCAGAAGCGCGCCGCCCGCGCCGGTCGGGACTGAAAACCGGCCTCAGCGCCGCTGCCAGACCTGCCAGCGTTCGCGTCCGGAAAAGACTGCAATCGAGTCGTCGACCGCTGCGTCTTCGATGCGGGTGAAATTGGGCGTCAGCAGGGCGTCGAGTTCGTCTGGCAGGATGCCGAAGGGCGGGCCTTTCGGCTGATCGCAGATGAAGAAGAAACCGGCGAGCAGGGCGCCGCTCGGCAGCAGTTCGGCGACGCGCCGGCCCCAGTCGGCCCACAGCTTGCGCGGCAGGGCGCAGAGGAAGGCGCGTTCGTAGATCAGCTCGAACGGTCGACTGCCGGAAAAGGTAAAAAAGTCGGCGCAGACGAGGTCGACCGTTGTGTCGCCCAAGACTTCGCGCGCCGTGGCGACGGCGACCGGCGAGAAATCAAGCGCCGTCACCGGCCAGCCGGCCTTGGCCAGATGCACCGCTTCCCAGGCGCTGCCGCAGCCGGGAATCAGTGTGTTGAGCGGCGTCGACCGCTGGCCGACGAAAGCGGCGAGGGCGTTCGGCACCTTGCCGGCATCCCAGGGCGTGACGCCTTCGCCGAAGCGCTTGCACCAGAAGTCGGGGTGTTCCGGGCGTTGATGGTCGGCTTTGCTCTGTGCCGGGGAAGTCGGGCTGTCGCTCATGCTAAGATTGCCCTCTTCCCAACCCTTGCTGCGTGCCGTTTCATGTCCGCTCCTTCGAAGATTGTCATCGCTTCCCGCGAATCGCGCCTCGCCATGTGGCAGGCTGTTCATGTCCAGGGCCGTCTGGCCAGTCTGAATCCGGGGGCTGAGGTCGTCATTCTAGGCATGACCACCAAGGGTGACCAGATTCTTGATCGGCCGCTCGCCGAAATCGGCGGCAAGGGCCTGTTCATCAAGGAACTCGAAGTCGCGATGCAGGAGGGCAAGGCCCACCTCGCCGTGCATTCGATGAAGGACGTGCCGATGGTGATGCCGGAAGGTTTCGTGCTGGCCGCCATCTCGGCACGCGAGAATCCGCGCGATGCCTTCGTTTCGAACAAGTACAATGGTCTCGACGAACTGCCGGCCGGTGCCGTGGTCGGCACCTCCAGCCTGCGCCGCGAAGCCATCCTGCGCGCCAAGTATCCGCAACTGGTGATCAAGAGCCTGCGCGGCAATCTCGACACCCGCCTGAAAAAGCTCGATGCCGGCGAGTACGACGCGATCATCCTGGCTGCCGCCGGCCTGATCCGCCTCGGCCTGGAAAACCGCATCAAAACGGTGTTGACCGCTGAACAGTCGCTGCCGGCCCCGGGCCAGGGCGCGCTCGGCATCGAACTGCTCGACGGTGCCGCCAGCATGCTCGATGTCGTCGCACCGCTCAACGATCCGGAAACCGCCCACTGCGTCAAGGCCGAACGCGCCTTCTCGCGCGCCCTCGGCGGTTCCTGCCAGGTGCCGCTGGGCGGCTACGCGATCATCGACAACGGCCAACTGTGGCTGCGCGGTTTCGTCGCCACCGCCGACGGCAAGGAAATGGTCAGTGCCGAGTTGCGTGGCAATCCGGCCGACGACGAGGCGCTCGGCCTGCAACTGGCCGCCACCCTGCGTGCCCAGGGCGCCGACGCCATCCTGGAAAAGCTCGCTCACTGCAAATGAGTTCCGCCGGCCCGCTTGGCGGCCGAACCATCGTTGTTACCCGGCCCAGGGCGCAGGCAGCGCCGCTGGCCGAGGCGATTGCCGCCGCCGGCGGTAATCCGCTGATCTTCCCCCTGCTCGAAATTGCGCCGGCCGCCGATCCGGCGCCGCTGGCTGCGGCCATTGCCGATTTGCCGCAATACAGCCTCGCCGTTTTCATCAGCCCGAATGCGGTCGACCATGCCGTACCGGCCATTTTGGCCCGCGGGGCGTGGCCGGCCGGCTTGCGTCCGGCGGCGGTCGGGCCTGGCACGGTCAAGGCGCTGGCGGCGCATGGCATCGGCAACTGCCTGGTGCCGGCAGAGCGTTTCGATTCGGAAGCCCTGCTTGAGTTGCCGGAACTTGCCGGCGCAGCGGTCGACGGTCGGCGAGTGGCCATTTTCCGTGGCGACGGCGGTCGCGAATTGCTCGCCGAGACGCTGCGCCAGCGCGGCGCGACGGTCGATTGCATCACCTGTTATCAACGCTCCGGCCCGACGGCCGGCGCCGACGAACTGCTCGCCGCCTGGCGTGCCGGGCAGCTCGCTGCATTCACCGTGTCGAGCAGCGAAGGCCTGCGCCATCTGTGCGAATTGCTCGACGGCGAAGGCATGGCCTGCCTGCGCGCCACGCCGCTTTTCGTGCCGCACGCCCGTATTGCCGAAAGTGCGCGCGCCCTCGGCCTCGACAAAATTATCCTCACCGCAGCAGCGGACGCCGGCATCATCGCCGGCTTAGTTGCTTATAATTGGCTGGCATGATGTCCGAAAACGATCAAACTCCCCCTCCCGCCGCGATGCCTGTTTCTGCTCCCGCTCCCGTTGCCGCGCGTTCGGCCCGCTCCGCGATCGCCCTGGCGATTGCCGTCGTCGCGCTGCTGCTGGCCGGCTGGCAATGGTTTGAAAGCCGTGCGCGGCTGGCCGATGTGGCCGCGGTTAGTCTGGAAGCGCGCGGTGCGCAAAAGGAAGTGCGCGAGCAGTTCGAGGCACTGCAGGTCCGGATGGGGGCGCTCGAAGCGCGGCTGACCGAATTCCAGGGCCAGGGCGCTGCCTTGCAGGGGCTCTACCAGGAAATCGCACATAACCGCGAGGATGCGACCCTGCTCGAAGTCGAGCAGGCGATCACGCTGGCCAGCCAGCAGCTGCAACTGGCCGGCAACGTGCCGGTCGCGGTGCTCGCCTTGCAGACCGCCGACCTGCGTCTGGCGCGTCTCGATCCGGCCCGTTACCTGCCGCTGCGCAAGGCGCTGGCCAAGGATTTGGCGCAATTGAACGGCCTGGTCATGGTCGATGTGCCGGGTATCAGCCTGCGTCTCGAGCAGGTTCTGCTCAATGCCGACAAGTTGCCGCTGGTGGCTGACGGTCGACCTGTCGTCAAAGCCGAAAATGCCGCCCCGGCTGCGCCTCTCACCTGGTGGCAACGCCTGAGCGGTGCCGCCGGCGAAGAGTTCAAGGGCCTGGTGCGCATCCAGCGCTTCGACCGCAGCGAGCCGGTCCTGCTGGCACCCGGCCAGGACTTCTTCCTGCGCGAAAATCTCAAGCTGCGCCTGCTCAATGCCCGTCTGGCATTGCTCTCGCGTGATTCCTCCACCTTCCGCGCCGAACTGGCGGTCGCCCAGTCCTGGCTGACCCGCCATTTCGATGCCGCCGACAAGACCGTACAGGCAACCCAGGCCAGTCTGCGCCAGATGGCCGGCAGCGAGCTGAATGCCGCGCTGCCCGACCTCGGTGCCAGCCTGTCGGCCGTGCGTGCCCTGCGTACCGGCAAGGAAAAACGGTGAAGAGCCTGTTCTGGATCCTGGCGCTGTTTGCCGCCGCCGTGGCCTTGGCGCTCGGCGCGCGCATGAACGACGGCTACCTGCTGCTGGTGCTGCCGCCCTGGCGCATCGAAATCTCGCTCAACCTGTTCATCCTGCTGCTGGTGCTGGGTTTTATCGGGGTCTATGCCGCCCTGCGCACCTTCTTCCTGACTGCCGGCATGCCGCAGCGGGCGCGCGAATATCGTGAGCGCCGCCAGAAGGAGCGTGCCGCACAGGTCTTCCAGGATGCCGTCCGCCTGCTCTTTGAAGGCCGTTTCGGCCAGGCCCTGAAAAAGGCGAGCGAAGCACATGCGGCTGGTACGGCGCCTGGCCTGTCGGCCCTGATCGCGGCACGTGCCGCACAGCGCATGCGCGAAGGCGGCAAGCAGCGAGGCTGGATGCAGCGCGCCAAGCTTGACGATCCGCGGACCGAGGCGGCGACGCTGATGCTGGAAGCCGAAATGATGAACGAGGCGCGCCGCTTTGATGAGGCGCTGGTCGCGCTGGAGCGTCTGCAGGCGACGCATGGCCGCCATATTGCCGCCCTGCGTCTGGAGCTGCGGGCACGGCAGGGGGCGGGAGACTGGGATGGCGTGCTCAAGCTGGTACGCCAACTGGCCAAACGCGATGCCTTGCCGCTCGAAGTGGTCAGCGAAATCAAGGTGCAGGCGCATCTCGCCAATATTGCCCGGCATGCTGCTGATCTCGGCGAGTTGAGCGCATACCTGCGCGGCATTGCCGCCGACGAGCGCGACTGGCGGGTCGTTTTGGCTGCGGCGCGGGCGTTGACCGCGCAGGGCGCCGATGCCGAAGCGCAGAAACAGATCGAGTCGGTGTTCGCCGATGCGGCTCCCGAGTCTGCCTGGCAGCCTGAATTGCTGGTCATCTACGGTCGCCTGGCCGGTGGCGAGCAGACGGCCCGCATCGCCCGCGCCGAAGCCTGGCTGCGCCAGCATCCTGATGATGCCGTGCTGCTCCTGGCGCTGGGCCGGATGTGCCTGCGCCAGCGTCTGTGGGGCAAGGCGCAGAGTTATCTCGAAGCATCACTGGCGGTGGCGGAGTCGCAGGAGGCGCATCTGGAACTGGCCCGCCTGTTCGACCTGCTGGAGCGCAGCGAAGAAGCCAACAAGCATTACCGGGCGAGTGCCAGATCAGAAGTGCATTAGCCTGAAATAAAACAGGAGCGAGGGGAAAAATGCTGAATATCGACATGCGCAAGATTTACAACTTTTACCCGCTCGAGCCGGCGCCCGATGCCGCCAATCTGCCGAGCGGTGGCGATCTCTACTACGAATGCACCGAGTGCCTGGTCATCGTCAATTCGGTGCCGCACATCAAGGCGGCCTGCGCCTGCGGCAACCTGGCCGGCAGCGGTGGCAAGCTGGACGTGAAAAACCCGGAACAGGTCCGGGTTGTGCGGGGCAAGCTGAAGTAGCGGTTGTCCGCTAGCTATGACTGGCTACTGATTGCTGGCAAGCCAGTCCTGCGGCTGCAGGAAAACCTCATACAACTCGGCTTCAGGCGTGCCGGCTTCCGGCTGCCAGTCGTAGCGCCATTTGACGATGGGCGGCAGCGACATCAGGATGGATTCGGTGCGTCCGCCCGACTGCAGGCCGAACAGCGTGCCGCGGTCCCAAACCAGGTTGAACTCGACATAACGGCCGCGCCGGTAAGCCTGGAAGTCGCGTTCGCGCTCGCCGTAGGGCATGTCGCGCCGCTTGGCCAGTACCGGCAGGTAAGCCTGCGTGAAGGCGTTGCCGACCGCCTGGGTCAGGCTGAAACAGCGCTCGAAATCGCCTTCGTTGAGATCGTCGAAGAAGACGCCACCGACGCCGCGCGGCTCGTTGCGGTGCTTGAGGAAGAAATACTCATCGCACCAGGCCTTGTACTTCGGATAGACCGCATCGCCGAAGGGCGCCAGCGCATCCTTGCAGGTCTGGTGAAAATGGACCACATCTTCGCGTTGACCGTAATAGGGCGTCATGTCCATGCCGCCGCCGAACCACCAGACATCGGCTTCGCCTTCCTTGCGCGCCACGAAGCAGCGCACGTTCATGTGCGCCGTCGGGCAGTAGGGATTGCGCGGATGCAGGACCAGCGAGACGCCCATCGCTTCCCAGGAACGGCCGGCCAGTTGCGGCCGGACCGCGGTTGCCGAGGCGGGCAGCGATGTGCCGGTAACGTGCGAGAAATTGACGCCGCCGCGTTCGAAGAAATTGCCTTCCTCGATCAGGCGCGAAGTGCCGCCGCCGCCTTCCGGGCGAACCCAGCTGTCGGTGCGGAAGGCCGAGCCGTCAAAGGCCTCCAGTTCGCTGACGATACGGCTTTGCAGTTCGGTGAAGAAGGCCTTGAGGCGGGCGGTGGGGATGTTTTGTTCAGACATTTTTGTTGTTCGCGGGGTGTGAAGGGGTGGCATAGACCGCGTAGCGATTGCGCCCGGCCGCCTTGGCGCGGTACATCGCGACATCGGCCTGGCTCATCAGCTGGCTGGCGGTTGCCGATTCTGCCTGCTGTTTTTCGCAGATGACGATGCCGATCGAGGTGGTGACCGTGAGGGCGAGATCGCCAATGATGATCGGCTGGGCCAGCGCATGCAGACAGGTTTCGGCAACGCGTTCGGCGGCTTCGAGCGGATTGTCGGCCGGGCTGAGGATGATCAGGAACTCGTCGCCACCGAGCCGGCCGACGGTATCGGCGGTGCGCACGCTGTCGCTCAGGCGACGGGCAATTTCGATCAGCAGCAGGTCGCCGACCTGATGTCCGTGGTTGTCGTTGACTGTCTTGAAACCGTCCAGGTCGAGAAAAAGCACGGCCATGCTGTGCTGGACGCGAGGCATCTGCTTCAGGCCGTTCTCGAGGCGGTCGGTGAGCAGCAGACGGTTGGGCAGGCCGGTCAGGACGTCGTGATGGGCCATTTCGGCGAGGCGGTATTCCTGCTCCTGCAGTTTGCCCTGCAGGCGGTTGAAGCTGTTGGCGACGTCGGCCACTTCATCGGCGGAGCGGGCTTCGACCGGGTGCATCGGGCGGGTGCCTTCCGCCATGTCGTGCAATTCACCGGCCAGCGTGGCAAGCGGCTGCAGCAGGCGGCTCAGTGCGGCGAGCAGCATGACAACTATCGGCAGCGCGAGCAGGGCGGTGATCAGCAGCAGGTTGCGCAGGGTGTTGGCAACGGCAGCAAAGGCTTCCTTGCCCGGTTGCCGGGCGATCAGCAGCCAGCGCGGCTGGGGCACTTCGACAATGGCCACGAGTTCCTCTTCGCCGGCGGCATTGGTGATGATGCGGATGCCACGCATGCCGTTGATTGCCTGGTCGATCACCGGATCTTCGCCGGCGTCGGGCAGGGGGGTAACCGCCGCGCTCTTGTCCGAGGTCAGTGCGTAGATACGGTGGCGTGGCGAGATCAGTTGGTAACTGCCCTGGTTGCCCGGCCTGACGCCCTGGATCAGGTCGAGAAAGCCGGGCGTTGCCAGCGGTGTCACACCGGCCAGAATGCCGAGCAGGTTGTTCTGCGGGTCGAAAATGGGAACCGCGACAACCAGTGCCGGTTCTTTCGTGGCACGGGCGATCAGCGGCTTGCTGACGACGGTTTCACGGCTGGCGATGACGTCAATGAACCAGTCGCGGTCGGTAAAGGATTTGGGGCGGGTTTGCAGGCGCGGCGTGTCGGCCAGCGGCGGGCCGCCATCGGGCGGAATGACCATCAGCCCGGTCGGGAACAGGGTGTGGATGGCCTTGCGGTCCTCCAGCCAGATTTGCAGCGCTGCCGGATCAGTGAACAGCGCGGGTGGCATGTTGAGCGCAACACGCTTCAGGCTTTCGCGGCGCAGCGTGATCTTGCCGTCGATATCGCGGGCAATGTAGTTGGCTGCGGTCAGTTGCTGCTGCGAGACAAGATCCTGCATGTCGTCATGCAGGATCTTGGTGGCAAACAGCGAAATCAGCGTGATGCCGGCCAGAAACAGCAGGCCGGCAACGGCAGCAATCCGTGTCTTGAGACTGCTGCCGAAATGCAAGGTCATTGCGCCGGCAACTTAGCGGGAAATGGCGCGGTAGCCAATGTCCTTGCGGAACTGCATGCCGTCGAAATGGATCTGCACCGCCGATTCGTAAGCCAGCTTCTGGGCCAGCTTGACGTTCTCGCCCAGTGCCGTGACACAGAGCACGCGGCCGCCGCTGGTCACGACCTGGCCATCGGCCTCGGTGGTGCCGGCGTGGAAGACGTGGGCATCCTCGCCGAAGCTGTTGCCATTCGGCAAGCCGGTGATCTGGTCGCCCTTGCGCGGGGTGTCCGGATAGTTGGCGGCAGCCAGCACGACACCCAGCGCGACGCGGCGATCCCATTCGGCTTCGACCTGGTCGAGCGTGCCGTCGATGGCGTGTTCGAGCAGATCGACGAAGTCGGACTTCAGTCGCATCAGGATCGGCTGGGTTTCCGGATCGCCCATGCGGCAGTTGAATTCCAGGGTTTTGACCGAGCCGTCCTTGTTGATCATCAGGCCAGCGTAGAGGAAACCGGTGAACGGAATGCCGTCGGCAGCCATGCCGCGTACGGTCGGCAGGATGATTTCGCGCATCGCCTTGGCATGCACTTCCGGCGTCACGCACGGGGCCGGGGAGTAAGCGCCCATGCCGCCAGTGTTGGGGCCGGTGTCGCCGTCGCCGATGCGTTTGTGGTCCTGGCTGGAAGCCAGGGCAAGCACGTTCTTGCCATCGACCATGACGATGAAGCTGGCTTCCTCGCCGTCGAGGAATTCCTCGATGACGACGCGGGCGCCGGCATCGCCCAGCTTGTTGCCGGACAGCATGTCGTCGATCGCGGCGTGCGCTTCTTCCAGGGTCATCGCAACGACGACGCCCTTGCCGGCGGCCAGGCCGTCAGCCTTGATGACGATCGGTGCGCCCTTGGCGTCGATGTAGGCGTGCGCAGCGGTCGACTCGGTAAATGTGGCAAATTCCGCGGTCGGAATGTTGTGGCGGGCCATGAAGCGCTTGGCGAAATCCTTCGAGGATTCGAGCTGGGCCGCTTCCTTGGTCGGGCCGAAGATCTTCAGGCCACGGGCGCGGAAAACATTCACCACGCCGGCAGCGAGCGGCGCTTCCGGACCGACCACGGTGAGGTGGATCTTGTTCTGCTCGGCAAAATCCGCCAACGCCACCGGGTCGGTGATGTTGATGTTTTCCAGCTCGTGCTCGCGTGCCGTACCGGCATTGCCGGGGGCGACGAAAACCTTCTGCATGCCGGGCGTCCTGGCGAGGCGCCAGGCCATGGCGTGCTCGCGGCCGCCGGAACCGATGACTAGTAGATTCATGGGGTGTTTCCTTGTGATGTCCGAGATGCGATTTCTCTGGAACGCGCCTCACAAAATGAAGCGAAGCGGTCCTGCCAAGGCGCGCCGCCGCAGACAGTACTTGAATGTACGGCAAGGCGGCGCAACGCGGGCAGGATCATTTTGTGTGGTGCGTTCAGTGGCGGAAGTGGCGGGCGCCGGTGAAGACCATCGCAATGCCGTGTTCGTCGGCGGCTGCAATGACTTCCTCGTCGCGCATCGAGCCACCCGGCTGGATGACGGCCTTGGCACCGGCTTCGGCCAGCACGTCGACGCCGTCACGGAACGGGAAGAAGGCGTCGGAGGCGACGACCGAGCCGGCCAGGTCGAGACCGGCATGCTGCGCCTTGATGCTGGCAATCTTGGTCGAATCGACGCGGCTCATCTGGCCGGCGCCAACGCCCAGCGTCATGCCATTGCCGCAGAAAACGATGGCGTTGGACTTGACGAACTTGGCGACGCGTTCGGCGAAGAGCAGGTCTTCGATCTGCTGCGCGGTCGGCTGCACCTTGGTGACGATCTTCAGACCGGAGGCCTGGGCCGTGAAATTGTCCGGCGTCTGGACCAGCAGGCCGCCGCCGACGCGCTTGTATTCAAGGGCGTTGAGTTGGCGCGAGATCGGCACGACCAGCACGCGCAGGTTGGCCTTGGCGGCCAGCGCAGCCTTGGCTTCGGCGGTGAAGGCCGGAGCGATCAGCACTTCGACGAAGTGCTTGCGTTCGTTCATGGCGTTGACGACATCAATGCCGACTTCGCCATTGAAGGCGATGATGCCGCCGAAGGCCGAGGTCGAGTCGGTCTTGAACGACTTTTCGTAGGCGCCGAGCAGCGTGCCGTCGATGGCGACGCCGCACGGGTTGGCATGCTTGACGATGACGCAGGCCGGGGCGTCGAAGGACTTGACGCATTCCCAGGCGGCATCGGAGTCGGCGATGTTGTTGTAGGACAGTTCCTTGCCCTGCAACTGGGTGTAGGCGGCGATGCTGCCGGCAACCGGGTTGGTTTCGCGGTAGAAGGCGGCGGACTGGTGCGAGTTTTCGCCGTAGCGCAGGATTTCCGTGCGGTCGAAGGCGAGTTGCAGCTTGGCCGGGAAGATGGCCGGGACCGGCGCGGCTTCGGCCGGCTTGGCTTCGGCGCCTTCGGCTAGGCCGGTCAGCCAGTTGGCGATCATGCTGTCGTAGCGGGCGGTGTGGGTGAAGGCCTTCTTGGCCAGACCGAAACGCGTCGCCAGTTGCAGGGCGCCGCCGTTGGCTTTCATCTCGGCGAGCAGCGGGGCGTAGTCTTCCGGATCGGTGACGATGGCAACGCCGTTGTAGTTCTTGGCCGAAGAGCGGACCATGGCCGGGCCGCCGATGTCGATGTTCTCGATCGCGTCTTCCAGCGTCACGCCGGCCTTGGCGATGGTCGCCGCAAACGGGTAGAGATTGACACAGACCAGGTCGATCATCGGAATGCCGTGCTGTTCGATGGTCGCCAGGTGTTCCGGCAGGTCGCGTCGGGCCAGGATGCCGCCATGCACCTTCGGGTGCAGGGTCTTGACGCGGCCGTCGAGCATTTCCGGGAAACCGGTGTAGTCGCCGATTTCGGTCACGGTCAAGCCGGCATCGCGCAGCATTTTCGCGGTGCCGCCGGTGGACAGCAGCTTGACGCCTTGGGCGGCCAGGCCCTGGGCGAATTCGAGAACACCCGTCTTGTCGGAGACGGAAATCAGCGCTTGTTTGATGGTCATATTAGGATCGAGTGATTAGGAATTAGGAACGAGCTATCAGGATTCAGGATCGAGCGATTAGGATTCAGGATCGAGTTGCCTAGGAGTTAGGGTGCCTACTAACAGCTAATGGCTGGATCCTCGATCCTGGAAGCTTGATCCTAGAGCAACTGGTGTTCGGTGAGTTTCTTGCGCAGGGTGTTGCGGTTGATGCCGAGCATCTCCGCCGCCAGCGTCTGGTTGCTGCCGGCCTTGGCGAGAACGACCTCGAGCATCGGCTTTTCGACGCTGCGCAGGACCATGTCATAGATCGCGCCCGGTTTTTCCCCATCCAGGTCGCGGAAGTACTGCTCCAGTGCGTTGATCACGCACCGCCCCAAATCATGTTGGCTCATGCTGCCAACGCCTCCTCTGAAATATATTTAAGATGTTCGTGCGCTTCTGCCTGTTGGTGGAAGAAGTCGTTCACTGCCTGCATCTGTTGTTCGATGCTCGGCAAAGTGTTCATTTCCTTGCGGAAGGCCGCTGAGCCAACCAGTCCCTTGGTGTACCAGGAGATGTGCTTGCGGGCGACCTTGAAGCCGGTTTCCGGGCCGTAGAAGTCGTACAGGTCGACCAGGTGGGCCTTGAGGATTTCGTGAATCTCGGTGACCCTGGCCGGCGGCAGGTGCTCGCCGGTCTTCAGGTAATGCTCGATCTCGCGGAACAGCCAGGGGCGGCCCTGGGCGGCGCGACCAATCATGACGCCGTCGGCGCCGGTCACGTCGAGCACGTGCTTGGCCTTTTCCGGGCTGGTGATGTCGCCGTTGGCGATGACCGGGATGCGGATCAGCGTCTTGACCATGGCGATGGTGTCGTACTCGGCTTCGCCGGTGTACTGCTGGCAGCGCGTCCGGCCGTGGATGGCAACGGCGCGCACGCCGGCCGATTCGGCAATGCGGGCGATGGTCGGCGCGTTGCGGTTGGCGAGATTCCAGCCGGTGCGGAATTTCAGCGTCACCGGGGTGTCGGGAATGGCACCGACCACGGCGTCGAGGATCTGGCCGACCAGCTTTTCGTCCTGCATCAGGGCCGAGCCGGCCATCACGTTGCAGACCTTCTTGGCCGGGCAACCCATGTTGATGTCGATGATCTGGGCGCCGTTGTCCACGTTGTGACGGGCGGCCTCGGCCATCATCTTCGGATCGGCGCCGGCGATCTGCACCGAGATCGGCGCGACTTCACCCTGGTGATTGGCGCGGCGCAGCGTCTTGGCGCTGCCGTAAAGCAGCGAGTTGGACGTGACCATTTCGGACACGGCCAGGCCGGCGCCCATCTTCTTGCACAGCTGGCGGAAAGGACGGTCGGTCACGCCAGCCATGGGCGCGACAAACAGGTTGTTGCGAAGCGTGAAACCGACAAAATCCATGGGCGAGCGAGGGCGCGAGGCGAATCAAGGGAAGCCGCACATTTTACCCGAGTCGGCGCCTAAAAAATAGTCAATTTGTAAAGTCGGGAGATCGGTGCTGCGATCTCGCTGCTGATCTCTACGGCCAGGCGCGGGCGCCCCAGATCATGCGTTTGGCGACGAAATGGCGGGCTGGCGGGCACAGGTCGAGCGCGAGCAGGCCGAGGCCGCGCGCCAGTTTGAGCGGCCCGAAATCGTTCGAGAAGGCGCGCACGATCTTGTCGGTAAAGAAGGCGCTGCCCTGGCGGTCGAGCTTGCGGCTGGCGGCATAGCGGGCCAGTGCTGCACGGTCGACGCCGTCGGCGAGCAATATTTCGGCGAGTTGCCAGGCATCGCGGATGCCGAGGTTGAAGCCCTGACCGGACACCGGATGCAGGGTTTGCGCCGTGTTGCCGATCCAGACTTCGCTACCTTTGATCAGCGTGTCGCGCAGGCGCAGGTAGAGCGGGAAACGGCTGCGCTTGCCCGGTTTGGCAAAAGTCATGCGCTGGCCGAACTGCTTTTGCAGGGCGGCGATGAAGGCCGCGTCGTCGAGGGCCATGACGGCATCGGCTTTTTCCGGCGGCAGCGTGAACACGATGGAAAACTCGTCGCCGAGCGGCAGCAGGGCGAGCGGGCCGTCCGGTGTGAAGCGCTCCCAGGCGCGCTTGTTGTGGCCCGGCGTCGGCGTGACTTCGCAGATCACTGCATGCTGCACGTAGTCGCTGACCGTTACGCCCGGCTGGTCGCCCGGCGTGCCTTCGGCGTGCACCAGCAACTTGGTGCGCAGCCGGCGGATGGCGCCGGCGTGGCGCAGCGTCACGTCGACGTGCGCGTCGCCGGCCTGGATCTCGAGGATTTCGCTGCCGGCCAGCACGGCATCGGCCGCGAGATTCTTGCTCAGGGCGGCGCTGAGGTCGCGATAGCGGACGACGTAGCCGAGCGCCGGCAGCTTGTAGTCGTTGCGATCGATGACGGTGCGTCCGAAACCGTCCTTTTGCGAGACGTGGATGGTTTCGATCGGCGTTGCGGCGCGTGTCGGCCAGCTGTCGATCTGTTCGAGCAACTGGCGGGCGCCGTGCGACAGGGCGAGGGCGCGCGGGTCGTCCTGTTGGGCGTCCAGCGGTCGACGGTCGAGAAGCAGCGATTTCTGCCCGCCGGCGGCGAGTGCCAGGTGTAGCGTCTGGCCGACCGGGCCGGCACCGATGATCAGGATGTCGATGTGTTCGATGGCGGCTTCAGTCATGGCGCATGACTTCCTCAATTTCGGCCACCGTCTTCGGTGCCGTGGTGAACACATGGCAACCCGCTTCGGTCACGCGCACGTCGTCCTCGATGCGGATGCCGATGCCGGCCAGGGCGGGCGGAATGTCGGCGCCGGGGCGGATGTAGAGGCCGGGTTCGACGGTCAGCGTCATGCCCGGTTGCAGCGTGGTCCAGGCGTCGCCGACCTTGTATTCGCCGGCGTCGTGCACGTCGAGGCCGAGCCAGTGGCCGGTGCGGTGCATGTAGAAGCGCTTGTAGTCGCCTTTTTCGATCAGGTTCTCGAGATCGCCGCTGAGCAGCTTGAGGTCGATCAGGCCCTGGGTCAGCACGCGCACGGCGGCGTCGTGGCCTTCCATGAAGTGGCGGCCGGGCGCGGTCGCCTTGATCGCCGCATGCTGCGCGGCGAGGACGATTTCATAGACATCCTTCTGTGCCGCGTTGAAACGGCCGTTGACCGGAAAGGTCCGGGTGATGTCGGCGGCGTAGCCGGCGACTTCGCAGCCGGCGTCGATCAGGACCAGCGTGTTGTCGTTGAGGATCTTGTTGTTCTCGACGTAATGCAGCACGCAGGCGTTGGCGCCGCCGGCGACGATGGGCGTGTAGGCGTGCGCGTCGGCGCCGCGCTTCCTGAATTCGTAAGTCAGTTCGGCTTCCAGTTCGTACTCGGCCATGCCGGGGCGACAGGCATGCATGGCACGGGCGTGGCCGGCGCTGGCGATGTCGGCCGAGCGCTGCTGGATCTCGGCTTCGGCGGCATCCTTGATCAGGCGCATGGCGTCGAGTTCGAAACGCAGGTCGTGGATCGCGCGCGGCGCCCGCTTGCCGGCCCGGCTCTCGGCGCGCACGGCATTCAGCGCCCTGGCGATGCGCGCATCCCAGGCGTCGTCGTGGCCGACGGCGTGCCACAGCGTGTCGCGGTCGACGAGAAATTCGGGCAGTTTTTGGTCGAGCAGTTCGATCGGGTAGGCGGCGTCGAAGCCGAAGGCGGCTTTGGCGGCCTTCGGGCCATAACGGTAGCCGTCCCAGATTTCGCGCTCTTCGTGCTTCTCGCGGCAAAAAAGGATGGATTTCGGGCGTCGACCGCCGACCAGCACGACGACGGCCTCCGGTTCCGGAAAACCGCTCAGGTACCAGAAGTAGCTGTCGAAACGGAAGGGGTGGTGTGCATCGCGGTTGCGCACGACTTCCGGCGCGGTCGGGATGATCGCGACGCCGTCGCCGATGGTCTTGAGGAGGCGCTTGCGGCGGGCGATGAAATGGGCGTGGCTCATGCGTTTCTCAATTCGGTATCCAGTTCCGCCAGGCGTTGCGGTGTTCCTACATCGACCCAGCGGCCATCGTATCGTTCCCCGGCAAGTGTGCCGGCGGCGATTGCGGCATCGAGCAGCGGGCGCAGTTTCATGATCGTGCCTGCTGGCACGTCGGCAAACATGGCCGGCGAAAATACGCCGATGCCGGCGTAGGTGAGTGTTTGCTCACCCTGGGCGTAGATGACCCGTTCGCCGTCCAGACTGAAGTCGCCGCCGGCATGGTGCGCCGGGTTGGCGACGAAGAGCAGGCGGGCGCCGCCGGCCGGGCATTTTGTGGCATTTTTTTCGGTCGACCGGGAAAAACGGGCGAAATCCACCTCGCAGTAAACATCGCCATTGACGACCAGAAACGGTTCGCTATCGAGCAGTGGCAGGGCGCTTGCGATGCCGCCCGCGGTTTCCAGCGCGCCCGGTGGTTCCGGCGAGTACTGGATATGCAGGCCCCAGCGCGCGCCGTCGCCGAGCGCCGCCTCGATCTGCGTGCCGAGATGGGCGTGGTTGATGACGATGTCGCGAAAGCCTGCTGCCGCCAGGTGCTCCAGATGCCAGACGATGAGCGGCTTGCCGCCGGCTGCAAGCAGCGGCTTCGGCGTGTGGTCGGTGAGCGGTCGCATGCGTTCGCCGCGACCGGCGGCCAGGATGAAGGCTTTCATTTCGGGATCGAGGATAGAGTTGTCAGGATTCAGGGGCGAGTGGTCAGGGCGGGTTTTCACTCGATCCTGACTCCTCGATCCTAACCGCTATCGCCGGTAGCCGATCTGCTCGGTATTGCCTTCCAGTTTGTCGAGCAGGTTGAGCAGCGGCTTGAGCTGGAGGTAGCGGTGGGCGGTCTTGCGGGCGTAGTTCATGAAGCGCGGCAGGTCTTCGCTGTATTTTTCCTTGCCGTCGCGGTACTTGAGGCGGCAGAAGATGCCGAGCACCTTGAGGTGGCGCTGCAGACCCATCAGTTCGTAATCGCGCCAGAAGTCGCCGAAATCCTCGCGCACCGGCAGGCCGGCGGCGCGGGCCTTTTCCCAGTAGCGGACGACCCAGTCGAGTTCCTGCTCTTCTTCCCAGGAGATGAAGGCGTCGCGGAAGAGCGAGACGACGTCGTAGGTGATCGGGCCGCAGACGGCGTCCTGGAAGTCGATGATGCCCGGCGTCAGGTGCTCGGCGCTCTCGACAACCATCAGGTTGCGCGGCATGAAGTCGCGATGCACGAAGACCTTGGGCTGGGCGAGCGCCGAGTTGATCAGGAACTTGAAGGTCCGGTCGAGCATCAGCTTTTCGTTGTCATCGAGCTGTACCCCGAGGTGGCGGCCGATGAACCATTCCGGGAACAGGTCGAGTTCGCGGCGCAGCAGCGTGGCGTCGTAAGGCGGCAAGGTGCTGGCTTTCGATGACAGTTGCCATTTGATCAGCACGTCGAGGACCGGGCGAATCAGCAGGTCGGCCAGCGACAGGTCGGCATTCAGCGCGTCGAGATAGCCGATGCGGCCAAGGTCGGTGAGGACCAGGAAGCCGTTGTCGAGATCCTTGTCGAGGATGCGCGGTGCGGCAAGATCGGCCTTGGCGAGCAGGCCGGCGACGTGGATGAAGGGTTTGCAGTCCTCTTTTTCCGGCGGCGCATCCATCAGGATGCGTGTGCTGCCGTCCGGCCAGGTCAGCCGGAAATAGCGGCGGAAGCTGGCATCGGCCGAGGCGGGGGTGATCTGGACGGTCTGGCCGGGGAAGCGACTGGTAACCCAGTCGGTAACAAGTTGATCGCGCGACATCTGCCTGGAGTGGGTTCGTTGTAAAATGGCGCGATTTTAACACCCGGGTTCCAGCCGTTCCGGTGTTGCCCACCAACTGATCGCCCAGATGACTGGTTTTGCCCGCCGCCCGCTTGCCGTTTTTGTTTGTTGCATGTTTACTGGAATGCAGACCAGTCATGCCGCAATCGACACGGCGCGCCTGCCTTTGCCGCAAGGCGAGACAGTCGCTCCGACGCCGCTGCAGGCAGACGATGCCCTGCTGCTGGCCGCCAACGACACCCCGGTGCGCCTGCGCGTCGAGCGCAAGTTCAACGTGCTGGGCAAGAAAAAGACGACGCCGGCGCCGGTGGTCGGAATCAAGCACCCGGTCGATTTGAACAAGGATGACAGTTATCCGCTGTTCATCGTCGCCGACCATATCGAGGGGCGGGCGGGTGAAACGACCGAAGCCGATGGCAGCGTCGAGTTGCGTCGGGCTGGTTCGCTGGTTTTTGCCGACAAGCTGACTGCCTGGCCGCTGGATGACGAGATTGAGGCAAGCGGCAACGTTCGCTTGCTGCAGGATGGTGCAGAGATCGAAACCTCCTATCTCCGCATGAAAATGTCGGAGCAGATCGGCTTTACCAAGGATGCGGATTACAACATCGTCCGCGAGGTCAAAAGCAACTTTTATCGGCCGCAGCAGACTTATTTGTCGGTTGCCACGACGGCAACGTCGTCGGGGGCGCCAATGATGCTCAATGTGCCGAATTCCTATGGTTTGCCGACGACGGTGCCGCCGACCCGGGCGACTGATGCGAGTGGTCATGCCGAGCGCATTGATTTCGAAGGTGAAAACCAGATCCGTCTTTCTGCCGCGACCTATTCAACCTGCAAGCCCGGTGAGCATGACTGGTATTTCCGGGCGACGGAGTTTCATCTTGACTACGATAGGGATGTTGGTGATGCCAGCAATGCCACGCTTTGGTTCGAAGGCGTGCCGCTGTTCTACACACCTGCCGCATCTTTTGCGTTGAATCGGCAGCCTCGTTCCGGTTTTTTGCATCCTCATTTCTCGACGTCGACGAAAAACGGCCTTGATGTCACTGCGCCTTTGTACTGGGCGATCGCACCGAATTACGATGCCACCTTCTTTCCCCGTTACATGAGCAAGCGTGGTTTCCAACTGGGGACCGAGTTGCGCTACATCGACGAGTACACCACGCATGTGACGCGCGGCGAGTATTTGCCGAACGACGATGCCGAACAGCGTAGCCGCTACGCGATCAGTATCTCGCACCAGCAGAGCCTGGGGCAGGGCGTTTCGGCCCAGGTGGACTGGAATGAGGTTTCCGACGCGCATTACTGGGAGGACATGTCATCGCGCCTGATGCAGACTTCGCAGACGCAGTTGCGACAACAACTGGCTCTCAACTATTCGCCGGCACCCTGGCTGACCAGCAGCCTGCAGATGCTGCACTACCAGACCCTGCAACTCGACCCGACGATCAAGCGTCCCTACTTTCTTGATCCACAGTTTACCGTGGTCGGTTACAAGCCGGACTTCCTGAAAACCGACCTCAGCCTGATCGGGCAGTATTCCAAATTCACCCATCCGACCCAGGATCAGGGCAGCCGTTTCGTCTTCTATCCGCAGTTGTCGCTGCCGATTGTCAGTCCGGCCTTCCAGATTACGCCCAAGGTTGGCTTGCATATGAGCAAGTACGATATTGACCGGCAGGAAAATCCGGGTGAACCGACCAGTTTCAGCCGCACCATCCCGACTTTCACGCTCGATGCGACTGCGGTGTTCGAGCGCGACAGCAACTGGCTGGGCAGCGATTACATCCAGACACTGGAACCGCGTCTCTATTACGTCAATATTCCCTACAAGGATCAGAGCAAGATCCCGGTGTTTGACTCGGCGCTGACCGACTTCAACTTTGCCCAGATGTTTGCCGAGAATCGTTACAGCGGCTTTGACCGGATCAACGACGCCAATCAGCTGACCGCCGCCGTCACCAGCCGCCTGATCGATGCCAAGACCGGTGTCGAGCGGGTCAAGGCCATGCTGGGGCAGCGTTATTACTTCAAGTCGCAACAGGTGGTGATTGATGGCGAGACGGCGCGTTCGTCCAGTTTTTCCAACCTGGTGGCAGCGGTCAACGGTGCCATTTTGCCGAAAACCTATGCCGATGTGGCTTGGGAGTACAACTACCGGGATGGCATCAGCGAACGTTTTTCCGCCGGGATGCGTTACCAGCCCGAGTTGGGTAAGGTACTTAGCGCCAGTTACCGTCTGACGCGCGATCCGCTGACCAAGGCGTCTACCGTCGACCAGATCGACTTTGCCGGCCAGTGGCCGCTGGGTTCGCAGTGGTATGCCGTCGGGCGCTACAACTACTCCCTGCGCGACAATAAATTGCTGGAAGCGATTGCCGGATTTGAATATAACGCCAGTTGCTGGTCGGCACGCTTTGTCGCGCAGCGTCTGGAGGCGACCACCACGACGGCCAATACCTCACTCTTTTTCCAGCTTGAACTCAGCGATTTCGGTAGTATTGGTGCGAATCCGATCGGCCTGCTGCGGCGTACCATTCCCGGCTATGGCAAAACCAACGAACTGCCCACCAGCGGCAGCCTGCTCTCCCCTTGATGAATACCATGTCCAATCCAATTAGCCGTTTGCTTGTCCTGATTTCCTGCCTGAGCGGATTCCTTGCCCAGCCGGTATGTGCCGCGCCGCAGGAGCCGGTCGAGGCTGACCATATTGTGGCGGTGGTCGGCAACGAGGTGATCACCTATTACGAGTTGCGCAGCCGCCTCGAAACGGCGCTCAAGCAACTGCAGAAACAGGGAACGCCGCTGCCGCCGCAGGATGTGCTGGAGCGTCAGATGCTTGAGCGGGTGATCATGGATCGGGCGCAAGTACTTTACGCTCGCGACACCGGCATGCTGGTCGATGATGTCCAGCTCGATCAGGCGATTGGCCGGATTGCCGCCAACAACAAGATGGATGCGAAGCAGTTCCGGCAGGCGCTGGAAAAGGATGGCATCGAATACAGCAAGTTCCGCGAGGAGATCCGCACCGAGATGCTGATGGTGCGCCTGCGCGAGCGCGAAGTGGATAGCAAGCTGGTCATTTCCGATGGCGAAATCGACAACTACCTGGCCAATCAGCCGGCTGGTGCTGCTGCCAAGGAAGAATATCAAATCGCTCACATCCTGCTGCGGGCGCCGGAGTCGGCCAGCCCCGAGCAATTGCAGAAACTGCGTCTGCGCGGTGAGCAGGCGCTCAAGCGCGCCCGCGCCGGCGAAAACTTCGCCGAACTGACCGCCGCTTTTTCCGATGCGCCCGATGCGCTGAAGGGTGGCGACCTCGGCTGGCGGCCGCTGGATCGCCTGCCGGCGCTCTATGCCGACAGCGCAGCGCGTCTGCAGGCGGGCGGGGTCAGTGACCTGTTGCGCTCCTCGGCCGGCTTCCATGTCATCAAGCTGCTTGGCAAGCGTGGCGGTGCCGGTCCGGCTTCCGTGCAACAGACGCATGCCCGCCATATTCTGGTCCGCATCAACGAAGTCGTTTCCGAAGGCGAGGCGCGGCGCAAGCTGGAAAATGTGCGCGAGCGCATCGTCAATGGCGTCGATTTCGCCGAGCAGGCCCGCCTTTATTCGCAGGACGGTTCCGCTGCCAAGGGCGGCGATCTCGGCTGGCTGAGCCCGGGCGACACCGTGCCGGAATTCGAGCGCGCCATGGATGCGCTGAAGCCGGGCGAATTGAGCCAGGTCGTCCAGTCGCCGTTCGGCATGCACCTGATCCGTGTCGATGAACGCCGCGAGCGCGACGTCTCGGTCGAACGCGAACGCGGTGCGGCCCGCCAGGCCCTGCGCGAGCGCAAGCTCGACGAAGCCTACCAGGACTGGCTGCGCCAGCTGCGCGACCGGACCTACGTCGAAAACCGGTTGCAAGAACAGTAATGCGGCCGTTGATCGCCGTCACCAGCGGCGAACCGGCCGGGATCGGACCGGAAATCTGCCTGCGCCTGGCCGGCCACGCCAGCGCAGCCGATGTCGTGATTCTCGGCGACAAGCGCCTGCTCGCCGAGCGCGCCGCCCAACTCGGGCTGGCGGTCGAACTTTTCGATTATTGCCCCGGCCAGGCGGTCGACCGTCCGGAATCGGCCAATTTCCTGACCGTGCTCGACATCCCGCTCGCCGTGCCGGCCGTTGCCGGACAGCTTGATGCCGCGAACGGCCCTTACGTGCTGGCCATCCTTGATCGCGCGCTGGCCGGCTGCCAGTCCGGCGAATTCGCGGCGATGGCGACGGCACCGGTGCACAAGGGCGTGATCAACGCGGCTGGTGTGCACTTCACCGGCCACACCGAATATCTCGCCGAAAAGACCGGCACGCCGCTCGTCGTCATGATGCTGGCCGGCAATACCGAGCGCGGCCCGCTGCGCGTCGCGCTGGCCACCACGCACCTGCCGCTCAAGGATGTGCCGGCGGCGATCACCGCCGAGGTGCTGGCGCGGACGCTGCATATCCTGCATGCCGATCTGCGTAAGAAATACGGCCTGGCCGCACCGCGTATCCTGGTTGCCGGCCTTAATCCGCATGCCGGCGAGGGCGGTTATCTTGGCCGCGAGGAAATCGAGGTCATCACGCCGGTGCTCGACAAGCTGCGCGGCGAGGGCCTGCTGCTCTCCGGTCCGTATCCGGCCGATACCATGTTCACGCCGCCGATCCTGGCGCAAGGCGATGCCGTGCTCGCCATGTACCACGACCAGGGCCTGACCGCGCTCAAGTACGCAACCTTCGGCCAGGGCATCAATGTCACCCTCGGCCTGCCCATTATCCGGACCTCGGTCGACCACGGCACGGCGCTGGAACTGGCCGGCACCGGGCGCGCCGATCCCGGCAGCCTTTTTGAAGCGGTCGCCGAAGCGGCCAGAATGGCGGTAAAGCAATGAAAGAACACGTCGCGCGCAAACGCTTCGGGCAGAATTTCCTCGTCGACCAGGGCATCATCGGTGCCATCGTCTCGGCGATCAATCCGCAGCGCGGCGACACCGTGGTCGAGATCGGCCCCGGCCTCGGCGCCATCACCCGGCCGCTGCTCGATCGCGTCGATCACCTGCATGTCGTCGAAATCGACCGCGACCTGATCGCCCGCCTCAAGAAACAATATCCGCGCGAGCGCATGACCATCCACGAGGGCGACGCGCTCGCTTTCGATTTTGCGACCATCGGCGGCAAGCTGCACCTGGTCGGCAATCTGCCCTACAACATCTCGACGCCGCTGCTCTTTCACCTCGCGGACTATGCCGAGTCGGTCTACGACATGCACTTCATGCTGCAGAAGGAAGTCGTCGAACGCATGGTGGCGACGCCGGGCGATGCCGATTTCGGCCGCATGTCGGTGATGCTGCAGTACCGCTTCCATCTCGAATGGCTGATCGACGTGCCGCCGGAAAGCTTCGACCCGGCCCCCAAGGTGCAGTCGGCCGTCGTCCGCCTGATCCCCAAGGATGTGGCTGAACTGAATGCGAAAAATCACGAGAAGTTCGCCCAGATCGTGCGGATCGCCTTCGCGCAACGCCGCAAGATGCTGCGCAACACGCTCAAGGGCACGCTCGGCGATGCGGATTTCGCCGAACTCGGCATCGATCAGACGGCACGTCCGGAAGATCTGACGGTCGAAGACTACGTGCGCATCGCCAATCATCTTTCCTGAGCGTTGTTCCCTGTCTGCGGCGATGACGGGCAGGGGGCGGAGAAGTTCATGCTGAATATCGAGATCGTTTCGGACATCGTCTGCCCCTGGTGTTTCATCGGCACTCGTCGCCTGGCGACAGCCATCGCGCAGGTGCGCACGACGCATCCCGATTTCGTCTGCCGCAAGATCTGGCGGCCGTTTTTCCTGAATCCCGATACGCCGCCGCAAGGCGAACCCTATCTGCCCTTCCTGATCGAGAAATTCGGCAGCCGCGAACGCGTCGATTCCATCTTCGCGCAGGTGCGCGCTGCCGGGCAGGCCTACGCTCTCGATTACGCCTTCGAAAAAATCCAGGTGCGCGCCAATACCCTGCAGGCACACCGGCTGATCGCCTGGGCGCAGGCCGACGGGGCCGATGCGACACCGTTGGTTGAAGCCCTGTTTGCAGCGCAATTCCAGCAAGGGCGCAATGTCGGCGATCCTGCCGAACTGCTCGCAATTGCCACGGCCTGCGGCTATCCGGCAGAGGTCGTCCGCACTTTTCTGGCCGGGGATGACAACACGGCCGAAGTGCGCGCGCTCGAACGCGAGGGCCGCCGGCTCGGCATCAACATGGTGCCGACCTTCATTCTCGACGGCCGGCGCATCATCGTCGGCGCCGAGGACCCGGCCGTGCTGGCGACGGGCATCCGCGAAGTTCTGGCGGCGCAAAAATAAAAAAGGCGGCCCGGGTTGTCCCGGCCGCCTTCTGCAACAAAGCCTGAACGGCTTTTGTGCTGCTTAGTCCTTCTTCATCGGGCAGGTGCTCAGGCCGAGCAGCGGATACAGCGGGCACCAGCCCATCAGGCCGGTAGCGAGGGGCACGATGCCGATGTAGCCCCAGACCGGCAGGGCGCCGGCGACGGTGGCGCCGATCAGGCCGAGGCCGACGACGATACGCAGGATTTTATCGATACCGCCAACATTGCTTTTCATGCTGAGTTCTCCATCTGGTTAGTGAGTATGGGCGAACTTTAGCGGCTGGATATGACAGGGTATGTAACCTGAGTCACACAGCCGCAAGTTTTTGCAGGCCAGCGCGGTCGCTGACGGTCAACTGCTCGCGTCCGAGCAAAACCAGGCCCTGCGCGGCAAACCCCTTCAACAAGCGGCTGACGATTTCGCGCACGCTGCCCAGTTCATCAGCCAGTTGCTGGTGGGTGACGTTGAGCACGTCGTCCTGACGGGCCAGGATCAGTTTGGCGAGACGCTGGTCGAGGCGGCTGAAGGCGACTTCCTCGACCAGTTGCATCAGTTCGCCGATGCGTTCGGCAAACAGGTGAAAGACGAAGTCGCGGAAGGGCGCATGTTCCAGCATCAGGCTGGCAAAGACCGGTACCGGCAGGGCGAGCAGGGTGAGCGGGGTTTCGGCGATGCCGCGCGCGTTGTAGTCGGTATGACCGAGCAGGCAGCTTGAACTGATGATGCATGAGCCACCCGGCGCGACGCGATAGAGCATCAGTTCGCGCCCGCTGCTGGCCAGCTTGATGACCTTGATGCTGCCCGCCAGCAGCAGCGGAAAGCCCTGGCAGGGCTGGTGTTCGGCAAAGACCTGGGTGCCTGCCGGCAATTGCATGACGGCCTGCGGCTGGAGCAGGGCATCGAGCCGCCCGGCCGGCAGGCCGGCGAGGGCTGGATACAATTTCAGGAATTGGGCGCGGTCGACCGTTGGCATGGCCGCGTCAGCCTACGTTTGCCCACACCGGGGCGTGGTCGGAAGGGCGTTCGCGCTTGCGCGGCGCCCGGTCGACGCCGGCGGCGGTGCATTTTTCGGCGAGCGGTGGCGAGAGCAGGATGTGATCGATGCGCAGGCCCTGGTTCTTCTGGAAGCCGAGCATGCGGTAATCCCACCATGAGAAGGTCTTTTCCGGCTGCTCGAAAAGGCGGAAGCTGTCGGCGAGGCCGAGCGCCAGCAGGCGCTGGAAGGCGGCGCGCTCGGGCGCTGAGACCAGGATGCAGTCGTGCCAGCGCTTCGGGTCGTGCACGTCGCGATCATCCGGTGCGATGTTGTAATCACCGCACAACGCCAGTTGAGGGTGCGCCGCCAGTTCCTGTTCCAGCCAGACGGCCAGTGCGTCCAGCCAGCGCAGCTTATAGTCGTATTTGTCGCAGCCGACTTCCTGGCCGTTCGGCATGTAGGCGCCGATGACGCGCACACCGTCCACGGTGCCGCTGATCAGGCGCTTCTGCTCGTCGGGGAAATGCGGGTTGCCGAGCACGACGTCCTCAATCGGCGACCTGGCCAGCAGGGCGACGCCGTTGTAGGTCTTCTGGCCGGAGAAGGCGACGTGATAGCCGGTCGCCTCGATCTCGGCGCGCGGGAAGTTGTGGTCTTCGAGCTTGAGTTCCTGCAGGCACAGCGCATCCGGTTGCGCTTCGGCGAGCCAGTCGAGCAGGTGCGGCAGGCGGACCTTGAGCGAATTGACGTTCCAGGAAGCAATCTTCACTTGCCGTTCCCTCCGGCCGGCTTGCTGCCATAGGGCGCCGTCTTCGGATAGCCGGCCAGGTCGAGCAGGTTGTTGTAGCCGGCTGCATTGAGGCCGCGACTGGTTTGTGTGCCGACCTTGAGGGTCGGGACGAAGCTGTCGCCGATCAGTTTCTTCAACTCTTCGACATCCTGCGCTGTCTTCAGCACTTTCTCGGTGAACGGGATGCCGCGTGAGTTCAGCAGGTCGCGGGCCTGCTTGCTCTCATTGGTATTTTCCGGATCGGTGTACAGCGTGACCGGGAATTTTTCCATGGCGCGTTTGACGGCAAACGGCAGGTTGTCGCCGCTGCTCGCCGCTTCCTCCGTCTTCGCCACGCCCTGGGTCTTGCCTGGTGGCGGCGTGTCGGAAAAGACGGTGCGGCCGGACGAGTCGATCCAGCGGTAGGTTTGCCCGAAGGCACTGGTACAGATCAGGATCAGGCTGGCGATGAGCAGGCGACGCATAGGATTCTCCCTGGACAAATCAGGCGGCAACCATGCCGCTGTGGCGGAGCAGTGCATCGACGCTCGGCTCGCGCCCGCGGAAGGCCTTGAAGGATTCGATGGCCGGGCGCGAACCGCCGACCGACAGGATCTCGTCGAGAAAACGTTTGCCGACCGTCGCATCGAACGGGCTGCCGGCTTCCTCGAAGGCGGCGTAGGCATCGGCCGAAAGCACTTCTGCCCACTTGTAGCTGAAGTAGCCGGCACCGTAGCCGCCGCCGAAAATGTGCGAGAAGCTGTTCGGGAAACGCTGCCACTCGGGCGGCAGCAGCACGGCAACTTCCTTGCGCACATCGTTGAGCACATCCATGACGGTCAACCCGGATTTCGGGTCGAAATCGGAATGGATCAGCATGTCGAACAGCGAGAACTCGATCTGGCGCACCATCATCATCCCACCCTGGAAATTGCGGGCCGCCAGCATCTTGTCGAACAGGGCGCGCGGCAGGGGGGCGCCGGTGTCCACATGCGCGGTCATCCCCTCGACGACTTCCCATTCCCAGCAATAGTTTTCCATGAACTGCGAGGGCAGCTCGACGGCATCCCATTCGACGCCGTGGATGCCGGAAACGCCCAGCTCCTCGCCGCGCGTCAGCAGGTGATGCAGACCATGCCCGGTTTCGTGGAACAGGGTATTCACTTCGTCGTGCGTGAAGGTGGCCGGCTTGTCGCCGTTCGGGCGGGCGAAATTGCAGTTCAGGTAGGCGATCGGCTTCTGGATGCCGCCGGCGGTGCGGCGGCGGGCCCGCGCCTCGTCCATCCAGGCGCCGCCGCGCTTGGTTTCACGGGCGTAGAGGTCGAGGTAGAACTGGCCGACCAGTTCACCGGTCGACGTCTCCAGACGGAAGAATTTGACGTCCTCGTGCCAGACCGGCGCCGTGTCCGGTTTGACCTTGACGTTGAACAGGCTCTCGATGACCTTGAACAGGCCGCCCAGCACCTTGGGCTCGGTGAAGTACTGCTTCACTTCCTGTTCGGAGAAGGCGTAGCGCGCCTGCAGCAGCTTTTCAGAAACGTAAGCGGCATCCCAGGGCTGGAAGTCGTCCATGCCCAGCTCGTCCTTGGCGAAGGCGCGCAGTTCGGCGATGTCCTTCTCGGCGAAGGGCTTGGCCTTGGCCGCCAGTTCGCGCAGGAAGGCGAGCACCTGGGCCGGGCTGTCGGCCATCTTGGGCGCCAGCGAGACTTCGGCGAAATTGTTGAAACCGAGCATTTGCGCGTCTTCCTGACGCAGTTCCAGCATGCGCTGCATGAGCGGCGTGTTGTCCCATTCCGGCTTGCTCGTGCCGTCGGTGAATTCGGCGGCGCGCGTGCCGTAGGCGCGGTAGAGGCGGGCGCGCAGCTCGCGGTTGTCGGCGTACTGCATGACCGGGCCGTAGGACGGCGCGTGCAGCGTGAATTTCCAGCCGGCGACGCCGGCTTTCTCGGCCGCGGTTTTGGCGGCGGCGAGTGCATCTTCCGGCAGGCCGGCGAGCAGGGCTTCGTCGGTGACGATCTCGGCGAAGGCGTTGGTCGCATCGAGCAGGTTTTCCGAGAACTTGGCGGAAAGCTGCGACAGCTCTTCCATGATTGCCTGGAAGCGCGGCTTCTGTTCTTCCGGCAACTCGGCGCCGGAGAGGCGGAAATCGCGCACTTCGTTGTCGACGACCTTCTTCTGCTCGACGGTCAACGTTGAATATTCGGCACTTTCGCGCAGCGCCTTGTACTTCTCGAACAGCTTCAGGTTCTGGCCAAGTTCGGCGTAGAAGCGCGAGACTTCCGGCAGCATTTCGTTGTAGGCCTCGCGCCAGGCCGGCACGTCATTGACCGAATGCAGATGGCCGACAACGCCCCAGGCGCGGCCGAAGTCTTCCAGGCCGTCGGCGAGCGCCCCGGCAAAGTCGGCCCAGGTGGCCGGCGTGCTGTCGGCGGTCAGGCGTTCGATCAGGGCACGCCCATCGGTCAACAGCGATTCGATGGCCGGTTTGACGTGTTCGGGCTGCACCAGGTCAAAGCGGGGCAGGTCGGAGAAATCGAGCAGGGGATTGGCGGTCGTCATTTTTATATTCCAGGCAAGAAAAACGGGCGGTCAGGCCGCCCGTTGAATCTGGGGGCAGAACCCCTATTCTACAAGCTCGCGGTAGGCATGCCACGAGGCATGGCCGAGAATCGGCATGATCAGGACCAGGCCGAAGAGCAGGGTGGCGAAGCCGAGCAGGGTCAGGGCCACCAGCATTACCGCCCAGAGCAGCAGCGGGGCGACGTTGTGTACAAAGGCGCGCAGACTGCACAGCATGGCGCTGGCCACGTCGGCATCGCGGTCGAGCATGAGCGGCACCGCAACGACACTCAACGCGTAGACGAAGAGCGCCAGCACGCCGCCGAGCAGGAACCAGGTGGCGGTGAACGCCAGGTGCTGGCCGGCGAACAGGATTTCATGGAGATAGGCGCTGGCCACCGGGGCCGAGGTGGCGCCGATCAGGGCGAAGGCGACGGCGGAAAAGCGCTCCCAGAGCAGCATGACCAGCGCCAGGATCAGTCCGAAAAAGGCCAGCGACTGGCCGTTGTGCCGGAAGCACTTGAGCGAGTCGATGAACAGGATTTTCTCGCCGGCTTCTGTTCTCCGGCTCAACTCGTAAAGCCCGGCCGCGAGCAGCGGTGCGACAAGGAAAAAGCCGGAAATCGAAACCGTGAGCAAGTGTGGGCTCTGCAGCAGGGCGAGGATGATCAGGTCGCCGCCGAGCGCGAAGAGCAGGCCATAGGCCAGCGAGGGCAGCGGGTTCGCCTTGACGTCCCGCCAGCCGGCACGCAGCCAGTGCCAGGGACGATCGACGGCGATGCGCCGGATGTGGGGCAAGGGCATCCCCTGGGCGGGGAAATCGGACAGTGGATTCATGGTGGCCTCCTCGGTCAGCGTTACGGATATTTGACCGGGGGGGAGGGGGCGGGGTTCAGTTGAAGGGTGTCGAAGATACGGCATAGGCCCGGCTTTCGTGGGTAAAATATGACAGGAGGGCGCGAAATGAGTGTGGGTCAAACAACCATCCCGGTCCAGTCTTTGATCGGCAGTCGTATTCTGGTGCTGCGTGAACAGCGGGCAATGCTTGATAGCGACTTGGCCGAACTTTATGGCGTCGAAACACGCGTCCTGGTGCAAGCAGTGAAACGCAATCCTGATCGGTTTCCGGAAGATTTCATGTTTCAGCTTGATAATCAGGATATTGTGGCTTTGCGATCACAATCCGTGATCTCAAAGCCCGGGCGCGGCGGTCGCCGGACAGCTCCCTACGCCTTCACCGAGCAAGGCGTTGCCATGCTTTCGTCAGTATTGAACAGCCCGCGTGCCATCGCGATCAATATCGAAATCATGCGCACCTTCGTGCGTGTGCGCGAACTCGCCAACACGCACGGCGACTTGGCCAAGCGGCTGAATGAACTGGAAGAAAAAACCGAAGTCCTGGCGTTGCAGCAAGACAATTTTGCGCACAACACCCGCGCTCAACTGAAACAGGTTTTCGCGGCAATTCGTGAATTGATGACCCCGCCGGAAGCGCCGAAGCGGCCGATCGGATTCGTGAGGCCAGAAACAAGGGGCTGAGGGAGAATGTGTGGTGTGGTCCCATTATTCTTATGTTTCCATGAATGCCGATTTCCTCCCGAGCCGATAGCCGTGTTTTCAACTACTTATCAATTGACTAAACGTGGCCGCCTCCACAACGCGTTCTTTGGCATGCTGTTTTCCGGACTGGCCGCTTTTGTTCTGACCGCGGTTGTTGAGCGTTACCAGGCTGGCAATCCTCTGCCATGGCCTGAGTGGGCGTTCGTTCTTCCCGTGCTTGGCCTATGGTTGGGCTTTGGCGGATATTGCATGCTGCGGGCGCTTGCGTCAGCGAATCGGCTGCTGGTGTCTGGTGACGGCATCGTTTACCGGGGCGCATTGAAACAACTGCAACTGCGCTGGAGCGATATACGGAGCATTCGCGTTCTCTTCGATCGAGGCGGTTTTGAGTGGCTGGAAATTATCGCGGCCAACTCGAAGCACAAGATTGACCTGTCTGGAGTGTTTCCCGACCGATACGCTTTCTTGCGCGAAGTATCGACACTCGCTCCCAATGTCCTGGTGAAGTTGTCGTGATCAAGCCCATTGGGCAAAATTTCGCCCTGCCTCAGCAGCATTTCTTTTCCCGTTTCAGCATCACCCAACAAAAACGCCCGCATTGCGCGGGCGTTTTCCTTGAAGCGACTGTCTGCTTACAGCGTCTTGCCGGTCAGCTTTTCGTAGGCTTCGATGTACTTGGCGCTGGTCTTGGCGATGACGTCGGCCGGCAGGGTCGGGCCGGGGGCGACTTTGCCCCAGTCCAGGGTTTCGAGGTAGTCGCGCACGTACTGCTTGTCGTAGGACGGCGGGTTCTTGCCTTCCTCGTACTGGTCGGCCGGCCAGAAACGCGAGGAGTCCGGGGTCAGGGCTTCGTCGATCAGGTGCAGGGTGCCGGCGGCGTCAATGCCGAATTCGAACTTGGTGTCGGCAATGATGATGCCGCGCGTTGCGGCGAAGACGGCCGCTTCCTCGTAGAGGCGGATGGCGGCATCGCGGGCTTCGGCGCAGAGCTGGGCGCCGGTCTTGCCGGTGCCCTTGAGGGCGTCGGCGAGGGTGGCGTCGCAGTTGGCGGCGGCTTGCTCGTAGGAGACGTTTTCGTCGTGGTCGCCGACTTCGGCCTTGGTGGCCGGGGTGAAGATCGGGGACGGCAGCTTCTGGGCCATCTTGAGGCCGGCCGGCAGGGCGATGCCGCAGATGGCGCCGGTTTCCTGGTAATCCTTCCAGCCGGAACCGATCACGTAGCCACGCACGACGGCTTCGATCGGCAGCGGCTTGAGGCGCTTGACGACGACGGCACGGCCGCGCACCTGGTCGCGCTCGTTCTCGGCGACAACGCTCTCCGGATCAATGCCGGTCAGCTGATTGGGCACGACGTGGCCGAGCTTGTCGAACCAGAAGTTGGCAACGGCTTGCAGCACTTCGCCCTTGCGCGGAATCGGGTCCGGCAGGATGACGTCGAAGGCCGACAGACGGTCGGTGGTGATAATCAGCAGTTTGTCGGCGTCGACCGCGTAGATGTCGCGGACCTTGCCCTTGGAGAGCAGTTGCAGGCTGGTGATGGAAGACTGGAAGAGAGGTGCGGTCACGGTCGTGTTCCCGAAAGCTAAAAAGGAAGGATTATAAATTAATGCGCGCCGCCTTCTTCAGCGGCGAGTTTTTTCCGCATCTGGCGGGTGCCCCAGAACACCAGGCCGGCGATCAGCGGGATCGAAATTGCGGTGATCACGTCGGTGTTCAGGTGATGCAGCTCCTTCGTGCCCTTGGCCAGATACTGCACGAGCTGCGAGCCGTAATAGGTGAGGACGACGACGGAGAGGCCTTCGACCGTTTCCTGCAGGCGAAGTTGCAATTTGGCGCGCCGGTTCATCTGCGACAGCAGCTCCTGGTTCTGGCGCTCGAGTTCGATATCGACGCGGGTGCGCAGCAACTGGCTGTTGCGTGCGACGCGGCTGGAGAGTTCTTCCTGGCGACGGCTGATTGCCTGGCAGGTGTTCATCGCCGGCAGCAGGCGGCGCTGCATGAATTCGAAAAAGGTCGGCAGGCCGGAGATGCGGCTTTCGCGCAATTCCTCGATGCGCTGCATGACCAGGCCGTGATAGGCGTGCGCCGCGCCGAAACGGAAGGTGGTGCGCGCCACCGAATGTTCGACTTCGGCAGCGAGCGCCGACAGTGTGCCGAGCACGGTGCGCTCGTCGTCGGGCGAGCGCGCCTGGCCGATGCGGTCCATCAGCTCGGCAAGCTGCTTTTCGCCGGTGTACAGCCAGCGGCTGACTTCCTTGGCGACGGGCAGGCCGAGCAGGGCCATCATGCGGTAGGTCTCGATCTCGCACAGGCGCTGCACGGTGCGCCCGGTCTGGCGCTGTGTCATGCCGGCATTAAGGATGAGAAAGCGCGAGAAGCCGTTGTCGATCTTGAAGTCGCTGAAGATCCAGGCCGATTCGTCGGCCACCTTGGCGGCGACCATGGTGCGGCCGTTCGGGGTCAGGCTGGCGAGTACCGATTCCGGGCTGATTTCGTCGGTCGACCGCAGCTCGACGTGGCAGGCGACGATCAGCTTGCCGGGAATGCCGGCCAGCCATTCCGGATTGACCGCGTCGAAGGCGGTGACGTCCGGATCGAGCAGCTCGCCGCTTTCGAGCGGCCGGTAGAAGGTGTAGCTCGAGAATTCGGTATGCAGCTCCCAGCGCACGCGAAAGGCGCCGGCATCGAGCATCATGTGCGCGTCCGAACTGTCGATCGAGTTGCAGAGATGGTTCTGGCACAGCTTGCCGAGATTTTCGCGCTCGGCCGGAGCGGTCGTCGCGCTGTGCTTGAAGACGAGGTGCGAGACCAGCATCGCGCCGATCAGCGGCACTGGCGGGCGGGCGTGGAACTCGTTGTTCAGGCGCTGGCGGAGCGGATGCTCCTCAAGCTCGGCGGCGGCTAATCGGGGATGCATGGATTCTCTTGGTAAACAAGTCCGGCAGGACGGATGGGTGGGCGGATTCTAGCATTCAGGAGGCCGCTGCTTCCGGGCGGCGCAGATGTACCCCGTACTCCTGCTCGAGGCCGGGCGCGGCGTGATCAAGCAGGAAGGAGCGGAACTTCTGGCCGGCCGGCAGCAGGCGCTTGCTGTTCATATGCACGACATACCAGGTGCGCTCGATCGGCGTGCCCTGCACGTCGAGGACGCTGATCTCGCCGGTCTTCAGTTCGAGCGGCAGGGTGTGCAGCGAGAGCAGGCTGACGCCCATGCCGGCCATCACCGCCTGCTTGATCGTCTCGTTGCTGCCCATGCTGATCGTGCGCGCCGGCGTGAACAGGTGGTTCTTGAACATTTCCTCGACGACGCGACGTGAGCCCGAGCCTTCTTCGCGCAGCAGGAAGGTTTCATGGCGCAGCTCCTGCAGGTCGAAGTCGCGCGCCGCGCGCAGCGGGTGGTCGGCCGGTGCGATCAGCACGTAAGGGTGGCTCGCCATCGGCTCGGCATGCGCGTCGATCTCGACCGGGATGCGGCCCATGACGGCGAGGTCGATTGCGTTGTCCTGCAGCTTCTGCAGCAGACCGGCCCGGTTGCCGACGGTGAACTGCACTTCGACGCCCGGATTGTCCTGGGCGAATTTGGCGAGCAGGCGCGGCATGAAATACTTGGCGGTGCTGACCAGGCCGACCGAGAGCTGGCCCGTCTCGGCGCCGAGCAGGCCCTGCAGGTTGGCCTCGGCATCCTTGATTTCGCCGAGGATGCGCAGCGCGTGATGGACCAGCATTTCGCCCGCCCCGGTCAGCGCCACGCCGCGTCCGAGCCGCTCGAACAGCGGCAGGCCGACGTTGTCCTCGAGCTGCTTCAACTGCATCGAAACGGCCGGCGGCGTCAGGTGCAGCTCCTCGGCGGCGCGCGCGTAGCTCAAGTGGCGGGCGGCGACGACAAAGATCTGCAACTGGCGCAGGGTCAGGCTGCGAACGAAATTCACGCGCGGGCTTTCCTGAAAAATGGGGCGGTCGAAGTAAAGACTGGTTTAACTGTAGGGCTTTGTCCTGAGCCGGTCAAACCCGCCGGCCGGCCACATGAAAAACCCCGCCGCAGCGGGGTTGACCGGTAGGAATCCGCTTTCATGCCGCGAGCTTTTGGCGCCAGCCGGGATAAAGTGCGTCGGCATCTTGCGGAAACGATGCAAAGGCGCGCGCGAATTCGTGGTGCTCCCTGGCCCAGTCGAGCGGATCAGCCCCCGCCTTCCAGCATTCGTAGGCCTGGCGCAGCGAGCGCGCGCCGGCGGCCGGCGAATCGAGATGGCCGTAGGCGCCGCCGCCGGCCGTGTTGATTACGTTGCCATGACCGAGATTGGCGAAAAAGCCGGGCAGGCGCAGCGCGTTCATGCCGCCCGAGATGATCGGCGTCGTCGGCTTCATGCCGTACCACTCCTGGTGATAGGCCGGGCCGGTGTAGCTGTCGCGCTCGATGATGTAGGCGATGGCGCGGTCGTCCTTGTCGCCCTCCATCTTGCCGTAGCCCATGGTGCCGACATGGATGCCGGAAGCGCCCTGCAGGCGGCTCATCTTGGCCAGTACGTAGGCGGTGTAGCCGCGCTTCGACGAGGGCGAGGTGACGGCGCCGTGGCCGGCGCGGTGGTAATGCAGGTACTGGTTCGGGTACTGGCGGCGCGCCGTGGTGATCATGCCCGGCCCGCCGACGTAGCCGTCGACGAGGAAGGCCAGCTTGTCGGCATCCGGGCCGAAGGTTTCGAGCGCGAAGTCGGCGCGCGCGCACATCTCGAAATGGTCGTCGGCGGTGATGTTCATCGAGAACAGCTTGGCCTCGCCGGTCTCGTCCATGGCGCGCTTCATCGCGTCATAGACGAGCGGGATGGTCTGCTTGAGCGGCGCGAAGACCTGGTTGCCCTGCGGTTCGTCGTTCTTGATGAAGTCGCCGCCCAGCCAGAACTCGTAGGCGGCGCGCGCGAAGGGCTCCGGGCGCAGGCCGAGCTTGGGCTTGATGATGGTGCCGGCGATGTAGCCGCCATCCCTGACCGGCCGGCCGAGCATGCGCCAGAGATCGGCGATGTCCTTGGCCGGGCCGTCGAACAGCTCGATGGCCCGGCGCGGCATGTAGAAGTCGTACATCTTGGCGTGCTCGATGTCGCCCATGCCCTGGTTGTTGCCGATAGTCAGGGTGAGGAAGGAGGCGAGCATCATGCGCCCGTCCGTCATGTTGCGGTCGAAGAGGTCGAGCGGGTAGGCGATGCGCATCTCCTCGCTCGCTTCATCGATCAGATAGACCAGCGCATCGACGCCCTTGGTGAAGTCGTCGGTGGTGCATACCTCGACATTGGTCCCGGTCGACGACTCGGCGGCAAAATGCGCCGCCGCCTCGAGATAGCCATGCCCGGCCTTGGGTTTCATCTTGTAGGCACACAGGATGTGCCGGCCGCCGGCAATCAGCTCGGCCTCGCGCAGGCTCAGGTCGGCATAGCGTTTTGATTGGTCCATCGTCTCTCTCCTTCAGCATTGGTCTGGAATGGCTGCGGTGCTGGAAGGAATGCTAGGGCTGACGATAGATAAACAAAAGTCAAAGGTTCTTACTGGAGTGATCAGGTGGGGCTTATTGTTTTTGGTGAGGGGACTCAGTTCAATGCAGGGGCCAAATACTCTTTGCTTCAGCAAAGCGGGAATAGCTTTATGCTTTCCTTCTAGCGAGTGGGCCTAGATAGAGGAGGAAAAATGTCGAATGAGACTGGTGGAATATATGAAGACAGGGCAATTGTGTTCTTGGATATTCTCGGCTTCAAAAAACACATAGAGGACAATCGAGAGGCTGACCTACTGGATGCGCTTGATATTCCTTTCTCTTCTTTTGCGGCAGATTTTCCTGGAGGGCTGAACTGCGAGATCTCTGCTTTTTCTGATTCGATTGTGATTTCGACCAAACTCCATGATGAGAACGAACAGCCATGCGGTGGAGCCCATTTGTTGGTCTTTCTCGCGTCGTACTTACAGCTCAAATTAATCGCGCTAGGCATGCTTGTTCGTGGCGGTGCGACTGTCGGTAGGCTTTATCACAAGAGTGGAAAATTGTTAGGGCCGGCAATGAACGAGGCGTATGAGATTGAAAGTCAGCTAGCTATCTATCCGCGAGTGGCTATTTCGGAGGCGCTACGCAATCGTCATGATGCTGAAATGAAGTGCTATCGGTCTGTAGGAAGTGTCGAGGAAAAAAAGATCATCCAAGAATTTGTCGAAGAGACTTTTTGGACTGGTGATGACGGAGTTCAGTACATTAATTGCCTTGCCAGACACGCACCTTTACCACCTGAGTTTGTTTGGGATAAATCGAAGCTGCATGAAAGAGGCCATCCTGCAGCATATGGACTTGATGGAGGCTTGGAGTACAAGCTTGATATAGCAAGAAAACCACTTGCGGATCGACCCCATGATGTACGTGCTGCGGCCAAGCACGATTGGTTCTCCAACTACCTGGCTAAGATCAAAAGCTCCCAAACCTAGGAGGCGCTCTTTGGTGTCCTAATCCTCACCAACCCCGCCACCCCGCCAAATCTCCCACCACCCGCCACGCCCCGCTGAAGTCCTGGTCGGTCGTGTATTCCCCCGGCGTGACCAGGCAGCGCAGGCTGGCGGTCAACGCCGCTTGCAGGCCGTTTTTCGAGTCTTCGATGGCGAGGCAGTTAGAGGCCGGTAGCGCAAGGCGTTCGAGGACCCAGTGGTAGATGTCGGGGGCGGGTTTCTTGTTGGGGACGCAGTCGCCGGCACCGATGACTTCGAACCAGTCGGGCGCGTCCGGGGCTAGGCTGGCGCGCAAGAGGGCGGTGACGTTTTCCGGCGAGGTCGTGGTGGCGATGGCGAGGCGCAGGCCTGCGTTGCGGGCGGCGGCGATCAGCTCGGCGACGCCGGGGCGCAGTGGCAGTTGGCCGGCGGCGACGCGCTGCAGGTAATGCGCGGTCTTGGCGGCGTGCAGCTGCTTGACCAGGGCGGCGAAATCGGGGCGGGCGGCGCAGGCCGGATCGTGGCGTTCGGCGTAGTGGCGGATGCGTTCCTTGCCGCCGGTGACGGCGAGCAGTTCGCCGTACAGTTTTTCATCCCAGTGCCAGTCCAGGCCGCAGTCGGCGAAGGCGGCGTTGAAGGCGGGGCGATGGCCGTCGCGCTCGGTTTCGGCGAGCGTGCCGTCGACATCGAAGATCAGGGCGTGCAGGCGGTTCATGCCGGCGACGATAGCGCGCGGCGGGCGGGCGGCGCCAGTCAGGATTGCTGAAGGGTGGATTCAGTGCTGCTTTGGTCAGTGATCACTGAATCGGTCGGTAAAAAATACTGACTGTTGCTTAACAAAGAATACACATATTGTCGCTTCCATCGCAGCACAAAAATAACGATGGAGACAACATCATGCAATTCGGACGAACGACGCTTTCCAAGTTTGTCATCGAGCAGACGCGCGTCCAGCACGCCCAGCTCGGGGCGCTGCTGATTGACGTGGCGGCGGCGGTGAAGACCATCTCGGCGCTGGTCGGCAAGGGCGCTCTGAGCGGTTTTGCCGGCGTGCTGGAGTCGACCAACGTGCAGGGCGAGGTGCAGAAGAAACTCGACGTGCTGACCAACGAGGCGATGTTGCGTCATTGCGAATGGGGCGGCCAGCTGGCCGGCATGGCCTCGGAGGAGATGGACGAGCCCTACGCGATTCCCGCCGACTATCCGCGCGGCCGCTACCTGCTGCTGTTCGATCCGCTCGACGGTTCGTCGAACAGCGATGTCAATGTCTCGGTCGGGACCATTTTCTCGATTTTGCAGCGGTCGACCGCTGGCGATGCAGAAAATCCGGATTTCCTGCGTCCCGGCCTCGAACAGGTTGCTGCCGGCTACGCCATCTACGGCCCGTCGACGATGATGGTGCTGACCCTGGGCAATGGTACGCATGCCTTCACGCTCGACCGCGAGAGCGGCAATTTCATCCTGACCCACCCGAATATCCGCATTCCCGAGGAGACGCGCGAGTTCGCGATCAACACCTCGAACGAGCGTTTCTGGGAGCCGCCGGTGCAGCGCTACGTGAGCGAGTGCAAGGCCGGGCGCAGCGGCGTGCGTGGCGCCGATTTCAACATGCGCTGGATCGCCTCGCTGGTCGCCGAGGTGCATCGCATCCTGATGCGCGGCGGCATTTTCATGTATCCCAAGGACAACAAGGACCCGGCCAAGCCGGGCCGGCTGCGCCTGCTTTACGAGGCCAACCCGATGGCGATGCTGGTCGAGCAGGCGGGCGGCGCGGCGAGCACGGGCCGGGCGCGCATCCTCGAGGTGGCGCCGGACGGCCTGCACCAGCGCATCCCGGTGATTCTCGGTTCGCGCCACGAGGTCGAGCGCGTCGCGCGCTACCACGCCGAATACGACGCCGGTACCGACCGTCCCTTCGTTTCGCCGCTGTTCGCCGAGCGCTCGCTGTTTCGCGACGAGTCGCGCCGCTGAATTCATCGTCCAGGGAGAAAGCCATGTCCATCAAACACCCCATCATCGCCATCACCGGCTCGTCCGGCGCCGGCACCAGCACGGTGATGCAGAGCTTCCAGCACATCTTCCGGCGCGAGAAGCTGAACGCCCAGATCGTCGAGGGCGATTCCTTTCACCGCTACGACCGGCTCGCCATGCGCGCCGAGATGAAGGCGCAGGAAGAGCGCGGCAATCTCAACTTCAGCCATTTCGGGCCGGAGGCCAACCTGCTCGAGGAGTTGCAGGATCTCTTCGTCAGCTACGGCCGGACGGGCACCGGCCAGGTCCGCAAATACCTGCACGATGCCGCCGAGGCCGAGCCCTGGGGGCAGGCGCCGGGCACCTTCACGCCCTGGGGCGAGATCGCCGCCGACACCGACCTGATGTTCTACGAAGGCCTGCACGGCGCCTACGCCGACGACCGGATCGACATCGCCAAGCAGGTCGACCTCTGCGTCGGCGTCGTGCCCATCATCAACCTGGAGTGGATCCAGAAACTGCACCGCGACCAGAAGATGCGCGGCTATTCGCAGGAGGCGGTGACCGACACCATCCTGCGCCGCATGCCCGACTACGTCAGCCACCTGTGCCCGCAGTTCAGCCGCACGCATGTCAATTTCCAGCGCGTGCCCATCGTCGATACCTCCAACCCCTTCATTGCGCGCGACATCCCGAGCGCCGACGAGAGCATGGTGGTGATCCGCTTCGCCAACCCCAAGGGCATCGACTTCCAGTACCTGCTCGGCATCCTGCACGGCTCGATGCTGACCCGGCCGAATACGCTGGTCGTGCCCGGCGGCAAGATGGGCCTGGCCATGCAGATGATCTTTACGCCGATGATCCTGCGTCTGATGGACCAGAAGCGCCGCGCCTGATTCGAAAAAAAGGGAGAGAGACATGACCGACATTACCCGCCGCGACCTTGCCAATGCCATCCGCTTTCTGGCGGTCGACGCCGTCGAAAAGGCAAAATCCGGACATCCCGGCGCCCCGCTGGGCATGGCCGACATTGCCGAAGCCCTGTGGCGCGGCCCGCTCAAACACAACCCGCTGAACCCCGCCTGGCCGGACCGCGACCGCTTCGTGCTGTCGAACGGGCATGCCTCGATGCTGCTCTACGCGCTGCTCCACCTCAGCGGCTACGCGCTGGAACTGGCCGAGCTGCAGAACTTCCGCCAGTTTGGCAGCCGCACGCCGGGGCATCCCGAGGTCGGCCACACGGCCGGTATCGAGACGACTACCGGGCCGCTTGGCCAGGGGCTGGCCAACGCCGTCGGCATGGCGCTGACGGAAAAACTGCTCGGCCAGCGCTACAACCGCCCCGGATTCCCGGTGGTCGACCATCGCACCTGGGCATTTCTCGGCGACGGCTGCCTGATGGAAGGCATCAGCCACGAAGTCTGCTCGCTGGCCGGCGTCTGGGGCCTGGACAAGCTGGTCTGCTTCTACGACGACAACGGTATCTCTATCGACGGCGATGTCGCCGGCTGGTTCCGCGACGACACCGCGGCCCGTTTCCGCGCCTACGGCTGGAACGTGCTCGGGCCGCTCGACGGTCACGACGCGGCGGCGCTCGATGCCGCCATTGCCGGCGCGCTTGCCGGCAACGGCAAGCCGACCCTGATCATCTGCCGCACCACGATCGGCTGGGGCTCGCCGGGCAAGGCCGGCAGCCACGACGTACACGGTGCACCACTCGGTGCGGCCGAAATTGCCGCGACGCGCGCCGCGCTCGGCTGGCCGCACGCGCCTTTCGAGATTCCTGCCGCGATCCGTGCCGCCTGGGACCAGCGTCTCGCCGGCGCTGCCGCCGAAGGCGAATGGCAGGCGCTGTTCGCCCGCTACCGCACGGCTTATCCCGAGCTGGCGGCGGCTTTCGAACGCAGCGCCAGCGGCGGCCTGCCCGCCGACTGGCCGCAGATCCGGCGCGCCCTGCTCGAGCAGGCGGCCGGGCGCGAAGGCGCCGTGGCAACCCGCAAGTCCTCGCAAAATTGCCTCGATTTGCTGGTCGACCGGGTGCCGGAACTGCTCGGCGGTTCCGCCGACCTGACCGGCTCCAACCTGACTGCCGGCCGGCACAGCCTGCCCTGGCACGCGGCGGCCGGCGGCGTGCCGAATTATCTGTCCTACGGCGTACGCGAGTTCGGCATGGCGGCGATCATGAACGGCATCGCGCTGCACAAGGGGCTGATTCCCTACGGCGGCACCTTTGCCGTGTTCTCCGACTATTCGCGCAACGCGATCCGGATGAGCGCACTGATGCAGTTGCGCGTCGTGCATGTGCTGACCCACGACTCGATCGGCCTCGGCGAGGACGGCCCGACGCACCAGCCGGTCGAGCACGCCGGCTGCCTGCGCGCGATTCCCGGTCTCGACCTGTGGCGGCCGTGCGACGAGCTGGAAACGGCGGTTGCCTGGACGCTGGCGCTGGAGCGCCAGGACGGCCCGTCGGCCCTCATGCTGTCACGCCAGAACCTGCCGCAATACAGCGCTGCGGCCGGCCGCGCCGACGATATCTGGCGCGGCGGCTACATCCTGAGCGAGGCCGAGGGGCCGCTGCAGGCGGTGATCATCGCCACCGGCTCGGAAATCATGCTGGCCTTGGCGGCGCAAACCGAGTTGCAACAGCAAGGCGTCGGTGTGCGCGTCGTGTCGATGCCCTGCACGCGGCGTTTCGACCAGCAGCCGCTCGCCTGGAAAAAACAGGTATTGCCGGAGGAGGTGTGCCGGATTGCCATCGAGGCGGCGCTGCCCGATTTCTGGTGGAAATACGTCGGTCTCGACGGCGCCGTGCTGGGCATTGGCGAATTCGGCAGGTCGGCGCCAGCCGCCGAGCTGTTCGTGCATTTCGGCCTGAGCGCCGGGCATCTGACCCAAACCGTCCTGCGCACCATCGCCCGCAACAGCGCGAGCGACGGGGACTACTAGCGCTTGGCTCGAGCTTGCTGGCTGCCAGCAAGAGCGCTCTTCCCAATCCTGGATTCTGGATCCTAAACAAGGAGTTTTCCCATGCCAATACGGGTGGCAATCAACGGCTTCGGCCGTATCGGGCGCATGGCCTTGCGCGCCATCGTCGCGGAGGCCGAGTTTTCCGAACTCGAGGTGGTCGCAGTCAACGACCTGCTCGAGCCGGATTACCTGGCTTACCTGCTGCAACACGATTCGGTACACGGGCAATTTGCCGGTGAAATCAGCGTCGACCGCAACGAGCTGCTGGTCGACGGCCGGCGCATCCGGCTCAGCGCCTGCAAGAACCCGGCCGAACTGGCCTGGGGCGAGCTCGACATTGATGTCGTGATCGAGGCGACCGGCTTGTTCCTGACCGGTGCCAGCTGTGCCGGCCATCTCGCGGCCGGTGCCCGCAAGGTGGTGCAGTCGGCGCCGGCCCGGGACGACACGCCGCTCTTCGTGTACGGCGTCAATCACCTGGGCTATGCAGGCGAGGCCGTCGTCTCGGCCGCTTCGTGTACGACCAACGGCCTGGCGCCGGTCGCCAAGGTGCTCAACGATCGCTTCGGCATCCGGCGCGGCCTGATGAGCACGGTGCACGCGGCGACCGCCACCCAGAAGACGGTGGACGGCCCGTCCGGCAAGGACTGGCGCGGCGGGCGCGGCATCCTGGAAAACATCATCCCGGCCGCGACCGGCGCGGCGCAGGCGGTCGGCAAGGTGATTCCGGCGCTGGCCGGCAAGTTGACCGGCATGGCCTTCCGCGTGCCGACCTCGGATGTCTCGGTGGTCGATCTGACCGTCGAGCTGGCAACACCGGCCAGCTATGCCGACATCTGCGCCGCGATGCGCGCCGCCGCCGACGACGGGCCGCTGCGTGGCGTGCTCGGCTACACCGAGGCCAAGGTGGTGTCGACCGACTTCCGCGGCAATCGCCGGCCCTCGATTTTCGACGCCGGGGCCGGCATTGCGCTCGACCCGACCTTCGTCAAGGTCGTCGCCTGGTACGACAACGAATACGGCTACACCTGCAACTTGCTGCGTCTGCTGCGTCACATCAGCCAGCCGCAGCTGCACTGAAAGGAGCATCCTCATGGCCCTGATTTCCCTGCGCCAGCTGCTCGACCATGCGGCCGAGCACAGCTACGGCCTGCCTGCCTTCAACGTCAATAACCTGGAGCAGATCCAGGCCATCATGCAGGCCGCCGCAGCCTGCAACAGCCCGGTCATCCTGCAGGCCTCGGCCGGGGCGCGCAAATATGCCGGCGAGCCGTTCCTGAGGAAGCTGGTTGAGGCCGCCATCGAACAGTACCCGGACATCCCGGTCTGCCTGCATCAGGACCACGGTACCTCGCCGGTCGTCTGCCTGCAGGCTATGCGCAGCGGCTTCTCCAGCGTCATGATGGATGGCTCGCTGGGCACCGATGGCAAGACGCCAGCGACTTATGCCTACAACGTCGAAACGACCCGCCAGGTCGTTGAAATGGCGCACTGCATCGGCGTTTCGGTGGAAGGCGAGCTCGGTTGTCTCGGCTCGCTGGAAACCGGCGAAGCCGGCGAGGAAGACGGCATCGGCGCCGCCGGCAAGCTCGAGCATGCGCAATTGCTGACCGACCCGGAAGAGGCCGCCGACTTCGTCGCCAGGACCGGTGTCGATGCGCTGGCCATCGCCATCGGTACCAGCCACGGCGCCTACAAGTTCACCCGGCCGCCGACCGGCGAAATCCTCGCCATCGACCGCATCAAGGCCATCCACGCCCGCATTCCCAATACCCATCTGGTCATGCATGGCTCAAGCAGCGTGCCGCAGGAATGGCTGGCGGTCATTCGCCAGTACGGCGGCCAGATGAAGGAAACCTGGGGCGTGCCGGTCGAGGAAATCGTCGAAGGCATCAGGCACGGCGTGCGCAAGGTCAATATCGACACCGATATTCGCCTCGCCATGACCGGCGCCATGCGCAAGGCAATGGCCGAAAAGCCGGAGGAATTCGACCCGCGTGCTTTTCTCAAGGCCGCCGTGGTGGCGGCGCGCGACCTCTGCCAATTGCGTTTCGACGCCTTTGGCTGCGCCGGTCAGGCCAGCCGCATCAAACCCGTGTCACTGGAAAAAATGGCCGCCGCCTACCGCTGACCAAACCGAGCATCACTCTGCTGTATCTTGCGTTTTCGGCCCCGAAGTCTGGGGCCGCCTTTTTTCGGAGGCTTCATGCGCCAAGCCAATTTCGTCATCGCCCCCAGCATTCTCTCCGCCAATTTCGCCAGGCTCGGCGAGGAAGTCAGCAACGTCATCGCCGCCGGCGCCGACTGGATTCACTTCGACGTCATGGACAACCACTACGTCCCCAACCTGACCATCGGCCCGCTGGTTTGCCAGGCCATCCGGCCATGTACCACGGCGCCAATCGACGTGCACCTGATGGTCAAACCCGTCGACCGCATCATCCCCGACTTCGCCAGGGCCGGCGCCAACATCATCACCTTCCACCCGGAAGCCTCCGACCACGTCGATCGCAGCCTGTTGCTGATCCGCGAGGCCGGCTGTCAAAGCGGCCTGGTCTTCAACCCGGCGACGCCGCTCGATTACATGGATTACGTCCTCGACAAGATCGACGTCATCCTGCTGATGAGCGTCAACCCCGGCTTCGGCGGCCAGAAATTCATCCCCGGCACGCTGGCCAAGGCAAAGCTGGCAAGAGCCAAACTCGACGCCTACGAACGTGAAACCGGTCGCCGCATCCGCCTCGAGATCGACGGCGGCGTGAATACCGCCAACATCGCCGAAATAGCCCGCGCCGGCGTCGATGCCTTCGTCGCCGGTTCGGCGGTCTATGGTGCCGGCAAGGACAGCGATTCGCATCGCTACGACACGATCATCGGCGAACTGCGCCAAGAGCTGGCAGGGGTGTGAACGGGACGCTACGCTTCGACCTTCCTTGGAACTGGCTAGCGTCCGGGCTTGGAGTCCATTCCCGGACGGAAGGGGAGATTGGACATGAAGAAAGGCTTTGCTGAAGAGCCGGTCGTTGTCTTCCAGCCCTTCTTGTCATTGCCGGGCAAAAGTCATTTCCGCACGCAAAAAAGCCGCCCGCAGGCGGCTCTATCGGTCAACCCGGAAAAACGGGCTTATTTGACGATCTGGTTCAACTCGCCCTTGGCGTAGCGCTCGGCCATCTTTTCCAGCGGGATGACCTTGATCTGGCTGGCGCGGCCGGCGCAGCCGAAGGCTTCGTAGCGGGCCAGGCAGATCTTCTTGGCGGCTTCGCGGGCCGGCTTGAGGAAGTCGCGCGGATCGAACTTGCCCGGGTTCTCGAACATGTAGCGGCGGACGGCAGCCGTCATGGCGAGGCGGATGTCGGTGTCGATATTGACCTTGCGCACGCCGTGCGCGATGCCCTTGACGATTTCCTCGACCGGCACGCCGTAGGTTTCCTTCATGTCGCCGCCAAACTCGCGGATTTCGGCGAGCAGTTCCTGCGGTACGGAGGATGAGCCGTGCATGACCAGGTGGGTGTTCGGGATGCGTGCGTGGATTTCGGCGATGCGGTCGATGGCGAGGATGTCGCCGGTCGGGCGCTTGGTGAACTTGTAGGCGCCGTGGCTGGTGCCGATGGCGATGGCCAGCGCATCGCAGTTGGTCTGCTTGACGAAGTCGGCAGCCTGGTCCGGATCGGTCAACAGCTGTTCGCGGGTCATTTTGCCTTCGGCGCCGTGACCGTCTTCCTTGTCGCCCTGCATGGTTTCGAGCGAGCCGAGCACGCCGAGTTCGGCTTCGACCGAAACGCCGATCGAATGCGAGAACTTGACGACTTCCTTGGAGACGGCGACGTTGTAGTCATAGGAGGCGGTGGTCTTGCCGTCGGCTTCGAGCGAGCCGTCCATCATCACCGAGGTGAAGCCGGACTTGATGGCGCTCATGCAGACGGCCGGGCTCTGCCCGTGGTCCTGGTGCATGACGATGGGCAGGTGCGGATAGGCTTCGAGCGCGGCCAGGATCTGGTGGCGCAGGAAGGCTTCGCCGGCATATTTGCGGGCGCCGGCCGAGGCCTGCATGATGACCGGGGCGTCGATCTGGCTGGCGGCTTCGCAGATGGCCCAGACCTGTTCCATGTTGTTGACGTTGAAGGCGGGCAGACCGTAGCCGTTTTCGGCGGCGTGGTCGAGCAATTGGCGCATGGAAACGAGCGGCATCGAAACTCCTCTTGATATCGTGTCTAGTTGATTGTTCTATTTTAATGGATTTGATGTTCGCCGACGCGGACGATCTTCAGCGTATTGGTGCCGCCGCTGCAGCCGATCGGCTCGCCGATGGTCAGTGCGATCAGGTCGCCCTTTTCGACGACGCCGCGGTCGATCAGCAGTTGTTCGGCTTCGGCGAGCAGCAGTTCGCGGTCGGTGTGCTGCTGCTTCATCGGCAGCGGGCAGACGCCGCGGTAGAGCACCATGCGGCCGACCGATTCGGCATCCGGGGTCAGCGCGTAGATCGGCACGCCGGAGTTCATGCGGCTCATCCACAGCGCGGTCGAGCCGGACTGGGTCAGGGCGGCGATCGCCTTGACCTTGAGGTGGTGCGCCGTCCAGATCGCCGCCATGGCGATCGACTGGTCGATGCGCGTGAACACGCGGTCGAGGAATTCGCGCTCAAGCGTGAGATCGGCCGAGCGCTCGGCTTCGACGCAGATGCGCGCCATCGACTCGACGGTTTCGACCGGATACTTGCCGGCGGCGGTTTCGGCCGACAGCATCACCGCATCGGTGCCATCGAGCACGGCATTGGCGACGTCGGAGACTTCGGCGCGGGTCGGTACCGGCGAGGTGATCATCGATTCCATCATCTGCGTCGCGGTGATGGTCAGCTTGTTCATGTCGCGTGCCATGCGGATCATCTTCTTCTGCAAGGCGGGCACGGCTGCATCGCCGACTTCGACGGCGAGGTCGCCGCGCGCGACCATGACGCCATCCGAGGCGTCGAGGATTTCGGCGAGGTTTTCAACGGCTTCGACGCGCTCGATCTTGGCGATCAGCACGGCGGAGCTGCCGGCGGCACGCAGCAGCTGGCGCGCCATGTACATGTCGGCAGCGCTCTTGGGGAAGGAGACGGCAACGAAATCGACGCCGATCTGGGCCGCCGTCTTGATGTCGTCCATGTCCTTGCCGGTCAGCGCCGGTGCAGTCAGACCGCCGCCCTGGCGGTTGATGCCCTTGTTGTTCGACAGATCGCCGCCAACGATGACGCGGGTATGGATTTCCTGGCCGCGCACGCCGGTGACTTCGAGTTTGAGACGGCCGTCGTCAAGCAGCAGGATGTCGCCATTGACCACGTCCTTGGGCAGGTCCTTGTAGTCGAGCCCGACGCGCTCCTGGTTGCCGAGCGTGCATTGGGCATCGAGGATGAAGCTGTCGCCGATGACCAGCGTGATCTTGCCCGACTCGAACTTGCCGACGCGGATCTTCGGCCCTTGCAGGTCGCCGAGGATGCCGACGGTGCGGCCGTATTTGGCTGCCGCGGCGCGGATGCCTTCGGCGCGTGCCTTGTGGTCATCGGCCGTGCCGTGCGAAAAATTCATGCGGACGACGTCGACGCCGGCCTGCACCATGCGTTCGAGAACTTCCTGCGTGGATGAGGCGGGGCCCAGCGTGGCAACGATCTTGGTATGGCGCGACATGTCTTCTCTTCCCTGGTTGTTCGATGGTTTTTACTGTTTTTTGCCGGTTGACCGCTGTGGAACGGTCAACCGGTCCGCAAGCCTTATTTTGCGGCGCGTTCTTCCAGAATGGCGATCGCCGGCAGGGTCTTGCCTTCGAGGAATTCCAGGAAGGCGCCGCCGCCGGTCGAGATGTAGCCGACGTCATCGGCAATGTGGAACTTGGCGATGGCGGCCAGCGTGTCACCGCCGCCGGCGATGGAGAAAGCTTCGGAGTGGGCGATCGCCGAGGCCATCATCTTGGTGCCGCCGGCGAACTGCGGCAGTTCGAAGACGCCGACCGGGCCGTTCCAGACGATGGTGCCGGCGTTGGCGATGATCTGCGACAGCATGGCGGCGGTCTTCGGGCCGACGTCGAGGATGCGGTCATGGACATGCACGTCGTCCACCGAGATCTTGTTGGCGCGGGCCAGGGCGGAGACTTCGTCGGCAACGACGACGTCGACCGGCAGCGGCACTTCGGCGCCGCGTTCCTTCATGATGTCCATGATGGTGTGGGCTTCCTTGACCAGGTCGGCTTCGGCCAGCGAGTCGCCAATGCGCTTGCCGGAGGCGAGCAGGAAGGTGTTGGCGATGCCGCCGCCGACGATCAGCTGGTCGACCTTGCTGGCCAGCGACTTGAGGATGGTCAGCTTGCTGGAAACCTTGGAGCCGCCGACGATGGCGACCAGCGGGCGCTTCGGTTCATGCAGGGCCTTGGTCAGGGCGTCGATTTCGGCGCCCATCAGGATGCCGGCGCAGGCGACCGGCGCGTATTTGGCGATGCCGTGCGTGGTGGCTTCGGCGCGGTGCGCGGTGCCGAAGGCGTCATTGACGTAGACGTCGCACAGCTTGGCCATCTTCTGGGCCAGTTCGTCGTTGTTCTTCTTTTCGCCCTTGTTGACGCGGCAGTTTTCGAGCAGGACGACTTCGCCCGGCTTGACTTCGAAATCGCCATCGACCCAGTTCTGGATCAGGCGGACCGAGGTGTGCAGCATCTGGCCGAGGCGCACGGCAACCGGCATCAGGCTGTCTTCGTGATTCAGCTCGCCTTCGGTCGGACGGCCGAGGTGGGAGGTCACCATGACGGCGGCGCCCTTTTCCAGACAGTACTTGATTGACGGCAGCGAGGCACGGATGCGGGTGTCTTCGGTGATGTTGCCGGCTTCGTCCTGCGGCACGTTCAAGTCGGCGCGGATGAAGACGCGCTTGCCGGAAACGTCGAGGTCGGTGAGTTTGATAACGTTCATGGATATCTCCTGATTTGGCTTAAGTAATGGATTCTTGCGTCCAGTGCTGTGACCAGTGGTCGGCCACTTCGAGCATGCGGTTGGCGAAGCCCCATTCGTTGTCGAACCAGACAAAGAGGTTGAGCAGGCGCGGCCCGGCGGTGCGCGTCTGGCTGCCGTCGACGACGGCTGAATGGGGGTCGTGATTGAAATCGATCGAAGCGTGGGCGGCTTCGGAATAGGCGACCAGCTTGTGCAGCGGGCCGGTGGCCGCGTTGGCCAGCAGCGCATTGATCTCGGCGGCGGAAACGTCGCGCCGGGTGGTCAGGGTGAGGTCGATCGCCGAGACATTGAGCGTCGGGACGCGGATCGCCTTGGCGTGTACGCGCCCGGCCAGTTGCGGCAGGAGGCGCTCGATGCCGCGCGCCAGACCGGTCGACACCGGGATGATGGACTGCATCGCCGAGCGCGTGCGGCGCAGATCGGTGTGGTGATAGCCGTCGATCAGCGGCTGGTCGTTCATCACCGAGTGCAGCGTGCTGAGCATGGCCTGTTCGATGCCGATTTCGCGGTCGAGCAGGTCGAGGATGGGGACGATGGCGTTGGTCGTGCACGACGCAGCCGAGACCAGGCGCTCGTCGCCGCGCAGGCTGGCGTGGTTGATGCCGTTGACGATGGTGGCATCGACATCGCTGCCGGACAGGCCGGGGTGCGAGAGGAGCAGGCGCGGGCAGCCGGCAGCGAGAAAACGGTTCAATTCGGCACGTCGACCGTAGCAGCCCGATGACTCGATCAGCAGGTCGATGCCGAGTTCCTGCCAGGCGACATCTTCCGGCTTGCGGGCATGGCTGACCGCGAGCGGGCGGCCATCGATCAGCAGCTGGTCGCCGGCAACCTCGACCTGGCCGGGAAAGCGGCCGTGTGTCGAGTCGAAGCGGGTCAGGTAGGCCATGCTGTCGAGGTCGGCCGGTTCGTTGATGGCGACGACCTGGAGATTGTGTGCAACCGGTGATTCAAGCAGTGCGCGCAGAAAACAGCGACCGATCCGGCCGTAGCCGTTGATGGCGAGACGTAGAGGCATGTCGGGTCGGTCGTTTTCCTGGATTATTTCGGCTGTTCGCCGGTGGCGTCGGGGTTGTATTCGATATAGGTCAGGTCGAGCGGGGTGCTGCCCTTGCAGATGCGGAAGGGGTACATGCTGACGCTGGCGTTGAAGTCGAGCTTGCCCATGCCCTTGAACCAGGCTTCGGCATGGCCGCGGTCGTCACCGAAATAGAACGGGATGTTCTGCTTGCCGGTGCACCAACTGGATTCGCTGGTCGGCTTGCCGACGATGGCGATGACTTCGTCGTACTTCATGCCGATTTTCAGTTTGCCGAAGGGATGGTCGGCCGGCGGATTGCCGACGATGACCGGTTCAGTCGTGCCCTCGGCAGCAGCCGGTTCGGCCAGCGCCGGGGGCGCCAGACAGGCGGCGCTGGCAATCAGGGTGATAAAGGCAAGGCGGTTGGCTTTAAGCATCTTGATTCTCCTGAAGTGGTCGGCGGTTGAAACAAAAGGGGCCTTGCGGCCCCTTTTGCGATACGAACGGTCTTACTTGGCGTTGATCCAGGCACGCGCGGCATCGAGCATGCGGCAGGAATAGCCCCACTCGTTGTCGTACCAGGCGAGGACCTTGACTAGCACGGAACCGTCTTCGCCCTTGATGACGCGGGTCTGCGTGGCATCGAAGGTGGAGGAAACGGTGGTGTGGTTGAAGTCGCTCGACACCAGCGGTTCGTTGTTGACGTCGAGGATGCCCTTCATCGGACCGTTCGCGGCGGCCGTCATCAAGGCGTTGATTTCTTCCTTGGTGGTGGCGCGGTCGGCGGTGAAGGTCAGGTCGACCAGCGAGACATTGATGGTCGGGACGCGCAGTGCGAAACCGTCCACCTTGCCAACCAGTTGCGGCAGCACCAGGCCGACGGCCTTGGCGGCGCCGGTCTTGGTCGGGATGATGTTGGCCGCAGCGGCACGGGCGCGACGCAGGTCCTTGTGACGGACGTCCACGGTCACCTGGTCGTTGGTGTAGGCGTGGATGGTGGTCATCAGGCCTTGCTTGATGCCGATGTTGTCGGACAGCACCTTGGCAACCGGGGCCAGACAGTTGGTCGTGCACGAAGCGTTGGAGACGACTGTCATGTCGGCCTTCAGCACGTTTTCGTTAACGCCGACGACGATGGTGGTATCGACGTCGTCGCCGCCCGGGGCGGAGATCAGGACGCGCTTGGCACCCTGGTCGAGCAGGGCCTGGGCCTTGGCCTTGGTGGTGTAGGCGCCGGTGCATTCGAGCAGGACGTCGACGCCGTGGCTTGCCCAATTGACGCCTTTCGGGTCCTTGGTCGAGTAGAAGGCGATCTTCTTGCCGTCGATGATGATGCAGTTTTCGCCTTCGGTTTCAACGCTGGTGCGGAAACGGCCGTGCGTGGTGTCGTACTTCAACAGGTGGGCGTTGGTCGCCAGATCGCCGGAGGCGTTGATGGCGACAACTTCGAATTCATTCTGCAAACCCTGTTCGTAGATGGCGCGCAGCGTACAGCGACCGATACGACCAAAACCGTTGATAGCAACCTTGATAGCCATGAGTGAGTTTCTCCTCTTTATTGAATCAGGACAGCAGTGCCTTGGCCGTCGAAACGACGTTGGCAACCGTAAAACCGAACATTTCGAACAGTTGACCGGCGGGCGCGGATTCGCCGAAGCGGTCGATGCCGATCACGGCGCCGTGCAGGCCGACGTATTTGCGCCAGAAGTCCGGATGTGCCGCTTCGATGGCAATGCGCTTCTTGCAGGTGCCGAGCACGGCGGCCTTGTAGTCGGCACTCTGGCGGTCGAAGACGTTGGTGCAGGGCATCGAGACGACGCGGGCAGCAATGCCTTCGGCCTTGAGCGCAGCCTGGGCGTCGAGTGCCAGCTTGATTTCCGAGCCGGTCGCGATCAGCGTGAGCTGTGCTTCGCCATCGGCTTCGGCGAGCACGTAGCCGCCCTTGCGGATGTCTTCGTCGGCGATGTTCTGCGTCACTGTCGGCAGGTTCTGGCGCGACAGGGCGAGCAAACTCGGGCCGTCGGCACGGTCGACCGCTGCGGTCCAGGCGATGGCCGTTTCGGTCGCGTCGGCCGGGCGCCAGACATCCAGGTTCGGGATGATGCGCATTGACGGGATGTGCTCGACCGGCTGGTGGGTCGGGCCGTCTTCGCCGAGGCCGATGGAGTCATGGGTATAGACCATGATCTGGCGCTGCTTCATCAGCGCCGCCATGCGGATGGCGTTGCGGGCGTAGTCGGAGAAGACCAGGAAGGTGGCGGTGTAGGGAATCAGGCCGCCGTGCAGGGAAATGCCGTTGGCGATCGCCGTCATGGCGAATTCGCGCACGCCGTAGTAGCAGTAGTTGCCGCCTTCGGTGCGGGTGACGCCCTTGCTGCCCTTGACGAAGGTCAGGTTGGAGCCGGCCAGGTCGGCCGAGCCGCCGAAGATTTCCGGCACGGCCGGGACCAGCGCGGCGATGGCGTTCTGCGAAGCCTTGCGGGTGGCGATGTTCTCGGCTTTTTCACGGCAGGCGGCGAGGTAGGCCGCCTTGGTGGCTTCCCAGGAGGCCGGCAGTTGGCGCTGCATGACGCGCCGTTCGAATTCGGCGGCTTCGGCCGGGAAGGCAGCCTGATAGGCCTTGAAGCGGTTCGTCCAGTTTTCTTCGAAGGCGGCACCGGCCGGCTTGCGATTCCAGGCGGCGTAGATGTCGGCCGGGATTTCGAAGGCCGGATGGTTCCAGCCGATGTAGGCGCGGGCAGCGGCAATTTCGTCCTTGCCGAGCGGTGCACCGTGGCAGTCGTGCGAGCCCTGCTTGTTCGGCGAGCCGGCACCGATCGTGGTCTTGCAGCAGATCAGGCTGGGTTTGTCGGTGACGGCCTTGGCGGCGAGCAGGGCGCGTTCGATGGCGTCGCTGTCGTGGCCATCGACATTGACAATGACATGCCAGCCATAGGCTTCGAAACGGCCCGGCGTGTTGTCGGTGAACCAGCCTTCGACGTGACCGTCGATCGAGATGCCGTTATCGTCCCAGAAGGCAATCAGCTTGCCCAGGCCGAGCGTGCCGGCGAGCGAACAGGCTTCGTGCGAGATGCCTTCCATCAGGCAGCCATCGCCCATGAAGGCGTAGGTGTGGTGATTGACGATCTCGTGGCCGGGTTTGTTGAACTCGGCGGCCAGCACCTTTTCCGCCAGCGCGAAGCCGACGGCGTTGGTGATGCCCTGGCCGAGCGGGCCGGTCGTCGTTTCAACGCCGGGCGTGTAGCCGTATTCCGGGTGGCCCGGGGTTCTGGCGTGCAACTGGCGGAAATTCTTCAGGTCATCGATCGACAGATCGTAGCCGGTCAGGTGGAGCAGGGCGTAGATCAGCATCGAGCCGTGGCCGTTGGAGAGCACGAAACGGTCGCGGTCGGGCCACTGCGGATTGGCCGGGTTGTGGCGCAGGTGACGCCGCCAGAGCACTTCGGCAATTTCCGCCATGCCCATCGGGGCGCCCGGATGGCCTGAATTGGCCTGCTGCACGGCATCCATGGCCAGCGCGCGGATGGCGCCGGTCAGGGGAGAAAACTTGGGGAGATTGCTGACGCTCATGATCCGGAAATCCAGCCTGCTGAAAAGCTGAAATTATCCGGGAAAAGGCCCTCTTTGGGTAGGGCGATGTTGCCTTCCGGCGGCTAAAAAGCCCGCCGGAATGGCTTCTCTGCTACTTATTGCATCTTCGGGTCGTAATTGATCATCATCAGGACGCCGCGCCCGCCACCCCAGCTGCCGCCGGTGTAGGAAACGCTGCCCTGGCCGTGATAGACGACTTCGTAGCGGTAACGGTCGGTACCGTAGTAGAACGGAATGAAGGCCTTGCCGGTCGGCATGGTGCGCACGTCGTGGCTGGTGCCGCCGAGGATGCGTTCGACTTCGGGTTGTTCCATGCCGATCTGCAGTTTGGCCCACTTGCTGTTGGCGGGCGGGTTGCCGTAAACCTCGCCTTCGAAGGTGCCGTCACGCGATTTCATGATGCGCGGCTTGCCGGCTTCGGTCGGTTTGGCTGCTTCGGCTGGTTTGGCGGCTTCCTTGGCCGGGGCTGCTGCGGGGGCTGCCGCAGCAGCCGGTGCCGGAGCAGGTTCGGCGGCCTTGGCTGGCGCACTTGCTGTCTTCGGCTTGGCCGGTTCGCAATCGACGTTTGCCGCTTCACCCTTTTTCGCGGCTTTTGTCTTGCTCGTTGCCTTGGTCGATTTTTTCTTGCCGGTCGCTTCGGGCGGGCATTCCGGCTTGGCGGCTACCGGCGCGGCGGCCGGAGCTGGTGCGGCGGCCACCGGTGCTGGTGTTTCGGCTTCGGGCTTCTTTTCGTTGCTGACGCAGCCGGCCGCGAAGGCGGTTGCGGCAATGACTAGGGCGAGAGTACGCGGATGCATTGCAGGATTCCTTTACAGGTAAGGGTGATGCAATTTACATGAGTTCAGGCGCTGTGGTAGCCGCTGACCCGGTCGACTTCGTTTTTCGAGCCCAAAATGACCGGCACGCGCTGATGCAGGTGCGTCGGCGTGATGTCGAGAATGCGCTGGCGACCGGTGGTCGCGGCGCCACCCGCCTGTTCGATCAGGAGCGCCATCGGGTTGGCTTCGTACATCAGGCGCAGCTTGCCGCCCTTGTCCTGCATCTTGCTGTCGAGCGGATACATGAAGATGCCGCCGCGCGTCATGATGCGATGCACGTCGGCGACCATCGAGGCAACCCAGCGCATGTTGTAATCCTTGCCGAGCGGACCTTCCTTGCCGGCGACCATCTCGTCGACGTAGCGCTTGACCGGGGCTTCCCAGAAACGCTGGTTCGACATGTTGATGGCGAATTCCTTGGTGTCAGCCGGAATCTGCACGTTTTCCTGGGTCAGCACGAAGCTGCCCTGCTCGCGGTCGAGCGTGAAGACGGCGACGCCGTCGCCAACAGTCAGGACAAGCAGCGTGGTCGGGCCATAAACGGCATAGCCGGCGGCAACCTGTGCCGTGCCGGGTTGCAGGAAAGCGGCTTCGGCGGCTGCCGGCGTGCTCAGGTCAGCACCTTCCGGGCACTTGAGTACGGAGAAGATGGTGCCGATCGAGACATTGACGTCGATGTTGGAGGAGCCGTCGAGCGGGTCGAAGGTGAGCAGGTATTCGCCCTTGGGGAAGCGGTGCGGCACCAGATGCGGCAGGTCCATTTCCTCGGAGGCCATGGCGGCGAGGTGGCCGCCCCATTCGTTGGCATCGAGCAGGATGTCATTCGACAGGACGTCGAGTTTCTTCTGCGCTTCGCCCTGTACGTTGTCGCTGCCGGCTTCGCCGAGAACGCCACCGAGGCTGCCCTTGCCGATGGCGACCGAAATGGCCTGGCAGGCGCGCGAGACGATTTCGATCAGGAATTTGAGATCGGCGGTGATGACGCCCTTGTTGCGCTGTTCCTCGGTGAGGTAGCGTGCCAGCGTGCGCTGAACCATGTTGACTCCCTGCTGCAATGACAAAGGCGCGATTTTACTCCGGGTGCTGCCTGGCGTGCAGAAAGGCGAAGGCCGCTGCACTGTCGAGCGGCTTGCTGAAGAAGTAGCCCTGGACCTCGTCGCAGGTATTGCTGCGCAACAGTTCCAGCTGGTCTTCGGTTTCGACGCCTTCGGCGATGACATTGAGGCCGAGCGAGTGCGCCAGGGCGATGGTGCCGAAGGCGATGGCACGATCATTGAGGTCGGTTTCGATGTCGGCGACGAAGGAGCGGTCGATCTTCAGATGGTCGATCGGGAAGAGTTTGAGATAGGCCAGCGAGGAATAGCCGGTGCCGAAGTCATCGATGGCCAGCGAGATGCCCATGCGGCCGAGGCGCTGCAGGATCTGGATGGCTTCGTCCGGATTTTCCATCACCGAGCTTTCGGTGATTTCGAGCTCCAGCAATTCGGGGGGGAGGCCTGATTCGGCGAGGGCGCCGGCCACCGTCTCGCAGAAGTCGCGGCGCCGCAGTTGGCGGGCCGAGACGTTGACGGCAATGCGGATCGGAGCGAGTCCGTCATCAAGCCACTGTTTCATCGTGCGGCAGGCATTGAGCAATACCCACTCACCGATTTCGACAATGATCCCGGTTTCTTCGGCGACCGGAATGAAGCGCACCGGCGAGATCATGCCGTCAGACGGGTGATGCCAGCGGACCAGCGCTTCGACGCCGGTCGGACGCGAGCCATCGGCCTTGAACTGCGGCTGGAAGCAGAGCGCCAGCTCGTTGCGGGCAATCGCGTGGCGCAGCTTGCGCTCGATGTCGAGGCGTTCGGCCGAGGCGAGATTCATGTCGGCCGCGAAGAACTGGTAGTTGTTTCGCCCGGTCGCCTTGGCGTGATACATCGCCGTATCGGCGTTTTTCAGGATGGTGTCGCCGTCCGGTCCGTCGTTCGGGAAGATGCTGATGCCGATTGACGGACTGGTGTGCAGTTCGTGGCCTTCGGCGTGGATCTGGGTGGACAGTGCCGCGATGATCTTGCCGGCCACCAGTGCGGCATCGGAAGGGGTGGAAATGCCGGGCAGGATGACGACGAATTCGTCACCGCCCAGACGGGCGACGAAATCGGTTTCGCGCACGACATTGGACAGGCGGCAGGCCACTTCACGCAACAGGTCGTCACCGACCTGGTGGCCGAGGGTGTCGTTGATGATCTTGAAGCGGTCGAGGTCGAGGAACATGATTGCCACCTGCCATCCGTGGCGGCGCGCTTCGGGCAGCAGCTGGCCGAGACGCATGAGCAGGGCAAGGCGATTGGGCAGGCCGGTCAGCGCATCGTGCTGCGCGATGTGGCGCATGCGTTCTTCGGCTTCGCGGCGTTCGGTGATGTCGGCAAGAATCCAGATGTAATGAGCTGGCTGGCCGCTTTGCGGATCATCTACCCGGCTGACCCGGATGCCGGCCGGAAACAGTTCGCCCGATTTCGGGGTGAGTTCCAGCTCGCCGTACCATGAGCCGCGGCTCAGCTTTTCCTGAAAGGATGCCGGCGTCAGTTCCTGGCTTGCGGCGATCAGGGAAAAAACCGTTTTGCCGAGCAGTTCCAGCGGCTCGTAACCCGTCATCAGTGTGGTGGCCGGGTTGGTTGACAGAATGTGGTGTGCTTCGTCGGTGAAGATGATGCCGGTTGGTGTGTGATTGAAAACCTTCTGGGCCAGTTCTTCGCGTTCGGCACTGGCGCGACGTTCCGAGATATCGGTGTAAATCGTGACCAGGCCGCCGTCGGCCAGCGGTACGCCGCGGATGTCGAGGGTCTTGCCATTCGGACGGGTGCGCTCGAAGTGGTGCGCCAGGTGCTTGCGGTTGCGCGCCAGCATGGTGCTGACCATTTGCTCGGTGTCGCCGTCGCCGTATTCGCCACGGGCGGCATTGAAGCGGAAAATCTTTTCCATGGTCACCGGCCTGTCTTCGAACAGAGACTGTGGCAGGTCGAGCAGACGCTGGAAGGCCTGGTTGTGGAGCGCCAGTTCCTGGTCCTTGTTGAACAGGCTCAATGCGCTCGGGACGTTTTCGATGACCGTTTCGAGCAGGCTGTGCTGATGGCGCAACTCGTTTTCGGCCGTCTTGCGTTCGGTGATGTCGGTGTAGGTGGTGACGAAGCCGGCCAGCTTGCCCTCGATGAACAGTGGTTCGCCCTGGACGAGATGGGTGCGGCCGCTCGGGCGCAGGCGTTCGAAACAGTGGGCCTCGAATTTGAGGGCCTTTTCGGTGATTCGCGCAACTTGCTCCTCGACGTCACCCGGGCCGTATTCGCCGCGGCCTGCCGTGATCCGGATCAGGTCGGAAAAAGGGACGCCGTCGTACACCGCTTCCGGCGGCAGATCGAGAACCTCGAGAAAACCGCGATTCCAGACGCGCAGGCGCAGATCTTCGTCGAAAACGCTGATGCCTTGCGGCATGCTGGCCATGACTGCTTCCAGGTAGGCGTGCCGACGGCTGGGTTCGCTGGCGATGGGCGGGGCGGTCGGGGTGCGGTCCACGCGGATGGTGCGCCTTCTGGAGAAAGCCTGATCATAGCCGAAGGCGTTTCGGCCTTCCAGCGACTTCAGTCAGCTCGCCATTTGATCGAACAGCCGATCGAAGCCCGCTGTTCCAGCGGTCCACGTCCGGTTTGAGCAATATTTCGCATGGCCTCGAACAGTTCGCGGCGGGCGTCGCCAGGTCCTGGCGTACGCTCCGAGGCGTCGAGGCGGCCGCGGTATTGCAGCTCGAGTTTGCCGTTGTAGCCGAAAAAGTCCGGCGTGCACACGGCGCCGTAGGCGCGGGCAATCTCCTGCCCGGCGTCAACCAGGTAAGGGAAGGGAAAATCCAGTTCGCTTGCCCAGCGCTGCATGTTTGCCGGCGAATCTTCGGGATAGGCGGCAAAGTCGTTGCTCATGATCGCGACGCAGCCGATGCCTTCGCCGGCCAGCTCGCGGCAGTCACGCACCAGGCGATCAATGATCGCCTTGACGTAGGGACAGTGATTGCAGATGAACATCACCAGCAGCCCGTTCGGGCCGCGGCAGCTGGCCAGGGTGTGGCGTTGCCCGCTGCTGTCGGGCAGGTCGAAGTCAATGGCCGGCCGGCCAAAATCACACACCGGCGGATGCAAAGCAGCCATGATTGCCCTCCAGAAGCTCATTTTCGCCCATAATAGCACCGATGAATCTACCCCGTTTTTACTGTCGCGAAGCCCTCTCGCCGGGGGCGCATATCGATCTGCCGGAGCCCGTGGCTCGCCATGCCGTGCGCGTCCTGCGCCTGCCGCCGGGGGCTTCTGTCCTCCTTTTTGACGGACGGGGCGGGCAGTACGAAGCCTGCATCGAGCGCATCGAAAAAAGCCGTGTCGTTGCTTCGCTCGGCGCCTGGCAGGATGTCGAGCGTGAGTCGAAGCTGGCGGTGACGCTGATCCAGGCCGTGCAGTCCGGCGACAAGATGGATTTCACCATCCAGAAGGCGGTTGAACTGGGCGTCGGCAGTATCGTGCCGGTCGATAGCCGGCGCAGCGTGACCAAGCTGGTTGGCGAGCGCGCCGGCAAGCGCGTCGCGCACTGGCAGGGGGTTGCAGCATCGGCTTGCGAGCAATGCGGGCGCAACCAGGTGCCGCTGGTGGCGCCATTGGAAAAGCTCGAAAACTGGCTGGCCCGGCCGGCTGGCGAAGGCTTGCGCCTGATCCTGGCGCCCGATGCCGAGTTTGCGCTGGCTGATCTGCCGCCGGCGACCAGCGTTCAGATGCTGATCGGGGCCGAGGGGGGCCTGGATCCGCAGGAAATCGTTGCGGCAAAACAGGCCGGCTTCCAGGCGGTGCGCCTGGGGCCGCGCGTCTTGCGCACGGAAACGGCCGCGTTGGCGGCACTGGCAGCAATGCAGGCTTTGTGGGGTGATTTCAGGGGGTAGGTCAGGCGTGATCTTGTGTCACGCATGATCTGTAAAGTAAAAACAAGGGAGAGAGCAAATGTTCGAATCGGCAGAACTGGGTCACAAGATCGACAAGGCGACGTTCAAGAAAGAGGTGCCGAAACTGCGCGCCGAATTGCTCGACGTGCAGTACGACATGTTGCAGAAAAAGGAATTCCCGGTCGTCATCCTGATCAGCGGTGTCGACGGCAGCGGCAAGGGTGAGACCATCAACCTGCTGTATTCCTGGATGGACCCGCGTCACATCTCGACCCTGGCTTTCTCTTCGCCGACGGATGAAGAGCGCTCCCGTCCCTACATGTGGCGTTACTGGCGCGCCCTGCCGCCCAAGGGCAAGGTCGGAATTTTCGCCGGCTCCTGGTATTCGCAGCCGATTACCGATCGCATCACCGGCAAGATGCGGCGTTCGGAGCTGGACGAGCAACTCGACGACATCAATCGCTTCGAAGCCATGCTGGTCAATGAAGGGGCGCTCGTTCTCAAGTTCTGGTTCCACCTCTCCAAGGACGGCCAGAAGACGCGTCTGAAGGCGCTGGAAAAGAATCCGCATACTGCCTGGCGCGTCACCAAGGAAAGCTACGATCGCCTGAAAACCTACGACAAGCTGCAGGCCGTCGCCGGCCACGTGCTGCGCGTCTCCAATACCGCACATGCGCCGTGGATCATCGTCGAAGGGACCGACGACGAATATCGCTCGCTGACTGTCGGCCGCATCGTGCTCGAAGCCATGAAGCGCCGCCTGCAGCAGGAAGGCCGGCAGCAGGTGCCGGTGGCGCCGCCGATCATGCATGCCATCGATCAGAAAAATGTGCTGTCCGAACTCAATCTGACGCAGAAACTGGAAAAGAAGGATTACGAGGCGCAGCTGGCCAAGTACCAGTCGCGCCTGTCGGAACTGGTGCGCGATCCGCGCTTTGTCGGTCAACGCTCGCTGGTGCTCGTTTTTGAAGGCTCGGACGCAGCCGGCAAGGGCGGCACCATCCGCCGCATCGGCGCTGCGCTGGACGCCCGGCAATACCAGATCGTGCCGATTGCCGCGCCGACCGAGGAAGAACGGGCGCAGCCGTATCTGTGGCGTTTCTGGCGGCATCTGCCGCGCCTGGGCCGGGCTGCGATCTTCGACCGCTCCTGGTACGGTCGCGTGCTTGTCGAGCGGGTCGAGGGCTTCTGTTCCGAGGCTGACTGGCTACGCGCCTACGCCGAAATCAACGATTTCGAGCACCAGATGGTCGATGCCGGGGCGATTGTCGTCAAATTCTGGCTGCAGATCAGCGCCGACGAGCAGTTGCGCCGCTTCAAGGAGCGTCAGGACACCGAGTTCAAGCGCTTCAAGATCACCGACGAGGACTGGCGCAATCGCGAGAAGTGGGACGAGTACGTGTCTGCCGTCTGCGACATGGTGGACCGAACCTCGACCGGTCTGGCACCGTGGACGCTGGTCGAGGCCAACGACAAGAACTTTGCCCGGGTCAAGGTGTTGAAGACCCTGTGCGAGCGCATCGAAAATGCGCTCAAGGACGACAACGGAAAATACAGCGAGAAATGAGCGAAACCCCTTACGACGAGCACTTCGTCTCCTGGTTCCGGGCGGTCACGCCCTACATCAACGCCTTTCGCGGCAAGACCTTCGTCATTGCCTTCGGCGGCAAGGCGGTGGCCAGCGAGTTTGCCAAGACCCTGGCCTACGACGTCAACCTGCTGGTCAGCCTGGGCATCCGCCTGGTGCTGGTGCATGGGGCGCGGCCGCAGATCGAGGAAGAGCTGGCGGAAAAGAATCTCGAATCGATCTATCACCGCGGCTACCGGGTGACCGATGCGGCGGCGCTCGATTGCGTGCTCGACGCGGTCGGCAGCGTCTATCTCGAAATCGAGGCGATGCTGTCGCAGGGCTTGCCGAACACGCCAATGGCGAACAGCCGCATCCGGGTCATCGGCGGCAATTTCATTACCGGGCAGCCGATCGGCGTGCTCGACGGGATCGACATGCAGTACGCCGGCAAGGTGCGCAAGGTCGACGCCGAGGGCATCAACGCCCAGTTGGGCCTCGGCAACATCGTGCTGCTCAATTGCGAAGGGCCGTCGCCGACCGGCGAGATCTTCAACCTGCAGATGGAAGAAGCGGCCGAAGCCGTGGCCGTTGCGATCCGCGCCGACAAGCTGGTCTATCTGACCGACAGCCGCGGCGCGACGGACAAGGCCGGCGAACTGATCGACGCGATGACCGCCGACGAGGTTGCCGAGCTGCTCAGCGGTGGCGAATGGCTGTCGCCCGACATCCGCCGCTATCTGCCCTGCGCCGTGCGCGCGACGCGGACCGGCGTCGGCCGGGTGCATCTGATCAGCTATGAGCAGGATGGTGCGCTGCTGCGTGAGTTGTTCACGCACGATGGCGTCGGTACCGTGGTCACTCGCGAATCGCTGGAGAACATCCGCGAAGCCAAACCGGACGACATTGCTGCCCTGATCGCGCTGATCGAGCCGATGGAAGAAGAAGGCATCCTGGTGCATCGGCCGCGCGAACTGCTGGAGCGCGAAATCGAGCATTTCTCGATCATGCTGCACGACGGCATCATCGTCGGCTGCGCGGCGCTCTATCGTCATTCCGACGAAGAGGCCGAGCTGGCCTGCCTGGCAGTCAGCCCGGAACATCGCGAATGGGGTTACGGCGAGCAGTTGATGACGCGCATCGAAAAACGCGCCAAGAAACTCGGCATCAAGCGCCTGCTGGTGCTGACGACACGTACCGAGCACTGGTTCGTCGAGCGCGGTTTCAAGCTGGGCAATGTCGACGACCTGCCGGCCAAGAAGCGCGACATGTACAACTATCAGCGGCGCTCCAAGGTGCTGTTCAAGACGCTTTGAGCATGAGGCAAGCATGACCGAGCCGAGCCGTCCGGAAGCGCTCGCCCTGCTCGCCTATCTCGGCAAGTGGATTCTGCTGGCGCTTGCCGTTGCTGCGCTGGCCGGTTCGGCTTCGGCCTTTTTCCTGTTCGCACTGGACTGGGCCACCGCGACGCGCACCAGCTACCGCTGGCTGATCTGGGGCCTGCCGTTCGCCGGCTTTGGCGTCGGCTGGCTCTACCTGAAATTCGGTCAACGGGTCGAGGCCGGCAATAATCTGCTGATCGACGAAATCCACGATCCGAAGAGCGTTGTGCCCCTGCGCATGGCGCCGCTGATCCTCGGTGGCACGGTCATCTCGCATCTGTTCGGCGCCTCGGTCGGGCGGGAAGGCACGGCCGTCCAGATGGGCGGGGCGCTGGCCGATCAGCTGACCCACCTGTTCAGGCTGCGCCATGATGATCGCCGCATCATCCTGATGGCCGGGATCTGTGCCGGTTTTGCCTCGGTGTTCGGAACGCCGCTGGCGGGGGCGATCTTCGGCCTGGAAGTGCTGTCGGTTGGCCGGCTGCGCTACGACGCGATCCTGCCCTGCATGCTTGCGGCCATTGTGGCGGATCAGATCGGTCTGCTCTGGGGCGTGCAGCATACCCATTACGTGATTTCCTCGATTCCCCATCTCTCGGCCTGGGCCCTGGCCGCCATGGTGATTTCGGGGGCGATTTTCGGGTTGACCGGCAAGGCGTTTGCCGAGGCTACGCATGCTCTGGGCGGCTGGATGAAACAGCGCATCGCTTACGCCCCGCTGCGTCCGCTCGCCGGCGGCGTGGTGCTGGCCTGCATCGTCTGGTTCCTGGGCGCCGAGCGCTATATCGGCCTGGGCATTCCGACCATCATCGAAGCTTTCGAGCAACCCCTGCCGGCCTATGACTTTGCCGCCAAGATGTTGCTTACCGTGGCTTCGCTGGGCAGCGGTTTCAAGGGTGGCGAGGTGACGCCGCTGTTCTATATCGGCGCGACGCTGGGCAATGCGCTGGCGCCCGTGCTTGATCTGCCCTTTTCGCTGCTCGCCGGAGTCGGCTTCGTCGCCGTCTTTGCCGGGGCGGCGAATACCCCGATCGCCTCGACGCTGATGGCGATGGAGATATTCGGGGCGGAAATCGGTGTTTATGCCGGTATTGCCTGCGTCGTCAGTTTCCTGTTCTCCGGGCATAGTGGCATTTACCGGGCGCAACGCCGGAGCCATGCCAAGCACCGGCAAGCCCCGGCGGAAACCCGGCTGGGCGATTAGCCGGCCGGCTGCTTCACAGATCCTGTTCAGACCTTATAATTCGCGCATCAACCCCCACGGAGTTTCACATGGCACGTACCGTCAATTGCATCAAACTTGGTCGCGAGGCCGAAGGCCTGGATTTCCCGCCGTATCCGGGCGCGCTCGGGCAGCGCATTTTCGAGAATGTTTCCAAGGAAGCCTGGCAGCAGTGGATCAAGATGCAGACCATGCTGATCAACGAAAATCGCCTGAACCTGGTCGATGCAAAGCATCGCAAGTACCTGTCGGAACAGGTTGAAAAGCATTTCTTCGGCGATGGCGCCGACCGTATTCAGGGTTACGTGCCGCCGGCTGCCTGAGCCTGTTGCCTGACCGATGTTGAAAATCCCGCTGCGGCGGGATTTTTTTCGGGCTGCTTTTCAGGCGGCCTTGCTCAGTGCAAACAGCAGCAGGGCGCTGCCGGGAATGGCAATGGCTGCCAGGCGGACGCCGGTGCGGCGGATGCCCTCGCCAAGTTCGTCGATGAATTGTTCCATGCCGTCGAAGAGTTCGGGAAAGGCGGCAACATCGCTGCGGCAGTTCTTGTCCATGCTGTCCTCCAGAAGTTCGGTTGATGCTGCCTACTATCGCTAGCGAATGTTGCAAACACATGAAGGCCAGGGGAGCGCAGCCTGTCACACAGGCTTAACACGCCTGCCATAGCCTGCGGCCATCGATTGCAAACGTGCGGTGGCTCCTTGTTGAAAAAATGTTTTGCCCTGTTGTTTGGCGGACTGGGTTTTCGCGGTCTTTTCATCCTGATCGGCGCAGTCTCGATGCTGGCGTTTCTGGCTGTTGCCCTGCCGCATCTGCTGTTGCGTCTGGAGAGCATGCAGACGGCGGCAGCGCGGCTGGCCGCGATCTCCCGCGTGGAACCCCTGCATGCGCTGATCGGCGAACTGCGGCAGCAGCGTTTGCACCTGTTCCTGGTCGGGGCGGGTGATGCGTCATTGAGCATTTCGCCCCCGAAAACGCCGTTGACCGTTGCTACCGGTTCGCCGGTCGGCGAACGTCTGCCGGCCTTGCTGGCCAGCACGCCGGAGCAAAGCAGCGGTCGCCAGCGTCTGGCGCTCTTTTCCGAGTACCGGGAAGTGCTCGACGGTTTGCAGCAATCCCTGGTCGAGCAGGTCGAGCAGCCGGGTGTTGCTTCCGGCGGACGGCATGTGGCCGCATTGAATGCGGTCTGGCTGGAAGACCTGCCTTTGCTGAGCGAAATGCTGGCGCGGCTTGAGGTGCTGGCCGGTGTTGCCCAGCGCGAAGGCATGGTGGCGGAACGTCTGCGTCCGGAATTGTCGGCGGCGGTTGCGGTTGCCGGGCACGCCCTGGAGAAGCTGAAGAAGCATCTCGCAACGCTTGATGCCAGCGATCCGGCGTTCGCCGGGTTGCTGGAGCGGGCTGCTGATCTGGATAACCACTTCGCGCTGGCCTTGACCGTGGCCAACGGCCTCGCCTTGAGCAATACCGTCTATTCGCTGCCGGAAATCGATAATGCCCTGAGCCAGCCGCTGGCCGCAGCGAATGCGCTGGCCGGCTTGAGCCAGACGGCGCTGGTTGCTGCGCTCGACGATGAACTGGCGCGCGCCCGCCAGCATCTGCTGGTGACTGTTTTCCTGGTCGTCGGCAGTCTGCTGCTTTCCGGTCTGGGGCTGTACAGCGCCTATCTGCGGCTGGCCGGCAACATCGATCTTCTCGCCAGGGGAGCCAGCCAGCTGGCCACCGGCGATCTGTCGGTGGCCATTGAACTGGAAGGGCGCGACGAATTGCAACGCATTGCCGGCTCCCTGTGTGAAGTGCGGGACGGCATGCGCCGTCTGGTGGGGGAGATTGTCAGCAGTGCGCACGCGCTGACCAGCGGTTCGCTGACCGTGGCGCAGGCAACCGCCGCTTCGGCCGGGCGCGCCCGGCAGCAGGAGCAGGACACCCGCCAGGTCGTGCAGGCAGTGGCGTCGGTTGGCCAGCAGGTCGGCGAGATTGTCCTGGCCGCCGGCGAAACGGATGGCGTGGCGCGCAACTCCGACCAGCTGGCCAGTTCCGGCATGGCTTCGGTCAGTCTCGCCAAGCATGTGCTTGAGGGCATGGGCAGCGATATTCTCCAGGCGACGGCTTGTCTTGATCGCATGGAAGCCGAGACGAAGCAGGTGGCGACCGTGGTTGCGGTGATCAGTTCGATCGCCGAACAGACCAACCTGCTGGCGCTGAATGCGGCCATCGAGGCCGCGCGCGCCGGGGAGAGTGGTCGCGGCTTCGCCGTCGTCGCCGACGAAGTCAGGAAACTGGCCGAGCGCACGGCACTGAGCACCCGCGAGATTGGCCAGATGATCGATCGCATGCAGGGCATTGCTGGCGAGACGGCGGAGGCGGTACGCACCGCCGCCAGCCATGTCGCACAGAGCAATCAGCAGGCTGGCGAGGCCGAGGCAGCGATGGGCCGGATGCGCGACCAGGCGCGCCTGGTCGAGGCGGCGAGCGCCCGGATCACGCGGGCACTCGGCACGCACAGCGAGGAAACCGGGCGCATTGAACAACTGGTCAAGGGGATTGCGCAGTTGTCGGCGGAAAACGGCGAGGTGCTGGCGGCTGCGTCCGATTCGGCGCGTTTGCTGGAGGTGCTGGCGGGCGATCTGCGTCTGGCGACCGGCAAGTTCCGGCTGACAGAAAATGCCCTGCCGCAGCGGTCGACCGCTGGAAAAGGGCATTTTTCGCTGCAGGCAGCGCTGGCCTGAAGGCTTCAGGCGTCTGGATCAGCCGGCAGCAAGTGCCGGCTCGTTCTTCTCAGTCGTTCAAACGCAGCGTTCGGGGCGCAGCAGGCTGAGGCGTTCGGCCGCGTGGCGGGCCGCTTCCCGGTTGATTTCAGTCTGCTGGCGGCCGAAGGCGTCGCGCTCCTTGGGCTTGCAGGCTGCCGCTTCGATGCTGCGGATGCAGCGCCAGCGGTCGCCAAGCTTGGTCGGGAAAAGACGCATTTGATCCTTGGGGTGGTGTACCCGGCAACAGTAGCAGAACAGCATTTCCGTCATCGCAACCTCGTCGCATTGGGAATCATCATGGCTCTCAGCATGATAGGCCTATATTGCAGGCGCATGACAAATAAAAAATGGCGTTTTGCGGCCTGAATCCGATCTGTCGCCGCTTTGTCACAGAACTGAAATGGCGGCTTTCTAAACTGACCATCCTGTTCACTTGAGATGATCCCGATGATAGTTCTGATGGATGACGAAGCTGCCGAACTCCGCCGTATCCTGGCCGAGCGGCTGCTCTATCCGGTCTTCCAGCCGATCATCGATTTTCGCGTGCGGGCGATACTCGGTTACGAGGCGCTGATTCGCGGTCCGGAAGGCTGTGCCCTGCACCGACCTGACGAATTGTTTGCCGCCGCCCGCCGCGCCGGTTTCTCGCTTGAGCTCGAGCATGCCTGTCGCGAAGTCAGCCTGCGTGCCTTCGCCGGTCAACGTCTGCCCGGGCGGCTTTTTCTCAATGTCACGCCGGGTTGCCTGCTCGATCCGCAGATGATGAACGGCCATACCCGCGAGCTGCTCAGCGAGTTGGGCATTGCTCCCAACCGCATCGTCATCGAACTGACCGAGAACCAGCAGATCACCGACATGCCGGGCATCCAGGAAGCGCTGCTGCACTACCGCGGGCGCGGCTTCCAGATCGCCATCGACGATCTCGGCGAAGGTTTTGCCAACCTGCGCATGTGGTCGGAGCTGCGTCCGGAGTTCGTCAAGATCGACAAGCATTTCGTGCATGGCATTGCCGACGACCGGATCAAGTACCACTTCGTGCGGGCGATGCAGGATCTCGCCGAGATCTGCAATGCCTCGCTGGTCGCCGAAGGCATCGAGCGGCCAGACGATTTTGCCTGCATCCGCGACATGGGCATCGCCTGCGGTCAGGGCTATTTCATCGCGCATCCCGAGGTCTATCCGGCTCGCCAGCTGGCGTCCGGCGTGGTTGCCGCGCTTGCCCAGCAACGCCTGTCGCTGTCGCCGATGGCCGCCAGTGCCGGCAAGATGCCGACGGCGCGCAACCTGCTGCGGCCGATCGAGCCGGTGCCCTTCGACGCCACCAATGCGACGGTGATCGATCGCTTCGAGGCCGATCCGGAGCTTGACGTGCTGCCGGTGGTGCAGGACGGGCAGCCGCTCGGCATGATCAACCGGCACAGCATGATCGACCGCTTCGCGCGGCCGTTCCGCAAGGAACTGTTCGGGCGCAAGAGCTGCGAGATGTTCATGGACCACGCGCCGCTCGTCGTCGACCAGAACGCCACCATCCAGGAGCTGGCGCTGATGCTGGCGCTGGCCCCCAAGCATTACCTGTTCGATGGCTTCATCGTCACCGGCGACGGTCGCTATCTCGGCGTCGGCAGCAGCCACGACCTGATGGCGACGATCACCGAGATGCAGATCAGCGCGGCGCGTTACGCCAATCCGCTGACCCAGTTGCCGGGCAATGTGCCGATCAACGAGCACATCGACCGCATGCTCACCGCCGGCGGCGATTTTGTTGCCGCCTACATCGATATCGACAATTTCAAGCCCTACAACGACACCTTCGGCTATCGGCGCGGCGATGACGTGATCCAGTCGCTCGGCCGGCTGATCTGCGAAGCGTCTGACGAGCGCCAGGACTTCGTCGGCCATATCGGCGGCGACGACTTTTTCGTCGTTTTTCAGAGCAGCGACTGGGAATTGCGCTGCTGGCAACTGGTGCGCAGCTTCGCCGAAACGATGGACGCCCAGCTCAGCCCGGAAGAGCGGGCGCGTGGCGGCTACATGGCCGAAAACCGGCGCGGCGAGATTGCCTTCCATCCCTTGCCGACGCTCTCGATCGGTGCCGTCAAGGCTGTGCGCGGCGAGTACGAGTCACACCGCGAAGTGGCCGCCGCCGCTTCCGCCGCCAAAAAACAAGCCAAGAAAAAGGCGAAAAGCGCCGACAGCGAAACCCTGCTCGGCGGCAGCCTGTTCATCGAACGGCGGCGTCCAGGCAGCGTCGAGGCGATGCGCCAGGTCCTGCGCACGATCAACTGAGCCGCCCGGCGGTCGACGCCGGGAAAGTGGCAAAAACCGTTCAGTAAAACAATTTTCCCAGGTCGAGCGTGGCTTGCCGGCCGATGCTCGGCCAGTAGCTGGCCAGCCAGGCGCGCGCGTGTTCGCGGCCATCGTCGCGCAGGCTCTCGAAGAATTCGAGATTGACCGTCAGCTTGCTCTCGGCGGGCAGCGCGCCGAGCAGCGCATCGGCGCTGATCGCATGGAAGCGCAGGCGCTTCATGCGCTGCTCGAAGCGGTTGAGCGGCAGCCAGTCGGGCAGCCAGGATTCGCCGACCTGATCGCGCAGGTGCGCGAACATCCGCATCTCGCGCAGGAAGGTCGCGTTGAAGGCCAGTTCGCGCAGGCGCACCCGGATGTCCTGCGCCGTTTCCGGCGTTTCCGTGTAGCGCAGCGGGGTCAGCAGCACGAGCATGATGTCGGCAGCGGTGCACTCGTAAAAAAGCGGGAAAACCGCCGGGTTGGCGCTGTAACCGCCGTCCCAGTAGGGCTCGCCGTCGATGATCACGCTGCGGTGGATGGTCGGCAGGCAGGCCGAGGCGAGCAGGGCGTCGACCGACAGTTCGTGGTTCTTGAAAATGCGCAGCTTGCCGGAGTTGGCGTGCGTTGCCGCGATGAACAGCTTGACCGGGCTTTCCCGGCGCAGGCGGGCGAAGTCGATCTGCTGGCCGATGATGTCGCGCAGCGGGTTGAGGTCGAGCGGATTGAGCTGTTCCGGCGACAGGTGTTCGGTCCATTGCAGCATCATTTTCATCGCCGGCGCCATGCCGGCGGATTGCCGGCCTTGGTCGAAGGGCGAGCTTTTTGCCACCGCTGTCCAGAAATCGGCCAGCGCCTGGCGGGCGCCGTCGCGGCCGCCGGCCATCAGGCCCTGCGCCAGGCAGGCCGCATTCATTGCGCCGGCGCTGGTGCCGCTGACCCCTTCAAAACTGACGCGGCCGTCGGCGAGCAAGCCGTCGAGGACGCCCCAGGTAAAGGCACCGTGCGCGCCGCCGCCCTGCAGGGCGAGGTTGAGCACGGCCGGGGTGGAGGATGTGATGGTCATGACTGACTTTCCGAAAGGCGGTGCAGAGAGGTGCATCTTGCGGTCGACCGGCAAAAAAGGCAAAAAATGCGCGTCGACCGCTGGCGGTGGAGCGGCAGTGTTAACATTCGCCCCTCCTATGCGTATCGAACATATCCGGGCCCGCCTGCAGGCATGCGGTGCCAAAACCTGCCACGAAGACCGCGTGCTGCGCGCCTGGACCCAGGTCGTCGGCCTCGACACCCGGCACCGCAAGGCCGAGAGCTTTCTGCCGCTCGCCGTGCGCAATGCCCTGCCTGAACTGTTTGCCGATCTCGACGGTCTTGCACGGCTGCGCGCCGAGCATCCCGGCGAAGACGGCTCGGCGCGCCTGCTCGTCGAGCTGGGCGACGGCCAGACGGTGGAAAGCGTGCTCCTGCCGCGCGACGGCCTGTGCGTGTCTACCCAGGTCGGCTGCGCGGTCGGCTGCCTGTTCTGCATGACCGGCCAGAATGGCCTGCTGCGCCAGGTGGGTAGTGCCGAGATCGTCGCCCAGGTGGTGCTTGCCCGGCGCAAGCGCACGGTCAAGCGCGTCGTCTTCATGGGCATGGGCGAGCCAGCGCACAATCTCGACAATGTGCTGGAAGCGATCGACCTGCTTGGCACGATCGGCGGCATCGGCCACAAGAATCTCGTCTTTTCGACGGTCGGCGACCGCCGTGTCTTCGAGCGTCTGCCGCAGCAGACCGTCAAGCCGGCCCTGGCGCTGTCGCTGCACACGACGCAGGCCGAACTGCGCCGCCGCCTGCTGCCCAAGGCGCCGGACATCGCGCCGGACGAGCTGGTCGAGTTGGGCGAGCAGTACGCGCGCGCCACCGGCTACCCGATCCAGTACCAATGGACGCTGCTCGAAGGTATCAATGACAGCGATGCCGAAATCGACGGCATCATCCGCCTGCTTGCCGGCAAGTACGCGATGATGAATTTCATCCCCTACAACAGCAACGAAGGCCTCGGCTTCAGCCGCCCGTCCTGGGAGCGCGCCGGCGAACTCGCCTGGCGCCTGAACCGGCAGGGCATCCTGACCCGGCTGCGCAATTCGGCCGGCCAGGACGTCGACGGCGGTTGCGGCCAGTTGCGGGCACGGGCGCTCGGCGAAAATGTGGTCGCCGCACCGGTCCACCGGCCGGCGCAATAAAAAAAGCCCGGTCGGACCGGGCAAAATGGAGAGAGCTGGGGCGGCTTCCAGACGACAGCCGGTCAATGTGCCCTGGAGCGGCTTCGAGTCGGCGCCTTGGGCTTTTGTACGGGTTGTTCGGCCAGCGTCTCGCTGATCTGGTGCACTTCGTTTTCGGCGATGCTGACCGTTTCGACGGCGGCAATGCTCATGCCGCGCAGCGTGTTTTCGGCGGTTTGCAGCGTCGTGCGCAAGGCGTTCAGCGCGATTTCGCTTTCCCTGGGGCTGCTTTTGACGGCCCGGTTGAGGCTGGCGAAGACGATTTCATCAAACGCGCGGACCTGGGCTTCGGCGCTCTGGATCAGGACCTTGTGGGTTTCGCCGAGGATCTCGCAAGCCTGGTCGAGCAGCTTGCTGCTGCGGATGCTGTGTTCCAGCCAGAAGCTGGTCGGAAACTGGCTCAGCGCATCGAGTTGGCCGTGGCCGAAGCGGTTCAGGTGCTGGCTGCCGGCATGCAGGGTGTCGCGTCCGGCGCCGGCAAAAAGCTCGCTGAAGCGCTGGCCGGCGACGATGCAGGCAGTGGAGAGACCGAGCAGGTTGTTCAGGGCGTGATCCCTGCTCTGGGCGATTTCATGCGGCGTCACGTACATGGGGCACTCCCGGCGACTGGAAATGTCGCCAGACTAGCGCCCCGATGTGACAGTCAAATGACTCAGATGATGGTTTTTACACCCTCGGCGGTGCCGAGCAGCAGCACGTTGGCCGGGCGGACTGCGAACAGGCCGTTGGTGACGACGCCGGTGATCTGGTTGATCTGCGCTTCCAGACCCTTGGGGTCGGTGATGGCAAGATCATGCACGTCGAGAATCAGGTTGCCGTTGTCGGTGACAAAACCGGCCCGTTCGACCGGTCGACCGCCCAGTTTGGCCAATTCCCGCGCGACGTGGGCGCTCGCCATCGGAATGACTTCGACCGGCAGCGGGAACTTGCCCATCACCTCGACCAGCTTCGAGGCATCGCAGATGCAGACGAAGGTCTTGGCCACGGCGGCAACGATCTTCTCGCGCGTCAGCGCACCGCCGCCGCCCTTGATCATGTTGAGGCCGGCATCGATTTCGTCGGCGCCATCAACGTAGACCGGGATATCGCTGACGTCGTTGAGGTCGAGCACCTTGATGCCGTGCCCTTCTAGGCGTTTGCGGGTGGCTTCCGAACTGGCGACGGCGCCCTGGTATCTGTCCTTGAGCGGCGCCAGGGCGTCGATGAAGAAATTGGCCGTCGAGCCGGTGCCGACGCCGATGATGCTGCCGGCGGGGGCGTTGGCGGCAACGTAGTCGGCGGCGGCCTGGGCGACGGCCTGTTTGAGTTCGTCCTGGGTCATGGTGGGCTTCCTGAATGGGGTGGGGCGCATTTTAACCTGTCAAAAAAGTTTAACTTTACGAACTGGATAAATCGCTAAACTGCATACATCGTTTTTTAGGGAGAACAAGATGAGCGATCAAAAGAAAACCGCGCCGGTCAAAACCGCCCCTGCAGCCAAGTCGACCGCTGCGCCGAAGCCGCCGAAAAAGCTGGTGCCGCGCACCGCGCCGAAGCCGGTTCCGGAGACCGTGGTTGCCGCAGCGGCCGAGCCGGTCGTGGTGCCCGAAGTCGTCGCGCCGGAAGTTGTCACCCCGGCCCCGGCTGAAGTGCCGGCGACTGCTGCCGCCGTCAAGGCCAAGCCGGCGCGCAAGCCGTCACGGGTTGATGAAACGGTGAGCAAGCATCAGAAGGTGCTGGCCGATGCGCTGGTCAAGGCACAGGCCATCAAGTACGACAAGCCGGCCGTGGTCAAGGCCGAGCCGCCCAAGGCGGGCAAGGCCGCCAAGGCGGAAAAGCCGGTTCGCCCGAAGAAGGTCAAGCTGGTTCGTGACAGCTATGCCATGCCGGAAGATGAGTACGCCCAGATCGGCGCCCTCAAGAAGCGTCTGGCCGGGCTGGGGCGCGAAACCAAGAAGAGCGAACTGCTGCGTGGTGGCATTGCCCTGCTGGCGGCTCTCAACGATGCCGAACTGACGGCGGTCATGGGCCGTGTCGAGCGCATCAAGACGGGGCGTCCGGCCAAGTAAGCGAATTATTACAGTCCGTCATCTGGCTGTAACAAACCGGGATTAACCTGCACATCGTTGTCTAACTCAATCATGTGCAGGAGTTCCCCATGTTCAAGCTTTCCAAGATTGTTTCCGCACTGGCTGTCGCCGGTGTTGCCCTGTTTGCTGCCCAGGCCGCCCAGGCCCAGGTCATCAAGGTTGACGGTTCTTCGACCGTTTATCCGATCACCGAAGCAGTTGCCGAAGAATTCCAGAAGGCCAAGAAGAACGCCATCAAGGTGACGGTCGGCATTTCCGGTACCGGCGGTGGTTTCAAGAAATTCTGCCGTGACGAAACCGATATTTCCAACGCCTCCCGCCCGATCACGGCCAAGGAAATGGAAGACTGCAAGGCTGCCGGTGTCCAGTACATCGAAATGCCGGTCGCCTTCGATGCCCTGACCATCGTCATCAACCCGAAGAACAGCTTCCTGAAGCAGGCTACGGTTGCTGAAATGAAGACCCTGTGGGAACCGGCTGCCCAGGGCAAGATCATGAAGTGGAACCAGGTCAATCCGGCCTGGCCTGACGCACCGGTCAAGCTGTTCGGCGCCGGTGCTGACTCCGGTACCTTCGAGTACTTCACCGAAGCCATGGTCGGCAAGGCCAAGTCTTCGCGCGGCGACTACACCGCGTCCGAAGACGACAATGTGCTGGTCCAGGGCGTCTCGCGTGACGTCAATGCGATCGGTTACTTCGGCTACGCCTACTACGCCGAGAACACCGCCAAGCTGAAGGCTCTGGCCGTCGTCAATCCGAAGACCGGCAAGGCCATCGAGCCGTCTGCCGCCAACGTCGAAAACGGCACCTACGCCCCGCTGTCGCGCCCGATCTTCATCTACGTCAAGGCCAAGTCGCTCGAGAAGCCGGAAGTCAAGGAATTCATCGAGTTCTACATGAAGAACGGCGCCAAGCTGACCAAGGAAGTGAAGTATGTGCCGCTGCCGGCTTCTGCTTACACGGGCAATATCGAGCACATGAACAAGAAGAAGCTCGGTACCGTCTTTGGCGGCCATAACGAAATCGGCATCACCATCGAAGAGTTGATGAAGCGCGAAGCAAAGAACTAAGCTTTGCCCTGGCGATGCAATAATCGCCTGCTGTCGAAGCCCGGCCCTGCACGGGGTCGGGCTTCCCGTTTATGGAATTCTTGATGTGAATTCACACGCTATGTCTGCAAATAACGCTTCTGACCTGCACACGGTCAGCGATCGCCTGGCAAAGAATGCCATGCGCAATGTCAGCGAGCGACTGATCGAGGGGCTGCTGTTCAGCGCCGCGGCAGTCTCCGTGCTGACCACGATCGGCATCATGTATGTGCTCATTTCCGAGTCCGTACATTTCTTCGCCAATGTCAGCATCGTCGATTTCCTGACCGATACGCAATGGACGCCGCTCTTCGACGATGCCCACTTCGGCATCATGGTGCTGGTTTCCGGGACGCTCGTTTCCTCAGCCGTGGCGCTGCTGGTCGCCGTACCGATGGGTACCATCATCGCCATCTATCTTTCCGAGTTCGCCAACGGCAAGGTGCGTGAAGTTGCCAAACCGATCCTCGAACTGCTCGGCGGTATTCCGACCATCGTCTTCGGCTATTTCGCCCTGCTCATGGTGACCCCGCTGCTGCAGAAACTGTTTCCCGAATTGCCCGGCTTTTCGCTGCTCTCCGCCGGCCTGGTGATGGGCATCATGATCGTGCCCTACATCGCTTCGCTGTCCGAGGATGCGATGCGCTCGGTGCCGATGAGCCTGCGTGAAGGGGCTTATGCCCTTGGCTCGACCAAGCTTTATACCGCGATTCACGTTGTTGTCCCGGCGGCCTTCTCGGGTATTGCCGCGGCTTACATCCTGGCCATCTCGCGTGCAGTTGGCGAAACGATGATTCTCGCCGTTGCCGCCGGCATGCAGCCGAACCTGACCTGGAATCCGATGGAGCCGGCTGCCACGATTACTTCCTACATCGTCCAGGTGGCGCTGGGTGACCTGCCGCATGGCTCGATCGGTTACCAGACCATTTTCGCTGCCGGCCTGACCCTGATCCTGATCACCCTGGTCTTCAACATCCTCGGCCAGTGGCTGCGCGCCAAATTCCGGGAGAACTACTGATGCAACCGCTGACTACTGAGCAAATCCGCTCCCTGATCGCCAAGGGAAAATTGCGGGACAGCATTTTCAAGGCCTTGGGGGTGTTCTGCCTCGCCCTCGCCTTGCTGGTCATCATCCTGCTGGTGTCCGACATGGTCGAGAAGGGCTCCGAGCGCTTCTCGGTCGATTTCTTCATGAACTTCGCCTCGCGGCATGCTAGTCAGGCCGGTATTCTCTCGGCCTGGGTAGGTTCGCTGCTGGTCATGACAGTGACCGCCCTGGCTGCCGTGCCGCTTGGCGTGGCCGCCGGTGTCTATCTGGAAGAGTACGCCAAGCGTAACTGGATCACCGAGATCATCGAGATCAACATCACCAATCTGGCCGCCGTGCCGTCGATTGTGTATGGTCTTCTGGCTCTCGGCATCTTTGTGTACCAGTTCGGTTTCGGCCAGAGCATCCTGTCGGCCGGCCTGACCCTGGCGCTGCTGATCCTGCCGATCATCATCGTGTCGACTCGCGAAGCGATCCGTGCCATTCCGGCGATGATCCGCGAAGGTTCGATGGCGGTTGGTGCGACGCGCTGGCAGACCTGCCGCTACCACATCATTCCGTATGCCATGCCCGGCATCCTGACTGGTGTGATCATCGGCCTTGCCCGTGCCATCGGCGAAACGGCCCCGATCATCACGATCGGGGCGCTGACCTTCATCGCCTTCCTGCCGCCCGCTCCGTTCATGGGCGAACCGGCTGCCGGTCTGTTCGACTGGGTAATGGCCCCCTTCACGGTGATGCCGATCCAGATCTTCAACTGGACCTCGCGTCCTGACCCGGCTTTTGAAGTCAATGCCGCCGCCGCCGGCTTCGTGCTGATGGCCATGGTGCTGTCGATGAACGGCATCGCTATCTACCTGCGCTACAAGATGCGCAAGAACATCAAGTGGTAAAAGGATAAATCATGCAAATCCAGGACAATCCCCAGCTCAAGGCCGAAGCCCGCAACCTCAATTTCTATTACGGTGAGGCCAAGGCGCTCAAGGGCATCAATATGCCGATCTACGACAAGAAGGTGACCGCACTGATCGGCCCCTCCGGTTGTGGCAAATCGACCTACCTGCGCAGCTTCAATCGCATGCACGATCTCTACCCGGGCAACCGTTACGAGGGCGAAATCCGCTTCTTCCCGGACAACACCAACCTGCTGGCGCAGGAAGTGGATCCGATCGAAGTGCGCATGCGCGTCGGCATGGTTTTCCAGAAGCCGAATCCGTTCCCGAAGTCGATCTACGAAAACGTTGCCTACGGCCTGCGCGTGCGCGGTGAAAACAACCGTCGCGTGCTCGACGACAAGGTCGAGCAGGCCCTGCGTGGCGCGGCGATCTGGGACGAAGTGAAGGACCGTCTCAACGAACTGGCTTCCAATCTGTCCGGCGGTCAGCAACAGCGTCTGTGCATTGCCCGTGCCCTGGCAACCGATCCCGAACTGCTGCTTTTCGATGAGCCGACTTCGGCGCTTGATCCGATTGCCACCGCCGCCATCGAGGAACTGGTGCATGAGCTGAAGAAGCGCGTCACCATCCTGATCGTGACGCATAACATGCAGCAGGCTGCCCGCGTTTCCGACTACACGGCCTACATGTACCTGGGCGAACTGATCGAATTCGGCAAGACCGACGAGATCTTCATCAAGCCGCAGGACAAGCGTACTGAAGACTACATTACCGGCCGCATGGGTTAATCAGGGGAACGACATGAACGAAAGCCAACACCTTTCCAGCCAGTTCGACGAGGATCTCAGCCGTCTGCGCACGCATGTGCTGCAAATGGGCGGTCTGGTCGAAACCCAGGTTTCCGCTGCCATCGATGCCTACACCACGGGTGAAGTCGCCAGCGTGAAGAGCATTGTCGAGACCGACCGAAAGGTCAATGAGCTCGAGAAGGCCATCGACGACGATTGCGCCCACATCATCGCCAAGCGTCAGCCGACGGCATCCGATCTGCGCCTCGTGCTCGGCATCAGCAAGATCGTCACCGATCTCGAGCGGGCTGGCGATGAAGCCAAGAAAATCGCCAAGGGCGTGCGCCGGATTTATGAAGGCGGTCACATGCCGTCGCAATATGGTGTCGGTATCCGCCATCTGGCTGAAGCTGCTCTGGTCATGGTGCGGCAGGCGCTCGATGCCTTTGCCCGTCTCGATACGGCGCAGGCCGCCAGCGTGATTCGTGCTGACACCGAGGTCGATACTGAATTCAAGTCGATCATCCGTCAGCTGATCACGCACATGATGGAAGATCCGCGTACGATCACGACGGCGATCGACATCATCTCGATCGCCCGTGCCATCGAACGGATCGGCGACCATGCAAAGAATGTTTCCGAGCAGGTGGTTTATGTCGTTGAGGGACGTGACATTCGTCATACCAAGGAGCTCACCAAGTGACACCGACGATTCTGGTCGTTGAAGACGAACCAGCCATCCAGGAACTTGTTGTCATCAATCTCAAGCACGCCGGCTTTCTGGTGGTGCGGGCGGGCAGCGCCGAGGAAGCCGAGTCGGCGATCCGCGCAGCGCTTCCCGACCTTGTGATCCTCGACTGGATGCTGCCCGGGCAGTCCGGCGTGGCGCTGGCCAAGAAGATTCGTGCCGACGAGCGGACCCGTGAATTGCCGATCATCATGTTGACGGCGCGGGTGCACGAAGAAGACAAGGTGCAGGGTCTCGAGGCCGGGGCCGACGATTACGTCACCAAGCCGTTCTCGCCCAAGGAGCTGGTTGCCCGCGTCCGTGCCGTGCTGCGTCGCCGGGCCCCGCACCTGGCTGGTGAAGCGATCGAAGTGGGTGATCTGGCGCTCAATCCGGCAACTCACCGTGTGCTGGCGGGGGGGCAGCCGGTCGAGTTGGGGCCGACCGAATTCCGTCTGCTCTTTTTCTTCATGACGCACTCGGAGCGGGTATACACCCGTGCCCAACTGCTTGATGAAGTCTGGGGTGACCACGTTTTCATCGAGGAGCGCACGGTCGATGTGCACATCCGCCGCTTGCGTGCCGCCCTTGAGCTTTCCGGTCATCACGAGCGCGTCGAGACGGTGCGCGGCACCGGTTATCGCTTCCGGGGAGCCTGAAGCGGGTGTCAGCGCAACTGATCAGGGCTTTGCTGCTCGCCTTGCTGGCTGCCGTCGTTGCTGTGCCAGTCGGGTATTTCGTCGCGATCTGGGCTGGTTGGGCGGTCTTTTGTGCCGGTTTCGGCTTGCAGCTGGCTTTCCATTTTCGCAACTTTGCCCGGCTTGAGCGCTGGTCGCGAGCCCCGGTCGTGGATAGCAGTCTGGAGGGCGAAGGCGCCTGGGATGGCGTTTTTGGTCGTCTCTACCGGCACGAAAAGGAGCTGCGGGCGCAGATTGCACGCCGCGATGACGAAATCGCCATGCTGATAGCCGCCGGTCAGGCGCTGACGGATGGCGTCGTGCTGCTCGATGAGAACAACCATATCCTGTTCTGCAATACCACGGCGGAGGCGCAGCTCGGTTTGGTGGTGCGGACCGATCGCGGTCAGCCTGTGGTCAATTTGGTCAGGCAGCCCGAGTTTGTCGCCTATCTGACCGAGGCGGACTTTTCCCGACCTTTGACCCTGCGTTCCGATCGTAGCGAAGATCGCGTGTTTTCGATCTATGTCCTGCCTTATGCCGGCAACCGGCGCCTGATGCAGGTCAAGGATGTCACCCAGACGGATCGTCTCGATCGCATGCGGCGTGATTTCGTCGCCAATGTCTCGCATGAGTTGCGCACGCCGCTGACGGTTCTGGCCGGTTTTCTTGAAACCCTGCAGGAAATCGAGGTCGACCGTGAGGAGCAGGCGCGCTATCTGGCGCTGATGGCTGAGCAGTCTCAACGCATGCAGTCCATTGTCCAAGACTTGCTGACACTGTCTTCGATCGAGTCGGCGCCACCGCCGGCCAACCAGCCCGTTGATATGCCCAGTCTGATCGACAAGTTGCGCCGGGATGCCGAAGCGCTTTCCAACGGGCGTCACCAGATTGTTGTCGAAACCAATGCCCAGGCCGACCTGCGCGGTTCCGAGCCGGAGCTGGTCAGTGCCTTCGGTAACCTGGTAGCCAACGCTGTGCGCTATACGCCGGCTGGTGGCACGATACGTATCATCTGGCAGGCCAATGCCCAGGGGGCAGAGTTCGCAGTCGAGGATACCGGCATCGGTATCGAGGCCAAGCATATCCCGCGTCTGACCGAGCGCTTTTATCGTGTAGACCGGGGGCGTTCGCGCGATGCCGGCGGTACCGGCCTGGGCCTGGCGATTGTCAAACACTCGTTGAATCGTCATCAGGCACAGCTGGAGATCAAGAGCATGCCAGGTGTGGGGAGCCGGTTTTCCGCCAAGTTCCCGGCCAATCGGGTGGTCGGCGTCTGAATTCGGTCTTTTTGCCGAGTCGACCGGTGCAGGAAATTGGCCCGGTCTTGCCCTGAGTTGTACCGTCCGGAAATAAACATTGACCTGAGCGGGGCTTTGCTGGATAGTGCGCACCTCTGACGGACGCGGGGTGGAGCAGTTGGCAGCTCGTCGGGCTCATAACCCGAAGGTCGCAGGTTCAAGTCCTGCCCCCGCAACCACATTTATTTCACTATCGGTCAAAAGATTCGGAGTGGAAGTTAGAAGCGAAAGATAGCCGGCCAAATGCCCGGCTATTTTTGTTTCCAAAAGCCCATTCCCCTTGGGCAATAGCTGAATAATTCCCCCAAATAGCTGCTTCAGTAACTCCCGGGCCTCCGGTATCGGCAGTCGCTGCCTGTGCCGATCAAGCCGGAGCTGTCAGTCTTGTTGATGTGGGGCAGCTGTGACCCAGGCTCCTGTGGCGGGAGCATCTGGCGCAGGAGAGGGGGGCTTTCTGTGCGCAAGCTCTTAGTGGCGGCTGGCGGTGGATTGTTTCGCCTCAACCTCGGCAACAAACATGTAGCCTTGCGAGCGCCATGATTTGATGAAGCTGCTGCCGTCGGCTTGCTTGCCAAGAAGACGTCGCATATTCGATATGTGAACGTCGACGACCCTGTCACAGGGTTGGTGGCTGCGTTTCAGGACATCCGACAAAAAAACGCGTGATAACGGCTCGAATGGATTGGCGAGGAATGCTGAAAGTATTTCGAAAGGGTAACGGCTGAGCAGCTTACGTTGTCCATCGGTACCCGATAGTTCCTGCGAGAGTGTATCCAGTGTCCATTGTCCAAAATGAAGTTTCCGGTGGTCGTTGTCTTGGCGAGGGAAGCACTGGGTACGTTTGATCAGGCGTCGGGTTCGCGCGATCAGCTCTCTCAAATTGCATGGTTTTGGCAAATAATCGTCAGCACCCATTTCTATGCCAATAATTCGATCGATATCGCTCGAGTCGCTGGAATGAATGACGACCGGGATGTCGGACTTCAGCCGGATTTGTCGTAACAGGTCCAGTCCCATTTTGTCTCTCTGGCAGAGATCAAGGATCACTACATCTGGTGCGTTGGCTAGTTGTCGCCACATTTCAGCGCTGTTTCTGGCGTATATGGGGTCAATTCCGGCGGCATCGAACGATGAGCCAAGGATTGTTCTGCTTGAAGGGTCTCCTTCAATGATGAGTGCAGAGTGGCGAATCTGTTCTTGGTTTCTCATTTGCGACTTTCTCCGTTTTGGATTCCGCTGCCCAACTTGGTAAAAATGATATTTAGTTGGTGGGTTTGTTGTTTTCTGGGGCTTGTGTGCAGATTTTTTCTGATTGTGGTGATTGGTGGTATTTTTGCGTTGTTTTGCATAAATTGGTCAAATTTTATGTTGTTGCTTTGTTGTGGTACTTGTTGCTGTTTTTGCTGAAAAATCGACTAATTTGGGAAGGTTGAAAAAAGTCGATAACTTGTTTATATGTGCGTGATTTGTAACGATTAAATGCGTTATTTGTGCTGTCTTTGTGTTTGATTTTGTGAATAAATGTAAACGCATTGTTATTTCAATGGCATTGGTTCGGTTCATTATGATGTAATCATCAAATTTAGTGAACGGAGTTTTCCCATGTCCCAAAACAATGTCATCGCAAGAGTCGTTTCCCTCAGTGGTGAAGCTTTTGCCAGGGATGCTGCTGGCAAGATGCGTCGTCTCAAGGTGGGGGATGTGGTCCGTGAAGGGGAGAGCGTTGATGCCGGAAACGCCTCTCTGGCAATACTCAAGCTTGCGGATGGCCGGGAAATTTCCGTACGTCCGGGCGAGGTTGTCCGAATCGATGCCGAAGTGGCTGCGCCGATCAAGCCGGATGCCATGGATAGTGCGGTGAGTGCTGAAGGTGGGGGCTTCAAGAAAATCGCCAAGGCGCTAAGCTCCGGCAAAGGTCTTGATGAACTGATCGAAGAGGAAGAACCGGCGGCCGGGGCCCCGGGGGCGAGTGGTAATGAGGGCCACTCATTTGTTGAGTTGCTGCGCGTGGCAGAAGTCGTGGATCGGCAATCAACGCACCGGATTGACGGCTTCTCCGATCGTCTTCCGGGGGGGGCGGGGGAGGCCGCGGTCATCCTGGGCTCGGAACTGACAATAACCATTGCTGCGCCGGACAATACCAACGATACGACCCCGACAATCACCGGGCAAACTCAGCTGGCGGCTGGAAGCAGTATTACGCTGACCATTACTGATAGCGCTGGCGGGAAGCAAATTCTTGTGGCCATGGTTGCTGAGGATGGCAGCTTCAGCGCCGATGTTCCTCAGGCTTTGCCGGATGGTGTTTATTCAGTTGCCGCAACCGGTACTGATCTGATCGGTAATACGGGGTACGGCTACGACACAGGGTCTGTGGATGCGACACCGCCTGCTCTGAGTGTGCAGCTGGATCCGAAGTCGGATACCGGTCAGCTTGGTGACAATGTCACTCTGGATAACACGCCAAGCATTATTGGTACCGGGGAGCCGGGGGCTATCATCAACATTACGATGCCCGGAACTGGCGAGCATCTCAGTACCGTGGTCGGGGCGAACGGCGCGTGGAGCCTGACACCGACCCAGCCGATCAGCGAAGGAAACGTGGTTATTGTAGTTACGGCTACTGACAGTGCCGGCAACATCACCAATAAAACTTTGAGTATCACGATCGACACGGTCCAACCGGTACTGCCGGAAATCACCAGTGCGACGGACGACGTCGGCAGCATCCAGGGTGCACTGGCCAATGGCGCAAAGACGGACGACCCGACCCCGACCCTGAACGGGACGGGCGAGATCGGCTCGACGATCAAGGTCTACGACGGCAGCAACCTGTTGGGCAGCACGGTGGTGGATGGCAACGGCACCTGGCGCTTCACGCCGGGGACGGGGCTGGGCGAAGGGCAGCACAGCTTCACGGTGGTGTCGGTGGACAAGGCCGGGAACACGAGCGCACCGAGCAACACCTACGGGCTGGAACTCGACTTCACGGCGCCGGCAATCAGCGATCAGTCTTTCAGTTATGCCGAAGACCAGGTCGCGGGCGCGGTTGTGGCCACCGTTCTGGCGACTGATGGCGAGGGAGTTACGGCCTATCAGTTCAAATGGTCGGATAACAGCCTCCACTCGACTTCCGAGGATGGCTTCTTCGCCATGAATGCCCAGGGGCAGATTTCCCTTACGGCAGCCGGCGCGTCGTCGCGGGCCAACGATTTCGAGGTTTCAGCCAACACCTGGAAGTACGTTGTCGTTGCACTTGATGCAGCCGGTAATTACAACCTGGCAACCGTGTCGCTCAGTGAAACCAATCTCAACGATACCGCTCCGGTTATTGCTGACGCCGTTGCAGTCAGCATTTCCGAGGAAGGACTGAGTGGGGCTTTTGCTGATGATACGGGTGCTCCGGATAGCACGGATTTGCTGGTGGCGAGCGGTACGGTGACGGTTTCCGATCCCGACGGCAACGGTACGATGCTGAGCCTGAATGCTCCGAGCAGCGGACTGACTTCGGATGGTGTTCTTCTTACCTGGTCCGGAGACGGGACCTCGCACCTTATCGGCTATGGTGGCCCGTCGGGGACGACACCGATCATCGATGTGACGATCGATAACACCGGTGCTTACAAAGTGACCCTGCTCGGGCCGGTTGATCAGGCGACGGGCAATGGCGAGAATGTTCTGTCTGTTAACTTTGGCGTCAATGCGACGGACGGGACCTGGACAACAAGCAATCCCACGGCAATCACAGTCAACATTGAGGACGACTCGCCGCTGGCTAATCCGGTTTCGACGGTCGTGGTTGGTACGGCAACGGTCAACAGCAACCTGATGTTCGTTCTCGATCTCTCTGGCTCGATGAGCAGTGCAAGCGGGATGGAAGGCCTGGATCGCTTGCAGGCTACGGTGGCCGCAATCCGCGAGGTGCTCGAGCAATACGGGAGTATTGGCGACGTGATGGTCAATATCACGACCTTCGGCTCTACCGCTACCGGTGGAACCTGGATGACCGTATCTCAGGCCGAGACTTTCCTTGACTCCGTGTCGGCCAATGCCGGCAATACCAACTACGATGCGGGGCTGGCTGCGGCAATGTCGGCGTTTTCCGGTGGCGGCAAGCTGAGTGGCAGCAACGTCCAGAATGTGCTGTATTTCCTGTCGGATGGAGCCCCCAATCGTGGCGACGGAAATACCAGCCAACTGGTCAATGCCGATGGTGGCAGTGGCGACGGCGGGATCCAGACGGCCGAGCAGACTATCTGGACGAACTTCCTGTCGGCCAACGATATCAATGCTTTTGCGGTTGGTCTGGGGACTGGCGTGACAGTCGCGAACATGAGTCCGGTTGCCTACGACGGCATCAATAATCAGGAACGTGATGCCATCTCGGTCACCGATCTGAGTAATTTGAGTGCGACGCTGACCTCGCTGGTGCAGAGTACGGTGAGCGGTTCGATCATGACGACTGGCGGCTTCGGTGCCGATGGTGGCTATCTGAGTGCCATCGATTACGGCAATAACACCTTCAGCTTCGATGGCAAAGGCACTCTCGTCCGCAGCGGTAGCGGCAGCACGGCCTACAGTTTCGATAGCGCAACGCATGTGCTGAGTCTGCAGACTGCAGGCGGCAATTTCGTGATCGACATGGATACTGGCATCTACAGTTTCCTGAGCAGTATCGGAACAACGGTAACCGAGGAGGTGTTCGGATACACGATGACCGACAACGACGGCGATGCGGCCTCGGCCCAGTTCGTGATCGACTTTGCCACCGTCGGGCGGGCGCCGATCGCGCGTGACGACAATGTGATCGTTGCCAGTGGCAGTGCCGGTGGCAATGCGATAACGCTCGATGATTCCTGGTTGCTGTGGAACGACTCTGTCGTCTCGGGCAAGGCCTTGTCGATCAGTTCGGTCAGCAATGCGACTTCGCATGTAGCCGGTCAGGTTGTCGATGCGGTATCTGCCTCCAGCAACGGAACGGGAAGCTTCGGCTATCTGATTTCGGATGGTACGCAAAGCGATGATGCTTCGGTGACGATTGCCACGCGCAATACCAGCTACCTTAACGGGACCGGGATTGACGACATCATTGTCGGTGATGGTGATGGCGAAACATTGCGTGGCTATGCCGGCAATGATGTGTTGGTCGGCAATGCCGGCAATGACTATCTCTATGGTGGTGAAGGTGCTGACTGGCTGTTGGGCGGGACCGGTAACGACTATCTCTACGGCGAGGCCGGCAACGATCAGCTGGCTGGTGGGGCTGGCAATGACAATCTGACCGGTGCAGCCGGTGCCGACTTGTTTATCTGGAACTATGCCGACCGGGGTAACCCCGGATCGCCGGCGACCGATACCGTGACCGATTTTTCGACGGGCACGGCCGGCGAGGCGCTTGATCTGCGTGACTTGTTGCAGGGAGAGAATCACGCCGTCGGGATCGGCAACCTGGCCAGCTATCTGGATATCACGACCAGCGGCTCGAGTACGGTGATTCGCATCAGTTCGGCGGGCGGCTTCAGCAACGGCAATTACACGGCCGGTGCCGAGGATCAGCGGATCACCTTGTCCGGCGTCAATCTCTACAATGCTTACAGCGTGGCGGCGGGCGATGATGCAAGTCTGATCCAGAAGCTGCTCGACAATGCCAAGCTGAGGGTTGACTAGCCGGATGCGGTTGGCGGCAGTTCCCGGTCAGGGGCTGCCGCCAGTCGGCAATGGGCGCAACGTGAGCGAATTGCTTGCTCGCGTTGCGCCCATTCTTTTTTCAAGAGAAAGGAGCGATTCATGAAATCCGGCAATCCTGGCGGTCGACCGCTAAAAATCGGCCAAAATGCCCTGCAGCGCGGAATTCAGTTCTTGACGGGCTTGACCCGGCTGGCAGCCAGCTTGGCACGGCCGCGCGCTTCGTCGGTATCGTCGCCGTTGGCGACGGCAACGCCCATGCGGCGTTTGACGAAGGACTCCGGCTTGCCGAACAGGCGGATGTCGCTGCGCGGCACCGACAAGGCTTCGGCCACCCCTTCGAAGGCGATGCCTTTTTCTTCCATGCCGCCATAAATGACGGCCGAGGCGCCGGGCTCGCGCAGCGCGGTGTCGACCGGCAGGCCGAGGATGGCGCGGGCGTGCAGCTCGAATTCGGAGAAACGCTGCGAGCACAGCGTGACCAGACCGGTGTCGTGCGGGCGCGGGCTGACTTCGGAGAACCAGACCATGTCGCCCTTGACGAACAATTCGACGCCGAACAGGCCGCGCCCGCCGAGGTTGCCAGTGACGGCGGCGGCAATTTCCTGGGCGCGTTGCAGTGCACCCGGCGTCATTGCCTGCGGCTGCCAGGATTCGACGTAATCGCCGGATACCTGCACATGGCCGATCGGCTCGCAGAAATGGGTTTCGACCTCGCCGGAGGCGCCGCGGGCGCGTACCGTGAGCAGGGTGATTTCATAATCGAAATCGATGAAGCCCTCGACGATGATGCGCCCGGAATTGACCCGGCCGCCGCTGGCGGCATAGTCCCAGGCTTTCTGCACGTCGTCCGGGCCGCGCAGCAGCGACTGGCCCTTACCGGACGAAGACATCACCGGCTTGACGATGCACGGATAACCAATGCCGCCGTCGATGGCAGCCTGCAGTTCTGCGAGGGAATCGGCGAGCTGATAGGGCGAGGTAGCCAGGCCGAGTTCTTCGGCGGCCAGGCGGCGGATGCCTTCGCGATTCATGGTCAGCTTGGTGGCGCGCGCGGTCGGGATGACCTCGGCGAGGCCAGCAGCCTCGATCTCGACCAGCATGTCGGTGGCGATGGCTTCGATTTCCGGCACGATCAGGTGCGGTTTTTCCTGTTCGACCAGGCGGCGCAGCGCAGCGCCATCGGTCATCGAAATGACATGGGCGCGGTGCGCCACCTGGTGGCCCGGCGCATCCGGGTAGCGGTCCACGGCGATCACCTCGACGCCCATACGCTGCAATGCTATGATCACCTCCTTGCCGAGCTCGCCTGAGCCGAGAAGCATGACGCGCAGGGCGCTGGGGGAAAGCGGGGTGCCGAGTTGCATAGGGTTCTCCTGGTAGGTGCCGGTTCAGCCGGTTTCCGGCTGAAAATCAGCCCCCGAATTTATGTGCAGCGCGGCAGCGAGTCAAGGCGGTTTGGGGATCTTTCTTGCAAACCCTAATGTCTGTTCAACCAGCTCGTTCCATGTCCCTTACTCTTCCCCGCAACATCGAGCGCTTCCTGCTGTCACCCTGGTCATTGCTGCTGGCGGTGCTGCTTGCCTTCGTCCTGAACAGCTATTCGCTGCCGCTGACCGATGTCGATGAAGGGGCTTTTTCCGAGGCGACGCGCGAGATGCTCGAGCGCGGCAACCTCGTTTCGCCGACCCTCAACGCGCAACCGCGCCACGACAAGCCTATCCTGATCTACTGGGCGCAGGCGGCCACGGTCAGTCTGCTCGGGCCGACCGAGTTCGGTTTCCGCCTGCCCTCCATTCTCGCCGCGATGCTCTGGATGTGGGCGCTCTACCGCTTCTGCCTGCGTCATGGCGACCGCACGACGGCGCTGGTCGCGACGCTGGCGATGGCCTTGTCCCTGCAGGTCGGCCTGATTGCCAAGGCGGCGATTGCCGATGCCTTGCTCAATCTGTTCATCTGCTTGGCGCTGTTTGGCGTTTACGACTACTTCGTTGCGGTGCGGGCCGGGCAGGGTGTGCGTGAAAGCCGCCGCCTGCTGGCGTGGACCTATGCCGTGCTCGGCCTCGGCTTCCTGACCAAGGGGCCGGTTGCAGTGATGTTCCCGCTGCTGATCGGCAGCCTGCTCTTCATTTCGGCTGGCCACTGGCGGGCCTGGCTGCGCGCCTTGTTCTGGCTGCCCGGCTGGGCGCTCTTCCTGGCCATCGTCGTGCCCTGGCATGTGATGGTTTACCTCGATCAGGGCGATGCCTTCTTCCGCGGTTTTTACCTGAAACACAATGTCGACCGTTACACCAGCACGCTCGAAGGCCACGGCGGCAATCCCTTCTATTACCTGATCGCGCTGCCTTTCGTGCTGCTGCCGTTCACCGGCTGGCTGCTGGCGATCAGCGGCAAGCTGTGGACGGGTGTGCGCAGCAAGTTGCCGGAAGGCGATTTCGAGCGTTTCCTGCTCATCTGGTTTGGCGTCGTTTTCTTGTTTTTCTCGTTCTCGCGCACGCAGTTGCCGCATTACCTGCTCTACGGCTGCACGCCGCTGTTCATCCTGCTGGCACGGCACCGCCTCGATAGCGAGCGGCGCCTGCTCGCTTTCCTGCCGCTGATCCTGTTCGGTCTGCTGCTCGCTTTCCTGCCGCAGATTCTCGAGTTCGCCGCCAGCCGTACGACGCGACCGCTGGAAATGGCCTTGCTGAACGAGTTGACCGCCGGCTTTGCCGATGCGTCGCGCTGGTTGCTCGCCGGCTTTGCCGTGCTGGTCGTGGCACTGGCTTTCTGGCGTCGCCTGCCGGTCTGGCAAGGCTTGGTGCTGGCCGGTTTCCTGCAGGCGCTGGTGGTATTCGGTGTCGTTTTCCCGGTTGTGCTTGATGCGACGCAGGGGCCGGTGCGCGAAGCGGGCCGGGTGGCCCGGCAGAGCGGCGAAAAAGTCGTGCTCTACAAGCTGTATCAGCCCAGCTTCAGCGTTTACCGCCAGGCGGTGACGCCTTCCGGCAAGCCGGAACTTGGCGAACTGGTTCTCGTGCGCAGCGATCGTTACGTCGAGTTGCAAAAGGATGTGGCGCCGCTGCGGATTGACGAAGTGTACAAGCGCGGTTTCCTTGTTCTTGGTCGTGTGGTTGCCGGTCCGGCCCAATGAGCGACTACGGCCGCACTGACAACGAACGACTGTTGCCCTGGCTGGCGCTGTGTCTGGCGCTGCTGACCGGCGTTTTCGTTCTGACCCAGGGCTGGTTTGGCGGCTTTCGCGAAGCGCAGGCACTGAGCAATCATTTGCCGGGCTGGTTCTGGCAGTCGCTGACGGTGCTTGGCGACGAGCGCGTACTGCTCGCCCTGATGCTGCCGTTTTGCCGGCGTTATCCGCGGGTCTTCTGGAGCATCATCGTGGCGGCGGTGATCGGCGGGCTGGTTTCGCGCGGCATCAAGATCTGGCTGGAAATGCCGCGGCCGGCGGCGATGTTTGCGGCCGACCAGATCACCATCCTCGGTATTCGCCTGACCAGCAAGAGTTTTCCGTCCGGGCATACCGTGTCGGCGTTTTCCTTTGTTTCGGTCTGGCTCGCCATCGGTGGCTGGCGGCTGTGGCCATTGTTGCCGCTCGCCGTGCTGGCCGGTTTCTCGCGTGTGGCGGTTGGCGCCCACTGGCCGTTCGACGTGCTGGTTGCTGCCTGTATCGGCGTGCTCGGTGCCTGGCTCGGTGTCAAACTGGCCCGCCGCTGGCGCTGGGGTCTGCGCGTTCGGCCGCATCGCGGCCTGGTCTGCATTGCAGCGCTGGCGGTGGCGACCCTGCCGTTCGAGAGCCAGGGCTATCCCGACTCTTTGGCGGTGCGCCTGCTGGTCTGTGTCTGGGGTTTGAGCGCTTTTGCGATCCACTACCTGCTGCCGCTGCTGCGTGGTGGCTGGCGCGGCGGCGTACAGTCGGACAGCGAAGCCTAGTTTCTGTAACAAAAGCTTAATCGCCACGTCACCCGGCTTTCATGGCCGGGTTCTATCGTGGCGACATGCCACGGGTCAGATCAGTCTTTTTATCCGATATCCACCTGGGTACGCGAGCGTGCCAGGCGGATCGTCTCCTTGATTTCCTGCGCGAGTATTCCGCCGAGCAGACCTACCTGATCGGCGATATCGTCGATTTCTGGTCGATGAGCCGCGGCATCCATTGGACGCAGGCGCAGAACACTGTTGTCCAGAAGCTGCTGCGCCGGGCCCGCCACGGCGAGCGTGTCGTCTTCATCCCCGGCAATCACGACGAGGCGCTGCGCGACTATTGCGGCATCATCTTCGGCGAGATCGAAGTGGTCGATGAGCTGATTCACGAGACGGCCGATGGCCGCCGCTTCCTGCTCATCCACGGCGACGTCTTCGACCAGGTGACGCGGCATCATCGCTGGGTCGCCGTGCTCGGCGACAAGGCCTACGATCTGCTGGTCCGCCTCAATCACTGGCTGTCCTGGTGCCGGCGCAAGCTTGGTCTGGCCGGTTACTGGTCGCTGGCCGGTTACGCCAAGCGCAAGGTCAAGACGGCGCTCAATTTCATTTTCGATTTCGAGGAATCGGCCATCCATCACGCCAAGGAGCGGGGTCTGGACGGCGTCATCTGCGGCCATATCCATTGGGCGACGATCCGCGAAATCGACGGACTCAGCTACGTCAATTGCGGCGACTGGGTCGATTCCTGTACCGGCATCGTCGAGCATTTCGACGGTCGCCTCGAACTGGTTGCCTGGGGCATGCAGGCGGCGCAGCCCGCCCTGGCTGCGCCGGTCGCTGAAACTGCGGAGGTCTGAATGCGTGTCCTGATGGTGTCCGATGTCTATTTTCCGCGGGTCAACGGGGTGTCGACCTCGATCGAGACCTTCCGCCAGTGCTTGCGCGAACTCGGGGTCGAGGTGCGCCTGGTCGTGCCGCGCTATGGCGACGAACCGGACGAGCCGGGCATCATTCGCGTCGCCGGCCGGCCGGTGCCGGGCGATCGCGAAGACCGCCTGGTCGGCTGGCGCGCCATGCACAAGGCGGTGCTGGCCGCCGCGGCGGATTGCGACCTGATCCACATCCAGACCCCCTTCATCGCCCATTACGCCGGCCTCAAGGCGGCACGTCGCCTTGGTCTGCCGGTACTGGCGACTTATCACACGCTGTTCGAGGAATACCTGCAGCACTACGCGCCTTTCCTGCCCGGTGACTGGTTGAAGGGGCAGGCGCGCGCCTTCTCGCGGCGCCAATGCAATGCGCTGGACGCGGTGGTGGTGCCGTCTACGGCGATGCAACAGCGCCTGCTTGCCTATGGCGTCACCGCGCCGCTGCATGTGCTGCCGACCGGCATCCCGCTCGCCCGTTTCGGGCGTGGCAATGGTGCGGATTTCCGTCGCGAACACGGTATTCCACTTGGCCAGCCGGTGGCGCTCTTCGTTGGTCGTGTCGCGCACGAGAAGAATATCGGCTTCCTGCTCGAAGCCATGCTGCGCACCCGCGACATGCGTGCGGACGCGCTGTTGCTGATCGCCGGTGAAGGCCCCGCAATGAACGACCTCAAGGAACGGGTGCGGCAGCTCGGCCTGCTTGATGCGGTGCGTTTCATTGGCTATCTCGATCGCCAGCAGGCCTTGCCGGATTGTTATGCGGCAGCCGATGTCTTCGTTTTTGCCTCGTGTACCGAAACCCAGGGCCTGGTCCTGCTCGAAGCGATGGCGGCCGGTTTGCCGGTCATCGCGCTTTCGGAAATGGGTACCACCGATATTCTCGCTCCGGGGCGCGGCGCTTACTCGCCGCCAGCCGACGCAGCGGCCTTCGGCGAAGTGCTGGGGTACTTCTTCAATCAGCCGCTTGCCTGGCGATATCTGGCAGAAGAAGCGCCGGCCTATGCCGCGGAGTGGTCCGATGCGTCGATGGCGGCGCGACTTGCGGCGCGTTATCGCGAACTCGCCGGGCGGGAAAATGCCCTTGCCGAGACGTTGACCGTTGCGGCGACCTGATCGCCGTGGCAACTTTCCGGCAGTTGGCAGCTGCCGGAAAAGCTTGTTATTAAGAACTGTTCGCATTTATAATCGCTTCAGCCAGCCAGAACTCTGATCGCTGACGGAGAATTTCTCCGTCCTGCCGGTCCGGGATGCCAGCCAGACATCCCTTAGACGAGTTGCCATGGCTGCCAAATTTTCCCTGCGTTTCCTTTGTCCGTCGCGCGCCTTTGCCGCGGTTGCCGGCTCACAGCCGTCCGATCCGGAACTGGCTGCTGCGCAGCGGCGCAGTGCCTGGCGAAAAATCCTGCTCAAGCTGCACTGGATCAGCTCGGCGCTGTGCCTGCTCGGCATGCTCCTGTTCAGCATCACTGGCATCACGCTCAATCACGCGGCGCAGATCGAGGCCAAGCCGCAGATCACGCGCAGCACGCTGCCCTTGCCGGCCGGCTTGCTGCCCGGTTTGCAAGGCCTGGCGGCAGCAGCGCCGGCGCGTTTGCCGCCAGCGGTCGACGCCTGGTTGGGCGCCAATTTCCACGTTGACCTGAGCGCAGCCAGTCCGGAATGGTCGGCCGAGGAAATCTACCTGCCGCTGCCGCGACCGGGCGGCGACGCCTGGCTGCGCATCGGACTCGAAGACGGCGAGGTTGAATACGAACTGACCGAGCGCGGCTGGATTTCCTGGCTCAACGACCTGCACAAGGGGCGCCATACCGGCGGCGTGTGGAGCCTGTTCATCGATCTCTTTGCGCTGGCCTGCCTGTTCTTCTCGGTCACCGGCTTGCTGCTGCTCCAGATGCAGGCCGGACAACGGCCCTCGACCTGGCCGCTGGTCGCTTTCGGTTGCCTGCTGCCGGTCCTCATTGCCCTGCTTTTCATTCATTGATTCCCACGGAGAATACCATGCAAAAACGCAAACTCCTGCTCGCGGCCGTGCTGGCCAGCGCGCTGCCGGCACTGGCGGCGGAGTTGTCGGTCAAGATCGACATTTCGCAACTGGCGGTTGCCGAATACCACCGGCCCTACATCGCCATGTGGCTGGAAAAGGCCGACGGCGGTCAGGTCACGCAACTGGCCGTGTGGTACGACCAGAAAAAGAAGGACAACGGCGGCACCAAGTGGCTCAAGGACATGCGCCAGTGGTGGCGCAAGGGCGGTCGCGACCTCGAAGTGCCGCTCGATGCGGTGACCAGCGCGACGCGTGCGCCCGGCCTGCATAGCCTGACTTTCGTTGCCGGCAAGGCGCCGCTCGGTCAGTTGGCAGCCGGCGAATACACGCTGTTTGTCGAAGCCTCGCGTGAAGCGGGCGGCCGCGAAGTCGTCCGCGTGCCGCTCACCTGGCCGCCCAAGGAAGCTCGCTCGACCGGCAGCAAGGGCCAGGAAGAGCTGGGCAATGTCACCGTGCAACTGAAACCCTGATTTCTTCGGAGGAAACACCATGCATTCCCTGACTCGCTCTTTTCTCGCCGTCGCCCTGCTGGCCTCGGTTTCGGCGGCGCACGCGCATCGCACCTGGCTGCTGCCCTCGGCCGCCCAGGTGGACGGCAAGGATCCCTGGGTAACGGTAGACGCCGCCGTTTCCGAGGATTTGTTCGAACTCGGCGCCAATGCCCTGAAACTAGACGGCCTGAACATCACCGATCCGGATGGCGGCAGCGTGCAGCCGAACCAGACCTTTACCGGCCGGTATCGCAGCAGCCTTGATCTCAAGCTGGCGAAAAGCGGCACCTACCGGATTTCCCTGGTCAGCGAGACGGCGATGGCCAGCTACAAATTGAACGGCGAGATGAAGCGCTGGCGCGGCAATGTTGCCGATCTGAAAAAGGAAATCCCGGCCGGGGCCGAGGAACTGGCGGTGAGCACGACGCTCGGCCGCCTGGAAACCTTCGTCACCGCCGGCAAGCCGAACGCCACTGTGCTTAAACCGGTGGGCAATGGCCTGGAACTGATTCCGCTTGATCACCCGAGCGAATTCCTGGCCGGCCAACCGGCCCGCTTCCGCCTGCTGCTCGACGGCAAGCCGCTGCCCGGTCTGACTGTTGCCGTGGTGCCGGGCGGCGTCAAGTATCGTGGCGTGCTCAAGGAAACGGCGCTGACCACCGACGCCAAGGGCGAATTCACCGTCAATTGGCCGATGCCGCAGATGTACTGGATCAACGCCGGCTACCCGGCGCGCGTCACTGTGCCGGAAGGCCAGCCGCGCCCGCCGATGCCAGCCAAACGCTACAACTACAGCGGCACTTTCGAGGTGCTGCCGCAATAAGTCTGCGTTACGGGCGCGTCCGGCTGCGGTCGGCGCGCCCATTTGCTTGCGTGCTTGCTTGATGCGGCCAAGCCCGGCGATGCGCGCGTGCTCCTCCCGTTTTTTCCGCTTCGGTCGGCCACAGTCTGCCGTACTCGACAGCGTTTCCTGGATGTTCGATGCTCTGGATGCTTGAACCGGCGCGCGGTGTGGCTGCCGTGGTGCTGACCCTGGCCTATCTTGGCTTGTGCTGGTGGGCCTGGCGGCGCCGGGCGCCTTTCCCTTTGCCTGCGGCAAATGCCGACTGGACGGTGGCCTACGCCAGCCAGACCGGCACGGCGCAGGCCTTGGCGCAGCGCACGGCGCTGGCGCTCGAGCACAGCGGCGCGACGGTGCGCTGCCTGTCGCTCGACCAACTCGCTGCGGCCGACCTGCAGGCCGGCGGGCGTTTCCTGTTCGTTGTCAGCACAAGCGGTGAGGGCGATGCGCCGGATAACGCGCGGCGTTTTGTCCGCGACCTGTTTCCCGAAACCCTCGATCTGGCCGGCGTCGAATTTGCGCTGCTCGCGCTGGGCGACCGCAACTACCGGCATTTCTGCGGCTTTGCCGCACGCCTCGAAGACTGGCTGCTGGCGCAGGGCGCGCGGCAGCGTTTTGCCCGTATCGAGGTCGATCGCGGCGACGCAGCGGCGCTCGTTGCCTGGCGCGAACGTCTGGCCGAACTCGGCGCGGCCGAGGAGTTTGCCGCAGCGGCCGATGATTTTTGCTCCTGGCGGCTGGTCGACCGGCAGCACCTCAATCCGGGCAGCGCCGGTGGCGAGGTTTATCAGCTCGATTTTGCCGCGAATGGTGCAACGCCGAATTGGGCGGCCGGCGATCTGGCGCAGATCCGGCATGGCGCCGATGCCGCTTGCCGGCGCGACTACTCGCTGGCCTCGCTGCCCGAAGAAGGCGGTTTGGTGCGTCTGCTCGTCCGCCGTCACATCCGGGCCGACGGTGCCAGCGGCCAGATGTCGGGCTGGCTGACGCGGGATCTGCCGCTGGGCGGCGAGGTCGCCTTGCGCCTGCGCCCGCATCCGGCCTTCCATCTGAACGCCAACCGCTTCCGGCCATTGATCTGCATCGGCAACGGCGTCGGCCTGGCCGGCCTGCGCGCCCTGCTCGCCAGCCGGATTGCGGCGGGCGTCGACGACAACTGGCTGCTCTTCGGTGAACGCCACGAAAAGCACGATTTTCACTGGCGCAGCGAGTTGACCGGCTGGCAGGGCGCCGGCTTTCTCGCCCGGCTCGACACGGCATTTTCACGCGATGCCGGCGACGGACGCTACGTGCAGGATTGCCTGGCTGCCAACGGCGATTTGTTGCGGCAGTGGCTGGCGCGCGGCGCGGCGGTCTATGTCTGCGGCAGCCGGCAGGGTATGGCGGAGGGCGTGGACAGGGTGCTGCGTGATTTATTGGGTAATGAAGGCGTCGACCGTCTGGCGGACGAAGGGCGTTACTGCCGCGATGTTTTTTGACCAACAATTTTTAACGGCTCGTTACAAATCGTTGCACGTGCGGATGAGAATCGTTATCATGTGAGCCGTTAAGTAAATCAGCCAGCCATCTGCCAAGGGCCGCCTCGCGCGGCAAGCGCGGAACGCCAGCCAAATCCGGTTAAATCATCAATAGGAAAAGGCTCATGGCGCACATCCGCAGTCGTAAACACACGCATTCCTCCCACCTGCTGGCGCTCTTCGCCGCCACCTTGCCGGCTGCGGCCATGGCGCAGGAAACCGAAACCTCGTTGCCGCCGATGACGGTCAAAGCCACGGCCGATGTGCCGTTCAAGGCCGAGAAATCCGCCAACAGCAAACTGACCCAGCCGCTGCTCGATACGCCGCAAACGGTGCAGGTGATCAAGAAGGAAGTCCTGCAGGAGCAGGGCGCGACCTCGTTGATGGAAGCCCTGCGCAACACGCCGGGCATCACCATGCAATTGGGCGAGAACGGCAACACGTCGGCCGGCGACACTTTCCAGATGCGCGGTTTCTCGACGCAGACGGCAACCTTCGTCGACGGCATCCGCGATCTCGGCGCTGTGTCGCGCGACGTCTTCAACATCGAGCAGATCGAGGTCGTCAAAGGCCCGGCCGGTTCCGATATCGGCCGTGGCGCATCCTCCGGCTACATCAACCTGATTTCCAAGCTGCCCGGTCTCGACAGCATCAATACGGCTTCGGTCGCAGTCGGTACGGCCAACAAGACGCGCCTGAGCGCCGATTTCAACCAGAAGGTCGGTGAAACCGCTGCCGTGCGCGTCAATGTCATGGCGCAGGATGGTGGTGTCGACGGTCGTGATGAAGTCAAGAACAGTGGCATCGCCATTGCGCCGGCCTTTGCGCTCGGCCTCGGCACACCGACCCGTTTCTACTTCTACTCGCAGCACGTGCGCCAGAACAACACGCCGGACGGTGGCATCCCGACCATCGGCGTTGATGGTTTTGTCAGTACCAATGCCTTCCTCAAGAATGGAGGCAAGGTCGATCGCGAGAATTACTACGGCAGCAAGAACGATTACGAGAAGGTCGATGCCGACATGGTCACCGCCAAGTTCGAGCACGATCTCGGCAACGGCGCCACGGTCCGCAACATCACCCGTTACGGCATCACCAAGATGGATCGCGTGATGACCGGCATCAACACGCTGGCCGCCACCTCGGCCGATCCCTCGACGTGGACCGTCGCCCGTCTGCGCCAGCGCACCGATCAGGAAAACGAGATTTTGGCCAACCAGACCAGTCTGAATGCCGAGTTCGCGACCGGTTTCGTCAAGCACTCGCTGGCGGCCGGTGTCGAGCTGATGTATGAGCGTCAGAAAACCCGCAGTTTCGGCACGGGTGCCGCGACCATCAACGGCGTCACCTATGCGGCGATCGCCAATCCGGTGGCCAATCTCTACAACCCGGATTCCTCGACTACGCTCGGTACGCCCTACGCGACCGGTGCCTATGTGGATGGCAAGACGAGCACCGCTGCCTTCTACCTGTTCGACACGCTCAAGTTGTCCGAGCGCTGGATGATCAACGGCGGCTTCCGCGCCGAGCACTACAAGACGACGACCGAAGGCCGCACCGTGGTTACCGCCAACAATTCGGCGCAATACCCGGGTTATGCGGTGAACGACCTTGCGCCGGACAATCTCGAAGTCTCGGACAACCTGTTCAGCTGGAAGGTCGGCGCGGTCTACAAGCCGGCCGCCAACGGCAGCATCTACGCGGCCTATGCCAACTCGCTGACGCCGCCGGGCGGTGCCAACTTCGCGCTGTCGGCCTCGTCGTCGAGCAGCAGCAATCCGGCCTTCGATCCGCAGGAAACCATCAACATGGAAATCGGCACCAAGTGGGATCTGCTCGACAAGCGCCTGAACCTGGCCCTGGCTGTCTATCGCACCGAGAACGACAAGCAGGTCTCCTACAACGCGGTTGACAGCACCTACTCGCAATTCGGCAAGACACGCGTTGAAGGCGTCGAATTGTCGGCGGTTGGCCAGCTGACCAATTTCTGGCAGGTTTCGGCCGGCATCGCCCAGATGCGCACCAAGGCGCTCGACAACTACAGCTTCAGCACGACCAACGGTGTGACCTCATCGACCGGCGTGCGCTGGTCGCCCGACCTGACGGCAACCTTGTGGACCTCCTACACGCTCGGCGATCTGACCCTGGGCGGTGGCGTGCGCTATGTCTCGGAGCAGAAGCGCCTGATTACCGGCGATTCCGCGGCAGCCACCAACATGCCGAACATCCCGTCCTACTGGGTCACCGACCTGATGGCGGCCTACAAGCTCAACAAGCACACGAACCTGCGTCTCAACGTCTACAACCTGTTTGACGAGGAATACATCAGCACCCTCAACAACAGCGGAGCACGGATGACGCTGGGCACGCCGCGCTCGGCCATGTTGAGCGCCAATTTCACCTTCTGACCGGTTCGCCGGTTGTTCAGGCCCCGCCCGCCAGGCGGGGCCTTTTGTCAAAGAGGAGTCCGTCATGTTGCTGCACGTTCCTGAGGTCCTGAGCAAACAGGAAGTTGCCGAAATTCGCCGCCTGCTCGACAGCGAGGGCTGGGTCGACGGTCTACAGACGGCCGGGGCGCAGGCTTCCGGGATCAAGCGCAACGAGCAGCTGGCGGTCGACTCGCCGATTTTTGCCAATTTGTCGCAGCGGGTGGCGGATGCCCTGCAACGGCATCCGCTTTTCGTGGCCGCGGCGCTGCCCAAGCACATCCTGCCGCCGATGTTCAATCGCTACATGCACGGCGGCCACTACGGCAACCACATCGACAACGCGATCCAGACCGACCGCTTCAGCGGTCAGAAAATCCGTACCGACGTATCGACCACGGTCTTTCTCAGCGAGCCCGACGAATACGAAGGCGGCGAGCTGATCGCCGAGGACAGTTACGGTTGTCACGAGGTCAAGCTGGCGGCCGGCGATGCCATCGTCTATCCCTCGACCAGCCTGCACCGCGTCGAGCCGGTGACCAAGGGCGTGCGCGTCGCTTCCTTCCTGTGGACGCAGAGCCTGGTGCGCGATGCCTGGCGCCGCGCCATGCTCTTCGAGCTCGACATGAACATCCTCAAGCTGCGCGGCCAGCTCGGCGACACACCCGAGGTTGTCGCACTGACCGGGCATTATCACAAGCTGTTGCAGCAATGGACGGAATGAACATGCCCTTGCCGCCGCTTGATCTCATTCCGCATGACCTGGTTGCCGCCTGCGACTACGAGGCACGCGCCCGCCAGCATCTCGACGACAACGCCTGGGCCTACCTGCAGGGCGGGGCGGCCGACGAACTGAGCCTGCGCGACAACGGCGAAGCATTCCAGTCGATTTCGCTGCGTCCGCGCGTGCTGCGCGATCTGACGCAAGGTCACACCCGCTGTTGCCTGTTCGGGCAGGAGCTGGCGCATCCGCTGCTGCTGGCGCCGGTCGCCTATCAGCGTCTCTTCCATCCGGACGGCGAGCTGGCAACCGTCCTTGGCGCCAGCGTGATGGGCGCCGGCATGCTGGTCAGCACGCTGGCCTCGACCCGTCTTGAAGATATCGCCAGCCAGGCCGGTTCGCCGCTCTGGTTTCAGCTCTACTGGCAGGGCGGGCGCGACGCCTCGCTGGCGTTGGTCCGGCGTGCCGAGGCGGCCGGCTACCAGGCGCTGGTGCTGACTGTCGATGCGCCGCTCAGCGGCATCCGCAACCGCGAACAGCGCGCCGGCTTTGCGCTGCCGCCCGCGGTCGCAGCGGTCAACCTCGTTGAAACACCGAAAATGCCGCTGCTCACGGCCAATGACAGTCCGGTCTTTGCCGGCATGATGGCGCTGGCGCCGACCTGGGCCGATATCGAATGGCTGCGGGCGCAGACGAGTTTGCCGTTCCTGCTCAAGGGCGTGCTGCACCCGGAAGATGCCGCGCAGGCAGTTAGTTGCGGCGTCCACGGCCTGGTCATTTCTAACCACGGTGGGCGTGTGCTCGACACGACGCCGGCGCCGCTCGACGTGCTGCCGGAGATGCGCGCCCGGGTTGGCGGCAGCGTCACGCTGCTGCTCGACGGTGGCATACGGCGCGGCAGCGACGTCTTCAAGGCGCTGGCGCTGGGCGCCGATGCGGTGCTGCTCGGTCGGCCCTACGTCCATGCGCTGGCGGTTGCCGGTGCGCTCGGCGTCGCTCACCTGATCAAGCTGCTGCGCGAGGAACTCGAGGTCTGCATGGCGCTTTCCGGCTGCGCCACGCTGGCCGGGATCACGCCCGACCGCCTGTGGCTGGACGGCCTGAACTGAGGTTTTTTGCAACTGCTTTGTAAAAGTTTTAAGCATTCGTAAGCACACGACTTTTCTGCCTTGTGCGTTGTTATGCTGCGTTTTCCGCAGCCAGCCATATAGCCAGCCAGCAACAACATCTGGAAAACAAAATGACTGACTCCCCCTTCCGTTGCGGCCGCGCGCTGCTTCCCCTCGGTTTCCTGCTGACGCCCATGGCGGCGGCCATCGCCCAGACGGCGCCGGTCGAAGAGCGCGTGCTCTCCGCAGTCAGCGTCAGTGCCAAGAAGACGCAAAGCCAGGAGTTGCGCCGCAATGCGACCGCCGGCAAGCTCATCATCGACCGCGAGGAACTCGATACGATCGACGCCTCGTCGATGGCCGAACTGCTCTCCAAGCTGCCGGGCGGCGGCAATTTCACCGATATGGACGGTGGACCGCGCGGCAAGCAACGCGGCCCCGACCGTAACATGCCGCAGATCCTGGTCGACGGCCAGCCGCTGCCGGGCGGCGGGCGCAACCCGATGGCCGCCTTGCGCCTGCCGGTCGAACTGATCGAGCGCGTCGAAATCATCCGCAACAGCACCGCCGAGTTCCCGGTGCTCAGTCCGGGTGGGGTGATCAACCTGATCCTGCGCGACGTGCCCAGCCAGTTGACGCGCAGCGCCAAGGTCGGCATCGGCTTCACCGACGGCGAGCCGTCCTATCGCCTGGAAGGCCAGTACGGCGAGCCGGATGCCGGCGATTTCGGCTACCTGCTGTCCGGTGCCTTCAACAGCCGGCCGATGGTCGGGACGCAGGAGATGCAGGCAAAAACCTACACCGGCGGCGTGTTGACCGATACGATTCGCGAGAAGGCAACGCAGACCGGGCACGACAACAACCTGACGCTGAGTCCGCGCTTTTCCTGGAATCTCGGCAGCGGCAATCGCCTGACCCTGACCCCCTTCCTGACCTATACCGACAGCTTGCGCGACTCGACTATCGAGCGCGACACCTCCGGCGTCGCTTCGACGGATCGTCTGCGCCAGGAAACGACGCGCGCTACCGGTCGACTCGCCGCCGAGTGGCGAAACCAGGGCGCCGGTGGCAGCGAAACCACGGCGCGCCTGATGCTGCAGGGCGAGCGCGACGACAGCGAGCGGACGACGCGCAAATACGATGCGGCCGGCAGTCTGACCGCCAACCAGCGTGACAAGACCGTGCGCGAGGAAAGCGAAATCATGCTCGAACTGCGCCGCAAGCAACTTGTCTTCGACAGCCACTTGCTGACCGGTGCCGTCGAGTGGCGCGACAAATCGACCGACGACAACCAGCAGCGCACCGGCGGTGGCAGCAGCAGTTCGGCGCATCTGACCGAAAGCCGCGTCGTCGGCTGGTTGCAGGACGAATGGCAGGTCGCCGAGCAGCATGTACTGACGCCGGGCCTGCGTTTCCAGGTGCTGCAAACGAAGATCGACGACAGCAGCAACGGCCGCATCGAGCGCAATTACAACTCGGTCGATCCGTCGCTGCATTACCTGTGGCAGGTCACCGAGGCATGGAATTTCCGCGCCAGCATTGCCGGCAATACCCGCCAGCCGCAGACGCGCGACTTGAGCCCCATCGTGCGCGAGGCGAATGGCGTCAATTCGTCCGCCAATCCGGATCGCGGCGGCAACAGCCAACTGGCGCCGGAACGCCTGCGCAGCATCGAACTGGGCATCGAGCATTATCTTGAAGGGCGGGGCGGCACCATCGGCTTCTCGGTCTTCGACCGGACCATCGACAACTACGTCCAGCGCCTGATCGAAAACGAAGCCGGGCGCTGGGTCGAGCGGCCGCGTAATGTCGGCAAGGCGCAACTGCGCGGCGGCCTGGTCGATTTCAAGGCAAAGATGGCCGCCATCGGCCTGCCGAATCTGACCCTGCGCGGCAATCTTGCCTACACCGATACCAAAATGCTGGAGCAGGTGGCGGGCCTGGGCGCCGGCGAAGGGCCGCGCAAAAGCGCCAATCTCGGCATCGATTACGAGGTCCCGTCCTGGCGTCTGACGCTGGGCGGCAATTACAGCTATTCGTCGGCGCTCGACCGCGAAAGCAGCGCCACCGTCCGCCAGCAGCAGGGCGAGCGCAAGCAGCTCGACCTCTATGCGCTGTACAAGATCAGCAGCCAGACGGCCTTACGTTTTTCGGCGCAGAACGTGACGCGCGAAGAACGCACCAACTGGTTGCAGGAAGTCGACGCCGCCGGTCTGGTCAGCCGGACTGAAACCGACCGCAGCCCGGGGCTGGCCAGCTATTTCCTGACCCTTGAAACAAAGTGGTAATGGTCTAAGCAGGATTTGCCGTGGATAATCGGTCACCCCTTGCCGATTGAAGAAAGCCCCATGAGCGAAGCCTTTGAAGCCAGTTGCAGCCAGTGTCGATATTTCAAGGCAGCCGATGCGCTGAATGGCGCCTGTCACCGTTTTCCGCCGGTCTTTGCCGGTGAAAGCTCACCGCGGGAAACGCATCACTGGCGTTTCCCCGCGGTCAGCGTACATGCCTGGTGCGGCGAGTTCCTGCCGCCGCACGTCGATCAGATATCCTCGACCGGCGTCACCATCTGATTGACGGCGCGCAGGCGTTCGGCCATGACGCGCATGACCTGGGTGGCGAAGAAGGGCGTCTGCTGCACCAGATAGTTGAAGCGCTTTTCGTCGATCGCGACGAATTCGCAATCGCTGGTTGCTACGATCGTCGCCGAGCGCGGTCCGGGCGAGACGATGCCCATTTCGCCGACGATATTGCCATGCTGCAATTGCTCGACAACCCGGTTGTTGACGATGACTTCAGCCGTGCCGGTGGTCAGTACGTACATCTTGTGACCATCGTCGCCCTCGGAAAACAGCGGCTGGCCGGCGGCAACGCGGACGATGTCGGGATTGTTGGCGAACAGTTCAAAGAAAACCATGGACGTGCTTCCGCTAATGAGGAGGTAGTACTTTTAGCATAGCGGTGCCGGCGCTTTCGTTACCGCCGGGTTACAAGTGCGCGCTTCTTGACCTAAAACAAGGCCGGCGAGATCAGGCGCAGACCGATCGAGATCCAGCGCTCTTCGCGCAGGTGGCTGAACTGGCTGCCGTAGGTGGTGTCGATCTGCACGCGGTTGGGCACGATCCAGTAGCGCAGCCCGGTCTGGAAGTAGGCATTGCCCTTGTCCTGGCCGTAGGTTTCGGCGATGACATAGAGACGTTCGCTGGTTTGCAGCTCGCTGCCGATGCCCCAGGTCAGGCGAGTCTGGTGATTCTCGCGCTCGCGGGTGTAGCCGAGATTGGTATGGATGACGACGCGGTCGTCGGCAAACGAGAAGCTGGTCGGCACGTAGAAATAGGGCGCACCGGAATGGCCATTGCCGGGCTGGGTCGCGTAGCCGGCCGCCAGACCGATGCCCCAGCCATTGGTGTCGAGCTGCTTGAACAGGGTCTTGCCCTGGATGACCTGGGCGCCGCTCTGCATGGCACCTTGCGAATAGGCCAGCGCGCCGCCGACGGTCAACTCGAAATTGCCGCCCGGATTGCAGGCGGGCAGCGCCCACCATTCCTTTTGCTGGCCGTGCAGGTGTAGCCAGGTTTCGATCTGGCAGGCCTGGGCGTCGGTCAGACGGGCGTCGTCGGTGATCATCGGCCGTGCGGCGTGGGCCGGCAGGCTTAAGGCGAGAGGGAGGAGGGCGATGAGGCGGCGCATGGGGGCGCGATGGTAGCGGAGATTTCTGACATTTTGGTGACAGCAGCTGTCATCAAAGCTTAGCGCAGCCTGATTACCGTGGGCGCTTTCATGGAGATGCCATGCAGGAACCTACGCCGCACGAACTCGGGCTGGACCCGCAGCACGAGTCGCCCTTCAAGGGCAAGACCGGACTGCGCCGGGTCTGGAACGCCTTCAATTACTCGGTCGCCGGTCTCAAGGCGGCTTACCTGTGCGAAGACGCTTTCCGCCAGGAAGTCTGGCTCGCCCTGCTGCTGATTCCGACCGCCTTCCTGCTGCCCGTGCCCTGGCTCGGGCGCGGCCTGATGATCGCCAGCCTGCTGCTGGTGCTGATCGTCGAATTGCTCAATTCCGCGATCGAGGCGGTGGTCGACCGGGTGAGCCTGGAAAACCACCGTCTGGCCAAGCGCGCCAAGGATATCGGCAGCGCCGCGGTACTCGTCTCGCTGGTCAATGTGATGGTGGTCTGGGCTTGCGTCTGGCTGGCGGCATCATGACCCGCCTCGATATCGCCTTTGTGACTGAAACCTTCCCGCCCGAGGTCAATGGCGTGGCGATGACGGTCGGGCGTCTGGTTGCCGGCCTGCGCGAGAGCGGCCACCGGGTCAGCGTCATCCGGCCGCGCCAGGGTGCGGCGGATTTTGGCAATGAACACGAGTTGACCGTCAGCGGCCTGCCGCTGCCCGGTTATCCCGGCCTGCGCCTCGGCCTGCCGGCCGGACGCCGGCTGACGCGGCAGTGGCGGCACCAGCGGCCGGATCTGGTGCATGTCGTCACCGAAGGCCCGCTCGGCTGGTCAGCGGTCAATGCCGCACGCCGGCTCGGTATCCCGGTGACTTCGGCCTTTCACACCAATTTCGACCGCTACAGCGTGCATTACGGTGTCGGCTGGATGCGCCCGGCCGTGGCTGCCTACTTGCGCACCCTGCACCGGCGCACGCGTGCGACCATGGTGCCGACCGCGGCGCTGGCGGCCGATCTGGCCGGCGAAGGCATCAGCGGCGTGCGCGTCGTCGGGCGCGGCGTCGATACCAAGTTGTTCAACCCGGTGCGGCGCAGCGAAGCGATGCGCGCCAGCTGGGGCGTCGGTGTTGCCGGTCCGGCCTGTCTCTATGTCGGCCGCCTGGCGGCGGAGAAAAACCTGGCGCTGGTGCAGAAAAGTTTTGCCGCAATCAAGGCCGAGCATCCGGCGGCGCGCATGATCTGGGTCGGCGACGGCCCGTCGGCGGCGCAACTGGCGCGCGAGCATGCCGACCACCATTTTGCCGGCGTGCGTCTTGGCGAGGATCTGGCGGCGCATTACGCCAGCGCCGATCTTTTTCTCTTCCCCAGCCTGACCGAAACCTACGGTAACGTCGTCGCCGAAGCCATGGCCAGCGGCCTGCCGGTCGTTGCCTATCGCAGTGCGGCCGCGGCCGAACTGGTGCAGCATGAAGAAAACGGCACGGTCGCCTCGCCGGGTGACGAAAGCGGCTATCTCGCCGCGGCGCTGTGGATGCTCGGTGACGGCAAGCGCCTCAGCCGGCTCGCCGAAGCGGCGCGGCAGACCATGCTGCCGCACAGCTGGGCCGGCGTCGTCGCCAGTTTTGAAAGCGTCGCCCGCGAGGCGATCGCCGGCTGAGAACCGCCGACTAAACCCTGCCGGCTGAAAATGCCCGTAAAAATCCGGTCGACCGCCTGGGCGACCGGAAAATGCCTCAGGCGTGCTGGATCAATTCGATCTTGTAGCCGTCCGGATCATCAACGAAGGCGATGATCGTCGTGCCGTGCTTCATCGGGCCGGCTTCGCGTACCACCTTGCCGCCGCGTGCCTTGATCGCGGCGCAGGCCGCTGCCGCATCCGGCACGGCGAGCGCGATATGGCCGTAGCCGTTGCCCAGTTCGTAGCTCTTGGTATCCCAGTTGTGGGTCAGTTCGAGCACGGCGCCGTTCTCTTCCGGTCCGTAGCCGACGAAGGCCAGCGTGAAGCGGCCTTCCGGGTAATCGTTGCGGCGCAGCAGCTGCATGCCGAGGACTTCGGTGTAGAAAGCGATGGACTTGTCGAGATCGCCGACGCGGATCATGGTGTGCAGAATGCGCATGCTGTTTTCCTGGGTTTTATAGTTGCGGGATCTGCCGGCCGAGCTGGCGCAGTTCAATGCGCAGCGCCCGCCAGTCCGGACAGAGTTGCTCCACCACAGACCAGAAGCGCGGGCTGTGGTTCATTTCCTTGAGATGCGCCAGTTCGTGGCAGACGACGTAATCGACGACCGGTAGCGGCATGAAGATCAGGCGCCAGTTGAGCGAGATGCCGCCGTGGTGGCTGCAACTGCCCCAGCGCGTGCGTGCCGATGACAGGCGCAGGGCCGGCGCGGCGACGCCGAGGCGCGGCGCATGCAGCGCCAGGCGGTCGACGAACAGGGAACGGGCTTTTTCGCGCAGCGCCTTTTCCAGCAATTGATTGGCGTTGACCGTCGCCGATGGCCACAGATGCAGCTTGGCATCGACGAATTGCCAGCGCGCCCGGCCGAGCGGCGTCACGGTAACGGTCAACGTCTCGCCAAGCACGGAAATGATGCTGCCGTCGACGATTTGTGTTTTTTCCGGGGGCGGTCGCTCGCGCCAGTTGGCGAGCTTGTCGAGCACCCACTGGCCGTGCTCGCGGATCAGTTTTTCGATATCGCCGAGGCGGGCGCGCAGCGGCGCGGCGACGCGCAAGCCGCGCTGGTCGATGGCCAGGCCGATGGTGCGGCGCTTGCTGCGCCGCAACTGGTAGGCGATTTCTTCGCCGGCCAGTGCAATACGGTGGCTGGTTTCAGCTGGCGTCGTGCTGGACATCCGAATAGCGATGCGGCGAGATGCGCTGCATTTCGCCTTCAATCCATTCCTCGGTGCGCTGATTGACCTCGGCTTCCGTCATGCCGGTGGCGTCGAACGCCGGACCGATGCTGATCGTCACGGTGCCTGGTTTTTTCAGGAAAGCCTGGCGCGGCCAGAGTTCGCCGGCATTGTGCGCAATCGGCACGACCTTGCAGCCGACGTGGGTGGCGAGATAGGCGCCGCCCGGCTTGTAGCGTTTCTTCTGGCCCGGTGCAACGCGCGTGCCTTCCGGGAAGATGATCACGTAGTAGCCCTGCTGCAGGCGCTCGCGACCCTGGACGACGACCTGGTCGAGGGCATTCTTGCCGGCGGCGCGGTCGATCGAGATCATCTTCATCGCCGCCAGGCCCCAGCCCATCAGCGGGATGCGCAGCAATTCCTTCTTCAGCACGAAGACGCAGTAAGCGCCTTTTGGCACGTAATCCTGGATGGTCATCGTTTCCCAGGCCGACTGGTGCTTGGAAAGAATGACGCAGGGCTCTTTCGGCATGTTTTCCAGACCGATGACCTTGGGCCGGATGCCGAGCATGTTCTCGACGCCGAACTGGATGCCGAGGCGCCACAGCTTGCCGGCGTGGTAGCCCCAGCGCCCGCGCAGGAGCAGCGCCGCGCCGACGACGAGCGGCGCGGTAAGAACCGACCAGAGCAATGCCCAGGCCATGAAGACGGTGGAACGAATGGCGATCATGCCTTTTTGCCTGCCAGAATGAAGTCGACCGCTGCCGACAGGTTGGCGAACTCCAGCGTGCCTTCCGGCAGATTGCCTTCGGCACTGGTCTTGTCGCCCTTGCCGGTGTGCACCAGCATCGGCAGGCAACCGAGCACGGCGCTGGCCTGCAGGTCGCGCAGCGAATCGCCGATCGCCGGCACGCCCTTCAGGTCGGCGTTGAGCGTTTCCGCGATGCGCTTGAACATGCCCGGCTTGGGCTTGCGGCAATCGCAGTCGGAATCGGCCGGGTGCGGGCAGTAGAACACGGCATCGATGCGACCACCGACACCAAACAGCGTCTTGTGCATCTTTTCGTGGATGCTGTTCAGGGTATCCATGTCAAACAAGCCGCGCCCGACGCCGGACTGGTTGGTGGCGACCACCACCTTGTAGCCGCTCTGGTTGAGGCGGGCGATGGCTTCCAGACTGCCGGGAATCGGCTTCCACTCGGCCGGGTTCTTGATGAACTGGGCCGAGTCGAAGTTGATGACGCCGTCGCGATCAAGAATGACGAGCTTGGTTGGCATGGCGGCTCTCCGGATCAGGCAGAAAGCTTGGAAAGGTCGGCAACGCGGTTCATCGCTGCGTGCAGATGGGCGAGCAGACCAAGCCGGTTGGCGCGCAGGGCGGGATCCTCGGCATTGACCATGACGCCGTCGAAGAAGGCATCAACCGGCGCGCGCAGCGCGGCCAGGGCCTGCAGCGACTCGGTGTAGTCGCCGGTTTCGAAGGCGGCATCGGCTTGCGGCACGACGTCGACCAGCGCGGCGTGCAGCGCGATTTCCGCCGGCTCGACGAGCAGGGCGGCAAGCGCGGTCGGCTCGACCGGGTTTTCGACCTTCTTCAGGATGTTGCCGACCCGCTTGTTGGCCGCGGCCAGGGCGGCGGCTTCCGGCAGGGCGGCAAAGGCGCGCACGGCAGCCAGACGCTTCGGGATGTCACCCAGGCGCTGCGGCCGCTGCGAGACCACGGCATCGACTTCCTGCGCCGTGTAACCCTGCTCGCGCAGATTGCCGGCGAGGCGGTCGTAGATGAAGTCCTCAACTAAAGAACAGGTATTCGGATGAATTGGAGTGCTGACAGTCATCGACCCATACATGTGAAGCTGAGAAGAGGCTGACAATATGTCACTTGGGAGAGGGGCCGTTGTATGGCGTGCCCACTCACCATGTTCGTGGGCAGATATTTGTATCAATGTGGCTAGGCCAATATTGAGATCGCCTTCAGCTAACATTCGAATCGCACCCAGCGCATGCCGGCGCAGCGCGAACGGGTCGCGGTCGCCGGTCGGGATCTGGCCGATGCCGAACATGCCGACCAGGGTTTCCAGCTTGTCGGCCAGCGCGACGATGGTGCCGACGCGGCCACGGGGCAGGCTGTCACCGGCAAAGCGCGGCTTGTAGTGGTCTTCGATGGCATCGGCGACGTCGGCATTGAGGCCGTCGTGCTGGGCGTAGTAGCGGCCCATGATGCCCTGCAGTTCGGGGAATTCACCGACCATGTCGGTCAGCAGGTCGGCCTTGGCCAGCACGGCAGCCTGTTCGGCATGCTGCACCAGCTCGCCGCCGCCGAGATGCTCGGCGATGGCGCGGGCAATCGCGGCGACGCGCTGCATGCGCTCGCCCTGGGTGCCCAGCTTGTTGTGATAGACGACCTTGGACAGGCCGATGACACGGCTTTCCAGAGATTTCTTGCGATCCTGGTCAAAGAAGAACTTGGCATCGGCGAGGCGCGGGCGCACGACGCGCTCGTTGCCGCCGATCACGGCCGAAGCATCTTCCGGGCTGATGTTGCTGACGACGAGGAACTTGTTGGTCAGCTTGCCCGCGGCATCGAGCAGCGGGAAGTATTTCTGGTTGGCCTTCATGGTCAGAATCAGGCATTCCTGCGGCACGGCGAGGAATTCTTCCTCGAACTGGCCGACCAGCACGTTCGGGCGTTCGACCAGCGCAGTGACTTCGTCAAGCAGGGCATCGTCGTCGATCGGCTTGCCACCAGCGGAGGCGGCGGCAGCGGCGAGCTGGCGCGCGATTTCGGCGCGGCGTTCGGCGAAGGAGGCGATCACGGCCCCGTCGGTCGCCAGCTTGGCAGCGTATTCGTCGGCGTGGGCAAAAACGACCGGATCGACGGCGGCTTCAAAGCGGTGGCCATGCGTGGCGCGACCGGAAGTCAGGCCGAGGATGGCGAGCGGCACGACGTCGGCGCCATGCAGCGCGACCAGACCATGCGCCGGGCGCACGAAATTGACGCTGCTCCAGCCATCCTGCAACTGGTAGCTCATGACCTTGGGAATCGGCAGCGCGGCGAGCGCGGCTTCGAGGGCCTTCTGCAGGCCTTCGGCCAGCGTTGCGCCCTTGGCCAGGCTTTCGTAGAACAGCACGTCGGCCTTGCCGTCATTTTCGCGGCGCAGGTTCGGCACGCAGGACGCATCGGCACCGAGGGCGCCGAGCTTCTTGAGCAGGGCGGGCGTGGCATTGCCGGCAGCGTCGAGGCCGACGGCGACCGGCATCAGCTTCTGCACGACCGGCTTGTCGGCAGCAACCGCGGCGACGTCGGTGACGTGCGCGGCGAGGCGGCGCGGCGAGGCGTAAGCAGTGACCGTAGCGGTCGACGCGGCCAGGCCGGTGTTTTTCAGCGAGGCGGCCAGGGTCTGGGCAAAGACTTCACCCAGTTTCTTGAGTGCCTTGGGCGGCAGTTCTTCAACGAACAGTTCGACGAGGAGATTCTTGGTCGACATATCAGGCAACTTTCTTTTCAATCTGGGCGAGAACTTCGGCGGCCCATTCCTTCGGGGCCATCGGGAAGCCGAGGCGGGCGCGCGAGTCGAGATAGGCTTGCGCCACGGCGCGGGCCAGGTTGCGGATGCGGCCGATGTAGGCGGCGCGTTCGGTGACCGAGATGGCGCCGCGCGCGTCGAGCAGGTTGAAGGTGTGGGCGGCTTTCAGGACCTGTTCGTAGGCCGGCAGCGCCAGTTGGGCGCCCATCAGGTGCTGTGCCTGCTTCTCGTGCGCGCCGAAGGCGTGGAACAGGAAATCGACGTCGGAATGCTCGAAGTTGTAGGTCGATTGCTCGACTTCGTTCTGGTGATAGACGTCGCCGTAGGTCAGGCCGTCGGTCCAGACGAGGTCATAGACGTTCTCGACGCCCTGCAGGTACATGGCCAGACGTTCGATGCCGTAGGTGATTTCGCCGGTGATCGGCTTGCAGTCGATGCCGCCGACCTGCTGGAAGTAGGTGAATTGCGTCACTTCCATGCCGTTCATCCAGACTTCCCAGCCCAGACCCCAGGCGCCCAGCGTCGGATTTTCCCAGTCGTCCTCGACGAAACGTACGTCGTTTTTCTTGAGATCGAAACCGAGCGCTTCGAGCGAGCCGAGATAGAGCTCGAGAATGTTGTCCGGCGCCGGCTTCAATACCACCTGGAACTGGTAGTAGTGCTGCATGCGGTTCGGGTTTTCGCCGTAGCGGCCATCTTTCGGGCGGCGCGACGGCTGCACGTAGGCGGCCTTCCACGGCTCCGGGCCGATGGCGCGCAGGAAGGTGGCGGTGTGGCTGGTGCCGGCACCGACTTCCATGTCGTAGGGCTGGAGCAGGGCACAGCCCTTGTCGCTCCAGTATTGCTGCAGACGCAGGATGATTTCTTGGAAACTGGGTTTCTTACTGGTGGTCATGGGACGCACTTGGAAAGACGGAAAGCCGTGATTTTACTGCCTTTTGCGGTGATCCGGCAGGGTCGCCGGCCGGCAAGGGCCTGGGGCGGATTGCACGTCCTGTTGGCCCGGCTTTGGGACAGGTTTGTTGTTGCGACGCAACACTTTTGCCTGCCCATGTTTTGGCTTTATTTGACAAAGTCCAATCAAATCAATAAACTGCGATTTATGTTGCGGTGCAACACCGGGTTTTTTGGCGGCTGGACCAGCTGCCCTGCGGGTTTCGGGACGTTCCTCGTCCCCCCTTTTCGGTGTCGTATCCCCCTGTAACCGTTCGCTGTCGAAGATGTTTTTTCGCAGTGGCAACAGTGAAGGAGGTCACATGATCGCTTCTGCTACCCTTTCCCCCGCACTTCAGCGGGCTTGTTCTGTCCTCTATCTGGCACTCAGGAAATTCCTGATGCTGGCCGGACTGATTTTCATCATCGCCCTGATTGGCCAGCAAAGTGGCCGCTATGACCTGCTGGCAGGTTTCCGGGCCGTCGTTCCTTCGTCCGAAGCCGCTACCCTGGTCGGAGAAGAGGAGGCTGTCGATATTTCTGCCGAGCCGTCGCTGGGTTCCCTCAGCCCGCGCATGCGCAGTGCGCTGGATTACGTATCCAAGCGGTACCGGGTGGCCGACGAGGCCCTGCTGCCGATTTTTTCGACAGCGCAGGCCACGGCGCGCGAGTTGCATCTTGATCCGCTGCTGATCATCGCGGTCATCGGTGTCGAGTCCGGCTTCAATCCGTTCTCGCAAAGCGTCGTCGGCGCCCAAGGCTTGATGCAGGTCATTCCCCGTTTTCATCTCGACAAGCTGCCGGAAGAGATCCCGAGTGCATCCTTTCTCGACCCGGTGACCAACGTCCAGGTCGGTGCCCGCGTGCTCAAGGAGTCGATCCGTCGCAACGGTGGCCTGGAAGAAGGCCTGCAGCAGTTCGGCGGGGCGGTCAGCGATCCCGAGCGGCGTTACGCCGGCAAGGTGCTGGCCGAGAAGCAGCGTCTGGAGCAGGCCGCACTGCGCCTGCGCACGACGACCTGAGTTCTAACGCCGGTGCGGCCAGCGGCTGGCGAGCACAAACAAGCCGGCGAGCAGCAGGAAGCCGTAATTGCCGTAACGGATGAACGGCGTCGTGCCGCTGCGGGCGACGACCTCGCCCTGCAGCACGCCGGTCGTGAAGGCTGGCAGCACGGCCTGGATGTCGCCGCCGGCGGCAACGATGGCGGTCATTCCGGTATTGGTGGCGCGCAGCATCGGGCGCCCGGTTTCGGCGGCGCGCAGCTGCGCGATCTGCAAATGCTGCGGCTGGGCCAGCGAATGGCCGAACCAGGCGGTATTCGACAGGTTGGCGAGGATGCCGGCCTGGGGCAGGGCGCGGATGATTTCCTCACCGAAAACGTCCTCGTAGCAGATGTTGACCGCCACGTGCTGGCCGGCCACGGCCAGTGGCGGCTGGCTTTCCGGGCCGCGCGAGAAGGCGGACAGCGGAATGTTGGCCTGCGCCATGATCCAGGCAAAACCGGCCGGGATGAATTCGCCGAACGGCACCAGGTGCTGCTTGCTGTAAACCTGGCTCGCTGAGGAACCGAGACTGACCGCGCTGTTCCAGTAGTGGTCGAGGTCGCCGGTCAGCGTGCCGGTGATCAGGTCGCCGCCATGCGCGCGCACGCTGCGCTGCAGCTCCTGCACATATTCCGGCGGCAACTGGTCGATGAAGACCGGTAAAGCCGTTTCCGGGAGTATGGTCAGTTGCGCCGGATGTTGTTCGATCAGCTGCTGATAAAGATCGAGTGTCCGGAAGAAGGCTTCCGGACGGAATTTCATTTCCTGCGGCACATTGCCCTGCACCAGTGCGACGCTGACCGGGGTGCCGGCCGGTGTGGTCCATTCGATCTGGCGCAGGCCGAAACCGCTTGCTGCGAGCAGGCAGAGTACCGGCAGGCCGATGCGCCAGCGCAGCAGCAGTGCGCCGGTCAGTGCGACAAGCAGGCTCAGGCCGTGCACGCCGAGCAGTGGCGCAAAACCGGCGAGCGGGCTGGGCGGCGCTTGCGAATAACCGAGGGCGAGCCAGGGGAAGCCGGTGAAAAGCCAGGTTCTGACCCAGTCGACCGTTGCGATCAGCGCGGCGAAGTAAAGCGCCTGTTGCCAGAAAGATGCTGGCTGCCAGCGCTTGAACAGCCCGCCGGCCAGGGCGGGGAACAGCGCGAGTACGGCACAGAACAGGAAAGCGGCGGTGCCGGCCAGCCACCAGGGCATGCCGCCGAAGACCGAGAGACTGACATAAACCCAGGAAACCCCGGTCAGGAAGAAGCCGAGGCCGAAGGCGAGTCCGTTCAGCGCGGCCTGGCGGGTGTTGTCGGCGGCGACGAAAAGCGCAAACAGCACCAGCCAGACGACAGGCGCCAGCCAGAACAACCCGAAGGGTGCAAAGCAGAGTACGCCGGCCGCGCCGGTCAGGGCGGCCAGGGCCAGGCGGCGCGCGGCTCGCTCAGGCAGCCGGCTGATCAGCACCGGTCTGGGGCTTGATGACGTCGACGAGCAGCGTGTACAGCCGGCGGCTGTCAGCACGCAGGACCTGGAAGCGGATGCCGTCGATATCGATGATTTCGTTGCGCTTCGGCACGCGACCCAGGTGGCGCAGGATCAGGCCGCCGACGGTGTCGAACTCCTCGTCGGAGAAGCTGGTCGTGAAGGCGGCGTTGAAGTCCTCGATCTCGGTACGCGCCTTGACGCGGTAGCGGCCGGTGGAGTCGAGGCGGATGTTGTCGTGCGCCTCGTCGAAGTCGTATTCGTCCTCGATGTCGCCGACGATCTGTTCAAGCACGTCTTCGATGGTGACCAGACCGGCGACGCCGCCGTATTCATTGACGACGATGGCCATGTGGTTGCGCGAGACGCGGAATTCACGGAGCAGCACGTTGAGACGCTTCGATTCCGGAATGAACACGGCCGGGCGCAGCCAGTCGCGCAGGTCGAAGCTTTCTTCGGTCTGGATGCGCAGCAGGTCCTTGGCGAGCAGGACGCCGAGCACGTTGTCGCGGTCGCCGTCGACCACCGGAAAGCGCGAGTGCGCTGCTTCGATGACGACCGGGACAATTTCGCTGAGGGGATCTTCGACGTCGATGACGTCCATCTGGGCCCGCGGGATCATCACGTCGGTGACGCGGGTGTCGGAGGCGGCAAGCGCCCCTTCGATGATGGTCAGCGCATCGGCGTCCATCAGGTTGCGCTCGTAAGCGCCATGCAGGATTTCCAGCAGCTGCTCGCGGTCATCAGGCTCGCGCAGCAGCAGGGAAGTCAGTCGTTCGATAAAGCCGGGTTTATTACTGTCACTGTCCATAATGTTTAAACCGCATACGGGTCTGGATAACCCATCGCGGCGAGAATCTCCTTTTCTTCATCTTCCATGGCTTCGGCATCAGCGTCGTTTTCGTGATCCCAGCCCTGCAAATGCAGCATACCATGCACCACCAGATGGGCGTAATGCGCCGCCAGCGGCTTGTTTTGCTCGCTGGCCTCGCGCGCCACCACCGTCGGACAGATGACCAGGTCGCCCATCACCAGCGGTTCGGTGTCATACGGAAAGGACAGCACGTTGGTCGCGTAGTCCTTGCCGCGATACTCGTTGTTCAGTGCCTGGCCTTCGTCGGCATCGACCAGGCGGATCGTCACTTCGCCGCCGCCGACCAGCGCGGCGCGTGCCCAGCGGACAAAATCCGCCCGCAAGGGTAAGCCCTCGCGGTTACAGGCATATTGCACGGAAAGATTAAGACGTTTGCTTGCTGTGGGATTCATAGGCGGCAACGATGCGGGCAACCAGCGGGTGGCGCACGACATCTTCCTTCTGGAATTCGGTAAAGGCCAGGCCGCGGACATTCTGCAGGATGTCGCGCGCTTCGCGCAGGCCGCTCTTGTGACCCTTGGGCAGGTCGATCTGGGTGATGTCGCCGGTGACGACGGCCTTGGCGCCGATGCCGATGCGGGTCAGGAACATCTTCATCTGTTCTGGCGTCGTGTTCTGCGCCTCGTCGAGGATGATGAAGGCGTGGTTCAGTGTGCGGCCGCGCATGAAGGCGAGCGGCGCAATCTCGATGGCGTGCTTTTCGTAGAGTTTGCTGACCCGGTCGTGACCCATCAGGTCGTACAGCGCGTCGTAGAGCGGGCGCAGATACGGGTCGATCTTCTGGGTCAGGTCGCCGGGCAAAAAGCCGAGGCGTTCGCCGGCTTCAACTGCCGGCCGGGTCAGAATGATGCGTTCGACCAGGTCGCGCTCGAAGGCGTCGACGGCGGAGGCAACGGCGAGATAGGTCTTGCCGGTGCCGGCCGGGCCGATGCCGAAGGTGATGTCGTGTTCCTGAATCGCCTTCAGGTAGGCGATCTGGCGCGGCGTGCGGCCGTGCAGGTCGGTCTTGCGCGTGATCAGTTGCGGGCCATCGTTCGGGCTGCCCGGCGTGATGCGGCGGACCGGGCCGTTGGTGAATTGCACCAGACCGAGCTGGATTTCATCGACTGACAGTGGCTGGCGTGCCATGCCGTAGAAGTGGCGCAGCGCGTCAGCGGTCAACTGGGCTTTTTCGCCCGAAATGCTGAAGCGCTCGTTGCGCCGGCGAATGACGACATCGAAGCCGGTTTCGATCTGGCGGATGTTTTCGTCGAGCGGGCCACACAAATTGGCCAGCAAAACGTTGTCGACCGGTGCGAGCGCAAACGTCACCGGTTTCTGCTTCGGGGCGCTCGCCCTGGTGGCGCTACTCTTCGCGGATGACAATTTCGCCCCTCAGGGTATGCGACAGCACGCCGGTGATGCGGACATCGACGAAGGTGTTGATCAGACGGGGATTGCCGCCGAAATTGACGATGCGATTGTTGTCGGTGCGGCCGGCCAGTTCGTGTACGTCCTTCTTCGACGTGCCTTCGACCAGCACGCGCTGGACGCTGCCGACCATGGCCTGGCTGATCACCTGCGACTGCTCGTCGATGCGCTTCTGCAGGCGCAGCAGACGCGCCGACTTGACCTCGGTTGGCGTCGTGTCTTCCATCTCGATCGCCGGCGTGCCGGGGCGCGGACTGTAGAGGAAGGAGAAGGAACTGTCGAAGCCGACGTCGTCGATCAGCTTCATGGTCTTCTCGAAGTCGTCGTCCGTCTCGCCGGGGAAGCCGACGATGAAGTCCGAGGAGATCGAAATGTCCGGGCGCGCCGCGCGCAGCTTGCGGATGATCGACTTGTACTCGAGGGTCATGTAGCCGCGCTTCATCGCGGCCAGCACGCGGTCGGAGCCGGCCTGCACGGGCAGATGCAGGTGCGAGACCAGTTTCGGCACGGTGCGGTAGGTGTCGATCAGGCGGTCGGACATCTCGCGCGGATGCGAGGTGGTGTAGCGGATGCGCTCGATGCCGGGGATTTCGGCGATGTACTCGATGAGCAGCGCGAGGTCGGCTTTCTCTTCGCTGCCTTCCATGTCGCCGCGGTAGGCATTGACGTTCTGGCCGAGCAGCGTCACTTCGCCGACGCCGTTGGCAGCCAGGTCGGCCACTTCGGTCAGGACGTCGTTGAACGGCCGGGAAACCTCGCCGCCGCGCGTGTAGGGCACGATGCAGAAGGTGCAGAACTTGGAGCAGCCTTCCATGATCGAGACGAAAGCCGAGGCGCCCTTGATTTCGGACGGCGGCATCGCATCGAATTTCTCGATTTCCGGGAAGGAGACATCGACCGCCGCCTTGCCGCTGCTCTTGCGGTCGGCAATCAGCTGCGGCAGGCGGTGCAGCGTCTGCGGCCCGAAGACGATATCGACGTAAGGCGCGCGCGCCACGATGGCGTCGCCTTCCTGGCTGGCAACGCAGCCGCCGACGCCGATCACCAGATTCGGGTTGAGCTTTTTCAGGTGACGCACCCGGCCCAGGTCGTGGAAAACCTTCTCCTGCGCCTTCTCTCGCACCGAGCAGGTGTTGAACAGGATGATGTCGGCTTCTTCCGGGTTGTCGGTCTTGACGATTTCCTCGGAGGCGTTGAGCACGTCGGCCATCTTGTCCGAGTCGTACTCATTCATCTGGCACCCGAAAGTGCGGATGAACAATTTTTTTACCATGGATAAACTACTTTGCAATCAGGGGTTACCGGCGCAGCGGATGGCAACCGGGAAAGGGCGCCATTATAACCGAGCAAAACTCGTTGACCGGACAACGCCTGCCAAACTATAATCCGCGCCCTTGAAGCGTGGTGATGTAGCTCAGACGGTTAGAGCGATGGATTCATAACCCATAGGTCGGCAGTTCGATTCTGCCCATCACCACCAGAAATACAAAAAGCCCGCTGATCCGTCAGCGGGCTTTTTCGTTAACTTGCGATCAATCGCTGCCCGGTGTTCCCGATTGCGACAGGCAGGCAAAGTAGAGCATGGTCCATTGTTGTTGCCACTGGGCCAGCGGTTCGCGGGAAAAGCCGCTGCGGGCGTATTGTTCCCAGCGGCCGACGACGTAGCAGCGCAGCAGGTTGGCGAGGGCGCCGAAGTCGGCGTCGGCCTTCAGGTTTTCCTGGGTGGCGGCGATGCGCAGGGCCTGCTTGAGGGCGGCTTCGACCTTGTCGAGCAGGGCGTTGATGCGCTGCTGCAGGCGCTCGTTTTCATTGACCAGCGCGTCGCCGATCAGGACGCGCGTCATGCCGCGGTTTTTCTGGGCGAAGCGCAGCAGCAGGGCGATGATCTGCTCGACCTGCTTGAGGCCTTCGCTTTCGTCCGTGGTGATCTGGTTGATGACGCCGAACAGGCTTTGTTCGATGAATTCGATGAGGCCTTCGAACATCTGTGCCTTGCTGGCGAAGTGGCGGTAGAGCGCGGCTTCGGAGCAATCCAGCTTGGCGGCGAGGGCGGCGGTGGTGATCTTTTCCCCTTTCGGGGTTTCGAGCATGCCGGCCAGGGTTTGCAGGATGTGCAGGCGGCGTTCGCCGGGTTGGATTGCCATGTTTGCCCCCAGATCTGTTTTGGTTTTGGTCTGAAAATTATAGTCGACCGCTGCGCGAAGGTAACTCCAATACGGACCTGATTTTGACGTCTACAAAGGGCGATTGGCGTAAGCCAGCGCTCACCCACACAGTCTTCATGCCGAGTTTCTTGGCAGTGACCAGGTTGGCCAGACTGTCTTCGACCATGATGCATTGCCGGGCCTGCAGGTGTTCGGCGCGGAGCAGGGCATGAAAGCCGCTGCGCATCGGCTTGGGCCGGAAGCCCAGGCTTTCGACCGAATAGGCGGCGTCGAAATGGCGCCACAGGCCGGTGATCCTGAGTACGGCGTCCATGTAGTGGCGCGGCGCATTGGAGTAGATGATCTTGCGCCCGGGCAGGCGGCGGAGGGCGTGCAGCGTTGCCGGCTGGAAGACCAGCTTGGCGGCGAGGTCGGGGAACTGGTGCGTCTCGCGCAGGAAGTGGTGCGGGTCGATCGGGTGGTGGCGGATCAGGCCGAGCAGCGTGGCGCCGTAGCGTTCCCAGTAATGCTGGCGGATCTGGTTGGCAGCTTGCCGGTCGAGGCCAAGGTGGCGCTCAATGTAATCGCGCATCGCCCGGTTGATCTGCGGAAAGATATGCGGACTGGCATCATGCAGCGTGTTGTCGAGGTCGAACAGCCAGGTCGGGTTGTCCATCGTGCGGCTTATGGAAAAAAAGCCCGCAGGGCGGGCTTTTTGAAGATAACGGTCGACACTCAGTGCGACTTGATCATCGTGCCGACGCCGTGGTCGGTCAGGATTTCAAGTAGCAGCGCATGTTCGACGCGGCCGTCGATGATATGCACGCCCTTGACGCCGTTGCGCGCGGCATCAAGCGCCGATCCGATCTTCGGCAGCATGCCGCCGGACAGCGTGCCGTCCTCGACCATTTCGTCGATCTGCTTGGGCGTGATGCCGGTGATCAGTTCGCCCTCCTTGTCGAGCACGCCCGGCGTATTGGTCAGCAGCACGAGCTTTTCGGCCTTGAGCACTTCGGCGATCTTGCCGGCGACGACGTCGGCGTTGATGTTGTAGGTTTCGCCATCCTTGCCGACGCCGATCGGGGCGATGACCGGGATGAAGGAACCCTTGTCGAGGTGGTCGATCAGGGTCGGATCGATGGAAACGATTTCGCCAACCTGGCCGACGTCGATCAGGTCGCCCGGATGGTCCTTGTTCTCCAGCATCAGTTTCTTGGCGCGGATGAAATTGCCGTCCTTGCCGGTCAGGCCGACTGCCTTGCCGCCGGCCTGATTGATCAGGTTGACGACATCCTTGTTGACCTGGCCCCCGAGTACCATTTCGACGACTTCCATGGTTTCGGCGTCGGTGACGCGCATGCCCTGGATGAATTCGCCCTTCTTGCCGACGCGGGCCAGCAAATTCTCGATCTGCGGGCCGCCGCCATGCACGACAACGATGTTGAAGCCGACCAGCTCGAGCAGCACGACGTCACGCGCGAAGCAGCTCTTCAGGTGTTCGTCAGTCATCGCGTTGCCGCCGTATTTGACGACGATGGTCTTGCCGTGGAAACGCTTGATGTAAGGCAGTGCTTCGGCCAGAACGGCGGCCTTGATGCCGGGGGAGAGGTCTTCGATGCTCATGGCGGGCTCCAAGTGGAATCGCCGCGGATTGTACAAAGAAAAAGGCCGGAACGGGGTCCGGCCTTTGTTTGTCAGGAAAGGGATTTATTCGATGTTGAGGCGCTTGTTCGGACTGGCCTGGCGTTTGGGCAGGGTCAGTTCAAGCACCCCGTCGGTGAATTTGGCGATCGCCTTGCTGTCGTCGATTTCCTGGCCGAGCTGGAAGGAGCGCGACACCTTGCCGAAATAGCGCTCCGAGCGAAGCAGTCGGTCGCCTTCGCGGCTTTCCTTCTCCTGCTTCACTTCGGCGCTGAGCGAAACCTGGTTGCCGTCCACGACGACATGGATGTCTTCCTTCTTGACGCCGGGCAATTCGGCATGAACCAGATAGTTGTCGCCTTCCTCGCGCACGTCCATTTTTATGCTCGGGGTTTGTTGCGGGCTGCCATTGAAATCAACGGGGCGAACGAAAAAGCCGCGGAACAGATCTTCCAGCGGGTCGATGCGGGTGATGTTTGCCATGATGGTCTCCTTGCTGGTTACAACTTCCTGTGACCAATATGGATGACGAGTGGCAATTTTCAAGCCCCTTTTTTGGCGAGGCTTGCCTGTGCTTTTTAATTTGCTCCGCGCGTCGGCAGGGCCAGGATGGCGTCGCGATTACTCGTTGAAAAACAACGTGCTGCGGCTTCCTGCCAGGGGAGCCAGAGCTGGGCAATATGCTCGCCGGGGGCGAGCTTGACTGGCTGGATGGCCGGGATTTCGAGCGAGAAGACATGCTCGGTGTTGTGCGTGACGCCGGGGGCGTAGCGGTGCCGCCATTCGGCAAAAATCTCGTAGACGTTTTCCTGCTGCCAGTCGCTGAGCTTGCCGGCGGCGGCATCGAGTCCGGTTTCTTCCATGACCTCGCGGCAGGCGGTGGCCAGCAGGCTTTCATCGCCCTCCTGGCTGCCGGTGACCGATTGCCAGTAGCCGGGATGAGCCGCGCGTTCGATGAGCAGGACGTCGAGGGCCGGGGTGTGGATGACGACCAGCACGGAAACCGGTCGCTTGTAGTGGCTCATGCGACGGGCAGGGGCGCTATGCCGGGTGCGGGTGCGTCGAGCAGCAGGCACAAGGGATGTCTGCTGCCCGCGGCCTGGGCGGCGCTGCCCAGTACTTCGAGCAATGTTGCAAAGGTCTCCGGGTCGGCCTGGCGCAGCGTTGTCAGGCCGCTTATCAGAACGATGCTGCCGTGCGGGCTACGCCATTCATCGTCACTCAGGCAGTCGTGCAAGGCGTCGAAATTGGCGCCATACCAGTCGGGGAAGGCAAGCGCCTGGCCTAGGGTGTGCAGAACCAATTCGCGAGAGCAGGCGTGGCTGAGATCAACCGGGAGCAATCGGCTACCGTGACGGCGGGCGATTTTTTCGATTTCGGGACGGTCGACCGGTAAAAAATGGAATAAACCGGAGGCGAGCGATTTTTTCGGTGCGTGCTGCGGCATCGGCTACTCCCGTATCCGGCGGAAAGTCCGGTAATGGTCGTCGGTGTAGTAGTACTCGCGCTGTTCGCCGGCAATGATGCGGCGTGGGCCGCGGTCGCGGCGGCCGGGCGTCTTTACCGTGTATTCGGCGTAGTAGCCGCGCGGGCGTTGCGGCAGGCGCTTCTCGTAATTGCCGAAGACGATGCCGTCGCGGGCATAGGGAAACGGTCCGCCGGTCTTGATCAGGGTCAGCGTGCGTTGAGCTTCGTACGGCAATTCTGCCGCTGGAATCGTGTCGACCGCCTGGCTTTCACGGTTGAAGGTGAAAGCGGCTGCGCTTCCGATCGTCAGCCAGAAGACGACAAGGAGGCGCAGCCAGACTTGCATGCTGCTTTAGGCCTTGTCGATTTCGACCTGGGTTTCGACCTTCTGACGCAGACGGATGTGCAGTTCGCGCAGTTGCTTCTCGTCGACGCCGGACGGCGCGTCGGTGAGCAGGCACTGGGCGCGCTGGGTCTTCGGGAAGGCGATCACGTCGCGGATCGACTCGGCGCCGGTCATCATGGTGACGATGCGGTCGAGGCCGAAGGCCAGGCCGCCGTGCGGCGGAGCGCCGTACTTCAGCGCGTCGAGCAGGAAGCCGAACTTGGCCTGCTGTTCTTCCGGGCCGATGTTGAGGGCCGAGAAGACCTTTTCCTGCACGTCGGAACGGTGGATACGCACCGAGCCGCCGCCCAGTTCCCAGCCGTTCAGCGCCAGATCGTAAGCCTTGGCCAGGCACTTGCCCGGATCAGTCACCAGCAGGTCGAGATGCTCGTCCTTCGGGCTGGTGAACGGATGGTGGCAGGCGCTCCAGCGCTTGTTTTCGTCGTCGTACTCGAACATCGGGAAGTCGACGACCCACAGCGGTGCCCACTTGGCGCCGGTGACGAAGCCTTTTTCGTGGCCGATCTTGATGCGCAGCGCGCCGAGAGCGTCGTTGACGATCTTGGCCTTGTCGGCGCCGAAGAAGATCAGGTCGCCGGATTGCGCGCCGGTGCGCTCGATGACGGCCTTGAGCGAGGCTTCGGACAGGTTCTTGACGATCGGCGACTGCAGGCCGGTTTCGTTGATCTGGGTGACGTCATTGACTTTGATGTAGGCCAGGCCCTTGGCGCCGTAGATGCCGACGAACTGGGTGTAGGCGTCGATTTCGCCGCGGGTCAGCGTGGCGCCGCCCGGGATGCGCATGGCGGCGATGCGGCCGCCTTCGCTGTTGGCAACACTGGCGAAGACCTTGAAGGCGACATCCTTGAAGGCGTCGGTGACTTCGGTCAGTTCAAGCGTGACGCGCAGGTCCGGCTTGTCCGAGCCGAAGCGGTGCATGGCTTCGGCGTAGGTCATGCGCGGGAATTCCGGCAGGTCGACGTCGATCGCTTCCTTGAATACCGTGCGGATCAGTTTTTCCATCAGGGCAGTGATCTCGTCCTCGCTCATGAACGAGGTTTCGATATCGACCTGGGTGAATTCAGGCTGGCGGTCGGCGCGCAGGTCTTCGTCGCGGAAGCACTTGACGATCTGGTAGTAGCGGTCGAAGCCGGCGACCATCAGCAGTTGCTTGAAGAGCTGCGGCGATTGCGGCAAGGCGAAGAACTGGCCGGAATGGACGCGCGACGGCACGAGATAGTCGCGGGCGCCTTCCGGCGTCGACTTGGTCAGCATCGGCGTTTCGATGTCGATGAAGCCGGCGTCGTCGAGGAAGCGGCGGAAGGCACGCGCCGTCTTGTAGCGCAGCATCAGATTGTTCTGCATCTGCGGGCGACGCAGATCGATGACGCGATGGGTCAGACGGACGTTCTCGGAGAGGTTTTCCTCGTCGAGCTGGAACGGCGGCGTGACCGACGGATTCAGGACTTCGATTTCATGGCAGAGGATTTCGATTTCGCCGGAAGCCAGGTTGGCATTGGTCGTGCCGGCCGGACGCGGGCGCACCTTGCCGGTGATCTTCAGGCAGAACTCGTTGCGGACGGATTCGGCAATGGCGAAAGTGTCGGCACGATCCGGATCGCAGACGATCTGGGCCAGGCCTTCGCGGTCGCGCAGGTCGATGAAGATGACGCCGCCGTGGTCGCGCCGGCGATGTGCCCAGCCGCAAAGGGTGACGATTTGCCCGTCGAGGGCGGCGTTGAGTTGTCCGCAATAATGGCTACGCATGAAACTTTCCGTAAGTTCTAATCAGGTGTTGGTGGTGATGCGAGCGTGTGGCGGTGGCGCCACGACACCCATCGAAATAATGTATTTGAGCGCCTCGTCGACCGTCATTTCCAGTTCCACCACGTCTTTCGCCGGCATCATCAGGAAGAAGCCAGAGGTCGGGTTGGGGGTGGTCGGGACGTATACGCTGACGTAATCGCCATCGAGGTGATTTATGACATCGCCGCCCGGTTGACCGGTCAGGAAGGCGATGGTCCAGCTGTTCTGGTGCGGATAACGGACCAGGACGGCCTTGCGGAAGGCATTGCCGTTCGGCGAGAAAAGCGTGTCCGAAACCTGCTTGACGCTGTTGTAAACCGAATTGACGACCGGAATGCGGGCGAGCAGCATTTCCCACCAGACGACCAGCTTCTGGCCGATGAAGTTGGCAGCGAGCAGGCCGGTGAGCAGGATCATGGCCAGGGTCAGCACGGCACCGGCGCCAGGGATCGGGAACCCGACCAGGTTTTCCGGATGCAGCGAAGAGGGCATCAGGCGCAGCGACTGGTCGAGCGTGCTGACGATCATCGACAGCACCCAGCCGGTGATGACCAGGGGCACCCAGATCAGGAGCCCGGTGATGAAGTAACGCTTGATCAGTTGGCCACGCACGACGAGCAGCTTCCTTCCCCGGTCTGGCAGGGAGGTGCAGCGTCAGCTTTCTTGCTGCCGCCCTTGAAATCGGTGGCGTACCAGCCGCTTCCCTTGAGCTGGAAGCCGGCGGCCGACAGTTGTTTGGTATAGCTTTCCTTGCCGCATTCCGGGCAGGTCGTGAGCTGCGGGTCGCTCATTTTCTGCAGATGTTCTTTCTGGAATCCGCAGGAGTCGCAGCGATATTCGTAAATCGGCATGGGAATCCTCCAAAACCTTGAATTATAACCGAGTGCAGGGATTGCTTATATCAGGCTTGCGGCCGATATTTCAAGAGAGCATTCCAAGATAGCCTTCGGTCAGCTCCGGTCCCCAGAACAGCGCGATGCCGCCGGCTGCTGCCAGATAAGGGCCGAAAGGGATGGGGATGTTGCGGCCATGACGCCCGAAGACGATCAGTGCGATACCGACGCTTGCGCCAACGACGGAGGAGAGCAGGATGATGGTTGGCAGCATCTGCCAGCCCAGCCAGGCGCCGAGTGCTGCCAGCAGTTTGAAGTCGCCGTAGCCCATGCCTTCTTTTCCGGTCGCCAGCTTGAACAGCCAGAATACCGACCACAGCGCGAGGTAGCCTGCCATGGCACCAATCACCGAAGTTGCGAGATCGGTATAGGTTGTCCCCAGGTTGAAGGCCAAGCCTAGCCATAGCAGTGGCAAGGTGATGGCGTCGGGGAGCAGCTGGGTGTCGAAGTCGATCATCGCCAGGGAAATCAATGCCCAGACCAGCAACAAGGCACCTGCGGCCTGGATGGTCGGGCCGAAATGCCAGACGGTGTAGGCGGAGAGCAGTGCGGTCAGGGCTTCGGTGATCGGATAACGCGCCGAGATTGGTGTACTGCAGCCGGCACATTTCCCCTTGAGAATCAGCAGGTAGCTGATGATTGGGATATTTTCCAGGGGCGATATCCGATGGCCGCAGGCCGGACAGCGCGAACCGGGTCTGGCCAGGGTCAGGGGCTCTTCATCCGGCAGTGTTTCTCCCCTGAGTTCGGCGCACTGAACCTGCCATTCGCGCTCCATCATCTTCGGCAGGCGGTGAATCACCACGTTGAGGAAGCTGCCGATGCACAAGCCGAGCAGCCCGGCTGCGAAAACAACGACGGGAAGGGAGCCCGAAATCATCCGACAACTGCACCGATCTTGAATATTGGCAGATACATTGCAACCACCATGCCACCGATCAGTGTGCCGAGAACAACCATGATCAGAGGCTCCATCAGGCTGGTCATGGCATCCACTGCATCATCGACTTCCTGTTCAAAAAAGTCGGCTACCTTGGATAGCATTGAGTCCAGAGCGCCGGATTCCTCGCCGATGGAAACCATTTGGGTCACCATGTTGGGAAAAATGTTCGCGTTCTGCATGGCAACTGTCAGGCTGGTGCCTGTTGAAACTTCGCTCTGGATTTGGCGGGTTGCCAGTTTGTACACATAGTTACCAGCCGCTCCTCCGACAGATTCGAGTGATTCAACAGGGGGGACGCCTGCCGCAAACATGGTCGCTAGAGTGCGTGTCCAGCGGGCGATAACCGATTTTCGGATAATTACACCAAATATGGGTAGGCGCAGAAGGAGGCGATCCATAACGATTTGCATCTTTTCCGATCGCCGCCAGCTTTCAAAGAAAGCATAAAATCCACCGCCAATGATGGCAAAAATAGCCCACCAGTAAGAAACAAAGAAGTCGGAAATGGCAATGACGAACAAAGTAGGAAGCGGGAGGTCGGCGCCAAAACTCTTGAACACATCTTTGAAAGCAGGGATCACAAAGAGCATGATTACTGCCGTGATAATGAAGGCAACGACCAGTACGGCAATCGGGTAGAACATGGCTGACTTGATCTTGCTTTTGATTGCAACGATCTTTTCCTTGTAGGTGGCAAGACGGTCCAGCAGGGAGTCAAGAATACCGGCCTGCTCGCCAGCTGAAACCAGATTGCAATAGAGCACGTCAAATTGCAGCGGGTATTTGCGGAAGGCCTGGGACAGCGAACTGCCGGTTTCGACATCGGACTTGATATCGAGCAGGAGTTTACCGACCGCCGGGTTGGCATGGCCGCGACCGACGATGTCGAAGGCCTGCAGGAGCGGTACACCCGATCGCATCATGGTGGCGAGCTGGCGCGTGAAAAGGGCGATGTCCTTTTCGGTGATCTTGCCGCCGCTCTTGAAGCGGACCTTCTTGATCTTGGCATTGGAAATGCCCTGGCGGCGCAAGGTGGTCTGGACCACAGTCTCGCTGGCGGCACGAATTTCGCCGCGCACGTTTTTGCCGTCCTTGTTCCTGCCTTCCCAGAGGAAAGCGCTTTCCTTTACGGTCCTGGCCTTGGGCCTTGCGGCAGTCGCCATTCCACTTCCTTTGCTTTATATGTTGGTGGTGCTCAGCACTTCGTCGAGCGAGGTCATGCCTTGCTTGACCTTGAGCAAACCGGATTCGCGCAGATTCTTGACACCTTCGGCCGCCGCCTGTCTTCCCAGATCGAGGGAGTTGGCGCCGCTCATGATCAGGCGTTGCATGGCCTCAGAGACCGGCATGACCTGATAGATGCCGACCCGTCCCTTGTAGCCGCTGCCTTTGCAGCGTTCGCAACCGACAGGGCCGTAAAGCGTCCAGGAGCCATCAAGGTCGGACTCGGCAAAGCCGGCATCAAGGAGGGCCTGGTTGGGGACCGTCATCGGCTTTTTGCAGGTGCATAGCCGGCGAGCGAGACGTTGTGCCGTGATCAACTGGATACTTGATGCGATGTTGAAAGTGGGAACTCCCATGTTCATCAGTCGCGTCAGGGTTTGCGGTGCATCGTTCGTGTGTAGCGTGGAAAGCACCATGTGGCCGGTCTGGGCTGCCTTGATGGCGATTTCGGCCGTTTCGAGATCGCGGATTTCACCCACCATGATGATGTCCGGATCCTGACGCAGAAAGGCCTTGAGGGCCACCGGAAAGGTCAGGCCGGCGCGGTCGTCGACATTGACCTGATTGACGCCGGGCAGGTTGATTTCTGCGGGGTCTTCTGCGGTCGAGATATTGACGCCGTCCTTGTTCAGGATGTTGAGGCAGGTGTAGAGCGACACCGTCTTGCCGGAGCCGGTCGGGCCGGTGACCAGAACCATGCCGTAGGGACGGTTGACCGCATCAAGGAGCGCCGCCTTCTGTTCCGGCTCGTAGCCCAGTGCCTCGATGCCGAGCGTGGCCGAGGTCGGGTCGAGAATACGCAGTACGATCTTTTCGCCTTGCAGCGTTGGCAGGGTGCTGACCCGGAAGTCGATGGCGCGGGTCTTGGAAAGCACCAGTTTCATCCGGCCGTCCTGCGGTACGCGCTTTTCGGCAATATTCAGGCGCGAAATGACCTTGATGCGGGAGGCGATCTTTTCCTTGATGGCGAGCGGTGGCGTTGCCACTTCGCGCAGGATGCCGTCGACCCGGAAGCGGATGCGGTAGTACTTTTCATACGGCTCGAAGTGGATGTCGGATGCGCCATCGTTGATGGCGTCGAGCAGCATCTTCTGGATGAACTTGACAACCGGGGCATCGTCGATTTCCTGTCCCGCCGCATCGTCAACCTTGGTGGTGGCTTCCTCGTCGAGGAAGTCGAGGTTGATGTCATCGCCGCCAAGATTCTTCAGGCTGTCTTCGGTGGACTCGGAGAACTTGCTGACCAGCGGGATCAGCTTGGGATGTTCGACAACAATCGGGTCGACCGCGAGACCTGTCTGGAAACGGATTTCATCCAGTGCCCGCAGATTGGTCGGGTCGGAGATGGCGACCGACAGCCGGTTGCCGCGCTTGTTGAGCGGAATGACCTTGTGGGTGGCCATGAGCTTGCGGTCGATGGCCGTTGCCGGGATATGGGCTTCATCGAAGGCATTGAGATCCAGCAGCGGATAACCGAAGGTATCGGCGACAAAGCGTGCGATGTCGAGGGCCGAAGCCTTCTGGCTGGCGATGATCTGTTCGATCAGTGGAATCTTGGCTGAGCTCGCTTGCGAGATCAGCTGTTCGGCCTCGGCCTCCTTGAGTTGCCCGGCTTGTACCAGCGCTCGTGCCAGGCCGCTAAGAGGAGTAGTTTGAGGTGTCGCTGCCATTAATCACAGTCAAATGCCGTCTAGATCGGCCGATGATGCTACGTAGACGCATGTTTGTAAAGGCTGTTCGCCCAATGGGCCGGTTGTTCAGGGGCGATAGATCCTGACTGTTACGACACTGCGGTCCTTGGTTTGCAAAATCTCGACCGGGATGCCGGCCAGTTTGATGCTGACATCCGACTCGGGAATGTCCTGGAAGTGTTCCAGGATCAGTCCGTTCAGTGTTTTCGGGCCGTCCAGCGGGAAGTTCAGGCCGAGCATGCGATTGATCTCGCGCAATGGGCGGGAGCCTTCGACAATGACCTGGCCTTCCTGTGTCCAGTTGAGAGAGTTCCCCAGGCCGGGCAGCGAGGTGGTGAAATCGCCGACAAATTCCTCGATGATGTCTTCCAGCGTCAAAAGGCCGAGGATTTCACCGTATTCGTCGACGACGAAGCCGATTCTCTGGCGGTTTTCCTGAAAGAATGTCAGTTGCGAAAAGACCGGCGTGCCGGCTGGAATGTAGTAAGGCGCTTGCAACTGCTGCAGAAGTGCGGCCTCGTCGAATTCGGGGTCGCCGAGGCTGGCGAGCAGGCGCCTGACCGGCAGGATGCCGATCAACTGGTCGAGCGACTCGCGGCAAACCGGCAGGCGGCTATGGTGACTGGTAGCCAATTGGGTACGGACTTCCTCCCAGCTGAGATCCAGGTCGAGAATCTCGATCTGGCCACGCGGTGTCATCACGTCCTCGACGGTAATATTGGTCAGTTCGAACAAGCTGGAAAGAATCGCCCGGTGCTTCTGGGGAACCAGGTGCGATGACTCGAGGACCAGGCTGCGCAATTCTTCGAGAGATAGCTTGGCAGTCTCGTTTGAGCCGGGTGATAGATGAAGTAGTTTGAGTAGCGAGCCGGCAAACAGGTTGATGAACCAGACGGCGGGGTGAAAAAAACGCAAGAGGGGGGTCAGCAAGTGACCGAGTATGAGTGCCAGTCGGTCGGCGTAAGTAGCGCCGATGATCTTCGGTGTTATTTCGGAAAAAACGAGAATGGCAAAGGTGACGACCAGGGTGCCTGCGCCGAGTACCCATTCGGCGTCGCCAAACAGGCCGATGGCGATAACGCTGACCAGTGTGGCGGCTGCGGAGTTGACCAGGTTGTTGCCGAGCAGGATAACGCCCAGCATTTTGTCCGTGGACTCAAGGAGGGCGATCGCCTTTTGTGCGCCGTGATGGCCTGATTGGGCGAGATGGCGCAGACGGAAACGATTGGATGCCATCATCGCGGTCTCGCTCAGCGAGAAGAACGCAGACATCGCAAGCAGGACGATCAGCGTTGTGGCCAGCGCCGATAAGGGGATGTCTTCCACGACCTAGATCCTGCCGAGTATCACTTCAGCAACGAAGCGGCTGCCCACATAGGCGAGAATGAGCAGGGCGAAGCCGGTCAAGGTCCAGCGCAGGGCGCGTTTGCCACGCCAGCCCCAGGCGTGGCGCCCGAACAGCAGGGTGGCGAAGATGCCCCAGGAGGCGAAGGCGAACAAGGTCTTGTGGTCGATGCTGAACGGCTTGCCGAACAGGGCTTCGGAGAAGAACAGGCCGCTGCCCACGGTCAGGGTGAGCAGGATGAAGCCCAGGGTCAGCATGCGAAAGAGCAGCGTTTCCATCGCCATCAGCGGCGGTAGGCTGGCCAGGCTGCGCTTGAGCGTGCGCTTGTGCAGGGCATTCTCGGTGAAACCCATGAAAATGGCGTGCAGGGCCGATAGGGTCAGCAGGCTGTAGGCGAGCATGGCGGCCAGGAAGTGCAGTTTGAAGCCGGTCGCCGAGGCGTTGGCGACCAGATGTACGTTCGGGAAAATCACCGGCAGGAAGGTGCAGACGGCGGCCAGTGGCAGGACCATGGGCTGCATGCCCTCCATGCGCGCCATGAAGCTTTCCAGCCAGTAGATAAGGACGGCCAGCCACATCATCAGCGACAGCGCAAAACCAAACGAGAAATGCATGCCGGTTTCGCCAAACAGTCCCTGGTAGAGCCCGATTGCCTGGATCAGCAGGGCGGCAGCAATGGCCGCGCGCTCCCAGGTTTGCATGGGGCAGGCCACGGACTGGTGCTCGCCTTCGCGCCAGCGGGTGTTCCAGAAATGGAAAGCGAGCCCGGCATATAGCAGGGCAGCGAGGATGTGGGGCAGAAGCTGAATTACAATGTCGGCCATCCGCAGATTCTACTAGAAGCCAATCACCCATGCTCGATAACCTGACCAATCGCCTTGCCCGCGTCATGAAGACGCTCAAGGGCGAAGCTCGCCTGACTGAATCCAATATTGCCGATGCCCTGCGCGAAGTCCGCATGGCGCTGCTCGAGGCCGACGTCGCCTTGCCAGTGATCAAGGACTTCATTGCTGCCGTCAAGGAAAAGGCGGTCGGCGAGGAAGTCATCGGTTCGCTGAGTCCCGGTCAGGCGCTGGTCGGGGTCGTGCATGCCGAATTGACCCGTCTGATGGGTGATGCGCACGAGGGCATCAACTTCAACACCCAGCCGCCGGCGATCGTCCTGATGGCCGGTCTGCAGGGGGCGGGCAAGACGACCACGGTCGGCAAGCTTGGCAAGTTCCTCAAGGAAAACCACAAGAAGAAGGTGTTGGTTGTCTCCTGCGACGTCTATCGTCCGGCGGCTATCGAGCAGTTGAAGTCGGTGGCCGGGCAGGCGGGGGTCGATTTCTTCCCGTCGACCATCGGCGAAAAGCCGGAGGCGATTGCGCTCGCTGCTGTTGACTGGGCGAAGCGGCATTACCACGATGTGCTGCTCGTCGACACGGCCGGCCGTCTGGCGGTCGACGAAGAAATGATGGCCGAAATCAAGCGGCTGCACGTGGCAATCAATCCGATCGAAACCTTGTTTGTGGTCGACTCCATGCTCGGCCAGGATGCAGTCAATACGGCCAAGGCCTTCAATGAAGCCCTGCCGCTGACCGGCGTCGTGCTGACCAAGCTCGACGGCGATGCGCGTGGCGGTGCGGCGCTGTCGGTGCGCCACATCACCGGCAAGCCGATCAAGTTCTCCGGCGTCGGCGAAAAGCTCTCCGGGCTCGAAGCTTTCCACCCGGAACGGATGGCGTCACGGATTCTCGGCATGGGCGACGTGCTGTCGCTGATCGAGGATGCGCGCAAGGGGCTGGACGAAGAAAAGGCCGTCGCCTTTGCCAAGAAGCTCAAGTCCGGCAAGGGCTTCGATCTCAACGACTTCAAGGAACAGATCGGCCAGATGCGCAGCATGGGCGGCCTGTCGGCGCTGATGGACAAGATGCCGGCGCAGATCGCCCAGGCCGCCGGGCAGTTGCCGGCCGGGGCCGAGAACAAGATGATCGGGCGCGTTGAAGGCATCATCAATTCGATGACGCCGCTTGAGCGTTCCAAGCCGGAACTGATCAAGGCCAGCCGCAAGCGCCGCATTGCGATGGGCGCCGGCGTGCAGGTGCAGGACGTCAATCGCCTGCTCAATCAGTTCGAGCAGTCACAAAAGATGATGAAAATGATGACCAAGGGCGGCATCGGCAAGTTGATGCGCGGCATGAAGGGCATGCTGCCCGGTATGGGCCGCTGATCAGCGGCCGGTTTGCGCCAGCCTGGGGGCGGCTTCGTAGCCCCAGTTATTTTGCCAGGCGGCGCGCACCATGTTCGGGTATTCCGGCTTGCCCAGGCTGCCGTTGTAGCGGCCGAGGGCGCGGTAAAGGTCGCCCTTCTCGATATCCAGGTAGTGGCGCAGGATGGTGCAGCCGTAGCGCAGGCTGGTGCGCAGGTCGAACAGGTTGTCATCCGGTCGACCGATCAATTTGACCCAAAATGGCATGACCTGCATGTAGCCGCGGGCGCCGACCGACGACACGGCGTATTTGCGAAAGCCCGACTCGACCTGCATCAAGCCGAGGATCAGCTGCGGGTCAAGGCCGGCGCGGGTCGCTTCGTAATGCACGCTGCGCAGCAAATCCAGACGGTATTCGCGATCCGGAATGCGCTTGCTCAGCCGGCGCGACATTTCGCCCAGCCAGTCAGCGGCTTCCAGTGGATTCTTGAACGAACTAACCGTCGGTCGCGAGTCCGATACGGCCTTGTGCAGGGCGCCCTGCACGCTGGCCGCGAGCGGCTCGTATTTCTGCGCGCCGGCAAAGGCTGCCGACGCGCTGCACAGCATCAGCGCGGCAATCAGCCGGCGCACAGCTTTCCCTTGATGATGCCGACGATGTCGGCCTGCGGCAGCAGCGTCGCTTCGGCATCGCGGCGGCCCTTGTACTCGACCTGGCCGTCCTTGAGGCCGCGCTCGCCGATGACGACGCGGTGCGGGATGCCGATCAGTTCCATGTCGGCGAACATCGAGCCGGGACGCTCGTTGCGGTCGTCGAGCAGGACATCGATGCCGAGCTCCTTGAGTTCGCCGTAAAGCTGGTCGGCGGCGGCCTTGACGGCCTCGCTCTTGTGGTAGCCCATGGGCACGATGCAGACCTCGAACGGCGCGATGCTGGTCGGCAGGATGATGCCCTTGTCGTCATTGCCCTGTTCGATGGCCGAGCCGACGATGCGCGAAACGCCGATGCCGTAGCAGCCCATTTCCATGACCTGGCTCTTGCCGGTTTCGTCGAGGAAGGCGCAGTTGAGGGCTTCGGCGTATTTGGTGCGGAGCTGGAAGATGTGGCCGACTTCGATGCCGCGGCAGATTTCCAGTGTGCCCTTGCCATCCGGCGACGGGTCGCCGGCGACGACGTTGCGGATGTCGAAGACTTCCGGTTCCGGCAGGTCACGGCCGAAATTGACGCCGGTCATGTGATAGCCGGCTTCGTTGGCGCCGCAGATGAAGTCGCTCATGACGGCGACGGCGCGGTCGGCGAAAACGGCCACTTTTTCGCGGTCGACCGCTACCGGGCCGATAAAACCGGGCTTGCAGCCGAGGCGGCTGATGACCTCTTCCTCGGTGGCGAAGCGGAAGGGATTGAGGCCGGCGATCTTGCTCGCCTTGATTTCGTTGAGTTCATGGTCGCCGCGCACCAGGAGTAGGGCAAAGGTCGAGCTGCCATCTTCCTTCTCGCTGACCACAGCGATGGATTTGACGATTTTGTCGAGGTCGACCGCCAGGAACTTGGCGACATCGGCACAGGCCATCTTGCCCGGGGTGTGGGTCTTCTCCATTGCCCTGCCGGCGGCCGCGCGCGGCGTCGTCGGGGCCAGCGCTTCGGCCAGTTCGACATTGGCGGCGAAATCGGAAGTCGGGCAGAAGGCGATGTCGTCTTCGCCGGAGTCGGCCAGAACGTGGAATTCATGCGAGCCGGTGCCGCCGATCGAGCCAGTGTCGGCGGCCACGGCGCGGAACTTCAGGCCGAGGCGGGTGAAGATCTGGCTGTAGGTGGCGTACATCTTGGCGTATTCGCGCTTCAGATCCTCGAAAGACGAATGGAAGGAATAACCGTCCTTCATCAGGAACTCGCGGCCGCGCATGACGCCGAAGCGCGGGCGGATCTCGTCGCGGAACTTGGTCTGGATCTGGTACAGGTGCAGCGGCAATTGGCGGTAGCTCTTGACGTCGCGACGCACGACATCGGTGATCACTTCCTCGTGCGTCGGGCCGATCACGAAATCGCGCTGGTGGCGATCTTTGAAGCGCAGCAGTTCCGGGCCGTACTGCTCGCCGCGGCCGGATTCCTGCCACAGTTCGAAAGGCTGGACTGCCGGCATCAGCAACTCAAGGGCGCCGGCCTTGTTCATCTCGTCGCGGACGATGTTCTCGACCTTGCGCAACACGCGCAGGCCAAGCGGCATCCAGGTGTAAATGCCGGCGGCAGAGCGCTTGATGAAGCCGGCGCGCAGCATCAGTTTCTGGCTGATGACCTCGGCGTCGGCGGGGGCTTCCTTGAGAGTGGTGAAAAAGAACTGCGTAGTGCGCATGGGATGCTCTTGAATTCGTTGCTAAAAGGGCATTTTACACCTTGCACGTCCTTTGCATGCGGGGGGGCTTTGTGAAAGAATCGAGGTAACTATTAATTTTGCAGGATTCTTATGCTTGACCGTGAAGGCTATCGCCCGAACGTCGGCATCATCCTTTGTAACGCGAAGAACGAGGTTTTCTGGGGTAAGCGCATACGTGAACATTCGTGGCAGTTTCCACAAGGTGGCATCAAGCGCGGCGAAACGCCGGAGCAGGCCATGTATCGGGAGCTGTATGAAGAAGTCGGGCTGATGCCCGAGCACGTGCGCATCCTCGGGCGGACCAAGGGCTGGTTGCGTTATGAGGTGCCGACACACTGGATAAAGCGCGAATGGCGCGGTTCTTACAAGGGGCAGAAGCAGATCTGGTTTTTATTGCGCCTGGTGGGGCGGGATAACGACGTCTGCCTGCGGGCGACCAACAAGCCGGAATTCGATGCCTGGCGCTGGAATGACTACTGGGTGCCGCTCGATTCGGTAATCGAATTCAAGCGCAGTGTTTATGAGCAGGCGCTCAATGAACTCGTGCGTTTTCTCGATCTGGATCGGCGCGGCCGTCAACGCCGCGGCGATGTCGATTTTCCGGCCAGTGATGCGCTCGCGGCGGGCGGAGGGGAGTCATGCTGATGTTGCGCAAGATGCTGTTGCTTGGCTTGTCAGTTTGTCTTGCCGCAAATGTTTTTGCGGCGGCAGAGGCTGACGAAGAGGATGAAAACAAACCCTGGCAGGAATTGGAGGCTCAGTTCCCCGCGCCGCCGCAGGCTGAAAATCTCCAGTCATTTCATGTCAGTGCGACGACTGATAACAAGTTTTTCATCGACATGGCCTCGCTGAGTGTTGGCGATGACGGCGTTGTGCGTTACACGCTGCTTGTTACTGCGCCGGAAGGTGGGCGGAATGTGACTTTTGAAGGTATGCGCTGCCAGACACGCGAGCGTCGGATCTATGCCTCCGGGCGGGCTGACGGTTCGTGGGTGAAATCGCGTAATAACCAGTGGATGCGGCTGCAGCCAGCGAGTGTGAATCGGCATCATGCGGCGCTCTTCCTCGAATATTTCTGTCCGACCGGTGGTGTTCTGCGTGATGTCGAGGCGGTAAGACGTGCCTTGAAGCAGGGCGGTTACGCAGAAACCTGGGTGCGCTGAAGGCATGTCGATTGATCGTCTGATTGTTGAATTTGATCTGGCGCTGCGTACGGTGTGTGCTTCGGCGCATAGTGTGCGTCCGCTGCCGGGGCGGGACTTGCCAGAGCGTGAGCTGGATGCGCAGGAGCGGCGCCATGTGGTCGGCCTGATGCGGGTCAATCATTGTGGTGAAGTTTGTGCGCAGGCGCTTTATCAGGGGCAGGCCCTGACTTCTCGCGATCCGGAAGTGCGTGAGGCTTTGCGCAGTGCCGCCCAGGAGGAAACCGAGCATCTGGCCTGGACCGAGCAGCGGATTGCTGCATTGGGTGGGCGGAAAAGCTTGCTGAATCCACTCTGGTATGCGGGCTCCCTGTCGCTCGGCGTGTTTGCCGGTGCGCTGGGTGATCGCTGGAATCTCGGTTTCCTGGCTGAAACCGAGCGCCAGGTTGAGGCGCATCTCGATAGTCATTTGCGCAGTTTGCCCGAGGGGGATCTGCGCTCCCGGGCAATCGTGGATCAGATGCGCCTTGATGAAATCCAGCACGCAGAAACCGCGGTTCGCCATGGTGCTGCGGAGTTGCCGTCCTTCGTCAAGCGTGCAATGAAGGCGATGGGCAGGGTAATGACCGGAGTTGCCTACCGCCTCTGATTGCTCAGGCTTCTTCGATGATTTCGAAGTCGTGGGTGATTTCTGCCGTCTTGCCGATCATGATCGAGGCCGAGCAGTATTTGTCTTTTGACAGCTCAATGGCGCGTGCCACAGCTTCGGGTTTGAGATTCCTGCCTTTGACCCGGTAGTGAAAGTGAACGCTGGTGAAGATCTTGGGGTCTGTTTCGGCGCGCTCCGCCTTCAGGCTGACATCGCAGCCGTTGACTGCGTGCCGGCCTTTTTTCAGGATCAGCACTACATCGAATGCGCTGCAGCCACCGGTTCCGGCAAGAACCATTTCCATCGGGCGAAAGCCGAGGTTGCGTCCGCCAGCCTCTGGTGCGCCATCCATAACGACAGCGTGGCCGCTGCCAGATTCTGCAACAAACGACATGCCTGCGTCGTTGCCCATCCATCGTACCGTGCATTCCATCGGGGTCTCCTTTGAAGATTGGCGATTCTAACGGATATCGCCTTGTTGCTGCGCCGTCAGGCGTGTTGCTGCATTGCAGCATTTGCGTTCATTTTGAGCGCTAAGCGATGGTAGGGTTTTGTGGTTAAACAATGTAATATTTGTGTTGAGATTTGTTTATAAATCTATTTTAATCAGTAAATTAAATTAAATTAATTAATTTTATTGATCGATAAAACATTTGTTTGTGCGGCGCACAAGAATGGCTTGCTCCGGATTTCGGTTTGGGGGAGAATGCAAGGCGTACGGACCGTAGTTGATAGTTGTGAATCTTCCCCGGTTCAGATTTGTCTCCTCCACCCTCCTCCTTTGGTGTGGATTTAACGCGGCTCAGCGAGCCGCGTTTTTTTTGGTATTTTTTATCAGGTGTTTTGTTGTAATGGCATTGACACCTCGGCAGGAGTTCGGCTAGAATCCGCGCCTTTCTCCAATCTGCGCCCAAATTTTTCAGGACGGCACACTTATATGAAAACGTTTTCCGCCAAGCCACATGAGGTGAAGCGCGAGTGGTTTGTGGTAGACGCCACAGACAAGGTGCTCGGCCGCCTCGCTACCGAAATTGCTCGCCGCCTTCGTGGCAAGCACAAGGCTATCTACACGCCGCACGTTGATACCGGCGACTTCATCGTCGTTACCAACGTTGAAAAGCTCACCGTTACCGGTAACAAGGCCGAAGATAAGAAGTACTACCGTCACTCCGGTTATCCGGGCGGTATCTACGAAACCAACTTCAAGAAGATGCAGCAGCGTTTCCCGGGCCGCGCCCTCGAAACCGCCGTCAAGGGCATGCTGCCGAAGGGCCCGTTGGGCTACGCAATGCTCAAGAAGCTGAAGTGCTACGCTGGCGAGCAGCATCCTCACACTGCCCAGCAGCCCAAGGCTCTGGAAATCTAAGGGATCATCATGGCTGAAAGTTATTTCTACGGTACCGGTCGTCGCAAGAGCGCCGTTGCCCGTGTTTTCATGAAGCGTGGTTCTGGCGCCATCGTTGTCAATGGCAAGCCGGTTGACCAGTTCTTCTCCCGTGAAACCGGCCGCATGATCGTGCGTCAGCCGCTGGCTCTGGTCGAGCAACTGAACGGTTTCGATATCAAGGTCAATGTGATCGGTGGTGGTGAGTCTGGTCAAGCCGGTGCCGTTCGTCACGGTATCACCCGCGCCCTGATCGAATTCGATGCCGCCCTGAAGCCCGCTCTGTCCAAGGCCGGTTTCGTGACGCGCGATGCCCGTGAAGTCGAACGTAAGAAGGTCGGTTTCCACAAGGCACGTCGCCGCAAGCAGTTCTCCAAGCGTTAATTCGCTTGTCGCTGCGAAAAAGCCGCCATCTTGGCGGCTTTTTTGTTACTGGGCTGCGGAGTATCATGCTGCCACGCTTGGCGAGACGAAATCCTGTCTGCGCTTTTCCGCTGTTGCTGCTTATTTTCTCTGTGTCCGTGCGAGCCGCGAACCAGTTTCTTTCCTGAGTCAAGCAAAGGCCTGATGCCGACACCTGCTGTCACCTTGAAGTTGCGTAGATTCCGGCGCCGTTTCGGGATTGCGGCGCCGCGTGTCGTGGTGCGCAGCCACTTGCCCTGGTCCTGGCTGGCGACTGCCGCCGGCTTGTTGTTGCTCCTCGTGATTGCCGCTGTCTGGGCCATCATGCAGCATAACGAAAGTGGTGCCCTGGGGCGCGAGCTGGATAATCAACGCCAGATCATCCAGGAGCAGCGCGAAGAACTGCATTTGTTGCGGTCGACTGCCGGCACGGAGAAAAATGCCGTGCATATGGAGCGGGCTGCCCAGCAGCAACTGCTCGCCAGGATTCGCGGGCTGGAGCAGGAGAATGCTTCGCTCAAGGAAGACATCCTGTTGTTCGAGCGCCTGATTCCGGTGGTGGGTGAGGAAGCGGCGCTGCGTATCGAGAACTTTCGCCTGACCCCGGAGGGCAAGGGGCGTTATCGTTATCGCCTGTTGCTGGCCTTTCAGCCGAGCAAGCAGGCACCGGATTTTCGCGGTCGACTGCAATTGGCTGTGGTTTTTGCGCTTGCCGGCAAGGAACAGCAGCTGTTGTTGCCTGAAGGGCGAGGCGAGGCCGCCGATTTTCATATTGAAATGAAGCACTTCCTGCGCCGTGAAGGGGTCATTGAGTTGCCGTCCGAGGCGCAATTGCGCTCCATCGAGGCGCGTATCCTGCTCGGTGATACACTTAAAGCCAAGCGCATGGCGCAACTTTAGGAGTTGATTTCATGTTCGGTAAAAAGACTGACAGCAAGCCGCAAGGTCGTATCGACAGCCTGATCGGGGCCGGAACCGTGGTCGAAGGCAATATCCGCTTCAGCGGCGGACTGCGCATCGATGGCGAGGTCAAGGGCAGTGTCGAGGCCGCCGAGGGCGCGACTTCCTCTACTCTGGTGCTCAGTGAACAGGCGCGGGTGGAAGGCTCGGTGACGGTGGCGCATCTGGTCAGCAACGGTACCGTGGTTGGTCCGGTGACGGTCAGCGAGTCGCTGGAAATGCAATCGCGTGCCCGGATTGTCGGTGACGTCGATTACGCCCTCATCGAAATGCACCAGGGCGCCGTGATCGAAGGGCGTCTGGTTCATCGTGGCGCGAAATCGGTGGAACTAAAGCTCGCCGCTTCGAACTAAGTTGATTGACCGGGATTGCACTGGCTCTCATAATCTCGCAGAAAATTTTTCAGGAGTTTCCCCATGAATGCAGCAACTGATGTCGTTTCCCCCATCCTCTTCACCGACAGCGCCGCCAACAAGGTCAAGGAACTGATCGAGGAAGAAGGCAATCCGGGTCTGAAGCTCCGCGTTTTCGTGACCGGTGGCGGCTGTTCCGGCTTTCAGTACGGCTTCACCTTCGATGAAGAAGTTGCCGAAGACGACACCACGATGGAAAAGAACGGCGTGACCCTGCTGATCGATCCGATGAGCTACCAGTATCTGGTTGGTGCCGAGATCGATTACTCGGAAGGCCTGGAAGGCTCGCAGTTCGTGATCCGCAATCCGAACGCCACCTCGACCTGCGGTTGCGGTTCGTCCTTCTCCGCCTGATTCAGACGGCCGGGCCGAGCGGCTCGGCAGAGCAGTCGCAGCCCTTGCCCGCGGCGATCCAGCGGGCGAGCAGGCGACTGGCCAGTGGTTCGGCTGCCCGCGGCAGCCAGCCCAGATAATTTCCCGGCGCGGTCAGCAGGCCGCAATGGTAGCGATTGGCCCCTGTAGACCAGCTGAGTGCCGGACAGGGGCCTTTCTTTTGCCGGAAGCGCAGGCGCGCCACCGGGCAGGTTTCCAGCGCACAACAGACACCGCAACCGTTGCACGGCTCACCTTCCGCCGGTTTGGGCGGTGCGGCGAGGTGCAGATGGATGATTTCCTGCGGCATGCCTTAGGGTTTGCCGAGAAACAGTTCCGGATCGACCGGTGTGTTGTTGAGAATCACCGCCCAGTGCAGGTGCGGCCCGGTGGCCCGGCCGGTGGCACCGACTGCGCCAAGGATTTCGCCTTTTTTGACCGGTTGACCGCTGCGCACGTCGATGCGCGACAGGTGCATGTAGGCCGTGATCAGGCCCTGGCCGTGGTCGATGAAAACCGTATTGCCATTGAAGAAGTAATTGCCGGTATTGGCAACGACGCCGTCGTTCGGTGCCGTTACCGGCGCGCCCCTGCCGGCCGCAACATCGAGTCCGGCATGCGGGTTGCGCGGCAGGCCGTTGAAAATGCGGCGCAGGCCGAAGCGTGACGAGAGGCGGCCGCTGGCCGGCTGGACAAAGTCGCTGAGCGGCATGGCCGGCGAAAAACTGCGCTTGATGGCCTCGGTCGTCGCCTGCTCGCGTTCGATGCGGACGAGATCGGCGGCATTCGGCTCGACCTTGCGCTGGTCGCGGATGGTCAGGCGCTGTTCCGGGTAATTCTTGAGCTGGATCGGGACGCTGAGTTTCGTAGCGGTCGACGCCCGAAAAACGACGATTTCCAGTTCGCCGGGCAGGGTGTCGAGCGGAATGCCGAACAGTGCGAACCAGCGATTGTTGTCGCGAACCACGGCGAGTTGCTGTTCGCCCCAGCGTGCCGTCGGTGCCGTGGAACTGGCCGGGCCGAGATCGATGACCGCGACGCCGCCTGGCACTGGCGAGTGTCGGGGCAGGGCGAGCGCGCTCGTGCTGCAACAGACCAGGGCAAGGAAAAGCATCCGGCAGGAGTTCATGGGTTCTCCAGTCCGGCCCACCACAAGCGCAGGCGCAGGCCGAGTTCGCTGGTGTAGCCGAGGGTGACGAAACGGATATTGCCGGCCGGGTCGAGCACGATGAAGGCCGGCACGCCGGGTAGGCCATACTGCCGCATCAGGGTGCCGCTCGGGTCGGGCAGGGTGGGCCAGGTGTAGCCGCGTTCGGCCATCACTTTGCCGATCTGTGCCGCGTCGCCGGACTGGCTGGCAATGCTGAGCAGTGGCCAGGTGCCGGCGATGGCGCTCACGTTGCCGGCGGTGGTTCGGCACACCGGGCACCAGTCGGCCCAGAAATAGATCAGGACGGCCTCGCCGGGATATTCGTGGCGCCAGTCAGCGAGTTGAAAAATGCTGCCGTCGAGGCGTTGACCGCTGAACGCCGGCGCGGCGCCGCGCGGCGTGTCGCGCGCCTGCCAGAGCTGGATGCCGATGAAGATCGCGGCGAAGAGCAGGCCTTCAAGCAGCCAGCTACGCCAGCGCGGCGGGGGCTTTTTGTCGCTCAAGGCGGCCTAGAGCGGGTTGGCCTTGAAGGTGTTGCACTGAGCCATGTCACCACTTTCGAAACCGCGCCGGAACCAGCGTACGCGCTGCTCGGAGCTGCCGTGCGTGAAGCTTTCCGGGACGATGCGACCTTGTGTCTGCTGTTGCAGGCGGTCGTCGCCGATCGCCGAGGCGGCGGTCAGGGCGGCTTCGAGATCGCCCGGTTCGAGGACGTTTTTCATGGTGTCGGTGCGCTTGCCCCAGACGCCGGCCAGGCAGTCGGCCTGCAGTTCCATGCGTACCGACAGGGCATTCGCCTCGACCTTGCTGGCGCGCTGCTGGGCGTTGTGCACCTTGTCGGCAATGCCGAGCAGGTTCTGCACGTGATGGCCGACTTCATGCGCAATCACGTAAGCCTGGGCGAACTCGCCCGGTGCGTGGAAGCGGGTTTTCAGTTCCTGGTAGAAGGCGAGGTCGATATAGACCTTGTGGTCGCCCGGGCAATAAAACGGCCCCATCGCGGTCTGGCCGGTGCCGCAGGCGGTCGTTGTGGCGCCCGAGAAGAGGACGAGCTTCGGCTGCTCGTACTGGCGGCCGTTGGCGCGGAAAACATCTGTCCAGGTGTCTTCGGTCGAGGCGAGCACCTTGGAGACGAAGCGTGCCATCTGGTCGTCGGCGGGCGGCCGGTGGGCGGCCGGGGCACTTTGTTCGATGGCTGGCATGCCGCCACCGCTCAGCATGTTGAGCACGGTCATCGGGTTGATGCCGAGGAAGTAGCTGGCGACCAGCGCGATGGCGATGCTGCCCAGGCCGAGACGGCCGCCGCCGAAGCTCAGGCCGCCGCCACCGCCGCTGCCGCGGCGGTCTTCGATATTGTCGCTTTCGCGTTGGTCGTCGAGGCGCATGCCGGCTCCTTAGCGGTAAAGATTGATCGCGTCGCGGGTTTGCTGCGCGACGACACGAGAGGCGGCGGCGAAATTCTCGTCCTTGCCGGCATAGAGAATGGCGCGCGAGGAATTGATCATCAGGCCGGTGCCGTTGGCGGTGCGGCCGGCGCGCACGGTGGCTTCGATGTCGCCGCCCTGGGCGCCGATGCCGGGCACGAGCAGCGGCATGTCGCCGACGATTTCGCGGACGCGGGCGATCTCGGCGGGGAAGGTGGCGCCGACGACCAGCGCGCACTGGCCGGTCGTGTCCCATTCATGCGAAGTCAGGCGGGCGACGCGCTCGTAGAGCTTTTCGCCGCCGACATCGAGGAATTGCAGGTCGGAACCGCCGGCATTGGAGGTGCGGCAGAGCAGGATGACGCCCTTTTTCGGCCAGGCCAGGTAAGGATCGACGGAATCGCGGCCCATGTAGGGGTTGACCGTCACGGCATCGGCCTGGAAACGCTCGAAGGCTTCAATGGCATATTGCTCGGCGGTCGAGCCGATGTCGCCGCGCTTGGCGTCGAGAATGACCGGGATGCCGGGGTGCTTGGCGTGGATGTGGGCGATCAGCGCTTCGAGCTGGTCTTCGGCGCGGTGCGCGGCGAAGTAGGCGATCTGCGGCTTGAAGGCGCAGACCAGATCGGCGGTGGCATCGACGATGTCGGCGCAGAAGGCGAAGATTGCATCGTCACGGCCGTGCAGGTGGGTCGGGAACTTGGCCGGATCGGGGTCGAGGCCGACGCAGAGCAGGGAGTTGTTCTTTTGCCAGGCGGCGGCAAGCATCTGGATGAAGGTCATGGGGCGTCCTTGGGCTTTGCAGACGGGAGGTAACGGGAGAATTTTTCCGGCAGCAGACAGTTCTGCAGGCTGCGCTGGGTGAAGATGAAGCGGCCGTCGCAGACGAAACCGAGCTGCTGCCAGTCCACTTCCTTGTTGAGCATCATCGTGCATTCGATCAGGTCGCGCCGGCTGATCCGCTGGTTCTTCGGAAACAGGGCGAGGATGGAGCCGTCGAAGCTGTTGCAGTCGTGCAGGAAGAAGGGCTCGGGCTTGCGCGTGCGGCCATTGACGTAGATGCGCGGGTGTTCGCTGATCGGGAAGGCGCGGCCCCACTGCCACCAGTTGCTTTCGTCGAAAACCTTGACGCGGCGGGCGAGCAGCTCGGCCTTGTGCTTGTCGAGATGCGGGTGCTTGATGCCGTAGAGCATGCGGCGGGTGGCGCCGGTTTCGACGGTTTTCGAATACACGAATTCCATGTTGCCCTTGGCGTGCGTGTAGATCTGGTCGGCCCCGGAGACGGCGCCGACCTTGACGGCGAAGACGTCGGCGAAGCGCACGCTGTGGTCGTCGCGCAGGAACATCAGCTGGCCGTCGGCCTCGACGCAGCGGCGGCCGTCTTCCATGCGCCGGTCCATGCGGCCCTTCTCGAAGCGGAAGATCGCACAGTTCGGCGTGTGTTCGTCGAAGACGCGGACATCGCCGGTCTCATAGAAGTGCGTGATGCTGCCCTGCGCATACAGCCAGGCATTGAGCTTCTTGGCGGCGGTCAGCTTGATGAATTCGCGCGGCACGATGAAGACCAGCTCGCCGCCCGGTTTCAGGTGGCGGATGCATTTTTCGATGAAGAACAGGAAGAGGTTGCTGCGCCCGTCGAACAGTTCGGATTTGAGCTTTTTCTTGGTGTCGACCGCTACATCCTGATAGCGGACATAGGGCGGGTTGCCGACGATGCTGTCGAACAGCTCGTCCTGCGGGTAGTCGAAGAAATCGCAGACCTGCGCACCGGCCGGCGCGACGCGCGCATCGACCTCGATGCCGACGCAGTCGGCCTGGCGCGCCTGCAATTCCTTGAAAAAAGCGCCGTCGCCGGCCGAGGGCTCGAGCATGCGGCCCCGGTTGCGGCAAAGCTTGAGCATGAAGTCCACGACCTTGGGCGGCGTGAATACCTGGCCGAGCTGGGCGACGTCGCGGCTCATTCCGGCTTGTTGTCCGGGGAGGCGGGCGGACAGGCGTCGGCTGCGCGCGCCTTCTTTTCCCAGTAGCGCGTGTTCTTGCTCTCGTCGGCGAAGCGGAAGCGGCCGTACAGCTCGCAACCCTTCATGCCCGGATCGCACGGCAGGTTGTTGATCTTCGTGCAGCGATCAGCAACCTCGTGCGGACAACCCCAGCCGCCGGCCATGCCTTAGCCCGCCTTGCCCCAGGAGTCCTTGAGCGTGACGGCGCGGTTGAATACCGGCCGGCCGTCCTGCGAGTCCACGCGGTCGGCGACGAAGTAGCCGTGCCGTTCGAACTGGAAGCGCTCTTCCGGCTTGGCATTGCGCAGGCTGGGTTCGAGCTGGGCGGTGATGGTCTGGCGCGAGGCGGGATTGAGGTCGTCGAGGAAGTCGCGCTCCAGTTCCGGGGCGTCGCCTTCGCGGCGGGCGCCGGGGGCGGGCACGGAGAACAGGCGCTCGAACAGGCGTACCTCGGCGGCGTAGGACTGGGCAGCCGACACCCAGTGCAGGTTACCCTTGACCTTGACGCTGTCGGCGCCCGGCGTACCGGACTTGGTTTCGGGCAAATAATTGCAGTGGACCGCCACGACCTTGCCGTTTTCATCCTTGTCGCAGCCGGTGCATTCGACGACGTAACCGTAGCGCAGGCGCGCCATGTTGCCGGGGAAGAGGCGGCGGAAGCCCTTGCTCGGGACTTCCATGAAGTCCTCGCCCTCGATCCACAGCTCGCGGCTGAACGGAATCGAACGCTGGCCGAGTTCCGGGTGCAGCGGGTGGTTCGGTGCGAAGCATTCCTCGACTTGGCCTTCCGGATAGTTGTCGATGATCAGCTTGACCGGATCGAGCACGGCGATGCGGCGCTGGTCGGATTCGTTCATGACTTCGCGCATCGCATCTTCGAACAGCACGTAGTCGATCAGCGAGTCGTTCTTCGAGACGCCGATGCGCTCGGCAAAGAGGCGGAAACCGGCAGCCGAATAGCCACGGCGGCGGGCGCCGACCAGGGTCGGCATGCGCGGGTCGTCCCAGCCGGAAACATGCTTCTCTTCAACCAGCTGGATCAGCTTGCGCTTGGAGAGCACGACATAGGTCAGGTTGAGGCGCGAGAACTCGATCTGCTGCGGCAGCGGCCGTTGCAGCAGGCCGGCTTCGGCGAGGCGTTCGAGCAGCCAGTCGTAGAACGGGCGCTGGTCTTCGAATTCCAGCGTGCAGATCGAGTGCGTGATGTTTTCCAGCGCGTCCTCGATCGGATGGGCGAAGGTGTACATCGGGTACACGCAGTACTTGTCGCCGGTGTTGTGGTGCGTTGCGTGGCGGATGCGGTAGATGGCCGGGTCGCGCAGGTTGATGTTGGGCGAGGCCATGTCGATTTTGGCGCGCAGGATGTGTTGACCGTCAGCGAACTCGCCGGCCTGCATGCGCTTGAACAGATCCATGTTTTCCGCAACTGAACGGTCGCGGAAGGGCGAATCCTTGCCGGGCTGGGTCAGCGTGCCGCGGTTGGCGCGCATCTCGTCGGCCGACTGGCTATCGACGTAGGCGTGTCCGGCGGCGATCAGCGCTTCGGCCGATTGCAGCATCCAGTCGAAATAGTTCGAGGCGTAGTAGAGGTTGGTTTCGCCATCCTTCTCCCACGAGCAACCCAGCCATTTGACCGCATCGATGATGGAATCGACGTACTCCTGGTCTTCCTTCTCCGGATTGGTGTCGTCAAAGCGCAGGTGGCAGCGGCCACCGTATTGCTCGGCGAGGCCGAAATTGAGCAGGATGGACTTGGCGTGGCCGAAGTGCAGGTAGCCGTTCGGCTCGGGCGGGAAGCGGGTACGCAGCTTGGCGGCGTCGAGCGGGGCGGCAGCATGGTCGGCGGCGGTGCCGGGCTGGCCGGCCCAATGGCGCTGGGCATGTTTGCCGGCAGCGAGGTCGGCCTCGACGATGTTCTTGATGAAATTGGCGGCGGGAGCCGGGGTGTTGGCGGGCTGATTCGGGCTGCTCACGGGAAAACCTCTGATTTCAATCCCGCTATTTTAACCGGCAGCGGCCGCCTGGCCGCGAAAAAAAGCCCCGCCGCAGCGGGGCTGGTTCCATTTTCAGATACGGAAGCGTTCGGTCGCCGTTTTCAGGGCTTGTGCTGTCCCGAGCAGGGCTTGTGCGGCCTGGGCCGTGATGCTCATGCTTTCGCCGGTGTGTTCGACCTGGTTGGCGATGCGCTCAACCTGCTGCGCCAGTGCCGTACTGGCTTCGCTCTGTTCGCGGGTCGAGGCGGCGACATCGCGGACCAGGCCCTGGGCCGAGCGCGAGCCCTCGGCGATGCGCTGCAGCAGGTCGGTGGTTTCGCAGGCCGTGGCACGCGCCTTGTCGGCTTCCGGCAGGGCCGCATCCATGATTTTCGCGGTGTTGATCGTCTCGCTCTGGATGCGGTCCACGACGCCCGAGATTTCGACAGTCGCCTTTTCAGTGCGTTCGGCGAGGACGCGGACTTCGTCGGCAACCACCGCGAAGCCGCGGCCCTGTTCGCCGGCGCGGGCCGCTTCGATCGCCGCATTGAGGGCGAGCAGGTTGGTCTGGCCGGCGATGTCCTTGATCACCGAGGCGATGCGGGCAACCTCCTGGGTGTTGGCGGAGAGGGTGCGCACTTGCTGGGCGGCACTGGCAACCGTGCCCGACATCGTCGCGATGTCGTCAGCCACGGTCTTGACGCTGGCTTCTCCCTGGACGGCGAGGCTGGCGGCGTTGCTGGCGTAGCGGTCGGTTTCGTCGGCATTTTCGGAAACGTGGGTGATCGATACGGTCAGTTCTTCCATGGCAGCGGCCATGGCCTGGGTGGCCTCGGTTTCTGCCTCGGCGGCGAGAGCGACTTCGCTTGAGGTGTCGGCAATTTGCCGGGCCGAGTTGGCGACCTGGCCGGCGCCCTGGGCAATTTCACCCATCATGGCGCGCAGCGATCCGACCAGGTTGCCCAGTTCGCCGAGCAGGCTGTTGCGTGGCGGATTTCCCAGGGAAACCGTCAGGTCGCCATTGGCTACCTTGCCCATCGCGGCGAGGGCGTCTGCCGGCTCGCCGCCGATCTGGGCCAGGATCTGGCGTGCGATCCACCAGGCCACGGCACCGACGCTGAGCAGGATGAGTGCGATGACCAGGGCGGCATTGCGCACTTGCTGGTAGAACAGGGCATCGAGATCGTCAATGTAGAGGCCGGTGCCGATAACCCAGTCCCAGGGCTCGAAATGCGCCGTGTGCTGCAATTTCGGAATCAGGGTTTCGCTACCGGGCTTGGCGGTTTGGGTTTCGGTGAATTCGCTTTTGTCGAGCGCCGTCTTGATCAGGACGCGGACCGTGTAGGCACCGCTTTTGTCCTGGCGATCCCAGTGCGATTTGCCAACGTATTCGGGGCGGATGGGGTGCATGACTCCCATGCCCTTGCTGTCATAAACGTAGAAATACTCGTTGCCGAGGTAGCGCATGCTGCGCAACACATCCTTGGCCAGCTTCTGGGCCTGTTCGCGGTTCAGTTCGCCGCGGCTTTCCTGAGCCTGGATGTCCTTGACCACGGTCATCGCGATGTCGACGGTGGCTTTCAGGGTGGCTTTGCGGTCTTCCAGTAATTGACCGCGCAGATGGATGATCTGGAAGGCGCCGAGCGCCAGCAGGCCGATCAGGGCAACGACGACCGACAAGGTCAGACGCCCCTTCAGACTGTTGATGTTGAACAGTTTCATGTCACCTCCTTTATTGGCATGAGGCTCACCGGTTGGTGAGCCTCATGCCGTATTTGTTATGCATCTGAGGCGCAGAGTAATCCGGCCCCGGGGGGCTTGTCCAGTGTCGGAATCTACCTAGTTACTGGTAGCTGTCTTGTCAGATTGCAAGTCTTTGCCTATGGCCTCTGCGCTGAATTCCGGTATGCGTGTTCAGTTGGGCTGTACTGCAATCAAACTGCAATAAAAACTTAAGAGAATGGCCGCTCCGAATTCATCCCGATGGAGATCCCCATGCGTTCCCTGTTTCTTGTTGCCCTTTCTGCCCTGACCCTTGCCGCCTGCGCCAGCTCGGCTCCGGCTCCTGAAAAAACCGCTGCTCCCAAGCCTGCACCGGCCGTCGCTGCTGCGCCTGCACCGGTCAAGGCGCCGCAGTGTTACTCCGGCGATCACGGCAAGTTCTTCGATCTGGGTGCGCACACCTCGATTTCCGGTGTCGACGTTGTTTGCCAGGCAACCAGCGATGGCAAGGGCGGGCAATGGATGGGCGCCAAGGCCAAGCACTGATCTGCTTCTGTCTCTCGCCAGGCCACCTTTCCGGTGGCCTTTTTCATTTTCAGCGCGCCGTCTTGAGCAATTGCAGGCAGGCGCGCGAGGCGGCGAGGTCGAGCGCACTGAAATCGTCGAAATTCTTCAAGGCCGGATTGGCGCCCTTGTCGAGCAGCAGTTTGACGAGATCGGGCTTGCTGTTCGAGGCGACGTACATCAGACAGCTTGCGCCGTTGCCGTTCTGGTTATCGATATCGACGCCGGCCGCGAGCAGGCGTTCGATCAGGGCATGGTCGCCGTTGTAGCAGGCCAGCCAGAGGGCGTTGCAGCCATCGGCATTGCGCGCATTGAGCTCGGCGCCAAGTGCGAGCAACTGTTCGACGATGTCCAGGCGGCCGAGTTTGGCGGCGCGCATCAAGGGCGTGAAGCGGCCGTCGGCCGATGCGGCATTGATGTCGCCGGCAAAGCCGTGCTCGGCGAGAAAGGCGCTCAGTTCGGGCGTCATGCGGGTTCCTTGCAACGTTGGGGATAGGGTGGGCCGGTTTCGATGCGGGCATCGTTGACCGGCAGGCCGACCGTGAAGTGATAAACGCTTTGGTAGCGCGTGGCGTTCACGCCGAACAATTCATGCACCGGGTCGTCGAAGAAGCAGCCGATGCCGGTGCCGCGCACGCCGGCGGCTTCCGCTTCGAGATAGAGCGCCTGGCCGACCAGGCCGGCTTCGCGCAGCAATTCGCGGTAGCCGTGGGCGTCGACCGTGGCGGCGGCGAATTCGCCGAGCATGCCGAGCGAAAAGGCGCTGGTCGCGGCGATGTCCTGGTGGCAGGAGAGTGAGCGGGCCAGTCTTTGCAGTTCCTGCAGGTCGGCGGTGCACAGCTGGATCAGACCGAGATGCTGCGGGCAGTCGGCATCGAACTCAGCAACCGGACGCTGTTGCGCAAAGCGGGCCTCGGCCGGTGCGAGCGCGGCGGGCAGGGTGCCGGCGGCCGCCGGTGTGCGTGGCAGCAGGTAGAGGCCGCTGGTCAGGCCATCGACGCGCAGCACGAAGAGCAGCAGGTGGATGCGGCTCGGCGCTTCCTGCGCCAGCCAGGGGGCCTGCGGGCGCGGCAGGACGCCGTCGAACAGGCGGTAGAAGGCAGTCTTGCCCAGGCTGTGTTTGGGATCGAAGCGCTGCGCGCTGCGTCGTTGCCGGATCAGTGCGGCGGCGCCGAGCGGAGCGGGCGGCGGCGCGAGCGGCGGCAGCGGGGAAAATGCCACTTTTTGCGTGGTCGACCGCTGCGCCCGGCTGGCGCTGGCGGCCTGGTCGATGGCCGGCCAGCGATAGCCGGGGGCGGCATCGATGCGGCTCGGCGTGCCGTGCCAACTGGCGTCGCGCAGCCAGTCGATCAGTCCGTCGCCGGCCGGCGGCTGTTGCAGGCCGGGCGCGCGCAGGGCGACGAGAATCTCCGGCTCTTCGCGTTCGGTAAAGGCGTAGCGCGAAGGCGGGAAATCTTCCGGACGATCCAGCCCGAGGCAGTGCTGCAAGGTGTTCGCATCGACAGCGAGTGGCACCACTTCCCAGCCGAGCAGCGCCGCCGCGTAGCCGAGGGCGCCGAGCGCATGCCCGACGTCAAGCTGGCAGTAGCGGAAGGCGCGTTCGCCGTATTTCCAGGCTTCGCGCCACATGATGCTGGACAGGCCGACGGCCAGCCAGGGCTTGTCCCCGGTCGCAACAGCGGCGCGGCCTTCGAGGGCGTGATTTTCCGGATCGTAGTGCTGCACGCCGGCCGGTATGCCGGGCAGGCCGGCGCTCAGCACATAGGCTTCAACCGGGTGCAGGTTGCCGGAGGAAGGATTGCAGCGCAGTGCCCAGCGGTTGGGCCCCCAGCTTTTCCAGGCGGAGAGGCCGAAGGAAAGTTCGAGCAGCGCACCCAGGCTGGCAAGATCCGGGGTGATTTGCTTTTCGGGTTTTTCCGGCAGTCGACCGTATGGACGTTCGAAGCGGTCGGCGCTAAGCGGCAGTTCGAGCACCGGCGCGCCAGGATAGTGACGAAAGGCCGCCGGCTGGGCATCCCAGTCGAGCTGGCCGGGGCCTTCGGCGTAGGCGGCGAAGCGATGCTTGCTGCGCGCGTGGTAGGCGCGTACGACGTCTTGTGGGGTATCCGACACGGTCAGCTGGCTTTCTCAACGATAAATTCGGGGCGGGGCGCTCGGCCTGTCGCAATCATGCGCGGCGAGGGCCGTGCGTGAAAAGCAACGTGCCGCCAACCGGATTGTAGAAAGTCTCCGGTGCCCTGCTCAGGCAGCGACTTTCTCGATTTGTTCCGGCGCCAGGCCGGCCTGGGTGATCAGGCTGCCTTCGCTGGTGTTCCACCAGACGACGACCCAGGCGGTGCCGTCCGGGTCGATGCGTTCGACCTCGCAGCGCGAGCCGACCATGTTCATGAACATGTCGAGGTCGTCTTCGTCGAGGTCGGGGTCAGGCGTGATGTCGAGAATGCGGATCTTGTCGCCGGGGGCGACGCTCAGGCCCTTGCAGTCGATAGTGGTGGCGCTCATGGCAGACTCCGTTGGCAATGTGTTCCGGGTTCGCGGGCGTGTCGCAAAGTCGACAGGGCCGGCCGGGTTTCCCGTTACGTGCAACAGGCGTGCCAGGGCGATCCTGCGCTCAAGGCTGCGCAGGCCGGCGTGGAAAATCGACGTCGCCCCTGCTTCCTTGTCTCAGCCTATGCCGAGCGCGGCGCGCAGCGTTTTGCCGCCGGGACTCAGCAGGAGTATCAGCATGCCGCTGTTGAGCAGGACGGTTGTCCAGAATGCCGCGAGAAACGCGGCTTTGCCCGATTTGTGGCGCAGGCGGTTCTGCGCCAGCAGCGCGCCCGGCCAGCCGCCGATCAGGGCCAGCAGGTGCAGGGTGCTTTCCCTGATGCGCCAGCGCTGGGCGCGGGCGGCCGATTTGTCGTGGGCGTAGACGCCGAAGGTGAGGAGACTGGCAGCGAAATACAGGGCGGCCAGGAGGCCTGGCAGCTTGCCCGCCCATGCCGACAGCGCAACAAAAGTCAGGAAGCCGATGGCCAGGATTGGCGGCAGGGGGCTCGGGCCGGTCGACCGGCTATTTCGGGCAGATTTCCGGCCGGCGACGAAGTCGACCGCTGCGGCCCGCGCTCGTCGCGGCTCAGTTCGTAGGTCACGATCTGCTCGAGTGCCGGCCGTTGCCGGCGACTGACGAAAGACTTGATATGGACGAAGACCTTGTCGCCGCCGATGTTCGGCGTGATGAAGCCGTAGCCCTGGTCGTCCTTCCAGGCGGTGATTTTTCCCTGATAACGCATGCATGCCGGTTGTGCTTAAGTGCCGCTCATTGTCCTTGATTCACAGGACGTAAAACAGGACTGCAATGAAATGCGCCAGGCTGCCGGCAATCACGAACAGGTGCCAGATGCCGTGCCAGTGCCGGAAGCGCTCGTCGAAGGCGAAGAAAATGATGCCCACGGTGTAGAAAACCCCGCCGGCAGCCAGCCAGGCAAAGCCGGCAAAGCCGAGGGTGGCGAGTAGCGGCTTGACGGCGACGAGAACGATCCAGCCCATCACGGCATAAATGACCAGCGACATGACGCGCGCTTCCGAGCGCGGCTTGATTTCCTGCAACATGCCGATCACGGCCAGAGACCAGACCACGCCGAATAAAGACCAGCCCCACGGCCCGCGCAGGCTGATCAGGCAGAAAGGTGTGTAGCTGCCGGCGATCAGCAGGTAGATCGACAAGTGATCGAGCTTGCGCAGAATGGTTTTCACCCGGCCGCGCACGCTGTGATAAATGGTGGAAATGCTGTACAGCACAACCAGCGTGCTGCCATAGATGGCGCTGCTGACAATTTTCCAGGCATCGCCACTGGCCGCCGCCAGGACGACCAGCCAGATCGCGCCGGTCGCAGCGAGCAGCGCGCCGATCAGGTGGGTCCAGGCATTGAAACGTTCTCCGTGGTACATGTTTCCTTTCCTTCGGCGGCGGGCGAGCGGAGCAACCGCCGCTCGATCCTAAGCCCCGGTCGTGCTAACGGGTTTCGCCAAGGCGGAACGTGAGTCCTTCGTATCCGAATGTAAGCGCTTGTGTCGCAGTCAGAGCTCAGAACAGGCGCGACAGTTGTGTTGCCAGTTCGCGCTCGTTGACGAAAGTCAGGTCGTACATGGCGCTCAAGCCCTTGGCATGCTCGTCGCTGAGGCCGGTGACGCACATGATGAACTGCTTGCCGGTCAAGCCGAGCCGCTTGCGCAGCCCGAGGTATTTGTCGATGTTCTGGCGGAATTCACCGGTCTTGCATTCGATGCAGACGGGAAGGTTGCCGTCGATCAACAGAAAAACGTCGAGTTCGTGATTGTCGCCATTCTGCAGCGCAATGCTCAGGTTGCGCGCACAGGAAAAGCGCTTGCCGCGTTCCCTGGCGTAATTCAGGCCCTGCATGAGCGCATACCACTCCAGCCATTCGCCATTGAAAAAGTCGCGGATGGTCGGTGCGGTCTGCAGAATCAGGCGGACGTTGTTTTCCTGACGGTTGTGGAAACACTTGGCGACGAAGGAAAAATCGTAAAGTTGCTGGCAGAAGCTTGAAATCGCTGCCGCATCTTCTGGTGTTTTTTTGTCGAGGTGGATGGTCGTGCTCGAATATTCCTTCTGCTGCGCCCAGCGGATGCGCTCCAGGACCTCCTTGAGGACCGGCAGATTATTGCCGATCGCCAGGGCTACCTCGTCGAAAAAGCCGCTGGTGTCGACGCCGCGCAGGTTGGCCTGGACCTTGATCTGTTTGCGGCTGAACCAGTCGTAGATCGGGCCGTGCTGAACGTCGGAGGCGAGTTGGTCAGTATTCGCCAGGTCGATGTCGTCGACTGGCGCCGCCACCGGTTGAGCCGGAGTGTCGGGCGTCTTGAGGCGGGCTATTTCGCGTTGACCTTCAAAATAGCGGTCAAGCAGCTTGCCGATGAAAAACAGCGTGCCGTAGACCGGTGCCGGATGACCGCATTTCGGACAGGGAAGTGTTTCGCCGAGTTGGCTTTCGGGGAACTCCTGAAGCAGGGTGCATTTGTTGCAACGAAAGATGGCCATGGCGCAGGTCGGTAATAATGACTGGTGATTGATGTCGACAGTATAACCGGCGAGCTTGGGCGGGTATCGACGCGAGTTCGGCTGATAGTTCGTGGCTTAAGCCCCCGATTTGCTGCAAAATTCGCCGCTTAACTTTTGCATGAAAAGGATGGCGCCGAAATCTGGCGCGATCTGGAAGATGGCACAGAACAACGAACAGAAACGATCCCGGTCGGAGAACAACGAGCGCCTGCTTTGCCTGAGCGCCGATTACGGCCGCTTGCGCGGCATGCAGCGCAATCTTTTGCGGTCGACCGGTGAAAAACGGGCAAAACTGCAGGCCGATTTCGCGGCCCTGCTGGAAAAGTCGCGCGCCGGGCTGGAAAAACGTCAGGCCAGCCTGCCCAAACCCGAATTCCAGGCCGATCTGCCGGTCAATGAGCGGCGCGAGGAAATCGCGGCGCTGATCAAAAAGCATCAGGTCGTCATCGTCTGCGGCGAAACCGGTTCGGGCAAGACGACGCAGTTGCCGAAAATCTGTCTCGAACTGGGCCGCGGCGGCGCCGGGCTGATCGGCCACACGCAGCCGCGCCGGCTGGCGGCGCGTTCGGTGGCGACACGGCTGGCGCAGGAACTGAAGACGCAGGTCGGGACCGGCGTCGGCGTGAAAATCCGCTTCCAGGACAAGTCGACCGCCGACAGCTGGGTCAAGCTCATGACCGACGGCATCCTGCTCGCCGAGTCGCAATCCGACCCGTATCTCTCGGCCTACGACACGATCATCATCGACGAGGCGCACGAGCGCAGCCTGAACATCGACTTCCTGCTCGGCTACCTCAAGCAGTTGCTGCCCAAGCGCCCGGACCTGAAGGTCATCATCACTTCGGCGACCATCGATGCCGAGCGCTTTTCGCAGCATTTCAGCGGCGCGCCGGTGATCGAAGTGTCGGGCCGGCTTTACCCGGTCGACGTGCGTTACCGGCCGGTCACCGATCTCGAGAAGGATGATGACGAGCGCGATCTCTACGACGCCATCGTCGATGCCGCCGACGAATTGTCGCGCCTGGGGGCCGGCGACATCCTGGTCTTCCTGCCCGGCGAGCGTGAAATCCGCGAGGCGGCAGAAGCGCTGAGGAAGCACGCGCTGGCCCGGCCCGGCCTGTCGACGGCGCATGCGCCGGAAATCCTGCCGCTCTTCTCGCGTCTGTCGGCCGGCGAGCAGGACCGCATCTTCAAGCCCTCGGGCAGCCAGCGGCGCATCGTGCTCGCTACCAACGTCGCCGAAACCTCGCTCACCGTGCCGGGCATCCGCTACGTCATCGACACCGGCCTGGCCCGCGTCAAGCGCTATTCCTACCGCAACAAGGTCGAGCAACTGCAGATCGAGAAGATTTCGCAGGCGGCGGCCCGCCAGCGCGCCGGGCGTTGCGGCCGGGTAGCGGCCGGCGTTTGCATCCGTTTGTACGACGAGCTGGATTTCAACGCCCGGCCGCCGTTTACCGATCCGGAAATCCTGCGTTCCTCGCTGGCTGGCGTCATTCTGCGCATGAAGTCGCTGAAGCTGACTGATGTCGAGAGCTTCCCCTTCATCGAACCGCCGCCGGCCAAGGCGATTGCCGACGGTTATGCGCTCTTGCAGGAACTTGGCGGGCTCGACGAGGAAAATCGTTTAACGAAGGTCGGCGATGCGCTGGCCCGTTTGCCGCTCGATCCGCGCATCGGCCGCATGCTGGTCGCGGCGCGCGACTTGGGTTGCTTGAAGGAAGTCATGGTCATCGCCGCCGGGCTGTCCACGCAGGACCCGCGCGAGAGGCCGCAGGACCGCCAGCAGGCGGCGGACGAGAAGCACAAGCTGTTTGCCGATGAGAAATCGGAATTCCTCAGCTGGTGGAAGCTATGGAACTGGTTCCAGAACGCCGTCGAGCACAAGAAATCGAACAAATCACTGGTCGACACCTGCCACAGTCACTTCCTTTCGTATTTGCGCCTGCGCGAATGGCGCGAGGTGCACAGTCAGTTGCATTCGATGATCGGCGAGCTGGCGGCCAAGGACGGCGGCTGGAAGGAAAGCGAGATTCCCGGCACCTACGAGGCCATCCACCAGGCGCTGCTGTCCGGCCTGCTCGGCAACATCGGTTGCAAGGCCGACGAGTCCGGCTACTACCTCGGGGCGCGCGGCATCCGTTACCTGATTCACCCGTCGTCGCCGCTGCAAAAGAAGGCCGGTAAGTGGATCATGGCGGCCGAGATCACCGAGACGACGCGCCTCTTCGGGCGCTGTGTGGCCCGCATCGAAGATGGCTGGATCGAGAAAGTGGGCGCTCACCTCATCAAGCGTCAGTATTTCGATGCGCACTGGGAAAAGCGCTCGATGCAGGTGGCCGGTTGGGAGCGCACGACGCTCTACGGCATCGTCATCAATCCCAAGCGGCGCATCCATTACGGCCCGCTGGCGCCAGCCGAGGCGCGCGAAATCTTCATCCGCCAGGGCCTGGTCGGCGAGGAAATCGACGAGGCCTACGCCAAGCGCTGGCCTTTCTACCAGCACAACCAGAAACAGATCCGAGATATCGAGCATCTCGAACACAAGCAACGCCGCCAGGACGTGCTGGTCGACGACGAGCTGATCTTCGCTTTCTACGACTCGCTCATTCCCGAAGGCATCCACAACGGCGCGACTTTTGATCACTGGCGCAAGGAAGCCGAGCGCGATAATCCGAAGCTGCTTTTCCTTGCCAAGGATGACCTGATGCGCCACTCGGCGGCCGGCGTGACGACCGAGGCCTTTCCGCATCATCTCAAGCTGGGCGGCGTCGAATACGCGCTCACCTACCATTTCGAGCCCGGCTCGCCGCGCGACGGCGTGACCCTGACCCTGCCGCTCGCCCAGTTGAACCAGATTCCGGCCGGCCGCATGGAATGGCTGGTGCCTGGCCTGCTCAAGGAAAAGCTGGTGCAGTTGATCAAGACGCTGCCGCAGCGCATCCGCGCCAAGCTCGTGCCGGTGCCGGAATTCGTCGAGGAATTCATCGCGGCGACGGCCGGCAATGACCGCAAAATGGCTCAGGGCCTGATCGCGCCGCTCATCGACTACATCCTCGAAGCGCGCGGTCTGAACGCCCGTGGCTGGGCGGTGACGCCCGATGCCTTCCGGCCCGATGCGCTGCCCGCCCACTTCTCGATGAACTACAAACTGATCGACGAACACGGCCGCCAGCTCGACATGAATCGCAGCCTGGTGCAATTGCGCGCCGACTGGGGGCGCGAGGCCAAACAGGAATTTGCCGAACTGCACGAAACACCGTCCGAATTCACCAAACTCACCGACTGGACTTTCGGCGAATTGCCGGAACTCATGGAAGTGCCGGTCGCCGGGCAGACCGTGCTCGGCTATCCGGGCCTCAGCGACGACGGCGAAACGGTCAGCCTCAAGGTCTTCGATTCGCCCGAGGAAGCCGCCGAGGCGCATCGCGTCGGCTTGCTGCGCCTGTTCATGCTGCAGTTCAAGGAGCAGGTGAAGTATTTCGACAAGAACGTGCCCGGCCTGACTCAGATGGCCATGCAGTACATGGCCTTGGGCAGCAGCGACGACCTGAAGAACCAGATCGTCGCGCTGACTTTCGAGCGCGCCTGCCTGACCGAACCGCTGCCGACGACGCCGAATGCCTTCAAGAGCCGTTGCGGCGACAGCAAGGCGCGCCTTGGTCTGGTCATGCAGGAAGTCTGCCGCCTGGTCGGTACGGTGCTCACCGAATGGCAGGCCGTCGTCAAGAAACTGCCGGCCTTCAAGGCGCATGCCGCGGCAACGCAGGACATCGAAGCGCAGTTGAAGCGGCTGATGAGCAAGAACTTCGTTTCCGAAACGCCCTTCGAACGCCTGGCGCATTACCCGCGTTACCTCAAGGGCATCCAGGTCCGTCTCGACAAGCTGAAGTCCAATCCGGCGCGCGATACGCAACTGATGGCCGATTACGCGCCGCTGTGGACCAACTACGAGCGACGCGCCATCCAGCTCGCCAAGCAGGGCACGTTCGATCCGCAGATCGATCAGTTCCGCTGGCTGCTTGAGGAATTGCGGATCAGTCTGTTCGCGCAGGAACTCAAGACGCCGGTACCGATGTCGGTCAAACGTCTGCAAAAGCAATGGGATGGGATTTCTCGAAATTAGCGAGGGCTGTGATGGGGAAAGCCGGTTTTGTGGGTCTGCTCGAACGGGCGCTGAAAAATATGACCTCCTCACGAAAAGGGGATTGGGGGCATGTGCTGCGTGTGATGATGATTCTGTGCGGTTTGTGTTACGGATGTTTCGGTCTGTTTTGGGGAACTTCCGACAGGGAAGACTTCATGTTCGACTACCCGTCTTACGAGGCACTGAAAACAGCCTCCGGTATGTTGCTTGAGGTTCGCACCAGGCGAACTAGTTCATTGGTGCTCGAAGTCGATGAGTCTTCCAGTTCGCCTGTCATCAGGGATGGCCAACTGATAACCACAAAAATAGTTATTCCTTTTGTTAGTGACTTTTCATTGCGCGAGCCATTAGAAGCGTTGGGCTGGGAGAGGCAGTACGATATTGCGCCGCATTTTGTCAGCGTCAAATATTTCTTATTGCCTAGCGGCCGCTATTGGCTCGCGGAATTATCCGCAGACAAAGAGGTTGTGCTGGATTACGAAAACAGAAAATCAGGATTCTCAATGAGACGGGAAATGAGACAGGGTTTGGACATGGAATACATATTTGCCCTGTTCATAGGTGCTGCAGCTTTTGCCTGGATGCTTGTCGAGGCAGGGCGTCAATTGAAACGGGAGGCTCTACATGGCTGAGGTGATGCTTGCCCTGATGCGCACGCTGGCCAGCCTGCGCGACGGCCGGGTCTGGCGCTACCTGCTGTTGCCGGCGCTGTTCTCGCTGCTGCTGTGGATCGCACTGGCTTTCTGGGGGCTGGGTGCGCTGGTCGACTGGCTGCTCGGCCATCCGCCGATGACCCTCCTGATCGGCTGGGGCATCGCCTGGTTAGCCTACATCCTGGCCTACCTCGGTGGCTGGATGGCGATTTTCGCCTGTGCCTACCTGACCGCGTCGCTGCTCACCGCGCTCTTCGTCATGCCCTTGCTGCTCAAGCACCTGGCCGCAACCGAATATCGCGACGTGGTGCCGATGGGCAAGGACAGTTTTGTCGCCGCAGCGGTCAACAGCATTTTTGCCTCGATTTTGTTCGTGGCCGGCTGGTTCCTGACCCTGCCGCTGTGGATCGTGCCGGGCCTGTCCTTGTTGCTGCCGATGCTGCTGATGGCCTGGCTGAACCGCCGGACCTTTGCCTACGATGCGCTCTCCATGCATGCCTCGGAAGAGGAGTGGCGAAGCATGCGCCGGCAAGCCGGAACGCCGCTGTTCATGCTCGGCCTGATCATGGCGCTGCTCGCCCATGTGCCGGTGATCGGCCTGCTGGTGCCGACGCTGGCGGCGTTGTCATTTGTGCATTTCGGACTGGAAAGCCTGCGCCGCTCACGCGGCGGGGCCGTCGTCACCATAGAAGGAGAAAGACTGTGAGTCGAACTTTTGGCGCCGTCATCATTGGCGACGAGATCCTGTCCGGCAAACGCCAGGACAAGCATTTCGAGAAAATTGCCGGCATGCTCGGCGCACGTGGCCTGCGCCTGTCCTGGGTCGAGTATCTGGGCGATGACCGCGAACGTCTGGCGGCGACCTTCAGACGCACGATGGCGGCCGGTGACGTGGTGTTTTCCTGCGGTGGCATCGGCAATACGCCGGACGACCATACGCGGCAGGCCGTGGCGCTGGCGCTGGGTGTCGATCTCGAACTGCACCCGCAAGGCGTCGAGGAGCTGAAGGTGCGCTTTGCCAACGAGGAAATCACCGACAAGCGCAAGCTGCTGGTGACCTTCCCGCAAGGCGTCAACATCATTCCCAACCCATTCAACCGCATTCCCGGCTTCATGGCCAATGATCATTATTTCGTGCCGGGCTTTCCGCAGATGGCGCACCCGATGATCGAATGGGCGCTCGATACTTTCTACCGTGACGAGTTCAAGGCAGTCGGCGGCATGGTCGAGAAAGCCTTCCTGCTGACCGGCCCGACGGCCTACGAAAGCGCGCTGCTCGACCTGATGGAGCGCATCGTCAAGGATTACCCGAGCCTGCGCCTGTTCTCGCTGCCTTCCTTGAACGGCCAGGAGCGCCGCCATCTCGAACTGGGCGTCGAAGGCGAGCCGGCTTTGGTCGATCAGGCGATGGAGGAAATCCGCCAGGACGTCGAAAAGCGCGGCATCACCTGGGTGTGGCGCGCCTGAGTCGTCCGTAGCGGTAAACGTAAAAAACCCGGCCATTTTGCCGGGTTTTTCATGTGCAGCGGAAGGTGCCGATTACTTGGCGGCGGTCTTCTTGGCAGCGGCGCTGGTAGCGCTGGTGGTCTTGGCCGTGGTCTTGGCGGCAACCTGCATGTTGGCTTCGGCGATGTCGGCCAGTTGCTTGGCCATGCCGGTCATGTTGCCGAAAGCCTTGGTCGAGGCGTCGAGCATGGATTGCATCGTGGCGGCGAACACTTCACCACCGACCGGAGCCGAGCTCTTGGCCTTGGCAACGGCGCTGCTGGCGTTCTTGCTGAAGGTGCTGTACTGGGCTTCCATGACCGAAGTGACTTCCTTCTGCATTTCGGCAACCAGATCGTAAACATTGCGCGAGTAGTCCATCCACTTGTCGACGCCCGGCTTGGCGAGTTCGCTGTTCAGCTTGGCGACTTCGCTGGCATCCTTGGCTGCCATCAGCTGCTGGGTGCTGGCGACGGTGTTGTTGAATAACTCGCGGGTGGCAGCCAGGTTGAGGGCGGTCAGACGCTCGACGCCATTGAAGGCGGTGCGTACGAGGGCCATCATCACTTCCGCGTTGGCTTTTTGTGCGGCAGTGAGTTGTTCAATATTCGGGTTGCTCATCATCATCTCCAGTCAGTTTTGGTCAGTGTGGATGAAACAAGGCCCCCGCCCTGAGGCGGGGGCCTTTTGAAGCTGATTACTTCTTCTTGCTGGCAGCGGCGGAAGCGCCAACAGCCTTGACCGTTGCGTTGGTTGCAGCAGCAACGTTGGCTTCGGTGATTTCAGCAACTTGCTTGGCAGCCTTGTTCAGGTTGTCGAAAGCAGAGTTGGCGGCAGCGATGGCAGACTTGACGGCAGCAACGGCAACGTCAGAACCGGCCGGGGCAGACTTGGCAGCCTTGTCGAGCAGGTCGGCGACTTGCTTCTGGAAACCGCCGAACTGGCCTTCCAGGGTCTTCGACAGCTCTTCTTGAGCCTGGGCAGAGATTTCATAGACAGAACGCGAGTAGGCAACGGCCTTTTCAACGTTCGGCTGGGCCAGGGAGGCCTGGATGGAGATGGCTTCTTGCACATCCTTGGCGCCGAGCAGGGCCTTGGTGCCGGAAACGGAATCTTCCAGAACCGAACGGGCGGCGTTCAGGTTCAGGGCAGCGATGCGCTCGGCCGAAGCCAGGGCGGTGTTGGCCAGGGACAGCAGGGAATCAACAGCGGTCTTGTTGGCGGAAGCGAACTGCTCGGGGGTGTTGAAGAAAGTCATGGGTATATCTCCTGGAAAATGTTGCGAACTTTGGGAACAATTTTGCGGTGCGGTGTCTGATGTTGCACTGCACCATGTCTCGAATTATAGAAGTGATTGTTGCATTGTCAACAATTATTTTGTGCGGTGCACCAATGGCTCGCAATCACTTTTAAATCAGTTCGTTAAGTTGTTTCCGGAGGCTTGTCTGATGCGGCTTTCGACGGTATTTGACGAGTCGATGCACTATTCGCGTGCAGGCGTGTCGGTCAAGCCGCCTGCACCCTTCAATTCAAGGCGTTCGCCGCGGCCAGCCGGTTGCATTGGCTGGCTTCCCTTGCTCTTCTGCTGAATGACGGCGCGTACCCGGGCTGGCGGACCTTTCGGATCGCGCGTTTCACCGGCAGTGACGAGATACTTCTCGCTGACCGCGTCGTACCAGATGTAGTCGCCACGTACCTGATCCTCGCCGCTCTTCACCCAGGCGCGGTGGAAGAATTCGGCAATCTCGCTATTGGTGTTGTATTCGATGCGTTCGGCTTCACCATCAGTGAATTCGTCGCGCCCTTCGCGTTTCTGGCGGAAACGGGCCAGACCGTTTTTGCCGCCGAAGGCTGCGCCTTTCTGGAAGCCGTACTGGTCTTCGGTAATCACCACCCGGTCAGCCTTGAGAATCATCGTTCCCTTGATGATCACGACGTCGCCTTCAAGAATCTGGATCTTCTTGGCATCGTCAATGGAAATGCGGTTGGCTTCGAGTTGCATCGGCTTGTCGCGGTCGGCCTTTTCGGCAAAAGCGCTCGACGCGGCGAACAGGCAGAGGGTGAGAGTGGCGAGACGAAGGTTCATGGCGTAGCCCTGGGTCGGATGTACAGGCCGGTAACCTGTGATTGCAGCACGAAGGTGGAGGCGTTGTTGTCCAGCTGCGCCCCAACCCCCTTGATCCAGGACTGGCCCTGGGTGATTTCAACCGGACTGTTGGTGAACGCCGTGCCGGCGTCCGGGTTTGCGGTCAGGTCGGGCATGCGTGCCACCATTTCGGCCCGGTCGGGCAGGGCGGCACGAGTCACACTGACATTGTCGCGCAGGAAGATGGTTTCACCCTTGGCGGTGACGGTCGCCCGGTCGCTGGTGACGGTGACCGGTGGCGAGTCCGGGCGGAAACTGATCAGGGTGGGCGACTTCAGTTCCGAACTGTCGTCGTCGCCGTAATGGACGAGGTAGGGCGAGGTCAGACGGTATTTGACCTTGCCGGTGTTGTCGAAGCGGCGCACGACAAAGTTCTCGGCATAGGCATCCGGGTCGTGACGCAACTTGGCGCTGGGCTTCGGCTCCTCCCGGTCGACTGCTCTTTGCAGCCAGAAACTGAACCCTGCCAGCAGAGCCAGCAGAATGACGGGGATGACTTGGCTGGGCCAGTTTTTCATTGCGTTTCGAGATTGGTGGCGCGGGCTTGGGTATTCATCAGATGACCTTGGCCGTGAACAGGTCATGCATGTTGAGGGCGCCAACCAGGCAGCCATCAGTATCGACGACGAGCAGGGCATTGATGCGCAGGCGCTCCATCATCTCGACGGCTTCGACGGCGAGGCGGTCGGGGCCGATGCTGCGCGGCGCCGGATGCATTACCGAGGCGATGTTGCCTTGCTGCAAGTCGAGACGTTTTTCGAAGGCGCGGCGCAGGTCGCCGTCGGTGAAGATGCCAAGTGCCTTGCCCGCCGTATCCGTGATGACAACCAGGCCCAGGCCGCCGCGCGACATGGCGATGATCGCATCGGTGATGCCGGTTTCCGGCCCCACGCTGGGTACTTGCTCGCCGGCGCGCATGACATCGCGCACGTGGGTCAGCAGGCGTCGGCCAAGCGAGCCGCCCGGGTGCGAACGGGCGAAATCTTCCGGGCTGAAGCCGCGGGCGTCGAGCAAGGCAACAGCCAGCGCATCGCCAAGTGCCAGCGCAGCCGTGGTGCTGGCAGTCGGCGCCAGATTGTGCGGGCAGGCTTCCTGGACGACACCGGCATCGAGGTGAATGTCTGCTTCGCGGGCCAGGGTCGATGTCGGTACTCCAGTCATCGAAATCAGGCGGGCGCCGGAACGCTTGACCAGCGGCACGATGCGCAGGAGCTCTTCGGATTCGCCGGAGTTGGACAGGGCAAGCAGCACGTCCTCACGCGTGATCATGCCGAGGTCGCCATGGCTGGCTTCGCCCGGATGAACAAAGTAGGCGGGGGTGCCGGTGCTGGCCATGGTCGCCGCGATCTTGCGCGCGATATGGCCGGATTTGCCCATGCCGCTGACGATCAGGCGGCCCTTGCTGGCAAGAATCAGTTCGACCGCTTTGGCGAAGTCATCGTTTATCCGGTTTTTCAGGGCGTCGACCGCTGCCGCTTCAATGCTCAGGGTCTGGCGACCCAGTTCCAGAGCGCGTTCCGGTGAAAATCGAGAAGCTGTTTGGCTTGGGTTCATGGGCTGGCTGCGGTTATGATGGCCGAAGTATACCTGAATCGCGAAAACGGCCTTGAGCGCACTCTCCCTTATCCTCCTGCTGCTTGGTGCATCGGTCCTGGCCGTGATCGTCTTTCGCCGCTTCAACCTGCCGCCGGTGCTCGGGTATCTGCTGGTCGGCAGCATCATCGGGCCGCATGCGCTGAATCTGTTGCGCGATGTGCATCGCGCTGAATATCTGGGTGAATTCGGCGTCGTCTTCCTGATGTTCTCGATTGGCCTGGAATTCTCGCTGCCCAAGCTCTATGCCATGAAACGCATCGTGTTCGGCTTGGGCTTGCTGCAGGTGCTGCTTAGTCTGGTATTGATTGCAGCGCTGGTCATGTTCTTCGGTGTGAATTGGCAGCTCGGCATTGCTTTGGGCAGCGTTTTTGCAATGTCATCGACGGCGGTCCTGACCAAGTTGCTTGCCGAGCGGATGCAGCTCGACTCGGCACACGGGCGCGAAATCATGGGCGTCCTGCTCTTCCAGGATCTCGCCGTGGTGCCCTTGCTGGTCCTTATCCCTTCGCTGACCCAGCCGCCGGAAAAACTCGCGATTCTGCTCGGTATCGCCTTGCTCAAGGCGGTCGTCGTCCTTGCCGTGATTCTGGTCTTTGGCCAGAAGCTGATGCGCAAATGGTTTTATTTTGTCGCCCGCGCCAAGTCATCCGAGGTGTTCGTCCTCAACGTGCTGCTGATCACGCTGGGGCTTGCCACCGTTACCGAGCTGGCCGGTCTGTCGCAGGCGCTGGGCGCCTTCGTCGCCGGCATGCTGATTTCCGAGACCGAATACCGCTTGCAGGTGGAAGAGGACATCAAGCCTTTTCGCGATGTGCTGATGGGGCTGTTCTTCGTCACCATCGGCGTCAAGCTCGATCTCAATATCGTTGTTGGTTTGTGGTGGCAGGTTCTGCTCGGTCTGGTCGCCCTGCTCGTCCTGAAAAGTGCAGTGGTCGGCTTGCTCTCGTGGCGCCTGGGTTCGACGCCCGGCAATTCGATTCGTGCCGGTCTCTGGCTCTGCGCCGGTGGTGAATTCGGCTTCGTGCTGCTGGGCGAAATTGCTCATATACCGAAAGTCATCGAACAGCTGGCTCTGACCATTCTGGTGCTTTCCATGCTGGCTGCGCCGTTCGTAGTCCAGTACAGCGAGAAACTGGTCATGCGCTTCGTTGCCAGCGAATGGCTGTTGCGCTCGATGCAACTGACGCAAATTGCCGCACTATCCATGGGAACGGACAAGCATGCCATCCTCTGCGGTTTCGGTCGTAGCGGTCAGTATCTGGCACGTTTCCTGACCCAGGAAGGCATTCACTACATTGCGCTCGACCTCGACCCGGATCGCGTTCGCGAAGCCGCGGCGGGTGGCGAAACGGTGGTTTTTGGCGATGCCGGCCGCAAGGAGGCGCTGATTGCCGCCGGCCTGATGCGGGCCAGTGTTGTCATCTTCACGATGAGCGATACGCCGCTCGCCGAAAAGGTCTTGCACCACGTACAAGCGCTGCGGCCCGATTTGCCGGTGATCGTGCGGACCTCGGACGAGCGCGACATGGGCCGTTTATCCAAGGCTGGTGCCGCCGAGGTCGTTCCGGAAACCCTGGAAGCCAGCCTGATGCTGGCTTCGCATGCGCTGGTTCTGGTGGGCGTGCCGCTTAACCGTGTTCTCAAGCGTATCCGGATTATCCGTAGTCAGCGCTATCGCCTGTTGCGCGGTTTCTATCGCGGGCTTTCAGACCGGGAGGAGGAAGATGAGCATCAGCCGCGCCTGCATTCGATCTGGCTGACGCCGGGGGCTGCCGCCATTGGCCAAACCCTGGGCGAACTTGATCTGGAGAGCTTTGGTTGTGAAGTCAGTGCGATCCGGCGGCGTGGCATCCGCGCCGTCGAGCCAGCACCGGAAACGCGCCTGGAAGAAGGTGACGTCGTCGTCGTGCTGGGCGATCCGGAAATGGTCACTGCGGCCGAAGAATGCCTGCTCAAAAATGAAAAAGCCCGCCGCAGCGGGCCTCGCTAGTTGCTGCCGGTTTCAGAAGCCGAGGCAGACTGTATAGGTTTTGTTGTCTTCGAATTTGGTGGCGGCGGTTTTGCTGCTGTCCATCGCGCGTAACGAGCCGCCGTTTGCTGTGCCATCATCAATCGTGTTGTCCAGTTGTTGGGCCAACTTGCTGCTGATGCCGCCGCTACAGGCAAAATAGGTGCCGCTCAGGCCGGTAATGGGAGGTGTTTCCATCTGAATGCCAACACGCCCGCCCTCGGCATTGGTCGGTAATCCCGCTTTGGTCGAGTCTGTGAAATCGGTGCTGCCGGTGGCGAGGCCGGCCAGACGGATGTGTTGCCAGAACAGGACGTTTTCGTTCTTGATGTCGTTTGCGTCCCAGTCGCCTTGGATTATGCCGTTGCCTGGCGTATGTGTGGTTAAGCTAGCCTTCGTACCTCCGGGCAGGTGGGTTGTTGCACTTATGTCATCCCCCGGCAGCGCCTTGAACTTGTCCTGATAGCCGTAAATGAAAAGCGGGATGGCACGCAGGTCGCCGGCCAGATTCTTGACCTTAGCGCTGTTGACCATTTCCTGCCCTTTCAGAACGCCACCGAGCAAAAGGCCGATAATGACCAGAACAATTGCTATTTCGATCAGGGTGAAACCACTTTGACTCCTTTGCATAATTTCCTCCGGTATTGATTGGCGGGAATATTCCCTCTGGAATTATACATATGGAATATTTTGTGGCTGTTTTGGTATTGTAAAGAATTATGCAATATGTGTTTTTTCAGGCGTCAAGGCAGGCGTCCTGCCGTAAACAGGCGACTGTAGAGAACATTGGACGAGAGCCAGAGCAGTTGGTCATCAAATTGCCGTGGATTGCTACTGAACGTGCTCGCAACAAAAAGGCGGTCGCCGTTCTGGTTGGCTATTTCGTCCTTGTCAGTCGGTATCTGACCGCCATTCTTGCCCAGCGAAAAGATGATGGCGGCAGCATCCTTGGTGAGGGCAGTATCGCTGGCGCATTCGGCGCTGCCTGAGCTACCTGTGCTGTTGTTTGCGGTATTGCAGACGCGAAGGTCGGGGGCGGGCGTTACGTTGCTGTTCCATGCGTTGCGCAGGCCATACTCGGTGGCCAGACAATGGCCTGTGCCGCATTCCAGGCTTTTGAAAGTTGAGATGGCATAGCGGATCGGATTCCCCCAGGGGTCGATGGCATAGCCTTGCGCGTTGACCGGCTGAATCCCCAATGTAACCGCGGGCAGGTAGCCATCCCAGGGATTGCTGCAGTCACCCCCTCCCTCCGGTGACTCAATGCCGCTTTTTCCCGGTGAGGCGGGGCAGGGCAGACGATTCCGGGTGATTGCGAAACCAAGCAGGGCCTCCCTGGCTTCATCCAGGCGCTGACGGGCTTCGAGATTGGCCGCGTTGTCCTGCTGGGCGGCAAAGTTGAGCATCAGGCCGCTTGCGAGCAGCGCAACAACGATCAGCACAATGCTCAGCTCGATCAGCGAAAATCCGTGGTTGTTGAATAGGCGCATCGGGCATTCTCAGTAGGCAAGACGATCATTGAAGGTGGCGGATGGTGCGTGTTCCGAAAACTCTGGCGAGGGACTTGTGGCATCTGCGTTTCGCGAGCTGTGGGCGTTCTGCTCCTCAAAAAAGCCGGTGATCTCCGGTTGCGTGCGTTCCTGGCCGGATAGTCTTGCTCCGGCGGCAATCACGACCAGATGGTGCGTGCCGCTGCCATTGACTTTCAGCTTGCCCGGTGCGGTCTTGAGCGGGTTTGCGATCTGGTAAAAAAGTGTCGCAGCCCATGCGTTCTGTGCCCACCAGTCATTCCGGACGGGCAGCAAGAAGTCGCAACTGCTGCTGGCCCAGACCATGGTCTGGGCGCTGGCGATCGTACCGGGGGCCGCCTTTTGGACTGCCTGCGCCTTCGCGAGCAGCCGGTCGAGCAGCATGGTGGTGTTGCTGACGGCCTTCTCCGCACTGGCTTGGGTCGCGCTCCCCGGCTTGTCGAGGTAGCTTTGCACTAATTCACTGGAGCCTTTTTTTCCGGTGATGCTGCCGAGCACATCGGTCGCGGCTTTGTAGGCGGAGGCGTCGAGGGCAGTGGCTTTGCCGGGGTCTGCCCCCTCCACGAGTGCTATGGCCTTGGCAAGGGTGGCGCTGATGGCCGCATTGTCGGCAATGATTTTTGCCCAGAAAGCGACGTTGACCGCTGTGCGGCCAACTGTTTCGGCATAAGGGACGATGGCACTCTGCAGCGGTCGCGGTGTGGCCGTGTCAATCTGCACGAAGGCATTGCCGGCATTCCGGTAGGCAGAAAGGTTAGCCAACAGGCTGCTGCGGGTCAGGTTGTTGTCGACAGCCTCATTGTTGCCGATGGCGGTGGCGAGCAGCCCGAGTTTTTCGCTGGCCTGGCTGGTCTGGTTTTCTATCAGCCGATCATCCGGAAACGCGGCGCGGGTTGCTAGAACAGCGGAGTTCAGGGCTGCCAGCGCGTTGTCTTTGCCGTCATTGATACTGTCCATGCCGGATGTCAGGTCGGTGATTGACCTGCTGATGGTTTCGAGGCCGAATGCCAGGGCTGCCCGGTTGGCCGGGGTGGGTTCCTGATGCAGCGCCGTTGTGAGAAGGGTGAGTGCCTTTGCTTGTTCGTCAATTTCGCTGGCCAGTCGGTTGGTCCGGCTGGCGGCAATGCGGGCTTGCAATTCATCGATACGCGTCAACAAGCTCGCGATTGCCGTTCTGGCTGCATCAATGTCGAGTGGTGCATTCGTGTTTGTGGCCACCGTGGCTGCCTGTCCGGCTTGCATGGCGGCATCCGTTGTTGCAGAAAGGGCGGGCTGGATATCCGGGCGGTCGGTGCTGGTTGCCAGCAATAATTCCTGAATGCCTTGCAGGGCGGTGGCTGACTCAGGCGTGGAAGCCGCTTGGGCGAGCATGCGGCTGCGGCGTTCGAGTTCGGCCGGAAAGACATCGCTGCCCAATTGGCCAAGCAACTCGGGGAGTTCTTCGCTCGCTCGTTTGCTGCTCTCGTCGAGTGCGCGAATGCTGCTGCCTTCGGCGCGGCTGATACGGTCGTTGGCAATCGCCTCGCGGACGGTCGTGTCGATTGTCTGGAGTTGGGCGAGTAGTGCGTCAGCCCGCTGTTTCAATTTGCTGGCATCAAAAAATATGCTGTCGAACAGATTTCTGGCCAGAACGAGTTCGTTGCCAAGTGTCTGGAGGGCGGCGAGTTGTTCTTTTGTATTGCCTGTCTGCGCAATCGCTGTCCCGATCTTTTCGAGTCGGGCAATGCTGTCGCGCAGCATGGCTTCGGAGCCAATACCGGGTTGAGAGACGGGTAGCCGGCCAAACAGGCTACCCGCTTTGCCTTGTCCGGAGCTGGAGGTGAGTGGTGCCGGCCAGGGGTAGCGATGATCGGTATTGCCTGGCGCATCCGCGTGCCGGTCGAGACAGTTCCTGACTTCGTTGGCCACCCGTTTTTCGACCGCTGCCATCAGCTCCTGACGGCTGATGACCAGCAAGCGATCATTGAACCGGGGGCCTGGGGGACCGCTGACATAGGTGTGATCGTCGCCATTGCCATTTTCGTCATCCAGATAGTCGGCAGGCTTGTTCGACGGACGTTGCTGGCCGGCGAGGGGCGTTTGCGGTGCGAAGATGATGGCAGCAATATCTTTCTGGCTATCGACCTGCAAAGCCATGGCGCTCTCACTGTTGATCGGCTGGGCGCTGTCATCGTCGCGCAGGGCCGGTGACAAGGCATACCAAAGGTGATTGTTGCTGTCGTCACGGAGTTCGGGCAAATCCAGTGTCAGCCATGGCAGGCGGCCGACATAGCTCGGGCAGCGGGTCATGGTGAACATGTCTGCCTTGCCGTCATCCGGATAGTTGTTCCAGCCGCTGCTGTCAGTGACCAGGTCGGGACAGGGCAAACTGCCCGGGCGGTTGTCATCGGTCACGGCGCGGGCAATCAGGGCTTCCCGTGCGCGCATCAGTGTTTCACTGAGCGTTTGCTGCTGCTTGTTGCGGCCGAGAGAGTTGTGAGTCTTTGCAAAAAAGATGTAGCTGCCGAACAGGCAAACGACGACCAGCAATAGCCAGAGCGCCATGCCCTTTTGGCTGCTTGCATATGTCTTTTTCTTCATTGCGCAGAGTCGCCCCGCCGAATGCTGATTTTCCCGTCGCGGAGCAGGCTCTCTCCGGTGCCGTTGTTGCTGTCGTAGCGGTCACCAACCGCAACCGGGGGTTTTCCGGTGTCGGCGTCATGACGTGCAGCGCCGTTGATCCAGTAAGTGTTTTTGCCGGAGCTACGCCTGACCTCGCCGTTGAAGATCAGCTTGGTATCTCTTTGTTCCGATTCGGAAAAAGGTGCGGCTCGGCGTTGTTGTTCCAGTGTTTTGCGTTGTTCCGGTGTCAGCAGAAGGCGTCCCGATTTTTCTTGCCCGATCGCATTGGTTGCGCTGCTGAAAAGGAGGAGCGCCGTCAGGGGCGTCAGGATTTGTCGGAATATCATCGTTCCCCCCTGTCTTGCTGGGTGGTGAGCCACTGCATTTTGCAGTCAGCGCTCAATGGCTGTAGCGCTTCCCCGTCAGGCGTTGTACTGCGGCTCAATTGGCAACTGTTTAGCAGTACCAGAGCCGGTGCCCGCCGCTGTATGTCGGCGAGGATGGCCAGAAACTCTGCCTCATGCAGTGGCTTGAACTGCAGATGCAAGGTGCTGCTGAAATAGGGCCAGACATTTCCCGATGTTTTGTCGAGGGGGATGCGGGGGGCGAATTCGTAGGTGATGTCTTGAGTCTGGAAAGCCTTGGCGACGCTGTCCATGACTTCCGCCCAAGCCAAGCGGTTGTCCTTGCCGGCGATGCCGATGCGTTGCAGCTCCCGGTACAAGACCGCCCGTTCGCCGAGTTCGCCTTTTTCCGCAGCGGCTTGTTGCAGGCGCAGTTCGATCTGGTTTTTGCTTTTTCGGCATGCGTCGCGCGCTTGTTCGGCCTGCGAAACCTGGTTGTGGCTCCAGAGTGCCAATGCCAGTGCCAGTAGGAGCGATGCGGCCAGCCCGAGCAACGGTTTCGCCAGTCGGACGAAATTGTGTTGGCTTCTGTTCACAGTGATCCGGGTCGGCTCAAAAACAAGGAAAAATGCCCGGTCTGGGCATCTGGCTGCTCGTTGCTGCGCAGGACTTGATCGGGCGAGATTGCATAGGGCCGGCGGGTGAGTGTCAATTGGGTCGCCGGTATGCTGCGTAGTTGTTGGACGAACTGTTCAAGGCTGACCTGGGTTTGCTGCCGGGGGGGATGTTCATCTGTCCGAATCCAGCCACTGATGCTGGTTATTTCTTCTGCAGCAGGGTGGTTGCCAGCGGTCGACGTCTCGGGAATGGCAATTTCCCATTTGATGTTTTCAAGTTCGATGCGTGGATGCTCATCCATCACCTGGCCGAGAAGTTGAAACATTGCCTCGGGGCTGGCCTGCCGGCGTTGCAGTTCGCGATGGCGATTGGTCAGGTGGCGCAGGCTTTCACTATCGATATCGAGTTGCGGAAAGGCGGCTGCAATTTCTGCGTAGCGCGCCCGCAGTTGCATCTCGCTGCTGGCGTATTCTGCGCTTTCCTGGCGCAGGGTCTGAGTCCGCCAGCTTTCTTCGCCGGCATAGAGGGCGCTGCCAAGCAGGATGCAGAAACTGGCTGCAGTCAATGCGCGCCGGGTTTGCCAAAGGCGGAAGTCCTGGCGTTGGGCTGCGGTCGCGAATTGTTGCCGGGGCGGTGCATGCGCTAGCAGGTGCAGGAAGAGATGTTCGCATCCGGCGTCTGTTGATGCGTGATTCAGTTTGAGTTGGCGAGCTGCGCTCGGGATGTCGGTGAGCGTGAGTTGCCGGTTTGCATCGTTTTGCTCGCTTGCCCGCAGGGCCTCGATGATTTTCGGGCTGGCAATGATGTGGACCGCCAGGCGGGCATCGTGCTCGATTTGCCTTTGTCCGACCAGGTATTGCTGCAGTCTGGTCGCTTCGCCGGTGATCAGAAGGGCGGCGCTTTTGGCGCCTGCGTTGCCCAGCGCTGTCGTGCGCGAAAAAATGGTTTGGCCGTGTTTCAGATAGCTTTGCCGCAAGGTGTCTGCCTGTTGGGTTAGCAGAAGGCAATGCGGGTTGTGCCCAGTGAGCTGGTGCAGTAAACGGCCGTTCAGCTGCAGAGGCGAGTAAATGCCGGCGAGCGGGACTTCAGTTGTGGCGATCCGTTGTAGCCAGGGGGCAAGGTGCTGCGCCTTGTTCAGCCCGGTGAAGAGAAGGCTTTCCTCCTTGCGCCGTCCCTTGATGTGGCCGAGGGAAATCACCGTGTGCAGCTGTGCGCCGTTCAGGTATTGCTGAATCCTGCGCTGGATCAAGGCCTGCCGGTCTTTGCCGCGGAGGAAGGGAATGTTGTCGACGACCAGTTCCTCGTCAGCGAGGTCGCTCAGGAGTCGATAGGGTGCATCCTGGTGGCTGTGCAAGTAGGCAGAAAAATCGTTCAGGCCGGCTTCGTCAGCAGTGAAGCAGCCTTCCTGAAGCAAGTCGCCGTTTTGTGGGCGATAGGCAGTCAGTGTCTGATGGCGGTCGAGATGGAGCAGGCGGCATCGGCTCATAGCTTGATCCGGCTGATCACATCATAGATGGGGGCGATGACTGCCAGCATGATCCAGCCGAGCAGGAGCCCCATGACGACGGTCAGTATCGGTTCGATCATGGCTTGTGCCTTGCCGACCGATTCACGGACGTCGCGGTTGTAGAAATAGCTGACATTGCGCAAGGCGGTATCGAGCCGTCCGGTGTTTTCGCCAACCCGCAGCATGCGGATGACCAGAGGCGGAAAGAGCCCTGTGTCGAAAAATGCGCTGGCGACATTGTGACCTTCATGGATGGCCTGTTCTGCCTGCGCTACCGCCTGGCTCATGGCGCGGTTGCCGAGGGTGTCGCGGGTGGTCCGGATGGCTTCCTGGATGGGAATGCCTGCCGCGTAGAGCAGGGCAAAGGTGTTGGCAAAGCGGGAAAGTATGATTTTTTTGAGGATGTTGCCGACAAGCGGCAGGCGCAGTTTGGCAGCGTCGAGGTAAAGCCTGGTGTTAGGGGTGCGGCGGCGGAGCATTTGCCAGGCGAGAACAGGGAGCAGCGGCGCGAGCAGGAAAACCGGCCAGTAGTTGACCAGAAGCTCGGAAATGAAAAACAGCAGTCGGGTTTGTGGCGGCAAGGTCTGGCCCATGTTCTTCACGAACGGCTTCAGTTGCGGGACCAGGTAAATCATCAGGAACAAGGTGGTGGCGGCGATGACCGTGGCGACCAGGCCCGGATAGATCAGCAGCTTTTTCGCGTGGGCGGCAAGTTCATCTTCCCAGCGCAGTGATTCGCCAAGACTGGCCAGGGTTTCCGGTAGCTGGCCGCAACTTTCGCCGGCTTGGACAAGGTTGGTGAATACCTGATTGAACCTGCCGCCTTGTGCAGCCATTGCTTGCGACAGGGTCTGGCCGCCTTCGATCCGTTCGATCAGGCTGCTGACAATCTCGCGCCAGTGAGCCTGTTCGAGCGAATCGCGCAGATCTCTCAGGCCATCGAGCAAAGGGACGCCGGCGCGGGTCAGTTGTTCGAGATGGAAACAAAAGTTGATCAACTCGGGGCGGGCAATGCCGCGCCGGATTAAAGCCGGGCGAGCTCGGGCTGGCGAACAGTCGATGAGTTCCAGTGCCATGCGTTTGAGTCGCATCTCCAGATCAAGGGCGTTGGCAGCCTCTTGTCGGCCGACTGAACGACGTCCCGCTTCATCGATGGCCCGGTATTTGAAGAGCATCGCTACATCCGGCTGCTCAGATCGATGACGCGGCCGAGTTCGGCCAGCGATGTGCTGCCATCAAGGACGCGGCGGCAACCGTCGTCGATCAAGGGAGTGAATCCGCTTTGCAATGCCTGGTTGCTGATCTCGTGGACGCTTGCCTGGCGGGCGATGAGTTCGTCAATCGCGACATCGACGCGCAGGATTTCCATGATGGCAAGGCGACCGCGGTAGCCCTGGAAGTCGCAGTGCTTGCAGCCGGTTGCGCGGAAAAGTGTCGTTTTTTCGGTGTCGACCGGTAGGGCGAGTAGTCGCATTTCATCCGGTGTTGCTGAGTAAGGAAGCTTGCAGTGGGCACAGAGGCGGCGGATCAGGCGCTGGGCCACGATGCCGATCATGTTGCCGGCGATGATGCCGGGTTGGACGCCGATGTCGAGTAGCCGGGGGATGCTGCCAATCGCCGAGCCGGTATGCAGGGTGGAGTAGACTTGATGGCCGGTCATGGCTGCTCGCATGGCCATTTCGGCTGTATCGGCATCGCGGATTTCGCCGACCAGAATGATATCGGGATCCTGCCGCATCATCGATCGGATGCCATTGGCGAAATCAAGGCGGGCTGCTTCAGAGATCGATGTCTGGCGGACTAGCGGCAAGGGATATTCGACAGGGTCTTCCAGCGTCATGATATTGACCCCCTCGGCATTGAGGTGGTTGAGCACCGAGTAGAGCGTTGTTGTCTTGCCGCTGCCGGTTGGTCCGGTTACCAGGATGATGCCTTCCGGGCGCGCGATCATGGTTTGCAACAGCGTCAACTGTTTTTCGCTCAGGCCGAGCTGGTCGAGCGGGACGATGCCTTTTTGGCGATCAAGGATGCGCAGCACAATGTTTTCGCCATGCAGGGTCAATTGGCTGGCAACCCGGAAATCAACTGGTCGTCCGGAAATGCTCAGACTGATCCGGCCATCCTGTGAGGCGCGGTTCTCGGCAATATTCATTCCGGCGAGCACCTTGATGCGTACGATCATGGGGGGCCAGCAGGCGTTGTGCAGGACACGAATCTGGCGCAGCATGCCGTCGATTCGATAACGGATACGCAGGAAGCTGTTTTCCGGTTCGAAATGGATGTCGGATGCGCCTCGTTTGACGGCATCACTGAGGATCGCGTCGACCAGACGGACGACCGGCTGGCGGTATTCGTCGCTGGCGGTCGACAGGCTGGACCAGTCGATTTCGCCTGTTTCGAGCTCGTGCAGAATGCCGTCTATCGATAACTGGTGTCCGTAATGCCGGTCAATGGCGAGGTCGATTTCCGACTCTCCGGCGAGCCAGGTTTCGATCTCGACTGTTTCTGCGAGTCCGCTCCTCACCTGATCAAGGGCAACGATATCGTGGAGGTCGGGTATGGCCAGCGTCAGGCGCTGCAACTGTTCGTCGTAAGCCAGGGCGAGGACGTGATGACGTTTTGCCACGGCATGGGGAATCAGCCGGATGGCCAGTGGGTCAATAATGGCCTTGCCTGGGTCGATGCTGCGTTGGCCCAGTGTCTCCGACAAGGCTTCGCGGAGGACGGCTTCCGAGATGAAACCAAGTGCGACCAGCTGTTTTCCGAGCGGCAAATCCTGCTGCATTTGCTCCAGCAGAGCGATGCGTAGCTGGTCTTCGGAGAGTAGTCCCTTCCCGATCAGCTTTTGACCAAGCGGCAAGTGAGCGCCACCTGATTTGCGAGAGCCTCCCTCAAGGGGTGGGGATGATGGAGAAAGGTCGGGCTTCATCGGGTTGCTTGAAAAAGTTTTTCTCGGGAAGCATTTCGCGCAGGCTCCGATAGTCGCCATGAATGTCAGCATCCTTGACGATAATCGGGCGCAGGAAGATGACCAACTCCGATTTCTGGCTCTGGTTGTTGCGATTGTTCAGCAATTCCCCGGCAAGCGGTATTTGCCCAAACAATGGAACGCGCTGCGTCTGATAGTCGACCTTGTCCTCCATCAGGCCGCCCAGAATTGCGATGTCGCCATTCGCAACGCGCATCACTGATTCGACTTCCCGGGTGCGAATCATGGGGACGAGGTTTTCGATGCCGTTTTTGCGTAGATCCGGGTTCGGGTCGGCTATTTCGCGGCCAACGCTGGTGATCGTTGGTCGAATGTTCAGGGTAACCATGTCGTTGGCGCTGATTTGCGGTGTGACGCCCATGACCAGTCCGACCGATACGGTTTGCGGTGTCGTCGTGTACGTGATTGATGTGCCAACGTTGGCGGTGCTGGTGGTGTCCGCCTTGACCGTAAAGTAGACATAGTTCTCAACAACCTTGAGCAGTGCGGTCTGATTGTTGAGTACCGAAAGGCGGGGGCTGGAGAGTACTTTGGTCGTTCCGAATGTTTCGAGCAGGCTGATCAGCGCGTTGGGATTCTGATCCCGGGTGTAGCGCATGTTGACGGTGCTTTTCAGGGGATTGCCCAGGTATTCGATGAGGCCTTTGCCGCCCAGTTGTGTCCAGTCGATGCCCTGCTCGTAGCCATTCTTCAGCGTAACTTCGGCGATGGTGGTCTCGATCAATACCTGGCGCTGTGCCGTGTTGGCTACCTGGTGAATGAACTCCTGGATACGTTCATGCTGGCGTTGTGTTGCTCGTACGGCAATGACGCCGCTTTCCGCATTCATGATTACGGATGCTGCTTCGCGAAAGGTACTGCGGCGCAGTGTGGTGTTCCCGCTGGCTTGGGCACTGGTGTTGGCGGTTGGTGCGGATTGAAGCAGTTGGCCGTGTTGGGTGCCGCGTTTGCCAATGCTGTTTGTGAGAGCAACCAGGCCGGTTGCGGACTGGTTGCTGCTCTGTTCGATCTGCGTTTCGCTGGAGCCTTCCGGGAAAACCTTGTCGGTTTCGCGCAGGATGTCCTTGATGTTTTGTTCCAGAGATTCCCAGAACTGGTTTTTCGACGTGTTTTCTATCCGGGTGTTCGAAACGTTGCCGGCCGAATTGCCTGAACTGGATGGCGTTGCGGTGCTTCCGGGCAAGCCGCTTGTGATCTGGCTATTTGCGGCGATGGTGCCGCTCATGTTGCGGGAAATATTTACGTAGTCGACGCTGTAGCGGCGCAGGAAAGGTGTGTCTGGCATGATCGCCAGATTTTTGCCTTCCATCTCGAAGCGCATATCCACTTGCTTCGTGATCCGGGTCAGTAATTGCGGCAGTGTCTGGTCGATGGCATTCAATGTGACGAGGCCAGTGATGCCGGGGTGGATGTCAATGTTGATCTTTGCATCTCTGGCCAGCGCAAACAGCAGGTCGTGAACGGCGACGTTGTTGACGATCACGCTGTAAGTTTCTGCGGAGGGAAAGTCTTCCCGACTTTCTGCAGAAGGTGCTGGTGCTGCTGGCTGGTAGGGTTGAGCTTGCACTCGAGTTGGTGCCGCAAGCTCGGCGCTCAAGTGCCCTTTGGGCTGCACATGTGGCGCAGGGCTCGAACAGGCGATCAGCATCAGACAATGAGGCGCCAAAATGGTTACGCCGACTCTCATCGGGCTTGATCTCATCGGAAAGAGGTTTGGTGACGGAGTTGCTCCCCGCTAGAATTTATATCAACGTCATAAAGTTATGTATTTGGAATTTGTAAAGTTTTGTGGTGCTTTCGTTGCCGGTGCTGCCCGAATGAATCCGGCGAAATTCTTCCCGTTGTGCTTTTCTGGAGTCCCCATTGATGCCGGCTCCAATTGGCGGCGTTGGCTACCCAGGCTTTCAGGGGAAATTCCACGTCTGTTTCTCGATATTAGCCATGTCTGATGGCGGTGTTGGCGGGCGAGTCTGCTAAAATCGCACGACTTTTTCGAGGGTAGTGCTTTGTCGGACGACATTCTGGTCGATATCGAAGACCTTCAGTTCAACTATGACGGGCGGCCGGTGCTGCAGGGGATCAACATGAAGATCCCGCGCGGCAAGGTGGTTGCCATCATGGGGGGCTCGGGTTGTGGCAAGACGACCTTGCTGCGCTGTATCGGTGGTCAATTGCGACCGACCGGCGGGCGTGTTCGTCTGGAAAAGCACCAGGTTTGCGAGATGTCGGAGGCTGAGCTTTATCGCCTGCGGCGCAAAATGGGCATGCTTTTCCAATTTGGCGCGCTGTTTACCGATATTTCCGTGTTCGATAACGTGGCATTCCCTTTGCGCGAGCACACGGATCTCTCCGAACAAATGATCAGCGATCTCGTCTTGATGAAACTCGAGGCGGTTGGTCTGCGTGGTGCCCATAAGTTGATGCCCGGAGAGTTGTCCGGGGGGATGGCGCGGCGTGTTGCGCTGGCGCGCGCGGTGGCGCTTGATCCGATGCTGGTGATGTATGACGAGCCGTTTACCGGCCTTGATCCGATCGCGCTGGGCGTCATCGGTCAGTTGATCCGCAAGTTGAACGATGCGCTGGGGGCGACCTCCATCATGGTGACCCATGATGTGCAGGAGTCCTTGCAGATTGTTGATTACATCTACTTCATTTCGAATGGTCAGATTGTTGCCGAGGGGACGCCGGATGAAATCCGTGCCTCGCGCGATCCTTTTGTGCACCAGTTTGTGCATGCCGAGGTTGATGGTCCGGTTCGTTTCGATTACCCGGCGCCCTCGGTAAAGCAACAATTTCTGGCCGGAGGTGCGCATGTCTAGTCCGGCGGTGTTGTTGCGCAAGCTTGGTCATGCTGTTGTGGAGCGCATCTGGCGGCTGGGTTTCGCGACGCGTTTCCTGTTCGCCATCCTGACCCATTCCGGCACGGCGTTCCGTCGCCTGCCTCTGACCTTGCGCGAGATTTATTTCAGCGGCGTGCTTTCGCTGGTGATCATTCTGGTGTCCGGTCTTTTTGTCGGCATGGTGCTGGGCTTGCAGGGGTTTGAAACCTTGCAGCGTTTCGGGTCGACCGAGGCACTCGGTATCATGGTGGCCCTGTCCTTGACGCGTGAGCTGGGGCCGGTAGTTGCCGGCTTGTTGTTCGCTTCACGCGCCGGCACCTCGGTGGCGGCAGAGATTGGCCTGATGAAGGCAACCGAGCAGTTGAAGGCCATGGACATGATGGCGGTCAATCCGATCGCCCGTGTCGTGGCGCCGCGTTTCTGGGGCGGCATCATCTCCATGCCCTTGCTGGCGGCGATGTTCTCCGCGATGGGTGTGCTTGGCGGCTGGTTGATTGGCGTGGTGTTCATTGGTGTTGATGATGGTGCCTTCTGGTCGCAAATGCAGGCTGGTGTTGATTGGCGCTACGACATCTGGAACGGCATCATCAAGAGTTTTGTTTTTGGCATCGCGGTATCGCTGATTGCTGTTTTCGAAGGTTACGATTCGGTGCCAACGGCCGAGGGGGTGTCACGGGCAATTACGCGTACCGTGGTGACATCGGCCTTGACCATCCTTGCACTTGATTTCGTTCTCACTTCGTTCATGTTCCGGGGAACTTCATGAACCGTACCGCTCTCGACCTCTGGGTCGGCTTTTTTGTGGCGCTGGGCCTTGCAGCTGTGTTGTTTTTGGCGACAAAGGTAGGCAACCTTTCGTCGGCCAACCTGTCTGAGGCTTATACGCTGCAAGCCAAGTTTGATAACATCGGCGGGCTGAAAGTGCGCGGGCCGGTAAAGAGTGCTGGCGTGCTGGTCGGCCGGATTACCGATATCAAGCTTGATCCGGTGAGCTATGAGGCGGTCGTGACCCTGAGCATCGATGGTCGTTTCCGCTTCCCAAAAGATACTTTCGCTTCGATTTACACGGCTGGCTTGCTCGGTGAGCAATATGTCGGCCTTGATGTCGGTGGCGATGAAAAGATGTTGCAGGCGGGCGATACCGTTACCAAAACGCAGTCGGCTGTGGTTCTCGAAAAGCTGATCAGTCAGTTTCTTTTCAGCAAGGCGGCAGAAGGACAGGATAAAAAATGACGGTGAAGCTTGAATTGTTACGGCTTGGTTCGCGAAGCCGGTTGCTGCTCGGTGCCCTGATGGCGTTGACGTTCGCCGGAAGTGTCGTGGCCGAAGATAATCCGCGTGACCCTTACGAGGGTTTCAATCGCGCCATGTTCTCGGTCAATGAGGCCGTGGACAAGGCGCTGATCAAGCCGCTCGGGCAGGCTTACGACAAGGCCGCGCCGCTGCCGGTCAAAGCCAGTGTTGGCAATTTTTTCGGTAATACCGGTGACCTCTGGATCGGTGTTAATAGCGCGATGCAGGGCAAGTTCGCCGATGCCGGCATTGACGCCGGGCGTTTGCTGATCAACTCGACGGTGGGTATTTTGGGTCTCTTCGATGTCGCCAGCGAGCTCGGGCTGGAAAAGCATGATGAAGACTTCGGTCAGACGCTTGCCGTCTGGGGGGTGGCGGATGGCGGCTATCTCTACTGGCCGATCATCGGGCCGCGCACGCTGCGCGACACGGCGGGCTGGGGGGCTGACTCCTTTGCCGATCCGGTGCGTTACGTGCGGCCGGTTACCGTGCGCAACAGCATGAACGCGCTGCGTATTGTCGATATTCGGGCCAGCCTGTTGCCGGCCGACAAGGTGGTTGAAGAGGCTGCTCTGGACAAGTACGCCTACGTGCGTGACGCCTACCTGCAACGTCGCCGTAGCCAGATTTTCGATGGCCGCCCGCCGCGGCTGGATGATTGATTCAACTCAGATTGACGATGATGAAAAAGCTATTTGCCCTCTTCTTTGCCGGTTTTGTCGCTGCCTCGGCCTATGCCCAGGAGGCGCCAGACGCACTTATTCAGCAGGTGACAGAAGAGGTTCTGGATATTATCCGCAAGGACAAGGATATCCAGAATGGCAACACCCACAAGGTGATCGAGCTGGTCGACAAGAAGGTCCTGCCGCACTTCAACTTCCCGCACATGACGGCACTTGCGGTCGGCAAGGACTGGAAGAAAGCGAATGCCACCCAGCAGCAGCAGCTGGTTGTTGAATTCAAGACCCTGTTGGTGCGTACTTATTCGAATGCATTGACTGGCTACAAGAACCAGAAGGTAGTCTTCAAGCCCTTCAAGATGGCGCCGGGTGAAACCGATGTGCTGGTTCGTACCGATATTCTGCAACCGGGCAGCAAGCCGGTTCAGCTCGACTACAACCTGGAAAAGCTGGAAGCCGGCTGGAAGGTGTATGACGTGACGGTGGCAGGGATCAGTCTGGTTACCAACTATCGTGAACAGTTCGGCCAGGAAGTTCGCAACACCGGTATCGATGGCTTGATCGCCTCCATCTCGGCGAAGAATAAATCACTTGATTCCGCAGTGAAGGCCGAAAAAAAATGATCGAGCGTGAAGCCGGGCGCCTGATTGTCAAGGTGCCGTTGATCATGGCGAATGCGCGCAGCCTGCTTGATGCAGGCTGTTCCGCTTTGGCAGAGGGGGAACAGATCTTTGATTTTTCCTGCGTGACCGAGGCTGACTCTTCGGCTGTGGCTGTGATGCTTGGCTGGCTGCGTGCGGCACCGGCTACACGGTCGACGCTCAAATTTGCCCATATTCCAACCGGCGTTCGTTCCCTGGCTGAGCTTTACGGCGTTTCCGAACTGTTGCCCCTCGCCTGAGGGGGGTGCTATGCCGGCTGCTGTTTCCATCGTTGACGTCGTCAAGCATTTCGGCTCGCTGCAGGCGCTGGCCGGGGTTTCGCTCGAAATCGCCGAAGGCGAGTTTTTCGGTCTGCTCGGTCCGAACGGGGCCGGCAAGACGACGCTGATTTCGTCGCTGGCCGGTCTGGTGCGGGCGGATTCCGGTTCGTTGAAAGTGCTCGGTCACGATGTGGTCAAAGACTTTCGCGAGGCGCGCCGTTTGCTCGGTGTCGTGCCGCAGGAACTGGTTTTCGACCCGTTTTTCAACGTCCGTGAAACCCTGCAGATCCAGTCCGGCTATTTCGGTATCCGCAAGAACGACGACTGGATTGACGAGATCCTGCACAACCTTGATTTGACCAGCAAGGCTGACGTCAATATGCGCCGTCTCTCCGGTGGCATGAAGCGGCGCGTGCTGGTGGCGCAGGCGCTGGTGCACAAGCCGCCGGTCATCGTGCTCGACGAGCCGACGGCCGGTGTCGATGTCGAGTTGCGTCAGGGCTTGTGGCAGTTCGTGCGCCGCCTCAATAGCGAGGGGCACACCATCATCCTGACCACGCATTATCTCGAAGAGGCTGAAGCCTTGTGCGGTCGCATCGCCCTGATGAAGCAGGGGCGGGTCGTCAAGCTCGACAGCACGGCCAATCTGATGGCAGCCCATCCCGGCGGCTCGCTGGAGGATGTTTTTGTGCAGGCGATGAATCAATGATCGGTTTCTCGACCCTGTTCTACAAGGAGTTGCTGCGCTTCTGGAAGGTTGCCTTTCAGACCGTCGGCGCACCGGTGCTCACGGCCTTGCTCTACCTGCTGATCTTCGGTCATGTGCTTGATGAGCATGTGCAGGTGCACGGTGTCGGCTATACGACTTTTCTGGTGCCCGGCCTGGTGATGATGCAGGTCCTGCAGAATGCCTTTGCCAACTCGTCATCCAGTCTGATCCAGGCCAAGATCACCGGCTCCATCGTTTTTGTGCTGCTGCCGCCGATTCCCTACAGTGCATTCTTCGCTGCCTATGTCCTGGCCGCGGTGGCGCGCGGCCTGATGGTCGGGGCGGGTGTCTTGCTGGCGACAGTCTGGTTTACCCATTTGCAGGTGGTGGCGCCGCTCTGGATCGTTGCGTTTGCCCTGTGCGGCGGTGCGATGTTCGGCGCACTCGGCATGATTGCCGGCATCTGGTCGGAAAAATTCGACCAGCTCGCTGCCTTCCAGAACTTCCTGATCATGCCGCTGACCATGTTGTCCGGTGTCTTCTACTCGATTTACTCGTTGCCGACGTTTTGGCAGCGCCTGTCGCATTACAATCCCGTTTTTTACATGATAGACGGCTTCCGCTATGGCTTTTTCGGCGTCTCCGACGTGGCACCCGAAATCAGCCTTGCTGTCGTCTTTGCCTGCTTTGCAGGAGTGTCGCTGTTGACGCTCAATCTGCTCAAGCGTGGCTGGAAACTAAGAGCCTGAACCCATGCATCCCGATCAAATCAAGGAACTCATTCTCGCCGGCATGTCCTGCGATCATCTTTCGCTCGACGGCGACGGCCAGCATTTCGAGGCGCTCGTGGTCAGTGCCGAGTTCATCGGGAAGAGTCGCGTTCAGCGTCAGCAACGTGTCTATCAAACCCTCAAGGAAAAGCTCGCGACCGGGGAGTTGCATGCCCTTTCCTTCAAAACCCTGACCCCGGAAGAATGGAGCGCCCAGCGTGGATAAGTTATTGATTCAGGGCGGTAATGCCCTTTCCGGCGAAATCTCGATTTCAGGTGCCAAGAATGCCGCGCTGCCGATTCTCTGCGCTTCGCTGCTGACCTCCGATCCGGTCCATTTTACCAATGTGCCGCATCTCAACGACATCTCGACGATGCTGCGCCTGCTGGGTGACATGGGCGTCGGTGTGACCATCGACGGAGTTGATGGTCTGGAGCTCAACGGTGGCGGCCTGAACAATCCCGTGGCTTCCTACGAGATGGTCAAGACCATGCGTGCGTCTATCCTCGTGCTTGGCCCGCTCGTTGCGCGCTGCGGCGAGGCACGGGTCTCGCTGCCCGGTGGCTGTGCCATCGGCGCGCGTCCGGTCGATCAGCACATCAAGGGGCTGCAGGCGATGGGTGCCGAGATCAAGGTCGAACAGGGCTACGTGCATGCCAAGGCTTCGCGTCTGAAAGGCGCTCGCATCTGTACCGACATGGTGACCGTGACCGGTACCGAGAACCTGATGATGGCTGCCTGTCTGGCTGAAGGCGAAACGATCATCGAAAATGCCGCGCGTGAACCGGAAGTGGTCGATCTGGCCAACTGTCTGGTCAGCATGGGGGCACGTATTTCCGGCGCCGGCACCGACATCATTCGTATCCAGGGTGTGGAGAAGCTGCATGGCGCAACGCATGCCATCATGCCTGACCGCATCGAGACCGGCACCTACCTGTGTGCAGCGGCCGCTACCGGTGGTGACGTACGTCTGCTCAAGACCTCGGCGGCCTACCTCGATACCGTGGTCGACAAGCTGATGGATGCCGGTTGCGACATCACCGTCGAGCGCGATGCGATCCGTCTCGTCGCGCCGAAGCGCCTCAAGGCGGTCAGCCTGCGTACGGCGCCGTATCCGGCTTTCCCGACCGACATGCAGGCGCAGTTCATGGCGATCAATTGCGTCGCCGAAGGCGTTGCGACGATTCGCGAAACCATTTTCGAAAACCGTTTCATGCATGTCAGCGAGCTGATGCGCCTGGGTGCCGACATCCAGATCGAAGGCAATAATGCCATCGTGCGCGGCGTCGACCGTCTGGAAGGTGCAACGGTCATGGCCACCGATCTGCGTGCCTCGGCCTCGCTGGTAATTGCTGCCCTGGTGGCCCAGGGTGAGACGCTGATCGACCGGATCTACCATCTCGATCGCGGTTACGAGCGGATCGAGGAAAAGCTGGCGCGCCTCGGGGCGCAGGTCAAGCGCGTCCACTAAGCATTGTGCGACAAGGCCGGGCGGGATTTAACCCTGCCCGGTGTGTTGTTTATTCGTTGAATCGGATGCTTTTCACCGGTCGACCTCCGACCGACGTAAAAATGTCTTTGCATTACCGATTGAAGAGGGCATACTGCGGGCTTCGGGATTTCCAGGCAGTGTTTTGTGCCTACGCCGTACCCGGCTAGTAGCGTTTATTCGTTACCTGCTTTTCGGTTTGTCAGCTCCTCGGTCTTGATTCTCGTATTTTTCTCGGGCTTGTGTTTAGCCGGCCTGTTCTACTGTTTTTTCCAAGGAAGCTATTCATGGCAACTGGTACCGTCAAGTGGTTCAACGACTCCAAAGGTTTTGGTTTTATTTCCCCGTCTGAAGGCGGCGAAGATCTCTTCGCTCACTTCTCTGCCATTCAAGGCAACGGCTTCAAGACCCTGGCCGAAAACCAAAAAGTGACGTTCGACATCGTCACCGGCCCGAAGGGCAAGCAAGCTGCCAACATTCGCCCTGCTGAATAAGTCAGGCGAAAGCGCAAGCTTCGACAAAAGCCCGGCGTCCGCCGGGCTTTTTTGTTTCCAGAAATATCGCATTGGCTGTGTCGTAGCCCGTGCAGGAGAATCATTGCATGGCTAAAGAAGAAATCATTGAACTGCCGGGCGTTGTCGCCATGGTCTTGCCGGATACCCGTTTCCGCGTCACGCTGGAAAACGGTGTCGAAGTTGTCGCCTATGTCTCGGGCAAGATGCGCAAGCACCGCATCCGTATTCTGGCCGGCGATCGTGTGACGCTGGAAATGTCGCCCTACGATCTGACCAAGGCGCGCATCAGCTTCCGTCACAAGGACGAGCGTTCTGCCGTGGCTTACGCTGCACGTCACCAATAAGCACGATCTGAAGTGCCCTGGCGTCTCGGGGATTTGCCGGCTCTGCTAAAATAGCGGTTTCGCCAATCGAGCAAGATTCCCCGTGACGACCATCACCATTGCCCTGTCCAAGGGCCGCATTTTCGACGAAACCCTGCCTTTGCTGGCAGCGGCAGGGATCGTTCCCACCGAAAACCCGGAAACCTCGCGCAAGCTGATCATCGGGACCAATCGTCCCGAGGTTCGTGTCGTCATCGTGCGTGCGACCGACGTGCCGACCTACGTGCAATACGGCGCCGCCGACCTCGGCGTGGCCGGCAAGGACGTGCTGATCGAGCATGGCGGTGAAGGTTTGTACTCGCCGCTCGATCTCAAGATCGCCAAGTGCCGGATGATGGTTGCCGTGCCCGAAGGTTTCGACTACGCCAATGCCGTGCGCCAGGGCAACCGCCTCAAGGTCGCCAGCAAATACACCCAGACGGCGCGGGAACATTTCGCCAGCAAGGGCGTCCATATTGATCTGATCAAGCTGTACGGCTCGATGGAGCTGGCGCCACTGGCCGGTCTGGCCGATGCCATCGTCGACCTGGTGTCGACCGGCGGCACGCTGAAGGCCAACAAGCTGGTGGCCTGCGAGCACATCATGGACATTTCCAGCCGTCTGGTGGTCAATCAGGCTTCCCTCAAGGTCAAGCGTGAAACCCTGCAACCGATTATCGACGCCTTCGCACAGGCGGTGGAGAAATAATCCCTATGGTCGCCATCAAGCGTCTTTCAACGGTCGACGCCGATTTCACGGCAAAAATGAACGCGCTGCTCGCCTTCGAGGCGGCGTCCGATGAGGGCATCGAGCGCACCGTCGCCAGCATCCTCGCCGACGTCAAGGCGCGCGGCGATGCGGCGGTGGTCGAATACACCAATCGCTTCGATCGCCTGAGCGCGAATGGCATGGCCGACCTCGAACTGTCCAAGGCTGAAATGCAGGCGGCGCTCGACGGTTTGCCGGCTGAACAGCGTGCGGCGCTCGAAGCGGCGGCGCAGCGCGTGCGCGTCTACCACGAGAAGCAGAAGCTCGAAGGCTGGTCCTACACCGAAGCCGACGGCACCATGCTCGGCCAGATGATCACGCCGCTTGATCGCGTCGGTCTCTACGTGCCGGGCGGCAAGGCGGCCTATCCCTCTTCCGTGCTGATGAACGCGATTCCGGCCAAGGTGGCCGGCGTCAAGGAACTGATCATGGTCGTGCCGACGCCGGGCGGCGAAAAGAATGCGCTGGTATTGGCGGCGGCCTGTCTGGCCGGCGTTGACCGCGTGTTCACGATGGGCGGGGCGCAGGCGGTCGGTGCTCTTGCTTACGGAACCCAGAGCGTGCCGCAGGTCGACAAAATCGTCGGGCCGGGCAATGCCTATGTCGCCACGGCCAAGCGCCGGGTGTTCGGCATCGTCGGCATCGACATGGTGGCCGGGCCGTCGGAAATCCTCGTCGTCGCCGACGGTTCGGGCAATCCGGACTGGGTGGCGATGGACCTGTTCTCGCAGGCCGAGCACGACGAGCTGGCGCAATCCATCCTGATCTGTACCGACGCGGCTTTCATCGAGCAGGTGCAGGCCAGCATCGAAAAGCTGCTGCCGACCATGCCGCGTCGCGAGACGATCGAAACCTCGCTGACCAATCGCGGCGCCTTCATTCTTGTGCGCGATCTGGAAGAGGCGATTGCCATTGCCAACCGCGTCGCGCCGGAACATCTCGAACTGGCGCTGGCCGAGCCCGATCCGTGGGTCAGCAAGATCCACCACGCCGGCGCCATCTTCATCGGTCACTACACCTCCGAGTCGCTCGGCGATTACTGTGCCGGCCCGAATCACGTATTGCCGACTTCCGGTAGCGCGCGTTTCTCGTCGCCGCTCGGTGTCTACGACTTCCAGAAGCGGACCAGCCTGATCAAGGTGTCGAAGGCCGGTGCACAGACGCTGGGGCGCATCGCTTCGACGCTGGCGCAGGGTGAAGGTCTGCCGGCGCACGCCAAGTCAGCCGAGTTCCGGCTGGAAAATTGAGCCGGAAAAGCCGTTGACCGCTGCGACTGAATCGATGCCCAAGCGCCCGGACCTCCGGGCGCTTTTTTTCGGCTTTTCCGCAGTCGGCCTGTCCGGTTTTGGCGGCGTGTTGCCTTTTGCCCGACGCATGCTGGTCGAGGAAAGGCAGTGGATGACGGCCGAGGAATTTAACGCCCAACTTGGTCTCTGCCAGTTTCTGCCGGGTCCGAACGTGGTCAATCTGGCGGTGGTGGTCGGCAAGCGTTACGGCGGTCTGGCCGGTGCCATCGTCGCGCCGCTCGGTCTGCTGGCCGGGCCGTTTGCCATTGTGCTGTTGCTGGCCATGATCTACGACCGTTACGGCAATCTGCCGCAGGCGCAGGCGATGTTGCGCGGCATTGCGGCAGTCGGTTGCGGCCTGCTCTTTGCCATGGCCTGGCGCATGGGCGCGGCGATCAAGGAAAAAGTCTTTTTCCTGCCTTTTACGCTGTTGACCGTTGGCGCCATTGCTTTCCTGCGCTGGCCGATGCCGCTGGTCATGCTCGGCGGTCTGGTGCTGTCCGGTGGCATCGCCTGGTGGCGGCTGGGTAAGAAATGAGCCTCGTCCTCGAACTCTTCCTCGAGTTTGCCTTGCTCTCCGGCGTCGCCTTTGGCGGCGCGACGGCTTTGCTGCCCGAGATGCACCGCGTCGTGGTCGAGCAGCATCACTGGCTCGATGACACCACCTTTACGCATTTGTACGCCATCGCCCAGGCGGCGCCGGGGCCGAACGTGCTGGTTGTTACCTTGATTGGCTGGGAGATTGCAGGTCTGGCCGGCGCGCTGGCTACCACGCTGGCGATGTGTGCGCCGATGAGCGTGCTGATTTATCTGCTGATTGACCGCTGGGAAAGCTTCGCCGGCAAGCGCTGGCAAAAGGCGATCAGCCTTGGTGTGGCGCCGCTTGCGGTCGGCCTGATCTTCTCCGGCGCAACGCTGATCGCGCAGGCGGCGGGTTTCGGCTGGTCGGCCTGGTTGCTGGTCGGCGCGACGCTGTTTGCCAGTCTGCGCAGCAAGCTGCATCCGCTGTGGTTCATCGGCATCGGTGCGGTGCTCGGCCTGGCCGGCCTCGTCTGAGTTTGCCTGCCGGACGGCAGTCGACCGCTAGGACTGCTGGTAAGGGTTGTGCAGCCCGGCGATGACTTCCTGGAAGACGGCGCGGATCTGGCCTTCCTCGCACTCCATCAGCAGCGCATCCTCGAAGGCGTCCTGCGCCATCTGGCGCAGTTCTTCGAGGTTCTCGCGCAGCACCTTGATTTTCTCGGTGCAGGCGACGATGCTGCCGTCCGGACGTTTCCAGATGGTTTCCATGGGCTTCAGCCGAGGATTTCGCGCAGGGCAGTGGTCAGGGCCTGGCATTCGGCATCGGTGCCGATGCTGATGCGCAGGAACTGGTCAATGCGCGGCAGCTTGAAGTGGCGGACGATGATGCTGCGCTCGCGCAGCGCCTTGGCCAGTTCGGCGGCGTCGTGCTGCGGGTGGCGGGCAAAAATGAAATTGGCGGCGGACGGCAGAACCTCAAAACCGAGTTCGCCCAGTTCCGCGCTCAGCGTTTCGCGCGTTGCGATCACCTTGGTGCGGCATTCTTCGAACCAGGCGCTGTCTTCCATCGCGGCGACGGCGCCGACGATGGCCAGACGGTCGAGCGGGTAGGAGTTGAAGCTGTTCTTGACCCGCTCCAGCGCCTCGATCAGCACAGGGTGGCCGATCGCGAAACCGACGCGCAGGCCGGCCAGTGAACGCGATTTCGACAGCGTGTGGGTGACCAGCAGATTGTCGTAGCGGTCGACCAGGGAAATGGCCGATTTTCCGCCGAAGTCGATATAGGCCTCATCGACGACGACGACCGAATCCGGATTGGCGGCGAGGATCTGCTCGATGGCGTCAAGCGGCAGCAGGCGGCCAGTCGGCGCATTCGGGTTGGGGAAAATGATGCCGCCGTTCGGTCGACCGGTGTAATCGGCCGGATAGATGCTGAAATCGTCGGCGAGCGGCACGGTCTGGTAAGCGATGCCGTACAGGCCGCAATACACCGGGTAGAAGCTGTAGGTAATGTCCGGGAACAGGATGGGCTGTGCGTGCTTGAGCAGCGCCATGAAGACATGGGCCAGCACTTCGTCCGAGCTGTTGCCGACGAACACCTGGCGGGCCGTCACCGCATGTGTGCGGGCGATGGCGTTCTTGAGCAGGTCGGCGTTCGGGTCCGGGTAGAGGCGCAGGCGCGCCGCGTCGTCGCCGAGCTCGGCCTGGATCGCCGCCAGCGCCCGGGGGGAGGGCGGATAGGGGTTTTCGTTGGTGTTGAGCTTGATCAGGTTGGCGATCTTGGGCTGTTCGCCCGGGACGTAGGGGGTAAGGTCATTGACGACCTGGCTCCAGAAGCGGCTCATGGGGTTTTCACGGGAAGCTTAAAAGTAGGCCGAAATGGTATCATGGCCCTCCGATCAAATGCCTTTTGCAGCCTTTACCCATGCGGCAAGCCGAAATCACACGCAATACCCTGGAGACGCAGATCACCGTGCGTCTCGATCTCGATGGCACCGGTCAGGGCAAATTCGCCACCGGCGTTCCCTTTCTCGACCACATGCTCGACCAGATCGCCCGACATGGCCTGATCGATCTCGACATCGTGGCCAAGGGCGACTTGCACATTGATGCGCACCACACGGTCGAGGATATCGGCATCACGCTCGGTCAGGCGCTGGCCAGGGCCTGGGGCGACAAGAAAGGCCTGACCCGTTACGGCCACAGCTACGTGCCGCTCGACGAGGCGTTGTCGCGCGTCGTCATCGACCTGTCCGGTCGGCCGGGGCTGGAGCTGAACTGCGAATTCACGCGCGCCGTGATCGGCCAGTTCGACGTCGACCTGGTTTCCGAATTCTTCCACGGTCTGGTCAACCACGCCGGCATGACGCTGCACATCGACAACCTGCGCGGCAAGAATGCCCATCACCAGGCTGAGACCATCTTCAAGGCTTTCGGTCGCGCCCTGCGCATGGCGGTGACGCCTGACGAGCGCATGGCCGGTGCCATGCCGTCGACGAAGGGTTCGCTGTGAGCATCGCCGTTATCGACTACGGCATGGGCAATCTGCGTTCCGTGTCGAAGGCACTGGAACATGTCGCCGGCGGCAAGCCGGTTGTCGTGACCGCCGATCCGGCGGTTGTGGCGGCTGCCGAGCGGGTCGTGTTCCCCGGTCAGGGCGCGATGCCCGACTGCATGCGCGAACTGGATGACCGCGGCCTGCGCGCTGCCGTGCTGGCTGCCGCCAGGGACAAGCCGTTCCTCGGCATCTGTGTCGGCGAGCAGATGCTTTTCGAACACAGCGACGAGGGCAATGTGCCGGCGCTGGGCGTGTTTCCGGGCAATGTCAAACGTTTCCCCGACGAAAAAATGTACCTGCCGAGCGGCGAGCGCCTGAAGGTGCCGCACATGGGCTGGAACGAGGTGCGCCAGACACCGCACGCGCTGTGGCGTGGCATCGCCGATGGCGCACGCTTTTATTTCGTGCACAGCTATTTCGTCGAACCCGCGGATCCGGCGCTGGTGATGGGCACCTGCGACTATGGCGTCCCCTTTACCTGTGCGGTGGGCCGGGATAATATCTTCGCGGTTCAGTTCCACCCCGAGAAAAGCGCCCGCGACGGCCTGCAGCTACTGCAAAACTTTGTTGAGTGGCGTCCCTGAGACGCCTCCTGTTGCCTTCCCCTTCTTCTGATATCCCATGCTGATTATTCCCGCGATTGACCTGAAGGACGGCCAATGTGTCCGTCTCAAGCAAGGCCTGATGGAACAGGCCACCGTCTTCTCCGACAGCCCGGCCGAACAGGCCCGTCACTGGCTGGAGCAGGGAGCCCGTCGTTTGCATCTGGTCGACCTGGACGGCGCCTTTGCCGGCAAGCCGAAGAACCAGGTGGCGATCAAGGCCATCCTGGCTGAAGTCGGCGACGAAATTCCGGTCCAGCTGGGTGGCGGCATCCGCGATCTCGATACCATCGAGCGCTGCCTCGATGCCGGCCTGAGCTACGTCATTATCGGTACTGCTGCGGTCAAGAACCCCGGCTTCCTGCACGATGCCTGCGTCGCCTTCCCCGGTCACATCATCGTCGGTCTCGACGCCAAGGACGGCAAGGTGGCGACCGATGGTTGGTCGAAGCTGACCGGCCATGACGTTGTCGACCTCGGCAAGAAGTACGAGGATTACGGCGTCGAGTCCATCATCTATACCGACATCGGTCGTGACGGCATGCTTTCCGGCCTCAATATCGAAGCCACCGTGCGTCTCGCCCAAGCGCTGACCATTCCGGTCATCGCTTCCGGCGGCCTGTCCAACCTCGACGACATCAAGGCGCTGTGCGCCGTCGAAAAGGAGGGTGTGGTCGGTACCATCGCCGGGCGCGCCGTGTACGACGGTTCCCTCGACTTCAAGGCAGCGCAGGCGCTGGCCGACGAGTTGGGCGCCTGATGCTGGCCAAACGCATCATTCCCTGTCTTGATGTTACGGCTGGCCGGGTCGTCAAGGGGACCAATTTCGTCGACCTGCGCGATGCCGGCGATCCGATCGAAATCGCCCGCCGTTACGACGAGCAGGGCGCCGACGAGGTGACTTTCCTCGATATCACGGCGTCCAGCGACCAGCGCGACATCATTCTGCACATCATCGAAGCCTGCGCCGAGCAGGTTTTCATTCCGCTCACCGTCGGTGGCGGCGTGCGCAAGGTCGAGGACGTGCGCCGCCTGCTCAACGCCGGGGCCGACAAGGTCTCGATGAACACGGCCGCGGTCAATGATCCGGATCTCGTCTTCAACGCGTCGAGCAAGGTCGGTTCGCAATGCATCGTCGTGGCGATCGATGCCAAGCAGACGGCACCGGGCCAGTGGCAGGTATTTACGCATGGCGGTCGCAACAATACCGGCCTCGATGCGGTCGACTGGGCAAAACGGGTCGAAATGCTCGGCGCCGGTGAAATCCTGCTGACCAGCATGGATCGCGATGGCACCAAGAACGGTTTCGATCTGGCGCTGACCCGCGCCGTTTCCGATGCCGTGAAGATTCCGGTGATCGCCTCGGGCGGGGTCGGCAATCTGCAGCATCTCGCCGACGGCGTCACCGAAGGCCGGGCCGATGCCGTGCTCGCTGCTTCCATCTTTCATTTCGGTGAATACACCGTGCGCCAGGCCAAGGAATACATGGCCAGCCGCGGTATCGAGGTTCGCCTGTGAGCGATCTCGACAACAGTCTGCCCTGGCTGGAGGCGCTCAAGTGGGACGCCGACGGCATGATCCCGGCGATTGCCCAGGACGAGAACGGGCGCGTCGTGATGTTTGCCTTCATGAATCGCGAGTCGCTGCAGGAAACGGTCAGTTCGGGCAACGCGGTATACTGGTCGCGTTCGCGCCAGCGCCTGTGGCGCAAGGGTGAAGAGTCGGGCTTCTTCCAGAAGGTGAAGTCGATTCGTACCGATTGCGACGGCGATGTGCTGCTGCTGTCGATTGAACAGGTCGGCAACATTTCCTGTCATACAGGACGGGTAAGCTGCTTCTTCAATGAATTACAGGCGGAACGATGGGTTCCCGTCGATCCGGTTTTGAAAGACCCTAAGGAAATCTACGCAAAATGAGCACGCATGACATCCTGCATCGTCTCTCCGAGACGCTGGCTTCCCGTCGCAACGCCGACCCGGAAAAATCCTATACCGCCAAGCTGTTCTCCGAAGGCCCGGATTCGATCCTGAAGAAGATCGGCGAAGAGTGCGCCGAGCTGATCATGGCCGGCAAGGATGGCAAGCGTCTGAACATCGTCTGGGAATCGACTGACGTGATCTATCACGTGCTCGTCCTGCTCGCCTTCTACGGCTTGAGCATCGAGGACGTTTCCCAGGAAATGCGCCGGCGTGAAGGCATTTCCGGTATCGACGAAAAGGCGGCACGGGGCGCCAAGTGAGCGACTGCATCTTCTGCAAGATCGTGGCGGGCCAGATTCCGGCGAAGAAGGTGTTCGAGGACGAGGACATCCTCGCCTTCAACGACATCAATCCGGCCCGACCGGTCCACGTGCTGGTCATCCCGAAAAAGCACATCACCTCGCTGGCCGCGGCCACGCCCGAGGATACGCCGGTGCTTGGCAAGATTCTCGCCAAGGCCAACGAAATTGCCGTCGCGCAAGGAAGCCCGGACGGCTTCCGTGTCATCATCAACACCGGTCGTGTGGGGCAGCAGGAAGTGCCGCATCTGCACGCGCATATCGTCGGCGGTCCGGACCCGGTCGGTCCGATGCTGAAACGTATCTAGGAGAAAGTCATGGGCAGTTTTTCCATTTGGCACTGGTTGATCGTTCTGGTCATCGTCATGCTGGTTTTCGGTACCAAGAAATTGCGTAACGTCGGTCAGGATCTCGGTGGCGCCGTCAAGGGCTTCAAGGACGGCATGAAGGAAGCCACGGCTGACAACAAGCCGGCTGAAGAGCAGGCGACGCAGCAGGTCAGCGGCCAGACCATCGACGTCGAAGTCAAGGAAAAGACCAAGGGCTAGGAGCCAGTTGTCAGGATTGAGGATCGAGTGAATATGTTGCTCGATCCGCGATCCTGCATCCTCGATCCCAGGAATCTATGTTCGATATCGGCTTTTCTGAACTCATCGTCATCGCCATCGTGGCGCTGGTCGTCATCGGTCCCGAGCGCCTGCCCAAGGTGGCGCGTACGCTCGGCCTTTTGCTCGGGCGGGCGCAGCGCTATGTCAATGATGTCAAATCCGACATCAGCCGCGAGATGCAGCTCGACGAACTGAAAAAGTTGCAGTCGCAGGTTGCCGAGTCGGCCCGCACGCTGGAAAGCTCGGTGCGCAGCGAGTTTGACGCGGCCCAGAGCACACTGGCCTCGCCGTTCCAGGAGGCTCAGTCGGCGGTTGCCGAGCTTGAGGCAACAGCCCAGTCTGCCGTGCAAGAGTCGCCTGTTGCCACCCCGCCTGTCGTTACCCCGCCGGAAAAAACCGCAGCATGAGCGATAGCCCGGAAGAGTCTTTCATTTCGCATCTGGTCGAGTTGCGTGATCGCCTGCTGCGCAGCCTGATCGCGGTTGCCGTGGTGCTTGGCGTCCTTTGTTTCTACCCCGGTCCCGGCGATATCTACGATTTTCTGGCGGCGCCGCTGACGAGTGCCCTGCCGGAAGGGACCAAGATGGTTGCGATCGGCGTCATCACGCCGTTCATGGTGCCGCTCAAGGTGACTGCCATGGTCGCCTTCGTGCTTGCCCTGCCGTTCATTCTCTACCAGGCCTGGGCCTTCATCGCGCCCGGTCTGTACGACCATGAAAAACGCCTGGGCATTCCGCTGATCATTTCCAGCACCTTCCTGTTCATGCTCGGCATGGCCTTCTGCTACTACTTCGTGTTTGGCCAGGTCTTCCATTTCATCACCGGTTTCGCCCCGAAGAGCATCACGCCGGCGCCGGATATCGAAGCCTACCTGTCTTTCGTGATGACCATGTTCCTCGCCTTCGGCCTGGCTTTCGAAGTGCCGGTGGCGCTCGTCGTGCTGGTCAAGCTAGGCGTGGTGACGGTTGAGAAGCTCAAGGAATGGCGCTCCTACTTCATCGTCGGTGCATTTGTCGTCGCTGCCGTGGTGACGCCGCCCGACGTAGTGTCGCAACTGGCGCTGGCGATTCCGATGTGCCTGCTCTACGAGTTGGGCATCCTTGCCTCGCACCTGGTTTCGAAGCCGCGCACCCCACCGGACGACGCTGCTGCCGAGGCCGAAATGGATGCCGCCGAGGCCGCTTTCCGTAACCTGGAAAAGTAGTCAGCCGGCCTTCTTGACGGGGCCGGGCATGGTTTCCCGCCTCTCCACGACATCGCCCTCGGCAAACCACCACAGGGTGCCGGGCGGCATTTCCTGCCAGCGCTCGTTGTCGGTCAGCGGCTGGGTGGCGATAACCGCGACCCGGTCGTGGAAATTGGTCAGGGCGCGGAAGTCGACCGTAATGTCCTGATCGTTCAGGTGCGCCTCGGAAAACGGCGCCTGCCGGATGATGTAGCTGAGGCGGGTCGAGGCATGCGCAAACAGCCAGTCGCCGTTCGAGAGCAGGAAATTGAACTCGCCGTGGCGGGCAACCTCAAGGGTCAGTGCGTGCAAGGCCGCAAACAACTCGGTATGCGCCGGGCAATGGCTGCCGAAGCGCTGGCGCAATTGCTGCAACAGCCAGCAGAAGGCGCGTTCGCTGTCGGTCAGGCCGACCGGGAGGAAGTTGCCATCCAGTTCGGGCGCGAAATTCAGCAGATTGCCGTTATGGGCAAAGATCCAGTATTGCCCCCACAGTTCACGCCGGAAGGGATGCGTGTTCTCGAGGCCGATCGCGCCCTGGGTGGCCTTGCGGATATGGGCGATGACGTTCGTCGACTTGATCGGATACTGGCGGACCAGTTCGGCCACCGGCGAGGTGCAGGATGGATTCGGGTCGAGAAACAGCCGCGTGCCCCGGCCTTCAAAAAAGGCGATACCCCAGCCGTCGGAATGCACGTCAGTCGCTCCGCCGCGGGCCTGGAAGCCGGTAAACGAAAAACAGATATCGGTTGGAACGTTGGCATTCATGCCCAGCAGCTGGCACATGGCTTACTCCTGAGTGGCACGCAGGGCCGGCCGTTTGCCGATCTTGACCTGGACTTCGAGAATGTTCTTGTCGCGGCGCAGGCGGAAGGGCGTGCGTTCATCGGGTTTGAGCGCGGCGATCAGATCGAGCATGACCTGCGGGTCCTTGACCGGCTTGCCAGCCACTGCGAGCAGGACGTCGCCGGGGCGGATGCCGGCGCTGTCGGCCGGGCTGCTGCGTACGACGCCGGCGATCAGCGCGCCCTCGGTATCGGGCAGGCCAAACGACTCGGCGAGTTCGGCGGTGATTTCTTGGGCTTCGACGCCGATCCAGCCGCGCGTCACGCCGCCGTTCTGGATGATCTGTTCCATGATGCTCTTGATGCTGGACACCGGGATGGCGAAGCCGATGCCGAGCGAACCGCCGGTGCGCGAGTAGATTGCCGTGTTGATGCCGACCAGGTTGCCGTAGATATCGACCAGGGCACCGCCCGAATTGCCGGGGTTGATTGCCGCATCGGTCTGGATGAAGTTCTCGAAGGTGTTGATGCCAAGGTGCGAGCGGCCGAGCGCCGAGACGATGCCCATGGTCACCGTCTGGCCCACACCGAAGGGATTGCCGATGGCGAGCACGACATCGCCGACGCGCAGGTTGTCCATCTGGCCGAAGGTGATGGCCGGCAGCTTGTCGGCCTTGATCTGCAGGATGGCGAGGTCTGACTCGGGGTCGCTGCCGATGACCTTGGCCTTGAGCGTGCGCCCGTCGTTCAGTGAAACCTGGATGTCGTCAGCCGCTTCGATGACGTGGTAATTAGTCAGGACATAGCCATTGGCACTGACGATGACGCCCGAGCCAAGACCGGAGTTGCGTTGCGGCTGGCCTTCCGGGCGGTCGCCGAAGAAGTGGCGGAAGATCGGGTCGTCGAATAGCGGATGGCGTTGTGCCTTGATTTCCTGTGTCGTGTAGATATGCACGACGGAGGGCAGGGCCGAGCGCGCGGCATCACGGTAGGAACCCGGGGTGCGCGCTTCTTCGCCGGCAATGGCGGGCGCTTCCTGGAGGGCGACGACGCCGCCGCGATGGGGCAGCCACTCGGGTTTCAGGGTGGTGACGACGAACAGAATGGCGACCGCAACAGTCACCGTTTGTGCAAAAATCAGCCACAACCTCTGCATGAAAGACCGTATCGTGAAATGTGAAGCGCTGGTGGAATATCTGGATGGATTGCTTGAGCCCGCCAAGTTCCGGGATTATTGCCCAAATGGCCTGCAAGTGGAAGGACGCCCGCTGGTCCGGCGTATTGTGGCCGGGGTGACGGCCAGTCAGGCGCTGCTCGATGCAGCGGTCGACTGCGCTGCCGATGCCATTTTGGTGCACCACGGCTATTTCTGGAAAGGCGAGGATGGGCGTATCACCGGCATACGCAAACGCCGGCTGGGGACCTTGCTCAATCACGACATCAATCTGCTGGCCTACCATCTGCCGCTCGATGCCCATCCGCTGCTCGGCAATAACGCCCAACTGGCGAGTCGCATGGGCTGGCAGCCGGAGGGGCGCTTCGGCGAGCAGGAAATTGCCTGGCTGGGGCAGTCGACCGCTACGGACAATGCCGGCGCGCTGGCCGTCAAGCTGGAAAACCTGCTGGGTCGTCAGCCCTTGCTGATCGGCGACCCGGCGCGGCCGATTCGGCGGATTGCCTGGTGTTCAGGCGGTGCGCAGGGCTATTTCGAGCAGGCGATTGCGCAGGGTGTCGATGCCTATGTTTCCGGCGAGATTTCCGAGCAGACTGTGCATCTGGCGAGGGAAAGCGGCGTCGCCTATCTGGCTTGCGGCCACCATGCGACCGAGCGTTTCGGGGTGCAGGCACTGGCGGCGCATCTGAGCGAAAAGTTCGCTCTCGACTGCCGTTTCGTCGATATCGACAATCCGGTCTAGCGGGCAGCCCGTGCCGTCTGCCGGCGGCTGACGAAATGCGCCGCCCCGGCGGCGACCAGACCGCCGACCAGCGTGCTGAGCAGGAGTTGCAGCCAGTTGTTGCCGGATCCCTTGCGGGCCGCCACCGGGGCCGGTGCGCTGCTCGTGATGGCCGGCTGCTGCAGGCTTTGCGCCAGTTGCAGCTCATGCTTGGCGGCGAGCATTTCGGTGCTCAGGGTCAGCGAAGTATGCAGGGCATCCATTTCCTGGTTGAGCGTGCTCAGCGAAGTTTCCATCCTGAGTACGCGTTGTTCCAGTTCGGAGCCGGGGTTGCCGGCCGCCGGCGGATTGTCGGTTGTACCGAAGTCGACCGGTGCCGCGCTCAGCACCAGGCGGTCGCCCGTACTCGGCGTGGCTGCGGTGGCGCGCGGCGCACTTTCGCGGATTGCCTGGGCTCGGGGCGGTGTCGAATTGGTGGCAAGGCGTCGTTCCGGCGACTTGCCGGGGGCGCCGGCTTTGGCCTGTTTGCCCGGGCTGGGCGGCGGGTTTGTCTTGCCGGCGGGCGGCCGGGCCGGTGTGAATGCTGGCGGCGGTGCGCTGAGGCGGGGGGCGTTGTCGACCAACATCGCTCCCGGTAGCGGTGCTTCCGGCATCAGGACATAAGTGCGCTGCAAATCAATGCCGCAACCGGCTCTCAGGTTGATGCTGAAGACCGGTTCGGCGAGCGGCTTGCTGCCGATGAGCAGCAGGTGTGTGCCATTCCTGTTCTGCACCAGGCGAATGCGGGCATTGGTGATGACCGGCAGGTCGGCACCGGGAATGGCGGTCAGCGTGAAACAGGCGGCATCGTTGATGTCCCTGGCGTTGCCGGTGAGCGGAATTTCCGCCAGCAATTCTTCGCCAATACGCGAGTGCAGGTTGATCTCGCCCAGGCCGGCGGCGCCGGCCGCGCCGCTCAGCAAGGTGCTGACGAGCATGATGCCGCGCATCAGGGGCGGGCGGGCTCGCTTGGCTTGAGGCGGGCGGCCCTTTGTTCTCGTTGATTCCATTCCGGCATTGTACTGGCGACAGAAGGGTGAAATATTGCACACTTCTCAGCTGCTTTTTCGTTCAGGGTGAATTTTTATGCCATTCGTTTTTCCTCCGGTCGCCAATTCTGCTTTGCCTGTTGCGGGTAGTGATCAGTTGTTTCCGGTGCGCCGCGTGTTTTGTGTCGGGCGCAATTACGCCGAGCATGCGCGCGAAATGGGCGCGATCGATCAGGCCGACGGGCGCGAGCCGCCGTTCTTCTTCATGAAGCCGGGTGATGCGGTTGTGGGGGGCGACGGAGAACTGGCAGTGGCCTATCCGCCGCAAACCGCCAATCTGCACCATGAGGTCGAGCTGGTTGTCGCGCTGCGCGCCGGTGGGGCCAACGTAGCGGTCGACGCGGCAAAAGAGCTGATTTTCGGCTACGCGGTCGGCCTCGATCTGACCCGCCGCGATCTGCAGGCGCGCGCCAAGGAGAAAGGCCATCCCTGGGACATGGGCAAGGGTTTCGACCAGTCGGCGGTGATCAGCGTGATCCAGCCGGTTGCACAGTGCGGCCATCCCGACAGTGGGCGGATCTGGCTGACCGTCAACGGGCAAATCCGGCAGGACGGCGACCTGGCCTCGATGATGTGGAAAGTGGCGGACATCATTGCCAATCTGTCGCAGTCGGTGTGTCTGGCGGCCGGCGACCTGATCTATACCGGTACGCCGGCCGGCGTTGGCCCCTTGCTGCCGGGCGATGTTCTGGCGGCTGGCGTTGATGGAGTGGCGAGCCTGCAGGCGCGCATCGTCTGAGTGAAATGAAAAACGGCGGCCATGTGCCGCCGTTTTTCAGTTGCCGCCTATTTCGGACGTTTGTCGATGACGCGCCTGGCCTTGCCGACCGAGCGCTCGATGCCGCCAATCTCGACCACGTCGATCTTGGCGGAAATGCCGATGTAGGACTTGATGTGATGCTGCAGGTCGTGCGCCACGAATTCCTTTTCCGGGCCGCTGGCAAACTCGAATTCCGGCTTCAGTTCGACATTCACCTTCATTGAGTCGAGGTGGCCATCGCGGGTGACTTCCAGCACGTAATGCGGCGAAAGCTTGGGCTGTTTGAGAATCAGCTCCTCGATCTGCGACGGGAAAACATTGACGCCGCGGATGATCAGCATGTCGTCCGAACGGCCGGTGATCTTGCCGATGCGGCGCATCGAGCGCGCAGTCGGCGGCAGCAGGCGGGTCAGGTCGCGGGTGCGATAGCGGATGACCGGCATCGCTTCCTTGGTCAGCGAAGTGAACACCAGTTCGCCTTCGCTGCCATCGGGCAGGACTTCGCCGGTCAGCGGGTCGATGATTTCGGCGTAGAAGTGGTCTTCCCAGATCACCGGGCCATCCTTGGTCTCGGCGCACTCGTTGGCGACGCCCGGGCCGATCACTTCGGACAGACCGTAAATGTCGATCGCGTCGATATCGAAGGCTTTCTCGATCTCGCCGCGCATGGCGTCGGTCCACGGTTCGGCGCCGTGGATGCCGATGCGCAGCTCGGTGCTGCGCGGATCAATGCCCTGGCGGCGGAACTCGTCGGCGATATTGAGCATGTAGGACGGCGTCACCATGATGATGTTCGGCTTGAAATCGCAGATCAGCTGGACCTGCTTTTCGGTCTGCCCGCCGGACATCGGGATCACCGTGCAGCCGAGCTTCTCGGCGCCGTAGTGGGCGCCCAGACCGCCGGTGAACAGGCCGTAGCCGTAAGCAACATGCACGATGTCGCCCTTGCGCCCGCCGGAAGCGTAGATCGAACGGGCGATCAGTTCGGCCCAGGTGTCGATGTCCTTCTGCGTATAACCGACGACGGTCGGCTTGCCGGTCGTGCCGCTTGAAGCGTGGATGCGCACGACGTCCTGGCGCGGCACGGCAAACATCCCGTAGGGGTAGTTGTCGCGCAGGTCCTGTTTGGTAGTGAATGGAAATCTGGCGATGTCGGACAACTGGCGGAAATCATCCGGATGAACCCCGGCGGCGTCGAACTTCGCCTTGTAATGCGGCACATTGGCGTAGACATGCTGCAGTGTCCATTTGAGACGTTCTGTCTGGAGTGCCACGATCTCGTCGCGGCTGGCGGTTTCTATGGCGTGCAGGCCTTTATTCATTATGTAACTCCTCCTCAGCCCTGAATTTTCGTTTGCCGGCCGGAAACAGCGCTTGAGCCAGATCAATTCGGCATGTTTTTGCCGGTCGACCGCTGGCCGGCAAATGCTGCATGCGACAATTCCCGTCATGCTTCTTGCCGCCGCCCGCGGGCTTCTTGCCCATGCCTTCCCGATCCTGATCGCCCAGCTTTCCTCCATCGGCATGATGGTGGTCGATACCGCGGTGCTCGGTCATGTCAGTCCGCTCGATCTGGCGGCGGTGGCCATTGGCGGCGGTATCCATATTTCAGTGGTGTTCGCACTGGTCGGCATCCTGCAGGCGGTGGCGCCGCTGGTTGCCCATCTGCACGGCGCACGGCGCGACGGGGAGGTCGCCGGCGTTCTGCAGCAGGGATTCTGGCTGGCCTTGCTGCTGAGTGTGCCGGGTGTGCTTTTTCTGACCCATCCCGGTGCAGTACTCGGCATGGCCGGGATGGAGGCGGCGGTCGAAAGCAAGGTCAGGTTGTATCTTGCTCTGCTTGCCTGGAGTCTGCCGGCTTCGCTTTGCTATCGAACTTTCTATGCCTTCTGCAATGCACTGGGCCGGCCGCGGGTGCTGATGGTGATCGGGCTGGCCGCCTTGCCCCTGCACGCCATCCTGGCCTGGGGGTTTGCCATGCAGGGCTGGCTGGGTGGGGCGCAGGGGGTTGCAGGCTGCGCCTTGTCCAATATCGTGATTGCCTGGGTGGCCTGTCTGGCCGCCGCCGCGTATCTCGCCTACGGGCCGCTGGGGGCGCGTTACCGCCCGTTCTCCGACTGGAAAATGCCGGACGGGAAAACCTGGCGGGAATTGTTGCGCCTTGGTCTGCCGATGGGTTTTTCCAATCTGGTCGAGATCACGGCATTTACGCTGATTGCCCTGTTTGTCGCCCCCCTGGGAGCGGAGGTCGTGGCCGGGCATCGTATTGTCGCCAATCTGGCCGCGCTTTGTTACATGCTTCCCCTGTCTCTGGCGATTGCCACGCTGTCCGCGGTCGGGCAGGCGGTCGGCGCGCGCGACTGGCCGCGGGCGCACGCCGTGATCGGTGCCGGTCTGCTGCTGGCCGCCGGCTTGTCGACTCTGCTTGGTGTGCTGCTCTGGCTTGCGGCTGTGCCGCTGGTGGCGGCCTACACGGATGATCCTGGTGTCCGGGCGGTGGCGATGAGCCTGGTTGCCTACATCGCGCTCTATCAGTTTTTTGATGCCTTGCAGACGGTTGCCGGCCACGTTCTACGTGCCTACCGGGTGACTTTTGTACCGATGTTGATCCAGACTTTCTGTTTCTGGGGCGTCGGCCTGTGGGGCGGTTGGTGGCTGTGTTATCGCGCTTCGTCCCCGCTTGGCATCGACGGATTCTGGCTTGGCTCGGTGGCCAGTCTGGTATGTGCCGCGGCCTTGCTTGGGCCGTTGTTGTGGCAGGCGGTTCGAGGCACGGAATCAGCGCCGTAATTATGAATTTTGGCCCGCAATAATTTTTGCCGTATGTGGTAACATTTTGGGCTCAAGACGGTATAACCGGGTGGGGTCAGGGGGAAACTCGGCCACTGCTCATTGCTCGCAACTCAACTAAACGCAAGGAAAGCGCATGAAAATTCACGAATATCAGGGCAAACAACTCCTGAAAAAATTCGGCGTTACGGTTCCGCGCGGGATTCACTGCACGACCGTCGATGACGCGGTCAAGGCAGCAGAAACCCTGGGCGGCAAGGTTTGGGTCGTCAAAGCCCAGATTCACGCCGGTGGCCGTGGCAAGGGTGGCGGCGTCAAGGTCGCAACCTCCCTGGAAAAAGTGCGCGAATACGCCAGCCAGATCCTCGGCATGCAGCTGATCACGCACCAGACCGGTCCGGAAGGCCAGAAGGTCCGTCACCTGCTGATCGAAGAAGGCGCCGACATCCAGCACGAGTACTACGTTGCAGCGCTGACCGATCGCGCCACGCAGTCCGTCGCCATCATGGCCTCCTACGAAGGCGGCATGGACATCGAAGAAGTTGCCCACAACACCCCGGAAAAGATCGTCAAGGTCTTCGTCAATCCGCTGGTCGGCCTGACCGACGAGCAAGGCCTGGAACTGGCCAAGGGCATGGGCATGCTGGAAGCCTCCATTCCGCAGTGTATCGACACGCTGAAGAAGCTCTACACCTGCTACATGGAAACCGATGCTTCGCTGGCCGAAATCAATCCGCTGATCCACGAAGGCGACGGCACCGTCAAGGCAATTGACGCCAAGTTCAACTTCGACTCCAACGCCCTGTATCGCCAGCCGGAAATCGTCGCCATGCGCGACCTGGACGAAGAAGATGCCGACGAAATCGAAGCTTCCAAGTTCGATCTGGCCTACATCTCCCTCGACGGCAACATCGGCTGTCTGGTGAACGGTGCCGGTCTGGCCATGGCCACGATGGACACCATCAAGCTGTTCGGCGCCGAGCCGGCCAACTTCCTCGACGTCGGTGGCGGTGCCACGACCGAAAAGGTGACCGAAGCCTTCAAGATCATGCTCAAGAACACCAAGGTCAAGGGCATCCTGGTCAATATCTTCGGTGGCATCATGAAGTGCGACACCATTGCTGCCGGCGTTGTTGCCGCTGCCAAGGAAGTCAATCTGTCCGTGCCGCTGGTCGTCCGCATGAAGGGCACCAACGAAGACATGGGCAAGCAGATCCTCAAGGATTCCGGTCTGCCTATCATTTCTGCCGATTCCATGGCCGAAGCCGCCACCAAGATCGTCGCTGCGGTCAAGTAAGGAGCTATTGAATGTCCATCTTCATCAATAAGAACACCCGTATCATTACCCAGGGCATCACCGGCAAGACCGGTCAGTTCCATACGGAAAAGTGCCAGGAATACGCAAACGGCAAGGAATGCTTTGTTGCCGGCGTGAACCCGAAGAAGGCCGGCGAGTCCATCTTCAACATTCCTATCTACGCTTCGGTCAAGGAAGCTGCTGCCGAAACCGGCGCCACCGTTTCCGTGATCTACGTGCCGCCCCCGGGTGCTGCCGCTGCGATCTGGGAAGCCGTTGAAGCCGACCTCGATCTGGCCATCTGTATCACCGAAGGCATCCCGGTCCGCGACATGCTGATCCTGCGTAACAAGATGAAGGCCAAGGAAGCTGCCGGCGGCAAGAAGACCCTGCTGCTCGGCCCGAACTGCCCTGGCCTGATCACCCCGGAAGAAGTGAAGATCGGCATCATGCCGGGTCACATCCACCGCAAGGGTCGCATTGGCGTGGTTTCGCGCTCCGGCACCCTGACCTACGAAGCCGTTGGCCAATTGACCGAAATCGGTCTGGGCCAGTCGTCTGCCGTCGGTATCGGTGGTGACCCGATCAACGGTCTGAAGCACATCGACGTCATGAAGGCTTTCAACGACGATCCGGATACCGACGCTGTCATCATGATCGGCGAAATCGGTGGTCCTGACGAAGCCGAAGCTGCCATGTGGTGCAAGGAAAACATGAAGAAGCCGGTGGTTGGCTTCATCGCTGGTGTTACGGCTCCGGCCGGCAAGCGCATGGGCCATGCTGGCGCCCTCATTTCCGGTGGTGCTGACACGGCTGATGCCAAGCTTGCCATCATGGAAGAGTGCGGCTTCAAGGTCACCAAGAACCCGTCCGAAATGGCCAAGCTGTTGAAGGCTATGCTGTAAAATTCGAGCCTAGCTCAACCAAAAAGGCGGGCCTTGTGTCCGCCTTTTTTACGTCTGATGGTTTATGGAACTTGATTTTTTCTCAGCTGCATTCTGGATTGCCGTCGGTCAGATCATTCTGATCGATATCGTGCTTTCCGGCGACAACGCCGTGGTGATTGCGCTTGCCTGTCGCAATCTGGCGCCGGAGCAACGGCGCACCGGCATTTTCTGGGGCGTGGCCGGTGCCGTCAGCCTGCGCGTCGTGCTCACTGTCTTTGCGGCGCTGGTGATGAACCTGCCCTGGCTGAAGCTGGGCGGCGGTCTGCTGCTGATCTGGATTGCCGTCAAGCTGATGCTGCCGGAGGACGAAGAAGGGCACGACATCAAGCCATCCTCGCATTTGTGGGGCGCGGTCAAGACGATCGTCGTTGCCGATTTCGTCATGAGCCTCGATAACGTGATTGCCGTTGCCGGCGCCGCCCACGGCAGTCTGGCCTTGTTGCTCTTCGGTCTGGCGGTCAGCATTCCGCTCATCGTCTGGTCAAGCCAGCTGATCCTGCACTGGATGGAGCGCTTCCCGTCCATCGTGTTGTTCGGCGCTGCCCTGCTCGGCTACGTCGCCGGCCAGATGATATTTACCGATCCCGGTGTTCTTGATTTGCTGCCGCCGCTGCCGCTTTGGTCCGCGAAGGTGGCCGGCGCAGTGGGTGCGCTTCTGGTCGTGGTGGTTGGGCGTTGGCTTGAGCAGCGGATTCTGGCGCGTCAGGATGTCACCATCGTTTGATGCAATGGTTTTGGGAATGGTAGGAGTTCGGCATGGCCCTGTTTCTCTCGGAAAATGATGTAAAAAAGCTGTTGACCGTCGAGATGGCCCTGGAGGGGGTCGAGTCGGCGCATCGTGACCTGGCGCTCGGTCAGGCCCTGGATACGCCGCGTGCCCGCTCGCGCCTGCCGCAAACGGTACTGCACATCCTGCAGGGTGCCTTGCCGGCCCAGGGCGTGCTTGGTTACAAGGCCTATACCAGCAATCGCAGTGGCAACCGCTTTCTGGTGCACCTGTTCGATGCGGCCAGCGGTCAATTGCGGGCGGTGATCGAGGCCGATTATCTGGGCATGATCCGGACCGGGGCGACCAGTGGCCTGGCTGCGCGCTGGCTGGCACGGCCGGATTCGACGGTGGCCGGCGTGTTCGGTGCCGGCTGGCAGGCGGAAGGGCATGTTCGCGCCATCTGCGCGGCCTTGCCGCTGGAGCGGGTCAAGGTGTTCAGCCGCAAGACCGACAAATTGCAGGCTTTTTGCCAGCGCATGAGCGCGGCAACCGGCGTTGCGGTTGAACCGGCGGCAAGTGCCGAAGAACTTGTGCGCGGCAGTGACTTGCTCGGAACCGTAACCACCGCAGCGCAACCGCTGTTTGATGCTGAATGGCTGGAGCCGGGGACGCATATCAATGCGGCCGGTTCGAATGCGCTGATTCGCCAGGAGTTGTCGGAAGCCGCCCTGAAGCGCTGCGACCTGATTGCGGTCGATGCCGTGCCGACGGCTTTGGCGGAAGCGGGAGACTTGCTGCCGCTGCTCGAAAAGGGGCGTCTGCATCCGCGGCAGATGGTCGAGCTGGGCGATGTGATCATCGGTCGGCATCCCGGCCGTACGGATGCCGGCCAGATTACGGTTTTCGAGTCGCAAGGGATGGCCATCCAGGATCTGGCCGTGGCGTTGCGCGTGCTGGCCGCGGCCGAGGCGCAGGGGCTGGGAGTGGAAATCCCCTTGCGTTAAGGTTTGACCGCCAGCCTTGCCTGGCGTAAAAAGATGCCCGGGCAATATGCCATCGGTGCTTTGAAAGGGTTGGGGGATGGCGAAAGCCGCGTTCTGGAAGGCGGACTGGTTTCTCGGGGTGCTTGTCACCCTGGTGATGCTGTTCGCCGGTGCCGGGGATCTGTTGCAGAGCCTGGAGCGCAAGGCCTACGATCTGGCGGTGCAGGCGTCGGGCAAGACCGCTTCCGATCGCATTTCCGTGATTGCCATCGATGACCAGAGTATTGCCAACCTCGGCCGCTGGCCATGGTCGCGCGACCTGCATGCGCGCCTGACCGATCTGCTGGCCGGTGCCCAGGTCAAGCTGGTTGCCAATACCATTTTCTTCTCCGAGCCGCAGCTTGATGCCGGCTACACCTACGTCACCCGCCTGATCGACATGCTGGAGCAGAGCAAGGGTGAAAGTGCCGTGTTATCACCCGAGCTGGAAAAAATTTCGGCCGTACTTGGTGAAGCCGAGGCGGCGCTCAATACCGATGCCCGCCTGGCGAGCAGCTATGCCAATGCCGGCAATGTGCTGCTGCCGCTGCTTTTCCGGCTGGAGGAGGCGCCGGGGCGGCCGGACAAGCCCTTGCCGGATTTCATTCAGGCCAATCGCCTGGTGCAGGTGACTGATGGCGGCGGCATTGCCTTGCCGGCGTCGCAGGTGCAAATGCCGATCGAGCTGCTGGGCGGCAAGGCGCAGGCGCTTGGTCATCTCAACGCGCTGCCCGATATCGATGGCGGGATCCGGACGGAAGCCCTGGTCGTGCAATATTTCGATCAGTTCTACCCGGCGTTGTCGCTGGCGATCGCCGCGCGCAGCCTCAATCTCGGGCCGGCCGACATCAAGGTGCAACTCGGGCGCGAAGTCCGGCTCGGCAAGCTGAACATTCCGACCGACCGGTCGACGGCGATGCATACCCATTTTTACAAGGATCGGGACGGTCGACCGGTATTTCCGGTCGATTCTTTCTACGATGTCCTGTCCGGCAAGATTCCGGCCAGCAAGTATGCCGGCAAGATTGTCCTGATTGGTGCGACGGCCGCCGGTGTCGGCTCGGCGCAGGTGACGCCGGTTTCGCCAACCATGGCGCCGGTGCTGACGCTGGCGCATGCCGTTTCGAGCATTCTGCAGGAGCATTTTTTCCTGACGCCGGCCTGGGCTGAATGGGCCAGTCTGGCGGCGAAGGTGGTGGTCGGGCTTTATCTGATCCTGCTGTTGCCCCGCCTTTCGGCGGCGGCTGGCGGCTTGCTGACGCTGTTTTGTCTTTCCGTGCTGCTCGGCAGTCACTTCGGGCTGATGCTGGGCGCCGGGATCTGGGTGCAATTGATGGGCGCGGCCAGTTTGTTGCTGGTCGGCCATCTGCTGCTGACCACCAAGCGCTATTTGGTCACCGAACGCAGCAAGGAGAAGTCGGAGCTCGATTCCGCCGAGTCGAACCGCATGCTGGCGCTGGCTTTTCAGGGACAGGGCCAGCTCGACATGGCCTTCGACAAGTTCCGCAAGTGTCCGATGGACGCCGGCCTGCTGGAAAACATGTACAACCTGGCGCTCGACTACGAGCGCAAGCGGCAGTTCAACAAGGCCGAGGCGGTGTTCCGCTATGTTGCAGACTTCGATCCGCAGTTCCGCGACGTGACACAGCGCCTGCAGCGCGCCAAACAGATGTCGGAAACCGTGCTTCTCGCCGGTGCGAGCGGCAAGACGGTTAACGGGACGCTGGTGATGGGCGTCGAACAGGCCATGCTGGGACGCTACAAGATCGAGAAGGAACTCGGCAAGGGCGCGATGGGCGTGGTCTATCAGGGGCGCGATCCGAAGTGTCGTCGCGATCAAGACCATGGCGCTGGCGCAGGAGTTCGACGCCGACGAGCTGGACGAGGTCAAACAGCGCTTCTTCCGCGAGGCAGAAACGGCCGGGCGTCTCAATCACCCCAATATCGTGACCATCTACGATGCCGGCGAAGAGCACGACCTGGCCTACATCGCCATGGAATTCCTGAACGGGCGCGATCTCGTGCCGCAGACCAAGCCGGCCGGACTGCTGCCGCTGCCCGAGGTGGTGTCGATTGTCGCCCGCGTGGCCGATGCGCTGGATTACGCGCACCGCAACCATGTCGTGCATCGCGATATCAAGCCCGCCAACATCATGTATGAACCGGGCAGCGACCTGCTCAAGGTCACCGATTTCGGCATCGCCCGGATCACCGACTCGTCGCGGACGCGGACCGGCATGGTGCTGGGCACGCCCTCATACATGTCCCCCGAACAACTGGCCGGCAAGAAGATCGATGGACGTTCCGACCTCTTTTCGCTGGGTGTCATGCTCTACCAGATGTGCTGCGGTCAGTTGCCGTTCGCCGGCGACTCGATGGCGCAATTGATGTTCCGGATCACCAATGAGTCGCCCACGGATATTTTGAGTATCAAACCTGACTTGCCTGCTGGTATTGTGGCGGTCATCACCACGGCGCTCAGCAAGAACCCCGGGCAGCGTTACCAGCAGGGGGCGGAAATGGCTGCAGCCCTGCGTGCCTGCCTGAATCCGCCAGAAAGTCACGTCTCTTGAAAAAAAACCGTCTGGAGTGCAGCCCATGAGGCTTGCCGACGCGCTGGAAATGGTTACCCGCACCGATCCGGGTATGGTCCGTTCGCATAACGAGGATGCGGTGTTTGCCGATGCCAGCCTCGGACTGGCTATCCTGGCTGACGGCATGGGGGGATACAACGCCGGCGAAGTGGCGAGTGGCATGACCACCGCCCTGCTGGCCAGCAACCTGACCCAGTTTCTGAGTCCGCCTGCCGTGCCTGACGGTGAGGTCATGACCCCGGAGTTTCTGCAGCAGCGCCTGCTGGACGAAGTTTCGGCCGTCAATGTCGCCGTGTTCAACGCCTCCGAGAGTCAGCCGCAATATGCAGGCATGGGAACGACGGTGGTTGCGGCGCACTTTTACGATAACCGCGTGATTGTTGCCCATCTTGGCGACTCCCGGCTATATCGCTTGCGCAACGGCCGTTTCGAACAGCTGACGCGGGATCACTCCCTCTTACAGGAACAGCTTGATGGTGGCATGATTAGCGCAGAAGAGGCGCGCCATTCGCACAACAAGAACCTGCTGACCCGGGCGCTCGGGGTCGATCCCTTTGTCGAAACGGAAATCCACGCACATGCAGTGGTGCCGGGGGATCTTTTCCTGATCTGTTCGGATGGTCTGAATGACATGATCGACGATGAGGAAATCGCCAATGTCCTGCTGGCGCTGGGCGGCGATTTGTCGCTGGCGGCCGAGGAGCTGATCGAGCTGGCAAACGGTAATGGCGGGCGGGATAATATTTCGGTAATTCTGGTACGGGTGCACAGCAGTTTTTCCGTACCACGAGGCTGGTGGCAAAAGCTGCTGGCCCGGTTCAAATGAGATGAGGCTGGCAACATGGCAAAAATGATCCTTTCAATGGACGGTCTGGTACTGAAGGAAATTCAGCTCGACAAGGAGCGCCTGACCATCGGTCGCAAGCCGCACAATGACATCCAGATCGACAATCTCGCCATCTCCGGCGAGCACGCGGCGATTGTCACCATCCTCAATGACTCCTTTCTTGAGGACATGAACAGCACCAACGGGACGCTGGTCAATGGCCAGCCGATCAAGAAGCACTTCCTGCGCAACAACGATGTCGTCGAACTGGGCAAGTACAAGCTCAAGTACATGGCAGATCTCAGCGATACCGCGGCCACCATCGACGAGCATGAAAAGGCTGCCGCGCCGCGTGCCACACCGCTGCGTCCGGAGGACATGCAACTGGTCGAGAGCGCCACGCGCAGCAATGTCGGAACGCGCAGCAATGTGGCTGGCGTTGCCGTCGCCTCGGCTGCCGTGCAATTGCTGAGTGGTGCCAACATCGGCAAGGAGCTGGAACTCACCAAGACCCTGACCACGCTCGGCAAGCCCGGGCTGCAGGTGGCGGTGATCGCCAAGCGGCCGAACGGCTTCTTCATCACCCATGTGGAAGGGACGCAATTTCCCATCGTCAATGGCGAGGTCCTCGACGCCCAGGCTTATCAGCTCAAGGATCACGATGTCATCGAGATCGCCGGCATCAAGATGGAATTTTTCCTGAAGACCTGATGCCCGGCGCGCCGCTGTCATGAAAAAACATCTCGTTCGTTTCGTGCTCGGCGCGCTCTGCATGCTGGTACTGCTCGGTCATGCCGGGCGTGCCTGGCAGATTCCCTTCGTTTCGGCGCTCGACGCCTATCTCTACGATGTCCGCCTGCGGCTGACCATGCCGCGCACGGTCGATGAACGCATCATCATTGTCGACGTCGATGAGAAGAGTCTGGCCGAAGTCGGGCGTTGGCCCTGGGGGCGCAATACGCTGGCCGAGCTGGTGCGGCGCCTGACCGACGACTACAAGGTTGCGGTAGTCGGTTTCGACGTCGTGTTTGCCGAGCCGGACGAGAGTTCCGGGCTCAAGGTGCTGGAGAACATCGGTCGCCAGCAGCTGAAAAACGAGCCGAGCTATCAGCGGGCCTTGCAGGATCTGCGCTCGACGCTGGATTATGACCGCCTGTTTGCCGATACCCTGCGCGGTCGACCGGTGGTGCTGGGCTATTATTTTTCCAGTCTGGACAACGCCCAGCGCAACGGAGCCCTGCCGGCGCCGGTCTTTGCGCCGGGTACCTTTGCCGGGCGGCGGATTCCCTTTGTTTCATGGTCCGGTTACGGTGCCAACCTGCCGGCCTTGCAGGCGGCGGCCAGCAGTGCCGGGCATTTCAATCCGCTCGTCGATTTCGACGGCAATTCGCGGCGGGTGCCGCTGATCGTCGAATACCAGGGCGCCTATTACGAGGCGCTCTCCCTTGCCGTCGTGCGTACCTTGCTTGGCCATGGCGAACTCCGCCCCGGCTTTCCCGATGCCGAATCGGCGATCGAGTGGCTGGAGGTCGATTCGCCGCGTGGCTCGCTGCGCATTCCGGTCGACGAGTATGTTTCGGCGCTGATTCCCTATCGTGGCTACGAGCGCAGTTTTCCCTACATCTCGGCGGTCGACGTGCTGCGCGGCCGGGTTTCTGCCGAGCAACTGGCCGGACGCATCGTGCTGGTCGGGACAACGGCGCCAGGCTTGATGGATTTGCGGTCGACGCCGGTGGGGGGGAGTTTTCCCGGAGTCGAGGTGCATGCCAACCTGATCGCCGGCATGCTTGAAGGCAGTGTCAAGGACAAGCCGGGCTTTGTCCTTGCCATCGACGTCATCCAGTTGCTGCTGTTCGGCGGCATGCTGGTCATGTTGCTGCCCTTGCTCTCGCCTTTCCGCGCAACCCTGCTGGCCGTGGCGACGCTGTCGGCTATGCTCGGTATCAACATGCTCCTGTGGTCCTCTGCCAATCTGGTCATGCCGCTGGCGGCCGGCATGCTATCCGTGCTGCTTCTCTACGGGCTCAACATGTCCTGGGGCTATTTCGTCGAATCGCGGACCAAGCGGCAGTTTGCCGAATTGTTCGGGCAGTACGTGCCGCCGGAACTGGTCGACGAGATGGCGAAAAACCCCGAGAGTTACAGCATGGAAGGGCAGAACGAGGAGCTGACCGTGCTTTTCTCGGATATCCGCAGCTTTACCAGCATGTCCGAGGGCATGGAGCCGAAGGAACTGGCGCGGCTGATGAACGAATATTTCGGGGCGATGACCGAAGTGATCCGGCAGCAGCGCGGCACGCTCGACAAATATATCGGGGATGCCATCATGGCGTTCTGGGGGGCGCCGGTGAATGATCCGGAAAATGCCCGCCACGCGGTGTTGACTGCTCTGGGCATGCGGCAGCGCCTGCGCGAACTTGCCGAACCGTTCAAGGCGCGTGGCTGGCCTGCGCTGCAGGCCGGCATCGGGATCAACACCGGAACGATGACGGTTGGCGACATGGGCTCGCCGGTCCGCAAGGCCTATACGGTGATGGGCGATGCGGTCAATCTCGCGTCGCGTCTCGAAGGCATCACCAAGGAATACGGTGTCGACATCGTGGTCGGTGAGGAAACGCGGCGTCAGGTCGATGACATCACCTTCCGCGAACTTGACCGGGTACGCGTCAAGGGCAAGGACGCACCGGTCGCGATTTACGAGCCGCTTGGCCTGAGCGCCGAATTGCCGGCCGCCAGCCGCGATGAGCTGGCCTTGTGGCAGCATGCGCTGAGCCGTTACCGGGCGCAGGACTGGGATCAGGCCGAACTGCAACTGTGCATTTTGCGTGAGCGTTTTCCGGCATGCCGGCTGTACGAACTGTACATCGAGCGGATTGCCTATCTGCGGGCGCATCCGCCAGGTGAAAGTTGGGATGGGGTAACCGTCTTCCAGGTGAAATAGCGATGAAACTCAGAGTCCTTGGCTGTAGCGGTGGCATCGGCGGGCAGCACCTGCGGACAACTTCGCTGCTCGTCGATCACGACATCCTGATCGATGCCGGGACCGGTGCCGCAGACCTGTCGATCGCCGAACTGGCCGCCATCGACCACGTTTTCCTGACCCACAGCCATCTCGACCACATCGCCGCCTTGCCGCTGCTGATCGATACCGTGGCCGACCGGCGCGAGAAGCCGCTGACCGTTTATGCCTCCGCCGCCGTGTTGACCGTCCTGCAAAAACACATCTTCAACTGGTCGATCTGGCCTGACTTCACCGAAATTCCGGATGCCGAGCATCCGGTCATGCGCTACCAGAGCATCGCACAGGCCGAGACCGTGAGTATCGATGGTCGTCGCATCACACCCCTGCCGGTCGAACACACGGTGCCGGCGGTCGGCTATTGCCTCGACTCCGGTGTTGGCAGCCTGGTTTTCTCCGGCGATACCGGCATCTGTCCTGACTTCTGGCGGGCGGTCAACCGGATAGACAAGCTCAAATACCTGATTATCGAATGCGCCTTCTCCAATCGGGAGGAAGGACTGGCCCGGCGCTCGCAGCATCTTTGTCCGAGCCTGCTGGCGGCGGAGTTGAAGAGCCTGGAGCGCGCATGTGAAATCCACATCACGCATCTGAAGCCGGGGCAGATCGAACTGACCATGGCAGAAATCGAGGCCGGTCTCGCCGATTATCAGCCGCGCATGCTGCAGAACAATCAAGTCTTCGAGTTTTGAAATGCTGCTGAATGTTGCGCAACCTGCTTGTCCGGTCTCGCCGCAAAGCTTGTCTGTCCGGTCGACCGGATAATTGGAGAAGAAATGACTGATGTCGCCAGCCGCCTGCTGTTTCTGAAAAAATTGCAGGCCGTGACCAACCGGGTGCATGCGACGAGCAATATCGACCAGATCATGCTCGAGTTGTCGCCGGACATCTGCGAACTGTTCGATGCGGACCGCCTGACCATCTACGCGCTGGGCGATGATCGCCAGGCCATCGTTTCCAAGGTCAAGACCGGGCTCAATTCCTTCAAGGACATTCGCCTGCCGCTGACCGAGCAAAGCATTGCCGGCTATGTTGCGCTGAATCGTCGATCGGTGAATATCCGCGATGTTTATGACGCAGCCGAACTGCAGCAACTCAGCCCGCAAATCCGCTTCCTGCAGGAGGTTGACCGGCGCACCGGCTATCGCTCGAAGCAGATGCTGGTCGTGCCCATCCTCGATGCAAGCGACGAGTTGCTGGGGGTTCTGCAACTGATCAACCAGCGTCAGGATCAGCCGTTTTCCGAATTTCTGGAAGAAGAAGCGGCCGATCTCGCCAAGACCCTGGCCATCGCCTTCACCCTGCGCCGGAAATCGGCCTTTGTCGTGCGTTCGCGCTATGACCATCTGATTGCCGACGGCGTGATCTCGGCCGGCGAAATGGAAGGGGCCTTGCACAGCGCCCGGCACAGCGGCATCGATCCCGAAGAGCTTCTGGTGCGCGAATTCGAAGTCAAGCCGGCGGCAATCGGTGTGGCGTTGGGCAAGTATTTTGATGTTGGCTACGAGCCATTTCGGGCGGATCGCATCAAGCCGGTCGATCTGCTGCGCAACATCAAGCGCGATTACGTCGATGCCAATGCCTGGTTGCCGCTCGAAGAGACGGCGGAAGGCGTGGTCGTGATGACGCCCGATCCGGAAAGCCTGCGCAGTTCGCGCATGGTGAACAATGTTTTTCCCAAGGCGCGCATCGTTTACCGGGTGACCACCCGCAGCGAGTTCAGCGCAACGGTCGACCAGTTTTTTGGTGCCATTTCCGAAATGGGCACGGTCGATGACCTGCTTTCCGGCATGGGCGAGCCGGATGAAGTTGCCGAAGCCGGTGACGAAGTGTCGGCTGCTGCCGACAACGAACTGGTGCGCCTGGTTAACCGGATCATCGTCGAGGCTTACCAGCAGGGCGCTTCGGATATTCACATCGAACCGCGACCGGGCAAGGAAAAGACCATGGTCCGCTTCCGCAAGGACGGTTCGCTGGTCAATTACATCGAAGTACCGGCTTCCTATCGCTCCGCCCTGGTGACGCGCCTGAAGATCATGTGCGACCTCGATATCTCGGAAAAGCGCAAGCCGCAGGACGGCAAGATCAAGTTCAAGAAATACGGTCCGCTCGACATCGAATTGCGCGTCGCAACCATCCCGACCGCGGGTGGTGTCGAGGATGTGGTGATGCGCATCCTGGCGGCCGGCGAGCCGATCAAGCTGGACCAGCTTGGCTTGTCGCCGCGCAATCACGAGAACCTGATCAAGTGCATCGAGAAGCCCTACGGCCTGTTCTTTGTCTGCGGCCCGACCGGTTCCGGCAAGACAACGACGCTGCATTCGGTACTCGGCTACCTGAATCGTCCGGAAACCAAGATCTGGACGGCCGAAGATCCGGTTGAAATCACCCAGAAGGGCCTGCGCCAGGTGCAGGTTAACAAGAAGGCCGGTCTCGATTTTGCAACCGTGATGAAGGCCTTCCTGCGCGCCGATCCGGACATCATCATGGTCGGCGAAATGCGCGATCCGGAAACCACCGGCATCGGCATCGAAGCCTCGCTGACGGGGCACCTCGTTTTTGCGACGCTGCACACCAACTCGGCGCCGGAATCGATCATTCGCCTGCTCGACATGGGCATGGACCCGTTCAACTTCTCCGATGCGCTGCTCGGCATTCTTGCCCAGCGTCTCGGCAAGCGCCTGTGCAAGGACTGCAAGGAAGCCTATCAGCCGGCGCCTGAAGAGATTGAGGCCTTGTTGCACGAGTATTGCGCCGAGCTGACGCAAACCGAGGCTTGGCAAAAGAATCCGCAGGGATCGCTGGCGGCGATCCGGCAGGAGTGGCAGAGTCGTTACGCCAAGGATGGAAAGTTCACGCTTTATCGCGCCTGTGGTTGCCCGGCATGCAGCGATACCGGCTATCGTGGTCGCGTCGGTCTGCACGAATTACTGGTCGGTACCGATGCCGCCAAGAAGCTGATTCAGGAAAAGGCGCGGGTGGCCGATATTCTCGCCTGCGCCTTGAACGAAGGCATGCGTACCCTGAAAATGGATGGCATCGACAAGATCATGCAGGGCATCACCGATATCAAGCAGGTCAGAGCGGTGTGCATCAAATAGGAGCTGTCCATGGAAACCCTCGATGATCTTTTTCACCGTCTTGAACAACTCAATGACATCGGTGCTTCGCTCTCCAATGAGCGTGACCTGAACCGGCTGCTCGAAAAAATCCTGCTTGCTGCCAAGACCATTACCCGGGCTGATGGCGGCACGCTTTATCTGGTTTCCGAGGACAGGCAGCGCCTGCATTTCGAGATCGTGCGCACCGACTCGCTGGCGATAGCCTTCGGTGGCAGCGACGCGCCGCCGACTTCGGGAAAATTTCCCGATCTGGCACTGTATCGGGGAGATGGCTCGGCGAATGACAGCATGGTGGCGGTCCACGCCGCAATTAATGGCAAAACGGTCAATATTGCCGATGCCTACTGCGAGGTTGGCTTTGATTTCTCCGGTACGCGCAAGTTCGACGAGCGGACCGGCTATCGCTCACAGTCCTTCCTGACCGTGCCGATGCAGAATCACGAGGGCGAAATCATCGGTGTCCTGCAACTGATCAATGCGCTGAGTCCGCAAACCGGTGGCGTCGTTGAGTTCTCGCAGGCGGATCAACGCCTTGCCGAGTCGCTCGCCTCGCAAGCCGCAATCGCGCTGACTAACCGCCAACTCGTGCAGCAGCTGGAGGGCTTGTTCGAGTCCTTCATCAAACTGATCAATCTGGCAATTGACGAAAAGTCGCCCTATACCGGTGGTCATTGCCAGCGCGTGCCGGAGCTGACCATGCTGCTGGCCGAGGCAGTCAATGCGACCAAGGAAGGGCCGTTGGCCGACTTCCATCTGACTGACAAGGATCGCTACGAACTGCGCATCGCTGCCCTGTTGCATGATTGCGGCAAGATCACGACACCGGTGCACGTCGTCGACAAGGCCACCAAGCTGCAAACCATCTTCGACCGCATTCATCTGGTCGATACGCGCTTTGAAGTGCTCAAGCGCGATGCCGAAATCGCCGCCCTGAAAGAAATCATTGATGGTGCCGATGCGGATCAGGTCCGGGAGAAACTCGCGGCAAGCAATGCGGCTCTGGATGCCGAGCGCGAATTCCTGCGTTTTGCCAACATGGGCAGCGAGCGCATGCGCGATGAGGACGTCGCGCGCGTTCGTGCCATCGCGCAGAACTATCACTGGCGTAATGAACGGGGCGAAGAGGTCCCGTTCCTGAGCGACAACGAACTGGAAAATCTCAGCATCCGGGCCGGGACATTGACCGCCGACGAGCGCGAAATCATCAACCACCACATCGTGGCCACCATCCGCATGCTGGAGCAACTGCCCTGGCCGAAACACCTGAAAAATGTACCGGAATACGCTGGTGGCCACCACGAGCGCATGGACGGCAAAGGCTACCCGAAAGGCCTCAAGCGCGAAGAAATGAGCTGGCAGGCCCGCATGATGGGCATTTCCGATATTTTTGAGGCGTTGACCGCCAAGGATCGGCCGTACAAGGCAGGGATGCGTTTGCCGGAGGCATTGAAAATCATGGATCGTCTGTGTAGCGACGGGCACATTGATCCTGACTTGTATCGGCTATTTGTCTCGGAGCGAGTTTTTGAAGCGTATGCCGAGAGTTTTCTGACCGAAGATTATTGAAGCAATTGATCGATAGGACTGAGAAAAGGGTGTGGTATCCGAAAGTTGCCAATTCGCGGCACTGCTGGGGTGACAAAATAAGTCAGTTCCTCGTTGCTCGCGTAACTTGAAAAAATCAGTTTGTTTTTTAACCTCATGATTTGTTGTGTATTTTGTGTTTTTTGTGGCTTTTGTGATTCTTTGGCATAGATGGTGCCTGTAGTTAAACAGCGGTTTCCCCGCCTTTATAAAGGAGATTCAAATGCAAAAAGCTCAACAAGGTTTTACCCTGATCGAACTGATGATCGTTGTGGCGATTATCGGTATTCTGGCTGCTGTTGCGTTGCCGCAATATCGTTCCTACACCCAGAAGGCTGCTGATAACGCTTGTCTGGCAGAGGCTAAGGCTTTGTCCAATGGTGCTGTCGCTGCTATCGCCAATAATGATGCCAATCTGGTAACTGCGACTGTCAGTGCCTGTAGCGCAACTACCCTTGTTGCTGGGGCCCTTCCTGCCGCGGATTTCACCTTTACTTCCAAAGCTCCTGGTTCGCAAGTTTGGACGTGTAACTTCCAAACGGGCACCTGTGCCAAATAACGTTAAACAGGTTTTTGCCTGATTTTTAGGCGCTCTTGTTTAATCAAGCCCCAACCAATCGGTTGGGGCTTTTTATTTCTGCGGTCAATCTCTCGACCATAAAAAGAAATTTTAAAGCAACTCTATCTGTAGGGGATTGAGGGGCGGCGTATGGCGATAATCGAATTTATAACGATTTTTGGGCCAGCCAGGTTTCCAGCGTTTCCGGCAATTCGCCGATGAGCAGTGCATGCCGCCCTGCCACCCAGCCGTGAATCGGGCCGTGGGGGCGTTTGCCGAGCGCTTCCTGGAGCAGTTCTTCGGCGGTAATGTGATCGTTGATCAGGCCGAGTTCGTCCTGCAACTGGCTGAGTGCCGCGAGGTAGGAGGCGAGCTTTCTTTTGGGCAGCAGCGGCTCGAAAAACTCCAGTGAGTAGCGCAGTTTTTTGAAACAGATGCGCATCTGGTGGCGTTCGGTCGACGTCAGTTCGGCATGCCTTTTCGCCAGTTTCCTGGCTTTTCTTGTGTGGCTGGCGACGCGGCTGGCGACGAAGTCGGGCAGCGGGGTGGGCAGTACATCGCCCAGTGCATAGATGGCGGCGGTGAACTCGACCAGCAGGCGCGGATATTCGCGTCCGGCCAGAATGCGGGTGATCGCCTGGCGGGCCGCCTTGGCGCGGCGGCGGGCGGCGTTACGCAGTTGCTTGATGTCGCGATTGTCCGGGAAGGCGGTTTGGATCGGAGGCAGCGTTTCCGTCAGGAAAACATCCCAGTTGCGTGCGTCGCCCAGCGCACTGGCCAGGGTTTTCCAGGTTTGCCCGTAGGCGCTGACGAATTGTGCCGGCAGGACTGGCGCGAAGAGCTTGATTGCCGAGCGTAGGCGGCGCAGCGCGACGCGCGCCTGGTGTACGAACTCAAGATCGTTGCCGCTCAGCAGGCCGGGTTCGTTGCGCTGGAAATGTTCCAGGCAGCCGAGTGCTATCTGGCGGAAGGCTTCGACCGGCGTCAGCTCGGGCGTCAGGGGCGCGGTCTTGGCGCGGAAGGGGCGCAACGGGGTGTTGGTGAACAGGTTGTAGCCGCGCTCGGCCTTGCTGGCGATCGCCGGCACCAGGTTGAGATCGGCCTGCAACTGCCGGGTCAGGCCGAAAATGTCTTCGATGGTGCCGCGCAGCAGTTCCAGCTCGATTTCACAGATCGGCGTGCTCTTGCCTCGGCTTTCAATGCTGCCGCGGTCGACCGCCAGTTCGATCAGTGATTCGCCGAAGGGGACGTGCCAGATCTGACGGCGGAAATCGGTGGTGAATACGGGTTCGAGATGTTCGGTGGCATCTTCGAGAAAATGCCGCAGTTCGTCGTTGTCGACATGGCTGAAGTTGAAGTTGCCTGGCGTGGCTTCGGTTTCCCATTCGCTGCGCATGGCGAGGCCACCGCTGGCCGGTTCGGCTGATTTCACGGTGAGCAGCCACTGCCAGCCCTTCTGGCGAAAGCGGATGGCGATCCGGCGGGCGTGCAGTTGCAACTCCGGTGTGTCGAAGTAGGTGTTGAGCAGGCGCTGCTTTTGCGGCGTGATATCCGCCAGCAGCGGATGGCTGCCGAGTTGTTTGGCCGCTTTGGGTGTCAGTTGCAGCTTGAGTTCGATTTCTGTGCTCATGGTTTTCTTCAGTTGCGCGGAATGGCCGGGCCGGTGGCGCCGTCAAAGCCAAGGGCGGGGAGCATGGCAAGTTCGGCCGGGGTTTGCACGCTCTCGGCAATGACCGTCAGGCCGATGTTATGGGCAATGCTGCACAAGCCCTTGAGGAAGGCCTGGTTGCCGGGTTGGCCGTCGATGGCGCGGATGAAGCTGCCATCGACTTTCAGGTAGTCGAGTCCGATGTCGTGCAGGCGGCCGATTTCGCTGAACTGGCGACCAAAGTGTTCGATGCCGAGGCGGCAGCCGAATGGGCGCAGCGAGTTGCAGAATGCCTGGAACTCTTCGAAATGCTGGAAGGCGCCGATTTCAGGAACTTCCAGCCAGAGGCGTGGCGCCAGATCCTTGCGGGCGCTGATCAGGGCTTGCAGGCTGCTGCGGAAGGCCGGGCTCAAAATCGACTCGCCGGAGAGGTTGACCGCTACGGCCGGCGTGCCGGCGGCAATCCGGTCGAGGGCCAGGCGGGCGACCGCGAGGTCGAGTTCGCTGGTCATCGCGAGGCGCGAGGCCATCGGCATGAAACTGCCGGCTGCCAGCCATTCGCCGTTTTCGCTGGCCTGCAGGCGCAGCGGACATTCCAGGTGCAGCAACTGGCCGCCGTTGGCGGCCACCGGGAATTCGATCAGGCGCAGGCGGTGCATTTCGATGGCACCTTCGAGCAGCTTCTTCCAGTCCGCATTCGAGGTTGCAATCTGCTCGCAGCCGCTTTCGGCGCGACACCAGGCCAGTCCGCTCTGGCCTTCCGCCGAGGCCAGGGCGGCATCGATATGCGAGAGCAGGTTGCCGATGCTCTGGCCGTGCTGGTAGGTGCCGCTGGCCAAGTGGGCGATGCGCTCGCTGTCGATCAGTCCGGCTGAAGACAGGTCGCGCATGACATGCAGCAGCTTTTCGGCGGCCTCGCTCGGGTCGGAGAGGCCCGGCAGCAGGACGGCAAAGTCGGCGCCATTCAGGCGGGCCGCCGCGGCGTTCGGGCGGCTACCGGCAATCTCGGCAAAGGCGCTGCCGATCCGGCGCAATAACTCATCGGCGGTTTCACGGCCGGCCCGCTTGTTGATGCCGGCGAGGTCGGCGATGCGCAGCATGAGCAGGCTGCCGCTGGTCGCAGCGTCGTCATTGCTCAAGGCAACTTCCAGCTGGTTGAGGAAGAAGGCGCGGTTGGCCAGCCCGGTCAGGCTGTCCAGCGTCGCTTCCTGGCGCACTTGTTCGAGGCGGGCGGCTTCTTCGGCAAACATCGCCTTGAGGCGTTCGACCATGGCATTCATGGCGCTGGCGAGGCTTTTCAGTTCAGGGGTTTCAGGAACCTGAATGCTGACGAAACGCCGCTCGCTGATCGCGCGTGCTTGCCCCACCACGGCATCGAGCGGGCGCTTGATGCGGCGCAATAGTTGCATGCCGAGCAGTCCCATGCCGATGCCGCCGAGCAGGAACCAGAAGAGCAGCTTGATGCCGCCTTCCCAGAGCTCGCGATAAGCGAAGCGGCTGTGACTGACCAGCTCGATGGTGCCGAACTGGTTCCAGCCGGATGAAACCTGGGCCATGCCGGGGCGCGACTCGATCGGGAAAAGACGGACGAACCATTCGGGAACCGTACCGGCCATCGGCGGGCTGGTCTTTTCGATCACCGTTTTGCCTTCCGGATCGACCAGGCTGACCCGAGCGTATTGCCCGCTGTCGAACACGGCCGCGACCTGCAGTTCGATGGTGACCGGATCCTTGTCCAGTTGCGACATCGACAAGGCGAGCGAGGCGGCATTGTCGTTGTTCTTGACCGCCAGTTGCTGTTCCAGATACTGGCGGGCAGTGAACATGCTGACGACAAAACTGCCGGCAAAGGCGATGACGGTGCTGGCAATGACGGCGAGCCAGAGCTGGCGGAAAAGGGACATGGCGAATTACCTCACTGGAAGCCTTCGGCACGAGCGCGAGCCAGCAAATCCTGCCAGCGCGAGAGATTGCTCTGGCTGGACTGATTGCCGGTGCCTTGCCAAAGCCCCGAACTGTTGAAACTGAAAATGGGTGAGAGATCGCTGCGGCGCGACGCCGGGCGAATCTCGGGAACAAGGTTGTCGAGCACGAGCGGGTCGGCGCTCGGCGACGCGTAATAGACCAGCACCATGTGCGCCTGCTGCACCGGGCCATTGACACCGTTGAGCAGCGCCTTGACATAGACCAAGCGAAGTTTGGCGACCGGGATGCCGAGGTTGAGCAGGGAATAGTATTTGCCGATCGAGAAATCTTCGCAGTCGCCGCGGCCCTGGCCAATGAACTCCATCGGCGTCGCCCAGTAGTCGGATTGGCCCCAGACGCTGAAATCGTCATCGAAAGCAACGCGGTGGTTGAAGAAATCATTCACGCGGCGCAGCTTTTCAGCTTCGGATGTGCCCTGGCCATTGCCGAGCATCTGGCGCCATTCGTCAAAGCGGGCGCTGGCCCATTGATTGTTGAAGCGAGCGCTCAGGGCCTGTTGCAGGCGGTCGAAGTCCAGCCCGGCGCCGGCCGTCAGGCTGAGTAAGGAGACGGTGGCGAAGAGGGCGGCCAGAACAAGCAGGCGGAGGGAGTCGAGCGTTTTTTTTGCCAAGTCGGAAAGGCTGCCAGAGTCGATTAGCCAAAGCGGCGAATTTACACGGAATACTTGCAAACGGCTCCAATATAATCCCGGCAAATGTTACCTTGCTCGACCATGAATACCAATAAACTTCTTGTCTGTGCATTTCTGGCTTGCCTTGCCATGGTTTCTGCCGTGGCGGCCGATGAGCCGGTCCGTCCGGTCGGGCCGACGCAAACCAAGGTGGCGGCCCGTCAGGTTCTGTATGTCGGTTATCGGGAGGAGGCGTTGCCCTTTTCCTACCTGGTGCCTGGACGTGCGGAGCCGGTCGGCTACATGTGGGATGTTTGTACGAGTGTTTTTGCTGCCGTGCGTGCGGTGGCTGGCAACGCGCTCCGGGTGGTGCCGATTTCCGTCACCGAGAACGCCCGCACGATGATGCTGAAAACCGGCATCACGGATCTTGATTGCGGTGGTGCCGGCAATACGGTGGCACGCCAGAAGCAGGTCGATCTGTCGTACAACGTCTATGTCAGCGAAATCAAGATCATGGTTCGCAAGGACGGCGGTATCGGCAGTTTCGAGCAACTTGCCGGGCGCAAGCTGGTGACGCTGGCCGGCGGTTCGGCCGAACGTCACGTCAAGCATGCCGCGCTGGGCAGCAACATCACCTTCGTCCATCTACTGGCCGGCACGCCGCAGGAGGCGATGACTCAGCTGGCGCAGGGCGAGGCCGATGCCTTTGCGGCCGATGATGTGGTCCTGGCGGCGCAGCGGGCGTCCAGTCCGGGCGATTTTGTCATCCTAGAAACAGCCTTGGCCAGGGAGCCTTACGCGATCATGCTGCCCAAGGATGATGCGGCATGGAAGAAGCTGGTCGACGACGCCCTGGTCGGGTTGATGCAAAGCGGCGAACTGGAGCGGATCTACGAAAAATGGTTCCTGAATCCGATTCCGCCGCTAGGCCACAGCCTGGTATTGCCGATGTCGCCTTCGCTGAAGGCGGCGATTCAGGCGCCGGGCGACGTACCGGTCAACTGAGAAAAACAGGCAAAAAAGGCCATGTCGCGAGTTGCGGCATGGCCTTTTTTGATTGGTCCGGAATTCAGGCGAGCAGCGCCGGATTCAAGGTGTAAGTTGCGCTCAGGCTGCTCTGCGCAAGGATGTGCCCGGCGATTGCCTGGCGTACCTCGGGCCCGCCAAACTTGCCGGTGAGCGGCAATTTGTCGATATCCAGCGCGTAGACCGTAAAAATGTAGCGATGGATGATTTCATCGTTCCACGGCGGGCAGGGGCCATCGTAGCCGTAGTAGTCGCCGCGCATGTCATTGTCGCCGGCGAACCAGTCGGTGTAGTTGTTGATGCCCTGGCGGCTGTCATGCGGGGCCTGTGGCCCTGATTTGCCGCGCGGCGTCACTTCCTTGCTGAATTCGCCTTCTGAAATCGCGTTGACCGTTGGCGGCAGGTCGATCAGTACCCAGTGAAAGAAATCAACGCGCGGCAAGCTGGCCGGAACTGTCCTGCCTTCCTGGTTAACGTCGTCGCCCTGGCTCGGCACATCGGGGTCATGACAGATCACGGCAAAGGAGCGGGTGCCTGAGGGCGCATCGGTCCACGCCAGTTGCGGGTTCAGATTGCTGCCCAGGCAGACATGGTGCGCCGGGTCGGCAATGCAGAAGGAAAACTCGCCCGGCATGCGTTGTCCATCGGTGAAGCTGGTGCTGGTCAGTTTCATGCGTGCATCTCCTTTATTCGGCAGCCCGACGCTTGAAATCGCGCAGGCGGAAGCCAAGAAGCCATAGTGTAGCGAAATAGGCGCCAGCGCCAAGCGGCACCAGCCAGGCAAGATGGCTGATGCGTGCCAGCAGGTTGCCGTGCAGCCAGTCGCTGTCCTGCCCCTGGCCGGCCCACAGCGCACCCGCCATCACCGCCATGGCAATGCCCAGCTTGACGATGAAGACGGTCCACCCTGGCTGTGGCACAAAAATGCCTTGCTGGCGCAGGCCGCGGTAGAGCAGGGCGGCATTCAGACAGGCAGCAAGGCCGATCGACAGTGCCAGGCCGGCGTGTTCCAGCCGGCCGATAAAGGCAAGGTTCATCACCTGCGTCGCCAATAGCGAAATCAGCGCGATGCGTACCGGGGTGCGGACATTCTGGCGGGCGTAAAACCCCGGTGCCAGTACCTTGACCAGAATCAGCCCGGTCAGGCCGACGGAGTACGCAACCAGCGCATTCCGGGTGTTGAAGACATCGCTGGCGAGAAATGCGCCGTGGAAAAACAGGGTGGCAATCAGGGGGACCGCCAGCATGGCCAGTGCCAGTGCCGCCGGCGCGGCAAGCAGCAGGGTCAGGCGCAGGCCCCAGTCGAGCAGCTTTGAATATTCTTCATGATTTTCGCTGGCGTGATAGCGCGACAGCGAAGGCAGCAAAATGGTGCCCAGCGTTGCGCCCAGCATGCCGGATGGAAACTCCATCAGGCGATCGGCGTAATACAGCCAGGAAACGCTGCCGCTCTGCAGGAATGAGGCGAAAACCGTGTTGATCAGCAAACTGATCTGGGATACCGAAACACCAACTAGGGCGGGGGCCATCAGTTTTGTGATGCGGCGTACGCCGGGGTCGGCCCAGGCGGCTCGCCAGTCGAGCGAAATGCGCGGCAGCATGGCGATTTTCTTTAGCGCCGGGATCTGCAGCAGCAGTTGCAGCAGGCCGCCAAGAAAGACGGCCCAGGCAAGTGCCAGGACCGGTGGGTCGAAATAAGGCGCGGCGAACAGCGCCATGAAAATGAAGGTCAGGTTGAGCAGAACCGGTGTGAAGGCAGGGATCGCAAAACGGCTCCAGCTGTTGAGGATGCCGCCGGCGAGCGCGACCAGTGACATGAACAGAATGTAGGGAAAGGTGATGCGGGTCAGTGTGACCGTCAGTTCGAACTTGCCGGGAACGGCAGTGAACCCTGCTGCGGATAGCCAGACCAGGGCCGGGGCAGCAATGATGCCGATGGCGGTGACGATGAACAGTGCAATGGACAGCATGCTGGCAACGTGATCGACCAGGGTGCGGGTGTCCGCTTCGCCGCGCTTGTTCTTGTATTCACCGAGTATCGGTACGAAGGCTTGCGAAAAAGCGCCCTCTGCAAACATCCGGCGCAGCAGGTTGGGAAGCTTGAAAGCGACAAAAAATGCATCGGTGGCCAGGCCGGCACCAAAGGCCCGGGCGATGACGAAATCCCGGACGAAGCCGAGAATGCGGGAGAGCAGGGTCATGCCACTGACCGTGGCCAGGGCGCGCAATAAATTCATGGATGCTTGGGTACCGGAATGCCAGGCGGCAATTGTACGCTGAGCGCCTGTTTCCGGTCGGCGCATCAAAAGCCGGTCGTGTGTGCTGATTTGCCTGCCAACCTGTTGCCCGGGCTGTTTTCCTGCTGTACAATCCGCGGCCTTGGTTTGCCGCTTTAGCTCAGTTGGTAGAGCAGTTCATTCGTAATGAAAAGGTCGCCAGTTCGATTCCGGCAAGCGGCACCATCTTGATCAAGCCCACTTTTAGTGGGCTTTTTCATTTCTGCATGCGGCAATGTCGCGCTTGCGTCTATCCGGTTGCGATAAAAATTGTTATAATCCGCCACTTGCTGCGCTTGTGGTGAGGGTTTTTTGTGTTAAGAAAACCTTTTCTGCTCTGGTGGATCGAGGGTTCGGTTCGGGTTGGCAGCACGAAAACGATTCAAGCATTCAGCCTCGGTCGCGCCGGGGCTTTTTGCTTTTGGGCCTTGCATCTTCTTCTGGTGCGGCCTGTTTCGTCAATTTTGACGGCGGATAGTTGATCGGCGTCTTTGTAAAGGTTTTGACTATGCACTCCGACGCAATTCTCACCCATCTGAAAAAACACGGCCAACTGCTTGATGCCGATATCGCGGCAAAAACCGGGATCGCGCTTGCCGACGTACGTACCTGTCTGCAGGAACTCTCTGCCCAGAAGGCCATTTCCATGTGCAGCATGACCGTATTCAAGAATGGCGAAGCCATTGAAGGCCTGTTCTGTCGTGTTGCCGGTTACATGCCGTCCGCAGCGCCTGGCAGAAAGCCTGGCGTCAAGACCTGATTTGCGTCGGCTGCAGGCTGAGGATGGCTTGCAGCACGCTTTTGCAGGATTTGTGTTTTGATTGATCGTCGAACCGGATTTTCCGGTTCGCGATACTGGTGCCTAAAGGGCGTGGTCGAACTGCTTGGGTAATCCAATCTGGTTCCGGCCGGCCCGCTTGGCGGCATAAAGGTTGGCGTCGGCCGAGTGCAGTAAAGCGAACGCGGGTTGGTCGGCGTTCGGCCTGGCTGTTGCGATGCCAAAGCTGCATGAAACGTGGCCGCCTATTCCCTTTTCGTGGGGAATTCGCAACTCGCGCGCCGAGCGCAGCATGCGCCGGGCAACGGAAAGTGCGCCGCTGGCGTCCGTGCCGGGCAGGATGGCGGCAAACTCCTCGCCGCCATAGCGGGCAACCATATCTTCGACGCGGAACAGCGATTCGTTCAGTGAACTGGCGACGGCCCGCAGGCAGGAGTCCCCGGCCTGATGTCCGTAGATGTCGTTGAATTGCTTGAAAAAATCCACGTCGCCGATGACGATGCTCAGCGGGCTCTCCAGTCTGATGCAGCGCTTCCATTCAGTGCTCAGCGTCTCATCGAAGTGGCGGCGGTTGGGAATGCCGGTCAGGCTGTCCAGGAATGATATTTCCCGCAACTTGCGGTGGGCGTCGTGCAGTTCTTCCTGCATGGCCACGATGCGCAGCATGGCGCGTACTTTGGCGAGCAGAACGACTTCCGATACCGGTTTGTAAAGGAAGTCATCACCGCCGGCAAGAATGCCTTGCGCCAAAACATCTTCATCCGTGACTGCGGAGAGGAAAATGATGGGTGTCCATCTCGATAGCCCGAGGTGCTGGGCGCTCTGTTCGGTTTCGCGGATGGCTCTGGCTATCGAAATGCCTTGCGTGTCGGGTTGGGCAACATCAAGCAGGACCAGGCTGGGCGAGTACTGGCGAAACATCTGCAATGCCTCACTACCGGTCGACGCCCCCAAAAGCTCGATTTCCGGAAGCTGGGCGAGACATTCGCAGATCAGTGCCCGGTTTCTCGCGGAGGGTTCAACGACCAGTACGATCAGCCTGTCTTTATCGTGCATTGCCTGACTGTGTGTGTCTGAAGGAAATCCTGTTCATCATACACTTTTCAGGCGAAAGACTGTCCCGCCCTGCTTTAGTTGATCCGGTTTGTCTCGATGCTGGTTTCGGTAATGCCGCTTTGCTCGGCGAAATAGCCACACAAGGGGCAGACACGGTTGGGCGGGCAGGCGTGCTCGCGGGCGCATTCGGCCTGGGTTTCGTCGGTCAGGACCATTTCACGAACGGCTTCGCAGCGGGCGATGGGGGAATCGAATATGGACATATTCTTCTCCTTTGAGGTGGGATGGCGGGTTTTGTTGTGACTATTCAAGTCTAGGTCTTGATCGCCTTGATTGCCAATGGCATCCGGATATTTTGTCAGCCTGGCACAGGCGTTGTAAGATGCTGATCTCCATACGCTACCGTGTGGAATAGCTGTTTGTTTTTGTTCGGTTTTTGAGGAGAGAGCGGCAATGCAAATCAAGGATAAAGTATTTCTGGTCACCGGTGCCGGTTCCGGTCTCGGGGCGGCAACGGCCAAAGTGTTGGCTGAGGCGGGTGCCAAAGTGGTTCTGGCTGATCTGAATCGCGAAGCCGGTGAAAAACTGGCCGCAGAATTGGGGGGCGGGGCCAGGTTTGTCGAAACCGATGTCGCCAGCGAGGCTTCAGCGGTCAACGCCGTGCAGACGGCAATTTCCGTTTTTGGTGGTCTGCATGGCCTGGTTAACTGTGCCGGTGTGGCGCCGGCCGAAAAAGTCGTCGGCAAGGAAGGCCCTCACCGTCTGGAGAGTTTTGCCAAGGTCATCAACATCAATCTGGTCGGAACTTTCAACATGATTCGTCTGGCTGCCGAGGCGATGATGAAGGGGGAACCGGATGCGGGTGGTGAGCGTGGCGTCATCGTCAATACGGCCTCAGTAGCGGCCTATGAAGGCCAGCTCGGTCAGGCGGCCTATGCCGCTTCCAAGGGCGGTATCGTGGCGCTGACCCTGCCGGTGGCGCGCGAGCTGGCGCGCAGCGGCATCCGTGTCATGACGATTGCTCCGGGCATCATGGAAACGCCGATGTTGCTCGGCATGCCGCCGGAAGTTCAGGATTCGCTGGGCAAGATGGTTCCCTTCCCTTCGCGCATGGGCAAGCCGGCAGAATACGCAGCGCTGGTGAAGCACATTGCCGAAAACGCTTACCTGAATGGCGAGGTCATTCGTTTGGACGGCGCCATCCGCATGGGTACCAAATAAACTATACTTCGGCTCCACCATCGATCCCCAAAGGCACTTCGGTGCCTTTTTCATTTGCATGCCAGAAGTATCCTGCTATCACTGCGGTCAGGCTGTTCCCGATGAACTCGATTTGCCGGTCACCATCGGCGGGCAGGCGCGCAGCATGTGCTGCTACGGTTGCCAGGCGGTAGCCCAGTCAATTGTCGATAATGGCCTGGAAGACTATTACCGCAGCCGCGATTCGCTGCCTGAGTCGCAGCGTGAGGCGATGCCGCAGATCCTAGATCAGCTGGCGCTTTTCGATCATGCTGATTTTCAGAAGAGTTTCGTCAAGGAGCTGGGCGAAAGCGAGCGGGAAGCCTCCCTTTTGCTCGAAGGCATTACCTGCGCCGCCTGCATCTGGCTCAACGAACAACATGTCGGGAAGTTGTCGGGCGTGACGGCGGTCGACATCAATTATGCAACCCGGCGTGCACGTGTCCGCTGGGACGAATCGCGCATCAAGCTCTCGGACATCCTCGGGGCAATCGCTGCGATCGGTTACCGGGCCTATCCCTACGATGCAGCCAAGAACGAGGAAATCTCGCGCAAGGAGCGACGCGAGGCGCTTTGGCGTTTGTGGGTGGCCGGCTTTGGCATGATGCAGGTGATGATGTACGCCTTCCCGGTCTATATCGCCAATGGCGACATGACCTCGGATATCGAAAGCATGATGCGCCTGGCCAGCTTGCTGCTGACCCTGCCGGTCGTTTTCTATTCCTCGGCGCCCTTCTTTCGCAATGCCTGGCGCGACATCAAGTTGCGGCGCGTCGGCATGGATGTGCCGGTGGCTCTGGGTGTTGGCGCGGCCTTTCTGGCCAGTTGCTGGGCAAGTCTGACTGGGGAAGGCGAGGTCTATTTCGACTCGGTGACGATGTTTGTTTTCTTCCTGCTCGGTGGGCGCTATCTCGAGATGACGGCTCGCCAGAAGGCGCTCAGCGTGACCGAAGCCTTGGCCAAGTTGCTACCCGCCTTTGCGCAAAAGCTGCTCAATTTTCCGGTCGACCGTGCGGTTGAACAATGCGTGGTTGCAGACCTGAGGCCGGGCGACCATGTCCTGGTCCGGGCGGGTGAGGCAATTCCTGCGGATGGCAGGGTGGTTGAGGGCTTCAGTTGCGCCAATGAGGCGTTGCTGACCGGGGAGAGCAGGCCTGTTGCAAAAGCACCGGGCGATTCGGTGACGGGTGGTTCGCTGAATGCCGAAAGTCCCCTGGTCGTCAGGGTTGAGCAGGTCGGAGAGGCAACCCGCCTGTCGGCCATTGTTCAGCTCATGGAGCGAGCGGCAACTGAAAAGCCGAAGATCGTCGAGGTGGCTGACCGCATTGCCAGCTATTTTGTTGCCGTGCTGCTGCTGGTGGCTGCCTTGGTTGCGGTTGGCTGGTACGTCGTTGATCCCTCAAAGGCGCTCTGGATTACTGTCTCTGTGCTAGTGGTGACTTGTCCTTGCGCCCTTTCCCTGGCGACCCCGATCGCCTTGACGGTGTCGGCAGGTGCGTTGGCCAAGGATGGTTTGCTGGTGACGCGCGGTCACGCGATCGAAACCTTGGCGAGGGCAACGCATTTTGTCTTTGACAAGACCGGGACGCTGACCAGCGGACGCATGAGTTTGCGGGGTGTTCTCGTCGTCGGCAGTCTTCCTGAGTTTGAGTGTCTGGCCATGGCGGCGGCGTTGGAGCAGTCGTCAGAGCACCCGGTTGCAGCTGCATTGCGCCATGCGGCGAGCGGTGAGTTGCCGGAGGCGACCATGGCGCTTAGCGAACCGGGGCAGGGCATCGAGGGCGTGATTGATGGTCGTCGTTGCCGTATTGGCCGTCCGGATTACGCCCTGGCCTTGTCTGGTGCGCAACTTCCGGCGGCAGCGGTCGATTGGCTGGAGAGCGGTGAAACGGTTGTGGTACTGGCTGATGCAGGTGCATGTCTGGCGTTGTTCCGGATTGGCGACGAGTTGCGTCCTGAGTCGAGGGGCTTGATTGACTATTTGCTCAGCCTGGGAAAGCACGTCGTGCTCCTGACAGGGGATGCCCCGTCGGTGGCGCAGCGCATTGCTGCCGGGCTAGGTATTGAAGATGTGCGGGCAGGTGTGACGCCACAGGGCAAGCATGCCTGTGTGAAGGCCTTGCAGGAAGGTGGCGCTGTTGTTGCAATGATTGGTGATGGCGTCAATGACGCGCCGGTTCTTGCGCAGGCGCAGGTCTCGATTGCAATGGGGGGCGGAGCTCAGCTGGCCAGAACGCAATCCGATTTTGTGCTGCTGTCGGAAAACCTGGATCATCTGCATGACGGTTTGCGTCGAGCTCGGCAAACCCTGGTCATTATTCGTCAGAATTTGTGGTGGTCATTTGCCTATAATTTTGTTGCGCTACCACTGGCGATTGGTGGCTATGTGACGCCGTGGCTGGCTGGCATTGGTATGTCGGCCAGTTCCTTGCTGGTGGTTCTTAACTCCCTGCGCATTCAGCGCGCAAAGGCGGATTGATGGAAAGTATCTATTTGCTGGTGCCGATTTCGGTCATTCTGGTTTTTGCGATCGCCGTCATTTTCTGGTGGTCAGTCCGCAGCGGTCAGTTTGATGATCTGGAGGGGCCGGGTTTTCGTGTTCTGATGGATGATGATGAGCGGCCGCCGCAACCGGTTGATGCTGATGGCAAAAAAGATAATTCAGGGAAGGTTTGATTTGGGTCAACCCGGTGGCATCTCTGGTCGGGCATCATGGCGGCTGTGTGAGGGTGATGCCTCACGAAAATTCTCTGTTGGGGTTGGGGTGCGTTACGACGCACCCTTTTTTTGTCTACGAGCCTGAAAAGCCGCACGGGCGCTGCATTGGGCGGGCTTAAATCGGCCGAGATAGTCGGTAGATTGATCTAGGTCAAAACAGTGTCGCTGATCTAGAATAGTATCCGCTTTTATGCGCCGCCTTGGGTTCAGGGGGGTGGACATTCTGATTTTCATTAACGAGAGGTGGGTTCATGTCTGGATCGCAAACCACATATAACGATAAGGTCGTACGGCAATTTACCGTCATGACCGTCATCTGGGGCATCGTCGGCATGCTTGTCGGTGTCATCATTGCTGCACAACTCGTGTGGCCTGAGCTGAATATCGCTTGGCTGCACTTCGGGCGTCTGCGTCCGTTGCATACCAATGCAGTTATTTTCGCGTTTGGTGGCTGTGCTTTGTTTGCAACGTCTTACTGGTGCGTTCAGCGTACCTGTCATACCCGCCTCTGGGGCGGCCCGCTGATTCCCTTTACTTTCTGGGGTTGGCAGATCGTTATCCTGTTGGCTGCAATTACGCTGCCCCTGGGTATCACTACTGGTAAAGAGTATGCGGAGCTGGAGTGGCCGATCGACATCCTGATCACGCTGGTCTGGGTTTCGTATGGTCTGGTTTTCTTCGGTACGATTGCCAAGCGCACGGTTTCCCATATTTATGTGGCAAACTGGTTCTTCGGTTCCATGATCGTTGCTGTTGCCCTTCTGCACCTGGTGAATAGCTGTGAAGTGCCGGTTGGCTTCCTGCGTTCCTACTCCTGCTACGCTGGTGTTCAGGATGCGATGGTTCAGTGGTGGTATGGCCATAATGCCGTGGGCTTCTTCCTGACCGCCGGCTTCCTTGGCATGATGTACTACTTCGTTCCGAAACAGGCTGGCCGTCCGGTTTACTCCTATCGTCTGTCTGTTGTTCACTTCTGGGCGCTGATCTTTACGTACATGTGGGCGGGTCCTCACCATCTGCATTACACGGCTCTGCCGGACTGGACCCAATCCGTTGGCATGATCTTCTCGCTGATTCTGTTGGCTCCGTCCTGGGGTGGCATGATCAACGGCATCATGACCCTGTCGGGTGCCTGGCATAAGCTGCGCGACGATCCTATTCTCAAGTTCCTGATCACCTCGCTGTCCTTCTACGGTATGTCTACCTTTGAGGGTCCGATGATGTCGATCAAGACCGTCAATGCGCTGTCCCACTATACGGACTGGACTGTCGGTCACGTGCACTCCGGTGCCTTGGGTTGGGTGGCGATGGTTTCCATCGGCTCCATGTACTACCTGCTGCCGCGTTTGTTCGGTAAGACCGAGATGTACAGCACCAAGCTGGTTACGACCCATTTCTGGATCGCTACCATTGGCACCGTGCTTTACATCGCCTCGATGTGGATTGCCGGTGTGATGCAGGGCCTGATGTGGCGTGCTGTCAATGCCGACGGTACCCTGGCTTACAGCTTTGTTGAGTCGGTCAAGGGCTCCTATCCGTTCTGGGCGATTCGTTGGCTGGGCGGTGTCCTGTTCCTGTCTGGCATGCTGATCATGGCTTACAACATGTTCAAGACCATGGCCGGTGGTAACACCAAGGACGTGCCGGTTGTCGCTCCGGCCGCTCACCACGCCTGATTAGGGGGAATAATAATGATCAAGCACGATCAAATTGAACGGAACGTTGGCCTGCTCTTCGTTCTCACGCTGTTTGTTGTCCTGTGGGGCGGTTTGCTGGAAATTGTTCCGCTCTTCTTCCAGAAGTCGACCACGACGCCTGTCGAGGGGCTCAAGCCCTACGATGCGGTGCGTCTGGCCGGTCGTGATGTATATCTCCGTGAAGGCTGTTACAACTGCCATTCGCAGATGATTCGTCCGTTCCGTGCGGAAACCGAGCGCTATGGTCACTACTCGGTGGCTGGTGAGTATGTCTACGATCACCCGTTTCAATGGGGTTCCAAGCGTACCGGTCCGGATCTGCATCGTGTCGGCGGTCGTTATTCTGACGAATGGCAGCGTGCCCACCTGATTAACCCGCGTGATGTGGTTCCTGAATCCAACATGCCGGCCTTTGCCTTCCTGGCATCGACCAAGGCAAAGGATTCTGTGGCTGCTGATATCGAGGGCAAGATGAAGGTTATGCGCACTTATGCCAATCTTCGCGGTATTCCGACCTACTCCGATGAGGAGATCAAGGGTGCCAAGGCTGCCATCGGCGACAAGACCGAAATGGATGTTCTGATTGCGTACCTGCAGGAAATGGGTACCTCTTTGAAGAACACCAAGTAATAGCCATGGACATCAACGATCTGCGCTCCATCGTTACCGTTGCCGGGTTGCTCTGCTTCTTGGCGATCGTGGGATGGGCATATGGCAAGAGCAGCAAAAAAGGCTTTGAGGAAGCTGCCAACTTGCCATTCGCGGAGCATGATGATGAGGGTGTGGCGTCCGGTACGTCACATCCGCGCTGAAAAAAAGGAAAGCAAATGAGCGATTTCGTTAGCGATTTTTGGAACCTGTACGTTGTGGTAATCGTCTTGGCAAGTATTCTTGCTTGTGCGGTTCTGCTGATCGTCCAGGGTAAAGCGACTTTCACTCCGGGCAAGACCATGGGTCATGTCTGGGATGAAACCCTCGAGGAATACAACAATCCGATGCCCAAGTGGTGGAGCTGGATGTTTGTCATCACCGTGGTTTTTGCGCTGGTATATCTGGCACTTTATCCGGGGCTTGGCAACTTCAAGGGCATGCTGGGCTGGACTTCCGGTGGTCAACATCAGGCTGAAGTTGCCAAGATGGATGCCACGGTCAAGCCGCTGTTCGACAAGTACATGGCCATGGATCTCAAGGCTGTTGCTGCTGACAAGCAGGCCAACGAGATGGGCAAGCGTTTGTACCTGACCTACTGCATGCAGTGTCACGGTGCCGATGCTCGCGGTGCAAAGGGCTTCCCGAACCTGACCGATGCTGACTGGCTGTACGGCGGCGAGCCGGACCAGATCAAGGAAACCATTGCCAATGGTCGTATGGGGGTCATGCCTCCGCACGCCCAGCTGGGTGCTGACACGATCAAGGATGTGGCGAATTTCGTCCGCTCTTTGTCGGGCCTGCAGAACGATGCTGTCCGTGCTGCCAAGGGTAAGGAAGTCTTTGCCAGTGCTGGTTGTGTCGGCTGCCATGGTCCGGAAGCCACCGGTATGCATGCCATTGGTGCTCCGAACCTGACTGACAAGGTCTGGCTGTATGGCTCTTCCGAAGCCACCATTACCGAAACCATTACCAACGGTCGTCAGAACAAGATGCCCGCCTGGAAAGAGTTCCTCGGTGATGCCAAGGTCCATCTGCTTGCAGCCTACGTGCTGAGCCTGGGTCAAGGCGCCAAGTAATTGGTCAGAACGGGGCGGTGCGCCGCCCCGTTTTTATTTCAGACTGCATTTCTTGCGTCTGATCAGTATCCAAATTGTTTTAGTGAACTCCTCAGCGAGTTGGTGCTAGAGCAATTTTGATACGGATACGGTCTTATGGAACCAACCGAAAAAATCGCCCAAACTCCTGCTGTTGTTTCGTTTTACGAGAAGCACAGAAAAATCTACATTCGCGATGTCAGGGGATGGTGGAATACTTGGCGTTGGGTGCTGGTTTTCCTCACCCAAATATTGTTCTTCGGCCTGCCTTGGCTGCAGTGGAATGACCGGCAAGCGGTTCTTTTTCATCTGGTTGAGCGGAAGTTCTATCTGTTCGGACTGGTCCTCTGGCCTCAGGATGTCTTTTATCTGGCGCTTTTGCTGATCATTTCGGCCTATGCGCTATTCCTGTTCACCGCAATTGCTGGTCGCCTGTTTTGCGGCTACGCCTGTCCCCAGACTGTTTATACCGAGATCTTCATGTGGGTCGAGAACCGCATTGAAGGTGATCGATCGGCACGGATCAAGCTCGACAAGGGGCCGATGAGTGCGCGCAAGTTCGGCTTGAAGGCTTTCAAGCATGCGGTTTGGTTGATGATTTCGATTTGGACTGGGTTTACTCTGGTCGCCTATTTCACGCCGGTTAGCGAGTTGCTGTCGGCGTTGCCATTCAATCTTTCCGGCTGGGAGTTGTTCTGGTTATTTTTTTATAGCGGCTTTTGTTACATGCAAGCGGGCTTTCTGCGTGAGCAGGTCTGCAAATACATGTGTCCCTATGCGCGCTTCCAGGGGGTGATGTTCGATCCCGATACTCTCGTCATTACTTATGACCCTGAGCGCGGAGAGCCTCGCGGGGCGCGCAAAAAAGGTGTCGATATCAAAGCGGTCAACTTGGGCGATTGTGTTGATTGCGGTTTGTGTGTGACTGTTTGCCCAACAGGTATTGATATTCGTAACGGAATTCAATACGAGTGCATTGGTTGTGGTGCATGTATCGATGCCTGCGAACCTGTCATGGACAAGCTGGGTTTGCCTCGAGGCCTGATTCGCTATACGACTGAAAATGCACTGGCCAAGCATCTCAGTCCAAAGGAAGTGATGGGGCATATTTTGCGTCCCCGTGTTCTTTTGTACTCGGCGATCCTGACCGGTATTACTCTCGCCGCCATCTGGTCGCTTGCGGTTCGCATCCCGCTCAAGGTGGATGTTATTCGGGATCGCTCCGTGCTGGCGCGAGAAGCCGATGATGGGCGCATTGAAAATGTCTATAACCTGAAGATAATGAACACAACCGAGGAGCCCATGCGCTATCTTCTGTCGGTCGACGGAATGGAGGGTGCGGAAATCCAGGGGGCTGCTTTCGTTGATGTTGCAAGTTCCGAGAACCACGAATTGACCGTCGTTGTGCGTGTGCCCCCGGAGTCCGGGAAGAAAGGTGCAAACACGATATATTTTGATGTAAAGGCTGCGAACCGCGAAAAAATTGCAGTTCATGAAAAAGCCTCTTTCTTGATGCCCTGACTTATGAGTTCAACAATGACCCTACGAAATGACAATCGTCCTTGGTATAAAGAGCGCTGGCCGTGGATCCTGATGTCCGGTCCGGCAATCGTCATCGTGGCCGGTATTGCTACGCTATGGCTGGCCGTCATCAGCAATGACGGTCTGGTAACGGATGATTACTACAAACAGGGTCTGGCCGTAAATCAAAGCCTGAAGCGTGATCAAGAAGCGGGTAGCCTCGGATTGCAGGCGGATTTGATGCGCGCAGATCATAACGTTCGCTTGTTGCTCAATTCCGATGGGGTGGTGAATCTGCCCGAGCGGATTACACTCAAGCTGGCGCACCCAACGCGAGCGGGTCATGATCAGATGCTGGAAATGGTTGCCGAAGGGCAAGGATTTTATAGCGGCAAATTGAATGCCGATATTGGTGGGCGCTGGCTCGTCTCAATTGAAGACCCTGCAGGGCAGTGGCGCTTGCAAGGAGACTGGCTGGCTGATTCAGGGGAGCCGCTACGCTTGACGGCGAAGGCGGGTAAGTAGTTTTTTCGTTACTGGGAGGTGACTTATGGCTTGGGAACTTTTGTTCAATAGTGATATCGGTCTGATGAGCTTGGGCGTTATTGTCGGCGTTCTTGTCATCGGTGCTTGGATGGGCAAAATGTACAAGGCGAAGATGGAAGAAGAGTCCCGCAATCTGGGTAAATAACTCTTCGGTTTTGCCCTTCTCGCTTGAAGGAAAAGAGTCCCTCGCCAATGGTTTTGGCGGGGGATTTTTTTGCCCAGCAAATTGTGAATAATGACGTTTGTGTTGCGGAAGACTTTGGCTATTTCCTTGCTGATGCATTTGTTACTGGTGTCGCTGATAACTTCCCGGTCCGGTTTGATCGAGACGGCGTCAGTCAGTCAGGGGGAGGCTTCGTCCCCGAATTTACTAGCCTCGTTAAGGGCAGGGGGGCAAAGCGTGGGGCCTCCAGCATCGATATCACATGTATCCGCGACAGAACAGGCACAGTCTGGCTCCGCCATTGCTAATTCGGGAGGGCGAAGAAAAGCTGCATCTGTACGGTCGACCGCCAATTCAGGCAAAAATGGCTGGCGAGGCGACTCGCTGGGGGCGGTCATGGCAAAGGCTGATAGCCAGGATGCTGTTTCGGATATCAGCGAAGAGATTGTTGCCAGGTATCGTTTGGCGCTGGCCAGGGAGATACGGCATCGCAAGCAGAGCTTGTTATGGGGGTATGACAAACTGCCAGGGGGGGAGGTGCTCCTGAGTATCAATTCTGGCGCTAAATCAGGTGTGCCGGAGTTAATGCTTGTGCGGTCAAGTGGGCAGGATATGCTCGATCAACAAGTGATGGTGATGGTCAGCAAGGTGCTGTCAGATAGCCCGCTTCCTGAATATCTCAAAGGCCGGGCATTCAGGATGAGTTTGCTCGTGGGATCAGTAGTTGAGTGATTAATGGCTTTCATCAAGCGGTGGCAGCGAATTTTCGTGAAAACCGAATGTGCCTGATTCGATATCCTCAAGGTAGTGCCGCAGGCAATATGTCACGCTACGAAATGCGATTTCTTGCCAGGGAATGTCTTCCGGGGCGACGAGCATGACCTCAAGGCTTTCCTCTCCGGCCTCAAAGTGCGATGAGGTAAGGTGGCCACGATAAAACAGGTGAACCTGGTTGATGTGGGCAATACTGCTCATCGAGAACAGGGCATCTATGGCGATAGATGCGCCGGCTTCTTCCTGCGTTTCTCGCCGCGCGGCGTCAGCAGTGGTTTCGCCGTTTTCCATGAAGCCGGCAGGTAGGGTCCAGTAGCCTCGCCGTGGTTCGATAGCTCTGCGGCAGAGCAGTATTCTGTTCTCCCATGTTGCAACGCAACCCACGACCAGGCGGGGGTTTTCGTATTGGATATTGCCGCAGGCCTCGCACACATGCCGCGCTCGAGAATCTCCGGCCGGAATGAGGTGTTCGACTTCGCCGCCGCAGTGATTGCAGTACCTGATCATGATCATCCCGTTTGTGCCGTAGCTGGTCACGAGTTTAGCACCGCCTTGTGGCTGGAAATGCGGACGGCTAGGACATCAGGCGCGATTTCTTTCTTTGCGCTTCGGTAACGCCTGTGGCTACAATAGCGGACACCAATAAGTCAGTGCATTTGCGCTGCTGGACGTTGGGCGCATTCGGGGGCTCTGCATGTTTCTAATCATCGGTTATGTGATCATTCTGGCAGCGGCCTTGGGCACGTATGCTGTTCACGGCAGTTTGCTGGCGCTATGGGTGCCGACCGAATACATCGCGATTATCGGGTTGGTGATTGGCTACTTTGTTGCTTCGAACGACATCAAGATCATCAAGGGCACGATTGCTGCCGTGCCGGGCATTCTCAAGGGCTCCAAATTCACGAAGGCCTTTTATATCGATACGCTTGCCATGTTGTTCGAGATTCTCGGCAAGGTACGCAAAGAAGGGCTTATGTCGATTGAGGGTGATGTTGAGAATCCGGACGCCAGTCCAATCTTCAGCAAGTATCCGAATTTGGTGCATGACCACCACATCATGGAGTTTGTTACTGACTACCTGCGCATGATGGTCGGTGGCAACCTGAATACGGTGGAAATCGAAAGCCTGATGGATGTTGAACTGGAAAGTCACCACCATGAGGCAGCGGAACCTGGGCATGTGGTCTCGGCGATTGCCGGTGCTGCTCCTGCATTCGGTATCGTCGTTGCCGTGATGGGCGTGGTGAACGTGATGGGCTCGGTGGGCAGTCCCCCGGCCGTACTGGGTAAAATGATCGGCGGCGCCCTGGTTGGTACCTTTCTTGGTATTTTGCTGGCGTACGGTATCGTCGAGCCGATTGCCAAGCTTCTGGAACAAAAGGCTCATGAGGGGGCGACCATCTACAAGTGCATCAAGATGGTCCTGCTGGCATCAATGTCCGGTTACGCGCCGCAAGTTGCCATCGAGTTCGGGCGCAAGGCGCTTGATGCCGGGGTTCGCCCCAGCTTCCGCGAGCTGGAAGAAGAGCTCAAGGCTCGCAAGGGCAAATAACCATGTCGCAAATTAGCGGGTTCAAGCCATGAGCGACGACTCCACACGTCCGATAGTCATCAAGCGCAAGAAGGTTGTTGCCGGAGGAGCTCACGGCGGCGCCTGGAAAATCGCCTATGCCGACTTCGTGACGGCCATGATGGCATTCTTCCTTCTCATGTGGCTGCTTGGTTCTACCGCCAAAGGGGATTTGCAGGGCATTGCGGATTTCTTCCAGAATCCGCTCAAGGTCGCGCAGCAAGGGGGGAGTGGCTCTGGCGATGCGACCAGTATTCTGCAAGGGGGCGGCAAGGATTTGACGCGTCAGGCCGGGCAGGTCAAGAGCGGTGATGTCGAAAAAAAGAGGGAGACTTCGTTTTCCAAGGAGGCGCAGGCCGATTTTCGTCGTAAGGAGTTGGAGCGACTGGAAACACTGAAGGCCGATATCGAAAAAATGATTGAGCAGAGTCCGCAACTCGCGCAGTTCAAGAAGCAGATGTTGCTCGATATTACCTCCGAAGGGCTGCGCATCCAGATTGTGGACGAGCAAAACCGACCGATGTTCGACTCCAGCAGTGCAGACCTGAAGCCATATACGCGCGACATCCTCAGGCAGATTGGCAAGGCGCTTAACGGTGTCAGTAATCGGATCAGTCTGGCCGGGCATACGGATGCCGCACAGTTTTCCGGTGGTGAGCGCGGATTTTCAAACTGGGAGCTCTCTGCCAATCGGGCCAATGCTTCCCGGCGTGAACTGGTGGTCGGAGGCATGGATGATGCCAAGGTGTTGCGCGTGGTTGGCCTGGCCTCAACAGTATTGTTTGACAAGAACGATCCGCTGGGGTCGGTGAATCGACGGATCAGTATCGTGGTACTCAACCAGAAAACGGAAATGGCTATCCTGCAGGAAGAAGGGCCGGAATCCGAAGTCGCAAATGAAGAAGCCGTTCCACAAGGCTTGAAGTTGCCCAATATGGGCAAGGGAACTGCCGGCTAGTTGGGTTGGTTCCGAGGGGGGCGAGGAGAGCGTGTGAGCAGCAACAATAAAGCGGTTTTTGTCGGGGTGCCCTGGTCGGTGCTTGTGCTTATGGTCTTGCTGGCAGCTGATACGTCGGCAAGGTCAGGGGCCGTTATTTTCGCGCTGGTGCTATTGGTGCTGGGATGGGTGGCCGCCATCGTCTTTTTTTCGCCATCTCCTCTGGAGCAGATAGCACCGAGCGTTGTGTCGGATGCTGACCGGCAGATTATCGAGCATAGCAGCGATGCAATTGTTCGCGTGTCCGCCGAATTTTCGACGCAAGTAGCTGAGATTCGCGGCGAAGTGGCGCGTGCCCGGGATATTTTTTCCGAAGCCATCGCTCACTTGATCGAGAGTTTTCAGGGCATGAATATGCATGTGCAGCGTCAGCGGCAGCTGGGCATGCAGATCATAGCGGCCGAAGGCGACGGCAATTCGGTTGCCGAATTTGAACAGTTTGCGACCAAGACATCCGAGACCTTGCGCCAGTTTGTCGAGAGTGTCGTGGAGAACTCTCGCCTGGCAATGAGTCTGGTTGAAATGACTGACCGGATGAGCGTTCAGATGCGCGAGGTGCGCGGTCGACTTGGTGAAATCGAAGGAATTGCCAAGCAGACCAATCTGCTGGCGCTCAACGCCGCGATTGAGGCTGCCCGGGCGGGAGAGGCTGGGCGCGGCTTTGCTGTGGTGGCTGACGAGGTGCGCGATCTCTCCGGACGAACCAACCATTTCAGCCAGCAGATACGTGCTTCACTCGATGGCATGCAGGTTACTATCGACTCTTCCGAGAAGGCAATCAACCAGATGGCGGCGCAGGACATGACCTTCGCCCTGACATCGAAGGCCGACGTCGAGAACGCCATGTCCGGTATTGAGGATTTGAATCATCGAACCGGAGAAACCGTTGGCGAACTCAACCAGATAGCGGTGCAGGTCGAGGCCTCGGTTAACCAGGCCGTCATGTCATTGCAGTTTCAGGACCTGGTCACCCAATTGCTTGGCCATGTTGAAAAGCGGCTTGATTTGCTGGATGAGGTGGTGACTGACGAGCAGCGTATGGCGACGGTCTTGCGGGAGACCAGGGATCCGGTAGGCGCAGTTCAGGCACTTGATGCCCTGCGTGAGCATGTCGAGCAGCTGTCACAAAAAATGACCACCCTGAAACTAGGGGTGGACAAGAATCCTGTTGGTCAAACTGCATACGCCAGCGGTGATGTTGAATTGTTCTGATGAATACAAGAGGAAAACATGGCTAAGACCATTCTCGCAGTTGATGACTCCGCGTCCATTCGTCAAATGGTGTCCTTTACGCTGAAGAGCGCCGGATACGATGTGATCGAAGCGGTGGACGGGATGGATGGCCTGGAAAAGGCAAAAGCAAAGAGTGTGAATTTGGTCTTGACTGATCAGAACATGCCGCGCATGGATGGACTGACCTTGATCAAGAGTCTGCGCAGTACGCCGCAATATGCGTCGACTCCCATCCTCATGCTGACGACGGAGTCTTCCGATGCAATGAAAATGCAGGGGCGTGCGGCAGGTGCTACCGGTTGGCTGGTCAAGCCGTTTGATCCCCAAAAACTTATCGAAGTCGTACGCAAGGTCATCGGCTAGCGCCGAGGGCGGCGAACCAGCGTATACGCTGTTCGCAGCATTCGATTTCCGGCTGTCGCCCTGATGGCAGCCGTGGTTAGGGGGTGGCATGGCTATCGATATGAGTCAGTTCTATCAGGTGTTCTTCGAGGAGTCCGAGGAGCATCTGGCGGCAATGGAGGCGCTGCTGCTCGATCTGGATCTTGAAAATCCGGATATGGAGCAGCTCAATGCCATTTTTCGGGCGGCACACTCGATCAAGGGCAGCGCAGGCACCTTCGGTTTTACCGATCTGGCTGACGCAACACACATTCTTGAGAACCTGCTTGATCGTATTCGCAAGCAGGAACTTGTGCTGCGTGCCGATATGGTTGATGCATTTCTCGAGTCGGGCGATTTGCTGCGTGCCATGCTTGAGGCACACCAGGGGCGAGGCGAGGTGGATCCTCAGGCGGTTGCCGCCGTGATGGCACGGTTGCGTCAACTTTCCTCTGACGAAGAGGTCCCTGTGGTGCCGGCAGCAGCGGCGGCACTACCGGTCGACGCTCTCCCCGAGCCCGAAATCCCCTCTATTCGGCGGGTCTTCGACGTCCAGTTCGTGCCGACCGAACTGGCGGCGAAAGGTGATGCAGTTACCAACCTGCTTGAGGATCTGCGGACTTTCGGTACGCTGGAGGTGATCAGTCAGCCGGATGCCGAGTTGCACGATGTGGGTTTCTGGCAATTGCGACTGACCACGAACAGTCTTGAGAGTGATTTCTCCGATCGCATTGATTTCATTGCTGACAACGGTGCCTGGCGGATTACGGAAGACCTGACGGCAGCCAATCCGGAAACTGCTTTCGGCCTCTTCAGCGACGCCCCCGGCCTCCCCGGTGATGAATGTGGCTACGGTTTCTTTGAGCCGGTTGCCGAACATCCGCTGGAAGAAATTGTGGCCAGGGTCGAATCTGCCGACGACAGCTACGGCTTTTTCGAGCCCTTGGCTGAAGCGCCTGCTTCGGTAGTGAATGATTCCGAGGATGGGGACGGCTATGGCTTTTTTGCCCCCTTGCCTTCCGTACCGTTGCCTATGGCCGAGGATGGTGATGGCTATGGTTTCTTTGCGCCCTTGCCTGCGGTGGTACCTGCTGTGGAAGTTTCGGTGCCCACGCAGTCGGCGCCTGTTGAAAAGGAGATCGGAGTTCGTCCCGCCCGGGCGGCCAGAAGTTCTGCCGCGGCAGCGGATTCCTCCATCCGTGTCAGCGTCGAAAAAGTTGATCAGCTGATCAATCTGGTTGGTGAGCTCGTCATTACCCAGGCCATGTTGCTGCAAACCGTGACGCAAATGCAGGAGAGTGCGCCGGAACGGCTGGTCAGTGGTTTGGGACAGCTGGAGCGGAATACGCGTGATCTGCAGGAGTCCGTGATGTCGATCCGGATGATGCCGATTTCGGCGGTTTTCTCGCGCTTTCCTCGGGTGGTGCGTGACCTGTCCGGCAAGTTGGGCAAGCAGGTGGAGCTGAAGACCTCGGGTGAAACTACCGAACTTGACAAGGGCTTGATCGAGCGCATTGCTGATCCGCTGACCCATCTGATCCGGAACAGTCTTGATCACGGCATTGAGTCGCCGGAGAAACGTGTTGCGGCGGGCAAGAGTCCGGTGGGCACCATTACGCTCAAGGCCTATCACCAGGGTGGAAACATTGTCATCGAGGTGGGTGATGATGGTGCCGGCTTGCCGCGCCAGAAAATTCTCGCCAAGGCAAGGGAGCGCGGCCTGCCGGTATCCGATCAAATGACCGACGGCGAAGTCTTTAACCTGATTTTCGAGGCGGGTTTTTCGACGGCGGATCAGGTGACCGACGTTTCCGGTCGAGGTGTCGGGATGGACGTCGTCCGTCGCAACATCCAGGCAATGGGTGGTCGGGTCGAGATAGAGTCGATTTATGGTGTTGGCACCCGGATGACCGTGCGCCTGCCGCTGACCCTGGCGATTCTCGATGGCATGTCGGTTGCGGTAGGCAATCAGACCTACATCCTGCCCTTGTCGTATGTGGTTGAGTCATTGCAGCCGCAGCAGGGCGATATCAAGACCTTGTCCAATCAGGCGCGGGTGATGCAGGTGCGCGGCGAGTATTTGCCGGTGGTGGTGCTGCATGAGGTATTCAACCTGAAGTCGAACTGGACTGATTTCACGCAAGGCATCATGGTTGTGCTGGATGCCGACGGGGCCAAGGCCGCATTGTTTGTTGACGGTCTGCTCGGGCAGCATCAGGTGGTAATCAAGAGTCTGGAAGCCAATTATCGGCGGGTGACCGGTGTCTCGGGCGCGACCATCATGGGGGATGGACATGTCGCCCTGATCCTTGATGTTTCGGCAATTGCCGGCATGGCCAAATCGAATGTGCAGAAAGCCGGCTGACGGCTGCAATCTGGAGTAAGAAAATGGAACCGATGACGCATGCAGGGGCGGTAGTGAGCGATGAGGATCTGGTCGCCAGCGAGTATCTGACCTTCACGCTGGGAAGTGAGGAGTACGCCATCGATATCCTCAAGGTGCAGGAGATTCGTGGTTACGAGCAACCAACGCTGATTGCCAATGCGCCTGATTTCATCAAGGGGGTGATCAATCTGCGCGGCATCATTGTCCCGATCGTTGATTTACGCATCAAGTTCAAGCTCGGCAAAATCGAGTACACCCCGTTTACCGTGGTCATTATCCTGAATATCGTCGGCCGGGTAATAGGCGTAGTGGTTGACAGTGTTTCTGATGTGATTTCCCTGAATGCCTCGCAGATTCGGCCGGCCCCTGACTTTTCAGGTTCTTTCGACACCAAATACATTCTTGGATTGGCATCGATGGATGCCCGCATGATGATCGTCACCGATATCGAGCGCCTGATGAGCAGTGCCGACATGGAACTGATCGACTCGGCTGTTGAGTGATCCATTGCGCCATAAAGGGGATGAGGGAAATGTTTAATTTTCGCAACTACAACATCGGCACCCGGCTTATCGTAACGACGATCGGCGCACTTTGCCTGATGCTGGCTTTTGTTGGCATTGCCCTGTACAGCCTGAACACGATAGGCGGGCAGGTTGATCACATCATCAATAACAACGTCAAAAAAACCGATTTGGCGGTCGATATGCGCATGCGCAACCTGCTGATCGGCCGTCACGTCCGTACTGCCCTGATTCTTGAAGAGTCGGAAAAGCAGATGGGCGAAAAGAAGAAGGTGGACGATGATCTGGCCAAGTATCTTCAAGCCGAGGCCAGGATCAGCGAACTGACGGTGTCGGCCAAAGGCAAGGATATCGTCGAACATATTCAGGCCAGTCGTCGCCTTGCCGAGGCCTCGACCAACCAGTTGTTTGTCCTGATCAAGGCGGGCAACCGCCCGGAAATCGAAAAGCTGTTTTTTGAAGACTTCCGCCCCAAGATGCAAGCCTGGTTTGACGCAGTGGGCGAATACGTCCAGTTGCAACATGACAACACGGATCGGGATGTGGCCGAGATCAATGCCATCAAATCCAATGTCCAGACGACGATGCTGTTTCTGATGGTGTTTGCCGTGCTTGTCATGATTCCATCCGGAATCTGGGTGACACGGCAAATTACGCGTCCCCTTAACGAGGCCGTTGAATTGGCCGAATCTGTTGCTGCCGGAAATTTTGACCACACTGTCAATCCGGCAGGTAACGATGAGCCGGCGCATTTGCTGAAAACGCTCGACAAGATGCAGACCGATCTGAAACTGCGTAACCAGGCTGATCGCAAGGCTGCGGACGAAACCCTGCGCATCAAGGTGGCGCTCGATGTTGCGTCGAACAATGTGATGGTGGCGGATCCGGAAGGCAAGATCATTTACTGCAATGAATCGGTGCTGGCGATGATGCGGCATGCCGAAAATGATTTGCGCAAGGAACTGCCGAATTTCCGGGCGGCAGAGATCGTTGGCGCCAACTTCGATATTTATCACAAGCAGCCGAGTCACCAGCGAAATCTGCTGGCTGGCTTGAAGGGGACATATCGCAACTCGATCCGTGTTGGCGGTCGGTCTTTCAATCTGGTGGCCAACCCGATCATCAATGCCCGTGGCGAGCGCCTCGGAACGGTTGTTGAATGGCAGGACCGAACCGATGAGGTGGCCATCGAAAGTGACGTGGCTGGCATTATCGGTGCAGCGGTCTCCGGAGACTTCAGCAAGCGCTTGGACAGCAGCCGGATGAATGGTTTTTTCAAGCAGATCTCGGATGGCATCAATGCCTTGCTCGAAGCCAATTCGCGGGCGCTGGGTGATGTGGGCGCCATGCTCGCACGCATGTCGAAGGGCGATCTGACGACGAAAATCGAGACCGATTATCAGGGCATGCTGGGCAAGCTCAAGGATGATGCGAATACAACGGTCGACAACCTGCAGGACATCATTTTGTCGATCAAGGACGCAACTGGCTCGATCAATACGGCGGCCAAGGAAATCGCTTCCGGCAACCAGGACCTGTCGAGCCGAACCGAGCAACAGGCAAGCAGTCTGGAAGAAACCGCTTCCAGCATGGAGCAGCTGACCAGCACGGTGAAACAGAATGCCGACAACTCCCGGCAGGCCAGTGAACTGGCCGGCAATGCCCAGCAGGTGGCCGTCAAGGGAGGGGAAGTGGTCGCTCAGGTCGTGCAGACGATGAGTGCCATTCATCAGTCGAGCAGCAAGATTGCCGATATCATCGGCGTGATTGACGGGATCGCTTTCCAGACCAATATCCTGGCGCTTAACGCGGCGGTCGAGGCGGCACGTGCCGGCGAGCAGGGCCGCGGCTTTGCCGTGGTCGCCACTGAGGTGCGTAATCTGGCGCAGCGCAGTGCTGCTGCTGCCAAGGAAATCAAGGGGCTGATCTCGGATTCGGTCGAAAAGGTATCGGTGGGGAATCGCTTGGTTGATCAGGCCGGGCGGACGATGGAAGAGGTCGTGACGAGCATCCGGCGGGTAGCCCAGATCATGTCCGATATTTCGTCGGCCAGCCGTGAGCAGAGTGCGGGGATCGAACAGGTTGGTCTGGCGGTGACCCAGATGGATGAAGTGACGCAGCAGAATGCAGCCCTGGTCGAAGAGGCCGCGGCTGCGGCAGAGAGTCTTGAGGAGCAGGCAAATAGCCTGGCGCGTACGGTTGCAGTATTCGCGCTGGCTTCCGACAATCAGCGTCCGGTGACGCCAGAGGCCCGCTCGCAACCGGCAATGTCAAAGTCGCGCGCTGCCTTGGCGTACAAGGAACCGGTCCGGCTTGGCACGCCGGCGGTCGACAAGCCGTGGGCGGCAAATCTACTCGTGCAGGGCGATGACGAGTGGGCCGAGTTCTAAAACAGATAAACCAACAGAGTAGCGGGTCTAACGTGCGTACAAATCTACCGGTAAGCGATGTCGAGGTCGTTCTTGGCGAGCAGGCAATCATTGTTTCGAAGACTGACCTCAAGGGAAAGATTACTTACATCAATCAGGACTTCATTGATGTCAGCGGTTTTGCCGCGGAGGAACTGATTGGTCAGCCACATAATCTGGTGCGTCATCCGGATATGCCGGTAGAGGCCTTCGCCGATTTCTGGCGCGATCTGAATGATGGGCGTCCGTGGACCGGCATCGTCAAAAATCGCTGCAAGAATGGCGATTATTACTGGGTGCTGGCAACGGCAACGCCGATTCGTGAAAACGGCGAGATGGTGGGCTTCCTTTCGGTACGCCGCAAGCCGACGCGCGAGCAGGTGTCGGCGGCCGAAGGTGCTTATCGTTTGTTCCGCGAGAAGCGGGCAGGCGGGTTGCAGATTCGTCATGGCCAGGTGGTTAATGGTGGCAGCGGATTGTTTGCGAATCTTTCGCTGAAAGCCCGTCTTGTCTCCGGTTTCGCTGCAGTCCTGTTGGCGCTCATGCTGGTCGCCGGCATGGGCTTGTTCGGCATGGCGCGTACGGATGATGCGGTCGAGGCACTTTATCGTGAGCGTCTGGCACCGGTTCAGGCGCTGGCCGTCGTTGGCAAGTTGATGGCGGACAATCGGTCGCAGGTACTGCTGTCCTTGCAGCATGATCCGACAGGCGCTTATGCCAAATTGCATGATCACGAATTGAGCATGCATCTTGATACCATCGCCAAGAACAGTGCGGAGGTCGGACGCCAGTGGGACTCGTATCGCCAGAGCGTTAGCGCCCCCGAGGAGCAGGCACTGCTGGGTGATTTCCAGCAGGCCTGGCAGCGCTATCTGGCCGAGGGGCTGCAGCCGGCAAGTGCTGCCTTGTCAGCCGGCCGTTTCGATGAGGCGAACCAGATCCTGTTGAGCAAGATCAATCCCTTGTACACGCAGGCTGCCGCCAAGGGGAATGAATTGTTCCGGCAGCAAGTCGAGCATGGCCAGTCACAGATGGCTGCGAGCGCAGAGAACTTCAGTCGCATGCGGGGCTGGATTGTCCTGCTGGTGGCCTTGGCTTTGCTTGCCGGCATTGTTATTGCGCTGTTGATCACCCGTTCGGTAACGCGGCCGATTGCGACCGTTATCGAGACCTTCCAGGCTTTGGCCAATGGCGACTTTACCCGGAACGTCGATGCATCGCGCAATGATGAAATGGGCAAGATTCTGCAGGGCCTGCAGTCCATGCAAATCCAGCAAGGATTCAATGTCGCGGAGAGCGTCAGGCTGGCCAACGACAATTTGCGTATCCGCATCGCTCTCGATTGTGTGTCGGCCAATCTGCGGATTGCCGATGACGATGGCCGGGTGATCTACGCCAATCGCGGCTTGCTCAATACCCTGCGGGCGATTGAACAAGCCTTGCGGGAAAAGACCCCTGATTTCTCGGTCGACCGCTTCGTTGGCAGCAATATCGGCAATTTTTACGAAAATCCGTCTGCCGCGGTACAGGCTCTGCGCGAGTTGAAGCAAACCAGTTCGCGCGAAATGGAAATTGGCGGGCGTATATACAAGGTGCTGACCAACCCGATCGTAAATGATCGCGGCCAGCGTCTGGGAACGGTTGGCGAGTGGGTGGACCGCACGGCTGAACTGCATGCCCAGCATTCCGTGGCTGAGCTGATCAGCAAGGCGGCAGCGGGTGATCTCGAGGCGCGCCTTGATACCGGCAGCATGGAGGGTTTCTACAAGCAGTTGGGTGTTGGTATCAACAGCTTGCTTGAGACCAGTGGTGGCGTGATTGGCGAAATAGCAACACTTCTCGAGCAGATGGCGGTCGGCGATCTGACCCGCACCATTACCACCGATTATCAGGGCAGCTTTGCCAAATTGCGTGACGATGCCAACGATACGGTCGCGCGCTTGCGTGAATTGGTCAGGGATATCCAGTTTTCGGCAGAAACGATCAATACGGCAGCCAAGGAAATTGCTTCGGGCAATCAGGATTTGTCGAGCCGAACGGAAGAGCAGGCAAGCAGCCTGGAGGAAACCGCGTCGAGCATGGAGCAACTGACCGCGACCGTGCGCCAGAATGCCGAAAATGCCCGTCAGGCCAATACGCTCGCCAGTACGGCGCAGGGCATTGCTGAAAAGGGTGGTGTGGTGGTGGGGCAGGTGGTCGAAACCATGGGCTCGATTCATCAGGCGAGCAGCCGGATTGCTGACATCATCGGTGTGATCGACGGGATTGCTTTCCAGACCAATATCCTTGCCCTCAACGCGGCCGTTGAGGCTGCGCGCGCCGGGGAGCAGGGGCGTGGTTTTGCCGTGGTGGCCACGGAGGTGCGTAATCTGGCGCAACGCAGCGCAGCCGCAGCCAAGGAAATCAAGAATCTGATCTCCGATTCGGTGGATCGGGTTGCCGTGGGGAGTCGACAAGTCGACCAGGCCGGGCGCACCATGGAAGAGGTGGTGGTCAGTATCAAGCGCGTGGCCAAGATCATGTCGGATATTTCCGATGCCAGCCGCGAGCAAAGTGCCGGTATTGAACAGGTTGGACTGGCCGTCAGCCAGATGGACGAGGTCACGCAACAGAATGCCGCGTTGGTCGAAGAGGCCGCTGCGGCTGCTGAAAGCCTTGAGGATCAGGCAAACAGTCTTGCCCGTTCGGTGGCAGTATTCCGGGTTGAGGCGGGCGGGCAGGCACCTCGCCTGGCGGCACCGCAGGGGCGGAATGAAGATGCGCAGAATCGGGCCAACCGCTCGGGCAGCAAAAAGCCGCTGGCAATGCCGGCAAGTATTGATGATGAATGGGAAGAGTTCTGACCATGGTCGAATTTCGCAGGCCGGGCATACCCGGCAGTACATCAGCGCCGGTCGGAGTGCAGCCTCTGGCTCCCCGTGAACAGGGTATTCGGGAGTTCAGCTTCTCAGCGGCTGATTTTGAACGGGTCAGAAAACTGATTTATCAGCACGCCGGCATTTCCCTTTCGCCAGTCAAGCAGGACATGGTGTACTCGCGGCTGGCGAGGCGGCTGCGCGCCACCGGCAAGCAGAGCTTTGCCGAATATCTTGATGCCCTGGAAAAAAATGGCGGGACGGAGTGGGAAAAGTTCGTCAATTCCCTGACCACAAACCTGACCTCGTTTTTCCGCGAACCGCACCACTTCCCGATTCTCGCCGAGCAGTTGCAGAAGCTGGGAACACAGCGCCCGATCCGTATCTGGTGCTCGGCCGCTTCTACCGGTGAAGAACCCTATTCGATCGCAATGACCGTTGCCGAAACCTTCGGCAGCAATATGTCGCACGTCTCGATTCTGGCTTCCGATCTGGACACCAACGTCCTGGCTACCGCGCAAAAAGGTGTCTATGCACTGGATCGGGTTGAAAAAATGTCGCCTGATCGGTTGCGCAAGTTTTTTCTGCGCGGCACTGGCGTTCAGGACGGGTTCGTTGCCGTTCGTCCGGAGCTCAAGCAATTGATCGAGTTTCGCCGTATCAACCTGCTGGAGGCAAACTGGCCGGTCAAGGAGCCGCTGGACATCATTTTCTGCCGCAATGTCATGATTTACTTCGACAAGCCGACCCAGTACAAGATCCTCTCCCGTTTCGCGCCGTTGATGCAGGCCGGCGGTCTCATGTTTGCCGGTCATTCGGAAAGCTTCCTGCATGCGGCAGACCTCTTCAAGTCCTTGGGCAAAACGGTGTACGCCCCGGTCAAGAGCCGCTAGTCGAGTGTTCGGGAGCTTGTGTGCAGCACGCCTATGATGAAAATCTCGCCGCCAATCGCTACTACGATCGAAACTTTCAGTCGGATGCAGCGAAGATATTGCCGGGGGAGTATTTCGTCTCGAATCAGGGGATGCTGCTGGTCACTGTTCTTGGGTCTTGTGTCGCTGCGTGCATCCGCGACGTTGATTCCGGTATCGGTGGCATGAACCATTTCATGCTGCCCGACGATGGCGGTCGTGATGTGATGAGTACTTCGGCACGTTATGGCACTTATGCCATGGAAGTGCTGATCAATCATCTGCTGAAGCTGGGGGCCAGGCGTAACCGCCTCGAAGCCAAAGTATTTGGGGGGGGAGCCGTGATGGCGAGTTTGTCGAGCAGCAATGTCGGCGCCAGAAATGCCGAATTTGTCCTCGATTACCTGAAAATGGAAAACATCCCGATCGTCGCCAAGGATCTGCTCGATTCATATCCCCGGAAGGTCTACTATTTTTCGGCAACGGGGCGTGTTCTGGTCAAGAAACTGCATCGGGTCCATAACGAAACACTGTTTGATCGCGAACGCGACTACAAGGGCCGTCTGGCTGGTGGCAAGGTTGAGGGCGATGTCGAACTGTTTATTTGAGCGTAAGTCATCCCGGTTGGAGGACAGGCTGATGCTGGAACTGCACTGATGAAAATTCGAGTTTTGATCGTTGATGATTCTGCCCTGATGCGCGGCTTGCTGACGGAAATGATTAATTCTGCCCCGGATATGACGGTGGTGGGGGTGGCTCCGGATGCGCCGACAGCTCGGGAAATGATCAAGGTGCTAAATCCGGACGTCCTGACTCTCGACGTTCACATGCCCAAAATGGACGGGCTGGAGTTTCTTGAACGTCTGATGCGCCTGCGGCCAATGCCTGTGGTCATGGTTTCATCATCCACCCAGGCAGGTTCCGAGACGACTCTGAAGGCACTGGAGCTTGGGGCGATCGACTTCATTGGCAAGCCCCGCGCCGATAATCCGAAAGTGATGGAAAGTTATGCGGAAGAGCTGGTGGAAAAAATCCGGGCGGCCAAAGGGGCGCGTTTGCGCATCAGGCCGATGAGCGCGCCAGCCTCTTCGTTGCCGCAGGCGCCTGTTGTTTCAACATCGGTTATTCGGTCGGCAGCGAGTGGCAAAATCATCTTTGTTGGCGCGTCGACCGGTGGGACCGAAGCTATCAAGGAATTTTTGCTGCGTATTCCCGCAGACTGTCCGCCTATCATGATCGTGCAGCACATGCCTGAGTCTTTTACGGCTTCATTTGCTCGCCGCCTTGATAGTCTGTGCGCTCCTCGGGTAATCGAGTCGCAGGGAAATGAAAAGCTCGAGTCCGGTACGGTTTATATCGCTCCCGGTCACTCTCACCTCCAGGTTAAACGGACCGCTTCCGGATTGATGACCGAGTTGCTCTCGACGCCGCCGGTTAACCGGCATCGCCCGGCAGTGGATGTGCTTTTTGATTCTGCTGCAACGGTGGTCGGGCGACAGGCCGTTGGTGTCATTCTCACCGGAATGGGCAAGGATGGCGCCCAGGGGCTTTTGCGCATGCGTCAAAGTGGTGCGCGTACGATAGGTCAGGATGAAGCCAGTTGTGTCGTGTACGGCATGCCGCGCGAGGCATTCCTGGTCGGTGCCGTCGAAGAGCAAAGTCCCCTTGATGATATTGCACGGCGTGCATTGCAGGCGGTTGGTCGATGAATCGTCAATGACAGGCTTGCCGACCCGGTCTAAAGTATTAAACTAGTTCCGACTCCTCCGATTTCCAGGATAGAAAATGCAAGCAAACGTTATCAAAGAAGCTGGCAAAGCCACCATCAAACTGAATGGTCGTTTCGACTTCAACACGCATCGCGATTTTCGCAGCGCTTATGAACCGCTGATTGCCGATGCTGTTGTAAAAGCTGTAACGGTCGATTTTTCAAGTGTTGACTATCTTGATAGTTCGGCTCTCGGCATGTTGCTGATGCTGCGCGACAAGATGGGGGGGGCGAACAAGGAGGTTGTATTGACGGGGGTTCGTGGTAATGTCAAACAAGTTCTCGATATTGCCAATTTTGGCAAACTGTTCCAAATTTGCTAAAGTCGAAGCTGGTCCGGTCGATAAGTGTTAATGGCACAGTGATGCTGAATGTGCCGAATGGCGCTTGGGTGCGCAGTTTGAGGCGAATGGAAAAGCGTGTATGCTAGATTCGCATCGGTGCCAAAGCCATTAAACAAGCCGATTGCACGAAGTGCGAGGGGATTACGATGTCTGAGTTGTTGAAGAATATCGACGCGCGAACCAAGCTGGCGGGAACCAACAAGCTTGAGATTTTGCTATTTTTTCTTGGCGTGGATCAGCGTACTGGTCGTCGCGAGACCTACGGTATCAACGTGTTCAAGGTCAGGGAGGTCATGCGTACTCCGCTGATCACTGCTGCGCCGGACATGCCTGCTTCGGTTGAAGGCATGGTCAGTTTGCGTGGTGCGCTGGTTCCGGTGATCGATCTTGCCAAGTACTCAGGCATCAGTGCCGACACGCCGCGTGAAATCATGATCGTGACCGAGTACAACGGTCATACCCAGGGTTTTCTGGTTGAAGGGGTTGATACCATCTTGCGTCTCGATTGGAGCAAGATGCGGGTTCCTCCGGAGATGCTGACGGCGCAGACCGGTGGTCTGGTTACTGCGGTGACGGAACTGGACGACGCGCGCCTGGTGATGATGATGGACGTTGAAAAAGTCCTCTCGGAAACCACCAGTATCGATAACGAGATCATGTTCCGTGGCGTCGTGCCGGTCGACCGTCCGGATTGTACGGTTTTCTATTGCGACGATTCCAGTGTTGCCCGCAAGCAGATTGAACGCACCCTCAGCGTCATGGGCGTCAAGGGTTTGAGTGCAGTTAATGGTCGCCAGATGTGGGAAGAAATGGAAAAAGTGGCGACCTACGCCCAGTCCATTGGCAAGCCGGTCTCCGAACTGATCAATCTGGTGCTGACCGATATTGAAATGCCGGAAATGGACGGCTACATCCTGACCAAGAAAATCAAGTCGGACCCGCGTTTCAATGGCGTTCCGGTCATCATGCATTCCTCGCTCTCCGGCATGTCGAATCAGAAACTCGGACAATCGGTTGGCGTTGATGAGTATGTTCCAAAATTTGAGCCGCAGCGGCTTTCCGAAACCTTGGCACGCCGCCTTGGCGTCGAGGTTTCCGCTCCGGTCGTGGCAGCCTGAACACTAGCGGGAGAGGATGATGGATCTCGTTGAAAATAAAAACCTGCTAGACAGTGTTGATGCTCGTACCCGTCTTGCTGGCTCCAACAAGATGGAGATTTTGCTTTTTACTTTGGGGACGCGCGAAATATTCGGCATTAACGTCTTCAAGGTCAGGGAGGTGGGTCGTACGCCGCGGATCACCAAGACGCCCAACATGCCGCGCGGTGTCGAGGGGTTGATTTCCCTGCGTGGCAATGTCATTCCCGTGCTTTCTCTGGCGCCGTTCATGCATCTTGATGGCGTGGCCCCGGGGCTGGGAAAAACGATGATGGTGGCCGAGTACTCGAAGAGGACGCTTGGTTTCCTTGTGCACGAAGTGGATCGAATCATTCGTGTCGACTGGGAGCGGGTGAAGGCGCCTGAAAGCGTTTTGGCAGCCAATCAAGGATTGATTACTGCGGTTATCGAACTTGATGGCAGCAATCTGGTTTCGATTCTTGATGTCGAGCAGATTCTTGCCAACGCCTTCGGCGAGGCGATGATTGTTGATATCGCTCCGGCCCGGGTTGATCCCGACACCAGTGTTTTCTTTGTCGATGATTCCGTTGTGGCCCGCCGCAAAATTTCGGAAGTGCTCGACAAACTGGGCGTTCGCCATAAGCATGCAACCAACGGTATGGAGGCTTGGACGCGTTTGCAGGGTATCGCTGCGCATGCCTTGCAGAGTGGTCAGAATATTCGCGACGAGATTCGCTTGATTCTGGTTGATGCAGAAATGCCGGAAATGGATGGCTATGTGCTGACCAAGAATATCAAGTCGGACCCCCGCTTTGACGGCGTGCCGGTCGTGATGCATTCGTCTCTTTCATCCGAAGCCAATCGTGCGATGGGCAAGTCGGTGGGGGTTGATGCCTACGTCGCAAAATTCGATGCCGAAGCGCTGGCCGATACGCTGCGCCCGCTGATTGAACGATAACAAGCAAGCTCTGGAGTACTCATGGCAGCTGATCCAAAAATGAGGTTTCTCGTGGTGGATGATTTTTCCACCATGCGTCGTATTGTCCGTAATCTTCTCAAGGAATTGGGCTACACCAATGTTGATGAAGCCGAGGATGGGGCGATTGCCCTGCAAAAATTGCAAGGTGGCGGTTTCGAGTTCGTCGTGACCGACTGGAATATGCCCAACATGGATGGCCTGACGTTGTTGCAGACGATTCGCGCAACACCCAACCTCAAGCATCTTCCGGTTTTGATGATCACTGCCGAAGCCAAAAAGGAAAACATTATTGCTGCTGCGCAGGCTGGTGCCAGCGGCTATATCGTGAAACCTTTCACGGCAGGAACCTTGTCGGAAAAGCTGAACAAGATTTTCGAAAAGATGGGCTTGGCCTGAGGTGACCATGACCGCAAATAACGATTCCAATGACCTGGAAGCCCTCTTCGACTCGATTGCTGCCGACTTCACGCCGGAGCCGGTGAAGGCGCCTGCTCCTGTCGTGTCTGCAACTCCTGCAACGGATGACAGTGATGATTTGCAGGCGCTGTTCGATAGCGTGGCTGCGGAATCGCAAGCATCCCACGTTGACTCCGCATCGAATTCCGCGCCGGGTGAGCCGGCAGAGGGTTGGTCGAGCCAGGAGTCTGTCTTCAACCGGATTGGTCACATGGCGCGTGCCTTGCACGACACCCTTGGCCAGCTTGGATACGACAAACTCCTTGAGAAAACAGTGTCGGCGTTGCCTGATGCCAAGGATCGCCTGGCATATGTGGCTAATTTGACTGAGCAGGCAGCTTGTCGGGTTTTGAATGCGACCGATATTGCCAGCCCGCTGGTGGATGAAATTGAGAGCGGTGCGCGCGCATTGGGACAGCGCTGGGATCAGGTTTTTGCCAACCAGGTTTCACCGCAGGATTTCAAGCAACTGGCAGTTGAGACAAGGTCTTTTCTGAATGAGCAGATGCCGCAGAAGACCAAGGCGACGCATGCGCAACTGACAGAAATCATGATGGCGCAGGATTTCCAGGACTTGACAGGTCAGGTCATCAAGAAAATTGTCGCTTTGGCGCAAGAGCTTGAGACTGGCTTGATGAGCGTTTTGGTGGAGATCGTGCCGGATGCCAAGCGCACCGATGAGGTCAATAGTTTGATGAATGGGCCGGTGGTCAATGCCGAAGGGCGCACCGATGTCGTGGTCAACCAGGAACAGGTTGACGATTTGCTGGATAGCCTCGGTTTCTGAGGGGGGTCGAAAATGAGCGACTTTGCCGGAATGGAAGACCTGCTGCAGGATTTCTTGCAGGAAGCCCACGATCTGTTGTCGGATGTGGATAATAAATTGGTTGATCTTGAGAAGATGCCGGATGATCGCAGCTTGCTCAATGACATCTTTCGAGGATTTCATACCGTCAAGGGCGGTGCTGGTTTCCTGAATGCATCCGAGTTGGTGACTTTGTGTCACCTGACGGAGAATCTTTTTGATCGCTTGCGCAATGGTGAGCTTGAGCTGACGCCCGAACTGATGGACATCATCATGGCGGCCACCAAGGGCGTACGCGACATGTTTGGTGAGCTGGGGCAAATGGTTTTGCCGCAGCCAGCCGATCCCGAAGTGATTGCAGCCTTGCAGGGGGCGTTGACCGGCGAGGCGCCTGGTGCGCATGCTGCTGTAGAAACGGCTCCTGCGCCTGCTGTAGCACAGCCTGCGGAGCGTGTGTCCGGCGAGCCGGACTGGAACGAGTTGCATGCAGCTGTTACCGGCGAAGCGACTGCTGCGCAAGGTGAGGTCATCACCAAGGCCGAGACTGTTGCGGCGCAAGTGCCGGTTACCGCTGCTCCGGCGGGAACGGCCGCGGCCACTACCGGTGGTGCCGCGGCTCCATCTCCCTTCGGTCGTCGTGCAACCGATCGTCCGGGTGGTCAGCCGAGTGCCGCAAGACGGACGGAAGAGCGCGGTCGCGAAAATACCATTCGGGTTGATACCTCGCGTCTGGACCAGGTGCTGAATCTTTCCGGTGAAATCGGATTGACGAAGAATCGGCTGACTAGTCTGCGTGCCGATATTCTGGCGGGCAAGAATGATTCCGAGACCTTGCATGCCCTTGATCAGGCGGTAAGTCAGCTTGATCTGCTGGTGTCGGATCTGCAGAATTCGGTGATGAAAACCCGGATGCAGCCGATTGGTCGTCTCTTCCAGAAATATCCGCGGATCGCGCGTGATTTGGCTCGCCAGTTGGGCAAGGATGTCGAACTGGTCCTGGCCGGTGAGGAAACCGAAGTCGACAAGACGATGATCGAGGATCTTGCCGATCCGTTGATCCACTTGATTCGCAATGCGGTCGATCATGGTGTCGAAATGCCGCTTGAGCGGCAGGCTGCGGGCAAGCCGCAGAAGAGTCTGGTTCGTCTCGAAGCGCGTCAGGAAGGTGATCATATTGTTCTGATCATCGCTGATGATGGCAAGGGTATGAGCGCTGAGCGTATTCGTGCCAAGGCAGTCGAAAAGGGCCTGATTTCGGAAGAGGAGGCCAATACGCTGGATGAGCGTCAGAGCCTGAACCTGATCTTCCTGCCGGGATTCTCGACCAAGTCGCAGATTTCGGATGTTTCCGGTCGTGGCGTTGGTATGGATGTGGTGAAAACCAATATCCAGAAACTGAACGGTGCGATCGAGATTCGTTCGGAGCCGGGCAAGGGGTCTGTTTTCATTATTTCCCTGCCGCTGACTTTGGCCATATTGCCCGTCTTGCTGGTTTTGCTGGGCGATCAGCCTTTTGCCTTGCCGCTGTCTTTGGTTCGGGAAATCTTGCCGATCGAGCAAGGGCGTATTCAGGAGGTTGGTGGCAAGGAGACCCTGGTTGTGCGCGGCGAAGTGCTGCCGGTCATTTCTCTGGCTCGTTTGCTGGGCTGGCCGCTGGAGCGTTATCCGGAGTACGGTGTCTTCATGCAGACCGCCGAGCGCAGCTTCATTCTTGGTGTGGATAGTTTTGCCGGGCGTGATGATGCGGTGATCAAGTCGCTTGAAGATTTCCGCCCGCGCGGTGTTGCCGGGGTGACTACGCTTTCGAATGGTCAGATCGTGCTTATTCTCGACATGAAAGAGTTGCTGGCCGATCTCGGGCAGCATGCTGACATGGGGGCAGCCATGCGAGCGCTAGAGTTCGTCTGATTTTCCTTTGCGGTCAACGAGTTGAGAGGAGGCTTTGCCTCCTCTTTTCTTTTTGAAGTTTACTCTGTTGTCATGTGCTTGCGGTTGGCTGCTGAGAAACAGGCTAAATAAACGCACGTACCTCTTTATTTTTTCAGGTTTTTTCCTATAATGCCCATAACTACTACCCAAGACGGTTATGGCAGAAGACAGCGACCTCGAAAAAACCGAAGAGCCTAGCGGAAGGCGAATCGAGCAGGCCCGCGAGCAGGGTCAGGTCCCCCATTCCCGTGAACTTGGTACTTTTCTTGTTCTGATTGTTGCTGGCTCGGCTTTCTGGATGATGGGCAGCTGGTTTTCGCAGCGCGTCATGGCAATTGCCCGTAAGGGTTTGTCCATCGAGCCGAAATTCATGCATGAGCCTGCCCAGATGTTGCCCCGGTTGGCTGACATATCCGGTGATGCCTTGCTGGTGTTTTCTCCCTTGCTTGCGCTGCTGTTGCTGGCTGCCGTGTTGCCGCCCTTCTTTTTGAATGCGTGGGTTTTCGCGCCGAAGGCTTTGGTGCCGGATATCAATCGGATGAATCCGCTCACCGGTTTTGGGCGCATGTTTTCTTGGAATAGCCTCATGGAGTTGGGTAAGGCTGTTCTCAAGGCAGGTTTGGTTGGTGGTGTTGCCGTCATGCTGATCTGGAAAGAGCGTGATGAAATTTTCGGCCTGCTGGCCCAGCCGCTTGAGGCTGCCCTGGCCCATGCTGGGCATCTGGTCAGTTTTTCCTTCCTGATGTTGGTTGCTGCCCTTGTGCTGGTTGTGGCAGCTGATGTTCCCTTCCAGCTCTGGCAGCACTTCGACAAGCTGAAGATGACCAAGGAAGAGGTCAAGCAGGAAATGAAGGAAATGATGGGCGATCCGCATGTCAAGGGACGCATCCGCAGTCTTCAGATGCAGGCCGCGCGTAAGCGGATGATGGCCTCGGTGCCGCAGGCTAATGTGATTGTGACCAATCCGACCCATTATGCCGTGGCGCTTTCTTACCAGGCTGGTATGGCTGCGCCGAAAGTGGTTGCCAAGGGCGTGGGGGCGATCGCGCTCAAGATACGTGAGGTCGGGGCCGAGCATGCGGTGCCGGTGCTTGAGGCGCCGCCATTGGCGCGAGCGTTGTACAAGCATGCCGAGCTTGACGCCGAAATCCCCTCCGCCCTGTACAACGCAGTAGCGGAGGTTCTTGCTTATATCTATCAGCTTGCCAACTGGCGTCAGGCGGGCGGTGTTTATCCTGTGCCCCCTCGCGACCTCTCGGTGCCGCCCGAACTCGTTCCGGAGGCTGCGTAAATGGCCGCTCCTTCACTTGGCATGCAAGGTTTGCTGACCCGCCTCAATGTGACGCAGCTTGCTGCGCCTATGCTGATCCTGATGATCCTGGCGATGATGGTGCTGCCGTTGCCGGCATTTGCACTGGATCTGTTGTTTACCTTCAATATCGCCATTTCGATTCTGGTGTTGCTGGTAGCGGTCAATACGCAAAAAACCCTCGATTTCTCGGTTTTCCCAACGGTTCTGCTGGTGACCACGCTGTTGCGTTTGTCCCTTAATGTGGCATCGACCCGGGTGGTGATGCTCGAGGGGCACAAGGGGCCGGACGCCGCGGGCAAGGTGATCGAAGCGTTCGGGCACTTCCTGGTTGGCGGTAATTTTGCGGTTGGTATTGTCGTTTTCCTGATTCTGGTGGTTATCAATTTCGTCGTGATCACCAAGGGCGCAGGCCGGGTGGCCGAAGTGTCGGCGCGCTTCACGCTGGATGCGATGCCTGGCAAGCAGATGGCGATCGATGCCGACCTCAATGCCGGTCTGATCGGCGAAGAAGACGCGCGCAAGCGGCGTCAGGATATTTCGCGCGAGGCCGAGTTTTTCGGCTCGATGGATGGTGCTTCAAAGTTCGTGCGCGGCGATGCCGTGGCCGGCATCGTCATCATGCTGCTCAATGTGGTTGGTGGTCTGGTGGTTGGGGTTGCCCAGCACAACATGGAAATCGGGCTGGCGGCCAAGAATTACACGCTGCTGACGATTGGTGATGGCCTGGTCGCGCAGATTCCCGGTCTGATCATTTCGATTGCCGCCGGTATGGTGGTGACCCGTGTTTCCGATGATCGTGATATCGGCCAGCAGGTGGTCGGTCAGATGTTCCGCAATGCCAAGGCAATCGCCATTACCGGCGCCATTGTCGGTTTCCTCGGGCTGATTCCGGGTATGCCCAACCTGGTCTTTTTGACGCTGGCTTCCGGGCTGGGCTGGGCTGCCTGGAAAATGCAGAAGAAAGAACAGCAGATCGTTGCCGCGCCTGTCGCAGTCGCTCCGGCGCCGGCGCAGGAGTCGATGGAGGCGACCTGGAATGACGTGGCGCCGCTCGATGTGCTGGGGCTTGAAGTCGGCTATCGCCTGATTCCGCTGGTTGACAAGTCGCAAGACGGCGAATTGCTGCGGCGCATTCGTGGTATCCGCAAGAAGTTTGCCCAGGAAGTCGGCTTCCTTGTCTCGCCGGTCCACATTCGTGACAACCTCGAATTGAAGCCGAATGCCTATCGCATCCTTCTCAAGGGAGTGGAAGTCGGTATGGGCGAAGCCTATGTTGGCCAGTTCCTGGCAATTAATCCCGGCCGTGTTGCCGGTACGTTGAATGGAACGGCAACCAAGGATCCTGCCTTTGGCTTGCCGGCAACCTGGATTGATGGCGGTCAGCGCGATCAGGCTCAGGCTTATGGTTATACCGTGGTCGACTCGTCGACGGTCGTTGCCACGCATCTGAATCATCTGATTTTGACCCACGCGGCAGAGTTGCTCGGGCGTCAGGAAGTACAGCAGTTGCTCGAACACCTGGGCAAGGAAATGCCCAAGCTGGTCGAGGACCTTGTACCCAAGGTCTTGCCGCTTGGAACGCTGCAGAAAATTCTCCAGGGCTTGCTCGATGAAGGTGTCCATATCCGCGATATGCGGACCATCATCGAAACAGTCGCCGACCATGCGACGCGTACGCAAAATGCCGACGAACTTACGACCCATGTCCGCAATGCGCTGGGTCGGGCGATTGTCCAACAACTCTTCCCCGGATCTGGCGAGATGCAGGTCATGTCGCTTGACCCGACGCTGGAGCGCCTGCTGGCGCAGGCCGTCGCCGGTGGTTCCGAAAATACCAGTTTCGAGCCGGGCCTGGCCGATACCCTGGTCCGGGAAACCGCTGCTGCGTCGACTCGCCAGGAAGGCCTCGGCCTGCCGGCTGTTCTTCTGGTTCCAGCCAGCCTGCGCCTGCTTCTCTCCCGCTTCCTGCGCCGTACCGTTCCTCAGTTGAAGGTGCTGGCCCATAACGAAGTTCCAGAAACACGAATTATCAAGGTGACCTCGATCATCGGAGGTAAGACATGAACGTCAGAAAATTCATCGCCGCCAACGCAAGGGATGCCTTGAGGAAAGTGAAGGAGACGCTCGGTAACGATGCGATCATCCTCTCCAACCGGGGGATTCCCGGCGGGGTTGAAATCATGGCGGTGGCCGCTCGCGATATGGCGATGATTGTGCCGACCCAGGTTGCCGACAGCACCCCGCCCGAGCGTCGTCCTGCACCTGCTCCGGTTTCCATGCCCGAAGCTGACGATGATTATCGTGTCCTGCTCAGCTCGGCCCGTGCCAATCTTGCCCAAGGTGGTCAGCCGCGTCCCGTCGCTTCGGCACCAACCCGTCCGGTTGCACCAGCGGTTGCCTCGCCGCGCTCCACCGGAACAGTGAATGCCGGCATTCCGCGCACCGGTTCTCTGCGCAACCTGGAAATGGGCCGGCCGCAGCAGTCGACCGTCCAGCCGCAAGCGCCGATTCCGAATCCGGTGCAGCAGCAGGTCCGGCCGCAGCAAACGCCGCAAAGTGTTCAGCCCAAGCCGGCGGCCGAAGTCGTGCCAATGGAAGTGATGGACGAAATCCGTTCGTTGCGTCGCATCGTTGAGCAGCATCTCGCCGGGTTTGCCTGGGGCGAGTCGGCGCGTTCCGAACCCGTGAAGACGGATGTTCTGCGTCAGATGCTGGATGCTGGTTTCTCGCCGCAGTTTGCCCGCGATCTGCTGACCGATTTGCCGCTCGAAATGGATGGTTCGCAGGCAATGGCCTGGGTCAAGGGCGCAGCTGACCGTTCGCTGTTTACGATCGGTAATGAGGGCGATATTGTTGATCGGGGTGGTGTCTATGCGCTGGTCGGGCCGACCGGCGTTGGCAAGACAACGACTACAGCCAAGCTGGCCGCGCGTTGCGTCTTGCGCCATGGTCCTAGCAAGGTGGCCTTGGTCACCACGGACGGCTACCGGATCGGTGCCCACGAACAGTTGCGCATTTATGGCCGCATTCTTGGAGTCTCGGTTTATCTGGTCAAGGATGCTGCCGAGTTGCGTCAGACTCTGAAAGAACTGCAGCACAAGCACATGGTTCTCGTCGATACGATGGGGATGAGCCAGAAGGACAAGCTGGTGCCTGAACTGACCGACATGCTCGCCGGTTGCGATGTTCAGCGTTTGTTGTTGCTGTCGTCGACTTCGCGCGGCGATACGCTCGACGATGTGGTGCGGGCCTACGAAGGTGACAACCTAGCCGGCTGCATTCTGACCAAGATTGACGAAGCGGCCAGTCTCGCTACGCCGCTCGACGTGATCATGCGGCATGGCTTGAAATTGCACTATGTATCCAATGGTCAGCGGGTGCCGGAAGATTTGCACCTGCCCAACCGGGGTTACCTGTTGCACCGTGCTTTCAAGGACGTGCCGGATAACTCGCCGCACAAATACGATGGTGTCGAACCGGGGCTGCTGATGGCCAATGCCGGCATGGTCGCGGCAGGTGGGCGTCGTGGCTGATTTTCGCGTCGATCAGGCGGCTGGTCTGCGCCGTCTGCTTGGTGGCGGCGGACAACTGCAGGTCGTGACCTTCGTCGCGGGCTGCGAGGGCGTTGGGCGCAGTGTTTCCGTGGCCAATATCGGTGCTGCCCTGGCGCGTCTCGGCAAGGAAGTGTTGATCATCGACGAGCATGCCTCGCGCGACGATATCGCCTCCTCTTTCGGTTTGATTGCCCATTACGATTTGCTCAATGTTGTCCAGCGCGAACTGAGTCTGGCTCAGGTTTTGTTGCAGCCAATGAATGGCTTGCGTGTCCTGCCGGCTGCTAAGGCAGTCAAGAAGCTGGGGCGTCTGTCCTTGCCGCAGCAGCAGACTCTGCTCGATGCGATGTCCGGCCTGGAGCGTCCGGTTGACGTGATTCTGGTTGATGCCAGCATGGCACACCCGCATGGCTTTTCGCCTTTCGGTCTCGCTTCGCAGGAGGCTGTTGTGGTTTTGTCGGGGAACAGTGCATCGATCACCGAGGCCTATTCGCTGATCAAGAAAGTCAGCCACGCTTTCTCGCGGCGCCAGTTCCGGATTCTGGTGAACAAGGTGCGCAGTCAGCCGGATGCGCGCTCAATTTATGAAAACATTGCGCAGGTAGCCGCTCAGCGCGGAATTGCCCGTCTCGACTACGCCGGTGCGATCCCGCTTGACGAGTCATTGCGCCAGGCCAGCCAATTGTGTCGTTCTGTCCTCGTTCAGGCACCTGACTCTCCTTCCGCCCATGCTTTCCGTGATATCGCTGCCGATCTGCTTTACTGGCAGCGCGGCGACAGTGAGGCAGGCGGGGTCGAACAATTCATGCAGCAACTGCTACACTTGAGCCAACGCATAACCCCGAACGTATTACGAGCCTGATGTATACCGCTGCAGGGCAGCCAGACAGGGAACAGTTGGTTCAGCGCTTCGTGCCGCTGGTGAAGCGTATCGCCTATCATTTGATGGCCCGCCTGCCGGCCAGTGTTCAGTTCGACGATCTGGTGCAGAACGGCATGCTGGGCTTGCTGGATGCGATGGAGCGCTACCAGGAAGGATTTGGTGCCCAGTTCGAGACTTATGCCACGCAGCGCGTGCGTGGCGCCATGCTCGACGGCCTGCGGGAAAATGACTGGTTGCCGCGCAATCTGCGGCGCGAGTTGCGGCGCATCGAGGGGGCCATCAATCAGCTTGAACACACCCACGGCAGGGCGCCTTCCGAGCGCGAATTGGCTGAGGCGCTCGAGATGTCGCTCGAGGACTACCAGAAAACCCTGCATGAAGCCCGCGGTCATCAGTTGGTTTATTTTGACGACTTCGCCAGCGATGGTGAAGAGGGCTTTCTTGAACGGCATTTCACCGATAATGATGCAGATCCGGCCAATATTCTCGAAGACAAGAAGGTCAAGGAAACGCTGGTTACAGCCATTTCCCGTCTTCCTGACCGTGAGCGCCTGATGATGGCGCTCTACTACGAGCAGGAGCTTAACTTGCGGGAAATCGGTGAGGTCATGGGGGTTACCGAGTCCCGCGTTTGCCAGTTGCACAGTCAGGCGATCGCCCGTTTGCGTAGTCAGGTGATTGGTGAGTTGCCTGCAGCGAAGAAACGTCGCAAGGAGAAGGTGAGTGGATAAGATCAGTCTGGCTGGTCTTGCCATCGGCTTGATCGCCATTCTTGGCGGTCAACTGCTCGAAGGTGGCAATATTGGTTCGCTGGTCCAGCCGACCGCACTGTTGATTGTTTGTGGCGGGACATTGGGCGCAGTGCTGCTGCAGAGTCCGCTGCATGTCTTCAAACGCGGGATGAAAATGGCCAAGTGGGTCTGGGTGCCGCCGGTGATTGAGCAGAAGCGCCTGGTCGACCAGATTCTCAACTGGAGCCAGTTGTCGCGGCGCGAAGGACTGCTGGCGCTTGAGAATTTCATCCCTGGCATCAAGGATGAGTTCATCAAGAAAGGCTTGCAGTTGCTTGTCGACGGTGCTGATCCGGAGCGTATTCGTGAATTGCTTGAGGTGGAAATCAATACCTTTGAGGACGAGTGGCGCCAGTCAGCAAAAATATGGGAGTCAGCTGGTGGTTACTCGCCAACCATCGGTATTCTGGGGGCGGTGATGGGGCTCATCCATGTGATGGAAAACCTCTCCGATCCAACCAAGCTGGGCTCGGGGATTGCTGTCGCCTTTGTCGCCACCATTTATGGTGTCGGGTTGGCCAATCTCGTCTATCTGCCGATTGCCGGCAAGCTCAAGTATTACATTTCGCGGATGGTCTCCAGTCGCGAGATGCTGATTGACGGTCTGGTGGGGATTGCGGTTGGCGATAATCCACGCATCATCGAAGGCCGCCTTCGGGGTTATCTGCTGTAATGGCTCGCAAGCGCCGGGTGGAAGAGCCCGAAAACCACGAGCGCTGGCTGGTGTCCTACGCCGATTTCATTACCTTGCTTTTTGCCTTTTTCGTTGTGATGTATGCGATCTCATCGGTCAACGAAGGAAAATACAAGGTTTTGTCCAACTCCCTGACCAACGCGTTCAGAAACGTGACGGCAGAAGTTGGAGGGCAGCCCATTGCGGTGATTCAAGGCGCGCCGCCCATTCCGCCGCAGCCTATCCTCAAGCCTGACAAGCTGCCCGAGCAGGTCAAGGCGGAAGAGAAAAAGCTTGAGCAGCGCAAAAAAATGAAGAATGTCGCCGGCGACATCATGGCTGCCCTGCAGCCACTGGTTGCGCAAGGCAAGGTGAGGTTGCTGGAGACAAGCCGTGGCGTGACGATCGAGATCAACGACAGTATTCTCTTTCCGGCCGGCCAATCGAAACTGCAGCCGGCATCGATCAATGCCATGCTGGCAATTGCCAGCGTCCTGGCTCAGTCGGATTTCCCGATCACGATCGAAGGGCACACCGACAATATTCCCATTGCCACGCCGCAATTTCCCTCCAATTGGGAGCTGTCGGCAATGCGGGCGACGACGGTCCTGCGCTTGTTCAATGATGGCGGCGTCGGGGCCGAGCGCCTGACGGCGATCGGTTATGGCGAAACCCGGCCGCTGGAAACCAATACGACGGTGGAGGGCCGGGCGCGTAACCGGCGAGTGAGCATTCTTATCGACTCGAACCGCCCTGAGGAGCCAACGGAAATTCCGCCGGCTCGCAACGCTACGCCCTGATTGGCTTCAGGCCGAATCGACGATCCGGCTGCCGGTGAGTTGCGAGGCTTGTCCGTTGCTGCCGTAAAGCGCTTGTTTCTGTGGTTGCTGCGTCAGGGCGGACAGCAACTCGCTGGTCTGGTTGAGGTGCATGCTCACCAGGCTGCTGTTCAGGTTATTGAGGGCTTTGGCCTCGCGCGCCAAATCCATCAGTTTTTTCCAGTTGGCCCTGACCCCCACTTGTCCCAGGTTCTTTTCCAGCCATAGGGCCATCGCGGTGCCGACGTTTTGGCTGCCTGTGACACCGAGCAGGGCCGCACGCATTTTCTCGAAGGCGTTCAGTTGCTCGATCAGTTGAGCTTTTTCCACGGCCAAGTCAGCCAGTGGGCTGACTTCAGCTTGTTTCAGGGCCTCGCATTCCTTTTTCAGGAGCGCAACAAAACGCGAAACCAGATCGATTTCCTGTTTTGTGATTGATGCCAGATCAGCCATCAGGCTTGACGCTTGCCAACCAGGTCACGCGCGGTCTCGATCAGGCGGTCGGCGATGGCCTCGGGGTTGATCGTGAAGCGGTTTTCGGAAATGGCCTGACGGATTTCCTGGATGCGCGCCGAGTTGACCGGTGGCTTCTCGGTACTTTGCAGACTGCCGGCGAGCGGACTCAGACTGACGGCTTCCTGGGTGCTGCCGGCGGTTGTCGGTGTCTGTGTCGTTCGCGGTGCGACAGGCGCTACTGTCGGTTTGTATGAGCTATCGATTTTCATTTTGGATCTCGCAATGCTTTAGAACTCAATCCGGTTAACGGTTGCATGAGATAAAACTTTAGGCCTAAAAAGCAATTTCTATGCTGCCATCGGATTTGGCAACACCACTGACTGTTTGTCCCGAGTTCATTCGAATCTGGGCGATCTGACCCGCGGCGGCATTGTTGAGCGCCTTGCCTTCACTGCTTACGGCAAAGCCATTGCCTTTGGAAATGACCCTCACGCTTTGCCCTTGCTGAATGACCAGGGGGGCAAGCAATTGGTCACCGCGCAGGGCCTGGCCGGCACCCAATGAGTTGCGCAAGGTTTTGCCGATGGCGTTTGCCGGATCTGTAATGACTCCCGTTGGCTGGCTGCTCAGGTCGCCGGTCATGATTGCCAGATCGCCCGCCTGAATAAGTTGTCCTGCGCCAAGTGGTCGAGTCGTTGTGACATAGGTGCCAGTTGTTGTGATTTGGACCGGGACGAGTGCGCTCCAGATGTTGGGGCCGAGGCAGCGTATGCCGACATGGGTTCTGCCGCTAAGCCGTGTTCCGGGTGGAGAGAAGGCTTCGTATGCTGAGCAGGGGGGGAGACGGACTGTGTCCAGTTTTCCCATTGTGATCGTGGTTTTGCCAGGGATGCCTTGTGTTTGCTGGCGAACGAAGCGTTCTGCTGTATCCAGGGCGGCATCCGTTTCGGCAGCGAGCAACGGTCGACCGGCGAAGAGCAGCAAAAATGCGAAGAAAAGGGAGCGAACAAGCATTCCGCCATTCTGCCCGAGCCGGGATCAGGATGGAAAATAAAAATCGCCGGATGTGGCGGCAAGTTTTGCCGAGTCTTGCCAATATTGTTGCCGGATGGGCTTCGTTTGCCGCTTTTTCTGGTGGCATGGACTGTGCTTTTGTTAAAGCAAAACCAATGGAGTTTCCCATGAGCAATCTTGAGCAGCACTTGTCCGTATATAGCCAGGCGATGAATTTTCGCACGCAGCGGCATCAAGTTCTGGCATCGAATATTGCCAATGCCGATACCCCGCACTACAAGGCGCGCGATTTTAGTTTCGAAAGCGCCATGCAGAACGCAATGGCTGGCCGCGGGAGTGACTCGATTGCCATGGCAACGACGTCGGGTGGACACATCCGGGGCGGTGGTTCTGGGGGGGCGGCAGCATTGCAGTACCGTACGGAAACCCAGTCGGCGGTAGATGGAAATACCGTTGATATGGATGTCGAACGCGCCCAGATCACCGATAACGCGCTGCAATATCAGATTGTCAGTCAATTTATCAGCGAAAAAATTAAAGGCATGCGCAGTGCCTTGGCATCCACTTCGGGTTAAGGAGAGCTGAATGAGCTTGTTTAATGTGTTTCAGGTGTCTTCCAGTGCGATGACGGCGCAGTCGATGCGCCTCAATGCCGTCGCCTCCAATCTGGCCAATGCCGACAGCGTTGTCTCGTCGGATGGCAAGCCATATCGCGCCAAGCAGGTGGTGTTCGAGGCGACGCCGATGGGTAATGTCGGCCAGACCTCGACCGGCGTGCGGGTGCGCCAGGTGGTGGAGGATCCCTCTCCTGCCCGCATGGTGTATGACCCGAAAAATCCGGCGGCTGACGAGAAGGGCTATGTTGCCTTTTCGAACGTCAATGTCGTCGATGAAATGACCAACATGATTTCTGCCTCGCGTTCCTACCAGACCAACGTTGAGGTCATGAATACTGCCAAGACCATGATGCTGCGTACGCTCAGCATCGGTCAGAGCTAACCGGAGATAGCCATGAGTACCGTTAATTCGACAACGAGCAGTGCAGATGTCATCAAGACCTTGAATGCTTCGAGTTCAAGCAGTTCTTCCAGTTCAAGCAGTGCCCAGGACTTGCAAGACAGCTTCCTGACCATGCTGACGACGCAGTTGCAGAATCAGGATCCCTTGAATCCGATGGACAACTCGCAGATGACGACGCAACTGGCGCAGATCAGTTCGCTGGAAGGTATCCAGAGTCTGAATACGACGCTGACCAGTCTGCTGGCTTCCTACAACACCTCGCAGGCCTTGCAGGCAGCCGGTGCGATTGGTTCGCAGGTTCTGGTTTCTGGAAATGGCTTGACGCTTGCCAGTGGCGCTGCGCAGGGTGGTGTGACCTTGGCGGGGGCTGCCGACAAGGTCACCGTGACGATCAAGAATAGCGCCGGCAAGGTTGTTCAGACACAGGAGCTGGGCAAGCAGGCCGCAGGTACGGTGGCCTTCCAGTGGGATGGAAAGAATGCCAGTGGTACGCAGCTGGCTGACGGCAAATACACCTTCTCGGTTGAGGCCTCGTCCGGCGGCAGCAAGGTAACGACGACACCGATTCAGGTTGGCACGGTATCTGCTGTGGTGAAGAGCGGCTCGTCATTTGTCCTTGAGCTTAACTCAGGCGATACGGTCGCATTCAGTGATGTTCTGCAATTCATGTAATTCCGGGAGACGGCAATGGCATTCCAACAAGGGCTGAGCGGCCTCAATACATCCTCCAAGGCGCTGGACGTCACCAGCAACAATATCGCGAATGCGAGTACGGTTGGTTTCAAGGGTGCATCCACCCATTTTGCCGACGTCTACGCCGCATCGCTTAACGGCAGCGGTGCTTCGCAGGTGGGTATCGGTGCGGCAAACAGCGCAATCGCCCAGCAATATACCCAAGGCAATATCACGACGACGAGCAACTCGCTGGATATCGCGATCAACGGCGGCGGTTTTTTCCGAATGAGTCAGAACGGCGCGGTGACCTATACCCGCAACGGGCAGTTTCACGTTGATGCCAAGGGGTTTATCGTAAATGACCAGACGGATAATCTGACTGGTTATCCGGCTGATGCGAATGGCAATGTCGTGCCGACGACGGCTCAGCCGCTGCAGATTTCGACCGCCAGCATTGCGCCGCAAGCAACGGGTTCTACCTCCGAGGGGGTTACGGCCCAACTTCAACTCGACTCGACGAAGAGCGCTCCGGTCACGGCGTGGACCGCACCGACCGGTACCAATGCTCCGGAAACGGATACTTATAACTATTCGACCGCGCTGACTATCTATGATTCGCTCGGTAATCCGCATACGGCCACGATGTATTTTGTGAAGAGCACGCCGGCGGCGACCGATCCGACTGGTACGACCGGGGCTTGGGATGTTCACTATCAGATTGATGGTACGAGCGAGGCCAATGTGACCAGCGGCGCTTCACGACTGGCGTTTGATTCAAGCGGCAAGTTGCTGACGACCATGCCGCTGGCGTTCTCCATCGACTTGAATCAGGTCATCACGGATACCGATCCGCTTGATGTCAATGATGCGAGCAGCCCTCTTGCCTTTAATTTCGATTTCACCGGCACAACCCAATACGGCAGTTCCTTCGCTGTCAACAAGCTGACCCAGGATGGTTATGCAGCCGGTAATCTGGCCGGATTGTCGGTTGGTAACGATGGCATCATCAAGGGTAACTACAGCAACGGTCAGACCAAGAATCTGGGTCAGGTCGTTCTTTGCAATTTCACGAATCCGAACGGCTTGCTTGCCATGGGTAACAACTCATGGATAGAAACAGCGGATTCTGGCCAGCCCCAGATTGGTACGCCTGACAGTGGGACGCTGGGTGTCCTGCAGTCTGGTGCCGTGGAAGACTCCAATGTCGACCTGACCGCTGAGTTGGTCAACATGATCGTCCAGCAGCGCAATTATCAGGCGAATGCACAGTCAATCAAGACGCAGGACCAGATCATGCAGACCTTGGTCAATATTCGCTAAGACGACCGGAGCTGATTGAATGGATCGTCTGATCTATACCGCAATGACCGGCGCCAAGCATGTCTTCATGCAGCAGGCCGGTACGGCAAATAATCTGGCCAATGCCAGCACGATCGGTTTCAAGTCGCAGGAACATCGTTTTCGTGCCGTGCCGGTGGAAGGCTCGGGCATGCCGACGCGGGCGTTTGTGGTCGATGCTTCAGTCAGCGATGTGATGGATGAAGGGCCTTTGATGTTCACCGGTCGCAATCTTGATGTTGCGGTGAATGGCAAAGGCTGGCTTGCCGTTCAGTTGCCCGATGGCAGCGAAGCCTATACACGGGCCGGTAGTCTTGATGTTGATGTGACGGGCCTGTTGCAGACCAAAGGTGGATATTCGGTGGTTGGTGATGGTGGACCGATCAACATTCCGCCCGACAACACGATAGAGATCGCACCGGATGGCACGGTATCGGTCGTGCCGACCTTTGGTACGCCGAATAACGCCAATGCGATTGGGCGGATCAAGCTGGTTAATCCGCCCGAAGCAAATATGGTGCGAGGCGCCGATGGCCTGTTCCGGATGCGCGATGGTCAGGCTGCACCGGCTGATCAGAACGTCAAGCTGACTTCCGGTACCCTGGAGGGCAGCAACGTGAATGTGACGGATGCGATGGTTAATCTGATCAGTCTTTCCCGCCAGTTCGAGATGCAGATAAAGATGTTGCAGACAGCAGATACCAACGCCCAGCGCGCCGATCAGCTGCTGTCGCTAAGTTCCTGATAGGACATAAATCATGATTCGTTCCCTGTGGATCGCCCGTACAGGTCTGGATGCCCAGCAAACCCAGCTCGACGTTATCTCCAATAATTTGGCCAACGTCAGTACCAATGGTTTCAAACGCGGTCGTGCCGTTTTCGAGGATTTGCTTTACCAGACCCTGCGTCAGCCGGGCGCCCAGTCGTCGCAGCAGACGCAGATTCCGAGTGGCCTGCAGCTGGGTACCGGTGTGCGTCCGGTGTCGACGGCACGAATTTTTACCCAGGGCAATCTCCAGAAAACCGACGGTACGCTGGATATGGCAGTCCAGGGTAATGGCTTCTTCCAGATTCTGCTGCCGGACGGGACGACGGGGTACACGCGGGATGGATCTTTCCAGAAAGATAACCAGGGGCAGATCGTTACTTCGGACGGTTATCCCTTGCAGCCCAACATCACGATTCCTGCGAATGCCTTGAGCGTGACGATTGGTACTGACGGCACTGTCTCGATTACGCAATCGGGCAGTTCGGCAACGACCCAGATTGGCAGCATTCAACTGGCAACCTTCATCAATCCGGGCGGCCTGCAGAGTATGGGGCAGAACCTATTTCTTGAGACGGCCGCAAGCGGTACGCCAACCCCCAATACGCCGGGAACAAATGGGGCTGGCGTCGTCAATCAAGGCTACGTTGAAACTTCCAACGTCAATGTCGCGGAGGAACTGGTGACGATGATCCAGACTCAGCGTGCGTATGAACTCAACTCCAAGGTGGTGTCCACGTCTGACTCCATGCTTGCTCGCCTGACTCAGTTGTGAGGTGTGCCATGAAAGGCTTTAGCTGGATTGCTGTGATTTTCTGTGCTGCTTGCAGCACGGTGCCACCGACGAACGTCCATCAGCCGATGTCGGCTCGTCCGGCTCCGCGTTACGAGGCGGCGTTAGCCAATGGGTCGATTTATCAGGCGACAAGCAGTCGCCCGCTGTTCGAGGACAGGCGGGCGCGTTATGTCGGCGATACGATTACTGTCACGATTACGGAAAGCACCTCTGCGTCGACCAAGTCGAATGACAAGCTCGACAAATCGAATACTTCGAGTGCTTCGATTACCGGGCTGAACGGTATTCTGGGCAAATCACTGGTCGGCCTGAATTATGAGACGAACAGCGCCAATTCATTTAGTGGCAAGGGCGAGGCGGCGAACAACAATATTTTCACCGGCAATATGACTGTTACGGTGATCGATGTCTATGCCAATGGCAACCTTCTTGTTTCCGGTGAAAAGCAGCTGGCGATTGGTCATGAGCAGGAGTACGTGCGGATCTCCGGGGTGGTTAACCCGAGCTTCGTTAGTGCAGCCAATACCATCGCTTCGTCGAATATCGCGGATGCCCGCATTGAATACAAATCCTCCGGACAGATCAGTGATGGGCTGGTTATGGGCTGGCTGGCACGTTTCTTCCTTAATGTGATGCCATTCTGAGAAATATCTCGCGGAGGCGCATCATGAAGAGCAATAGCGGCAAAGTATTCCGGCAAGCGGCAATAGTGGCCGCCTGCCTGTTGCCGTTCTGGAGCCAGATGGCTTTTGCGGAACGCATCAAGGATCTGGCCAGTATCCAGGGGGTTCGCAACAACCAACTGATAGGCTACGGGATTGTCGTCGGGCTCGATAACACCGGCGACCAGACTACGCAGACCCCATTTACGACGCAAGCAATTGGCAACATGCTTTCGCAAATGGGGATCAATCTGACCTCCGATCAGGCATCCAAGCTTCAGTTGAAAAATGTCGCGGCGGCGATGATTACCGCAACCATGCCGCCTTTTGCCAAGCCCGGGCAGCCGATCGACGTGACTGTTTCATCCATGGGTAATGCCAAGAGTCTGCGTGGCGGCACGCTGTTGATGACGCAACTCAAGGGGGCGGACGGGCAGGTATATGCGATTGCCCAAGGCAATATCCTGGTGGGTGGTGTGGGGGCTTCTTCCGGTGGCTCAAAGGTTACAGTGAATCACCTATCCGCTGGACGCATACCTGATGGGGCGACGGTTGAACGAGCCGTCCCCTCGGCGCTTGGTCAAGGTGGATTCGTCTATTACGAGTTGAGTGCGACCGACTTCGGTACGGTGCAGAACGTCGTTGATGCCATCAACAAGAGCATGGGGCCGGGGACGGCCAATGCGGTTGATGGTCGGCGCATTGCTGTCCGAGCTCCGGAAGAGAGTGATGCACGGGTCTCCTTTCTCGGTCGGGTCGACAATCTCGATGTGAAGCCGGTGCAGAGTGCAGCCAAGGTCATTGTCAATCCGAGAACCGGATCCGTGGTCATGAATCAGCGTGTGACCCTGGATGCATGTGCTGTTGCACATGGCAGTCTGTCCGTGGTTGTCGATGCGCCCAATCCGGCTATGGGTCAGGGCGCCGATATCCAGGTCAAGCAGGAAGGTGGTAGCTTGATGAACGTGAAGGCAGGAGCCAGTCTGGCCGAGGTGGTCAAGGCACTGAATGCACTGGGGGCGAATCCCCTCGATCTGCTGGCCATCCTGCAGGCCATGAAGGCCGCAGGTGCGCTGCGCGCTGATCTCGAAATCATCTGATTCATCACCATGTCGTTCAAAATTCAGGACAGTCCGAATCGGGCAGCGTTCGACGTCACGTCAGCCCAGGATTTGCGCGCCCAGTTCAAGAAGGATCCGCAGCAGGGGCTAAAGGCGGCAGCCCAGCAATTCGAGACCTTGTTTCTGCAAATGGTCATGAAAAGCATGCGTGATGCAACGCCGCAGGATGGCATGCTTGATAGCGATTCGACACGTTTCTACAACGGCTTGCTTGATCAGCAGATGGCGCAGAACTTGTCGACCAGTGGCAAGGGAATTGGCTTTGCGCGTTTGATCGAGCAGCAGCTTGGACGCAACATGATTTCTGCGGAGGGGCAGGCGGCTCTTGGTGCGCCGGCAAATGCTGCCGGCAATGCCTTGCCGCTAACTGCCGCGGATGCGCGTCATCTGCAATATACGCCAGTGCCAAGCAGTCTACCGACGTCAGCCGCGTACTCTTCCATCAATACGCCAACTAATTCAGCGGCCGCCACCGCAGCGGTGGATGTCCCCGCTTCATCAAAAGACTTTGTGAATCGCGTCTGGCCAAATGCGGTGGAAGCATCGCGGTCGACCGGAATCCCTCCACAATTCCTGGTTGCCCAGGCCGCGCTTGAGAGTGCCTGGGGGCGCAGCGAGATACGTAGAAGCGACGGTTCGACCAGTTACAACCTCTTTGGCATCAAGGCCGGCAAGAGTTGGAGTGGGGCAACGGTCGATGCGGCAACGACCGAGTATGTCGATGGTCAGGCGCAGCAGAAGATCGAAAAGTTTCGTGCTTACGGCTCATACGATGAAGCATTCCGCGATTACGCCTCCTTGCTGCGCAGCAATCCGCGTTACAGCGGCGTGATCGGCTCGCAGGATGGCGCGGAGTTTGCTAAAGGATTACAGAAGGCCGGATATGCAACCGATCCGGCGTACGCCGAAAAACTGAGCCGGATCATTAATGGTCCTACCTTGCGTATGGCATTGGTTGGCTAGGGATCAAGTTAATCCTGCTGGTGTCGTTAACAAGCAGGAAGGAGAGTGGAAATGGGCGGTTTAATCAGTATTGCGGTCACAGGAATCAACGCAGCTCAGGCTGGTTTGCTGACCACTAGCAACAATATTTCCAACCTCAGTACTGCGGGATATACCCGTCAGCGTGTGGTACAGGCATCGAATCCGACCATCATGACCGGTGCCGGTGGCATCGGCCAAGGCACGCATGTTGTGACCGTTGAGCGCATGTACAGCGAGGCATTGACCAAACAGGTTCTGAGTGCGCAGACCAATGTCAGTTCGCTTGATACCTATAACGCCCAGATTTCCCAGATCGACAATATGCTGGCGGATAAAACCTCGGGTTTGACGCCCGTGGTGCAGGAATTCTTTGATGCCATTCAGGCGGTGGCAACCAATCCGTCGTCCACCTCTTCGCGTCAGTCGATGATTTCCGCTGCCGATACCATGGTGACCAGTTTTCAAAGCATGTATAGCCGCCTGGATGAAATGAAGGATGGTGTGAATTCGCAGATTTCCAGTCTGGTGACATCCATCAACACCTACACTCAGGAAATTGGTGATATCAATCAGCGAATCATTTCTGCCAGTTCGCTGAACGGAGTGGCGCCGAACGACTTGCTGGACAAGCGTGATCAACTGGTTTCCAAGCTCAACGAGCTGGTCAAGGTCAATGTGACGACCGATACCGACGGCAGCTACAACGTATTTGTTGGGAGTGGCCAGCAATTGGTGGTCGGCAGTCGGGTGACCCAGATGGCTGCGGTTGCCTCCTCGGCCGATCCGTCCCGGATTGTGGTTGGACTGGTCGGTGCGGCGGGTAACGTGCAGGAACTGCCGGAGTCTTTGATTACCGGCGGGGAACTGGGGGGATTCCTGAGCTTTCGCTCGCAGGCGCTTGATGCCTCGTTCAATCAACTTGGCTTGATGGCGAGTTCAATGGCGCTGACCTTTAATGCCCAGAATGCCTTGGGTCAGGACATGCTAGGCAATATTGCCGGAGATACCGGCTTCATCGCCGATTTCTTCAAGATCAGCCAGCCAACTGTAACCTCCCGCTCCAGTAACGCGGTTGGTAGTCCGACAGTTTCTGCTAGTTTCGATGCGGCTTCCTATAACGGAACGAATTTCTACACAAACCTGACCTCCAGCGACTATCAGCTTTCTTATGATGGCAGCAATTTTTCATTGAAGCGTCTCTCTGATAACACTGCCTGGTCCGGAGCCTCAATCGCCGATATCAATACCGCTTTGGCGGCTGATCCCCAAGGCTTCAGCTTGAGTTCAACCGCCGGCGCTTTCGCTGCCGGTGATAGCTATCTGATCCAGCCTACACGTTATGGTGCTCGCCAGTTTTCTGTTGATAGCAGTGTTGCTGCTGATCCCCGACTGGTTGCAGCGGCCGCCCCTGCAAGAGCTTCCGCCGCATTGACCAATACAGGAAGTACTACAGTCGGTTCAGTCAGTGTCGGCCCCAATTATTCGACAAATGGTTTGCCACTGGCGATCAGCTATGACGGAACCGGTTTGACCGGCTTCCCGGTGGGGTCGGTAACGGTGTCAGTCGGTGGTAATCCGCCTGTGACTTATCCGATTACGGCGACAACCGATACGGTTACTTTTACTTCGGGGGCCACCTACACAATCAATGCAGCCAATACGGCAGCTTCGCCGGCAGGAGTGTCGCTGGTGTTTTCCGGTGTGCCGGCTACTGGAGACACGTTCACCGTTGCTGCAAATACCAGTGGCGTTGAAGATGCCAGCAATATGGTCCGCCTTGGCAATTTGCAGACCCAGAATACGATGTTGGGTGGCTCGGCAACCTATCAGGATAACTACGCCGCTTTTGTTAACGACATTGGCAACAAGACTTCAGCCTCCGAGATTTCTTCATCTGCCCAGACTACTTTGCTGTCGCAGGCTACTGCTGCGCGTGAATCGGTTTCCGGAGTCAATCGTGACGAAGAGGCGGCTAAATTGATCGAGTATCAGCAGGCGTATCAGGCCTCTGCGAAAATTCTCGAAATTGCCTCCAATATTTTTGACACCTTGATCTCACTTGGGTAACACCAGAGGTAAATCATGAGCATGAGAATTAGCACCCAACAACTCTATAACGGTGGAACCAGTGGTATTCAGCGTTTGCAGAGCGAGGTTTACACCTTGCAGAATCAGGTGGATACCGGACGGCGGATCGTGACGCCCAAGGACGACCCGGTTGGTGCGGCGCAGGTTCTGGTAGTGACTCAGACCCAAGCGGTTAACGAGTTGTATATCAAGAACCAACAGACGGCGACCACCAAGCTCGGGGCGCTTGATAACGTCTTGGGTGGGGTTGGTGACGAGCTGAAAAACATTTACGACAATGCTCTGGCGGCAGGTAATGGCAGCTACTCCGACTCCGAGCGAGCGGCAGTGGCGAGCGAACTTGCCGAGCGGCTAAAAAATCTGGTGTCTCTCGCCAACTCTCAGGATGGAACCGGACGCTACATATTTTCCGGCTTTCAATCAACGACTACGCCATTCGCCTTGAGTGCAAATGCTTCACCCTATTCGTTGAGTAATGGTTACATGAATTACAGCGGTGACGATGGTGTTCAAACCTTGCAGGTCAGTGCCAGCCAGAATCTGGAAACCAGCGTGCCGGGGAGCGAGGTCTTCATGCGCGTCAAGGATGCTGCTGGCAATGTGACCGGACGAAGCATTTTTGATGCGGTCCAGAATATGGTGAACTTTCTCAAGACGCCTGGGGCGAGTGCATCTTCTGCGACCTACACCCAGGCGCTCGGTGATATCACGGCTTCGATGGACAATGTTCTAACTGTTCGTGCGGCGGTTGGCTCGAAGCTCTCGTCCCTAGAGAGTATTTCGAACATGGCTGCGGATCAAAAGCTGCAGTACAAAGAGCAACTTTCCAATCTTGAGGATCTTGATTACGCCTCGGCACTTTCCAGTGTGTCACAAAAGAAAATCCAGCTAGAGGCCGCCATGGCATCATTTACGCTGACTTCCAAGCTCAGTCTTTTTGATTACATATGAATACTGTCAAGGTGTTGCTGGCAAGCTTCCTGTCGGCATTGATTCTGGCTGGTTGCAGTACGACGGGTGACTCCAGTGCATCGCCGCTGATTCCGGACAAGGCACTGAGGTTGACCGCCCAGACCTCGATCTCCCTTTCCAATCTGGCAACCGGTGCGTTGATTGTTGGTGCCATACAGTTGATTTATGACCCTCTGGCGCCCAACTGGGAAATTGAGGAGGCTCGCCTTTCGGAAAATACCTATCGGTTTTCGATGAAAATGAAGCGCTACCATACTGGTGGTGCTGGCGAGTCAATCCAGATACTTAAGCGCCGGGCGCGGCAGTTGCAGTTGGCACAAGGCTACACTGCGTATCAGCTGATGGAGTTTACCGAAGGTATCGATTCGCAGACGCTAGGTGCACGCCGGATTGCCGAGGGAACGGTTCGTCTTGTGCAGCGGGATCAGGCTGACTCCTTCATGCAGAACGAGCTTTACTGAGCATGCACGCCTTAGTGTGAGGGAACCGCGAAACCGAGCATGGCACTCATGCCGAATTCGAAGAGAGCCTGGAGCGGTTCGGCAAGGTAATTGAGGCTGATTGCCAATCCGACGAAACCGATGCTGAGGGTCAGGGGGAAGCCCAAAGCGAAGATGTTCAACTGTGGTGCTGCCCGTGTCAGAACAGCCAGGGCTACGTTGGTAATCATCAATGCAACGACGATCGGCAGGGCCAGCAGAAGCCCGGCAGAAAATATCTTGCCGCCCAGTTCGGCGAGGTTGAGCCAGCTTTCGGCTGCGAGTGGCAGTGCGCTGACCGGAATGGCTGTAAAACTTTGAGCCAAGGTGCCGACATAGAGCAGGTGGCCATTCAGCGAGAGAAACATGAGCAGGGAGAGAAGACTCATGAATTCGGTGATCACCGCAGTTTGTGATGAGTTGAGCGGGTCGTAGGAGGTGGCAAATCCCAGACCCATCTGGGCGCCGATGAACTCCCCGGCAAAATCTACTGCACTGAATACGATCTTTGCAGCAAAGCCCATTCCCATTCCGATCAGAACCTGCTGAACCAGAATCCATAGCCCGAACAAGGATGCAGGCTGTACCGTCGGCATCGCCGGGAGTCCTGGTGCGATTGCAACCGCGATACTGATGCCGAGCACCAGGCGAGTACGGCGAGGGATGCCTGCCGTGCTCCAGAGCGGGGCCGCAGCGATAAAGGCAAGGATGCGAGCCAGTGGATAAATAAAGGCGGCAATCCATGTATCGAGCTGAATTGAGGTCAGGCTGATCATCTCAGCCGATCAGTTGCGGGATGCTCTCGAACAGGCGCTGGATATAGTCCATCAGGTATTGCAGCATCCAGGGACCGACCAGAAGCAGGACGAGAAACATCACGACCAGCTTGGGAACGAACTGCAGTGTTGCTTCGTTCAATTGAGTGGCGGCCTGGAAGATGCTGACGATCAGGCCGACCACCAAAGCTGCCAGAAGCATCGGGGCGGCAATGGTCAGCGTGACTTCGATGGCCTGGCGGCCGATTTCCATGACGGTACCGGGGGTCATGTGCCGAAACTCTGAATCAGTGAACCAATGACGAGATGCCAACCGTCAACCAGGACAAACAGCATCAGTTTGAACGGTAGTGCCACCATTACTGGCGACATCATCATCATACCCATGGACATCAAGAGACTGGCCACCACCATGTCGATGACCAGAAAGGGGATGAAGACGATGAAACCGATCTGGAAAGCTGTTTTCAACTCGCTGATGACGAAAGCGGGTACCAGGATGCGCAGCGGAGTGTCTTCGGGCTTTTCTATCTTGTCGATTTTGGCTATGCCGGCAAACAATGCCAGGTCTGACTCGCGGGTCTGTTTGAGCATGAAGCCGCGCATCGGAATGGCTGCCCGATCCGCTGCCTGCATGACGTTGATCCTGTTTTCGGCGAGCGGTACATAGGCATCGGTATAGACCTTTTCGAGCACAGGGGACATGACGAAGAAGGTCAGGAACAACGATAGCCCGACAATCACCTGATTCGGAGGCGAAGTCTGGGTTCCCATCGCGTGCCGGAGGAGGGAGAGGACAATGATGATGCGAGTAAAACCGGTCATCATCAGCACCACGGCCGGGATGAAGGTCAGCGCCGTCATCAGCAGCAGCGTCTGGATTGTCAGCGAATAGGTGGTGCCACCGCCTGATGCCGGGCTGCTGGTCAGCGCCGGCAGGCCGCCAACTTGCGCGATAGCAAGCGTGGTCGGTACCAGGAGTGCGAAAAGAACGAGCCCCCGTTTAAGCACTGTCGTTACCTCGCTCGGCAACCGTTTTAAACCATTGGGCAAATGGCTTGTCGTCTGCAGAGCCTTGTTTGTCTGTTGTTTGGCTATCTTTCGGCAGTCTGTGCAGTGTGCGAATCTGGCCGGGAACAATTCCGATGACCAGCCAGTCTTCGCCAACCTCGACGAGAACGATGCGTTCACGCGGGCCAAGTGCAACGCCACCGATGACTTTCATGTTGCCCTGGCCGAATCCCTTGCCTCCGGATACCTTTCTTGCCATCCAGGCTGTGCCGAACAGGATGCCTACGATCAGCACCAGGGCGAGCCCTGCCTGCAGGTAGGTGCTGGCCGAAACGCCTGTATTGACGGCTTCGGCCGCGTGGGCGGAAAAAGGAAGCAGCAGGAGAAGGATGCGCAACAGACGGCCCGGCATGAGTGGTGGTCAGGGCGCTATCTTAATGCAAAGCAGCCCGCAGGTTAGCGATTGAGTTTTCGCATCCGCTCGGATGGCGTGATGATGTCGGTCAAACGTATGCCGAATTTGTCGTTCACGACAACAACTTCGCCTTGGGCAATCAAGGTGCCGTTTACCAGTACATCCATCGGTTCGCCTGCCATGGCATCAAGCTCGACGACCGAGCCGTGGGCCAGTTGCAGCAGGTTCTTGATGGTGATTTTGGTGCGCCCCAATTCGACGGTGATCTGGACGGGAATATCCAGAATCATGTCGAGCTCGTTCATCATGCCGTTGTTGCCGGTGGTGCCGCCGAAAGAAGGGAATATGTCGGCGGGCTGGGCTGCCGGGGCGGCATCAACGATTGCCTGTTCCGCCATGGCTGCAGCCCAGTCATCTTCACTGATTTGTTCTTCTTCTGCCGCCGGGTTCTCGATATTTTCCATTTCTTCAGCCATTTTTTTCTCCCATCGCCGGTTCTCCGGGCGGTGCGTCGGGCAATGCAGCGATGAATCGCTCGACTTTCAGTGCGTATTGGCCATTGAGCTGGCCATAGGTGCATTCCATCAGAGGGACGTTGTCGACCAGTGCCTGAATTTTTTCCGGAATGTGAAGCGGAACGACGTCGCCCACTTTCAGGTTCAGGATCTGTCCCAGCGTGATTTTTCCGCCACCCAGGTGGGCAACGATTTCAACTTCAGCGCCTTGTAACTGCTTGCGCAAGGTGCCGATCCAGCGCTTGTCAGTTGATAGCTGGTCGCTCTGCATGGTGCTGTACAACAGGTCGCGGATCGGTTCCAGCATCGAGTACGGGAAGCAGATGTGCATGTCGGCCGTGGCACCGCCGAATTCGAGGGTAAAGGTCGTTGAAACGACGATTTCCGATGGTGTGGCGATGTTGGCAAACTGCGAATTCATTTCCGAACGGATGTATTCGAAAGTGATGTTGTGTACCGGTTTCCAGGATTTCTCGTATTCAGTGAAAACAACGGTGAGCAGGCCCTGAATGATGCGCTGCTCGGTAGGCGTGAAGTCGCGCCCCTCGACCCGGGTATGGAAGCGGCCATCGCCGCCGAACATGTTGTCCACTACCAGAAAGACCAGGTTCGGATCGAAAACAAAGAGTGCTGTTCCGCGCAGTGGCTTGGCCACGACCAGATTCAGATTGGTCGGTACGACCAGATTGCGGATGAACTCGCTATATTTCTGCACCCGGATCGGACCGACCGAAATTTCTGCATTCCGGTGCATGTAATTGAACAGGCCAATCCGCAAATATCGGGCAAATCGTTCGTTGACCAGTTCCAGCGTCGGCATGCGCCCGCGGACGATGCGTTCCTGGGTGCCAAGATTGTACGAGCGTATGCTTCCGCCGTCGCCCTCGGCTTCTTCGGGCTCGTCAGATTCCCCGGTGACGCCCTTGAGTAGGGCGTCAACCTCGTCCTGGGAGAGAAAATCGCCCGCCATGACTCCTTACTGGATGATAAAGGAGGTGAACAAAACCGACTTGGCCGGACCCTCAGGCATGACCAGCTCGCCCTTCCGGTTTTTCTTCGGCGGTTCAATTACCGAGTTGATTTCGTCTTTCAAAGCTTCGGCCAGATGTTCCTTGCCTTCCTTCGACAGGAGTTCCGAAGACTTCTTTGACGACAGCAACAGGGTGATGTTGTTGCGAATCTTTGGCATTTGCGCCTTGAGTGCCGGTTCGGCCAGCGGGTCTTCGAGTTCGAGCGACAAAACAACCTGCAAATATTGATCGCTGCCAGCAGTTTCCGGGATCAGATTGACGGTAAACGGTTCCATATTGATGAAAACCGGTGGCACTTCATGGCCGTCTTTTTTCTTTTCTTTTTTGGCCGGCTTTTCGGTTTCTTCCGCGGCCTCTTCGTCGTCCGGGTTGTCGCTCTTCTTGAGCAGCATGAAGGCCGCGCCTCCACCGCCGAGTACCAGCAGGAGCACGACAGCCAGAATGATGATCAACAGTTTCTTGCTTTTTTTCTTGGGGGCTTCTGCCCCTTCTTCAACTGGTTTGGCATCTTTGGCCATATGTTTCCTCTCTTGTTACCTTGTGGTCGCTCAGGCGAACAGATCAACCATGCCCCTGCCGCGTTGGACCGGGGTGCTGACCGCGTTATCCACGGTATTTCCGATGCCCGGAAGTATAGCGTTTTCGCCCGTCGAACGGTTCCCGTTCGCTGACTGGAACGGTGCTTCACGGTTTTGTTGGGCCATGTTGGCGCCAACGTCTGCCTGGCCAAGATTGATTCCCGCGCCGGCCAGCATTTCTTTAAGCTGCGACAGCGAACTTTCAATTGCCTGGCGCACTTCGGCGTGTGGCGAGGCAAAAATTGCGGAAGCCTGGTCGCCATTTATCTGCAGGGTGATTTGCACGGGGCCCAGTTGTGGCGGGTTGATATTGATCTGAGCAGTTTGCTGGTCATTTTTTGCCAGCCAGACGATTTTCTCGCTGAAGTTTTGTGACCAGTTGTCGGCGTGCAATGGTGTGCTGACTTCAGTGTTGGCGCCTTGTGCTTGTGTTGCCTGCTTTTGCTGGGCTGCTGCAGCCCCGGCAGCAAGCGCGGCGGACGAGTCTTGTTGCGCAGGTGCCTGGGTGAGTGTCTCAGCGGCAATATTTGCCGCTGCCCCTTGTTCCGTCTGTGTTTTCAGTTTGAGGGCAGCGGCAAAATCATCCTGAGAGGCAGTTTGGCTCGGGAGTGCATTGCCGGTTTGATTTGCTTCTCCCTTTGACTGGGTGGCAAGCTTTTCGCCGAGCACATTGCCGATTTCCGCGGCGAGTCCCTTGGTGCCGGTTGTGTCTGATGAGGCGAGAGACAAGGACGGCGTTGCCACTGGCATGGCCTGGGCAGGAATGGCCATGAACAGCGCAAGGGCCGGGTCTGTTGTGATCTGGTCCGACGTGGTCTTGTTTTCGGCGCTGCTGCCATCATCTTCTTTGGTAGCCGTGCCTGAGGATAGGGTGCTGGCCAGCGATGCAGTGTTGCCAATCTGTCCGGACAGCAAGGCTGCGAAACCGGCCGGCAGACCATCGCCTGGCAGCGAACCTGCTAGCGTCGGGCTGCTCGCAGCGGTCGACGCGCTGGAGGTGGAGATAATCGTGATTCCCATCATGAACCTTTACCGGGCGTTGATTTGCCTGGATATCAGCAAATAGCATGCCTGAAGCTTAGTTGTCAGGGTTCTCCGGCATGCTGTATTTGCGTGATGAAAACTCGTCCTGCAGCTTTTGTTCCTGTTTCCCTTCCTTATAGCGTTCGCGCGCATCGTGGCGCAGGGAGAGTGTGTCGATGGCTTTGAGCTGCTTGTTCTGATTTTTCCAGTGTTCCTGGCCTGCCTTGGTGCTGTTCTCGGAGTCCATGAGAGTCAGGCGCTGCTGCTCGATGGCTTGATCGATCCGGGCAAGGAAATCCTGATAGTTGTGCAGGACGAGACGGGTAACGCCTTGTGCTGTCGCCTCGCTCATTCGTTGGGCGTATTCCGCCCGGTAGTCCTCAAGCATTTTCAGCCGGCTGCGTTGATTCTGTTCTGCCGCGATCAGTTGGCCAAGTTTGCGGGTGGCTTCATCAGTTCGGGTCTGCATGACTTCGAGCAGAGGTTGCAGGGAAAAGGGCTGGGCCATGCTTTATCAGAACAAGGTGGCCAATGCGGCGGTGCTGGCGGCAAAGTCCGACTGTTCGTTGAGTCGTTGCTGCAGGAAATGCTCCATTTTCGGATAGATGGCAATAGCCTGGTCGAGTACCGGGTCGGAGCCCGGCGCGTAGGCGCCAACCGAGATCAGGTCGCGGGAACGCTGGTAGCGGGCAAAAAGCACCTTGAACCGACGTATTTGATCGAGATGAGCCGGTTCGATCAGGTTGACCATTGCCCGGCTGATCGATTGTTCGATATCGATGGCCGGGTAATGGCCGGCATCAGCCAGCGTCCGCGAGAGAACGATGTGACCGTCCAGAATGGCGCGGGCCGAGTCGGCAATCGGGTCCTGCTGATCATCGCCTTCGGCGAGCACCGTATAGAAGGCAGTAATCGAACCGCCACCTTCCGGGCCGTTGCCGGCACGTTCGACAAGCTGAGGCAGGCGGGCGAAGACGGATGGCGGATAGCCGCGGGTGGCCGGTGGTTCGCCAATGGCCAGCGCAATTTCGCGCTGCGCCATGGCGTAACGGGTCAACGAATCCATGATGAGCAGAACCTGCTTGCCCTGATCGCGGAAATACTCGGCGATGGTGGTCGCGTAAGCAGCGCCCTGCAAGCGCATCAGCGGTCCGGTATCGGCCGGAGCGGCGACGACAACGGCGCGGCGCATGCCTTCCTCGCCGAGAATCTGTTCGATGAACTCCTTCACTTCGCGGCCACGTTCGCCGATCAGGCCGACGACGATGACTTCAGCCTCGGTGTAGCGGGCCATCATGCCAAGCAGCACGGACTTGCCGACGCCGGAGCCGGCAAACAAGCCCATGCGCTGGCCGCGACCAACGGTCAACAGCGCGTTGATGGCACGAATGCCGACGTCGAGCGGTTGGTGGATCGCAGCACGCGACATCGGGTTGACCGGCCGGCTTTGCAACGAACGCGATTGCGCCGTACTGAGATGCCCCTTGCTGTCGAGGGGGCGTCCAACGCCATCGACGACGCGTCCGAGTAATTCATCGCCGACCGGTACCTGCTTGGCGCGGTCGATGGCGCGTCGGCGGAACGGTGGTGGGCCATCAATGCGTGGTGGCGTGGTTGGTGTTTCGAAGGCAACAACCTTGCAACCGGGGGCCAATCCATAGACATCATCGGATGGCATCAGGTAAAGCTTCTCGCCGGCAAAGCCGACCACCTCGGCTTCGACCGGAGCGCCTCCCTGCGGGTAAATGCGGCAGGAGCTGCCGAGCGGCAGTTTAAGTCCGGCAGCTTCCATGACCAGACCATTGATCCGGGTCAGATGTCCGACCGGCCACAGCGGTTGGGCATTGGCGGCGGCAAGCCGGCAGTTGTCGAGAAAGTTTTGCCAGCGCCCGGTGTGATCCGGTGGTGTCACGGGTTTAACCATGCCGTGGGCTCGCTGCCTATGGCTTCGAGAACGCGCTTCCAGCGGGTTTCTACGGTGGCGTCCACCTCACTGGTCCCGGCGCGTACCAGGCACCCGCCCGGGCTGATTTCGCTGTCGTCGATGATCTGTGTGCCGCTCTGCTGGAACTGCTCGCCGAGCTGGGCACGGACCCGTGCCGCATCAGCCGGATTCAGGCGCAGGGTCAAGTGGTTGTGTTGCAGGGGAAGGGCAGCGATTGCCTGGCGGATGATCGGGAGCAGGACGTCATCCTTGACCGCGATCGTGCCGGAGATCATCTGGCTGGCGATTTCGGTGGCCAGTGCGAGCAGATGTTCGGCAACGCTTTGGTCCAGCTCATCCAGAGCGCGCTGGAAACCGTCGGCCAGTGTTCTCAGGTTTTCAATTTCAGCCTCGGCTGCGGCACGGCTGCTTTCTTCGGCTGCCAGTCGGCCCTTTTCGTAGCCAGCCTGGTAGCCGGCGGCGCGCGTTTCTTCGTGGAGGCGCTCAAGCTCTTCCGCGGTAGGCAGATGGAAAGCTTGATCCACCTCCTCGCTGCTCTCCTCGACCTGTGGCGGGGGCGGAGGGGGCGCTTGTGCGATGACGGGTTTGGGCGGGTCAAAGGAATTGACCTGCCAGCGCTGAAAGCCGCCCAGTTTTTCTTTGGGAATGATCTCGGACATGGCTTAAGGTCGTCAGACCATCTGTTCCCCGCCGGCGCCACCGAGGACGATCTGTCCTTCGTCGGCAAGGCGGCGAACCACCTTGAGGATTTCCTTCTGTTCGGCTTCGACCTCGGAGAGGCGAACCGGGCCTTTCGACTCCAGGTCTTCGCGCATCATCTCGGCGGCGCGTTGCGACATGTTCTTGAAAATCTTCTCGCGCAGATCCGGCGAGGCGCCCTTCAGGGCGAGGATCAGCGAGTCGGACTGGACTTCGCGCAGGATGAGCTGGATCGAGCGGTCGTCGATGTCCATCAGGTTCTCGAAAACGAACATTTCGTCGAGAATCTTCTGGGCCAGATCGGGGTCGTACTCGCGGATCGCATCGACCACCGATGTTTCATTGGCGGTGCCGATGAAGTTGAGGATTTCGGCAACCGTGCGTACGCCGCCCATGGCTGTGCGCTTGACGCTGGCCGAGCCGGACAGGATGCGCATCATCGCTTCGTTCAGTTCGCGCAGGGCGGCCGGCTGGATGCCTTCCAGCGTGGCGATCCGCAGCACCACGTCGTTGCGCAGGCGCTCGGTGAAATGGTTGAGGATTTCACTGGCGTGGTCGTGCTCGAGGTGGACCAGGATGGTGGCGATGATCTGCGGGTGTTCGTTCTTGATCAGGTCGGCGACGGTCGGTGCGTCCATCCACTTCAGGCCTTCGATGCCCGAGGTTTCACCACCCTGCAGGATGCGCGAAATCAGGTTGGAAGCCTTGTCGTCGCCCAGTGCCTTGGTCAGTACCGAGCGGATGTAATTGTCGGTATCGACGTGAACGGCGGCGCTTTCTTCGGCGACCTTGTGGAACTCGTCGAGCACGGCCTCGACCTTGGCGCGCGGCACCGACTTGAGCGCAGCCATGGCGTGACCGAGCTTTTGCACTTCGCGCGGGCCGAGGTGCTTGAGCACCTCCGCGGCGTGGTCTTCACCCAGTGCGATGAGCAGGGTGGCGCTGTTTTCCAGGCCTTCTTCAGGGCTAGCCATTGGCACCCATCCAGTCTTTCATGATGTTGGCGACAGCCTTCGGATCGGCCTGGGCAAAGTCTCTTGCCTTCTGGACCTTGGCGGCATAGTGGTCGATCTTGACGTGATCTTCGCCCTCTTCGCCTTCGATCGCGATGTGACCGACTGCACCGGCCACGCCTTCGGCCGAGGTGCCTTCTTCCGAGCCCGGGGGCGGCGGGAACATGACCTTCATCGAGGGCTGGATAACCTTGAAATAGAGGAAGGCGATGATGCCAGCCAGCAACAGGTATTTGACGATGTCCTTGATGTAGGAAATATTCTCCGGATCCTTCCAGATCGGCAGTTCCGTTTCCGTCTTTTCGCTGGAGGTGAATGGCGAATTGGCAATCGACAGCGTGTCGCCACGCTCCTTGGAGAAGCCCATCGCTTCGCGGACCAGGTCATTGATCTGCTTCATTTCGGCTTCCGGCAATGCCTTGGTGATGGGCTTGCCATCCTTGCCGAGATCCTTGCGGTGATTGACGACAACGGCAGCCGACAGGCGGCGGATATTGCCGATGGCCTGTTTGGTGTAACGCACGGTCTTGTCGACTTCGTAGTTGATCGTCGCGTTCTTGCTGGTGTTGATCGGTTGTCCGGCGGCATTGAGCGGCGCGGTGACGCCGGCCGCTTCGACCTTGCCCTGGATTTCGCCCGGTTTTGCCGGTTGACCGGTGGGGGCGCCAGCCGCGGGCTGGGTCACCGGCGCGGTAGCCGGTACGGGGGGCTGGTTGCTGAGGGCACCGGGAACGCCGCCCGAAGCCTGATTGACGCTCGCGGTTTCGTTGTTCTGCTGGCTGCGGATGCTGGTGTTTTCCGGCGTGTTGTTCGGGCGGTAGCTCTCGGCTGTTTGTTCGGTTTGCGAGAAATCGACATCCGCAGCAACTTGTACCTTGTAGTTTTCGCTACCCAGCACCGGCTTCAGGATTTCATCGATGCGCTTGATGATGCTGTCCTCGACTTCGCGGACGTACTTGATCTGGGCCGGGTCGAGACCCGCTTCGGTCAACTTGCTTTTGAGCTGCGAAAGCAGGCTGCCGTCCTGGTCGATGACGGTGACGTTCGAGTTGGGCAGTTGCGGTACGCTGGAGGAAATCAGGTGGGTGATGCCGGCGATTTGGCCATTGTCGAGTGTGCGGCCGGGATAAAGATTCAGCAGTACGGAAGCTGTTGGCTTTTGTTCTTCACGGACGAAAACCGACGGTTTGGGAATGGCCAGGTGTACCCGCGCCGCCTGTACCGCGCTGATCGACTGGATGGTGCGCGCCAGTTCGCCTTCCAGACCACGTTGATAATTGACCTGCTCGGCAAACTGGCTGGTGCCGAATTTCTGGTTTTCCATCAACTCGAAGCCGACCATGCCACCGCGCGGCAGGCCTTGCGTCGCAAGCTTGAGGCGGATTTCATGGACCCGGTCAGCGGAAACGAGCAGGGAGCCGCTTTCGTTGAATTTGTGAGGAATATTCTGCTGTTCGAGGATGGCAACGATCGCACCGCCATCCTTTTCGTTCAGATTGGAGAACAGTACTTTCCAGTCTGGCTGGCGGCTCCACAGAATGCTGCCGACAATCACCGCAACAATGGCCGCGATGGCGACCATGAAAATGATCTTCTGCTGGTTGCCGAGCCGGTTGAACGCCTCGCGCAGGCGTTCCGCCGGGTTGCCTTCCGGTGCGGTTCCTGCCGTCGTTTCAGTCGTTGCTGCCATCAATGCCCGGGTAAAATTCTTGGAAACAGAAGAAGAATCAATTGAGAAGCCAAATTATCCTAGAAATATTCTACTATTACCCGCGCAGAATTCCCCCAAAACTTTTTTGATGCCCATTTCTCAAACCCCCTCAATTCCTCTCGATTCCGACACCAAAGCCGCTGAATTGCAACGGGCTTTCGCCATGTTCAATCAGGTTTCGGCCGAATTGACCCAGGCTTACGAAGCTTTGCAGGGGCGGGTTGCATCGTTGACCGAGGAACTGGCAATCGCCAACGGCGAGTTGCGCCGCCAGTACCAGGAAAAGGAGGCGCTTTCCGAACGCCTGTCCTCGCTGCTCGATGCCTTGCCGGCCGGGGTTGTCCTGCTCGATCAGCTGGCCGTGGTCACTGCCTTCAACCCGGCTGCCATGGCGATGTTCGGGAGTGACATGGTCGGGCGGCACTGGGGGGATGTTGTGCGCCAGCATCTTGAGCCAACACTGACGGTGGGTGAGTGGCTGCTCGGTGAGGGGCGGGTATCCATTGCGGAAAGCGTACTGGCTTCGGCTGGCGGCAAGATCCTGCTGATACATGATGTGACTGCGGCGCACCGGATGAAGGCGGAGCTTGAGCGTAACCATCGTCTGGCCGCGATGGGAGAAATGGCCGCGTCGCTGGCGCATCAATTGCGCACGCCGCTGGCCGCTGCCTTGCTCTATACCTCGAACCTCGGGCAGGCCGGCGTGCCCGATGAGGCGCGGGCGCGCTTTTCGGAAAAGGCGAGCGGGCAGTTGCGACGTCTGGAGCGACTGATCCAGGATGTTCTGCTCTTTGCCCGCGGCGAAAGTATTGGTCGCGATATCATCCCGGCCAGCGACTTGTTGCTTGAGGCGGCGCAAACCGTTGAACCGCTGATGCGCGAGCATGGCCTGGAATTCGCTACGGTCGACGCCTGCGCAGGAGCAAAAATCGTCGGCAGCCGCAAAGCCCTGTTTGGTGGCCTGGTCAATCTCCTGGAAAACGCCATGCAGGCGACTCCGGCGGGCGGCAAAATTTGCCTGTCCGGCAAGCGCAGCGGCGATTTGCTGGCAATTGGTGTGCGTGACAGCGGTCCGGGTATTGCACGCGAAACGCAGGCCCGCATTTTTGAACCTTTTTTTACGACCAAGGGCCAGGGAACCGGGCTGGGTCTGGCAATCGCCCTTGGTGTAGCGCGTGCCCACGGTGGCACCATCGAGCTTTTTTCCGAGCCGGGTGATGGTGCCGAGTTTGTCATCAGTCTGCCGCTTGGGTCGGCAGAGAGCGGAATTGAGGAAAATGGCTGAGCATAGTTTGCCGATCCTGGTGGTCGAGGATGATCCGAGTTTGCGCGAGGCGATCGGCGATACGCTGGAACTGGCCGGGCGTCCCTATGTCGCGGTCGACGGTGGCGAAGCGGCGCTCAAGGTGCTGGCTGAGCAGGCTTTCTCGATTGTCGTCAGTGACGTGCGGATGATGCCGATGGATGGCATTACTCTGCTGAAGGAAATCCGCGCTCGCTTGCCGCATTTGCCGGTAGTGTTGATGACGGCCTATGCCGAAGTCGAAAAGGCGGTCGATGCGATGCGCTCCGGAGCCTGTGATTTTTTGCTCAAACCTTTCGAGCCGCAGGCTTTGCTGGCCCATATCAATAAATATGAATTGCCGGATACCGGCGAGTCGCCGGGAGTTGTAGCCAGCGATGCAGTCAGTCGGGAAATGTTTGCCATGGCCCAGCGCGTCGCACAAACCGATGCGACCGTGCTGTTGACCGGTGAGTCCGGTGTTGGCAAGGAAGTGGTTGCCCGTTTCATTCACCGCAATTCGGCACGCAAGAGCGGGCCGTTCGTTGCCATCAATTGCGCCGCCATCCCCGATACCCTGCTTGAGGCGACGCTGTTCGGTTATGAAAAGGGTGCTTTTACCGGTGCGCAGCAGGCGCAGGCCGGAAAATTCGAACAGGCGCAGGATGGAACCCTGTTGCTCGACGAAGTCACCGAGATGCCGATGAGCCTGCAGGCCAAGTTGTTGCGCGTGTTGCAGGAGCGTGAGGTCGAGCGGGTTGGCGGCAAGAAGCCGGTGCCTCTGAATATCCGGATCATTGCGACCTCGAATCGCGATATGGCGGAAGCGGTCGCCAAAGGCACTTTCCGTGAAGATCTTTTTTATCGCCTGAATGTCTTTCCTGTCGCAATCCCGGCCCTGCGTCAGCGGCGCGAGGATATTGTCGCGATTGCCCGGCATTTTGTCGTCGAGCATGGCGGTCGACTGGGGCGGACCGGGGTTTCCTTGTCTGCACCGGCGGAGCTTGCGTTGCAAAGCCATAACTGGCCAGGGAATGTTCGCGAACTGGAGAATGTTATTCAGCGCGCCCTGATTCTTTCCAGCGGCCCGCTGATTGGCCCCGAGCACCTCAATCTGGTACCCAGGGTTTTTTCCGAAGTTCCGGTTGCGCCTGCGGTTGTCGTTTCGACGCGGGATGTTTCCGGGCTCCCGGAATTGGAAAAAAGGGCAGATAATATGAAGGACTTGGAGCGCGACCATATCCTGCGCACACTGGCCGAGGTCGGTGGTTCCAGGCGACAGGCAATCGAGCGCCTGGGGATTTCCGAGCGGACTTTGCGCTACAAGTTGCAGCAGTATCGGGATGAAGGCTATTTCCAGGGGTGATTCAGGCCCGGGAATTGCTTGTAATTCTCCGTTGCTAGAGGAGTGAATAATGGATACCCAAGGGATTGAACAAATGTTGAGTGTGTTGCGGTCTACCGCGGCACAAGCTACCGGCAAAACGGCAGAAACTGCCGCCGCGCCCGGCGCGCCCGACTTTGCCCAGGTTTTGAAAAGCTCCATCGACAAGGTGAATCAGACTCAACAGCAGGCTGATCAGATGGGCGAGAAGCTTGCCTCCGGCGATACCAGCCAGAATCTGCACGAAGTCATGATTGCGCTGCAGACGGCAAGTGTTTCATTTCAGGAAATGGTGCAGGTTCGCAACAAGCTGGTCTCTGCCTATCAGGACGTGATGAACATGTCGGTCTGATGAGGTTTTCGTGCCTGTGCGTCAGGCGCGTGCAAGCGAACAGTACGTCTGTACTTGTCGGGGTCGGGAAACCGGCCCCGTTTGTTTTTGCGGCTACTTGAGCATTCGGTCCCTGCGGCAATACATTTTTCCGTTTTTGCCCTGAAAGGCAATAACGGAGCCGCTCAGCGAGGTGTAGGTCGAGTATTTGTCGTCAGGATTGTCTTTTTTGAATCGGGCACCTGCCGGGGCTGCCTTGTTGACGGCGTCTGCCAGTTGCTCCGGTGGTAGTGACGTCAATACGCCAATGAAGCGATGTGCGCTGCTCTCGTCGCTGACAAATACCTCGGTCACCGCCGCTCCGTACATTTCCGCTGATGTCTTGAACCAGTAAGCGCCTTGCTCCTGTTTATAGGCCGGTTTGATCGCTGTCATGTAGTTGCGAAAAAAACCCGGCTCGACATCGTCCAGACACAGGACAGCGGTACCTACTGTGGTTGAAAACGTGCTGCCCTGTGCCATTGAAAACTGGGCGGCGAGTGGCAGGGGTAAACAAAGGAGCAGCCTGAAGAGGGCAAATATCCCGGGGTTTTGTCGCGCATGCCTGCCGTGCCGTACTGTTGGGGGTGAGGGCTGTGTCGGCATTGGTGGTCTTTAATCACTCAGACCGGTGTCGCGGGCTTTGCGTTCGCGTTCGATACGTGTGATGTAGCGTTCGATAAATGCCAGTTTGGTTCCGGTCAGGTTAACAAATTCGCAACCGACGCGCAGGCTGTGCTCGCCATTGCGGCTTGATATTTCGATGGTCTTGCGTACCCGAAGATTGACCTGAATAACGCCTTCGCCGGGGATTTCCAGGCGACAGTCCTGAAAAAGTGCGTCACGGGGAAAGTTTGCTGCCTGTTCAACCGCAGCAATCAGGCTGACACCACCGCCGCTGATGTCTGACAACGTAAGTTCAAAAGTCTGGGTCGCCCCATCGGATTTTGTGGTTGCCAGCTTGCACTGAATGGGATGTGAGAGCGGGGGCTCAAGGCGGAAGAATTCCCGCCGCTGCAACCGCAGCAAGAGTCCCGGCATGTTCGAGCTGAGCGTATTCTGCCCCTGGTAGGTCAGTTTCTTTAGGTTGCTCAGACGGACTTGCATCTTGACGCGGTCAAGGGTGGCCACCAGGGTTATCCGGCTTGCGGCTAGGGCGGCCAGATTGCTTTCTTCCGAGTGTGACGGGTCGAGCAAAATCAGGTTTTCTGACAGGTCGACCGCGACAATTGAACTGAGGAAAAAATGGCGGCCATCATCAAGGTATACGGTGACGATGCTGCGTTGCTTGGCCAGCAGTTGCAGATAGAAGGCGATTTCGCGTGGATTGGTCAGCAGGAACTGGCTGAACTCTTCCGGCTGGTCGATTTCAAAAACCGGGTTGGCGAGTTGTACTTCGTTGGCGCTTGGCATGCCGATAGGGGAAAGTTTTGATTCTGCCCATGGTAATCCATGCGGGCGATACTTGCTGAATGCCGCAATCAGATTGGTGGCAAAGTACTCTTGTCGCCATGCTCGATACGATAGAGCCAGGCCAGCAGTTCGGCTACTGCCATGTAAAGTTGTGGCGGAATGCTCTGGTCGATGTCCACCTGGGTCAGGAGTGCGACCAGTTCGGGGGATTCATGCACGTAAATGCCGTGCTCACGTGCGCGCGAGATGATTTCTTCCGCAATCAGCCCCTTGCCGCGGGCGACAACCCGTGGCGCGGCATCGGTCTGCCGGTAGGCGAGGGCAATAGCCTCGCGCACGCTATCACTCGGTGAGCGTGCCATGTTTGATCGAAAGCCTGATGAGGTTCAGTCCGGCAGCCTCGAATTGCTGCTTTAGCTGGGTGGCTGCGCTGCTGAGGGCTGCTTCGCTGTTGCCGCTGCTCGCCGAGAGGGCAATTTCAACTTCGTTGCCAGGGCGAAGGCTCAGTGTTGCATCAATCCCTCCCAGTTGAGGGAGATTCAGTTTCAGGCGAGTTTGCCACTGACCAGCGGTTTCCCCGTCGCTGCGAGTGGTGTTTTCTCGCTGCTCGTCGATTTCCCAGTGCATTTGTTGGCCCGGCCAGACTTGTCCTTGCCAGGCGAAGGTTTGTGTCGCCAGAGATTCGAGTTGCTGTTGAACCAGCGGCGCAAGGTCTGCTGGAATGCCCACCGCCTGGAGTTTGTTGCCGGTTGTGTTCAGGTCATTGGGTGTCGTCGTGATCAGCGGGGATGCCTTGGATTCGAGCGGGTTTTTTTCGTTGCTGGCAGGTTGGGCTTGCGAGGTGTTGGGGGGGGGCGTGGGCGAAGAGTGCTTGCCTTGCGGTTCCTGCAACAGTTGCTCGGTGGGCAACTGTCCGGCTACCCAGCGTGCCTGATGCGCTTCGTAAAACACGCCGCTCTTGCTCAACGCATCTTTCAGGAGCGGCGCGAGATCGGCTGCGCTGGCCGGGAATTTTTCAACCAGCGGCTGGTTTCCGTTCAACGGTGCGGGAGCAGCCCTTTTTCCTTGACCATCAATATCCGCCAGCAAGTCGCCGATCAGTTTTCCCGTCTGGCTCAAGGTCGTTGCAACAGAATCCTGTGCGCCGCCAGCCTGGGCGCCACTTGTCCTGTTTGATACGACGGCAAGGGCAAGTTTGCCATCGTTTTCAACGACTTCAAGTTCGAGGCTGTCCCCCGGCTTTGCGGCGAAAGGCAGCGCCAGGGTGATGTCACGCTGGGCAACGACAGCGCGGTAAGTGCCATTGGGTAACATGGCCTGGATCTCGGCCATGATGCGTTGGCCGGGAACGAGGTCTGAAAGTACATCGCCGAGATTCTTGACCGGGGTGACCGGCTGAGGTGCTGAGGTTTGATCCGGAACAGCCAGCCGCAAATGGCTGGCAATGTCAGCCGGAATCATCCATTGGCTCCAGAGCCAGCATCTGCAAATGCATCAAGTAAAAAAGCGATGTCGCTACGTCGGTCTTTTACCCGGCGAGTGATCTCCTGATTGCAGTCGAGCAGGCTTTGCAAACTTGCCTTCAGCTGCGATCGGGAAACAGTGCTTTTTTTGATGTTGAGCAGCATGGAGCGGGAGTCCTTCTCCAGGCTGGCCAGCAATGCCCAGTTCTCGGACTTGGCTGCCTGCAGCATTTCCTTGAATGTCTGCTCCAGCCTGGCAAGTTCGGGGGCTATTTGCATGGCTCAGTTATTTGAATTGTCCGGGGTGATTTCAATCCATGCTGAATGAATCTCGTCAAGCAGGGTGCTGACTTCATCAAGAGCAGCGATGTTGTTTTCCAGGTTGGCAGACAGCAGGCGGCGCGCCATGTAGTCATAAAGCGCTGCCAGTTGCTCGGCCAGCTTGCCCCCTGCCTCAATGTTCAGGCTGGCCTTGAGGCCGTTGGAGATGATGTCGATGGCCTGGGAAATCAGCTTGCCTTTTTGCGCTATTTCACCGCGCTCAATGTGCAGTTTGGCAACCGAGATTGCCGAGGCGGCGCCTTCAAACAGCAGCAAAATCAATTGGTGGGGCGTTGCTGACTTGATCTTGGCAGCAACCCCTACGTCGGCGTAAGCCGCGACCGGATTTAGGTTTCTTCCGAACATGGGGGGTTAGTTGCTCGAGTTAAGGCTGGAAATGAAGCTGGTCAGGTAGTCACCGGTACTGCTTAGCGAAGCAACCAGAGTGTCCAGTGCAGTAAATTGGGCCCGGTAGCGGGTTTCGATGGCGTCGAGCCGCTCCTGCAGTTTGGTTTGTTGCTTTTCAAGATCATTAACCGTCGTGGTGAGGCCTTTGGTCGCGATGGTCAACGATCCGTCGGTATCCATGAGATTGGTGAGCGTGGTGTCAAAAGCTTCGCCAACGTTGGCGACAAGATTTGATACGGTGCCCGAGTCGGCCTTGATGGCGGCATTCAGTTTGCTGCTGTCGATTTCCAGTTTGCCGCTGGAATTGATCGTCACACCAATATTGGAAAGGGTCTGATAGGAAGACGATGCGTTGCCGGAAGTGGCGCTGAAAACAGTTTGACGAATCTGACCCATGGCGTAACGCAAGGTGCTGTTGCCCTGCAGATTTCCTGCCACCTTGGTTTCCGGATCGTAGGCGCCGAGCGCGCTCATCGTCGTTTGTGAACTGTTGTAGGCAGTGACGAATGCTTCAAGTGCCTTGGTCAGATTTGTTGTCGACTCTTCGGTAATCTTCAGCGTGGTTGCCGAGCCAATATTGGTGCTCGCCAGTTCCAGCGTTACGCCTTCCAGCACGCCGGTGACCGTGTTCGAGTGGCTGGTTGCTGCAATGCCGTTCAGGGTGAACTCGGCGTCCAGTGCCGCAAGGCTTTGCGTCATGTCCTGGCTGCCGCTGACATCCGGATCGTAATTGACGCCGCTAATGTCATTTGTCTGTACCAGGGTGTCCGGATCGGTGGTCACGCTGCTGGCAAGGCGCATGACATTGTTGTTTCCCTCGGGGCCGTTAAGGACGAGCTGGGCGCCATTCGTGCCATTGATGATGCTTGCCGTAACGCCAGAGCCGGAGTCATTGATTGCGTCGCGCAAGTCGGCAAGCGTGGCGCCGGCATCAAGTGCAATGTTGTAAGTTCTCGCGGAGTCAGGCTCGTAGTCTCCGGTGGACGCATTCATGCTGCCCAGACTCAGGGTCAGTGTTCCGCCGTTGGTCGTGATACTGGTCGTTGAGGATGCGACTACGCCGCCGGTCAGGCGTTGGCCTTGGGCCAGCTTGCTGACTTCCAGTGAATAACTGCCGGCAACTGCGCCAGTCGAGGCTGTCGCAGATGCGACAGCGGTATTGGTGACCGAGGCTGTATACGAAGCGAATTTCTCGCTGGCGGTTTGCAGTGTGGAGGGCTTCATGCCGGTTGCGGCCGTTTGCAGGGCTGCCAATGAACTGCGCAGTGTACCCATGGCCGAAATCTTGGTTTCGTAGGAGGCCTGCTTTTTTTGCAGCGTGGTCAAAGACACGCTTTCGGCAGCCATCAGCTTGGATACCAAAGTCTCGAGTTCCAGCCCGGAGCCGGAGCCGAGTGATGTAATTGTGGCCATTTTTTCCTCCTAACTGCCAGACGCCAGCATCTTACGCCTTTTGATGCACCAGCAAGCCCTTCAGTTTATCAACAGCTTTGGCAATGGCGACCATTTCTTCCGAAGGAATCTGCTTCAGGACTTCTTTCGTTTCGGAATCCATCACTTTAACGATGGTTTTTCCGGTGTCGTGGTCGACACTGAAATTAAGGCTGCTATTGAGTGTGCTGGCAGCAAAATCGTTCATGCTTTGTACCGCTTCCTGGACTTGCTGCGGTGAAGACTCATTTTGTACTGCGGTCTGAGCGGTTTCACTCTGTGCCGCCTGAGTTTGCTTGGTAGCAGCCTGAGTTTCTGCCGGCATTGAAAAAGCCGGGGCGCGATTGCCTATGGACTGGATACTCATGTGCTTCTCCTTCCTGATGTGAAAGCAGGCGCGTTAGCTTTGCCGCCAACGCGCCCCATAATTCGAGCTAACCCGGAAACCGGGTAACCGGAGTTATTGCAGCAGCGACAGCACGTTCTGCGGCAGCGCGTTGGCTTGAGCCAGCATTGCGGTACCAGCCTGTTGCAGAATCTGCGAGCGGCTCAGATTGGCGGTTTCAACTGCGTAGTCGGCATCCATGATGCGGCTGCGGGCGGCTTCGGTGTTTTCCTTGGCCGAGGACAGTTGCGACAGCACGCCTTCAAAGCGGGACTGGAGGGCGCCGAGGTCGGCACGGGAGGAGCTGACCGTGTCAATGGCAGTATCCAGAGCGGACATGGCAGCCGTTGCGGAGGCAACATCACTGATGCTGGTCAGCGAGGAAACGTCAACCGAGCTGATGGTGATGGAAATCTGCGATTCGCTGGTCGTCGTCGAACCGATCTGGAAGGCGATGCTGCTGTAGTTGCCATCGAGCAGCTTGGTGCCGTTGAAGTTGGTGGCGTCAAGAGCGCGGGTGATTTCGCTGGCGAGGGCGGTGAATTCCTTGTCCAGTGCTGCACGGTTGGCGGAATCGTATTGGCCGGATGCTGCTTGCGTGGCCAGTTCGCGCATACGCTGCAGGTGGGTGGCAACGGTGGCGAGACCGGCTTCTGCCGTTTGAGCAGTAGAGATACCGTCGTTGGCGTTACGCATGGCAACGGTCATGCCGCGCGATTGCGAGCTCATCTTTTCGGCAATGGCCAAACCAGCGGCATCGTCCTTGGAGCTGTTGATGCGCAGGCCGGAGGACAGGCGTTGCAGCGAAGTCTTCAGAGAGGTTTGCGACGAATCCAGATTGCGTTGAGCATTCAGGGAAGCAATGTTGGTGTTGATGATTTGTGCCATTTTCGATCTCCTTGAGAGGGCTTGTTCGATGGTTCCACTAGCTTCGGCGTTTCATTCGCGAAGGAAGTTTCGCCGCTTGAAATCATTAACGGATGTCACTGCTGGAACTTTAGTGTTTTTTTGATTTTCTTGAATCTGCGATCAAACGGGCTACGGAAGCGGATCAGCCGTTAAACTTGGAAACTCGGATTCATGGGGACTGAACTGGATATGAAATCGCGTCGCATGCATGAGTTGGGGCTGGCCGAAGCCGCACTCAAGGCTGGAGATTATGAAAAGGCAGGGGGCTTGTTCGAGACGGTCGTTTCGGTTCAGCCGGATTGTCACCAGGCATGGTTTGGTCTGGGCGAGTTGGCGACACGCATCGGCGACAGTGAGTCGGCTTTGCCTTTTCTTGAGCACGCGGCAGGTTTGGCCCCCAAAGTGGCTCAGTACAAGCGTCGCCTGGGGGAGCTTTATTGTCGCCTGGGCGTCTTCGAACAAGGTGTGGCGCAACTTGAACTGGCGGTCGGTTTGGCGCCGACCGATACGGATATGCTTTGTGCCTTGAGTGGGGCCTACGTGGCAGCCGGGAACTGGGCCTTGGCCAAGCGGGTCCTGACCAAGGTGCTGGCCCGGAAAGGTGCTCAGGCCGGCCATTACTGCCTGCGTGGCATGGCTTCCCAGCATCTCGGCGAGCTTGACGAAGCATTGGCCGATTTCAAGGTGGCTGCTCGCCTCGATTCCGGTTATGCCGATGCCTGGCTTTCGCTGGCAGATCTGTATCGACTCAAGGGCGAACTGGACAAGGCGACTCTCGCCGCGCAGCAGGCCTTGATCCTGAGTCCGGCTGCTTCTGCGATTGTGACGATGTGCGGCGATATTGAACTGGCCAAAGGCAACTCCCGCGAGGCCGGACGCTATTTCCAGCAGGCGATTGACCTTGGCTTGGACACGCCCGAAGTCTGGGCCAAGCTGGGAATTGCCCTGGTCCAGTGTGGCGAAACGATTCCCGCCATTGATGCCCTGGAAAAAGCGCATTCCCTTGGTGTTGCCGAGGACTGGATTTTCGAGCACATGGGCCTGCTGTTTACGACACGCGGACAAATGGATGTGGCAAGGGAGAATCTCGAGATGGCGGTGGCTCGCCAGCCCGAGAATCTCAATGCCTGGAATACGCTGATCGTTGTCTACACCAAGCTCGGGCTGAGCGAAAAGGCCAGGCAGGCAGCCGAAAACGTGCTCGCGATCAACCCGCGGCATGTCAATGCCTTGTTGAATCTGGGCAGCTGGTTCTCCGATCAGGCGAGAAATGCCGAGGCACTGGAACAGTATCGCAAGGCCCTGGCGGTCAATCCCAGATCGGCAACTGCCTACGTTAACTCGCTTTGGGTGCTGGTGCACTCAAGTGAATCGTCCGCCGCCGATGTGCTGCATCTGGCGCGCGAGTTTGATCGTAATCTCTGCCTGCCGCATCGGCGGGAAAATGCCTTTGCCGGGCGAGACAGGACACCGGGCAGAAAGCTGCGGATAGGCTGGCTGACCTCGGATTTCCGTACCCATCCGGTTGCGGCTTTTGTTTTGCCCTTTCTCGACAAGTTCGATGCCGGCAAGATCGAAAGTGTTGTTTATTTCAACTCGCCGGTCTCCGATGCGATTACCCAGCGTTGCCGTACAGCGGTCGACCTCTGGCGCGAGGTCATTTCCATCGGTGATGACGCCCTGGCCGATTTGATCGAGGCCGACGAAATCGACATTCTGGTCGATCTGAATGGCAATACCGAAGGCAACCGCCTGCTTGCCGTTGCCCGCAAGCCCGCACCGATCGTCGTGACCTGGCTGGGCTTTCCCGGGACCAGTGGCATGTCGGCGGTCGATTACATCCTGGTTCCGCCAGATCCTGTCCTGGAAGCGGGCAACTGGTGCAGCGAAACGCCCTGGCCTTTGCCTGACTGTTATGGGGTGCGGGGAGGTATTCCCGATGTGCCGGTTCAGCCTGGTCTGCCATGTGAGCGCAATGCCAAGCCATTCATGTTTGGCTGTCTGAACAACTTCCGCAAGGTGAGCCAGGGAACAATCAGGCTGTGGGCGGAGATCCTCAAGCAAGTGCCGGACTCCCGCCTGCTGGTTGTCGCTCGCGGTGGCACCGATGGTTCGCTGGTCTCCTACATCCATGAGCAGTTCGGACGTTACGGCATTGACGGTCAACGCCTGGAAATCAAGGGAATTCAGCCGCAACTGGCGTACTTCAATACCTACAACGAAATCGATCTGGCGCTCGACCCCTTCCCGTTTAACGGTGGTACGACAGGTTACGACTCGATCTGGATGGGCGTGCCTTTTGTGAATTGGCCGGGCGACATGCTGGTTTCACGGATGGGCAAGGCCATTCTGGAAAACGTCGGTCTGGGCGAACTGGTGGTGGATTCGGCCGAGGCCTATGTTGCTACGGCGGTTGCACTGGCTTTTGACCGGGTAAGGTTGCAGAATCTCCGAACCGGCCTGCGTGAGCGAATGCTGTCCAGTCCCCTGATGGATGCGCCGCGCCTGGCGCGTGCCCTGGAAAATGCATTCGGGGAAATGTGGCGACGCTGGTGCGGGAAATGATCTCACCTGCGTCATCTGGCGGATTCAAACAATAAAGGGGCTGAGTAAATGCCTTTTCTCTCGCAACAGCAACTGGAGTCCATGGGTTTTCGTTCCCTGGGCAAGAATGTGCGGATCAGTGACAAGGCCGCCATCTACAACCCCGAGCAGATCGAGATTGGCGATCATTCGCGAATTGACGATTTTTGCGTTGTTTCGGGCAAGATCTCGATCGGCCGCAATGTGCATATCGCCGTTTTCTGCAACGTGGCAGGTGGCAGCGAGGGAATCACCTTCGAGGATTTCTCCGGGCTGGCCTATGGTTGCCACGTTTTTTCGCAAAGTGACGACTACACCGGGCGTACGCTGACCAATCCGACTGTGCCGGCCCGCTTCAAGCGTGAATTCAAGAAGGCGGTCAGGCTTGGCCGCCATTGCATTGTCGGGACCAATTCGCTGATTTTTCCCGGCGTCATCCTGGCCGAAGGTTGCTCAGTCGGCGCGATGTCGATGGTGACCAAGTCGACCGAAGAGTGGGGGGTTTATTCCGGCATTCCGGCCCGCAGATTGAAGGACAGAAAGCGCGATCTGCTGGTCCTTGAACAGGCTTACCTCGACAGTGAGGGGGATTAGTCCTTGGGGGCTCCGGCCGGTCGTTTTGTGGCGTAATACAGGGCATCGGTAGCGCGTTGGAGCAGCTCGGGATGCCATGCTTCCAGCAGGAGATCGGCGTCCGCTAACCAGGCTTTTTTTCCCTCGGCAGTTGTGCGTATTCTTTGCTGCGGGTCTTCCGGATCAATTTGATCCAGTTGCTGCTGATACTTGGCGCAGAAGCGTTTGGCCTGCTCGTCGTGCTGTTCGTTGAATTGCCCTTTCGATTCGTGAATGACCGGAATGTCGCAGCAGACGCCGATCCTGTAGCCAGCGAGATAGGCGGCATAGCTGAAATCAAGATCGTAGAGATGGAAGCTGTCGAAGGTGCCGGCATCAAAACCGACGTTTCTGGCCAGTTGACCGGTCGAGATCATGCACAAGCCGTCGATCGCCTTGATGCCACCGATGACCGGCCATGCCGAAACACCGAAGATGTCGAGGCTGAGCATCCGCTGTTTCGGTGAGGCGTGCGACATGACGCCATGCAGGTGCGGCGTACCGGCAGCGAACCACGTTCCGTTGATGATCCGGCTGGTGCCGACAAATCCAAGCAGGTCGAACTCGCCAAGACGCCGCCTGATCTTGCGGGCAAACGCCCGGTCGAGAATGAGGATGTCGTCGTGCGAGAAAATCATGATTTCCCCGCTCGCCTTCCGGATGCCCCGGTTGTAGCCTTCCGCCAGGGACAGTGCGTCGTGAATGCCGATGATTTCGTAGTCCTGGCCGTTCATCAGGCTTCGATAATTGGCACAGGCGCGCGCGAATTTGCCGGCATCGATGCTGCAGATGATGATCGAGATTTTTCCGGTGGTCATTTCGCTTTTCCAAAACAGGTATTGATCAGCGCCTTGCCAAATTCGCGTGCGAAATGTTTCCCGGCATTCTTCTGGCTTACCGGTAATGAGGGGCGGAGTTCGAGTGTTGGTGGCTCGCTCGCAAGATGCATGGCAATTCTCAGGTATTCCGCTTCGCTGGCAGCAATCAGGTGGTCGAGGCCGTTGCTGCGCAACAGTGCAGCCGGGCGGCATGACCAGGGAAGTGGTGAGGCGAGGGCGATGAACGGGGTATTCATCCATAGCGCGGTGGATAGCGCCAGATCTCCCGTGCCATGCAGCGGGGCCAGCCCGATGTCGACTTCTCTCCACGCTGCGCAAAGTTCGCTGGTGGATGTGGCAGAGATGAATGCAAGCCTGCTCGCGGCAACGCCTTGCCCGGTAAAAATGCCACTGATGAACTCGGCCGCGGCGGGCTCAAGCTCCTCCAGATTGATGGTCAGTCGGCCGTTTGGTATTGCTGAGAGTAGTTGCGCAAAGAATTGCCAGTCGCCTGCGCCAATTTTTCCTGCAGGGCTCAGGCAGGCGAACTGGGTGTGCCCGGGGTGTGTGGTCTTGCTGGCGCTGATTGCCGGCATTGGGGTGATTTCACCCGCGTCGTCCAGTGTGATTATGCTTGCAGGCTGCACCCCTGTTGGAATTTCATTCAGTAGTGCCGTGCCGGTAACCGGGATGATCCCGGGGCAATGCCAGGGCAGGATGTCACTCCAGGATGCCTTGAACGGCGCGCTGGAGCCGAGGAGCAAGCTGAGTCTGTGCCGGTGGTCAAAACCGTTCATGTCGATCAGGATGTCGATGTTCAATGCATCCATGGCTTCGCTTGCGGCGGTATCGGTCATGGCATCGATCGATAGCCAGTAGTCGCTGAGTACGAAACACCGCTGTGTGATTGCTGCCATTTTGTCGGCTGCCGCGTTGTCGATGACGGCAGTCCGGAATTTCTCCGGGGGGAGGTGCAGCAGCAGGGTTTCAAGTCGAGCCGAGACAATGCCGGGCGCAAAACTGCTGACCAGGAAGCCGACGAGCAGCGGGCGTCGGGGAGGCGGTTGGTTGCGAGGGGCGGACGAGTCGCCATGCTTCGGTTGCCTGCTGATCCAGGATTCAAGTTCCGCGTAAATGCTCTCCGGCGGCGCACCGCTATCGGCCAGCAACTGGATCGCTTCTGCGTGCCGGTCCGGTTCATCCTGCATGCGCCGGCACAGCTCGGCAAGGGCTCGCACATCTCCACGCTGGCGCAGCATGTCGAGGAGAACCTCGCGAATGTTTTTCTGGGCGGTCGACGGGATTCTGGCGCCGCTTTCCAGAAGTTCGATCGCCGCATCGGGATTGCCATTGCGGCGCAAGGCTTCGGCCAGTGCCGGGTAGGCGCCGAAAAAATCCGACTGTTGCAGCACGGCCATGCCGAGATATTTCTGCGCTTCCTGGGGGTGACCCGCCTTGAGCAGCACTTCGCCCAGCGCAGCCGGCAGTTCGGGGCGTTCCGGAGAGAGTTCTCGGGCTTGCTCGATGAATGCGGCAGCGTCTTCCAGCAAGCCCTGATTGGCGCAGATGAAAGCCAGATAGGCATAGACGAGTGCCTCCTCGGGATCGGTTTCCAGCAATATGCTGAACATCTCGGTGGCGGCTTCGTAATCTGCGGCGTTGTAGTGCGCAATTGCCTGTCCCAGGGTGGCCGTGCGGGGACGGGCGAGCGGCGCCGTCATCCTGTTCTCCCGGGCGCGGGCCTGGGTGGTCGTGACGAAGGAGGCGAGCTGGCTCCAGAACTGCTCTTCGAGCGCCTGGTATTTTTTCTGGGCAAGAAACACGGATTTTTTTGCCGTCTCGATGTCGACCGGATCAAGCCCCCAGGCTGATCCATCCGGACCGAGATATTCGCTGGTGCGCTCTGGCAGCATGATGTCGTTCGGAATATAGACGACAGGACAGCCGCAAAGCAGGGCTTCATAACAGGCCGTTGAATGCTCATAGGTATAGAGCAGTTCGGCTTTGCGATAGAGCTCGGCAAGTTCTTCGGGCGAGCGGCGTTTGACGCGGAATGAAATCTCGGTTGATTGCTCGGTGATCGGGAGCTGGACGCCGCCCCGTTTGAAGAACCGATTGACGAAGAGCAGGGTGCCCTCGCGCTTTTCGTCTTCCGGTTTGGGCGGCCAGTAAATCGACGAGTCGATCAGCGGCAGTTCGAGCAAATCGCCTTGCATTCCTTGCGGGATGATTTCCATGCTCAGGCTGAAAATCATATCGGAAGGCTGCCAATTGGTTTTCTCGCCGGTCAGGAAGCCCGGAATGTTAAGCAGAAATCTGGCAACGTTTCTGAATCCCAGCGGATTATCCCGGGTCACTTCTGGGTAAACGACAATCGGCTCGATCCCGGCTGCCGTATGCCGCTGGATGATCGGGTCGCTCAGGCTGGGCGTGCGCAGCTTGTCGGAAACCTTGTCGGTCAGGACATAGGCTTCCTCGCCGGCCAGATTCAGCGCATGACACAGATAGTGCATTGCGCGCACGCCGCCGGAGTTCTGCTCGTACGGCGGGGCGTAGATGTAATAAGGCGTGTTTGCTTCGCCGAAGAGTTTTTTTGCCGTTGCCATTTTTTGGTCTCGGTTCATGCCTGGTTGAAACTAGGCCTTGTTTGCCTGTCTGTAAAACTGTCTGATCTGTTCGCAGACTGTTCTGACCTGTTGTGTCGTCAGCTCGGAGTAAAGCGGCAGGCGCAAGAGACGGGAGGATATCCGGTCGGTTACCGGCAGTTCGCCACTGGCGCGGCCAAAGCTTTGGCCGGCCGGCGAGCTGTGCAGCGGCACGTAATGGAATACTGCAGAAATTCCGGCGGCGCCGAGGTGCTGGATCAATCCGGCCCGTTCATTTTCGTTGCGGGTGACGAGATAGAAGATATGGGCATTGGTCTCTTCTCCCTCTCCCATCATCGGCAGGGAAAAGTAATTCTCGGCTGCCAGGGCCGCGAGTTGCTTGGTGTATTCCTTGTAAAGCTTGCGCCGGTGGGCGTTGATCCGGCCTGCATGTTCCAGCTGGGCATAAAGGAAAGCGGCGGTCAGTTCGCTGGGCAAAAAGGACGAACCAATGTCCACCCAGGTGTATTTATCAACCTGCCCGCGCAGGAAAGCCTTACGGTTGGTCCCTTTTTGCCAGATGATCTCGGCACGCTCGATCAGTTCGGGATTGTTGATGAGCAGGGCGCCACCTTCGCCACTGATGACATTCTTGGTTTCATGAAAACTGAGGCAGCCCATGTCACCGATGGTGCCCAGCGCGTGCCCGTCTTCATGCGCCAGGATTGCCTGCGCGGCATCTTCGATCAGGTACAGGCCGTGGCGCTGGCAGATTTTCTTCAGTTCGTCCATGGCGCAGGGCCGTCCGGCGTAATGGACGGCCACAATGGCCTTGGTGCGCGGCGTGATGCTTGCCTCGATCAGGCGCTCATCGATGTTCAGCGTGTCTGGCCTGATGTCCACGAATACCGGCACACCGCCGCGCAGAACGAAGGCATTGGCGGTCGAGACAAAGGTGAAGGATGGCATGATGACTTCGTCGCCGGGGCCGATGCCGGCGAGAATGGCGCTCATTTCGAGGGCGGCCGTGCAGGAATTGGCGAGCAAGGCCTTGCGACAGCGAAGGTTCTCTTCCAGCCACTGGTGGCAGCGTTTGGTGAACATGCCGTCGCCGGCAATGGAGCCATTCATGACCGCCTGGGCGATGTAGAAAAGCTCCTTGCCGACGATGAAGGGTTTGCCAAAGGGGATGCGGACATTCGTCATGTATGGGTTCCGGGCGTTAATGCAGGCGTGAGGGGGTTACGTGGCGGTCAGGCAGCTTGCTGCCATCAGCTGCTGACCACCCGGTTCTTGCCGGTTTTTTTCGCTTCGTACATTGCCTCGTCGGCGCGCTTGATGACGCTGGCCTGGCTGTCTTCCGGCAGCATTTGCGTGACGCCGGCGCTGAAGGTGATGAGGACTTTCTCGTTATCGTGCATGAAGAATTTCTTGGTCAGTTCGCGCTGCAGGCGGGTGAGGGCGCTGATCGCATCTTCCAGCGGCGTTTCCGGCAGCAGGACGATGAACTCCTCGCCGCCGTAGCGGGCGACGGTGTCCTGTGGGCGCAGGGTGTCGCGGCAGACCGTGGCGAGGTGGATGAGGGCTTCGTCGCCGGTGTCATGCCCCATTGTGTCGTTCAGTTTCTTGAAGTTATCGATATCGAGCAGGCCGACGCAGAGCAGTGTGTCGTGGCGCTTCGAGCGCGCCATTTCCTTGTCGAACATTTCTTCCAGGCCACGCCGGTTGAGCGTACCGGTCAACTGGTCGTAGCGCACCAGATTGCTGGTGTTCTCGAGTTCGGCTTCGAGTTCGCGAATGCGCGCCTCCGATTCCTGCACTTTTTTCTGGGTCGACCGCAGCTCGTCGCGCGAGCGCAGTGCATTGATCTGGATATTGCGCGTTTCGTGCATGACTTCGCCGAGCACGCTTTCCAGTTCGCTGATGTCGTTGGCGGCGCTGATCTTGCCGGCGTAGCCCTCGATCTTGTCGTGATAGTCCGAGGTGACTTCGGCAAAACTGGCCAGCTGGTCCACAAAGCCGGCCAGCATCTGCTTGATCGATTCGCGGGCATCGAACAGGCTGGCCTTGAGCATGCTCTGCTTGTAAATCACTTCCTTCAGGCGGCGCTCGGCATCGTCGACGGCGCGCTGCGACAGCGGCTTGTCGATGATTTCGCGGACGACTTCAATCTGGCCATGCAGCCAGCGGTCGTCGAGCACCAGCTCGGTCATGTTCTCGACCAGCAGGCTGAGCAGGCTGAGCAGGCTGCGCCGCAGTTCGGCCTGATCCTCGGCGAGCAGTTCCAGCTTGAAGGCAAAGCGCTTCAGGCGGGTGAGAAAGTCGGCGATCTGGTCTTCGTTCCTCGCCTTGCGGATATCCGCGGCGAGCGCCTTGGCATCGGTCGACAGCACCGGGCTTTCAACCAGTTGCGCCGCGATGGCGGTTTCCAGCGTGAAGGCAAACAGCTCGCGCAACTCCGGCAGCAAATTGGCCGGCTCAGCGGTCGACGCCCGGGAAACGGCATTTTCCGGCGGGGCGGTTTCGCTGCCATTGCCGTTCTCCTGTTCGCGGCCCTGGCCCCAGGAGCGCAACAGGTTCTGCAGGCGGGTGAACAGTGTTTCCGGGTTGTTGGCGCTGCTACTCAGGACGTGCTCGAGCGACTCGCGCTTGCGGGCAACGGTCAGGCCGACGTGCTTGGCATCCCATTGCCGGACGAGGTCGGTAATCAGCTCGGACCAGGTCAGTTTCTGGACTTCGGTCAGGGCGCTGACGAACTCGACCAGGCGGTTGCGGTAATCGTCCCAGCTGCCGGCCTTGACCGCTTCATCCAGTTGCCGGGCGAGGCGCAGCTGTTCGTTGCTGGCCTTGGGCAAGGCGGCGGCCAGTGTACGCAGCTGCTTTTCCGGGAAGGGCTCGGGGGCGGCTTTGATGCCGGCAATTTCCTGGTACAGGGTCAGGTAATTGTCCGGCGTCGGGGGGACGCGACGGGCCGCCAGCAGGCGGAGCGTTTCACGGGCAATTTCGAATGGGTTGCTTAGCGTGCTCATGTTGTTGTGCGATCGATCAGGCTATAATTCGGCCCGATTGTTCCGGGCCCCCGTAGCATGAAGGTCGTGCAGTTGATTTGTAATCATCAGGTAGCGGTTCGATTCCGTTCGGGGGCACCAGTAAAATCAAACAGTTAGGCCATTCTTCGGGGTGGCCTTTTTGTTTTCTGGCTTGCGTGTAGGCACCATGTAGGTTTTTCCGGTCAATGAGTGGCGTTGCTGTAACTGGCTATTCGCAAATGATAACCGGCGTTTGGTCGGGGAAGAACGGTATTTACACTGCCTGTCACTAACAGGGTTACAAAAGAAAAACCCGCCAAATAAGGCGGGCTGCTTGTAAGGCAAGCGTGATGGGAGCCTTGAGGATGCATTCAATGACATAAGGGCAAAGACCGGACTTCCACCAACAAAACAATTCACTGATGGCCCCCGATAGCTCTACGGCTTGAATCTGCCCTTTTCGCACCAGAAGCGAACTTTTACGCCAGGCTGTTGCTTAAACAGGTCCTCCGCTAACCGGCAGTTCTCCTTGTTGTATGCATCCTCTCCGCTGCCAGTTCCGTCGAATGACTTCATTCTTGAATCGAATGTAGCAATATGTAGCCTTAAATCACCATTTACGTCTGTGCGATATAACGTGTAAATGGTGCTGTCGGATTCATAGCACCCGCTTAGTGCCATAGCCAGACAGATCAAAGCAATGCGGGGCATGATGCGTGTCCTTTTTTACCGAGTAGGAAAATTCACATTTTATTCGCTCCGGGTATCTGTTGCCACCTTGTTGATTGCGCTGGCATGCTCTCTGAGCGCCTTGGATAACTGGCGAATCATTGGCCTGACGCCGCCCTTCCATGCGTTTCTAGTGGCGACTGATTTACCAAGGCGAGACTTTGGCCCTGTGGATTTCTCCCTCGGCTTCCACTTCCTGATTAATTCGGCTTGCCGCTTGCGATGCTCGGGCGTCCGGCAATATCCCATACCCGCAATCCCCCCGTAATCTCAATGGCCTTTTAAGGACTCGGAAAACGGTTTTTTCGTGGCTGACGAAAAATCTAATCTTGATGTGATCTTGGTGTTTTCTTAGGGTTCTAACGGCTTACCGTTTTCTTACCCTTTTTTTATTCCGGACAATCGTCGCTGAGCATGAGGCTATGCCAAGCATCAAGAGCTTGGTTGATTGCATCGGTTTGATTGATTGCCCATCCATCAGATAGAGCGGTGTCGAGTGCTTTTGTTGCCTTCCGGTCAGGTATGTAATCAATGCGGCGATACTTTGCCCGGTAGTTGCTACGCCAAGCCCTGCGGTACTCAGCGGATTGGCAGCAAGGATTAGCCATATGCGCCCCCAAGTCGTGGAAAGATTGAACCGTTGCCGCTATTCATTAGGCCGGGGGTGCTAATGCTTCCTCCTGATAACCCTTGAGCGCCTGACGAGGGATTAAGGCCTGTCGTGCTGGTGCTCATCAGGTTCGCATTGCCCGCGCCGTTTCCAACGTCCGCACCTGCGCCGCCACCGCCAAATGCGCTACCAAGCCCGCTTGCAAGGTATGAAGTGCCAAGAGACTGGATTAGCGAACCGAGCGCAACCTGTCCTGCATTTACCTTTCCTGCGGCAGCGATTCCAGGCTGTGAAGCATCAAGCGCACCCTTGGCATTGCGGCCAATAATTCCAAGCTGGTTTGCATAGTCGGCATTCTTGATTCCTTCTTGACCAAGCATGTCTTGAACGCCTCGCATCTTGCCCATCAGACGAGCCGAATCAACAGAGCGCTGGAACTGGCTAGCCATCTTTCCTTGCTGGTCGGTGATGAATGCATCAGACAGTTTGCCAGTTGATTGCTCTCCGGTTCCTAGCTGCTCACGTGACTTAACAAGCGAGTCAACAAGCGAATTGCCCGCCTGTTCTCTCGCCGTATCGAAACGCTCTGTACGATCCGTCATGTCGTACTCTTGGGCGTTCTCCAGCGCCTTGGACTCAGCCTTCTTCGCCCAGTTGTCTTGCTGCTCCATGGCCGCGTTTAGCGCAGCTGCCTGGCGGTCTGCTGCGTCGTTTGCAGCTTCCGATTGCATGTAGCTACCACCAGCAGCAGCAGCGGCAGCAGCAGCGTAATAAATCCATGAATATCCATCGCACATAGCGAAAAATCCTTATTTGTTTCTTGTTTTGATTTTCCGGACAATCGCCCAACGGTATAAATTGTTGGGCGTAATTGGCTAGTGCATTGCTTCCTTTCTGCCTGAGAGATGGACGACAGCGAAAAATTGAACGGCTCCGTCTGGCATTGACGCGGATGTTTTTTGATATGCATCGGCGGCGGTGTCTGCGCGAAGGTTCCTGTCTCCAGTTAAAAGAATGATCCGCGAACTAGGTAGCACCTGATAGACATAAAAAATCTCGTCAGCTTCTGCGTGGTCGCAAACGATCATCCCGTATGGCAAGTCGTTTAGTGCCTTCTTTGCTGATGTGATTAATTCTTTGGTTGGGAATGCATCCTCAAGAGTTTGAAATGCGTCAGTCATCAACAGGGCGTAATAACCCGGAGTAATTGGCATATTCATGTCGTGCTTGTTCATGTCAGGCCTCCCGCATAGCCAATTTGCTCTAGACGGATGGTGCCGTCATCAAGTTGATAGTGGTTAAAGTCTTGAAATTTGATATTCATGGTGTGATCCTTTTAAGCAGCTTGGCGCAGGTATTCCCGGCCAGCGTTCGCCGCTAGTCCGTTGGTCTGTATCTGCCGCGTTTGGCTGATAGCCCGCACATCTGTGGGGTACATCGCGTATCGGTTGATAACCCTGTCTGGCTGATACCAACTTGCCCGGCCCGGCGATGCTGCATACCCGCCCATGTAGATTCAGACATTGCGTGCAGGGGCGCCGATCATCAGCATCTGGAATGGTTGGCAGTGCGTATGGGAGACCTATCAGCAATGCAGCTTTATCTACAGAAGGCCGCGAGCAGGGTTTGCCGTTATCCGTTTTGGCCGTTTCGTCGTTTGCTACGGCTACACTTGCTACAGTTGCTACAGTTGGTAGCGTTTTGGGCTGAACCGTAGCAAGAGTAGCAACTGTAGCTGTAGCAAAGTCTGCTGGCCGACGTTTTCGGATCAGGGCAGAAAGGCTCACGCTGTCACCTCGATCAGCGCCGGATTTAGTCGGATGCCGACCCGTTTCCCATCCTTCACGACCCGCAGGCGGTCATGCTCGGCAAGTTCATGGATAGCAGCATCCAGCGAAGCGCCGTCACGTAATGGCCCATGCTGGCGAACGTACCGCTTACCGACTTCCAGCGTCCGCTCTCGTTGGCAATGTTCGATCAGCCACTTATCCAGCCGTGAAGCGTTCGCCAATTCCACCGGCAAGGCCAGTTCGCCAAAGAAGCGCCGGGCTTCCGACAAATGCCAGGCCGTAATGCAACTGGCCCGCTCGAACGCATCCGCACCAATGGCCCCGCCCCCTCCCTCGAATATCTGGAACAAGGTTGCCAGTCGTGCCGCGTTGTCGGCTGACTTGCTGGCTACGTCCCGCACGTCGTAAAGCTCGCCGCCGCTAGCCAGTTCGCTTTCTATAGCGTCGTGATATTCGATCCATGCCGCTTTAGCCTCTGGCGACAATGGCATCATCGGCGGAGTCAATGCGCCATCGTCATCCATCGGCACGGGCTGATTCAATATCTCCGATATGCGGCGATTGAATGCTTCCAGTGCAGGCCAGTTTTCCGGGGCTTCGGTAAATGGGCGATAGCCTTGTGTCGATGCAGGCCAGGCAATCAGAAAGCGAGCGAGGAAGCCCGTGCCGCGAGCCAGTGCGCCGGATTTATCGAAGAAAGCCCGCAAGGTCGGTTCCTGTACCTGCAAGGCCACGGTCAAACGTGCACCCCGTACCGTGAATGATTCAGACGATTTCCGGTCAATGGTCAGGCTGGTGCCATCCCATAACTGATTCAACGTCGCCAGATTCCGCATCACAGAATCACCACCCATGCCGTGCGAGCCGAACACAATCCCAGCCTCGGCAGACACTACGCCGCCTGACGGCCATTTCTTCGCCAAGCCAAAGGCCAGGGCTTCCGGCGTTGCGTCGGCAAAGATCAGCCGGGGCACTCGCGGTTCTTCCGGTTTGTCGTGTTCCATCTCACGCAAGGCTGATTCCGCGCTATGGGTCGGCTTCCCGCCTTTGGCTAACTGGCGGATTTGTTCCTTGATGCCGCCGCGCTTGGCCTCCCACGCTTCCAGTGCTGCCCGATAGTTTTTGAGCAGCGGTTTTGCGGCTTCTGCCTCGGCTTCTTCATAGTCACGAATCGACCTGGTAAAGAAACCGTCACAGGTGGATTTCCTCTCGCCAGAATCGGCGATGGTCAGCAGGAATAAGCCGACCGGGCCAGATAGTTTTTCTGCCCGCTTCGCATCTGCATGGGCTTGGATCGCCAGTGAAAGCGCCGCCAGGGCAGAGGATGCCACCATTGGCACCGGGGCTTTGACGAAGCCGGCCACTTCTTCAACAGCGGCCCGCACGGTATCGGGCAGGGCTTCCACCGGGTAAGGTTCTGGCTCCGTCTTGGCGGTCATCCGCTGCGGATCAGGCCAGCCGCTCGAATCGCCCGCTACTGCGTTGGAATCACGGGCTTGATGGATCGATAACACCGTCGGCTTTACGACTTCTCTGACGTTACCGTGACGCACTCCGGCCATCTCTGCGGCCATTGAATCAAGAAACGATTGTCCGCGACGAACTGCATTCATATCAGACATGCCGCGCCCCCCGCATTTGTGGCATGACTGCGGATAACGCCGATTGAATACGCTCAACAGCTAGAATTAGCCGTTCGCGGTCGTCTGGCCTGAAGCTCTCGCCGGCCAGCATCGACGTACCTGCCGCTGCAACCACAAGCGCCTCGAAGGCTATGCCGCGTAGTGCATCCATCGCAGGAAATGGACGGCGCTCAGGTTTGCCGTGGCTCTCTCGGGGCGGAAACAGGTCACTAATTTCCAGACCGACAGCGCCAACAACCTCATGCACTGAGCAGCCGGCAAAGCAATGAATCAGCGTTTTGTCGTCAGCATGCCGAATGCTCAAGGAAGCGGATTTGTCCTCATGGGCTGGGCAGCAAGCCATCCAGCTATCAGGGCCAGATTGGCGCACTTTGTCCAGACGAGAGATGAGGTTCTCAACGTTGCTCATTCGCTCACCTCGGCATTCTCGAAGAAGCCAGGTGCTGGCCATTCTGGCGAACCCAAGGAATACAAGGCAGCGTTACGCCGGATCGAACCGCGAAACTCGACTTCCGGTAGGATGGTCGTCAGGATGTTAAAGCCCTTTGCCCGCAGGTTATGGACTCGGGCAGCAGCTTCAGGGATGGCATGCTCAGCAGTAATAACGAATGACAACAGCGGCTGATGCTGGCTAATCAGGTTATAGACCTCCGCGCATTGGCCCGTGATGACAGGTGGCTTACGTTCTGACGAATGGCCGGAGACTACGTTAGAATGGCGCTGTTCAAGGGCGCTCGCTTTCACTTCGGTGGGGGCGGGCGTTTTCATTTATGCCACCACGCCAGACAGCAGGGATTGAAGGTCTGAGACCTTCCAGGCCAAGCGCCCATTGATGCGCACCGGGCGAATCGGGCCATTTTCTAGGCATGCCCACTTGCGTAGAGTCTGGGGGGCGCGATTGATGGCTGCGGCGGCTTCTTTGGTCGGCATTACCTCCGGCAGCGCAGCGCGGGCCGTGTGTTGATTGATTGCGTTCATTTCGTTACACCTTTCCCGCATTAGTAGCGGCGTTGATTGGTGCAACGAAAGTTATTTACCGGCTGAGTGCTGGCACGTTAGTGCCGGTATTTGAATCCCCTATTGGCAAGGCTTTCCAGTGACCATGCCGGTAAGAGTGCCGGTAATGGCTGCCGGTAAGTTAATTGAAACTAGCGGTGTAGGTCTCCCACTCAGGAAGATAGTCTGGAAACTCTCTGCGAATGATTATGGTCAGGTTTTGCCTAGTCGAGTGATTCTCATCGGCGTACCACATCGCAAATTGTGCAGGGTTCCAGAGAGCAGAAACGCCCCCTTTGCTGCCGCTAAATACACGTGCGGCCTTCATTTTTTTGGATGGGTCTCCAAGCCTCTTGCTCCATTGCTCTGGAGTTACGCCTTTGGGCGGCGGAAATGCTGCAATAATTCTATTGCGGTCGACGCCAGAGGCGGCCTCGTTAGTTTTGCCGTTATTGGCTCCTGCCGTTTCCTCTGGGAGTGGATTAGCATCTATTGCTAGCGCGGCGGCGCGGAAAGCGTCATGTACCAAGAAAGGATGAGCGTCGGCCCATTCCAGCCATTGGGACGGGGATTGCGAAGCTATCTGCTGCACAACCGCTGAGCGTTCCATGCTCTTGGCTCTTGAGCAGAGCGGGGCTGGGTTGAACTTGTTGGGCCTGCTATCAAGGCTTTCAAATACATCAGGGTCTAGCCCGGCCATCAGCCGCGCAGCCTGGGCAGCCGTGAGAATTGGCATTTTTGCTACCCAGTAATTCCAGTTTATGAATGAGCTGTTGGCGAGATACTCGGAAATCCTATCTCTGCTAATGTCGGAACCAATTTCCTTGGATATTTGTGATGCGATAGCCATCGGGCAGGCATTTGCCAACCACTCTTCTACTTCGCTGTCATCGGCTGGGAGGCGGAACGGATCGCTATCTATTTCGGCTGCTGCTTCCTCCCATTCTTTTTCGTATTCCGGAGTAATGTAGGCGTGGCGCAGAAGGCCATCCCAATCAGGGGAGCAAAGCCCGTTAGCGCACTTCCTCATATGCGCCATTATTTTTAATAGCAGGGGGTAAGGGGAGTCCGTCGCAGTCCCGTCAGATTGACGAATTACGATTGCGCGAAGCGGGTTTTCTGGCGGAGTAACAGAGTCGGCATCAAACCATTCGCCACCCCCATCATTGCTGACTAGAAGACCTTCTTCGGTGGTGTCAAAGGCTCTTACCAAGTATGAGCGTAACGCCAAATCTCTGAAGACGAACTGGCGCTCATCATCGTTTGCCCTGATGCGTTGAAAGAATGCCGTTAGGCTTTCGTTTGTCATGTCTTGCGCCCCTTCTGGCACCCCTTCGATTAGATACCGCCCCCAAGCGGTGAAGGATTCCGCTGTTCGTCTGGCCGGACTAGGGGGCGGCGTACTCGGATATTAAATCCAGCTACCGTCTGTATTTTGGCAATGGTTTCGACGAATGCTGATTACATTTCCTTCGTTCGTCTGCTCTGGCAACGTTTTGTGCAGAACCACTCCCGCCTGAATTGCTCGCTCCAGCTCATTGAGCTTCGCCAAAATCTTCATCTGTGAAGCGGCGTCGTATTTGAACAGCGGGCTGAATTCCTCTAGACATGGGTGGTCTTCCACCTTGGCGCGGAAAACGTCAAAAAATAGCATTTGCCCTTTTTTCCAATCGGCAACAGTCTCGTGTTGCAAGTATTCTTTAATGCTTTTCGGTCTCTGCGATGGTTTCCCATCAATTCGCGGTGGCCGGGGCAAAGAGTCCATCTTTTTCTCCCACTCGTCGCGAGCCTGTCGTTCTGCTTGCCAGCGCGACTCCTTTAGTTCCTCTGAAATACAAAGTTCAACGCGATAGTTTCCCTTTGACGCTCTCGTAATGCACTTAGCGCCGGGGCTTCTGCTGTCTCGATGTTTTGTTGTGGGAGCGCCGTTAGGGATGGATCCATCGGGCAAAATCGTTACAGTTACTTTCCTCATGCCGGGGCACCCAGGAAAATGCCCGGGTTGGACGAGACCTGCCGAAACTAGGTCGTCAGCCGAACCGATGAATTCGTCCGTCCAGGTGTTTGCCTTTCGCTGCACGCCATGAGCGAAGTGCTTCCAGCCACCTAGTGCTTCCGGTTGCTCTCTGTCAGGGAATTTAATTGAAGCGCAATAAACTCCGGCACTTCGGTAACTGCCATCCGTAATCCTGCATTTGAACCCACGGGGGTCGCTAGTTTTTAGCTCTCGCTTAGGCCCGCCTGCCTCACCAGGAAATACCATCCCGGCACCAATGCCAATTGCCTGGAGTGCGTCTTTTGTTCCATAAATAAGGTCTCCCCAGGCCACTTCCCTATATTCAAAGAATGGTGCTTGGGTTGCCGTAGAATCACATGCAGCCATGATTGACTCCTATCTAGTCAGTTTTGGTTAGGGTCGGCTGGTGGTTCCAAGCACCTTCCGGCCCGCTTGCCTGAAACCCTCAGGCGGCGGTCTTGCGTTCAATAGCCACTACATTAGGGGCGGGCTTTTCGTTCTTCTCAACCGATGTAAGCCAGTTCTCCCAAGCGATTAGGGCGTTGCGCTTCTCGGTTTCGTAGCTGTGTCGGTCGTAGTGCTTATCCTGCACGCCACCCAGGCCGTGACTAAGCACCTGCGCACGCGTGTCCTTGTTGATGCCAAGGGCTGCCATGCGTGTCTCGACGGTGCGGCGAATATCCAGCAGATTGAATGCAGGCTCAATGCGAGCCTTTCCGGTTTCCTTGTCTGTGGTGTCGCAAATCAACTTGGCTCGTTTTCCTGGTGTCTGCACATCAAGGTTAAACAGCTTCGTCTCCTTTGCCGTTTTTGCGTCTTCCACCAGTGACTCAACGATTGCCGCAGCCCTTGGGCCAAGGGGGAGCAAATGAATGCGTGCTTCCTTGCGCCGTCCTTTGGGGTCAAGTAATTGCAGGGTCTTTGTTTCTGGTGTCCAGTCTGAAACCTCCACCCTAAGTAGCTGCTCCATCCGTTGGCCGCCAGCAAATAGAGCAAGTGTCAAAGCCTTGTCTGTGAGGCGCTCGTCCATTGAATTCAAATAAATGCGTAACTCGTCATTGGTCAGCACTCGATTACTGGTGCGTGATGCAATGGCTGGTATCGGAGCGATAGGGTTCGAGGTGATGCCGTACTGCTTGAACGCTATGGGCAACTTGGGGTCAAGGCGTGCGCGCATTCCAATGTTATAGGCGGCAAGTAGGTAGGTCCTCAGGGTTCCTGCGGTGCGCTCCTTGCCTACCTCTGTGACTTTGCGCAGCATGTCTGCAAAATCCTCTGGCTGAGCATCCTTTGCGGGGGCTTCCTTGAGTGCTTTGGGAACATGTGTTTTGAAGACGCTACGGGCGCAGCGCGCAGAACCTTTTTTACCGGCAGCATCCAGATAGGTGCAATAGGCTTCGTATAGTTTCGCTAGGGTGTAGTCCTTGGCTGCTGCGGCGGCAGTTGCTTTTGCTTCCTTGGCTTCTATCTTGGCGCGCTGAATCTCTCGCGGGTCTATGCCCTGGTCAGTCATGGCCTTGAGTCGAGCGGCCTCTTGGCGTGCGCCGCGCTGGTGTTCTACCTTCTCACCAGTTTCCTTGTCGGTGCGCCATTGGGTTTCAAGCGGCCAAACATCAGGACTGCCAATGGTTACGCGAACGGTCTTGCTGTGTAGGCGAGTCTCGAAGATGTAGGACTTCGCATTGCCGGGTGTGACACGCAAACCAAGGCCGGGAGTCTTGCCGTCCCAATAGATGCTCTGTGCTTTTCCTGCTTGGCACTTGAGACCGGCAATTCTCTCGGCTGTGAAGTTTTCCCGCTTGCCCATGATTCGCTCCGTGTAGGCACCATGTAGGCATTCTACATCAACAGGAGGGAATATCAAGCAACAGGTGTAGGCGGGTTAATCGCCTTGAAACGACCTATTTACGTGGTTTTTCTGTTTTGTCGGAAAAGTAATCAACGCTAGTAAATTCCTACGTATGATGCTTTGTAATCATCAGGTAGCGGTTCGATTCCGTTCGGGGGCACCAGTAAAATCAAGCATTCAAGCCACTCTCTGGAGTGGCTTTTTTGTTTTCCGGCTGCTTTCCCGACTTGTCGCATCGCTGTGCCGTTCCGGTCATCCATGACTGATCCAAGATCATAACCGGGGTGGCGGTTGCAGAAAACGCAATTTGCACAGACTTGCAGTTTGCTGTCCCGGCAATTTTTGCCTAGGCGCGCAGATTGACCAGCGTTCCCAGCATTGCGTCGCCGGTCTTGATTACATTGGCGGCGGCCTTGGCATCGATTGCGCCGCGGCTGAGCTCGACCATGCTGTTCGCCATCGCACTGTTGTCGCTGTTGCTGCCGAAGCCGGCGATACGGGCGCCGGCAATGGCGCTGCGGTTCATGCCGGCCTGCATGCTTTGCATGCCGTAGGACAGGATGGAGCTGACGGACATGGGGTGCCTTTCGTGAATTGATCTGCAGGCAAAAGCATCTCTTGTGCCTGAAAGCCGTTGTGCCGCAGGTGTTTTGGCAATTTTCCGCAGTCGGGAAACAAATCTTGCAAGGGGGGCTTGCAAATCCTGATCGGGAATTTATAATGCGCGCCCTTCCCCGATGATTGTTGCGTGGAAGTACAGAGCGGCAGTAGCTCAGTTGGTAGAGCGATACCTTGCCAAGGTATAGGTCGAGAGTTCGAGACTCTTCTGCCGCTCCATTTTCCCCATGCGTCCTTAGCTCAGCTGGTTAGAGCGCCACGTTGACATCGTGGAGGTCGGCGGTTCGATTCCGTCAGGACGCACCAGCCCCGCCATCCGTTTGCCGGATCAGGGGGCAGCGTTCAGCAGGCTGCTGATCAGCAGAATCTCTTCCTCGTCCAGCATGTTCGCCATGGCCTTCAGGCGCAGGCGGCTCATCACGAACTCGTGGCGCGAGCGCGACAGTTCGAGCTGCATGTTATAGACCTGACGCTCGGTATTCAGGACATCCAGTGTATTGCGCGTACCGGCCTCGACGCCGCGCCGGGTCGATTTGAGTGCCACCTGGCTGGCAAGCAGGGCCTGGTTGAGCGAATTGAGTCGTTCGCGGCCCTGCATGATGCCGTTGAATTCCTTCTGGACCCGGGTTTCCAGGTCGCGACGGATGCCTTCGTAAACGGCCTGGGCGCGCTGATGCCGGGCGCGCGCCTGGGTGGTTTCGGCGTTGACGTAACCGCCCGCGAAAATCGGTACATTGAGCTGGACACCAGCCGAATTCAGGTCGTAGCGCGAGTTGACCGTTGAGACGGTTTCGCTCTCCGAGCGCGATTTGGTAAGCACCAGGTCTACGGTGGGCAGATGTCCGGCCCGGGCGCGATTGACGGTCCACGCTGTTTCATCGATGGTTTTGCTGGCGGCCTGTAGTTCGGGGTTGGTCTGCAGGACCAGATCGCGCCATGCGGCAAAGTCGGCCGGCGCGAGTTGCAGGGCGCTCAGCCTTTTTTCATCCAGGGCAACAATCCCGGTGACGTCGACGCCGAGCAGGGCGGCGAGTTTCTGGCGCGCATTGGCGAGCAGGTTTTCCGTGGCGAGCACTTCCGAGACGGCAATGGCAAGCCGGGAGGCGGCTTCGTCGATTTCAATGCGCGTGCCGGCACCGCTGCGGAACGACTTGCCGGCAGCGTCCTGCTGCGCTTCCAGCGAAGCAACCAGGAAGCGGGCCAGGCGCAGCTGGTCTTCGGTCAGGAGTGCGTCGAAATAGGCCTGGGCGACCCGCACGGTCAGTTGCTGTGCTGCTGCGCTCAGGGTGAAATCGGCCGCTTCGCTATGCGCAACGGTGCGCTTGTAGTCGGCGATGTTCTGGAAGCGGATCAGCGGCTGGCGCAAGGACCAGGCATCGACGCTGGAGTCGTAGCGGGTCGGATTGTTGCTCGCGCCCTGGCGATCGAGTTCATTCTTGTAGCGTGATGCCGAGAAGGACAGCGACGGCAGCAGACCGGCCAAGGCCTTGCCTTGTTCTGCGCGTTCGTAGCCGGCATCGGCCTGGGCGACCTGCCAGGTCGGGTCGTTTTGCAGCGCATATTGCCAGGCCTGGCGCAGGTTGACCGTCTCGGCCCGGAGCATGGATGCGGCAAACAGCGGCAACAAGGCCGCAACGAGAAGTCGCTTTTTCATCTCAGGGTTCCCGCAGCGCCGAGAACATGCGCTGGGTCAGTGGTTTCATCAGGTAAGCGGCAAAGGTGCGTTCGCCCGCCTTGATGATGACATCGACCGGCATGCCCGGGTGCAGGTGGTGGTTGCCAAGTTTTTTCAGGCCTTCCGGTGTGACTTCGACGCGGGCCAGGAAGTAGGGCAGGCCGGTCAGCGGATCGGTGTGACGATCGGAGGAAACCGAACTGACCCGGCCCTCGATCACCAGTTGCGGCCGATCGGTGAAGGCATTGATGCGGACATCGGTGGCCTGGCCGGGATGAATGCGGTTAACCATGCCCGGCTGCACCTGTACATCGAGCAGCAGCGCGTCGCCTTCCGGGACGATTTCGAGAATGCGTCCGCCCGGTCCGACAATGCCGCCGATCGTCTGGGTTTGCAACGAGACCACCTGGCCGTCGGCGGGGGCGCGTACGACTGTACGCGCATATTCATCGCGCACCGCCTTTAGGCGTTCGGTCAGTGCCGACAGGTCGCGCTGGGCCTCGACCAGTTGCGCTTCGACATCGCGCAGGAAGTCCTGGCGCAACTGCAACTGGCGCAGGCGGATTTCGGCGGCCTGGCTGGCGTTTTTGGCAATACTGGCCTGCAGTTCGCTGGTCACGCTGGACAGTTCGGCCTGGGTGCGTTCCTGGGCGAGCAGCTGGTTGCGCGACGCATAGCCTTCGGCAACCAGACCGCGCATGCCATCGATTTCCTGCTGCAGGAAGCCGGATTGCTGGGTGCGGGCGCTCAATTGCTGGCGGGTGCCCTGCAGTTGCTTGTCGAGGGCGGCGAGGTTCTGGCCGTAGATCGCCTGTTCGTTGTCGAGCGCCGACTTGCGCGTCTTGAACAGATGTTCCTGGGCGCTGACCAGTTCCTTGCCCCAGGGCTCGGCAAAATACACCTTGATCTCTTCCGGATACTGGATGCTGCTGCCCTGGCTTTGCTCGGCCTTCAGGCGGGCGAGGCGCACCGCTGCGGCAAAATACTGCTGCAGTATGGTGTCCAGCGCGGCCTTGGCCTGTACGTCTTCAAAGGTGACGAGGATGTCGCCGGCCTTGACCTCCTGGTTTTCCTTGACGCGGATGCTGGCCACGACGCCGCCGGTCAGGTGGGAGACGGTCTTGCGCTTGGATTCGACGGCCACCGAACCGCTTGCCACGACACCTTCTTCAAGGGGCGCGAAAAAGGCCCAGATTAGGAAACCGCCGAAGCCGAAAATGATGATGTTGCGGCCCAGATTCATCGCCTGGCGCGGATTTTCCCAGTCGTCGAGCGCTGGATCGATGTTTTTCACGCGCGGGAAAATGAAGCCCTTGAAGGCAATGCGCAGCTGTTGCAGGAAACGGCGAAGGGGAGATTTACTGGGGCGCATGGCCATTTTCCACGACAGGCGGTTGCTGGGGCAGGGTCTTGGCGGAAGCATTGGCCAGGCTCTGCAGCACGAGGTCGCGCGGGCCGAACAGCGCCACCTGGCCATCCTGCAGCATGAGGATCAGGTCGCAGTTGCGGATCGCATTCGGGCGATGGCTGACCAGGACGATGGTCTGGCCGCGCTCGTGAGCCAGCTTGAGGGCTCCGTCGAGCGCGAGTTCGCCGGCCTCGTCGAGATTGGCATTCGGTTCGTCGAGAAAGACCAGGGCGGGGGTGCCGTACAGCGCACGGGCCAGGCCGATGCGCTGGCGCTGACCGCCGGACAGGAAGGTGCCGCCGCTGCCGACTGGCGTGCCATAACCCTGCGCCAGACGCCGAATGATGTCGTCGACGCCGGCTGCCGCAGCGGCGGCGAGGATGGCCTCGCTGTTCAGTTCGCCATGGCGGCAGATGTTTTCGGCGACCGTGCCATCGAACAGTTCGACATCCTGCGGCAGATAGCCGATATGCGGGCCGAGGTCGGCGCGCGGCCAGTGCTGCATGTCGGCGCCGTCGATGCGGACGAGGCCGTTGAGCGGCTTCCAGACGCCGGCCAGAACACGCAGCAGCGACGACTTGCCGGCGGCGCTGGCGCCAACCACGGCAACGCTGGCGCCGGCCGGAATGCGCAGGGTGATGTTCTTGAGCGTCGGGGTGGTCGAGCCGGGCGGGCCGGCATAGACGTTTTCGAGGAAAATCTCACCCTTCGGGGCCGGCAGCTTGACGCCGGAAAAGCCGGGTTCGGGCAGTGACAGGGCGTGATCGATCCGCTTCCAGGCTTCGTGCGCATCGATCCATTGCCGCCAGGAGGCGATCAGTTGCTCGATCGGCAGCATCATGCGGCTGGCCAGGATGCTGCCGGCGATCATGCCACCGGGGGTGAGCGAGCCGTCGACGGCGAGCATCGCGCCGGCGCCGAGAATCAGGCCCTGCTGCAGCAGGCGGAAGAAGTGCGTGAAGGACGAGACATGCGCTGCACGGTCGCTGGCGCGGGCCTGTTCGTAGAGATGGCCGTCCTGGGCGGCCTGCCAGCGCCCGGTCAGGGCGGGCAGCATGCCCATCGCCTCGACCACTTCGCCGTTGCGCTGATTGACGTCGCTGATCTTCCTCGCTTCATGGGCGTGCGCGTTGGCGCGTGACAGCGGATGCTGGGTCAGCAGTTCGGTGACATAGGTCAGGATGGACAGGATGACGGCGCTGACCAGGGCGATCAGGCCGAGCCAGGGGTGCAGCATCATCGTGACTACAAAGTAGATCGGCACCCAGGGCGCGTCGAGGGCGGCGAGCATGGCCGGGCCGGTCAGGAAGTAGCGGATTTTCGACAGATCGCCGAGCAGCGAGCGGCCGGCGCTGCTGCCCTGGTCGATGTTCAGGCGATGCGCGGCGGCGAGCAGGCGCTTGCCCAGTACATGGTCGAGACGCACGCCGACGCGGACCATGATGCGGCTGCGCGACCATTCGACCAGGCTGAGCACGCCGAAGAGAAACAGCGTGATCAGGCTCAGCATGAGCAGGGTCGTCATGTTGCGGCTGGTCAGCACCCGGTCGTAGACCTGCAGGCTGTACAGCGACGGCGCCAGCATCAGGAAATTGATGACCAGGGAGAAGGCGAAGACCGAAACCAGTGTCGAGCGCATTTCCCAGAGGGCCGCGATCAGCGGTGAAGCGAGCAGGGTGCTGCCCGGTGTCTTTTGTGCTTGGCTCATGCGTGATCTTTCTTGTCGCCGGCACAGGCGTCAGCCCAGATGTCGGTGTACAGCGCCTCGATGTCGCGGACAAAGCCGGCGGTGTCGAAAAGCGGCGTCGTCAGGCGGTTGACCGCCAGTTTTTGCCGTAAATCGGCGAGTCGTTGCGGCTGGCGGCCGAGTTCGATGGCGAGTGCTTCGTAATGGTCGAAATCGCCGGCGATCATCTCCGGCATGCCGACCGCGCTGACCAGGCTGGCGCCGACCCGCGAGGCAAAGCGCTCGCCGGGGAGGGTGAGGACGGGAACACCGGCCCACAGCGCATCGCTCGCCGTTGTGTGGCCGTTGTACCAGTAGGTGTCGAGAAAGAGGTCGGCGTGGCGCAGGCGCGACAGATGCTGCGCCTTGGGCATGATCTTGCCGAACACCAGGCGTTCGGGGGCGACGCCCTGTGCCGCTGCCTCGCGGCGCAGGTTGGCCTCGGTCTGGACCTGGCCGGCGCACAGCCAGAGCACGCTGTCCGGTACGGCCTTGAGGATGTTCATCCAGCGCGTCCAGATCAGCGGGTCGATCTTGTAATGCGTACAGAAGCAGGTGAAGACCACGCCGCTTTCCGGCAGGCCGCAGGCGGCGCGCGTCGGTTGTGGTTCGGCGATTTCCTGCTCGCGGTCATTGACCTGGTAGCAATGCGGCAGGTAGGCGAACTTTTCCGAATAGGAAGCCTGCGCTGCCGGCGGGGTGACGATGCGGTCGGTGATGATCCAGTCGATGAAATCGGCGCCCATGCTGCCCGGATAGCCGAGATACTGGACCTGCACCGGCGCCGGGCGGAAGGCGAAAATCTCGCTCTTGCAGTCGCGGGTGTAGCCCTTGAGGTCGATCAGGATGTCGATTTCGTCGTCGTGGATGCGCTGCGCGATGGCCGCGGCGCCCTGGCCGCGCAGTTCGTTGAAGTGCTCGATGTCGTGCAGGGCTTGCCGGCGGTAGTGGCTGCCGTCATCCGGTCCCCACGAATAGGCGTGGATGGAAAAGCGGCTGCGGTCGTGCAGCTTGAACAGGCCACGCATCAGGTGCATCGTCGCGTGGTCGTGGAAGTCGCTGGAGGCGTAGCCGATGCGCAGTTTGCTGCGGTGTACCGGTCGACGTGGCGAAAAGGGCAAAATTCCCTTGGCCAGGTTGGCCGCACTGCGTCTGGCGGCGACCAATTGCAGGCTTTCCGGGATGTCGACCGGTAGCGAAAGTAGCACAAAGGGCGGTATCTCGGCTTGCAGATTGCCATCCGGCGCCATGTGTTCGACCAGGTGGCGGGCTTCCGGCAGCACCTGCTGCCAGTCGCAGAATTTCATCGACAGGTGCAGGGCCTCGGCGCGGGCGCCGAGATGGCTGGGATTGAGTGCCAGGCAGCGCTGCTCGCAAGCGAGTGCCTCGGCAAAGCGGCCGGTGAAGCCGTAGAGGGCGCCGAGGTTGAACAGCGCGCTGAAGTAATTCGGGTCGATGTCGATGGCGCGCCGGTAGGCGGCTTCGGCGGCCGGGAAATCGCCCAGCCCCTGATGGACCACGCCGAGGTTGTAGCTGGCACGCGAATGCCCCGGACTGCGCGCGAGGACGGACTGGAAGTGAGTAACCGCTTCGTCGTCGCGTCCCTGTTTATGCTGCAGGACGCCGAGGTTGTATTCCGACTCGAGGTGCTGCGGATCGGCGCTCAGGGCTTCCTTGAGGGCGGCTTCGGCTTCTTCGTGGCGGCCGAGTTCCGACAGGGCGGCACCCAGGTTGTTGAGCAGGGCCGGGTTGCCGGGCGCCATGGAAAGTGCCGTTTTTGCCCTGTCGACCGCTACGTCCGGCCGGCCGAGCTGGCGTTCGACATCGGAAAGCTCGCGCAGCGCGGCGAGGTGCTTCGGTTCCTTGGCGAGCGCCGCAGCGTAGCAGTCGCGCGCTTCGGCGATGCGGCCGGCATCCTTGTGCAGGTTGCCGAGATTGCACAGCGCATCGTGGAAATCGGGCTTGAGGCGCAGGGCTTCCTGGTAGGCGGCCTGGGCGCAGAGGGTGTTGCCTTCGCGCCGGCAGATCATGCCGTACAGCGTCCAGATGTCCGGGCGCCGTGTTTCGAGGTCGAGGGCGCGTTCGATCAGCAGGCCGGCGCGCGGGCCATCGCCCTGCTGGTGCGCGGTCAGCGCATCCATGACGACCGGATGGGCGGCTTGGCGGTTGGCGAGCAGGGCCTGCAGTTCGCCATGCAGGGCGCGGCTGACGCTGCCCCAGTCGCCGCTGCTCGCCTGGCGGAACAGGCGGGCCGACGGATACCAGTAGCTGCGCGTCGGCGTACCCAGCCAGCGCCAGTCGGCGACATGCATGAGCATGACCCAGACGCGCTTGCCGAGGGCGCCGGCAAGATGGGCGACCGAGGTGTCGGAGGTGATGACCAGATCGAGCGCCATGATGTAGTTGGCGGTATCGGTGAAATCCTGGATTTCCTGGTCGAGATCGATGATCGGGTCGGTCGGGCGCAGGTCGTTGCGACCGTCGCCCTTCTGCAGGCCGAAGAAGCGCACGCCGGGCAGGTCCCACAACGGGCGCAGTACATCGAGGCGTGGCGAACGGAAACGGTCGTTCTTGACGCCGGGATTGCCGGCCCAGACGACGCCGACCTTGAGCGCAGCCGGGTCGCCGGCCAGCTCGTTCAGGCGGCTGGCGGCAGCGCCGGGATTCGGGGCGCTCAGGTAGGGCAGGCCGGGAACGCCGGCGAGTTCGAGTTGCAGCACATGCGGCAGGCTCATCACCGAGAGCTGGCAATCAAAAGGCGGCAAGGCCTCGCCCATCGGGATGACTTGCGCGACACCCGGCAGGCGGGCCACCAGGCGGGCGAGCGGGGGCAGGACTTCGAGCACGACCCGGCCGCCGCGCGCCGCGACCCAGGGCACGAAACGCAGGAACTGCAGCGCGTCGCCGTAACCTTGTTCGCAGTAGAGCAGGATGGTCTTGCCGGCCAACGCTTCGCCGTTCCAGCGCGGCTGCGCGAATTCGCGCGGCACCGGTAGACGGCGCAAAAAGCGCGATTCGTAGCCGGCGAAGCCTTCCCGGTAACGGCCGCCGGCAAGCAGGGCGAGGGCGCGATCCCATTGCGGGTCGGCCGCGCCGGCCTCAAGTTCGAGCGCCTTGTCGTGCCATTGCACGGCTTCGGCAAAGCGGCCGAGGTCGGAGAGTACGCAGCCGATATTGTTGGCGGCACCGCTGTTCGGGCGCAGCTTGAAGGCGATCAGGTAATGCGCCAGCGACTCGTCGGGCGAACCTTCCCAGCGTTCGAGATTGGCCAGGTTGGTATGTGCGTCGGCATACTCGGGCGAGCGCGCAATGGCCTGCAGGTAGGCGTCGCGGGCGCCGGCGATGTCGCCCTGCGCCTTGCGGATCATGCCGCACAGTGTCCAGGCGTCGGCCCGGCTGCTGTCGACCTGCATGTAGCTGGCGACCAGGGCGGCGGCCTGGGCGTATTCCTTTTGCTCGTACCCGGCGAGTGCCGCGGTCAGCAGGCTGTCGTCAATGGGTGCTGGCATCCGGGGCGTTGGGCGCTTGGTAACGGGAGGGCTTGATCGCCTTGAGGGCGAACGAGAAGGTGGTGTTGTCGTCCTGGCTGAAGGCGGTGCTGAAATCCGCCTTGAAAATGTAGCGGAAATCGCTCATCGCGGTGCGTCCGACCTGGGCGATGTACTGCGCCTGGTCGAGGAAGATGAAGTTTTCCGGCTGGATGACGCGGGTGTGCGAGGGATCACCCCAGGCCCACGGCGAATGGCGCGACGGGCAGGTGCCGATGAGCAGGCCGCCCGGCCGCAGGATGCGCCACAGTTCGGCGAACTGCGCGAAGAAGAACTTGTAGTCGCCCTGCTGGCCGGTGTGTTCGAGCACTTCGTAGGCGTGGATCTCGTCGAAACTGTTGTCCTCGAAGGGCAGCGGCAGTTGCGTCAGGTCCCAGACCAGGTCCGGTTTGTGGTCGGCATTGATGTCGAGCGTGGTCAGGTTGTGCCAGTCCTGGCGGCCGTTGGCGGCCAGTTTCTTGACGCGGCTGGAGCCTGCGCCGATCAGCAGTTCGCGGTAATCCTGCACGGGTGATGCCTCCTCGTCGGCGGGCAGCGGATGAATCGTTGCCGGCGCCTGTCCTTTTTCATGGCGGGCCTGCATGGCCCGGTACAAACCTTCCAGATCCCGGGTGAAGGCCCGGGAGTCGAACAATTGACTGTTGCTGCGTGCCGCGACCAGCCGGGCAGCGACTTCGCCGCGCCAGACCGGGTCGGTGGCCAGTTGCATGACGCGCGCGAAATAGCTGTCGGCATCGTGCGCGATCAGTTCCGGCAGACCAACTGCACTGAGCAGGCTGGACGAGACGCGCGACTGGAAACTGTCGCCCTGCCAGGCTACCACCGGCACACCGGCCCACAGCGCATCGCTGGCCGTGGTGTGCGCATTGTACGGCTGCGTGTCGAGAAAGACATCGGCTTCGCCGATACGCGCGATGTGCTCGGCGAGCGGTGCGACCGGTGCGAAGATCAGGCGCTGGCCGGAAATGCCGGCCGCTTCCGCAGCGGCACGCAGGTTGGCTTCGGCTTCCGGGTTCGAACGCAGCAGCCACAGCACGCTGTCGGGCAGGGCCTGGAGCAGGCGACACCAGACGGCAAAGACTTCACGGCGGATCTTGTAGGTGTGGTTGAAGCAGCAGAAGACGAGGCCGCTTGGCGGCAGGCCGCAGGCGGCGCGGCCCGGCCGGTTGCCGAGCGGGCGCTGCCGGTCGTTGCACTGGTAGCTGCCGGGCAGGTAGGCGGCGGCTTCATCGTAGGCGGCGAGATGTTCCGGTGGCGTGACGATGGCGTCGGTGATCACGTAATCGACGAAGCCGGCGCCGAGCGTGCCCGGATAACCGAGGTACTGCGCCTGCACCGGCGCTGGCCGCCAGGCGAGGATGCCGGTGCGCGAATCGCGGGTGTAGCCCTTGAGGTCGACCAGGATGTCGATGCCGTCGGCCTGGATCTGGCGTGCCGCGGCCTCGTCGGTAAGGCGCCCGATTTCGCTGAAGTGGTCGAAGGCCTGCTTGAGGCGCTGGCGCATCCTGCCGCCATCGTCCGGGCCGCTCGAATAGGCGAACAGCTCGAAGTGCCGCTTGTCGTGCAGTTCGAAGACTTCGGCCATCAGATAGGCCGTGGCGTGGTCGTGAAAATCGGATGACAGGTAGCCGATGCGCAATTTGCCCGTTTTTACCGGTCGACCGCTGGAAACAGGCAAAAATGGCTGCACCGAACCGTAGCGGCGTTGTGCCCACGAGCGGGCGCATTGCTGCTGTTCTTCGCGCGTTGCCGGGATGGCGAGGAAGGCGAACGGAAATACCGTGCCGCCCTGGCGCACGCGCTGGCGGGCTTTTTCTTCGAGCGGTTCGGAAACGTCCCAGGCGCACAGCGACTGCGCCAGACGCAGCAGCGAGGCAGCCGCGTCGGCGTAGTCCGGGTCGATGCGCACGGCCTCGCTCAGGTTGTGCAGGGCTTCACCATTCTGGCCGGCGTCCATGAGCAGGCCGCCGAGGTTGTAATAGGCGACGGCGGCCTGCGGGTCGAGACGGATCGCGTTGCGGTTGGCTTCGGCTGCTTCGCCGATCTTGCCGCGCGCCTGCAGGGTGGCGCCGATGTTGACCCAGGCCGTGGTGCTGGCCGGATCGGCGGTAAGTACGGTACGCAACACCTGTTCCGACTCTTCCAGACGGCTCAGGCGGCGCAGCGCATCGCCGCGTCCGATCGCCGCCTGCTGATTGTCCGGATTGAGTTGCAGGGCCTTGGCGAAACAGGCTTCAGCCTCGCTGTTGCGTTCAGCGGCGAGCAGGGCATTGCCCCAGTTGCCGAGCACGACGGCACTGGCGGCCGGTGAGTCGGCGAGTTCATTGGCCCGGCTGTAGTGCCGGCAGGCATCGTCGACGCGGTTCTGCTTGCGCGCGACCAGGCCGAGCAGGTGGTGGCCATCGGCCAGTTTCGGCTGGCTGGCGACCAGTTGTCCGGCCAGCTTGCCGGCTTCCTCGATGCGGCCGGCCGAGAAGGCCTGCATCGCGGCATTCAGCTGTTTCACTACGCTATCTTTGGCTTTGCTCATCGGGAAGTCGGTGGCGTTGTGCTGAGGCGGGCGAGTTGCTTGCGCATGCCGGCAAGCGGCGCGGCCCAGTCGCCCAGGCGGGTCTGATGGAAAAGACGCATTGTCGGGTACCAGAAGGTTGTCTCGCCATCGCGCGGCCAGCGCCAGTCGACATTTTGCGGCAGGAACATCCAGGTCGGCAGGTTCAGGCTGGCGGCGAGGTGGGCCGGTGCCGAGTCGATGCTGATCAGCAGGTCGAGCTGGCTCAGGGCGGCCGCGGTGTCGGCCATGCTGCTCAGTTCCGGAGCGAGGTTTTCCAGGCGCGGCAGCCAGGGACTGTTTTGATCGCGCGCCGGCAGGTCGCGCTGCAGGCTGACCCAGCAGACGTCGAGCGCGAGCAGCGGTGCGAGCTGGTCGAGTTGCATCGAGCGGAAACGGTCATTCGCATGCACCGGATTGCCGGCCCAGACCAGACCGACCTTGAGGCGCCCGCCGGCGACGGCGGCGAGGCGCGCCGCGAATTTTGCCGCCAGAACGGCGTCGACCGTAAAAGGCGCCGGGCCGGGGGCCAGCTTCGCCGGCGTGTCGAGACCGAGGTGCAGGGGCAGCGAAAGCAGATAAACCCAGTAGTCGAAATCGAGGTGGCGTGGCCGTGCCGCATGCACGGCCTTGAGTCCGGGGAGTCCGGCAAACAGCTGCGGCAGTCCGGGCGAAACCAGCATTTCGACTTCGCTCGCCTGGGCTGCAACCAGCGGCAGCAAGGAGGAAAACTGGATCTGGTCGCCCAGGCCCTGTTCCCCGACCACCAGCAGGCGCTTGCCGGCCAGCGCTTCGCCGCGCCACATCGGCCATTGCGTCTCGTCCATGATTGCCCAGGACGGCTTGTCCGGGCGTTCGTAACGGCTTTCATAGAGCGGCCAGGCGGCGCCAAACTTGCCGGCATTGAGCAGGGTCAATGCCAGGTTCCAGCGGATATCCGGCGTGTCCTGGCCGAGGGCGCAGGCCTGGCGCAACAACTGTTCGGCGGCATCGAGTTGTCCGGCCTGACGCAGGACAACGCCTTCGGCAGAAAGGCTGGCGATACCCTGCTCGGGTGACTGCAACGCCGCAGCCTGGCGGAATGCCGTTGCTGCTTCGTCGAAGCGGCCGAGCAATTGCAGGGCTACACCGTGATTGTGCCGGGCGACCGGGTTGTCGGCATGGCGGCGGGCCGTTTCGGCAAAGACGGCACAGGCCGCTTCATTTGCGCCCTTGCCGATCAGCGCGGCGCCCAGTGCGAGCAGGGCTTCCGCCGGGAGTGCCAGGGTTTTCAGCCATGCGCAGACGAAGCTTTCCGGCGCCTCCAGCGATGCCAGGCGTTCCAGCAGGTGCTGGATTGCGTCAAGCACGGATTGCGCGGTCAGTTCTGTTTGCTGCATCGATAAGCGGATGAAAAAGGGCCGTCCGGATCGGACGGCCCCAAGATTAACGCATTCGCCGCTGATTCTGACGACTTAGACGAAGTCAGCCTGGGTCAGCGTCGCAGTCAGACCAACCAGCTTCACTTCCATATCCACCGTGCCGTTGCCATCCTTGTCGATCTGCAGGACGGTGGCGACACCAGCGACCGAGGTGGCTGCCGTCAGACGGGCTTCCGGTCCTCCCAGGGTGCCGGTAAAGGCGCTAGTCCCCTTGAAGGTCAGGCTGGCCACGATATCGGTGAAGTCCAGCTTGTCGGTACCATGCACGAAGCCAGTGATGGTGTCGGCTGCTGCACCAATGCCGGAATGGGCGAGGGCGCCGAAGACGAAGGTATCTGCCGCGCCGGCGTTGGCGACGAAGATATCCGCGCCGGTACCGCCGGTGACGTTGGTTGCCACCGAACCAGTCAGCGTGATGCTTTCTGCACCGCTGGTGCCGATGATGGTCTCCACGCCACCGATCCGGAACGTGCCACCCGCCAGCAGGGTCAGGGTATCCGTCGAACCCGAGCCGGTGATTGTTTCAACACTGGAGGTCGAGATGGCACCACCGGCACCGCTGATGATCAGGTTGTCTGCGCCAGCCGAACCAAGCACCGTCTCGAAACCACCCGCCGTTACCGTACCGGCCGACAGCAGGGTCAGCGAGTCGGAAGTTCCGGCGGTGCCAGTCACCGTTTCGACCAGCGATACCTTGATCGCACCACCAGCCAGCATGGTGACGACATCCGTGCCGGTAAAGCCAATCACGGTTTCAATCGAATCCACACTCAGCGTACCGGAGGCGCGCAGGGTGACTGAATCCGCCCCGGTGGTACCGATTACCGATTCGATCGCGCTCAGGCTGAGCGCATCGGTCGTCAGCATCGTGATCCGGTCGCTGGTGCCGGCGGTGCCGGTCAGGGTTTCAATATCGGAGATGGTCAGCGTGCTGGTCCGCATGGTGACAGTATCAACACCGATCGAACCGAGCAGGGTATCGACATCGGAGACCGAAATGCTGCCGGCCGCCATCATCTTGACCACATCGACGCCAGCCGAGCCGGTCAGGGTTTCGATGCCGTTGATCTGCAGGTTGGTGCTGGCTGCAGACAGGGTCACGGTATCGGTAAGGGCTGCCGAGCCGACCATGGTTTCAACAGCGCCGATGGTCAGGCCCGCCGAGGCGGTCAGCAAGCGGACGATGTCCAGACCGGTGCTGCCGGTGACGGTTTCGACCAGGGAAATGCCGAGGTTGCCACCGGCCAGCATGGTCACCACATCGGTGCCGGAGGTGCCGATCACGGTTTCAATCACCGAGACAGCCAGCGTGCCGGCGGTCAGCAGCGTGACGATATCGGCCCCGGCGCTACCGATCAGCGTTTCTATGGCGCTGACCTTGATTGCTGCGGTGGTGAGCAGGGTAACGACGTTGGTACCGGCGCTGCCAGTCAGTGTTTCAACACCATTGATCGAGATTGCATCGGTGCTGTTCAGGGTCAAGGCATCAATGCCAACCGAGCCCATGAAGGTTTCGACGGCCGAAACCTTGATGCTGGTGCTGGCGGCAAGCAGGGTAACGATATCGGTACCCGTTGTGCCAAGCACCGAGTCGATGGCGCTGACCCTGAGATTGCTGCCCGTGCCGAGAAGCGTGACCTGGTCAGCAAATGTCGTCCCGATGACGGTATCGACCAGGGAAACTGAAACCGTACCGGCTCCTGCCAGGGTGATGACATCAATACCACTGGAGCCGACCACGGTTTCAATCAGCGACACCTTGACACTGCCGGCGGCGAGCAATTGCAGGACGTCGGTGCCGGTCGTACCGGTCACGGTTTCGAAGGACGATACATTCACCGTTCCGCCTGCGCCAAGCAGCGTTACGCCATCCGCACTGGCCGTGCCGATCAGGGTTTCGACGGCACTGCTGTTGAGGTTGGTGCTGGCGGCGAGCAGGGTGACGATGTCGGCGCCGGTCGAGCCAACAACCGTTTCGATGCCGTAAATCTTGATGTTGTCGGCATTGAGCAGGGTGACGACATTGGTGCCGGTGCTGCCGGTTACTGTTTCGATATCGGAGACATTGACGTTGCCACCGCCGAGCAGGGTCACTGCTTCAGTACCCGTGGTGCCGGTCAGGGTTTCAACCGAGGAGACTGCCAGCAAGCCGGCAGCGAGCATGGTTACGGCATCGGCACCGGTGGTGCCGAGCACCGTCTCGATGCTCGATACGCTTACCGTGGCGGAGGCCAGCGCGGTCAGGTTGAGGATATCGATGCCGACCGTGCCGACGACGGTTTCGACGGCCGTGCCGGCAATCTTCAGGGTGCCAGCAGAAAGCAGGCTGACAATGTCCGTGCCCGTGGTGCCGCTGATGGTTTCGATGGCCGAGATGCTGATGGTAGCGGAGGCGCCCGTCAGAGATACGCTGTCTGTCGTGCCTACGGTGCCGATCACCGTATCGACGCCGGAAAGCGTGATGCTGCCGCTGGTCAGCATGGTGACTGTTTCGTCAGCCGTGGTGCCAATGACGGTTTCGATCCGGGAAACACGGACGGCATTGGCATCAAGCACGGTCAGGACGTCGCCGGTGCCGGTGGTGCCGATCACGGTTTCAACGCGCGAGGTGCTGATGGCAACACTACTTGTGCCAAGCAGGGTGATCGCGTCGGCGCCCGAAGAGCCGATCACGCTTTCAACCTGACTGACTTGCAGGCTGGCGGTTGCACCAAGCAGCGTTACGACATCGCCGGTGCCGGTCGTGCCGGTAATCTTCTCGATGCCGGCAAGGCCAATGTTGACTCCCGAAACTTCGTCCAGGGTCACTGCGTCGGTGAGAGTGATGGTGCCGATCACGCTTTCCACATCGCTGACCTTCAGTGCCGTGGTCAGGCCGCTCGTGGTCAGCATGGTGACGACATCGGTGCCGGTTGAGCCAATGACCGACTCGATGACCGAGATGGAAACCGCATCGGCGACCAGCATGGTGACCGTGTCGGTACCGGTGGTGCCGATCAGGGTTTCGATGTCGGATACCTTGAGGCCGGTTTCCAGCATGGTGATGATGTCGATACCGGTTGAGCCGAGCAGGCTTTCGACACCGGTGACGCGCAGGCTGGTTGCTGCGGCGAGCAGGGTGACCGTATCCGCCGTACCGGTGGTGCCGGCGAGCGTTTCAAAGCCGCTGATGCTCAGAGTGCCCGGGGTCAGCATCTTGACCGCGTCGGCGCCAATGCTGCCAATGACGGTTTCGACACTGGAAACCCAGACGGCGCCGGCGGTACCCAGAGTAACCACGTCGGTGCCGGTGGTGCCGGTAACATATTCGACGCCACTGACCCTGATTTCGCCCGAGGCGCCCAACAGGGTGACCGATTCAACCGCAGCGGTACCAATGACCGATTCGACGCCGGAAATCTGCATGGTGGTCGAAGCGCCGAGAATCGTGACGACGTCGGTGCTGCCGGTGGTGCCAATTACTGTTTCGATATCGGAAACCGCCAGGTTGGTCTGGGCGGCCAGCAGAACCACACCATCGGTGGTGCCTGCCGTGCCGATCACCGTCTCGATGCCCGACACCTTGAACTGGGTATGGGCGGCGAGCAGGGTGACAACATCAGCGCCGCTGCCGCCGATCAGCGTGTCGATATCGGACACCTTGAGAGCACCTGCGCCGCGCAGGCTGACGCTCTCCTGGCCACCTGTGGTGCCGATCAGGGTTTCGATGGCCGAAGCCGAGAGGCTGCCGGTGGTCAGCATGGTGACGATATCTGTGCCCGTGCTGCCGGTGATGCTTTCGATTACTGAAACGTTGAGGCTTCCGGCGGCCAGCATGGTGACCGCATCGGTTCCGGTCGAGCCAACCAGAGTTTCGATGCCGGAAACCTTGAGCAGGATGGAGGCTGTTGCCAGGGTGATCACGTCGGTGCCTGTGCTGCCGAGCACGGTTTCAATATCCGAAACCTGGAGTTGAGCTGCGGCGAGCAGGGTAACGGCATCGCTGCCGGCAGAGCCGATCAGCGTTTCGACACCGGAAATCTTGAAGGCGGTCGAGGCGGCGAGCAGGCTGACCTGGTCGGTGCTGCCGGTGGTGCCGATCACCGTATCGATGCCGGAAACGGCAATGTTGCCGTTGAGCATGGTGACCGCATTGGGTGCGACGGTACCGAGCACTGTTTCGATATCCGATACAGCCATGCTGCCGGAGAAGGCCATGGTCAATACGTCGGTGCCCGTGCTGCCGGTGACGGTCTCGACCCGCGAGACAGAAAGGCTGCCGGCGGTAGCCATGTTGACAAGGTCGGTACCGGTGCTGCCAACAACGGATTCAACAGCGGATACGCTGAGCGTACCGGCTTTGAGCATGGTGACGATGTCCGTACCAGCGGCACCGATCACGGTGTCGATGTCGGAAATCTTCAAGGTGGTGCTGGCGGCAAGCAGTTGCAGTACATCCGCCGCGGTCGATCCGGAAACCGTTTCAATGGCAGAAACGGAGAGGGCAACGCCATCCGTGATGGTCAGGGCGTCGACACCGGTCGACCCGATGACGGAGTCGATTTTCTCGATCTGCAGTGCGGTCGTCGCGGCAAGCAGCGTCAGGACTTCAACGCCGGTCGTGCCGACCACCGATTCGATTGCCGAGGTCCGCAGGTTGCCAGCGGTCAGCATGGTGACCGTGTCGGCTGCACCGGTCGTGCCGAGTACGGAATCAACGCCGGAGATGCTGACCGAGCCAGCCGACAGTAGCGTGACGATGTCGGTGGTGCCGGTTGTGCCAATGACGCTGTCGATGGCATTTACACCCAGGTTGCCACCGGACAGCATGGTGACGATTTCGGCCGCGGTCGTGCCGACCAGGCTTTCGATTGACGAGATCGACAGATTGCCGGTCGTCAGCATGGTGACTGCATCGGCGCCGGTGGTGCCGATCAGCGTGTCGATGCTGTCGATCTTCAGGCCCGGACTGGCGGTCAGCAGCGTGACAACCTCGACGCCGGTGGTGCCGGTCAGGGTGTCAATTGCGGAAATGGACAGTGCACCGGCCGCGGAAACGGCGACCGAATCCGCACCTGTACTGCCGATCACGGTTTCAATGCTGGAAATCTGTACGGTAGCGCTGTTGGCGGTGACCAGGGTCAGGACGTCAGTGCCAGTGGTGCCGCTAATGGTTTCAACGCCGGAAACGCGCAATGAACCGGTGTTGAGCATGGTGACGGCATCCACGCCGGTCGAGCCGACGACGCTGTCGATGTCGGAAACCTTGAGCGTGGTCGTGGCTGCCAGCAAGGTAACGGTTTCAACACCGGCCGTGCCAAGCAGTGTGTCGATGGCGGAAATCGCCATATTGCCGGCAGTCAGCACGGTAACAACATCGGTTGCCGTGGTGCCGGTCAGCGTTTCAATCGACGAGATGCTGAAGCTGCCGCCGCCGAGCAGGGTCAGCTGATCGGCACCGGTCGAGCCGGTAATGGTTTCGATGGCCGAGACGCTGAGCGGGGTCGTGGCGCTGAGCATTTGCACGCTGTCGGTGCCAGTCGAGCCGACGACACTTTCAATGGCGCTGACAGCGATGTCACCGGTTGCCAGCAGATTGACCGTGTCGCTCCCCGAGCTGCCGACAATCGTGTCGACTTCGGAGATCGACAGTGAGCCGGCATTCGACATCGTGACGGCGTCGACACCAAAGGTGCCGAGCACGGTTTCGATATCCGAAACCTTGACCGGTGTGCTGTCCAGAAGGGTCAGTTGATCGGTGCCGGCTGCCGTACCAACGACAGATTCGACGCTTTGTACGGACAGGGTCGTGCTGACCATGGTGATCGTATCTGCACCACCCGAGCCAACTACGGTGTCGATCTGGTCGACGCGCATCTGGCCACCCGTCTGCATGGTCACGACATCAACGCCCGTCGTGCCATTCAGGGTTTCGACGCCGGAAACGCGCAGGACGGCGGAGGCGGTCAGCAGGGAAACGATATCCTGGCCGGAGCTGCCGGTGACAGCTTCGACGCCGGAGATGTTGATGGTGCCAGCAGTCAGCATGATGACTGCGTCACTGCCGGTCGAGCCGGTAATGGTGTCGATGTCGGATACTCTGACCGTCGATGCGTTGAGCAGGGTGATCGCGTCGGTGGTGGCGGTCGTGCCGGTCACCGACTCGACGCCGCTGATTTGCAGGTTGGTGGTAGCGACGAGCAGGGTCAGCGAGTCGGCCGTGCTGATCGAACCGGTGACCGTATCGATATCGGAAATCGCCAGATTGCCGCCGGTCAGCATGTTGACCGAGTCAGCCGCCGTCGTTCCCCAGACGGTTTCAACGCTGGACGTCGAAATCGCAGCGGCGCCCGCCTGCAGCTTGACGATATCGGTACCGGACGAGCCGACCACCGTTTCGATTGCCGAAATCAGGACGGTGCCCTGGGTCAGCAAGTTGATTGTTTCTGTCCCGGAGGTGCCGGTAACCGTGTCGATCAGGGAGACGCGTACGCTGCCGGTCGTGGTCAGGGTCAGACTGTCGGCGCCGCTGGTGCCGATGATGGTTTCGACGCTGCTGGTGGTCAGTGCGCCGGCAGCAAGCAGAGTGACGGTGTCGTAGCTTGCCGTGGTGCCAATCACCGTATCGATTGCATTGATCTTGAGCAGGGTCGACGGCGTCAGCATGGTGATGATTTCGGCACCGGTCGTGCCCGAAACCGTTTCAATGCCGGAAATGGCGAGTGAGCCACCGGTCAGCATGGTCACCGAGTCGCTGGCGCCCGTGGTGCCGAGGATCGATTCAACGGAGCTTAGCGCAATATTGCCGGCATTCAGCATGGTGACGGTGTCGCTGCCGGTTGAGCCGGTAACCGATTCGACGGCAGAAACAACCAGCGTGCCGGAGGTCAGCATGGTGATGCTGTCGACGCCACTGGCACCGACGACGGTCTCGACATCGGAAATGGAGACAGTTTCACCCGTTGCCAGAGTCAGGATGTCGGTGCCTTCCGTGCCGAGCACACTGTCGATCTGGGAAATCTTGATGCTGCCGGAAGTAAGCATGGTCAGCGTTTCGACGCCGCCCGTGCCGACAATGGTGTCGAAGTCGGAGGCAGCGATGGCGCCCGCCGTGAGCAGCGTGACGCCGTCGGCACCGGCCGTGCCGAGCAGGGTTTCGACCGAGGAAGTAACCAGTGTCGTGTTTGCCACGAGCAGGCTGAGGGTGTCGGCGCCGGTCGAGCCGGTTACCGTATCGACGGCCGAGGTGGCCAGCGAGCCGGCGTTGCTCATGGTGACGCGATCGATACCGGTGGTGCCGATCACCGATTCGATATCGGCAATCTTGATGTCGGCTGCCGTCATCAGTACAACAGCGTCAGTGCTGGAGGTGCCGGTGACTGTTTCGATGTTGCTGACGGCGACGGACCCGGCGTTGAGCAGGGTCAGGCTGTCGGCGCCGGCTGCGCCGATCACGGTTTCGACTTCGGATACGGTCAATGCGCCAGCATTGCTGACGGTAACGATATCGGTGCCGATCGAACCCATTACGGTTTCGACCAGATCAATCTTGAGCGAACCAGCCCCCAGCATGGTGACAACGTCGGTGCCGCCAGCGCCGGTGACAGTTTCCACACCGGAGACCTTCAAGGTGGTCATGGAATTGACCAGGGTAACGCTGTCCTGGCCGACGCCGCCAATGACGGAATCGATGGCATCAATGCTGATGCTGCCCGAGGTCAGCAGGATCACTGTTTCACTACCAGTCGTGCCGACCAGTGATTCGATCGCCGAGGCGCGGATGGTGTCGCCGGTATTCAGCGTGACGGTGTCGCTGCCGGCCGAGCCCAGCACGCTTTCAACGGCGGAGACGGTCAGGCTGGTGGCATTTTGCAGGCGCAGGACGTTGATGCCGCCGGAACCGATCACCGATTCAATGGCGTCAATGTTTACGGTGCCTGCATTGAGCAGGGTCAGGGTGTCGGTGGCACCGGTGCCGGTGACCGTGTCTACCGAGGAGGTCGAGATCGTGGTCGAGCCGCTGGCCAGTGTGATTGCATCGCTGCCGGAAGTGCCAATGACCGTGTCGATTTCGGAAACGTTAAGGCTGGCTGCGGTTTGCAGGCGAACGATGTCAACGTTGGTCGAGCCGGTAACGCTCTCGATCTGGGAGATCTTGATATCGACGCCACCGCTCAGGGCCAGTGTATCGGTGCCGGTGCTGCCGGTGACCGTGCCGATCTGGGAGACATTGAGTGTACCGCTGGTGAGCATGGTCACGGCGTCGGTGTTGCCCGTGCCGATCAGGGTTTCAATGCCGGAAATCTTGAGTTGGGTCGTCGCTGCAAGCAGGGTCAGCGTTTCCGTTGCGCCGGAACTGATGACGGTTTCGACGCTGCTCACCGACAAGCTGACACTGCCGCTGCCGGTGGTAATGGTGATGTCGTCGGCGCCAGTTGTGCCAACGACCGTTTCAATCTTGTCGATCTTGACGGAGGCTGCGGTGCCGAGCAGGTTGAGCAGGTCTCCGCTGCCGGTTGTGCCGGTGACAGTTTCAACACGAGAAGTGGTCAGTGAGCCACCGTTGAGCATGGTAACTGCATCGGCGCCGGTGGAGCCGATGACCGTGTCGATATCGGAAAGCGTCAGCGAGCCGCTGGTGCCGAGGAGGGTCAGGACTTCGTTGTCGGCAGTGCCGAGAACGCTCTCGATCTTGGAGATTGCGACATTGCCGCTGGCAAGCAGGGTCAGTGTGTCAGTGCCGGCGGTGCCAGTGACAGTTTCCACCGCAGAAGCTGCCAGCGTGGTTGTGGCCATCACGACCGCATCGGTGCCGCCCGAGCCGATGATCGTGTCGATGCCATTGAGTTCGATATTGCCGGCGTTGTTCAGGGTGACGATGTCCGTGCCGGTGCCGCCAATCAGTGACTCGACACCGGAAACACCGATGGTGGCCGCGGTGGACAAGGTGACGGTATCGTTGCCGGTCGAACCCTGCAGGATGTCGATGTCGCTGATGCTGACGACTGCGCTGGTGCCGAGCAGGCTCAGGGTGTCCTGGCCGGTGGTGCCGACGACGCTTTCGACGCCAGAGATGGCAAGAATGCCTGCTGTACGAAGGTTGACCGTATCGCTGCCAGCGGAGCCAATGACGGTATCGACCAGGCTGACGTAGAGGCTGGTCGTGCCAGCCATCATGGTGATGATGTCGGCGCCGGCCGAGCCATTGACCGTGCCCAGTCCGGATACAGCCACACTGCCGCCGCCGGAGAGAGTCAGCGAGTCGGTCGATGCATTGCCGACTACGGTTTCGACGTTGGCCGTCGTAACGATTGTCTGGCTGGCATCAAGGGTGACAATGTCGGTGGTCGATGCCGAGCCGAGTACGGTTTCAATGTCGCTGACCTTGAGATTTCCGCCGGTCATCATGGTGACTGCATCGGTGTTGGTCGTGCCGATCACCGTATCGATGCCGGAAACCCGCAGTGTCAGACTGGCGGTGTCGAGCTGGACGCTTTCTGCGGCAGTCGTGCCGATGACGGTTTCAACTGAAGAAACGTTGATGGCGCCGCTACCGGTCAGATAAACCGTATCGGTGCCGCTGCTGCCGATCAGGCTTTCGACGCCGGAGAGCGTGACGGAGCCGTTGGTCAGCATGGTGATGGTGTCTGCACCGGCGGTGCCGGTGATCGTATCGACAGCCGAAACACTGACGTCGGCGCTGGCGCCGAGCAGGGTCAGGCGGTCGGTCGTGCTCGCCGTGCCGATGACAGTGCCGAGGCCGCTGACGGAGAGGACGCCGCTGGAGAGCATCTGGACGCCATCGGTCGTTGTCGAGCCAATGACGGTGTCGATACTCGAAACGGCAAGATTGGTCTGGGCCGAAGCCATGGTGACGACTTCAACTGCCGTCGTGCCAACCAGACTTTCGATGCTGGATGTTTCAACGTTGCCGGCGCTGGTGATGTAGACAATATCGCCGGTTCCGGTCGTGCCGATGATGCTTTCGATGCCGCTGATGCGGATGGTCGAGGCCGGGGCGGAAACGATCTGTACCGTGTCAGCACCGCCGCTGCCAATCAGCGTTTCCACTCCATCGACATTGACTGTTCCGGTAAGCGCGTTGAGCAGGGTGACGGTGTTGACGCCAGCCGTGCTGACGATTGTTTCGAATTTGTCGACGGATACAGCGCCCGCTGTCGCCAGGGTGACTGCATCGGTTCCCGTGGTGCCGATCACGGTTTCAATGCTGCTGATTTCCAGTCCGGTGGAAGCGTTGTCCAGGCGCAGGATGTCGGTGCCGGTCGAGCCGACAACGGAGTCGACATCGGAAATGTTCAGCGTGCCGGCGCCGAGCATGGTGACGGTTTCAGCGGTCGTACTGCCGATCACGCTTTCGATGCGTGAAATGCTGAGCGCGGCGGTGTTGGTGCTCAACTCCAGTGTTTCACCTGTGCCGGTGGTGCCAACGACTGTTTCGATCAGGTCTATGGTCAGGTTGCCGGTGAGCGGGGAAAGCAGGTTGACCTGGTTGGTGCCGGCCGAACCGGTGATGGTCTCGATCCGGGAGATCGATACCGTGCCGGCATTGAGCAGGGTGATGGCATCGGCATCGGTCGAGCCGACGATGGTTTCGACGCTGGAGACGCTGAGTGAGCCGCCTGATCCCAGAATTACCGTGTCTTGTCCGGAAGAGCCCTTGATGCTGTTGATTGTTCCATCAATGGTCATGCCATCAATATCAGTGGCGGAATTGACGATGGTTACTTGGGTTACGGACATGGCACACCTCTCAAGATTCGAATCAAGTCACCCGGCAAGGGACTATGGGCACAGACAGCAATTACGATCATTAACGACAGGACGCGAAGAAGCTTTAGGGCTTCTTCGCGCAAAATTCTTCAAGACCGGAACGAGCGAAAACCGCACTGAAACGGCGTGCCTGATCGTTGTTTTGAGGGAATGGGGGTAGGAAACTGAAGCGAGTCTGCTCCAGTGCAACCCAGCCATCCTGTCAATCAGGACCTGAGGCTTTGCGTCCTGCAGTTGCCTGCAGTTTGCCGATTAAATGAGTTTCTGCTTCCAGAAAACGCTTCTCTTATATTTGAAACGTAAATAATTGTCAAGAAGGCGTGTTGTTGCTGACTTTTAGGAAGCTGTCGGAGCGGTCCGTGCTGTGGATGGCGATGAAATTCAGGTGGTGTTTGTAGACGCGGTAGCCGTAGTTGGTCAGCAATTCGAAGAGTGCTGTCTGGTCGGTCTTGATCGCTTCGATCATCATCGCCGGCCGGCAGCGTTCGATGATCTGGCGAGCGCCTTCCAGCACTTCGAGTTCCATGCCTTCGACGTCAATCTTGATGAAATCGACCCGGCCGGTTTCGAGTGCGTCGAGTGGAACAAGGCGGACGTTGAAGCAATTTTCCGGGGAGTAGTCGATGGTCTGGCCAATGAATTCGGTACGTTCGCGCTTTTTCAGTTCGAGGCTGCCGAAACTGCCTGGCTTCAGGTAGTCAGGTACCGGGATGTCCAGCGTGCCGTGTTCGGCGCCGAGTGCTGCATGGATGGCGGAGGCGTTTAGGCAATTGTTGATGGCAATGTTGCCGGCCAGTGCGTAGAAAACGCGCTCCTGCGCTTCGATGGCGGTAACCCGGCCCCAGCCATGCATGGTCTTGGACCATTCGAGGGTATGCACACCAAGGTTGGCGCCAGCATCAATGGCGACGACGCCATCGCCGAAGAACTCGCGGCGGGCTTTGAGGATATTCAGTGCAACGCCGACCTCATCGGGATCGAAATTCGAGTTGTTCAGCAACTGGAAGCCGACGCCATAGGCCTGGTTTTCGCCGACCATGCGGTAGTCGTTGCGGTTCACGATCATGCTGCCATGGTCTGTCGATACGAGAACAAAGGGGGCTGGGCGCTTGATGGAGGTCATGGTGTCGGCGATGGTGTTGAGGAATGGGTTGGAAAAGGCATGGTGTGTCATGTGATCGCTTCCGACCGGTCGACACCTGTAAAAGAGCCATTTTCCCTGTTTGTTTCGTAGCGCAGGATACTACCCCGAAATTTCCGGGCATTGAATCCGGTGTGCCGCTTCCGCTTGCGGGAAGTGTTGCACGGTTTAAACTCCGGCATCGCCCCTACTTTGATCATGGACCGTAAAGACATGCTTTCCGCCATTGCAGAAATTCCCTACACGATCTGTTTGCCGACGGCTTATGGGCAAATTCTGGTTAATCGCTATGACCTGAACCAGACCAATGCGCTGGTCAAGAATCCCTTTGGCCTGGATTACGCCGAAATCGACTTGCTGGTGAAGGTGGCGAAGCTGTTGCCGGAAGGTTCGGTCTGTCTTGATGTCGGGGCCAATTTCGGGGTCTATACCCTGGCCCTGGCCAAGGCGCTGGCGCCACGCAAAGGGACAGTGCATTCGTTCGAAGCGCAGCGGGTACTGGCTTACATGGTGTGCGGCAGTGTTGCGCTTAACAGCATGGAGAATGCCCATATTCACCACAACGCAGTGGGTGCGGAAAGCGGCGAGATCGATATTCCGGCTTTTGATTACCGTCGGGTTTCGAACTTTGGCAGCGTCGAGTTCGGTGGCAAGCAGCAGGAGTTCATCGGTCAGCCGCAGGGCGAGAATAGCGGCGACCGGGTCAAGCTGGTGCGGATCGATGATTTCCACTTCGAAAAAGTGGGCATCATGAAAATCGACATCGAGGGCATGGAAGAAATGGCCTTGGCTGGCGCGGTCGAAACGATAGAGCGCAATCGGCCCCTGGTGCTGATCGAGTGGTTGAAATCCGACAAGCAGAAACTTGCCGCGTTCTTCGAGCAACGGCAGTACGAAGTGTTCGTCATGGGCGGCAACTTCCTTTGTCTGCCGCAAGGCAGCAGCATCAAGATCTCGCACCAGTTGCCGCGCTGGGGTGCCGAATAGGCTAGCGGGCTGCGAGCATCCGGAAAACGGCCTTTTCGATGGCGAAGCGTTGCAGGCCGATCAACTGGTTGTTCTGCATCAGGTGCACATGGTGCTCGGTCGTTGCGCTGTCCGTGCAGGGGAGGCTGTTCCAGATGCGGCCGGCCCATGCTTCGCCATATTCGCTGGTCACGCCGTAGCTGTTGTTGCCGTACAGCGAGATGATCAGTGGTACGCGTGACAGGCCGGCAAAATGCGAAAAGCCGGTGTCGCCGCCGATGAATGCCGTGGCTGCATTGATGATGTAAAGCAGGTCGTAAGTGTTGCTGCGGGGAACGACGAAGACGCCGTCCGGAGCGTCGATCAGTTCCGGGGTGTCGGTAATGACCCAGAGTTGCTGGCCCAGCTTTTTCGCGAGGCCTTGCAGTAGTTGGTTGACCAGGGCAGGCGACATGCCGCGGCTCTGGTTATAGGGCGGATTGAACAGGGTGGAGAAAACCGCAAATGGCGCCTTGGGCAAAGCCGGGCCGCCATACAGTGAGGACTCAAAATGGGGGCGTGGCAGCAGTTGACCGCCGTGAGCCGCCACCAGTTCGGGTACGACAATCCAGAGCGGGCCGGGGTCATGGATAGGCGCATCTGCCTCGCCTTGCGTGCGGAACTGATGGATGACGTGCGGAAACAGGCGATCCAGATGGAGTTCCCGATGGCTGGGCTCAAGATAGGGGAAGTCGACAATTTTGCCTTCCCACATCGCCATGTATTGGGCGTAGATCATCGTGGCTGCGAGATCGCCGATGCGCAGCGTTGTCTCCATCTGCCTGGCGGGCAGCAGGATGGTTTTTCTTGATGCGGCCTGGGTGTCTTGCATGCTCGCCGGCAGAGGTGAATGCTTGCTGCTAGGCGCTTAGCGTGTCCGCATTCGGACGGTAACCGAGGCGTTCGGAGAGTGCCTTGGCCGCGGCCAGGATGGTCTTGACCAGCGGGCTGTCCCATTCGACGTTGAATTCGCCGACGGCACCCAGTGAAGTAATGGCTGCAACCATGGTGCCGCTGTGGTCATACACCGGCGCACTGAAGCCATTGATGCCCGGGGTCAGGCTGCCGGTGGCGCGGGAAATGCCGCGCGTGCGGATTTCGGTCAGCGTTTTCTCGAGTTGGCGGCGCAGTGTAGTGATTGCGGTGTCGCTGCTCTCGGCGGCTTCACGGAGCTCCTCGTCGAGCATTTTCTTCAGGTAGGGCGAGCGGTAAAAGGCCGAGAAGGCACGTCCACTAGCGGACTTGGAGAGCGATAGAACCGTGCCGGCGCGTAGGGTGATGGTGATCGGAGCGCCGGCATCAACGATGCGGACGATGGTCGGGCCATGGTTGCCCCAGACGGCGAGTGCCACGGTTTCCTGGATGTCTTCACAGAGCGCATCGAGGATGGGGCCGGAGAGACGGACCGGATCGAGGCGGCCCAGGCCTGAGAGACCGAGGTTCAGCGCATAGGCACCGAGATCATAACGGCCGCTGCTGATTTCCTGTTCGACGATGCCGATGCGCAAAAAGCTGACCATGTAGCGGTGCGCCTTCGCGGCCGGCATGCCGGCTCCCTTGGCGATGTCGCGCAACATCATCGGACGGTTGGTGCTGGCCAGAACATCCAGCAAACGGAATCCGACTTCGATGGACTGAATGCCTTGACGATCATCCGCGATTTTTGTGGCCATGGTGACTGCTGTTTATTGAAAGGCTACATTCTATGCATCTATGACGTCCTTGCGGTGCCCGAATATAATCACCCTACAAATATTAAGGGAGCTTGTATGCGTGCAGTTCTGGTGGCGAATCCAAAAGGCGGGGCCGGCAAGACAACTTTAGCAACCAATCTGGCGGGGCATTTTGCCAATCAGGGCAAGAAAACCACGCTCTGCGACCTTGATCGGCAGCAATCTGCCTTGCGCTGGATGGCGTTCCGCGATCCGGTGTTGCCTCCTGTAACGGGGTATTTTGGTGGCAACCAGATTGTCCTCAACCTTCCCAAGGAGGCCGACTGGGTTGTCATGGACGCGCCGGCCGGGCTGCAGGGTTTCAAACTCTCGGATTACCTGCGCGTTGTCGACAAGGTCATCGTGCCGCTGGTGCCTTCCGTGTTCGACATGGCCGCGACCGAGGACTTCCTGGTCTCCATCCGCAACGAGATGCGCAGCGCGCGCAGCAAGGTCGGCATTGTTGCGATGCGCGTTGATCCGCGCACCAAGGCGGCCGGCATGCTGGAAGAGTTTCTCAAGCACTTCGACATTCCCATCGTCGCCTACCTCCGGAATACCCAGAACTACGTCAATGTCGCTGCTGCCGGGCAGACCGTGTTCGATCCGCCGCGCGCCAAACACAAGCGCGATGTCGAGCAATGGGGACCGTTGCTGGAGTGGCTGGCGAAATAAATAGCGCAAAATGACGAATTAGATTGACAGAGGTGGGCTTCGTCCGGATAATGCGCACCTCTGACGGACGCGGGGTGGAGCAGTTGGCAGCTCGTCGGGCTCATAACCCGAAGGTCGCAGGTTCAAGTCCTGCCCCCGCAACCAAGAAAATCAACGAAGGATCAACTGCTTAGCTGCGTTGGTCCTTTTTTGTTTTGGGTCCCGCAAAAAAGCGAGCCGGAACCCAAAGAGAGCGGGGCTGCTGAGTATCCCCGGTACGGCATCTTTGTCTGGACACAGCGCCTGATGCAGAGCGACACTAGTCACCGGAGCGAGAGGGAGACTCGGTGATGTCCCATACAGAAAATAAAATCTCGGACGGTAGTGCGGTGGGCAAGCGCCTGCTGACGGCTGACGGTCAGAAACCGCTGATTCTGGTCGTTGACGATGTGCCGGTCAATGTTGCCGTGCTGGCCGAGATGGTGCGTAGCGAAGGGGCCGAAGTACGTGTTGCGGACTGTGGTCTGGTGGCCTTGCAGCGCGCCCGGCTGGCGCCGCTGCCGGATTTGATCCTGCTTGACATCATGATGCCGGGGATGGACGGGTATAGCGTTCTCGGCGAGTTGCGCAAGAGTCCGGAAACGAAGGATATCCCGGTGATTTTCATCACCGCACTGGACGGCATGGATGACGAGGAGCACGGCTTGCAGGTGGGCGCCGCTGACTTCATCACCAAGCCGGTCAAGCTGCCGATCCTGATTGCCCGCATTCGTACCCAGCTCGAGTTGCATCGTGCCAAACGCCTGCTGTCCAGTCAGAAAAACTGGCTTGAAATCGAGGTCGACCGGCGAACGACGGAAAACTCGCAACTGGCAACCCGGCTCCAGTTGGCCTTTGAAGCCGCCGGTTTCGGGATTTGGGAGCATGATGCCGCAAAGGCGAGTGTGCAATGGAACGAGGCGCTTTGCCAGTTGCTCGGTTATGAAGAGGGGCCGGGCAATATTGCCGGTTTTCTCGATCTGGTCTATCCGGAAGATCGACCTGTTGTGCAGCGTTTGCTTGCCGGTTCCAACCTCGGTAACGAACATGTCGATGTTGCCGAGTTCAGGTTGCGGCATCAGGATGGTTACTGGCTCTGGGTGGAAACGCGCAGTCGGGCGATTCATCATGCGCCGGATGGCGCACCGCTGAATACCATCGGGACCATGCTCGACATCAGTCCGCGCAAGGCCGCCGAAGCCGAGCACCAACTGGTGGGAGCTGTTTTCAACGGGGTCAGTGACGGGATCTGCATTACCGATGCCGATCAGCGCATCCTGCTTGCCAATGACGCGTTCAGCCAGGTGACCGGCTACACCGCCGAGGAAGTTCTCGGGCACACCCCCAAGCTTCTCAAGTCCGGGGTGCACAACGCCGCTTTTTACCGGGAAATGTGGGAAACACTCAACACCTGTGGCAACTGGCAGGGTGAAATCACCAATCGGCGCAAGGACGGTTCGCTGGTCAGCGAGTGGTTGAATATCTCTTGCGTGCGCGATGGCTCGGGAAATGTGGCCAATTATGTCGGGGCCTTCAGCGATTTGTCCGAACGCAAGTCGGCGGCCGAGCGCATCCAGTATCTGGCCAGCTATGACACCCTGACCGCCTTGCCCAACCGCAACCTGTTTGCCGATCGGCTTGGCCAGGCCTTGCTGACGGCGCATCGTTTCGAACGAGGTGCAGCAGTCATCCTGCTTGATCTCGATCGCCTGCGTCTGGTCAATGAAACCTTCGGGCCGCCGTGTGGGGACGAAGTCCTGGTCGAGGTGGCTCGCCGCCTGCAGCTGCAGGTACGGGAAGGAGACACGGTTGGCCGGCGGGGCGGTAACGAATTCGGTTTCGTCATGGCCAACCTGGGTCAGGAGCGGGATGCCCTGGCGCTGGCGCAGCGCATGCTGGAAGCGATTGCGGTGCCTTTTGTGATTGCTGGTGAAACAACCGTGATCACAGCCAGTATCGGCATTGCCGTGTATCCGAAGGATGGCACCGCCGGTGACAGCTTGCTCAAGTGTGCCGATGCCGCCCTGCACCGGGCAAAACAAGGCGGCCGCAATACTTTCCGCTTTTATTCGCCGCAGATGGATGCCGATGCGGCGCGGCGACTGGCGCTGGAGAATGGCCTGCGCGAAGCGCTCAACCGTAACGAACTGAGTGTGCATTACCAGCCGCAGATCAGCCTGGAGAGCGGTCAGATGCTTGGCATGGAGGCGTTGCTGCGCTGGCACAGTCCGCAGTTCGGGCATGTTTCGCCGGTCGAGTTCATCCCGATTGCCGAAGAAACGGGCCTGATCATTCCGATCGGTGAATGGGTGTTGCGTACCGCCTGCCGGCAAACCAAGGCCTGGCTGGATCTCGGGCTGATGCCCCTGCGCGTGGCGGTCAACCTGTCTACCCGGCAGTTTCGCCAGGCCAATCTGGCCGCAACCCTGGCCAGCGCGCTGGCCGATAGCGGGCTGGCCGCGGGTGCGCTGGAACTTGAAATTACCGAAAGTGCCTTTGTGGACGATCTCGAAGAGGCTGTCCTCATCTGTCGCAAGCTCAAGTCGCTTGGTGTCAAGTTGTCGCTGGATGACTTCGGCACCGGTTACTCCTCACTCGCCTATATCTCGCGCTTTCCTTTCGACAAGATCAAGATCGATCAGAGTTTTGTCCGCGACATCACGGAGAACCCGGTCAATGCGGCGATTGCCACGGCGGCGATTGTCATGGCGCGCAGTCTCAATCTGTCGGTGCTCGCCGAAGGTGTCGAAACCGAAGCGCAGGCCAGTTTCCTGCGTGGTCGCCGGTGCGATGCCATGCAGGGCTTCCTGTTCAGCAAGCCCTTGCCGCCGGATGAGTTCGCCCCCCTGCTGCGCGGCAACAAGCGCCTGCCGCTGGCCGAGCAGCCACGCGAGGCAGTACAGAGCATCCTGCTGGTCGATGACGAGCCCAACATCCTGAGTTCGCTGTCCCGCCTGTTGCGGCGTGAGGGCTACACGATCCTGACGGCAGCCTCGCCACTGGAGGCTTTCGAGTTGCTGGCCAAGCATCCGGTACAGGTCGTGATCTCCGATCAGCGCATGCCGGAAATGTCAGGTACCGAGTTTCTTTCGCGGGTCCGCCAGCTTTATCCGAATACGGTGCGTCTGGTACTGACTGGCTATACCGATCTGGAATCGGTGACCGACGCCATCAATCGTGGCGCCATATACAAATTCCTGACCAAGCCCTGGGACGACGACCAGTTGCGCGAGCAGATCCGCGAAGCTTTTCGTCTGGCCAAGCAAACAGCGCATCTGGCAGGGGATGGCGAGTGATGCGCCAGATTGATGCCTGTGAAATTTTGCTGCCGGGTGAGCCGCATGCCTGATTTCGGATTATTTGCAGTACTGGTCGTGGTGGCAGCCGGCATGCTGTGGCAGATGCGCCGCAGGAAGTCATCGAATGCCGAAGCCGAAACGCGTTTCCGCATTTATTTCGAGCGGGCGATGGTCGGCATGGCGGTGGTCGGTGTTGATCGCCATTGGCAAGTGGTCAATCCGGCCTTGTGCAATATTTTCGGTTACGCCCAGGATGCGTTGCTGAAAATGACCTGGGCTGATCTGACGCATCCGGACGATCTGCAGGTCAGCGAGCTAGCGTTCGAGCGTGTGTTGCGTGGCGAAACCAATGGCTATGAGCTCGAGAAGCGCTACATCAGGGCCGATGGCAAGGTGATTGACACCTTCATCACGGTTCAGGCCGTGCGTAGGGATGATGGCAAGGTTGATTATCTCCTGATCATCATCGAGGACGTTACGGCTCGGCTGGCTGCCGAAAAGGCCTTGCGGAGCAGTGAGGAGCGCTTGCGCCACCTCGGTGACAACCTGCCGGAAAGCTATCTTTACCAGTGCACAAAGACGCCTGATGGTGATATCCGCTTCACCTACGCCAGTTCCGGTGTCAGGCTGATCCACGGCTTTGAACCGGATGAGTTGCTCAACGATCCCTACCTGGTTCTCCAATACACCGATCCGGCGATGCTGCCCGAGTGGCGAGCTGCTGAAATGGAAAGCATCCGGACACTCAGCGATTTTTCGATGGAGCTGCGGGTGCGTCGGGCTGATGGCGACTGGGGCTGGCTGCTCGTGCGTTCGCGGCCGCGCCGGCTGCCTTCCGGCGATATCATCTGGGATGGCGTTGCTTCGGATATTACGGCTCGGCGCAAGGCGGCGGTCATGCTTGACCTGCAGGCGCGGCGGGCTGAAGTGTTGCTTGAGTTGCCGCGCCGAAGCAATCAACTTGGCGAGCGCGAGTTCATGCAGTACGCCCTGCAGCAGATCGAGGAAATCACGGCCAGCCAGATTGCCTTCATGCATTTCGTCAATGACGATGGTGAAGGCATCGAGCTGGTTGCCTGGTCCAGCCAGACCCTGGAAAAATACTGTACGGCAGCTTTCGACAACCACTACCCGTTGAGTCAGGCAGGCATTTGGGCCGATGCGGTTCGCCAGAAAGTGCCGGTCGTCGTCAACGACTACGCCAGCGCCCCGAACAAGCACGGTCTTCCCGCCGGACATTCGCGGCTGATACGACTGGTCAGCCTGCCGGTGGTCGAGAATGGGCGGGTCCGGATGGTGACCGGTGTCGGCAACAAGGAAGAGGTTTACACCGAAACCGATGTCGAATCGATCCAGCTGATCAGCAATGAAGTCTGGCGCATTGTCGATCAACGTCGGGCCGAACGGGCCTTGAAAATTGCCACGCAGGTGGTCAATGCCAGCCACGTCGTCTGTTTTCGCTGGCAGGCCAGCGCCGGGTGGCCGGTGGTTTTCGTGTCGGATAACGTCACCCATTGGGGGTACACCGTTGAAAAGCTGATGGCCGGTCAACCGGCTTTCGCCGATATGGTGCATCCCGATGATCTGACCCGGGTGGTCGATGAGGTCATCCGGTACACCGCCGAAGGACGTGATTTTTACGATCAGGAATACCGCCTGCTGACGGCCTCCGGCGAGGTGCTCTGGGTCGCCGATCGAACCAATGTGCATCGCGACGCCACCGGCAATGTCGAGTTCTACGATGGCGTGCTGTCCGATGTGACCAGTCACAAGCGGCAGGAAAAGGAGCTCGCCGACAATCTGGCTGCGCAACGCGTCCTCAACAAGCGTCTGGAAGAAGCCCATAACCAGTTGTTGCAGTCGGAAAAAATGGCGTCGATCGGCCAGCTGGCAGCGGGCATCGCGCACGAGTTGAACAATCCTATCGGTTTCGTCCATTCCAATCTCGGGACGCTGGAGTGCTATCTGCGCGACGTCATGGCGATTATCGATGCCTATGACAAGGCTGCGCATGATCTGGGAGATGGCTTTCCTGATCGGGCGCGCATCGAGAGCCTCAAGGAAACATGCGATTTCGCCTTCATCCGCGAAGACACCGTGCAGTTGATGGCCGAATCGAAGGATGGCCTGGCCCGGGTTCGCAAGATTGTTCAGGACCTGAAGAATTTCTCGCATGTCAGCGAGCAGGAGTGGCAGTGGGCCGATCTGCATCAGGGGCTTGATTCGACGCTCAACATCGTCTGGAACGAGCTCAAGTACAAGTGCAAGGTGATCAAGGAATATGGCGACATTCCTCTGGTGTATTGCCTCGTTTCGCAGCTCAACCAGGTGTTCATGAACCTGCTGGTCAACGCCGGACATGCCATCGAAAAGGAGGGCAGCATTACGCTGCGTACGCGCATGCATGGCGAAAATGAGGTCTGCATCGAAGTTGTCGACACCGGCAAGGGAATTGCGCCGGAACACCTGTCGCGCGTTTTCGAACCCTTCTTCACGACCAAGCCGATTGGCAAGGGGACCGGGCTCGGGCTTTCCCTTTCGTACGGCATTGTTGACCGCCATCATGGGCGGATCGAGGTGGCGAGCGAGCTGGGCGTAGGCACCACTTTTCGCGTCATTCTTCCCATCGCGCCGAAAAACGGCGAAAGTGCCGGTAATAACACGGAGAATCCGACATGAGCGAAGCGCTAACCCCCGCGACCCTGCTTTTCGTCGATGACGAGCCAAGCATTCTTTCTGCCCTGCGCCGCCTGTTCCGGCCGCACGGCTATCGCATCCTGGTTGCCGAAGGCGGTGCCGCCGGCCTCGCCCTGCTGGAAACCGAGACGGTCGATCTGATCATTTCCGACATGCGCATGCCGGAAATGGATGGTGCAACCTTCCTGAAGCAGGTGCGTGCCCGCTGGCCGCACACCATGCGCATCCTGCTTACCGGCTATGCCGACGTGACCTCGACGATTGCCGCGATCAACGATGGCGAGATCTATCGCTACATTGCCAAGCCCTGGGATGACCTGGAAATCGTCAAGACCGTCAAGGAGGCACTCGAGCGGCAGCAGCTGGAGGCCGAGAATCGCCGGCTGACTGCGCTGACCCAGGTCCAGAACGACGAGTTGAAAACGCTGAATGCCAGTCTCGAGCAGAAGGTTGCCGAACGTACGGCGGAACTGCGCCAGGCGCTGACTTTCGTCGAACAGGCGCACGGCGAACTGAAAAAATCCTTCCTGACCAGTGTCCAGGTTTTTGCCGGCCTCGCCGAATTGCGCAACGGGCCGGGCGGCGGTCGTCTTGCCGGGCATGGCCGGCGGGTCGCGGAAATGTCGCGCAGCCTGGCGCAGCGCATGGGCCTGAGCGATGCCGAGGCGCAAAGCATCATGCTGGCCGGTCTGCTGCACGACATCGGCAAGCTCGGCCTGCCCGACGAGCTGCTTGGCAAACCCTTCAACACCCTGAGCCAGGAGCAGCGGGCGCAGGTCATGAAGCATCCGCAGATTGGTCAGAACATCCTGATGGCGATTGACAAGTTCAAGGACGTCGCGATTCTCGTCAAGCATCACCACGAATGCTTCGATGGCAGCGGCTTTCCCGAACGTCTGGCCGGTATCAGCATCCCGCAGGGAGCTCGCATCCTCGCCCTGGTCAATGATTATGACGCGCTGCAGATGGGCACACTGGTGCAGCGGCCGTTGCGCCAGGAAGAGGCGCTCGCCTTCCTGATCGACAATCGCGGCAAGCGCTACGATCCCGCAGCGGTCGACGCCTTCGTCAAGCTGATTTCCGAAACCCAGAAGGGCGGGGCGAGCGAGGTGCCGCTACGTACCATGCATCTCAAGCCGGGCATGGTGCTCAGCCGCGACCTGGCGCACCGTGACGGTTACCTGCTGCTCGCCAAGGGCAGTCCGCTGAGTGCCGACATCATCGGCCAGCTGGTCAAGCTTGAGCAGAGCGAACAACAGAATCTGACCCTCTATATCCGCCAGGAGGAAAAATGAGCCGCATCCTGCTCGTCGATGACGAGGACTCCATCCTCAAATCCCTGCAGCGTTTGCTGCGTGTTGCACCATGTGCCTACGGCAATCAGACCTTCAAGCTGGAAGTGCATGCCTTCAACACGCCGGCCGCAGCGCTGGAAAGCGCACGGCACGAGGAATACGATCTCTTCGTCAGCGATTACCGCATGCCATTGATGGATGGCATCGAATTCCTCAAGGCCGCCAAGGCGCTGCAGCCGGATGCTGCACGCCTGATCCTGTCCGGCTATGCCGATCTCAATGCGCTGCTGCGGGCGGTCAACGAAGTCGGCATCGAACGTTTCATTGCCAAGCCGTGGAACGACTATGAGCTGATGTCGGCGATCGGTCAGGCCCTGGCGCATCGCGAACTGCTGCTCGAGAACCGGCAACTGGCCAATCTGGTTCGCCTGGAAATGGGCGACACGACGCCAGAGGAACTCGAGGCGCAACGTCTCGAGGCGATCGAGCCGGGCATTACCGAAGTCAATTGGGGGCCGGACGGTTCCGTGCTGCTTGACCCGGAGTTTCAGCCCAAGGGCTGAGTCATGGCCGAACGCGAAGGCAACAGCCTTTCCTTCAAGCTGGTCTATTACGGTCCGGCGCAGAGTGGCAAGACGACCAACCTGCTGCGCCTGCACGATCAGTTGGCGCCCGAATTGAAGGGCGAGATGATGAGCATGGAGACCAAGGACGACCGGACCTTGTTCTTCGACCTGCTGCCGCTCGGCTTTCGTGCCCCCTCCGGGCTTTTGCTCAAGTTCCGGCTGTTTACCGTGCCCGGCCAGATCGCTCACGACGGGACGCGCAAGGCGGTACTGTCGCGCGCCGATGGCGTCGTCTTCGTCGCCGATTCGGCGCGCGCCCAGGAAACCAACAACGCCGAGTCCTTCCAGAGCCTGAGCGAAAACTGCCACCGGGTCGGGCTCGATTTCGAAAACCTGCCGCTGATCGTCCAGTTCAACAAGCGCGACCTGCCCGATGCGGTGCCCGAAACCGAGTTGCGCGAGCGCTGGGCGGCCGCGCCGTGGCCGCTGGTCTTTGCCACCGCCCTGCGCGGCGAGGGGGTCGAAGCCTGTTTCGCCGCGCTCCTCGCCGCGCTCTACCGGCGTCAGGCCGAGGCGCAGGAACTCCTGACGGTCCACGGCCTCGATGAGGCCAAATTCATCGCCGGAGCCCTCGGCCGATGAGCGCCCCGGCTTTCGATCGCGAATGGCGCTTGGCCGACCTGCTCGATGCCGCGGCCCTGGCCCGGCTTGCCCCGGCCCTGGCCCGTCTGCTCGGCCATGACCTGGCGATTCTCGATGCGGCGGGGGGCGTGCTATGGGGAGCGCTGCTCGGCGAGATGCGGCGCGAAGCGCTCATTCTCGAACTCGAACCGATCGGTTTCCTGGCCAGTGCCGGTGCCCCGCCCGAGCGCCTGCGGACGGCGCGCGACCTGCTGCTCGGCGTGCTGCGCGCCGAGGTGCGTTTCAAAATGGCCTCAGCCCTGCATCTCGAGGCGGTGGCCGAGGATTTTGCCAGCCTCAAGCGCGAGCATGCCCGCCTGCTCGAATCCGAGGCGCGTTATCGCAAACTCTCGGAGGAGCTGGAAGCGCGTGTCCAGCATCAGGTTGCCCAACTTGAAGAGCGCCAGCAGATGCTCTACCAGGCCGAAAAACTCGCCTCGGTCGGCCAGCTCGCGGCCGGCATGGCGCACGAGATCAACAATCCGCTCGGTTTCATCGGCAGCAATCTGGCGACGTTCAAGACGTACCTCGAACGTTTTGCCGCGCTGCAAAAATCCTTGCCGTCCGACAGCCTTGCCTGGCGCGAACTCGATCTCGATTTCATCCTGGCGGACGCTGCCGATCTGCTTGCCGAAAGCGCCAGCGGTATCGAGCGCATTGCCCGCATCGTCAGCGATTTGAAGAGTTTTTCCAATGTTGACCGGGCGACCGAGGAATTTGCCGATCTCAACGACAACCTGCAGCATGTCGCCAGCGTCATGCGCAGCCAGTTGCCGGCCGGCGTCGCGCTCACCCTGGCGCTCGCCCCCGTGCCGCGGCTGGTCTGCCTGCCCGGCCATCTCAACCAGCTCTTCTTCAACATCGTGCGCAATGCCGTGCAGGCCATCCAGGATGCCGGGCGCAGCGGCGAGGTGCGGGTGAGCAGCGGCGTCGTCGAGGGCGGTGTCGAAATCCGCGTTGTCGACAACGGCGTAGGGATGAGCGCCGAGCAGCGCGAGCATGCCTTCGAGCCTTTCTATACGACGCGCCAGATCGGGGCCGGAGCCGGACTCGGCCTGTCCACCGCCCGCAACATCGTCCTCGCCCACAGCGGCCGCATCGAGCTGAGCAGCACGCCGGGTGCCGGCACGACCGTCACCGTCTTTTTCCCGATCGCCTCATGACCGATTACAGCGCTCTTTTTACCGGCCAGACAGCCGCCCCGCAGGCGCCGGCCAGCCATCTGACGGCACCGAAATATCGTCTTTTGCTGGTAGACGACGAGCCCGGCATCGTCAAGGCATTGGCCCGTGTCTTCCGCCAGGAGAACTACGAGGTGGTGATCGCAGGCAATGGCAACGAGGGCCTTGCCCGCCTTGCGGAAGGGCCGTTCCAGCTGGTGATCAGCGACTTCATGATGCCGGGCATGGACGGCGCCAATTTCCTGCGCGAAGTGAAGCAACGTTCGCCGGACACCATCCGCATCATGCTGACCGGGCATGCCAACACCGATGCGGTGATGGGCGCGATCAACGACGGCGCGGTGTACAAGTTCATCCTCAAGCCGTGGAACGACGACGACCTGCGCGTCACCGTCGCGCTTGCCCTCGAGCAGTTCGACCTGATGGCGCGCAATCGCCAGCTGAAGAGCGAGAACGCGCAGAAGGCCAAGGAAATTTCCGCCCTGTCCCGGCTCGCGGCGACGCACCGCAGCCGGCTCGGCATCATGCTGCACAAAAAGCATTTGCTCACCGACAGCCAGTTGCAGGAACTGACCCTGCTCCAGGAGCGACGCAAGGAGCCGCTGATCAGCCTGCTCCTTGAAAAGGACTGGGTCGCCGAGCGCAATATCCGCGAGCTGCTCCGGAAGGACATGCAGATCGAGGAAGTGCAGTTGCCCGAGTTCCGGATCGAGCCGATGCTGGCCGAGCTGATTCCGCACTCGTTCTGCGCCCGCCAGCTGGTCGTGCCGCTCCGCCTTGACGGCAAGCGCCTGCTGCTGGCGATGGCCGATCCGCTCGACGAGGGCCTGATCGACGAAGTGCGTTTTACTGCCGGCCTCGACCTCAAGGTGGTGATGGCCGACATTGCCGCCATCCGCAAGAAAATCGAGGAACTATACAGTGGCGATGGCGGCGTCGATTTCAAGGAGCTGGAGACCCTGGTTTCCTCGCCCGACCCCTACGAGGGGATCGAGATCGTCATTGAGGACAATGACGTCGCACCGCTCGAGGAACTGCTGCGCGACACCGAGTCGCCGCCGGCGATCCGCATTGCCAACGCGATCATCCTCGAGGCGATCCGGCTCGGTGCTTCCGATATTCACATCCAGCCGCGCACCAAGAGCGTGGTCGTGCGCTACCGCATCGATGGCGTGCTGGTCGACAAGATCAATATCCCGCACCAGTTGCACCAGTCGCTGGTGTCGCGCCTCAAGATCATGTCCGAGCTCGACATCTCTGAACGCCGGCGGCCGCAGGACGGCCGGATCACGGTCAAGACGCCGATGCGCATGGTCGACCTGCGCATCTCGACCTTGCCGACGATCAACGGCGAAAAGATCGTCATGCGCATCCTCGATCGCAATTCGGCGGTGCATGGTCTCGACAAGCTGGGTTTCTCGCCGGTCGACCTGCCGCGCGTCACCGATATGGTGGCCCGGCCGCAGGGCATCATCCTCGCCACCGGCCCGACCGGTAGCGGCAAGACGACGACGCTCTACTCGCTGCTGCAGCACGATGCGACGCCGGAAAAAAATTACGTGACGATCGAGGATCCGGTCGAGTACTACCTCGACATGGCCGGCCAGGTGCTGGTCCGCGAAAAAATCGGTCTGAATTTCCCGACCATTCTGCGTGCCCTGTTGCGGCAGGATCCGGATGTCGTGCTGCTTGGCGAAATCCGCGATATTGAAACCGCGGAAGTGGCTTTCCACGCTGCCTTGACCGGTCACCTGGTTTATTCGACGCTGCATACCAATTCGGCGATTGCGACCATTGCGCGGCTGTTCGATCTCGGTCTCAAGCCTTATGTCGTGGCAACTGCGCTGGAAGGCATCATTGCCCAGCGTCTGGTGCGCCGGGTATGTCCCGAATGCAGCCAGGAAGAAGTCGCCAATCCCTTGCTGAAAGCCCGTCTCGGGCGGGTCTTCAGCGATCTGGCCAGTACGGCGCGCGGCAAGGGCTGCCCGGCCTGTCACGGCAGTGGTTACAAGGGGCGAGTCGGTATTTACGAAGTCCTGACCCTGGACGACGACTTGCGCGACCGGATCGGTAGTGGGGCCAGCGTGCTGGAGATTCGTCGCCTGGTTCGCCAGAAAGGTCTGCGCAGTATTGCCCACCATGCAGTTGAGCGTGTCACGGCCGGTGCTACGACGCTTGAAGAAATCCTGCGCGTCCTCGGGCCGCAGGCAGGAGAGGACTGAAAATGGATATTTTTGTCTGGAACGACAGCTTCGTGACCGGCGAGCCGGTGGTCGACGCCGAGCACCAGGGCTTGGTTCGCCTGGTCAACTGGTTGATCGAGCACCAAACGACGTCGACCCCGGCCGAGGAAATCGACAAGGTGCTGGTCCAGCTGGTCAATTACGCCGTCACGCATTTCCAGCATGAAGAAGCGCTGATGCAAAGCAGCGGTTGCGACCCGCGTTTCGCCGAGATTCACCACAATGTGCATGCCGATTTTGGCCGCCAGGTGGTCAAGATGCGTGAAATGCCGGCTGGCGACCAGGAATTCCTGCTGCGTTTCCTGAGCAGCTGGCTGGCACACCACATTCTCGGCATGGACCAGTCGATGGCACGCCAGATTCGCAAGATCCGGGCTGGCGTTTCTGCGGCGCAGGCCTTCGAGGAAGAGAAGGACAAGGTTGCCGATCCGGCGATGGCCAGCCTGCTGGCCGGCATGAACACGATGTTCCGCCTGATCGCGGCGCGCAATGACGAGTTGCAGCAGGCAAACGCAACCCTGGAAGCGCAGGTGGCGGCACGTACCGAAGCCCTGTCACAGAGCAACGAGCAGTTGCTGGTCGAGCAGGAGCGCCTGCAACTGGCCATGAAACAGGTCGAACTGACCCAGAAGAAGCTGCTCGAATCCGAGCACAAGCGGGCCGAGGCTTCCAAGCGCAACATGGCGCAGTTGCTGTCGCAGATCATCGACGGTGACCCGGTGCCGACCTTCGTAATCGATGCCAATCACCGCGTCACGCACTGGAACAAGGCCTGTGCGGTGATCAGCGGTTTGTCGGCAAGCGACATGGTCGGCACCCTCGATCACTGGAAAGCCTTCTATCCCGAATGTCGACCGGTGATGGCCGATCTGATCGTCAACGGCAGTCTCGAGGAGCAGTTCCAGACCTATTACCAGAACGGTTTCCGGCGTTCTTCCGTGGTTGCCGGAGCTTTCGAGGGCGAGTCCTTTTTCCCCAATCTCGGCGAACGCGGGCGCTGGTTGTTCTTTACTGCGGCACCGCTGTACAGCGCCGAAGGCGAGCGCATCGGTGCCATCGAGACCCTGCAGGACGTGACCGAACGGCATCGTGCCGAAGAAAACCTGCTGCAATACCAGAACCACCTAGAGGAACTGGTCGTCGAGCGGACCAAGCAGTTGGCCGCGGCCAACAGCGCCCTGGAAAGCGACCGGGAAGAGCTGGAAATTCTGCTCTCCAAGGTCGAGGAAGCGCAGCAGCAATTGCTGCAATCCGAGAAGATGGCCGCGATCGGCCAGCTGGCAGCCGGTGTGGCGCACGAAATCAACAATCCGGTCGGCTTCGTCAATTCCAATCTCGGCACCTTGAAAACCTATGTCGGCAATCTGTTTGCGGTGATCGATGCCTACCAGGCGGTCGACGCCGGCGCTGACCGCAAAATGCTCGAGGCAGCTCAGCAGAAGGCCGATCTCGAGTTCCTGCGCGAGGATCTGCCGTCACTGCTGCTCGAGTCGCAGGATGGCCTTAACCGGGTAACCAAGATCGTCCAGGACCTCAAGGATTTTTCCCGCGTTGACCAGGCCGAGCACCAGCTCGCCAATCTCAACGAGGCGCTGGAAAGCACCCTGAATGTCGTCTGGAACGAAATCAAGTACAAGGCGGAAGTGGTGCGCGAGCTGGGAGATATTCCCGAAATCGAATGTGTGCCGGCACAGATCAACCAGGTCTTCATGAACCTGCTGGTCAACGCGGCGCAGGCGATCGAGCAGCGCGGCAGCATCACGCTGCGTTCCGGGCTGGAAAATGGTTACGTCTGGTTCGAATTTGCCGACACCGGCAAGGGCATGAACGCGGAAACCGTAAAGCGCATCTTCGAGCCTTTTTATACGACCAAGCCGATTGGTCAGGGCACTGGTCTCGGCCTGTCCATTTCCTACGACATCATCGTCAAGAAGCACGGCGGGCGCATCGACGTGAGCAGCGAGCCGGGGCAGGGCACAACTTTCCGGCTCTGGCTGCCGCAACGCATGCCGGCCGAGATTGCCGCCTAGGCCTGGCGCCGGCTGCGTTCAGATTTTCGGCAGGGCCAGTATCCAGGTGCGCTGGGCGTCCTTGCGGCGCTTGTCGCCAAGACGTTCGATGATCTTGTCGGCAACTTCGGCAAAGGACAGCATGCCGCTGTCGAGAATTTCGTCGCAGCGCATCAGGTGCAGGCCGATCGGCGATTCGAGCACGGCCGACACTTCTCCCTCTTCCAGTGCGAAGGCGTACGGCTCGAGTTCGGCGTAGAGCTGGCCACGCTTGACGGTGCCGAGCTTGCCGCCTTCGACGGCGGTCGGGCATTGCGAATGGCGCAGTGCGGCGTTGGCGAATTTCTCGTCCGTGCTCAGCGTCGTCCGCAGCGCTTCCAGCTCCTTGAGCACCTTGAGCTTCTGCTTCGGATTGTTGAAGGTGACCAGGATGTGGCGCAGGCGGCGGGCTTCCGGCCGGTCGAAGGCTTCCGGGTGCAGGCGGTAATAGATCTCGGCATCGACGGCACTGACCGGCGGTGTATCGGCCGCGATTTTCTCCAGCACGCTTTCGACGCGCAGGTCGCGCTCGACCGCTTCGGCCAGCGTCGTTTCGTTCAGGCCGCTGCGTTCGAGATCGTGCTGGTAGTCGTCAATGCTGGCGTAGCGCTGGCGGATTTCGCCGAGCCGGGTGCTCAGCGTTGCCGCCGGGACGATGACATTGGCGGCTTCCGGGCTGAGCAGGATGCGCTGTTCGATGCTGTTCTGGCGATTGGCGACTTCGGCCAGACGGCCGCGCTCCGGTTCGGAGAGGGTTTCCGGCGCCTTGTGGAACAGTTCCCAGGCAAGTTTCAGTTCAAGATATCCGGTCTGCATTGTCTTGCTCCACTGCATCCAGGGCGTCTTCAGGAATCTGCAGGACGCGCCCGAGCAGGCATTCGAAGTGAATGTGATAGGCGGCACCGCCGGGGGCGTGACGGACCACCTTGATGACCTCGCCGATCGCACCGGGCGGTACCAGCACTTCGCCGTTGACCGACAGGCCCTTGATCGAGCGGACCTTTTCGCGGAATTCGAAGCGCGAGGGTACCCACGGATCGTCGCCGCCGATCAGCTCTTCCTCGCGGCAACCGACGATGCGGTCTTCGTCGAGGAAATTCACCGAATAGATGATCTGGTCCTGCAGGAAGGTGCCGACGTCCATCACGTAGCCGATGCTGCCACGCCGGACGAGCGGCATGCCTGGGTCCATGCCGGGATAGGTGCCGTCATTGCGGACGTTGCGGATCAGGCGGACGGCATCGCCCTGTTCCCAGCGTGAGCCGTTCATTCGCGGAATACCTTGTCGATGGATACGAAGGAACTCATGCCGCCTTCAGGCTTGGAAACGGTCTGGAAGACGGCGAAGACCTTCTCGGTCAACGAGTCGGAAACGACGAAATCCTGGTAGGCGCGTTCCAGCCACAGACGGTAGATGCCGCGCTGCTGATCTTCTTCCGGCGGCAGGTTGGGCGCCTGGCGGGCGAGATAGTCGTGGAAGCGCTGCAGGATGTGCAGGCGGTTCACATGCACCACGCTCGGTTCGTAGGGGATCTCGAAAAAGTCGAGAAAATCCTCGGCAGAGACCAGGTCTTCGAGGGCTTCGGCTAGGCTAAGTGTTTCGTCCATGGTGCTACTCCTCAGGCTGCTGCTAATTGGATTTCGGGTTCTTCGGCGGGGTGGTGGAAGGCATCGACGACTTCGAGCAACTTGGCGGCGCCGAGTTGATCGCGGCTGTCGAGGCCGGCCAGCTTGATAAGACGGTCACGCGAGGCATCAATCTGGCCAAGGCGGAGCAGGACCACGCTTGCTGCCTTCAGGGCCAGCAGGTAGAAACGCATCATCCCGAACGAGTTGGCGGCAGCCGTGCCGAGCCGCGTTTCGTCGAGCGTGCGCCAGTCGGGCGAGAGGCCGAGCAGGCGGCCGGACAACTGCATGGCGCGTTCGGCGACCATCAGCGCGTCGTCCAGGCGATGCTGGTAAAAATAGTAGCGATAGAGGCCGACCAGCACGGTCAGGTTGTCCGGCGCCATCAGGTGGGCACGCAGCAGCGCGAGTTCGGCCGTGTCTTCGCCGTACTCGGTCGACGCCTGCGCGATCAGCTTTTCGGCCGCAGCCGGCAGCGGATCTTCGAAGTAGAGCTTGCAGTCGGAAAAGTCGAGCAGGTCCATGGTGCGCTCAGTGCATCGCTTCGTGTTCGCAGCACAGGTCGCCGGCCGTGCAGGTCCGGCATTCGCCGCTGTGATCGGCGGGCGGCGGTTCGTGGCGCAGTTCGGCGAGTTCCTTTTCCATGCTTTCGATGCGCTCGATCAGGCAGGCGATGGACTTGGCGACCGGGTCGGGGAGCAGGTTGTGGTCGAGGCTGATGCCGTTTTCCGGGCGGGCACTGCCGGCGCGGGTATCGACGATGCGGCCGGGCACGCCAACCACGGTGCGGTCAGCCGGCACATCCTTGACGACCACCGAGTTGGCGCCGACGCGTACGCGTTCGCCGATGCTGATCGGGCCGAGTATCTTGGCGCCGGCACCGACGACGACACCGTCGGCCAGGGTCGGATGGCGCTTGCCCTTGTTCCACGAGGTGCCGCCCAGCGTGACGCCGTGATAGAGCGTCACGTCGTTGCCGACTTCGGCCGTTTCGCCGATCACGACGCAGGCGCCATGGTCGATGAAGAAGCGGCGGCCGATGGTGGCTCCGGGATGGATGTCGACATTGGTCAGGGTGCGCCCGAGGAAGGACAGCAGACGGGCCGGGAAGCGCCAGCCGGCGCGCCACAGGCGATGCGACAGGCGGTGGGTGAGGACGGCATGCACACCGGGATAGGTGGTCAGGACTTCCAGCGTCGAGCGGGCGGCCGGATCGCGCTGGAAGACGCAGGCCAGATCTTCGCGGAGAATCGCCCAGAGGCCTGGCGTGGCGGTAAGGCTAGCTGTCATGGTGATCGCTTCAGACATGGAGGTGGCTCCTGACGGAGGCCAGAAGAGCCCGCAGATCGGGCGTTTCCGGCGGATGTTTGTGTTCGGCGACAAAGTTGCGGACGCGCGGCAGCAAGGCCTGGGCTTCGCTTTCATTGACCGTGATGCCGAGTCCGGCATAGACGACCTGCACGGCGCGCGAGCCGGAATGCTTGCCGAGCACGATGCGGTGCGCGGCGCCGACTTCCTGCGGGTCGTAACCCTGGTAGTTGTCGGGGTGCTTCAACAGGCCATCGACATGGATGCCGGCTTCGTGCGTGAAGGCGCCGGCGCCGACGATGCTCTTTTGCCAGGGGACGGCGCGCCCGGAGGCACTCGCGACCTGGCTGGAGAGGGCGGGGAAACCCTTCAGGCTGACCCCGGTTTCCATGTTGTAGAGTTTCTTCAGGCCGAGCACGACTTCTTCCAGCGGGGCATTGCCGGCGCGTTCGCCGAGGCCATTGACCGTGGTGTTGACGTGCGTCGCGCCGGCCTTGCAGGCAGCCAGCGTGTTGGCGGTGGCCAGGCCCATGTCGTCGTGGGCGTGCATTTCGATTTCCAGACCGGTCGACCGCCGCAAAGTGGCAATTTTGTCGTAGGTGCCGAAGGGCTCGAGGATGCCCAGCGTGTCGGCGAAGCGCAGGCGACGGGCGCCGCAGCGTTCGGCGGTTTCCGCCAGGGCACAGAGAAAGTTCATGTCGGCGCGCGAGGCATCCTCGCAGCCGAGGCCGACTTCGAGGCCGAGGTTGAGGGCGGCGCCGATGAATTTGGGCAATTCGCGCAGCAACCAGGCGCGGTCCTGCTTGAGCTTGTAGGCGAGGTGCTGGTCGGAGGCGGGTACCGAGATGTCGATCAGGTGCGCACCGAGATTGGCGCAGGCGGCGATGTCGGCCGGGTGCATGCGGCTCCACAGCATCAGGCGCGGCGCGAGCTTTAGGTCGGCCACGGCGCGGATCGAATCGCATTCTTCCGGGCCCATTGCCGGGATGCCGACTTCCAGCTCTGGCACGCCGATGGCGGCGAGCTGGCGGGCGATCTCCAGTTTTTCGGCCAGCGAGAACGCCACGCCGGCCGACTGTTCGCCGTCGCGCAGGGTGGTGTCGTTGATGGTGATGCAAGCCTGGGTCATGGAATTCTCCTCGCAACCTTCTAAGCAAGGGTGGTGCCAATTATCAAGTTATTGAAAAACATGAGTTTTTTTGTCGTTGACCGGATGGCTGTCTGGTCTGTGTCGAGAATCCGACAATTGCTGCAGGTCACCGGTGCGGCAAATTCGGTGTTAGGCTGAATGCACTCCGGGCGTCTGTGGCGCCCGTTTTCCTGCGCATGCCTTTCGGCCTGCATGGCGCTTCCCGCGAAGTGTTGTGTGTTTCGATCAGCAGCTTTTCTGCATCAACCACACGCAACAATACGACTAGCGAAGGGAGTCCGTCATGACCGGACGCGACAATGAACTCTGGCAGCAATCCTGGCGCGACCAGAATACGGACTTTCATCAGGAGGTCGTCAATCAGCATCTGGTCCGCTTCTGGTCCGGCCTTGGTCTGGCGGCTGGCGAACGGGTTTTCGTGCCCCTCTGCGGCAAGAGCCTGGACATGCTCTGGCTGGCGCAGCAAGGGCATGCGGTGATCGGAGTCGAGCTCAGCCCGCTCGCGGCGCACGCCTTTTTCCATGAGAACGGGATGCAAGCGACGCAGCGCCGGCTCGGGGCATTCACGCTGTGGGAGCATGGCCGGATCGCCATCCTCTGTGGTGATTTCTTTCAGCTCAAGGCCGGCGATCTGGGCGAGATCGGCGCCGTTTTCGACCGTGCGGCGCTGACGGCCTTGCCCGATGATCTGCGTGCCGCCTACCTGAAACATTTGCGCGGCATCGTGCCCGCGACCTGCCGGATCCTGCTGCTGACGGCCGAGGAGCCGGAAGCCTGGGAGACTGCCGATCAGCCGTTTGCCGTGGCTGAAGAAATCACGACGCTATATGCCGACGCCTACGAAATCCGTCTTGATCACGTTGAAAGCGTTTTCGAGGCTGATCCCGATCCGGAGATCAGCGAGCAGGTCAGGGTCGAGCACAAGGTCTATCTGCTGACGCCGAAAGCGCTGTGAAGGCAATATTGGCAAAGTTCTTGATCTAGATCGGTTTGGCCTATGCATTTAGTGATAGATTGAAGGCATTCATCGCTCAAGGCTGTCGTCATGTGTCGCATTGTTTGTTCGGTGCTGGCAATTCTTGCTCTGGTCTTCGCCCAAGCGGCTTCTGCCGCTCCCCCGCTCAAGCTCGGCATCATGCCCTTCAACAGCGCCCTGGCGCTGATCAAGACACATCAGCCGCTGCGCCTTGCGCTTGAGCGGCGTCTCGGTCGTCCCATCGAGGTGTTCACCGAAGCCGATTACACCGCCTTCGTTAACGAGTCACTGGCCGGACGTTACGATCTGTTGATCACCGGCCCGCATTTCGCCGTGATGTCGATCGAGAAGGGCTATGTTCCCCTGGTGCATTACAAGGCACCCCTGCAACCGGTTTTCGTCGTTCGTGCCGCTTCCGGCATTACCGCTGCCGAAGCGCTCAGGGGGCGCAGCGTGGCGCTTTCCAGCCGTTTTTCGATTTCCTCGATCGGCGGCATGCAATGGCTGGCTGACAAAGGCATGCTGCCCGGGCGTGACTATCAGGTCCGCGAATACCCGACCCATGGTGCCGCTGTTGCTGCCGTCGCCGTTGGCGAGGCGGATGCGGCACTGACCACGCACACGCCATTGAAGCAGGTGCCGAAAGATATCAGCGAACGGGTTCGGCTGCTGCCTTCCGATATTCGCATCCCGCATCTGATGACCCTGGCCCACGAACGACTCGGCAAGGCCGAAATCGAGCTGGTCCGCCAGGCGCTGGCCGAGTTTGCCGCCAGCGACGAGGGCCTGCAGTTTTTCAGGGAAACCGGTTATCAGGGCTATGACAATGTGACGGAGGCCGACATCAGGGCCTTGCAGCCGTATGTCAGCCTTGTGCGCCAGCAGATGAATCTGGGCGCCCACTGAATACTCAGGTAACGAAACCGCGATGAATGCTTCCGGCAATACCCCGCGCAAGGTGCCTTTCTTCCACTCGCTGCGTACCCGCCTGCTGCTGACGGCGCTGTCCATCGAAATCCTGGTGCTCGCCGTGATGCTGGGCAGCGGTCTGCGGCACATGGAGAACCAGCTCGGCCGTCAGCTTGGCCAGCATGTGCAGGCACTGCAGCTGGCTTACCAGACGGCGATTGCCGTGCCGCTGGTGTCACGTGATTATGCGACCTTGCGCGACATTCTTGATGGCTGGCGGCAGGCCGACGAGTTGCATTACATCGCAGTGACTGCGCCGGATGGCAAGGTGCTTGCAACCTCCGGCCACCCCGTGGGTGAGGCACTGCCTCAGCCACAGGAACAAGAGAGTATTGCCTGGGGCGAAGTGATGCACCTGGTATTTCCGGTTGATTTTCAGGGGCAGCGCTATGGCAGCGTGCATCTGGGACTGGATACCGGGTTCATTGCGCTCGCCAGCCGGCAGTTGATCTGGCAGGGCTTGCTGGTTGCTGCTGCCGGCGTGGCGCTGACCCTGGTTCTGCTGCTGCTGTCGGGGCTGTGGCTGACCCGGCATCTGCAAATCCTGACCCGTGCCGCGGCCAGGGTTGCCGAAGGTGACTATTCGGTGCACCTTGATGTACCGACCCGGGATGAAATCGGCCTGCTGGCCAGGAGTTTCAATGCGATGGCCAGTGCCGTCGAAACCCGGGTCGATGAACTGGCTCGCCAGGCCGGGCATGACTCGCTGACCGGCCTGCACAATCGACGTGCCTTCGAGGCCAATCTGGAAGAGGCGCTGCGCATCCGTCACAGCCAGTCACTGTATGTGCTTTACCTCGATCTCGACCAGTTCAAGGCAGTCAACGACTCCTGCGGTCACGCTGCCGGCGATCTCCTGCTGCAGTCCCTGGGGCGGGTGATGAGTGAACGCTTCGGGGCTGATTTCGTTGCCCGCCTGGGCGGCGACGAGTTTGGCATGGTCCTGCTCAATGCCACGCCAGACGGTGCCCGTGCCCGGGCCCAGATGATGATCGACGAAGTTCGTGCCTTCCCCTTCGTCTGGGAAGGGCGTGCCTTCCAGCTCGGCGCCAGCATCGGCCTGGTCCAGGTGTCACCGCACATTGACACGGTGACCAGCCTGTTGATTGCAGCCGATACGGCCTGCTATGCGGCCAAGGAGCACGGTCGCAACCGGGTCGAAGTGTATGCGCCGGGCGATGACTATTTCCGTCAGCGCCAGGATGAGCTGGCTTCACTGGCCGGTATTACGGCGGCCCTGCAGGATGATCGCTTCGTGCTCTATCACCAGCGCATCACCTCGCTGAAGCCGGGGCGTCCTGATCACGCCGAAGTCCTCATCCGCATGTGCGACGATGCCGGCAATGTCGTCCTGCCCGGACGCTTCATCCCGGCTGCCGAACGTTACAACCTGATGCCCTTCATCGACCGCTGGGTGATCAATGCCGCCCTGGCCCGCCTGCAGGAATTTGCCCGCAGCGGCGGTCTGCCGTTCCATCACGTCAATATCAATCTTTCCGGCGCCGGGTTGGCCGAGGATGGCATGCGCCATTTCATTGCCGAACGAATCGCCTTTTACGGCATCGATCCGGCCCAGATCTGTTTCGAGATCACCGAGAGTCAGGCCATCGGCAATCTCGGCGGCGCCCTGGCGCTGATCGCGGATGCGCATCACATGGGCAGCACGATCGCGCTCGACGATTTTGGCAGCGGCCTGTCGTCCTTCGGTTATCTGAAACGCTTCAATGTCGACTACCTGAAGATCGACGGCCAGTTCATCCGCAACCTGGCGCACGATCCGATCGACCGCGCCACCGTCGAGGCGATCATTGGCCTGGCCAAGGCGCATGGTTTGCGCACGGTGGCCGAGTTTGTCGCCGAGCCGGAAATCGTCGATATCGTCAGGGAACTCGGGGTCGATTACGCGCAGGGTTTTGCCCTGCACGAACCGAGCCCCTTCTAGGCATCAGACCGCGTACGGGCGGTGCAGCCAGCTGCGCACGACATCGACGTCGCGCTGCGGCAGGTAGGCGAAGCCGGCCAGGGCATCTTCGACAACGGTCTGGGCCACCCAGTGCGGTACGGCCTTGCTGGTCAGCATGTGGAAATACCAGGCCAGCGGGTAGCCGGCTTCGCGGTCGAAATGACCGAGCGCCGCGTACAACTCCAGACCGCTGGTGCCTGGTGCCGCATCGAATTCAGGTGCGTCGCCGGCCAGCGTCGCAATCGGCTGGGCGCGGAAAACGCTCTGGTGATAGCGGTCGAGATGCTCGCGGGTGGCGATGACCCAGTGGTTGTAAAACGTGCTGGTGCTGCCGGCACTGCTTTTCGCCCAGTCCTCGATCATCCGGTGTACCGGCGCGGGTTCGGGTTTTTGCGCCAGCATGCGCTTGAGGAAGGCGCCGATGTGCTGCAGGCGGCGGAAGGCATAGACCGGCATGCCGATCGGTTGCTGCAAGTCGCTGCTGCCACGCGGGTCGACCAGTTCCTCCAGGGTCGCCGGCTCGTTGGCGAACAGGCGATGCACGCGCATTTCCTGCAGGTCCTCGATTTCCAGTTGCAGGAAGTCGTCAGTCTCTTCACCGGCCGAGGCAACCAGATAGTGCGTCTGGCCGACCAGGCGGGTGGCGTACAGGGTTTGCCCGGCGAAATCGTCGATCAGCTGGCCGATGTCGCCATCGCGTTCGTCGAGGGCTGCCTCGACCCAGCTTTCCAGACTGTCGGATACGCGCTGCCCATTGCCATCGACAATGCCGCCCAGGCGGTACCAGCCGCCGCGGCTCATGGCGTGGCGAAACTTCCAGTCCGGCAGCGCCTGGCCGAGTGCCTTGACGAAGGCGCCCGGGCCGCTGCTGACCGGCACCTTGCTACAGGTTTCGACAACGGCGGTGGCGAGAGATTTGCAATATTCCGACCAAGCCAGGCTTTCTTTCATCGGGTGTTCCTCGTTTTCAGTTTGCGTTTTCTTCGGTCAGGCGGGCCAGGGCTGCTTCGCGGACCTCGCTTTCAGGATCGCTGGTCAGCGGCGGCAGCTCTTCGAGCGGTGCATTGCCAACTGCAGCCAGACGCACCCACCACTCGCTGTCGCCAAGCAGCGTTGCGGCGAGGCCGGGCAGGGCACGTTCGGCGACGATGGCACGGACTTCCGGTTCCGGGTCGGTGACCAGCATGTCGAGTGCAAATGCCGGCAGGCGGGCGGCAACCACCTTGCGTACTTCGCGTTCGCTGTCCTTGGCCATCCTGGCGAGTTGGCCGTGCGGCAGGCGGCGGGCAACGGTGGCACGGATCAGGTAATCCGGGTCGTGCAGCATGCGGTGCAGATGTTCTTCGGGAATGCGGGCTGCGACGCCAAGGCGGACTTCGCGATCCGGGTCGCTGATCATCCTGACCAGAATATCGGCCGGAATACGGTCGACCACGACGCGACGCACGATTTCATCGTTGTCATTGACCAGATGGCCGATCAGTTCGATCGGTGCGTAGCGGGCCGCAATGGCGCGTCTTTCCCAGAACAGGTCGGCGAGAAAGTGCTCGGCCTGGTCCTTGTTGGCGCGAAAGAAGCGGTCGATCTGGCGGCCGCTGTGGGCGCGTACGCAGCTGTCGCCCGGCTTGCAACGGTCGTGGCTGAGATGACTGTCGGTGTACGGGCAGCCGGCGCACAGGCCGTAGCGCCCGACGCCGATGCTTGCCTGTTCAGTCATCTGACTTGGCGGCGACGATGATGCCGGTGGCCGCATTGAAGTCGGTGGTCAGCTCGAGGCAATGGCCGCTGGCGCCCGAGATCAGGTAGAGCTCGTAGCCTTCGCAATCAAATACCGGGTTGAAGCGGGCATTGATGTCATCGGCCGAACACTCGGAGAAGTGCAGCGCCGGGAACAACGGGCGCAGGCTGCTGACCGAAGGATTCAGGCGGACCGCAGCGCCAACATCGGCGAGAAGTTCCTGGCTGATCATGCTTCTTCTTCCTCTTCCTCGACTTCGAATTTGGCGAGCGAAGCGGCCGGCAGCCCCATGATGCGGGCCAGCCAGGGCGGCGGGCTCTGCAGGGCGCCCTGCAGTTCGTCGAGAACGACACGGACCGGGCCACCCTTCGGCTTCTTCAGCGGATGGACACCAACCCGGACCACCTTGGCCGCAGCCGGGCCACCGATCGACTGGATGTAAACCAGGTCGCAATCGGCGATCACGGCAGCGCGCGCCTTGTTCTTGTCTTCCTCGGCATCGGCGTCAAGGCCGGAGCGGATGGCGAGCAGCTTGATCTTGTCGGCCGAGACCTGATAAACGAGGAAGCGTTCGCAGGAACCGAAGTGACCGTCCAAGTTCTCGCCCTTGTTGTTGGCGATCGCGACGCGGATCGAGCCGGGCATTTCGCCCTCTTCGTAGCTGTCGACCGCTGGCGTATCACTGTTTTCGATGTTTTCGCCCCACAGGAAGCGGACGGCTTCCTTGAGCGCATCGGCGGAGAGTCCGACGACACAGTTTTCCTCGGCATGGTCGCCGGCCAGGATGCTGCGCAGGTCTTCGACGGTGATCGAGGCGAGCTTGGACTCGGTGAGCGGCAGATCAAACTTCTCGGAGAGCGCGCCAACCAGGGCACGGACGTCCAGGCCATCGAGGGCACGGGCTGCCAGGGCGATACGGAGAGCGGCTTCGCGGGAGGCGATGGGGGTTGCGGACATGAGGGTGCTCCATGTGAGGGTCTGGAATGGAGCATCCGCAGCGGTCGACCGCGGCAGATGCTCGGTTCCGGACTCTCTGGCGATCAGGCCGGAGAGATACAGCCGGACGGACAGACGTTCACGCACATCGGCGAGTCATTCTCGCCTTCGCATTCCGTGCACTTGCTGGCGTCGATGGTGAAAAACACCTTGCCCTTGCTGATTGCCTTGGTCGGGCAGATCGGCCGGCAGTCGTCGCAGGCGGTACATTGGTCGGGATCGATATACATTGCCATTTTGCTAGCTCCTGAATGTTTGCGCCCGGCCTCTGTGTGCCGCAGCGCATGCTTGCTCAGTCTTCTGCTGCGCCGAGTCGCTTGGCTCGCACCGAGATCGGCAGGCGGGGCGGTTTGGCGATCGGGTCGACGTAGTAACTACCACCGTTCTCCAGCTTCAGTTCGCCGCCCCATTTTTCCGGGGTGTCGAACTCGATGGAGTTGATGGCGGCTTCCAGGTCGCGCTTCGGCAAATAAAACACCAGCCCACCGGCAGCGTTCTGACGAATCATGATGTTGGCCATTTGAATTCCTCAAGCGACTTGGGGAGAAGGCGGGATTTCGCCCGCGCTTCTCCCTTTTGTCTGGCAGATTACCGAACCAAGTCGTGGTTGTAGTCAGTCGTACCCATGCCGCGGGTCTGGTCGTCGAGCTTTTCCAGAACCGTGTTGGTCAGGGTGGTCAGGACATACATGGCGCCTTCGTAGCCCAGCGTGGTCATGCGATGCAGATGGTGACGGTCGAAGATCGGGAAGCCGATGCGGATCAGCGGAACTTCGAACTCGGGACCCTTGTGCAGCGTGTCGCGCTGGATGTACTTGCCGTAGCTGTTGCCGACCAGGAAGTCCGGCTTGTCGGTGAAGCACAGGCTGCGCAGATGCCAGAGGTCAGCACCCGGATAAACCTTGGCACCGGCGCCGTAGGGCGAGGATGCCAGCAGTTTTTCCATGGCCTTGCCCCACTTCTTGGAACCGTTGTTGCTGACGACGTGGGTCGGTTCGATACCGAACTCCAGCATCAGCTTGACCATGCCCATGACGAAGTCCGGATCGCCGTAGATGGCCATCTTCTTGCCGTGCAGCCAGGCGTGGGAGTCGGTCATCATGTCGAGCAGACGGCCGCGTTCCAGGGAGATGGAAGCCGGGATCGGCTTGCCGGTGACTTCGGAAACCTTCATCAGGAATTCGTCGGTCCATTCGACACCCATCGGGATGTTGAGCTTCGGAACTTCATGATTCCAGGTGTTTTCGACGAATTTCTTCGTCTTGTCGAGCTGCATCGGCTGGATCAGGAAGGTGGTGATGGCGTTCGGCGCATCCTTGACTTCGTCGATCGTCGTGCCGCCAGCGTACATGCGGAATTCGCCGTCAGCCGGGGTGTCGAGGATTTCTTCCGGATCGGAGAGCATCGTGTAATCGACGCCCATTTCCTTCATGTAGCGCTTGATGATGCGGAAGTTGCCGAGGTAGGTTTCGAAGCCCGGCACGAAGTTGATCTTGCCGTTCGAGCCGACAACCTTGCCTTCCATGCTGTTCAGCGTGAAGTACTTGAGGATGCCTTCTTCCATGTTGTCCCAGCCGGTGACGTGGGAGCCGACGAAAGACGGGGTGTGTGCGAAGGGAACCGGGAAATCCTTGTCCAGGTTGCCTTCCTTGCGGGCGTTACCGATGAAGGCGTTCAAGTCATCACCGATAACTTCGGCGATACAGGTCGTCGACATCGCGATCATTTCTGCGCCGTAGAGCTTGGTGGCGTTGGCCAGACCTTCATGCACGTTCTTCTGACCACCGAACACGGCAGCATCTTCCGTCATCGAGTCGGCGATGATGGCGATCGGCTCCTTGAAGTGACGGTTGAAGTAGGTGCGGAAGTAGGCGATACAGCCTTGCGAACCGTGGATATAAACCAGGGTCTTGGCAAAACCCAGCGAGCACAGGGCGGAGCCAAGCGGTTGGCAGGCCTTGGCCGGGTTGATGGTCAGGGCTTCGCGCTTGAAGTTGAGGTCCTGATATTCCTGGGTCGTCGTCCAGGCGAAGGTTTCGGCGACCTTGTCGGCGCTGTGGCCTTCTTCGAACTGGGCACGCTTGTTCGAGATGGTGGCTTTGTAGTCATCATCGCGGAACAGCGGGAAACACGGCTTGATTTTATCTACGGTTTGCATCTTGATCTCCTTCGCCCGCACCACCTATCTGTGGATACGGGCGTAAGTTGTACGATTACTGCGGAATCAGGCGGCCTTCTTTTCGGCTTCCGAGCCATCCTTCTGCCAGGGAGTCTTCATCAGGTTCCAGCACGGATTGTTCAGGGTCAGGTCCATGTCCTTGGCGAAAATGGCGAAACCGTCACAACCGTGGTAGGGGCCCGAGTAATCCCAGGAGTGGAGCTGGCGGAAAGGAATGCCCATCTTGTGGAAGACATACTTTTCCTTGATGCCGGAGCCGATCAGATCAGGCTTCATGGCCTTGACGAATTCTTCGAACTCGTAGCCGGTGACGTCGTCGTAAATCAGCGTGGCGTCGCCCATGTCCTTGATCGTGCGATCGTAGTCATCGTTGTGGGCAAATTCGTAGCCGGTACCGACCACTTCCATGCCCAGATCTTCGTAAGCGCCAACCACGTGACGCGGACGCAGACCGCCGACGTAGAGCATGACCTTCTTGCCTTCGAGACGCGGACGATACTTGGCGATCACGGCATCCATCATCGGGGTGTACTTCTCGATGACGCGCTCGGCGCCTTCCTTGATGCTGTCGTCGAAGAAGGAAGCGATCTTGCGCAGCGATTCCTTGATCTTGGTCGGGCCGAAGAAGTTGTACTCGAGCCAGGGAATCCCGTACTTCTCTTCCATGTGGCGGGAGATGTAGTTCATCGAACGGTAGCAGTGCAGCAGGTTCAGCTTGACCTTCGGGGTGTTCTCCATTTCGGCCAGGGTGCCGTCGCCGGACCACTGGGCAACGACGCGCAGACCCATCTCTTCGAGCAGGATGCGGGAGGCCCAGGCGTCACCACCGATGTTGTAGTCGCCGAGGATGGCGACGTCGTACGGGGTGGTTTCGAAAGCCTGACCGTCACGGTTGGAGATGATCCAGTCGCGCACGGAGTCATTGGCGATGTGGTGGCCCAGGGACTGGGAAACACCGCGGAAGCCTTCGCAACGCACCGGCACGACCGGCTTGTTGAGGGCTGCAGCAGCCTTCTTGGAGACGGCTTCGATGTCGTCACCGATGAGGCCGATCGGGCACTCGGACTGAACGGAGATACCCTTGTTCAGCGGGAAGAGCATTTCGATTTCGTCGATCAGCTTGGCGAGCTTCTTGTCGCCGCCGAAAACGATGTCCTTCTCCTGGAAGTCCGAGGTGAAGTTCATTTCGCAGAAGGCATCGACACCGGTGGTGCCGACGTAGTAGTTGCGACGACCGGCGCGGGCGTACTGACCGCAACCAATCGGACCGTGGGAGATGGAGATGATGTCCTTGATCGGACCCCAGACCACACCCTTGGAGCCGGCGTAGGCACAACCACGCATGGTCATGACGCCCGGCAGGGACTTGCGGTTGGAAGTAATGCACTTCTTCGACGACTCGAGTTCCTTGTCGTTGATCATCAAGTGCTTGGCACGGTCCTTCTTGGCCTTCTCGGGATAAACCTCAAGAACCTCGGCGATGAGGCTCGCGGTTTCTTCGCGGGTGAGCGCTGCCATGGTGAAACTCCTTTCGTTGCGCCGGCAACTATCTGTGCACGACGCCAACAGTTGGTTGAATGCTTGGCGGTACTGGTTCGCTGCCGCAGCAGCGAACCGGGAACTACGATCAGGCTGCGGCGGCTTCGGCGGCCAGTTCGGCTGCGGTCTTGCCGACGATGGATTCGTCTTCGACTTCCATGATGCCGAACTCCATCAACAGCTGTTCCAGCTCTTCCATCTCGATCGGGGTCGGGATGACGAAGTTGGTGTTGTTGTTGATCTTGTTGGCCAGGGCGCGGTATTCGTCGGACTGCTTGTGCGACGGATCGTATTCAACGCAGGTCATGCGGCGGATTTCAGCGTGCTGCACGACGTTGTGACGCGGCACGAAGTGGATCATGGTGGTGCCCAGGCGAGCAGCCAGGGCCATGATCAGTTCGTCTTCGCGGTCGGTGTTGCGCGAGTTGCAGATCAGGCCGGCCAGACGGACGGAACCCGAGTTTGCATACTTCACGATACCCTTGGCGATGTTGTTCGCAGCGTACATGGCCATCATTTCGCCGGAGCAAACGATGTAGATTTCCTGGGCCTTGTTTTCGCGAATCGGCATGGCGAAGCCACCGCAGACCACGTCACCGAGAACGTCGTAGAACACGAAGTCGAGTTCGTCGTCGTAAGCGCCTTCTTCTTCAAGGAAGTTGATGGCGGTGATAACGCCGCGGCCGGCACAGCCGACGCCGGGTTCCGGGCCACCGGATTCAACGCACTTGACGCCACCGAAACCGATGGACATGACGTCTTCGAGTTCCAGGTCTTCCACGGAGCCGGCTTCAGCAGCCAGGTGCATGACGGTGGTTTGAGCCTTGGAGTGGAGGATGAGGCGGGTCGAGTCGGCCTTCGGGTCGCAACCCACAATCATTACTTTCTTGCCGGATTCAGCGAGTGCAGCCACCAGATTCTGGGTGGTGGTGGACTTGCCGATGCCGCCTTTGCCGTAGATGGCGCATTGACGCAGTTTTGCCATGGTGTAATCTCCTTGATCTGTCAGTCGAGTTGCGAAGAAATCATTGATGAGTCGCACCATCCCTTCTGCACGTAGCGTGCCAGGTCGACGAAAATAAGCTAAGCAGCTGATTATTAAATGAAAATAGAAAAAGAGCCGGCTCGGGGTGAAGCGGTTACATCCGACAATTCCCCCACGCTTTGTAGGGGTGACGACAACGTGTCGAGCGCCAGCGAGACAAAACCCGGCTCAGGAGACGCCAGTCTTTTCTCCGACTCGTTGCGAAGCGGCCCGGCCCTGCCGGCCGAGGCGCGCCTGCCGATCAACCGCTGCAATTTGCCGGCCGTCGTGCTCGGGGGGCTGACCTACCAGCAATATCCCAGTCCGCTTCTGATCGATGGCGTCGCCGAACTGCATGCCGACCTTTTTCGCCGCCTTGCAGCGGCTGCTCCCGGTACTGCCGCCGAAGTCTTTCGCGATTACCTGACCGTGCGTTTCCAGCTCGAATGGCTGGAGGAGATGGGCTACACCGGGCATGCCAGCAATCGGGCCAAGGCCAATTACATCCGGATGATCCGTGGCTGGAGTTTCGACTCCGACAGCCGCGAGGGCGCCGTACTCAAAGGTTGGGTGGAGTCGCGTTTCGGCCTGATGCCGCGCTATCACGGCGAGCCCCTGCGCGACCCGAGTGGCGAGGGCTATCGCCGCTACCAGGAAATGCGTTCACAGGGCCTGTATGGCACCAATGCGCTGGAGTCGCAGTTCGACCTGGTCTATTCCTTCTGCCAGCGGGAACTGGCGCTGCGCCATCAGGGCGCGCAGCACGTGACGCTGTACCGCGGCATCAACCGGGTTGGCGAGCACGAGGTACTGGCCAAGGGCAAGGGTGGCCGCCAGACCATCCTGCTCAACAATCTCAGTTCATTTACCTGCAGTCGCGACCGCGCTTGCGAATTTGGCGACTACATCATGGCGGTCGACATCCCGCTGACCAAGATTTTCTTCCACTGCGGCTTGCTGCCCGGCGTGCTGCAGGGCGAAGACGAGTTCCTGGTGATCGGCGGCGTGGTCGATGTCAGTTTGTCGACAATCTGATTTCCGGCCGGTGTGCCGCAGGCCTGGCGTGTCGGCCGGGGCAGACAAGCGCCCCGGTCTGTCGTCCTAGCCGGCTGTCTTGCGCAGGCTGGCGAACAAGGTTTGCGCTTCATCCGCATTGCCATAGGCCAGCTGCAGCAACAAGCGGATGGCGTCCGGCATGGCGCTTCCGGCTTCGTAGCGTGAGCCTGACGAGCGGGGAACGCCTATCCTGCCCCAGAACTGTTCCTGGCTCAGTCCGGCTTTTTTGCGCAGGGCTGCAAGCTGCGGTGCGGAAAGCGGCGCCCGGGCCGGTTGCGCGGCCTGATTGAAGGCCATGACGTGATTCCGGTAATCCATGTCGGAAATCAGGATGTGGTCTTTCCACCAGCTCGACAGGAGTTTCTGCAACTCCGACTTGTCCGGCATGCCGGTTTCGGCGGCCTCGAGAAACTCGTTCACATGCCTTTCGTATTCGGCATGGTCTGCTTCCTGGGTGGCGAGGCGGGGATATTTGCAGGCCCGGAGTATCGACTCTTCGGTAGCGAAATGCTCGTGGGCGTAGGCCGAAAGGTCGGCGAGGATTTCGAAGAACAGCTTGTTGGCGGTCGCGCCGTTGTCCGCCGGGCACGTGGATAAACGATTGCACAAGCGCATCAGCTTCTGATGCTGGGCATCAAGCGTCGGTTCGCCGACGCTGTAGTTTTGATTCCAGGACAGTTTCTTCGGCATGCGATTTCTCCCGAAAGTGAAAGCTTCGACCAGCGGCGAATTATCTGCCACATGATGCGTCCGTGTCAGCCCGGGAGTGAAGTTTTTACGGTCGGAAAGGGCCGGCAAGTGATCAATACGAGTGTTTGATCGCATGCCGGCAAGAAATAGTCGGGCATTTTGCCCGTTTTCAGGCAGTCGACCGGTTCAGTCGAACTTGCCGTTGTCGAGGCGTTCGGGCAGGGTCGGGCCGATCTGCTTGAAGGTGTAAATCCGGCGTCCCTTGTGATCCTTGAGGAAGTCGTCGGCATCGGCCTGGTTGGCGAGCGGCACGAACTCGTGGCCCATCGGGCCGAGCACGTCGGAGCCGGCGACGAACAAGGCCTGGCGTGCATCCATCCGTTCCAGATTGTAGAAATCGGTGACCCAGATGCCGGCGATGTCTTCCTGCCGATGGCCCGGCGCGTATTTCTTGAGGTCATGCAGGAACTTGAACATGTCCTTGGCGCCGTCGAAGAAATGGCTGTGACCATCCTTCCAGGTGACGACGGCGACCCAGTTCGGGTATTTCGAGACAATCATGCCGCACACCGGGCAGAGGTCTTTGGCGCCTGGTTTGGGCACGCTCTGGGCGAGCGCAAGGCTCACCCAGAGGCTCAGGCAGAAGCCGAGAAAGGCGCGGCGCAGCATTAACCGTGCTTCTGCTCGGCGGCGCGCTTGCGGCGTTCGGCGCGGTTCTTGCGGACCATATTGGCATCGGCCGCCATGTCGAGATAGGACTCGCGCAGGGCTTCGTCGAACTTGGCCAGGGTGCCGCCGTGCTTGGCCTGGAATTCCTTGGCGACATCGGCACTGGCGAAGGAGTGCTTGCTGCGCTTGGTCATCGCATGCTTGAGGTCGGCGCCGATCAGGTAGGTCAGCTGGTCGACCGGCAGCAGCGGCCGCGGCTCAACGGCAGACGCGTAATCCGGGCCATAAATCACTTTCGGTTCGCGGTCGATGTTGAGGCCGAGGCTCAACGACAGGCAGTGAATGGAGCAGACGCCGTCGACCAGGTCGTCGGAATACTGGACGAGCATGCGGGTACGGTTGTGTTCCTTGCGATCCATGCCGCAGTAGGGGCATTTGGCGTACTTCTCCAGCTCGTTGTCGAGCGGCTTGGCATCGGCGGCTTTTTTCGGGATGAACTGGTTCGGCGTGCCGTCGGTGCTGCAGGCCGTTTCGGCACTGGCCCCGGCAGAAACGGTGGCCAAGCCGGCCAGGGCGGAAATTTTCAGAAGATCGCGGCGATTCATTGTTGTGCTCCCTCGGTTCGACAAACGGAGCGGCTATGTTAGCGGCTGATTATGGAGTGGCTGTGCGGCATATTGTCGCAGTCAGCCGAGCAGTTTGCGCATCACCAGGTAGTAGTCGATGCCCTGCCACAGCGTCGAGATGCCGAGCGCGATGACGAAGAGCGCCGCCCCTTTGAGCAGCCAGCCGCGCACCTTGGGGCCGAGCTTGCCGAACAGCACGGAGGCGGACAGCATGGCGGGCAGCGTGCCGGCGCCGAAGGCGAGCATGAGCAGGCCGCCTTCGAGAATGGAGGGCGCCGTCGTCGCCTTGACCGCCATCGCCATGGTCATCGAGCACGGCATCAGGCCGTTGATGGCGCCGCCGATCGCCGCGCCGAGCAGTGGCCCCTTCTCGGTGGCCAGCCCGAACTGCCGGCGCAGCCAGGCGAGCGGTGCGAAACCGACGCTGTTGCGCAGCGGCGAGACGCCAAGCAGGTCGAGGCCGAGCAGAATGACGACGAGGCCGGCGACGATCTGCAAAACGCCCTGCCACTTGCCGAAACTGCCGGTCTGTACCAGCACGGCGCCGAGTCCGGCGGCGATCAGCCCGACGCTGGCGTAAACGCCGAGGCGGGCGCCGTGGTAGGCGAGGTAGGGCCAGATGCCGCGGGCCTTGAGGCGCATGAAAAATGCCGAAACCAGGCCGCCGCACATGCCCAGGCAATGGCCGCTGCCGAGCAGGCCGGTCATGAAGGCGAGGCTGTAGGAAAAAACGGCGAGGCCGTGGGCGTGGCTGTGGTCCATGGGCGGGCGGCGGGTGAGAGTGCGCGCAGTGTAGCAAACCGGCCGATTGCCCGCGGCCCGGCCAAGCCCGGCCGGCCGCGGTGCGGCGATATGTCGCGGGGGCGAGCGCCCGGTGCCGCCTAAAATCGCGGCTTCCCGATTTCGAGCCTGCCAGTTTCCCGCGTACGCCATGCCCAGCGCGATTGCCTCCCTGTACATTGACCACATCGGAGAAATCCGGCGCTTCCTGACCCGGCGGCTGTCCTGTGTCGAGGTGGCGACCGAGCTGGCGCAGGAAGTCTTCGTGCGCTACCTCCTCGCCGCACCGCAGCGCCCGGTCGACAACCCGCGTGCCTTCCTGTTTCGCATCGCCGGCAACCTGGCCATCGATCATGGTCGTGCCAACCCGGCGGCGCATTGGGTCGATATCGAAGAGTGCACTGACCTGGTTTCCGATTACCCGTCGCCGGAGCGCTTCGCCATCGCCCGTCAGGAAGTCGAGCGCCTGCGCCGCGCCATCGATGCCTTGCCGCCGAAGTGTCGCGAAGTCTTCATCCGCCACAAGTTCGATGGCGTGCCGCAGGCGAGGCTGGCGCAGGAATACCGGGTTACGCTCAATGCCATCGAGAAACATCTGGTGCGGGCGCTGATTTCGCTGCGTCTGCAGGTCATGCCGGCATGAGGCCGGAGGCGGACAGCGGCGAGCCGGCCGGGCACGGCGCGGCCGAACGTCTGGCCGAAGAGGCGGCGACCTGGTTCGTGCGGATGCGTTCGCCAGCGGTTGACGCGCACGCAGAGCAACATTTCCGGCGCTGGCTCGGGGCTTCCGAGCTGCATCGGCGCGAATACGGCAATTTCGAGAAACTCTGGGGCGCGCTCGACAGCGTCGCCCGGCCGCGCCGGAAGCGGCGGACCGGCGGCGCGCTGACCATCGTCGCCGCGCTCGCCCTGGGGATGATTTACCACGCCCAGACGGTCGACCGCCCGGAAAGCAGCAAAATCGGCGAAGTCCGGCACCTGGTGCTGGACGACGGCTCGCAGGTTGAACTTGATGCAGCCAGCGAACTGCGCGTCGAATACACGCCCTGGCGGCGGCGTATCGAACTGCTGCACGGCCAGGCCTTGTTCAAGGTCGCGCCCGGCTGGCGGCCGTTCGAAGTGACGGCGGCCGGTGGCACCCTGCGCGACATCGGCACCACCTTCAATGTGTTGCAGGACGAGGGGAAGGTCAGCGTCGCGGTCGCCGAAGGGGCGGTCGAGATCCGCCTGGCCGACGGCCGCAAGCGGCAGCTGCATGGCGGCGAACAAGCCAGCTACGAGGCCGGGGAAATCACCGCCAGCCGCGTCGTCAATCCCCTGAATGTCGGCGTCTGGCAGCAGGAACGCTGGATTTTCGAGGATGCTTCGCTGGGCGAAGTCGTGCGCCAGATCAACCGCCAGCATGCGCGCCCGCTCAGCCTGGCCGGTGCCGGCCTCGAGAATTACCGGGTCAGCGGCGTCTTTGACCGCACCGACCGGGCCGGCCTGCTCAAGGCCCTCACTGTCCTGCTGCCGCTGCGGGTCGAGGAAAAGGCCGAGGCAACGCAATTGCGCCGGCGCTAAAAATATTTGCAATTCCTTGTCAGGGTGCCGCCCCGTTTTACGTCTCAAGTCATACAGGGCCAGCAGGTCCGCTTGAAAACAACGTAACAGGGGCCATTCAACCATGCACAAACCACTACGCCTGGCGCTGCTCGTCGCCGCCATCCATTCCGGTGGCGTTCTCGCCCAGGCCAAAGCACTCGACATTCCCGCCCAGCCGCTGGCCGGCGCCCTGACCGCGCTGGCCAGCCAGTGCGGCATCCAGTTGCTGTTCAATGCCGATGAGCTCAAGGGCGCCCGCGCTTCGGCCCTGCACGGCAATCTGGCGCCCGAAGCGGCATTGCGCCAGTTGCTTGAAGGTAGCGGCTTCAGCTTTGCCAGTACCGGCAAGGGGACGTTTGTCGTGCAGAAACGGGCTGCGGCCAGCGGCGAAAGGGAGTTGCCAGAGGTGCTGGTAACGGCTGCAGCCATGCCACTTTCAGCCGGCGAAGAACACCTTGATCGGCGGGTAATCGAGGCCTTGCCGCGAGGCAATGGCGACATTACCAGCCTGCTCAAAATCCATCCGAACGTGCAGTTCGATTCCAAGGTCCTGCAGTCAGCCAAGGGCGGGGAAATCGCGCCGGCCGATATCAGCATCAACGGCGCCAAGTTTTACCAGAACTCCTACATGCTGGACGGTATGGGGATCAGCAACCACCTCGATCCCGCGACGAAAACCGAGAATATGCCGCACATGCTCTCGGGCAGCGCCTTCGGCATGAATATCGACTCCAGCCTGGTGTGCGACATCGTGGTGCGCGATGCCAATGTGCCGGTCGAGTTCGGCGGTTTTACCGGCGGTGTGGTCGAGGCGAAAACCTGTGAGCCGAAACGGGCGTTCGGCGGTCAACTGTCGTACCAGACGACCCGTTCCTCGTGGATGCATGCCTATGTCGATGAGCGTTACAAGGATGCTTATCAGAATTCCAGTGACGGCTTTCTCGGTCAGCCCAAATTCACCAAGCAAAGCTGGCGCCTTGCGCTGGAAGGCAAGCCGACCGAGAACAGCGGTTTGATCGGCAGTTTTGTCCAGACCGAATCGAGCATTCCCCTGCAGAGCTACCAGGGAGGCGGTGCCGCCAGCCCGCAGAACAATCTGACGGAAACCCGCAAGCTGGAAAATTTCTTCGTTCGCGGTTTCTGGCATCCGGTGAGCGATATTGATCTGGATATGTCCTTAACTTATGCGCCGGGCGAGGACCGGCGCTACATGAATACCTGGCAAAACTCGGGTTGGACCAACCGGACCGGCGGCATGGGCGCCAATCTTGGGATGGCCTGGCGTCTGGACAAGGGAACACTGACCCAGCGTGTCTCCTGGACCGAAGTCGAAGGCTCGCGCGGCAATGAGGATGCGACGTCCTCCAAATGGTGGCTTGCCTCGCCGGAAAAGAACTGGGCCGCAGCCGGATCGAATGCCGTCGAAGGCGGCCGCGGGCCGCAAAACCAGAGGGAGCGGACGGCTACCTATTTCGGCAAGTTCGACTGGAATGCACTGCAACTGGGCAATTTCCGGCACCAGTTCCAGGCCGGCCTCGAACTCTCGAAAACCGAAGCCTATTACGAGCGGGAAAGCAGCTTTTCCTATTACGAGAAACCCAAGGACACCAATTCGTGCATCGGCCCCGACGGTGTCGCCGACTTTACGACCTGTTCGTTGTCGGCGCCCTACAACCAGCCGACCTGGAGCGGACAATTCCTGTCGCAACGCGCGACCTACCGCGCCGGGCGGATCGAGGCGGAAGGCTATCGCCGGGCGCTGTTCATGCAGGACGAAATCCAGCGGGGCGATGTGCGTTTGCGCCTTGGCTTGCGTTACCAGAATGATGACTTGTCTACCAAGTCAGGCCTGGCGCCGCGTCTGGCTGCATTCTGGGATGTCTTTGGCGACAAGCGCACGCAGTTCGAGGCTGGCTTGAATCGCTATTACAGCTACCCGCTGTTTGCCTACCAGCTGACCGCCGGCCGGCGTGGCCTGCTGTATTACGAAACCCGGGCCAGCATGGCGTCACCTTGGGTATATAGCAGCAATGTCTTTGACCGGGATCGCGCCCGTCCCCTCGAAAATCCCTATGACGACGAAGCGATGCTTTCCCTGCGGCAGCAATGGGGAGGTTTCTCATGGACAGCAAAATGGGTGAACCGCAAGGGGCGTAAGCAGGTTGCGACGCAGACGGTGACCGATCCGGGTGGCTCGGGCAATTTGCTCTATTACTTCAGCAACGACGGGAAGAGCGATGCCGATACCTTGTCACTGACCATCACCAATACCTCGCCCTGGAAATTCGCCGGCACGAGCACGGTAGCGATGTTCGTGCTTGACCAGACGCAAGTCACGGCATCGCACCTGGGTTATGGCGAGACCCTGGACAGCAACGGTCTGGCCCGTATGATCCGTTACAACGGCAAGGTCATGCCCTGGTCGGACAAGCCGGTGGATAACTACATCCGTCCATGGACGGCACGGCTGTTGCTGAATACCGAAATTCCGGCAGCGCGTATCAAGATCGGCAACTTCCTGCGCTATCGCGCGGGTTACGACCAGGTCGTTTCGGTCGGCAGCTACAGCTACAACGGCGTGAATATCACAGATTACGCCAAGCGCCATTTCGGCGGCGCCATGGTCTGGGACTTGAGCGCCACGTGGTCGATTCCGACCGGTATCGCCAAGCAGGAAGCCTATACCACGGTGTCGATCAACAACGTGCTGGACCGGAAAGTTGCGATGTACGACAACGGGTCCAGTCTGGGCGGGCTTTACGAATACGGCCGTCAGTTCTGGCTGGAAATCGGCTATCGGTTTTGATTGCTTGGCGCATGCGGCGTCATGACTTGAGGAAATTGCGATGAAAAGAAGAAATGTATTGTTGGGGGCGCTGCTCCTGGCTGGCGGCAGTCGGGCGATGGCCGAGATGGATCGAGGTGCCGGCGACCCGGAGCCCCTGGTCAACGAACTGGAAAAATACCCGCGCTGCGTCATCTGCAACATGGACCGCCGCAAGTTCCATTACGCGCGCCACCTGCTGCATTACGGCGACGGTACGGCGCAGGGCACCTGCTCCGTGCATTGCGCCGCCGAATGCATGCTGCGCGAGCGGCGGCGCGGCTTCCGGACGATTTATGCACCCGATTACGCGTCGACCGCCGAGCCGAAAGCGCTGGTCGAAGCGGCGTCGGCGACCTACCTGATCGGCAGCGATTTGCCCGGCGTGATGACGCCGGTCAGCAAGGTTGCCTTCGCCAGCCGCGAGGCGGCGCTGCAGGCGAAGCAGACCTACGGCGGCGAGATCGGCAGCTTTGCGACGGCGATTGCCGCGTCCTTCGACGAGACGGCGAACAGCCTGGTCCGGCGTTACGCCAACGACCGCGAACGCCTGCTGCGCAAGGGCGGTAGCTGAACGACAAAATGGCCGGGGGGAAACGATTTACCGTTCGCGTCCGGCCATTTTGCTTTCCTGGCGGTCGACTGCCTGAAAATCGTGTTTTTCCGGCAGTCGACCGGTCGGCGTTTCAGGCGCGCTGCAAACGCAGCGAGTTGCTCGCCACCGAACTCAAACTGCTCACGCAGAGGTGAGTATCAGTGCCGTCCGGACGACAGTCTCAGTCCAGTTGCCGAACCACCCGGAAGCCGAAATCGCCGGCCCGGAATTTCGGGTCGAAGCCGAAACGCAAGGTGGCGCGCGTGTATTGTGGGCCGTCCAACCAGGAGCCGCCGCGCAGGATGCGGCTCCGGCATTGCCCACTGCTCGTCTCCCAGGCTGAGCCGTCGGCCGGTGCGCCCAGGTAGCTGGCTTGCATGCAATCCTGCGTCCATTCCCAGACGTTGCCGCCCATGTCGTGCAGGCCCCAGGCGTTGGCCTGCTTGCGGCCGACCGGCTGCGGTGCACCGTATTCGTCGCCAAACCAGGCCAGCGCCGCCGGGTTGTCGCCACCGCAGAAATCATGCGTCTGACCGGCGCGACAGGCGTATTCCCATTCAGCCTCGCTCGGCAGGCGGTAGGTATGGCCCGTCCGGGCGCTGAGGCGGCGGGTGAACTCGACGGCTTCATGCCAATTGACGTTCTCGACCGGGCAGTTGTCGCCGCACTCGGCAAAGCGGGACGGGTTTTTTCCCATTACCGCTTTCCACTCGCCCTGCGTGACTTCATGGCGGCCGATCGCAAAGGCCGGCAGCGTGACCTGGTGCACGGGTTCCGTGTCAGGCCGGCCGCGGGCGCCCATCGCGAAACTGCCGGCGGGCAGGACGACCATTTCCGGCGCGTCGGGCGCATCCCTGAAACTTCCCGCCCGGGCGTCGGCGAGGGCCAGTCCGCAGGCGAGGCCGAGCAGGAACTTGCGGATGGAGTGTTTGGCGTTTGCTCCGGACATTTCAACCCTGCTTTCTGGCGGCGCGCTGGCGGCGTTCCTCGCGGGCGCTGCGCATGCGGTCGACGTCGTCGGCGAGGTCGGTGAAGGACACCTTGATCGCCAGGCGGAAGTCCATCAAGGTGCCGCCGTGCCGTTGTTGCGCGGCCGCCGCCGCTTCCGGCGTGCCATAGGCGACCTTGCTGTTCCAGGTCATGACGCCGGGCAGTTCGCTGCCGACCAGGAAGGTCGCCTTGCCGACCTCGACCAGTGGCCGCGGGGCGCTGTCGACGGCATTGTCGCCGACATAGATGGCCTTGGGGTCGAGCCCGAGGTTGATGGCCAGGCTGATCGCCGCGCAATGGATGGAGCACAGCGGGTCGGGCAGGTCGTTGCTGAACTGGATCAGCATCCGGCTGCTGTGGTTGTAGCGCCGGTCCATGCCGCAGTAGGGACATTTCGGGTATTTCTCGATGTCGTTTTCCTGGGGCGCCGGGTCGGGCGGCTTCTTGGGCAGGAACTGGGCGGGCGTGCCGTCGGTCGGCTTGCCCGTACATTCGGCCGCTTCCGTGCCGGACAGGGGACCGCCGGCACCGGCGAGCAGGGAGAGTTTGAGTAATTCTCTGCGTTTCATGGTCTGTTCCCCTGGCTAACTCAGAAATCAACGCTGACCGCTGCCCGCAGGCTGCGACCTTCCTGGTAGGTGTTGGCGTAGGCGGCGGAAGACTGGTAAGTCGAGTAACGCTCGTCGAACAGGTTGCTGACGCCCGCATCGATACGGAAGCGCTGGCCGTTCGGCATCCAGCTCAGGAACAGGTCGCTGGTTGTGTAGCCCGGCCGCCGGCGCAGCAGCGTCGCGTCGTAATCCTGGGCTTCGACCTGGGTTGTTTTCCAGTACAGATTGAGGCCGAGAGCGGGAATCTGCCGGCGAATTTCCAGGCTGAGCTTGTCGGGCGGCGAGAAGAGGCCTTTGCCGTTGCTGTTGTCGGTGACCCGGACCCGGCTGTAGGCCAGGGTGTATTGCCAGTTGCCAATGCTATAGCTGGCTTCCAGTTCGCCACCCCGGCGCTTGGCCTTGCTCACGTTCTGGTACTGGAAGATCGAGCCGGTGCCGGCAAATGGCGCCGTTCTGGCATAGGTGCCGACCACCGTCGAGTTGATCAGGTCGCTGGCCGTCGAGTCGAAGGCATTGGCGCGCAACTTGACGCGGTCGTTGGCGGTAAGGACGCCTTTCTGGTTGAGGTTGGCGCCGATTTCGAAGGTTTCGTCAATTTCCGGTTTGAGGTCCGGGTTGGGCCGGAAATTGTTGAAATAGCTGGTTCCCGAAATGAACCAGTAGAGCTCGTTGATACTCGGGGTGCGGAAGGCTTCGCCGTAGCTGCCGTAAATGTTCAGTGCGTCGGTCGCTTGCCAGGCCAGCACGAGCTTGGGCGAAACGTGACTGGCACTGGTCGAGGCACCGGTCTGATCAGCCGAGGTTTCGAAGCGGTCGGCACGCAGGCTGGGGGTCAGGCGCCACGCAGCGCCGAGGGCGATTTCGTCCTGGATGAACAGGCCGGCCACTTGCTGCTTGCCGTTGGGGATCACGGAATTCGGGTTGCTGCCGCTGATCGCCGACTGCTTGTCTTCGTAATAGTCGATGCCGCTGGTCAGGCGGTGCCTGATCGCGTCGCCGCTGTTCAGATTGACGCTGGCCTGCAGGCTGGCACCGGTGGTTTCGGTGCGCATCAGCGTATATGGCGCCGTGGCCGGATTGGCGCCACGGTCGGCGGTGATTTTCAGGTCGTTGCTGTAAATGCTGGCCGAGAGCGCCGGCCAGTCGGCCCCAGCGAGCGTCGAAGCCTTGAGTACAGTCTGCTGCTGCGCCGTATGGAATTGCTGCACCGCCGGGGCGCCAGTCAGGGACGAATCGGCCTGCGGATTGTTGTTCTCCAGGTTGTCGCTCTTGTATTCCTGATGCGACAACTCGTAACGCAGTTGGGGGGTGTTCAGCCCGAGCTTGACGAGGGCGGTGCGCGAGTTGCCGTCATTGGGCGACAGATTGCTGCCGCCACCTTGCCGGATGTCGTTCCAGTCGTGGTAGCCGATCGCCAGCAGGCCGTCGAGCATTTCGTTCTGGCCGTAGATGCGGGCATTGACGTGACTCGACTTGTCGCCGGCTGCATAACCGGTTTTGACGCCGCCGCCGAAGTGCTGGTCGCCGCTTAGGAAATCGCGCGCCGAGATGGTCGTGAAAACCATGGCGCCACCGGCGCCGCCCGGCCCGTAAAGGGAGGAGGCCGAACCGCGCAGGACCTCGGCTTTTTCAACGAAATAGGGATCGATGTAGAGCGGCGAACGCAAGGTATTGGTGGCGTTGTTCTGGCGGGCGCCATCGACCAGCAGGGTGATCGATTTCCCGGAGTAGCCGCGGATGGTCGGAATTTCGCCATTGACCCGCGGGCCGCCGCCGAATTCGACGTTGGGCAGTTTCTTGAGTACCTGCGAAACGCTGCCGGCCTGGGCTTCCTCGATGTCGTCGCGATTGACCACGCTGACCGAGGCGGCGACCTGGTCGATGGGATTGGCCGTCCGCGTCGCGGAGACCACGACGTCGGCGAGTTGGTGGGGGCGCGTCGTCGCGTCGTGTTGGGCGACGGTTTCGATGCGCACGGCGTCGGCGGTGACGAAACGGTAGGCCAGGCCGCTGCCGGCGAGCAGTTTGTCGAGCGCCTGTTGCGGACTCAGGCGGCCGCTGATCGCCGGGGCGGTCTTGCCGGCGAGCAGTTCGGCCGGGTAGACGGCCTTGATGCCGCTTTGTTCGGAGAACTTCGCCAGGGCGGTGCCGAGCGGTTGCGCGCCGATGTCGATGGCTACGGCCTCGGCTGCCTGCACGGTGCCGAAGGTGGCGGCGAGCAGGGCGGCGATGAGGTTGCGGCGGATGTAACGGGATGCTTGAACGGTTCTGGTCATGGTATTCCTCCTGCCCGTGATGACGGTTCGGGCCGGGACTTGCCGTCAATGTGCGGCGATATGCCGCACCCGGGCGGGAGGAAAGCTAGCGGGCGGCGGTTTTCAGCAGCAGGCGCAGGCGCGTCGGCGAGGGACGCTGGACGCTGAGCGGATAGGCGGCCTGCAGCAGATCGAGCAGGCCTTCGAGATCGGTGCTGGCAAAGCGTCCGGACAGGTTGTAGTTTTTCAGGCGGCTGTCGATGGCGACGTCGAACTCATGGTAGCGCGCGAATTCGGCGAGTACCGCGGGCAAGGGCGTGTCGTGGAAGACCAGCTGTCCGTCGCGCCAGGCAGCGAGGTCGGTCGCCGGGGCGGCGGTGGACGCGAGCGCCTTGCCGCTGCCGTCATAAGCCCGCCGCTCGCCGGCCTGCAGGCGTTCCGGCTGGCTGCCCGGGCGCGCTGCCAGTTCGATCTCGCCACTGAGAACGGCCACCAGGTTTTCCGCAGCGGAGTGGCGGACCAGGAACTCGGTCCCGATGTCGCGGATGCGACCCGGCTCGGCGTCGACCACGAAGGGGCGCGGGTCGTCGTGGGCCGCCGTAAAGATCGCCGCGCCGGAATGCAGGCGCAGGCAGCGGCAACGCAGTCCGTAATCGACCTCCAGCCGGCTGGAGGCATCGAGGATGACGCTGGAGCCGTCGGCCAGGTTCAGCGTGCGGATCTCGCCGCGCGCGGTTTGCTCGATCTGCGGGCGCATCAGGCTGCCGGGCAGCAGGCTGGGCAACAAGACCAGCGCGATGGTTGCCAGGGCCGCAACGGCAAAGCCGGCGCGCCAGCGCAGGCGGGGTTTGTTCCGTGGCTGGCGGGCGGCATGCAGTTCCGGCGCCGCCAGTTCGCGCAGCTCTGCCAACTGGCGCCATAACCCGTTGGCGTTCAGCCAGGCAATCGAATGGGCGGGATCGGCTGCCAGCCAGTCGGCCAGGGCCCGCTCGTCCGCCGCGCTCCAGGCCCCGGCATGGCGCCGGGCAAGCCAGGCCAGGGCTTGCTGTTCGCTGCTTTTATCGATCGCTGCCATACGCTGAAAGGCTTTCGTTCATGCTCTTGTCTGTGTATGACGGTTGGCTGGCCGGTTTGCCGTCAAATATTTTCATCGAGCGCTTTTTTGCAGGTTTCGAGGGCGCGCAGGACGTGTCTTTCGACGGTCTTCTCGGAAATTCCAAGGTGTTCGGCGATGGCCTTCTGGCTCATGCCGTCCAGGCGATTGAGCAGAAAGGCATGCCGGCACGGTGCGGGCAGCTTGTACAGGGCGAACCAGATGCGCAGCAATTGCTGCCGGGCCTCGATACGTTGGGCCGGGTCGGCGCCGGTATCGGCGAGCGTGTCGATATCGGCGCAATCGACGTGGATCTTCTCGCGCACGCTGCGGTAGTCGTGGCTGTCCGCGGCGAGGTTGGCGCAGGTCCGGTGCAGCCAGGCCGCGGCATTGTCCGGCATCGCCGTGGCGCCGCTTTGTAGCAGGCGAATGAAGCCTTCCTGGACAATGTCTTCCGCGTCACTGGCGCCGCGCCGGTGACGCAGGAAGCGCTGCAACTCGCCGGCGTGGCGGCGAAACAGGCCACCGAGGCCGGACTTGTCGGTGCTGTCGGACAAGTTTCAGGCGCGCTGCAAACGCAGCGAGTTGCTCACCACCGACACCGAGCTCAGGCCCATGGCCGCAGCCGCGATCATCGGGTTGAGGCGGCCGGCGGCGGCGACGGGGATGGCGACGACGTTGTAGCCGAGCGCCCAGAACAGGTTCTGGCGGATGATCGCCATGGTGCGCCGGGAGAGTTCGATGCCGGCCGCGACGCGGGCGATGTCGCCGCCGACCAGCGTGATGTCGGCGGCCTCGACGGCGATGTCGGCGCCGCCGCCGATGGCGAAGCCGACGTCGGCCGCGGCCAGGGCCGGGGCATCGTTGATGCCGTCGCCGATCATGCCGACCTTGCTGCCTTCGGCTTGCAGGCGGCGGATCAGGGCGAGTTTGTCGGCCGGCGTGGCGCGGGCGACGACTTGGTCGATGCCGACTTCGCGCGCGACGTGGCGGGCGACGGCTTCAAGGTCGCCGGTCGCCATGATGGTTTTCAGGCCGAGCCGATGCAGCAGCGCGATGGCTTCGCGGGCGCCTGGGCGCGCCTGGTCGGCAATCGCGAAAAGGGCCACGGCGACGCCGTCGACCGCCAGGAAGACCGGCGTCTTGCCCTGTTCGGCGAGGCGTTCGGCCTCGTCGGCGAGCGAGCCGTTGGCGATGGCGTTTTCTTCGAGGAGCAGGGCGTTGCCGGCGACGATGTCGTGTTCGTCGACGCGGGCGATCACGCCGCGTCCCGGGATGGCGCCAAATTCGCTGCAGACGGCCGGGCGTTGCGTGCGCGGCCGGCACCAGTCGGCCAGGGCGCACGCCAGGAAATGTTCGGAACCGGCTTCGGCGGCGCCGAGCAGGGCGGCGAGTTCGGCCGCGTCCTGGCCGGGCAGCAGGAAGCTGTCGGTGACCACCGGCTTGCCTTCGGTGATCGTGCCGGTCTTGTCGAAAACCAGGGTCGTCAGTTGTGCCGCGGTTTCCAGTGCCTCGCCGTGGCGGATGTAGATGCCGCGCTTGGCGGCCTGGCCGGTGCCGACCATGATCGCCGTCGGCGTGGCCAGCCCGAGGGCGCAGGGGCAGGCGATGAGCAGCACGGCGACGGAATGGGCCAGGGCATGCGCCACCGGGTGGCCGGCCAGCGCCCAGCCGCCAAAGGTCAGCGCGGCGACGCCGCCGACGGCCGGCACGAAGCGCGCCGAGATGCGGTCGGCGAGTTTCTGCACCGGCAATTTGCTGCCCTGCGCCTGGTCGACCAGCTTGACGATGCCGGAGAGCACGGTGTCGGCGCCGATCGCGGTGACCGTCATGGTGAAGCTGCCGTTGCCGTTGAGGCAGCCGCCGACCACCTTGTCGCCGGCCGTCTTGGCAACCGGCAGCGATTCGCCGGTGAGCATGGCTTCGTCGACGGTCGAACTGCCGGCGAGCACGCGGCCGTCGCTCGGGATCTTGTCGCCGGCCCGGACGCGCAGCGTGTCGCCGATCTGCACATCGTCGATATCAACCTCGAATTCGCTGCCGTCGGCTTCGATGCGTAGCGCCGTGGCCGGCTGCAATTCGATGAGCTTGCGGATCGCTTCGCCGGCCTTGCCCTTGGCGCGTTCTTCGAGATAGCGGCCGAGCAGCACGAAGGTGCAGATGCCGGCGGCCGATTCGAAATAGACGTGGTGGTGCATCCGGAACACGCCGGGAATGCTGTAGGCCCAGGCGGCACCGGCACCGACGGCGATCAGCGTGTCCATGTTGGCCTCGCCCTGGCGGGCCAGTGCCCAGGCCTTGCGGAAAATGCTGTTGCTGCTGCCGAACAGGATGGCGGTCGACAGCCCGAATTCGACGACGCGCAGCAGCGGCGAGCGGTGCATGGCCATGCCGGAAAGCATGACCGGCACGGTCAGCAGGGCGGCCTGCACGAAGCGCTTCTTGGCTTCCTCGATGCGTTCCTTTTCGCGTTCGACGAGCAGGCGGCGCTGGCTCAGGGTATCCATCGGCCGCGCTTCATAGCCGAGGCGGCGGACCAGTTCGGCGATGCCGTCGCGGTCGATGACGCCGAACACGGCCAGCGTCGCCGAGGCGAAATTGACGGTGGCCGAGCGCACGCGCGGGTCGCGCTTGAGCTTCATCTCGATGAGCAGGGCGCAGGAGGCGCAGCTCATGCCTTCGACGGCCAGCGAACATTCCTGCACTGGCCCCTCGACCGGCGCGAGCGGTGCCTGCGGCGCGCGCGGGGCGGCGAGCAGGTTGCCGAGCACGGCGTCGAGCGTCGCCAGCAGGCGGGCTTCGGGCAGCACGGCCGGGTCGTAACGGATGGTCAGCGAGCCGATCTCCGCGACCAGGCTCACATCGTTCACCGCCGGATGCTTGCGCAGCAGGATTTCCAGGATGTAGCAGCGCTCCTGTTCCTTCTCCAGCGCCGGGGCCAGCACGCGGATGCGGCGCGCCAGGCGGTGCACGACCTTGAAATGCTTCATTTGCCGGCGTTGCTCTTGCGGTAACGGACGAGCAGGAAGACGAGGTAGAAGACCGTCATCCAGGCATTGCTGTGGGCCAGCGGCGTCTTGATCCAGCGCTTGCTGATCAGCTCCCAGTGCGTCTTGACGAGGTAGAAGGCGACCAGATCGTTGAGGAAGTTGTAGATCGCCTTCTCGGTCAGGGCGCTGGCCAGCACCGGTTGCAGGCGGGCCTGCAGGCTGCCGTCGGGGGCCGGCTCGGTGAGGCCGAGCAATTGTTGCAGGCGGTCGAGCAGCGGTTGCAAGCCGAAAGGCGTGGCCGCTTCGGGGGCGGTTTCCGCACTTTCCGCGCTTGCTTCGGCGGCGGGCGCCTCAAGCGGCAGGTCGGGCAACAGGCCGAACAGGGGGCGGGCGATTTGCGGCGCCGTGCATAGGGCCGGGTCGTGGCGCACCGAAAGGCGCTGCCAAGCTTGGTCGACCGTGGCCTGGCTGACGCCGGGCAGGGCCAGCAGGCCGTTTTCGATGGCGGCGGCCGCGGCCGCGCCGCACAGTTCGGCCGGCAGTTCCAGGCGCAGGTAGCCGGCGGCGCGATGCACCACCTGGATGCGCCGGGCCAGTTCGTCGGCGGTGCTCATGCGTCGTCTCCCTTACGCGGCCGGGGTGTCGCTGTCGGCCGCCTTGGGGGCGGGCGCTTCGCTGGCCTCGGCCATGAGGTCGGCGAGGTTTTCCTTCTGGTGCAGCGCGAAGTCCTTGCCCATGCCGCTGGCTTTCGCCAGGCCGTCGATGATTTCCTTCTGGTACTTGTGAGCCAGGAAGCCGGCCGCGACGCCGGCCGCAACCCCGGCGGCGAGCAGGGTCAGCGGATTGCGCAGCAGGCTGAAACCGAGCAGGCTGCGCCCGGCCGCGAAGCCGCCGGCGGCCAGGGCGGCGCCCTTGGCGACGGGCTGCGCCATCATGTGGCCGGCCGTGCTCATTATCTGGGGCATTTTCTTCAGCATTTCATCGCTCATCATGATTCTGTCCTTTCAGGAATTCGGGGGCGTCTGCCCGCCATTTTGGGCTGCTGGCGGTTGAATGTCATGCAGCATCTCGTAGATGCCGCGGCAGCCTTCGCAGCAGAACTGCAATTCGCGCTCCGCCGTGGCCAGCGGGAAGGGTTTGGCGCCGACCTCAAGGCCGCACAGGTCGCAGGGGCGGGCTTCGCTCATCGCAGCAATTCCAGCGCCTGGCGCTCGAAAGTCGCGGCATCGGCCTCGCCGACGATCTTGGCGCGGACGATGCCCCAGCCATCGACAAAATAAGTGGTCGGCAGGCCGACGACGCCGTAGCGGCGTGCGATGGCCGAGCTTTCGTCGAGCAGCGCCGGGTAGCTGACGCCGATTTTCCGGATGAAGGCCTCGACCGTCGCCTTGTCCTGGCCGGCGTTGATCGCCACGACCTTGAGCTGGCCCGGATGGCGCCGGTAAACCTCCTCGATGGCCTGCATTTCGCCGGCGCAGTACTTGCACCAGTCGGCCCAGAAGCGGATGACCAGTGGCTGCCCGGCAAAGCCGGCGGGGAAATCGTGCTGGCGGCCGTCGAGCGCCGGCGCCGAAAAGGCGGGCGCGGCGTCGCCGGTGTTGAGCTTGACGGCGGCGTCGTCGCCGCAGGCGCTGAGAAAGAAGGAGAAAAACAGGGCGGCGAGCAGCAGGCGCATGTCAGTGTTCGATGAGGATCAGATTGGAGGCCAGCACGAACCAGGTGGCTAGCGCAGCGAAGATGATAAACCCGCCGGCGGCGACGGCAGCCAGGCGCGCCGACAGCCGCGGCAGGCTGGCGGCCAGGCTGGCAATTCTGGCGAAGGGCTGCAAGGCCCCGGCGCCGAGGCCGGCCGCCGTGGCGACGAAGAGCGGCAGGTAGAGCGCGTAGCCTTGGTAATCGTATTCCGGCTTGAGAATGCAGAAGGGGCAGTGGTGATGCGGATGCTCGTAGATGTAGAGCGAGACGAAGGAGAGGATGCCGGTGATCGCCGCGACGAAGGCGCTGCCGCTGGTTGCCGCCAGGACGTAGCCGCTGGCCCGGCCGGCGCGGCGCCAATGGACGAGGGCGGCGACGACGGCAGCGGTCAACGCGGCGTAGAACAGCAAAATGGCTGGCTGTGCCGGCAGACCCGAGGCCTCGCCGGCGATGGTTTTCGCTTCGCCGGAGAACAGGCTGCCGCAGCAGGAGGTGATCACATTGGCCTTGAGACCGCGGAAATATTGCAGTTCCAGCCAGAAACTGCCGGCCAGCAGCGGCAGCAGCACGAGCAGCAGGCCGTACTTGAGGCGGACCAGCGGGTAGTCGCGGGCCTGGCTGTCGGCATGGTTGATGGTCAGCCACATGGCGGCCAGGAAAAAGATGCCGATCTGGGTCAGCAGCGAAGGAAAACCGTAGGCATTGACGTTCAGCGTGCCGACCGCGCACATCGCGCCGACGAACATCACGCTCAGGCGGTCGGCGGTGAACACGAAAAGCAGCAGTGCGCCGAGCTGGGCCGCGAAAACGAAGCCGAGCAGGGTCGAAAACAGGTAGGTGCGGCGTTCCAGCGCCAGTTGCAGCTCCGAGCCGCTGGCGATGTCCCAGCGCCGGATGACCTGCACGGCAAACGGCGCGGCGGCCGCCAGCATGAGCACGGCGAGGCCGGAGGCAAGCAGCAGGGCGATGATGGCCGGCTGAAAAAGCATGTTTTTTACGCGTCGACCAGTCGGCCGTCGCGCATGCCGACGACGCGATGCACGGCGCTCGATTCGACGACCAGCGGGTCGTGGCTGGTCAGCAATACCGTCTTGCCGGCCGCCGTGAAGCCTTCGAGGATGGCCATGAATTCCCTGGCCAGCGCCGTGTCGAGATTGGCCGTCGGCTCGTCGGCGATGATCACCGCCGGATCGTTGATCAGGGCGCGGGCGATGGCGACGCGCTGCTGCTCACCGCCGGACAGCCATTCGACCTTGGCCGCGGCGCGGTGGCCGAGTTTGAGCTGGTCGAACAGAACTTCGGCTTTTTCGACCAGCTCGGGGCGCGGCCGGCCGGTCGGGAAGGCCGGCAGGATGACGTTTTCGAGCGCCGACAGGCCCTTGATCAGGTTGAATTGCTGGAAGATGAAGCCGAAGGTCTGGCGACGGATCTCGGTCAGGAAGCGCTCGGGCAGGCCGGAAATGTCCTCGCCCTTGAGGCGGACGCGGCCGCTGGTCGGCCGCGCCAGGCAGCCGATCAACGTCAGCAGCGTCGTCTTGCCGGAACCGCTCGGGCCGCGCAGGGCGGTGACGCGACCGGCCTCGATGGTCAGGTCGATGCCATGCAGCGCCCAGTATTCATTGGGTCGGCCCTGGTTGAAGGCCTTCTTGACGGCGGAAAGTTCGATCATGGTGGCCTTATCGCATTACCGCGTCGGGATCGGTCGTCGCGGCGCGCCAGATCGGCACGAGCACGGCGGCGCTGTAGGGGAAGATGGTGAAGAAGGCCAAAGTGGCGATCTGCAGCCCGTCGATCGCCGGGACCAGCGTGAAGCTCGGGTAGAGCACGGCCCAGCCTTGCAGCACGGGCTTGAAAATCGCCGCGCCGAAATAGAAGACATGGATGTAGGCGGCAACGAATCCGAGCAGGAAGGCCGTCAGCGAAACGAGGACGCCTTCCCACAGCTTCATGCGGATGACGTCGCCGGTTTCCCAGCCGATGGCCTTGAGGATGCCGATTTCGCGCTTCTCTTCGGCCGACAGGCCGGACGCCTTGTCCCAGGCGAGCAGCGCGAAGGCCAGGATGGCGCCGGCCAGCACGGTGAGGACGATGCCTTCGCGCCAGTCGAAAATGCTCTGGTAGGTGCGCAGTACTTCCTCGCGCAGGATGGGGCGCGAGTCGGGCAGTGCATTCGCGAGTTTGGCGGCGATGTTGCGCACTTCCTGCGGATTGGCGACCGACAGCGCGATGTCGGTGTAATGGCCGGCCGGGTAGTCGAAGAAGGCGCGGAAATCGTCCTCCGAGAGCAGCACGAGGTCGGCCGCGAGCAGCTCGGAATCGGGCGAGAGCAGGGCCGCGACCTTGAAGCTGAACAGCTTGCCGGCATAGGAGCGGAAGGAAATCAGGTTGCCCGGCTGCAGGCCGCGCGCCCGCGCCAGCGTCGCACCGAGCATGATGCTGCCGCTCGCCACTTCCTCGGCCGGGCGCGCCATGAAGGTGTAGTTGGCGCTCACCACCGGGTCGTAGTAATAGCCCCAGAGCCGGCCTTCCTGCTTCTGTACGCCGCGCAGGCGGCCGATCTTGTCCAGGTAGCCGGGCGGGATCAGGTCATGGCGGCCGGCCACCATGCGCTGGACGATGACTTCCGGCGAGGCGGCGAGCACGAAGCCGGCTTCCTTGCGCAAGGCCTGGGTGAACAAGGCGAGCGAGGCGAGCACGAAGACGAGCAGCGCGTAGGCGGCGAGCAGGCCGATGTTTTTCGCCTTGCGCCGGGCCAGCGCGGCCAGCGTGAAATCAATCAGGTGACGCTGTTTTTCCAGCCAGGGATGCATACGGGGCAGTCAGGTGAGGCGGCGGCGCGAGCAGCGAGCCGGTCGGGAAATGGTCGAAGGCGGCCGGATGGTCCTGCAATGCGGAATGCAGGTCGGCCTGCGAGGGATGGCGGGTGTAGCGGGCTTCGGTGAACAAGGCAAGATCGGTCAGGCCTAGCTTGTCGACCAGGGCGCGCCGTTCGTCGCGCGCCGGCTGGCGGGCATTGCCGAGGCGCGCCGCATCGAGCAGGCTGACCGCGAAGGCGAGCCCGGCGGCGCCGAGCAGGACGGCGGCTAAGGTCGAGGGACGCAACATCAGAGCAATTGGCGGATGGTGGCGAGCAGTTTGTCGGTCGTGACACCGAGATCGAGCACAGCCGCCAGTTTACCGTCCGGCCCGACGACGTAGGTGGATACCGTGTGATCGACGGCATAGGAACCATCGGCCTTGGCCGCCTGCTTGACATAGCCGGCGCCGAAGCTGCCGGCAATTTTGGCGATTTCGGCCGGTGTACCGGTGGCGCCGAGCATCTGCGGATGGAAGAAGCCGGTGTATTCCTTGAGGTGCTGCAGGCTGTCGCGCTCGGGATCGACCGAGATCATCAGCAGGCGAACCTTCTCCCGCTCTTCTGCGGTCAGCGCGTTGAGCGCCTGGCCGCCGGCGGCCAGCGAGGCCGGGCAGATGTCCGGGCAATGCGTGTAGCCGAAATAGACGAGCAGCACCTTGCCGCGCTCGGTTTTCGTGTCAAACGGGCCGTCGACCGTCTGCAGCACGAAATCGCCGCCGGCAGGCAGATTGCTTGGTTGGGCCGGAACGCCGCCGCGCAGGAAAAGGGCGGCGCCGAGCAGAAGCGCGAGAAGCAGGGCAATGCCGATCAGGGTGTATTTTTTCATGGCAGACAATGCAAAAGGGCAGACGTGCAGTCTGCCCTCGGATACTTGCCGGAAACAGCGCTTATGTCAAAAACGCCAGGTTCAAAAGCGGTTTGCGGCCCGCATCAGGGCGCCGCGCAGGGCGATGGTCAGGCTGGAGCCCATGCCGATGCGCTGGGCGACGGCCGGCAGGATGATCAGCGAAGCCAGCGCAAAACCGGCGCCAAGCAGTAGCGAGGCCATTTCCGGCTCTTTTTGGGTGGTCTGGTTGTGGTTCATGATGGTCTCCCCGGTGCAGTGCTCGCATGCTAGCGAGTTTTCTGCCGGCGCAAGTGCGACATAGTGTCGCACTTGCTATGTCGCACCGCGTGCCGGATGTCGTGTCGCAAAGCCGACAATGCCTCGGCGTGGCACGCGGAAAGCCGCATGGCTGCGTTGTTTTACGTCGGGCGTGGATTTTGCGTGAGGGCATCTACCCTAGCCCCACGACAGAGAAAAAACATGACCCCAGAACTGCGTGCCGAGCTGCTCGCCGGCCTCAAGGACGGCAGCATCGTTCCCTATATTGGTTCGGGCGTGCTCGCCGACGTCAGGAATGTCGCGACCGGTGAGCCTATCCCGGCCGACAGCGATTCGCTGATCATCGCCATGAACGGCGGCAAGCCGATGGCGCCGAAGCTGATGTACGAATTCCCGCGCGCCGCGATGAACATCGAACTGAAGCGCGGGCGCAGCGCTGTCACCAAGTTCCTGACCCGCACCTACGGCGAGACCGAATGGACGCGCGGTGCCTTCCATGACTGGCTGAAGGAAATCGCACCGCACTACGTCGTCGACATCAATCGCGATACGCAGCTGCAGGATTCCTACGCCGGCGTGCCGCACAACCTGGTGGTCGGCATTGCCCGCATCGGCGGTACTGATTTCCGCTACAAGCTCTATTTCTGGGACGGCGCCGCCTACCAGAAGAGCGAGGCGATCAACCCGGCCCTGCCCATCCTGTTCAAGCCGATGGGTACGCCGAAGCCGGAAGCCAATTACATCGCTTCCGATGCCGACTACGTCGATTTCATCACCGAACTGATGGGCGGCTTCTCGATTCCGCCCGAGGTCAAGGAACTGCGCAAGGGCAAGAAATACCTGCTGATGGGCCTGCGCCTGAACCGCGACACCGAGCGCATGGTGATGTCCGACTTCATTTACGCCGCCGCCCAGCCAGCCGGCTGGGTCTTCATCGCGACGCCGACCGACAAGGAAAAACGCTTCTGCAAGAAGATCGGTCTCGAAATCATCGATGCCGACATCTTCGACTTCATCGGCGCGCCCGTTCCCGCCTGAACTTATTTAATCAACCAAGGAAGAAATATGCTGCTCGACCGTTACCAACACCTCTTTTTCAATTCCAACTTCAAGGAAGCTGCCACCAAGCCGGGCGTCGTCGCCTATCGTGGCGAGTTCATCCTGAAAGAGGGCGAAGTGGCTGATGCCCAGGGCCGTCGCGGTCCGCCGGCTGCGGTTCTCAAGCAGGCCGCGCTGCTCGCCGAGGGTGACGATCTGAAACTGCTGTCGGGTTCGCTCGACGAATTGCAGGAATTCCCGCTCCTGGCTGAAATCCTGGGTGCCGATCTCAAGGCCGGCGCCATCGTCGTGCTGTTCACCATCAATATTCCCAAGGCCTTCATCACCACGGTGAACGGCGCCACCGTCGTCTTCATCCCGCTCACCGAAGGCATGGCCTGGAATGAGCTGATCGACATGGTCGGCCTCGAAAAGGGTGACTTCAAGGGCCAGACGTCGGCTGACAAGGTCGTCACGGTCTATGAAGCCCTCAAGTCCGAAAAATTCAAGTATCCGGAATCGACGGTCGAAGAAGCCATGAAGACCACCAACAACGCCAAGCGCGTCACGCACGGCGCCGTCTGATGCCGTGGGATGAGCGTTTTGCGCTCGGGGTGGCGGACATGGACGCCACCCACCGGGAGTTCGTCGATCTGGCCGATGCCTTGCAGGGCGCGCCGGATGCCGAATTCCCGGCCCTCTTTGCCCGCCTGCACGAACATACCCGGCTGCATTTCGAGCACGAAGGCAAGCTCATGAAGGCCTGCCGCTTTCCGGCAATCGGTGAGCACAACAGCGAGCATCTGCGCGTGCTCGGCGAACTGGCGCATTTCGCGCGCGGCGTGGCGGCCGGTCGACTGGTCAGCGCACGCCAATATGTCCAGGCGCTGCCCGGGTGGTTTGCCACCCATCTGGCGACGATGGATGCCGCCCTGGCCGGCTGTATCAAGCAGAAGGCGGCAACGCAGTAATCAGGAGTCCGGTGTGGCGCTGCGGCCGGCCCAAAGACCTTGCAGCCAGGCGCCGGCAAGAATGCCGGCCAGCGCGATCAGCAGATCGCCGTTGCCGGCGCCGAGTCCGGCCAGCGCCGGTCCCGGGCAGACACCGCACAGGCCCCAGCCCAGTCCGAACAGGATGCCGCCGGTCAGGGTTTGGCGGTTCAGTGTGAATGGGCGTTGCTGGAAGGCGTCGCCGAGCAGGGCGCGTTGGCGCAGGCGCGGCGCGAGCTGGAAGACGAGCAGGTTGAGACCGACAGCGCTGCCGAGTACGAGGAGCAGGCCGAGGTCCTGGAAGTTGAGGAAGGCGAGTACCGACTCCGGCCGGATCATCGTCGACCAGGCGAGGCCGAAGCCGAACAGGGTGCCGCTGGCCAGGGTGACGATCTGGTTCAGGCGCTGCTTCATGGCGCAACTCCGAAGTGACTCAGGGTTTGCGCGGTGATGATGGCGGTGCCAAGGAAGGTGAGCACCATGAGCAGGGAACCGGCTGACAGCGAGGCCATGCCGCAGATGCCGTGGCCGGAGGTGCAGCCGCCGCCCTGGCGGGCGCCGAAACCGATCAGCAGGCCGCCGACGGCGAATTTCCAGGCTGGCAGCTGGCTGGCAGCGAGTGGCAGGCCGAGTCCGGCGTAGAGGGCGCCGCCGAGCACCAGACCGAGGGCATAGAGCAGGCGCCACTGGCGGCTGTCGCGCAGGCTGGCTTGCTGGAAGAAGGGATGGCGACTGAACCAGGACCAGACGGCGCTGAAAAAGGTACTGACGCCGCCCTGGCGGCCGGTGCCGAGAAACAGCAGCGCGACGCCGCTGCCAAGGAGCAGGCCACCGATCAGGTAAGGCGCCAGACCGTTCGGGAAATAATGTGCAATCATTAAGAGAAACTTGCTGTGGAAAAAGCGCGAAATTGTCGCACTAGTTGGCCTTGGCGGGCAGGCTTGCATACCGGTTTGGCGGTATTCCGCATGCTAAACTGTGACAAACAATTAATTTAAACAAATGTGAATCAGGGGGTGGGGTGGCGGCGAAATGGTCCTTGCGTTTCGGTGCATTGCTGGTGACGGCCCTGTGCCTTGGCCTGTTCGGCTGGGTTGGTCTCGATCTGCAGCAATCGCGCCAGCGCGAGTTGCAGGCGGCCGAACATATCGGCGCAACGCTGACCAAATTACTGGAAAGTCATTTGCAGGCGACGGCGAGCAAGGTTGATCAGCAACTCTCGGATTTCGTGCAGCGCTTCCAGTTCGATATTGCGGATCGTGTGCCACGTGCACGCGTCGAAGAGGGGTTGCAGCACTATCTGACGCGTATTCCGGAGGTGCGAAGTTTTCGCGTTGCCGATATCGACGGGCACTATCTCTACGATGCGAGCGGTATGCTGAGCGATGTCAATATCGCCGATCGTCCCTATTTCATCCGCCTGCGTGACGATCCCGCCGCCGAGCTGGTTATTTCGCCGCCCCTGGTTTCCCGAAGTACGCATGACATCGTGATTGTTTTTGCCCGCCGTCTGCAGGATCGGGCCGGCAATTTTGCCGGTGTCGTATTTGCTACCCTGCGTGCCGATTATTTCGAGCGCTATTACCGTGGGCTGGAGGTCGGGCAGCATGGCGTGATTGCCCTGTGGAGTCGCGACATGGCCTTGTTTGCCCGCGCCCCGAAGCTGCCCGAGCGGCAGGGCAGCATCCTGGAAGACAGTCCGATTCCGGCTGCGTTGCAGGAGGGCGAATCCCATGGCAGTTTCCGGCGGACCGGTGCGCTGGACGGCAAGCAGCGTCTTTTTGTCTATCGTGCGCTGGAAGGTTTTCCATTTGTCGTCACGGTCGGTTTTGCCGAAGCCGATATACTCGCCGAATGGAAGCGCCGGGCGCTGACATACGGCGTGCTCGCCGTCGTGTTGCTTGGTGCGCTGCTCGCACTGGTGCGCTCCTGGGGCATGGGCTATCGTCAGGCCGAAGCGCTGGCGGAAAAACTGGCCGCCGATTTTGCCGACAAGTCACGCGAGAGTCGCGCCCTGCTCGACTCGATTCCTGATCCGGCCTGGCTGCTCGACAACGATGGCCGTTTCCTGGCGGTCAACGAGGCGTATTGCCATTATTTGAGCAGGCCGATGGGGGCGATCATCGGCAAAACCGCCGATGAACTGTTTCCTGCCGACGAAGCCGAAGTGCTGCGCGCCGGACAACTGGAGGTTTACCGCCAGGGCGGGCCGGTCCGGCAACTGGTCTGGCTGCATTTGTGCGGCAAGCTGACGCCCTTGGAATTCCTGCGTGTGCCGGTTTACAGTGACGATGGTCAGCCGCGCGGGCTGGCCGGTGTGGCCTGGGACATGAGCGAGCGTTTCGCGGCCGAAGAGCGGCAGCGCCTGATCACCCACTTTTTCGATAACGCCAGCGATGCCATCCTGATTCTTGACACGGAGCGTCGCGTTCTGACCCTGAACAAGGCGGTGACGGCGATCAGCGGTTACACGATGGAGGACCTGCAGGGCCGTTTGCCGCGCTTCATTGTGGAAGGTTGTCAGGACCCGGCGGCACTCGACGCTATTGAGCAGTTACTCGAAGAGCAGGGTGTCTGGCGTGGTGAGTTGCAGGCGGTACGCAAGGATGGCAGCAAGTTGTCGATTGACTGCAATCTCAGCTCGATCCGCAATGATGATGGACAAGTCGTGAATTGGGCGGTATTCGTCACCGATCTCAGTGAGCGCAAGGCGGCCGAGGCGCGGATCGAGTCGCTGACCCACGTCGATCAGCTGACCGAACTGCCGAACCGCCAGGGTTTCGCCCGCGTTCTTGGCGAGTGGCTGAACGCCGCGAAGCCGGGTGCCTTGCTGGTGATCGACCTGAACCAGTTCAGTCGCGTCAATGATGCTTTTGGTCATGCTGCCGGCGATACCCTGCTGCGCCGGATGAGTGTGCGTTTGCGCAAGTTGCTGCGGGATGGTGACGTCGTCGGCCGACTGGGTGGTGACCAGTTCGGGGTACTGCTCGCCGAGGGAGCACGGCCGGTTGCGGCCGAAGTCGTCGCGCGAAAATTGCTCGATGTGATCGGTCGACCGGTCAGTATCGAAGGCAGCGATGTCGTGACCACTGCCTCGGCCGGTATTTGCCTGCTGCATGAGGATGGCGGCGATGTCGCGATCCTGCTGCGCAATGCCGACAACGCACTGCACCATGCCAAGAACTCCGGGCCGAACAGTTTCCGTTTCTTCTCGGCCGACATGAATGTGCGGATGGAAGAGCGGCTGCGTCTGGAAAGCGATTTGCGCTGGGCGCTGGCGCGCAACGAGTTGCTGCTGCACTACCAGCCACAGGTCGATATCCACACTGGCGAAGTGATCGGATTCGAGTGTCTGCTGCGTTGGCAACATCCGGAACTCGGCATGGTCTCACCGGTCCGTTTCATTCCGCTCGCCGAGGAAAGCCGCTTGATTCTGCCGATCGGCGCCTGGGTGCTGGAAGAAGCCTGTCGCCAGAACAAGGCCTGGCAGGATGCCGGCATGGCGCCGCTGGTGGTCGCCGTCAACCTGTCGGCAGTGCAGTTCCACGGCGCCGACGTCGTTGCTGCCGTCGCGCAGGCCTTGCAGGACACCGGGCTGGAAGCGCGTTATCTTGAACTGGAAATCACCGAAAGCGTCATCGTCGAGGATCCGGAGCGGGTGGTACGCATCATGGAAGAACTCAAGGCGCTTGGCGTCAGCCTGTCGATTGACGATTTCGGTACCGGCTATTCCAGCCTGTCGTATCTGAAGCGCTTCCCGATCGACAAGATCAAGATCGACCGCTCCTTCGTGCGCGATCTCGAGCGCAACTGCAACGACGCGGCGATCGTGCGCATGGTGATCGGGATTGCGACGGAGCTTGAGCGCAAGGTAATTGCGGAAGGCGTCGAAACCATCGAGCAGCTTGAGTTCCTGCGCCGTCACGGCTGTGACGAATACCAGGGCTTCTATTGCAGTCCGGGTATCCCGGCCGAGCAGATTCCGGCGCTGGTGAGCAAGCAGTCGATCTGAGCGATCAGGCCGCGGCCGGGATTTTTTCGTCGGCGAGCTTGATCAGCCCGGTCGCCTGCCGTTCGCAGGCTTCCCTGGTTTTGCCATCGAGCACCTTGAGCCAGCGTTTCGGAATGCCTTCAAGTCCATAGCGGGCGCCGGCCAGCATGCCGGCGATGGCACCGGTGGTGTCGGCATCGCCGCCGCGATTGACGATGTCGATCAGGCAGTCCTCGAAATTGTCGGTGGCGAAAAAGGCCTGGAAGACGGCTTGCATGGTTTCCACGACATAGCCGCTCGGGTTCTCGCGCGGTTTGCTATCGAAGGCATAGAGTGGCTGTTGCTCGGCCAGGGCATCGGCCCGCGCGCGGACTTCGCTCGCATCGCGGCCGGCGAGCAGATCCTGGACCATGAAAACCAGGGTTTCGCCGGCGGCATCGGAGAGTTCGTTGTTGTGCGTGACGTGCGCCTGGGCGCGGCAGGCAGAAATGGTGTTTTCCGGCGGTTGACCGCTACAGGCCAGGGCGACCGGCAGGACGCGCATGATTGCGCCGTTGCCGGCATCGTGTTCGCTGGCGACCGCTTCCGGCCGGCCCGTTTTCCTGAACTGGATCAGGTTGCGGCGTACCGTGTTGCCGATGTCCACCGGCTTGGCGCGCATCCAGGCATCGAAAGCCTGCGCCGCGGCAAGGGCATCGACGCCGCCGCTGGCCAGGATGGCTTCACCCAGCGCCAGTGCCATCGTCGTGTCGTCGGTGACCGTGCCGGGCTTCAGGCGCAGCCAGCCACCGCCGGTGATGTCACGGTGTACGCCGTGCGTATGGCGAATTTCGTTGGGCGTCATGAATTCGACGCTGGCCCCCAGTGCATCGCCGATCGCCAGGCCGAGATAGGCGGCGGTTGCCTTGTCGAGCCGGGGCGAGGCCCAGGGGGGCGGTGCGGCGCGCCGGCGAACCGGTGCGGTGCGGGCGATCAGTTCTCCGGTCCAAAACATTTGGCGTATTCCTGACATTGACCACAGGAGGGCGCGGGGCAAACGTAGATGCCTTCACGCGAGCAGAATTGCCGGTAGAGAAATTTCTTCCATTTCATGTCGCCGGTGTTGGCGGCGGCGAGGGCGGGGAAGTTCGCCCACATCAGTGTGCTCAGTTCGGCCCGGTTGAGCAGGCCAAGGTCCTGCCAGAGATGGTCGCGGCCGGCACAGGCGGTGGCGACGATATTGGCAAGCAGCAGTTCGGACGGGTGCCGGCAGGCGCGATGCTCAAGCAGCAGCTTTTGCAGGTCGCTCCATTCGGGAATCGCTTCAACCTGGCGGGTTTGGCCAGAAATGTCGGCACCGGGGAAGTACTCGCCAAGCAGATGGCGAAATACTTCTTCTCCCAGTCCGAGATCGGGCGGCAGGCAACCTTCGCCCATGCCCTGACCGGCCAGCATGCTGGCCAGCAATGAACGGTTCGGATCGCCGGCTGCCTTGCTGCTGCACGGGGCAAGCAGGAGTTCCGCGAAGACGACTTCGCGGGCGAGGCGGCGGTCCGGGCCGTTCATGATGGATGACTCACTTGCTCGGGTATTCGATCAGCACGTCTTCGTCGCGCAGCACGACCTGGCAGGCCAGACGCCATTGGGTCGGGCAGAGGTCGTCGACACGCATCTGGTCGATCTGGGCCTGGGTGATGTGACCCATTTCCTTGAGCACGCCAACTTCGCGATCGGTCAGCGGGGCGCCCATCGGCGAGCGCTTGGCATCGACCGAGGAAACCTTGACCAGGCAGGTGCCGCATTCGCCATCGCCGCAACCGAAGTCGATCGGAATGTGGTGTTCCTTGGCCAGTTCCAGAACGGTCTGGCGGTGGCTGCCGGCAACGGCGTAAACCGTCTTGTCCTTGTGCATGTGACTGCTGAATGTAATGAGGGCCATCGTATTTCTCCTGAGCGGTTTTAGAGGTTTCTCTGTTGTGGTTGGATGTTGTTCATGCGTGGCCTGAAGGCGCATTGCGCCCAGGACGCGAAGATGAGCCGAGGACAGTGCAAATTGCACGGCAAGGCGAAGTCGACAAAGTCATGGGGGCAATTCGCCTTCAGGCCGGTTTCACGACAA